>Ga0255334_1000004_pt1 | contig 430451 bp, 399 predicted proteins | sample EtOH5_35cm_T3_12_FD_202080 | JGI IMG/M metagenome (GOLD analysis project Ga0255334, IMG submission 202080) | Sandy soil microbial communities from University of British Columbia, Vancouver, Canada - EtOH5_35cm_T3_129 | ecosystem: Engineered > Artificial ecosystem > Sand microcosm >... | reverse complement strand
CGACACCGCTTGCCAGCAACCCTTCCGACCCCACCCTCTTAGCCAACCTCCTGATTTACCAGGAGTTTTCCGTGAGGACCGCGCCGGAAGTGGTGCGCATTATAGGGACCTCAAATCTGGCGTCAACCATTTTTACCACCAACCAATCAGAACGACTGGATAACGAGAGACAAGCACCTTTCTCCAACAGAGGCCCCACAAAATCTATGGTCACCCCCGTTTTTGCAATACTGATCAGCGATGGGTGTTTGGCTTGCCTAAATCTATCCGGCGTCTGGTTGGAGCATGCTCCGCGCCACGATGAGAGTCGCGCCTGGCGATCCTGAAAAACCGACGGCTTCGAAAGCCGATTTTTGTGCCAGGTTCTTCGTCAGGCCGGTGGGCCGTTCACGTCATCGGTGGTTCAGCGATCGTAAAACCTGAAGGGGTGGTTCGTGGTACGGCAACAACAGCGGGGTCAGGCGGCGCAGCCGTCTGGCCCCGCTTCATAACGGGTGTGCTTCGTGGCGATGGCCCAGGCGATACGCGCCAGCTTGTTGGCCAGGGCACAGGCCACCACGTTCGAGTGACGTCGCACGAGCAAGCCTCGTACCCAATCCGCCAGCGCTCCCCGCTGGTGCTCCAGGCGCTGCAGATACACTCGGGCGCATTGCACCAGCAAGCGGCGCAGGTTCTTGTCCCCGCGCTTGCTGATGCCCAGCAGGTGGGCTCGGCCACCGGTGCTGTATTGCCTCGGCACCAGGCCGACCGAGGCCGCGAAGTCGCGACTGCAGCCGTACTGCTTGCCGTCGCCCAGCTCCGCCACCAGCACGCTGGTGGTAATCGGGCCAACACAGGGCAGGCTCAGCAGGCGATTGCCCAGGTCATCCTCTTCGACTTGGCTGGCGACCTCCTTGTCCAGCGACTTGATCTGCTCATCCAGATAACCGAAATGGGCATGCAGACGGTGCAACAGGACGACCAGTCGCGCAGGGAGCTCATGTTCCGCCAGCACGCTGGACAGGCGCCGGATCGCCGCTATGCTGCGCGGCAGGCTGATGCCGAACTCCAGCAGGAAAGCATGCAGTTGGTTGATGCTCTGGGCACGGTCGCGGATGAGAGAGTCGCGCAGGCGATGCAGCACCGACAGGGTCTGTTGAGCTTCGCTCCTGGGCGCCACGAAACGCATCGAGGGACGCGAGGCCGCTTCGCAGATGGCCTGCGCATCGATGAAATCGTTTTTGCTGGGCGGACGAACTGCGGGGAGATCAGCTTGACCGCATGGCCCTGCGCTTGGATCTCCCGAGCCAGGCAATGCGCACCGGCGCAGGCCTCCATGGCTACCGTGCAGGGCGGCTGTTGCGCCAGCAGCCGGATCAGTTGTGGACAGGGGTCTTCTTGCGCAACAGCTCGCGTCCGGAGCCATCCTGGGCGTGCAGGTGAAAGCTGTGCTTGCCCAGATCGATGCCGATCAATGCTACATTGTTCATGAGGATGGCCTCCGGAATTAAAACACCCTGCAAAAGGCTAGCCTTCGCAGGGTGTCGGGGGTGACCATCTCATTAAGCCCCGACCATAGGCATACGGTCGGGGCTTGATTAGACGCAAAGGCAAGCAATTGCTCTGCCGATATCAGAACAGAGAACGCCCCTTGTTGGCAGCAATGCGCAGACGCAGCGCATTCAGCTTGATAAAGCCTCCCGCATCAGCCTGGTTGTAAGCGCCTGCATCATCCTCGAACGTAGCTATATTGGCATCAAACAGGGAGTCGTCAGACTTGCGACCGACCACGACAACGTTGCCCTTGTACAGCTTCAGGCGCACAACACCATTCACGTTAGCCTGAGAATCATCGATCATTTGCTGCAACATGCGACGCTCCGGACTCCACCAGTAGCCGTTGTAGATCAGGCTGGCGTACTTCGGCATCAGCTCGTCTTTCAGGTGGGCCACTTCGCGATCTAGGGTGATCGACTCGATGGCGCGGTGGGCCTTGAGCATGATAGTGCCGCCAGGAGTCTCGTAGCAGCCACGCGACTTCATGCCGACGTAGCGATTTTCGACGATATCAAGGCGACCGATGCCGTTCTCGCCACCGATCTTGTTCAATTGAGTCAGCACCTGAGCCGGGGTCAGCTCAATGCCGTCAATGGCTACAATATCGCCCTTGCGATAGGTCAGCTCGATGTAAGTGGGCACATCCGGAGCCTTTTCCGGAGAGGTGGTCCAGCGCCACATGTCCTCCTCGTGCTCGGTCCAGGTATCCTCCAGCACGCCGCCCTCATAGGAGATGTGCAGCAGGTTAGCATCCATAGAGTACGGCGACTTCTTCTTGCCGTGGCGCTCGATCGGGATGGCGTGCTTCTCAGCGTAGTCCATCAGCTTCTCACGGGACAGCAGATTCCACTCGCGCCAAGGGGCGATCACCTTGACACCAGGCTTCAGCGCGTAGGCACCCAGCTCGAAGCGCACCTGGTCGTTGCCCTTGCCGGTGGCACCGTGGGAGATGGCGTCGGCGCCGGTCTCGTTGGCGATCTCGATCAGGCGCTTGGCGATCAGCGGACGGGCGATGGATGTACCCAGAAGGTACTCGCCCTCATAGATGGTGTTGGCGCGAAACATCGGGAAGACGAAGTCGCGGACAAACTCTTCGCGGAGATCGTCAATGTAGATTTCTTTGACGCCCAGCGCTTTGGCCTTGGCCCGAGCCGGCTCGACCTCTTCCCCCTGCCCCAAGTCCGCGGTGAAAGTCACCACTTCGCAGTTATAGGTGTCTTGCAGCCACTTGAGAATCACCGAAGTATCCAGGCCACCGGAATACGCCAGGACAACCTTCTTCACGTCCGCCATGCCATCAGCTCCACGGGGTTTACGAAAATGGCCGATTCTACCGCCGAAGCCTCTATTTTTATAGAGGGAGGGCCACCAACGAAGATTAAATGACGAGGAGCGAGCCAACTACCTAGATGCCACTCAACCCCCATCTAACACCAATATGAAGCAATTGCCCTCGAAATCAGCTGAGCTGACCTCCAGCGATCCGCACCAGAAAACAGCGACGTGCCCTGCCATGTCTTTTCCGGTAGCATGCGCCTTCAGTTTTGCCTGCCTGGAACCATTACATGACCGATCGATTGACTCTGTTGCGCCCCGATGATTGGCATATCCATCTGCGAGACGGTGCCGCCTTATCCCAGACCGTCGCAGATGTCGCACGCACCTTCGGCAGAGCCATAGTCATGCCCAATCTGGTTCCACCGGTGCGTAATGCAGCTGAAGCAAGCGCCTATCGCCAGCGCATCCTTGATGCACGCCCTGCTGGCAGCCGTTTCGAGCCCCTGATGGTGCTGTATCTGACTGACAGCACCACCCCAGAAGACATTCATGCCGCGAAGTCGAGCGGCCTTGTCTATGCCGTCAAACTCTATCCTGCGGGCGCGACGACCAACTCCGCCTCGGGAGTGACCAGCATCGACAAGGTATATCCTGTACTTGAGACGATGAGCGAACTGGGAGTCCCACTACTCATACATGGCGAGGTGACGCGCCCGGAAATCGACGTGTTCGATCGGGAGAAAGTCTTTATCGATGAGCATATGAGTCGGGTGGTCACTCGTTTTCCCAATCTTAAAATAGTATTCGAACACATCACCACGCATGATGCGGTTCAGTTCGTCGAAGCTGCCGGCACCAACGTGGGCGCCACCATCACGGCACATCATCTGCTCTACAATCGAAACCACATGCTGGTCGGAGGCATTCGTCCGCACTTCTACTGCTTACCGATCCTGAAGCGCAACGTCCATCAGGAAGCATTGCTGGATGCTGCCACCAGCGCCAATCCGAAGTTTTTCCTCGGCACAGACTCAGCCCCCCATGCCCGGCATGCCAAGGAGGCCGCCTGTGGCTGCGCGGGCTGCTATACCGCCTATGCAGCCATCGAACTCTATGCGGAGGCGTTCGAACAGCGCAACGCGCTAGACAAGCTGGAAGCCTTCGCCAGCCACCATGGCGCCGATTTCTATGGTCTGCCAAGAAACGATGACCACATCACGCTGGTCCGGAAAGTATGGACGGCTCCAACCACACTGCCTTTCGGCGAGCACAGCTTGACTCCGTTGCGTGCAGGAGAAACGCTGCGTTGGCATGTTCTGGAGGAAAATGCGTGAGCGAAGAGTATTTCGGAGACGAACTGGAATTACCCAGCGGCAACGGCTCCCGCCACCCCATGGCACAGCGGTTTCGGGGCTATCTTCCGGTGGTTGTTGATGTGGAAACCGGGGGATTCAATTGTGCCACCGACGCACTGCTGGAGATTGCCGCCGTCACCATAGGGATGGACGAGCAGGGTTTTCTCTTCCCCGAACATACCCATTTCTTTCGAGTCGAGCCCTTCGAGGGAGCGAACATCGAAGCGGCGGCCTTGGAGTTCACCGGCATCAAGCTGGACCACCCACTGCGCATGGCAGTCAAGGAAGAGCAGGCCCTTCAGGAAATCTTCCGGGGGGTGCGCAAGGCACTGAAATCCAACGGATGCAAACGAGCCATACTGGTCGGGCACAACAGCAGCTTCGACCTAGGCTTCCTGAATGCCGCAGTTGCTCGTTGCGATATCAAGAGAAATCCTTTTCACCCCTTCTCCAGTTTCGACACTGCCACCCTGGCCGGTCTCGCCTACGGCCAGACTGTGCTAGCCAGAGCTTGCCAAAGCGCCGGAATCGACTTCGATGGACGCGAAGCACATTCGGCTCGCTACGACACCGAAAAGACTGCAGAACTGTTCTGCGGCATTGTTAACCGCTGGAAAGAGATGGGCGGCTGGCTAACCTTCGGTTCATGATCCATCCCATGCACAGGCTCGCGCCTCTGTGACGGGGGCGCAAGACCTGGAGCAGCATGCCTCTTCCAGGTATATCACCAAGAAACCCAAGCGTTTGACAATAATTCTCATTGAGATTATGTTTCTTACACCTACATATTTCTCATCGAGACCATCCTATGTACGTATGTCTTTGCCAAGGCGTTACCGACGGACAAATCCGTGAGGCGATTTACGAAGGCTGCTGCAGCTATCGTGATGTTCGCCAGGCACTCGGGGTTGGTACTCAATGCGGAAAATGCGCCAGCCAGGCCAAACAGGTCACCCGTGAAACTCTGGCCGAACTCCAGAGCAATCAGAATCCCACCTTCTACTCGGCCGCCCTTGCCAGCGCTTGATCGACGAGTCTGCCAATGCGTGCGCCACAGTTGCCATCCGATGGTTGACAGCAAGTAGGGGGCTGACCAGACTCACTTAACCCTTTACAGGCAGGAGCGGCAATGAAAGGCGATATTACGGTCATCCAGCATCTGAACAAGATTCTTGGTAACGAGCTGATAGCGATAAATCAATACTTCCTGCATGCCCGCATGTACGAGGACTGGGGTCTCGAAAAGATCGGCAAGCGTGAATACAAAGAATCCATTGACGAGATGAAGCATGCGGATCGCCTGATCAAACGCATCCTGTTTCTGGAAGGAGTTCCGAACCTGCAGGATCTGGGCAAGCTCCTGATCGGGGAAAACACCAAGGAAATGCTCGAATGCGATCTCAAGCTGGAGCAACTGGGCCTTCCCGATCTAAAAGCCGCCATCGCCTACTGTGAAAGCGTCGGCGACTATGGCAGCCGCGACTTGCTGGAGGAAATCCTCGAGTCGGAAGAAGAACACATCGATTGGCTGGAGACTCAGCTGGACCTGATCGGCAAGGTCGGTCTGGAGAATTATCTGCAGTCGCAGATGGATGAGTGAATAAATCCCCTCCACCGACAACAAAAAAGCCCCGACTCGCATCGGGGCTTTTTTCGTATCACAAGGCTCTCAGGCGTCAGTCTTGCCCGCTGCGTCCTTGATGATTTTCTGCAGCTCGCCCTTGTCGAACAGCTCGATGATGATATCGCTGCCGCCGATCAGCTCGCCATTGACCCACAGTTGCGGGAAAGTCGGCCAGTTGGCGTATTTCGGCAGATTCGCGCGGATCTCGGGGTTTTGCAGAATATCCACATAGGCGAACCGCTCACCGCAAGCCATCACGGCCTGTGAGGCGCGGGCCGAAAAACCGCACTGCGGAGCATTGGGCGAACCTTTCATGTACAGCAGAATGGTGTTGCTGGCGATCTGGTCTTTGATAGTGTCGAAAATATCCATTGAACCACCTCGAGTGAAGTTTTCCGATCAGTCGGCATTGGCGCCATTGTAAAGGAAAACCGAGCCCCACGCTCAGACTTGGGCCCTGTTCGTGACCATAGGCTAACCCTGATGCACAGGCATGGAGCTTGCTTATGCTCAGGAAACTGGCAGTTTGCGTGGCTTCGCATTTTCCTTATAAGATCGCCGTTTTCCCATTTCGCGCCCCCGCCAAAGGGTGGCGACCGCAGACACTGTCGCTCCCCGAGGAGTCGCATCCGCTCTGCGGTCCGTATCGATAAGCAAGGAACTGAAAATGAGCGCTAGGCACTTTCTCTCATTGATGGACTGCACGCCCCAGGAGCTGTTTGCCCTGATTCGTCGCGGCATCGAACTGAAGGACCTGCGCAACCGCGGCGTACCCTTCGAGCCACTCAAGAGCCGCGTCCTCGGCATGATCTTCGAAAAGGCCTCGACCCGCACCCGCCTGTCTTTCGAGGCCGGCATGATCCAGCTCGGCGGCCAAGCGATCTTCCTGTCCCCCCGCGACACGCAACTGGGGCGGGGCGAGCCGATCAGCGATACCGCCATCGTCATGTCCCGCATGCTCGATGCGGTGATGATCAGAACCTTCGCTCACAGTACCCTGACCGAGTTCGCAGCCAACTCACGGGTTCCGGTGATCAACGGCCTATCGGATGACCTGCATCCGTGCCAGTTGCTGGCAGACATGCAGACCTTCCACGAACACCGCGGCTCGATCCAGGGTAAGACCGTTGCCTGGGTGGGCGATGGCAACAACATGTGCAACAGCTATATCGAAGCTGCCCTGCAGTTCGACTTCCGACTCAAGGTCGCCTGTCCGGAAGGCTTCGAGCCCAATCCGAAATTCGTCGCCCTCGGCGGAGATCGGGTAGAGATAATGCGGGATCCGCGCGAGGCGGTGGCCGGCGCCCATCTCGTGAGCACCGACGTCTGGACCTCGATGGGCCAGGAGCATGAAACGGCTACGCGCTTGAGCCTCTTCAAGCCCTATCAGGTGAGCCGCGAGATGCTCGACCTTGCCGCCAAGGACGTGCTCTTCATGCACTGCCTGCCGGCTCATCGCGGCGAAGAAATCAGCGAAGACCTGCTCGACGACCCGCGCTCCGCCGCCTGGGATCAGGCGGAGAACCGCCTGCACGCGCAGAAGGCGCTGCTCGAGATGCTGATCGCACCGGCCCAGCGCCACGCGGACTGACCCCGACCGAGCGCCGGTTTCCACCGGTACGGTCGCGCTCCGCGCCGGGAATCGGCAGCGCCCCATTACCGCTGACTACGCACCCGCTGTACGGCATTCAACCAGCCGGCATACAAGCGGGTGCGCCGCTCGCTTTCCATACGCGGCTCGAAGCGCTGCTGGCTCCTCCAGAGCCTGGCGATCTGCTGCACGTCGCTGTAGATGCCTGCCTGTAGCGCCGCCAGATAGGCCACACCCAAGGCGGTGGTCTCGATAACCCGGGAACGCTCCACCGCCACGCCGAGGATGTCGGCGAGAAACTGCACCAGCCAGTTGTTCACCACCATGCCGCCGTCCACGCGCAGAACCGTCTCGTCCGACGGGGTGGCGGCATCCATCTGCATGGCTTCGAACAGATCGCGGCTCTGGTAGCAGACCGACTGCAGGCCGGCGGTGACGATTTCCTTGATGCCGGTGTCGCGGGTAAGTCCGAAGATGGCTCCGCGCGCCTGCGGGTCCCAATAGGGTGCGCCCAGGCCGGTGAAGGCCGGCACCAGATAAACGCCGCAGGAATCCCCGGCCTGCTCGGCCAAGGACTCGCTCTCCTGGGCATGGCGGATCAGTTGAACTCCGTCGCGCAGCCACTGCAGCGCGGCGCCGGCGACGAAGATGCTGCCCTCGACGGCATAGGTCACCCGGCCCTGTAGCCGGTACGCCACCGTGGTGAGCAGGCGATTGCGCGAAGCGACCGGGATATCGCCGGTGTTCTGGATCATGAAGCAGCCGGTGCCATAGGTACTTTTGACCATTCCGGGACGAAAGCAGGCCTGACCGAACAGCGCGGCCTGTTGATCGCCGGCCATGGCCAAGATGGGAATCGGCGCGCCGAACAGCTTCGCCGGGGTGGCACCGAACTCCGCCGTGCAGTCCTGAACCTGGGGCAGCAGGCTGGCGGGAAGGTCGAACAACCTGAGCAGCTCCTCATCCCACTGCTGGGCATGGATATCGAACAGCAGCGTGCGGGAGGCGTTGGCGGCATCGGTCCGGTGACTTCTGCCGCCGGTCAGGCGCCAGAGCAGGAAGCTGTCGACGGTGCCGAAGCGCAGCTCGCCGCGCATGGCCCGGGTGCGTGCGCCAGGCACGTTGTCGAGAATCCAGGCGAGCTTGCTGGCGGAAAAATAGGGATCGAGCAGCAGCCCCGTCGCAGCCGTGATCCGCTGCTCGTGTCCGGCTGACTGCAGTTCGGCGCAGCGCTGGGCGGTCCGGCGGTCCTGCCAGACGATGGCCGGATGGATCGCCGCGCCGCTGTCGGCTTCCCAGACCAGAGTGGTCTCGCGCTGGTTGGCGATGCCGATGCCGGTAATCTGCCCGGCGCGCAGTCCGCTTTTCCCCAGTGCCTCCCGGCATACCGCCAACGTGCCCTGCCAGATTTCCTCGGGATCGTGCTCGACCCAGCCGGAACGCGGGAAATACTGATGCAGTTCCCGCTGGGCGCTGGCGACCGGCACGCCCTCGGCATCGAAGACGATGGCGCGGGTGCTGGTGGTCCCCTGGTCGATGGCGAGCAGATACTGGGGCATGGGCGTCTTCCCGTTCGACGCGACTGTATAGGCACCAGTTTAGGGGATATCGAGCCGGCCTCGCCTCGGACGGCTCAAGCCCGAGAAGCCGAGCCCTTAACGCCCCGCCCTTCCGATGGGGGCGAACGTCGCTGCGGTCAGCTCCGCCAGCAGCTGGGGCGCCAGCTCGACCTCCAGACCGCGGCGACCGGCGCTGACGAAGATGCTCGGGAACTGCCCGGCCGACTCGTCGATGAAAGTACGCAGGCGCTTTTTCTGACCCAGCGGGCTGATTCCACCGACCAGATAGCCGGTGGCTCGCTGGGCTGCAGCCGGATCGGCCATTTCCGTCTTCTTCGCGCCAGCCGCCTCGGCCAGCGCTTTCAGATCCAGGCTGCCAGCGACCGGGACGACGGCCACCAGCAGCTCACCCTTCTCGGTCGCCGCCAGCAGGGTCTTGAACACCCGCTCAGGGGGAAGATCCAACTTTTCCGCAGCCTCCAACCCATAGGAGGCCGATTTCGGATCGTGGCTGTAGCTGTGAACCTGATATTGGGTACGTAATTTTTTCAGCAGATCGATTGCAGGTGTCATATAGGTAAGAATGAAAAACGTGACTCCGGAGCGGTTACCTTAGCCTGAAATGGACAACATGCCTTCATCCGATCAGACCTCCAGCTTCCCGACCGCCCGATCCGCCAAGATCTACGACCTGGCCATCATCGGTGGCGGCATCAATGGCGTCGGCATCGCCGCCGACGCGGCCGGACGGGGTCTGAGCGTTCTGCTCTGCGAGCAGGACGATCTAGCCCGGCACACCTCCTCGGCCAGCAGCAAACTGGTCCATGGCGGCCTACGCTATCTGGAGCACGGGGAGTTTCGCCTGGTACGGGAAGCCCTCGCCGAGCGCGAGGTGCTGTTGTTCAAGGCTCCCCACATCATCAGGCCCCTGCGCTTCATCCTGCCCCATCGCCCCCAGCTGCGTCCGGCCTGGTTGATCCGCGCCGGTCTGTTTCTCTACGACCACTTGGGCAAGCGCTATGCCCTGCCCGCCTCCTGCAGCCTGCGTCTGCCCCAGGCAGGTCCGCTGAAGCCGGAGATCCGCCGCGGCTTCGCCTACTTCGACTGCCAGATGGATGACGCCCGCCTGGTGGTGCTCAACGCCATGGCCGCACGGGAAAGCGGCGCGGACATCCTCCCCCGTACCCGCTGCCTGGGCGCGCGACGCCACGAGGGCCTCTGGCGGCTCGAACTGCAACAGGCCGCAGGCGCCCGTCAGGAGATCCGAGCCCGCGCCCTGGTCAATGCCACCGGCCCCTGGGTGGCGCGGGTCAGCGAGGACGTCCTGCACCAGCGGCCCGCCCACCACATCCGCCTGGTCCAGGGCAGCCACCTGATAGTCCCGCGCCTCTACGAAGGAGACGAGGCCTATATCCTGCAGAACGAGGACCGCCGCGTCGTCTTCGTCATCCCCTACCTGCAGCGTTTCAGCCTGATCGGCACCACCGACCGGGAATTCGCCGGCGATCCGGCGAAGGTCGGCATCGACGAAAAGGACATCGTTTATCTGCTGCGGGTGGTCAATGCCCACTTCTCGCATCCCCTGCAGCGCACGGATATCCGCCACAGCTTCGCCGGCGTGCGTCCACTGCTGGACGACGAGTCCCAGGACCCCAGCGCCCTCAGTCGCGACTACAACCTCGCCCTCGATGCCGCCCCCGGGCAGGCGGCGCTGCTTACGGTGTTCGGCGGCAAGCTCACGACCTACCGCAAGCTCGCCGAGACGGCGCTGGATCAGTTGGCTCCTTTCCTGCCATCCATGGGGCCCAGCTGGACGGCCAGCGCTCCCCTGCCCGGCGGCGAGGGGCTGAGCGACCCGCTGGCGCTGGCCACCGATCTGCAACGGGAGTTCGCCTGGCTACCCCCCGCCCTCGCCCTGCGCTGGGCCACCACCTATGGCAGCCGCACCCGTTGCCTGCTCGCCGGCGCCTCCGGCCTGGCCGATCTCGGCGAGCCTCTGGGCGGCATGCTGTACGGGCGGGAAGTGGATTACCTGCGCACCCATGAGTGGGCCGAGCAGGCGGAAGACATCCTCTGGCGGCGGACCAAGCTCGGACTGACGCTCACCCCGGGGGAGCAGAAACGGCTCGCCGCCTACCTCGATGAGCGCCCGGCGCCCCCGGTCATCGCCTCGCGGCGGGCTACAGATGCGCCAGCGCCGGGTTCCTGCGCTGCGCCCGCAGATACGGCAGCACCACCGCCAGCAGCGGCTCCTTGAATTCCGCCTGGAAGCGATGGGCGAGGCCGGGAATCAGCCTCAGTTGGCTGCCCTTGATATGCGCGGCGACGTGCACGCCATGCATCACCGGCAGCAGAGGATCGGCCGTACCGTGCACCACCAGCGTCGGCAAGCGGAGACGGTCGAGCAATTCGACGCGGCTGGGCTCGGCGAGCACGGCGACGATCTGGCGCACCGCCCCTTCCGGCCTGAAGGCCCTGTCGTAGGCCCGGGCCGCCTGCCGCGCGAGCTGGTCGCGATCTTCGCTGGCTCGCGGACTGCCGAGCGCGGCCAGGAGATCCACCTGCTGCCGGATCGCTGCCTCGCGGCCGCCCGCCTCGCGCCTGGCCAGCAGTGCGGCCAGCTCGGCACTAGGCGCCGGTAGGCCCAGCGCGCTGGAGCTGGTCATCACCAAGGTCAGGCTCTCTACCCGCTCGGGTGCCAGATCGGCCATGTGCTGGGCGATCATTCCCCCCATGCTGACACCGAGCACATGAAAAACCGGTACCTCCAGGGCATCCATCAATCCCAGCGCATCGCCAGCCATGTCGCGCAGTCCGTAGGGCGCGGAAACCGGCAGGCCGATCCGTCGGCGCAGCAGCTCGTAGCCCAGGCTGACCTCCGGCTCCCGCTTGTACCAGGTGGTCAGTCCGGAATCACGGTTATCGAAACGGATCACCCGGAAGCCCTGGCGACAGAGACTGACCAGCACGTCGTCGGGCCAGTCGATCAGCTGCCCGCCGAGCCCCATGACCAGCAGCAGGACGGGATCGGAGGCGCGGCCGATGCTCTGGTAGGCCAGGCGCACCTCGGGCAGATCGGCCATCTGCACCGGCTCGTGCACATCGCAGCGAGACGCCGCCCACGTTGGCAGGCCGCCAAGGAGGGCGAGTACGAAGAGGAGAACACGCATCGCGAATACCGGAGAACAGGGAAATCCATCCCGAGGAATTGTGTGCACCTTCGGCAGAGTTCGCCCGCACAAAGAAATGACAATTTGATGAAAGCAGGCAAACGGTCGTCGCGAAACGGGGCGAGAGGGGACGAGCGGTCATCGGCCCCGGCTCTTGCTACGGGATCGGCAGCCGCTTGCCATCGGGCATGGCTGTTCCGGTCGACAGCCACTCAAACATGAGAGAGACTCAGCCAATCGGACGTAAACATTAGAAATCCTCAAGAGTCGATCATGCTCGAATTGCGCCATCTGAAAACCCTGCATGCCCTGCGCGAGGCCGACAGCCTGGTCGAAGCGGCCGAACGCCTGCACCTGACCCAGTCGGCGCTGTCCCACCAGTTCAAGGAGCTGGAAGAGCGCCTGGGGCTGCAGCTCTTCGTGCGCAAGACCAAACCGCTGCGCTTCACCAGCGCCGGGCTGCGTCTGCTCCAGCTCGCCGATGCCCTGCTACCGCAACTGCGCAGCGCCGAGCGCGACCTGGCACGGCTGGCCGGGGGAACGGCCGGGCGCCTGCACATGGCCATCGAGTGCCACAGCTGTTTCCAGTGGCTCATGCCGACCATCGACCAGTTCCGCGATGCCTGGCCGGAGGTCGAGCTGGATCTGGCCTCCGGCTTCTCCTTCGCCCCGTTGCCGGCCCTGGCCCGGGGCGACCTCGATCTGGTGGTCACCTCGGACCCGCTGGAGCTGACCGGCATCACCTACGTGCCCCTGTTCACCTACGAGGCGCTGCTCGCCGTGGCCAACCAGCACCCGCTGGCCGGCAGGCCCTACATCCTGCCCGAGGACCTGGCCGACGAGACCCTGATCCACTACCCCGTGGAACGCGATCGTCTGGACATCTTCACCCGCTTCCTCGACCCGGCCGACGTCGAGCCGGCCGGGGTGCGCACCGCCGAACTGACGGTGATGATGCTGCAACTGGTGGCCTCCGGACGCGGCGTCTGCTGCCTGCCGAACTGGGCGTTGCACGAGTACAGCTCGCGCGGCTACGTCACCGCCAAGCGGCTGGGCGAGAAGGGCCTGTATGCCACCCTGTATGCGGCGATCCGGGCCGACATGCTGGACGCCCCCTTCATGCGCGACTTCCTGCTGACGGCCAAGGACACTTCCTTCGCCACCCTGGAAGGCGTCAGCGCAGCGGCGAAAGCGCGCTGAGACCTGACTCGCAGCCCTGACGCTTTCGCCGGATCGCCTACTTCTTATAGCCAGGCAAAGCATGCACAATCGCCAGCAAAAAGGGATGGCAAGGAGATTCCCGAACCTCCGCCGGTGGCTAATCTAGGGATAGAATGGACACAGGCGAAACCGCCGGGCACAGGTCGATATGGGCGTTATCTGGCAGACAAAGGAACAAGGGGCTGCAGTTCCCCAGCACGACCTGCAGAAAGCCGAAAACCCGCCACCACCGCGGCGCAGTCCCTGGCGGCTGCTGGCCTGGCTGCTGGTCGTCGTGGCCGTCGCCGTGCTCGGCGTGCTGGCGTTCAACGAAATGCGCACGTCCCGGCTGCAGTCCCGGGAACTCAGCCACTATGCGGCCACCCTCACCTACTCGCTGGGCGCCGGCCCCAGCCTGTCGATCGACTATCCCAGACGCGGGCCCTTCGACCGCCGCCTCGGCTACATCTCCCTGCCCGACTGGTTGCCCAGGCTGGAGCAGCGCGGCTTCCAGATCACCCAGCAGGCCCGTTTCTCCCCGGCGCTGCTCGCGTATAGCCGGCGCGGCCTGTTTCCGCCGTATCAGGAGAAATCCCAGGTCGGCCTGACCATCAGCGACTGCCGCGGCGAGTCGCTGTATCTCTACCGCCAGCCGCGGCAGCTGTATCCGAGCTTCGCCAGCATCCCGCCGCTGATCGCCCAGAGCCTGCTCTTCATCGAGGATCGCGATCTGCTCGACCCGCGGCAGCCGCTGGCCAACCCCGCCGTGAACTGGGCGCGCTTCGGCATGGCGGCGGTCACCCAGGTCCGCGAGATGCTCGGTCTCGGCGGGCAATCGGCGGGCGGCAGCACCCTGGCGACACAAATCGAGAAATATCGCCACTCGCCGGACGGGCTGACCGACTCGGCCCCGGAAAAACTGCGCCAGATGATCTCCGCCAGCGTCCGGGCCTATCGGGGCGGCCCGCGCACGATCGCCGCGCGGCAGAACATCGTCCGCGACTACCTGAACAGCGTGCCGCTCGCCGCGGCGCCGGGCTACGGCGAGGTGCACGGCCTGGCCGACGGCCTGCGGGTGTGGTTCGGCGCCGATTTCGCCGAGGTCAACCGGCTGCTCTCGACGCCCGACGCCAGCCCCGCCGAGCGCGGCCTGGCCTTGCGCCAGGTGCTCTCGCTGCTGATCTCCCAGCGCCGGCCCTCCTACTACCTCAACCAGGGGCGCGGCGAACTGGCCACCCTGACCGACAGCCACATCCGCCTGCTGTATCGCGGCGGACTGCTGGATGCCCGGCTGGCCCAGGCCGCCCTGGGGCAGAAGGTGGCCTACCGCGACTGGCTGAAGGAACCGGCCGTCCAGCCCATCGAGACCAGCAAGGGCATCCGCGTCGCCCGCAGCCGCATGGCGGAGCTGCTGCAGACCTCGCTCTACGATCTCGACCGCCTCGACCTGTCGGCCAGCACGCCGCTGCAGGGCGAGCTGCAGACCGCCGTGACCCGCTACCTGGGACAACTGGCCGACCCGACCTTCGCCGCCGGCGTCGGCCTCTTCGGCGAGCGCCTGCTGACCCCGGAGACCACCGCCGAGGTGCGCTACAGCTTCACCCTGTTCGAGCGCAGCGACGACGGCTTCCGCGTGCGGGTGCAGACCGACAACACCAACCTGCCCTTCGACATCAACGAAGGCAGCAAGCTGGAACTGGGCTCCACCGCCAAGCTGCGGGTGCTGACCACCTACCTGGAAATCGTCGCCGAACTGCACAAGCGCTTCGCCGGCATGGACAGGGCCCAGTTGCGCGCGCTCGAACTGGAGCCGCTCGACCTGCTCACCCGCTGGGCTCGGGACTGGCTGATCGAGCATCCGCGGGGCAGCCTGCCGGAAATGCTCGACGCCGCCCTCGACCGCAAGTACTCGGCCAGCCCGGGCGAGAGCTTCTTCACCGGCGGCGGCCTGCACACCTTCGCCAACTTCCGCAAGGAGGACAACGGCCGTCTGCCGACCGTGCGCGAATCGCTGCGCGAGTCGATCAACCTGCCCTTCGTGCGCCTGATGCGCGACATCGTCCGCTACAGCACCTATCAGTCGCCCAACGGCACCGCCCTGCTCAAGGACGACCGCGATCCGCGTCGTCAGGAATACCTGGTCCGCTTCGCCGACCGGGAAGGCAAGGTGTTCCTGCGCCGCTTCTGGAACAAGTACGCCGGCAAGAACAGCGAGGACCGTCTGGCGACCTTCCTCGAGGGCCTGCGCGCCACGCCGGTACGCCTGGCCGCCGTGCATCGCTACCTGCGGCCGGGCAGCGACCGCGCTGCCTTCGACGCCTTCATGCGCGAGCAGCTGCCGAACGACCGCACCCTCACAGAGGAGCGGCTCGCCAGCCTGTATCGCCGCTACGGCCCCGGCGCCTTCAACCTGCCGGACCAGGGCTACATCGCCCGCGTCCACCCGCTCGACCTGTGGCTGCTCGGCTACTTGCTCAAGCACCCCGAGGCGGATTTCAAGGAAGTCCTGGAAGCCAGCCGCGACGAGCGCCAGGAGGTCTACGGCTGGCTGTTCAAGAGCCGTTACCGCAGCGCCCGCGACAACCGCCTCCGCACCATGCTGGAGATCGAGGCCTTCACCGAGATCCATCGGCGCTGGCAACGCCTGGGCTACCCCTTCCCGCAACTGGTGCCCTCGCTGGCCTCCGCCCTGGGCAGCTCGGGGGACCGGCCGGCGGCGCTGGCCGAGCTGATCGGCATCATTCTCAACGACGGCGTGCGCCTGCCGACCGTGCGCATCGACGGCATGCACTTCGCCGCCGGCACCCCCTACGAAACCCGGCTGGGGCTCGACCCGAACCGGGCCCGGCGCGTGCTGGCCCCGGAAGTCGCCTCGGCCCTGCGCGGGGCCCTCGCCCTGGTAGTGGAGAACGGCACGGCGCGGCGCCTGTACGGCGTGTTCCGACAGCCGGACGGCCAGCCGCTGCGGGTGGGCGGCAAGACCGGCACCGGCGACAACCGCATCGAGCGGGTCGCCCGCGGCGGCTACGTGGTCAGCTCGCAGGCGATGAACCGTACCGCCACCTTCGTCTTCTACCTGGGCCCGGACCACTTCGGCACCCTCACCGCCTACGTCCCGGGACGCGCGGCGGAGGGCTTCCACTTCACCTCGGCCCTGCCGGTGCAGGTGCTCAAGGGCATGGCGCCGATCCTCCAGCCCTATCTCGCCGGGCCGGACAACCGGTGCGCTCCGGCGCCGGCGACCCTGCAGGCGCGCAGCGGCCGGGACTGAATCAGCCCGCCGGGCTCGATGCGCAGTCCCGGCCGGCTGCCTCCCGGCCCTCGGACTGCGCCTCGCGATAGACCCGGTCGGCGCGCTCGAAGCGTTGCCGAACCGTGGCGGAGGGCGCCCGGTCCAGCAGGCTGACCGTGACGATGGCCAGGCTGGCGAGGACGAAGCCGGGGACGATCTCGTACAGGCCGAGGCCGACGAACTCCTTCCACAGCACCACGGTCAGGGTACCGACCAGCATGCCGGCCAGGGCGCCGTTGCGGGTCATGCGTTTCCACAGCAGCGAGATCAGCACTACCGGACCGAAGGCGGCGCCGAAGCCGGCCCAGGCGTAGGACACCAGACCGAGCACCTGGCTCTGCGGATTGGCGGCGATGCCGATGGCGACCAGGGCCACCAGCAGCACCATGCCCCGTCCGACCCAGACCAGCTCCTTCTGCGAAGCCTTCTTGCGCAGGAAGGCCTTGTAGAAATCCTCGGTCAGGGCACTGGAACAGACCAGCAACTGGCAGCTCAGGGTGCTCATCACCGCGGCGAGGATGGCCGAGAGCAGGACACCGGCGATCCAGGGATTGAACAGCAGCCGGGCCAGCTCGATGAACACCCGCTCGGGGTTGTCGTCGACCGCCACGCCCAGCTCCGGATGGGCGGAGAAGTAGGCGATGCCGAAGAACCCCACGGCGACCGCACCAGCCAGGCACAGGGTCATCCAGGTCATGCCGATCCGCCGGGCGGCCGGAATGGATCTGACCGAATCGGCGGCCATGAAGCGGGCGAGGATGTGCGGCTGGCCGAAGTAGCCCAGGCCCCAGGCCAGCAGCGAGATCACACCGACGAAGCTGGCGCCCTTGAGCATGTCGAAGTGGGCGGCGTCCTTCAGCTCGATGGCGGCGAAGGTCGGCTCCAAGCCGCCGCTGGCGGCCATCGCGATGACCGGGGTGAGGATCAGGGCGAAGATCATCAGGCTGGCCTGCACGGTGTCGGTCCAGCTCACCGCCAGGAAACCTCCGATGAAGGTGTAGCAGATGGTCGCCGCGGCGCCGGCCCAGAGCGCGGTCGAATAGGGAATGCCGAAGGTGCTCTCGAACAGTCGTGCCCCGGCGACGATGCCGGAGGCGCAGTAGATGGTGAAGAACACGAGGATCACCGCGGCCGAGAGGACGCGCAGGATGCGGCTGGCGTCCTCGAAGCGGTTGGTGAAGTAGTCCGGCAGGGTCAGGGCGTTGCCGTTGTGCTCGGTATGCACCCGCAGGCGCCCGGCGACGAACAGCCAGTTCAGGTAGGCCCCGACGATCAGGCCGATGGCGATCCAGCTCTCGGACAGGCCCGACAGGTACACGGCCCCCGGCAGCCCCATCAGCAGCCAGCCGCTCATGTCCGAGGCGCCCGCCGACAGTGCGGTGACGAAGCTGCCGAGGCTGCGCCCGCCCAGGATGTAGTCGGACAGGTCGTTGGTCGAGCGATAGGCGGCGAGGCCGATCAGCACCATGGCCGCGATGTAGATCACGAAGGTGATCAGGGTTGGATTAGTCATGCTCATGAGTGGAGATCCCGTGCGGGGTTGTTATCCGGGCGACGACGGCTGATCGCGCCCACAGAGGCAGCCGATACCCGCGAGCCGGCACCCGTTGTCATCGGCTCGCGGCCCGGAGACGCCGCATTCAGCGAAGCAGGCGATCACCCGCCGTACCACTGGGTAAGCTGCCAGAAGCAAATTTCGAGCCCGGTCACTCGTCGCCCCCCAGCGACAGCAGGGAGGCGTTGCCGCCCACCGCGGTGGTGTTCACCGACGTGGTGCGCTCGCTGACGAAGCGCAACAGATAGTTCGGACCGCCGGCCTTGGGCCCGGTACCGGACAGACCATGGCCGCCGAACGGCTGCACGCCGACCACCGCGCCGATCTGGTTGCGGTTGACGTACAGGTTGCCGACCCGCGCCAGCTGCTCAATGCGCCGGGCGGTCTCCTCGTTGCGGCTGTGCACGCCCATGGTCAGGCCATAGCCGGTGGCATTGATCGCCGCGACCACCTGCTCCAGGTCCCGCGCCTCGTAGCGCACCACGTGCAGCACCGGGCCGAAGTTTTCCTTCTCGAGCTCGTGGATGCCGTCGATCTCGAAGGCCACCGGAGCGACGAAGTGGCCGTTCAGGCCGGCCGGCAGCCGGGCCTCGGCGATCAGCCGGCCCTCCCCCTTGAGCCGCTCGATGTGCGCCAGCAGGCCCGCACGGGCCTCGGCGTCGATCACCGGGCCGAGGTCGCTGACCCGGCGGTCGCTCGGGCCGACCCGCAGTTCGGCCATGGCGCCCCTGAGCAGCTCGATCACCCGCTCGGCGATGTCGGCCTGCACGTAGAGCACGCGCAGCGCCGAGCAGCGCTGGCCGGCACTGGCGAAGGCGGACAGCAGCGCATCCTTGACCACCTGCTCGGGCAGCGCGGTAGAGTCGACGATCATCGCGTTCTGCCCGCCCGTCTCGGCGATCAACGCGGCGATCGGGCCGTCCTTTTCCGCCAGTTGGCGGTTGATCAGCCGCGCGGTCTCGGTGGAGCCGGTGAAGCACACGCCGGCCAGACGCGCATCCCGGCAGAACACGCTCCCCAGCTCGGCGCCGGAGCCCGGCAACAGCGCGAGCACGTCGGCGGGCAGGCCGGCTTCCAGCAGCAGCTCGGTGGCTCGCATGGCGATCAGGCTGGTCTGCTCGGCCGGCTTGGCCAGCACGGTATTACCGGCGACCAGCGCGGCAGCGATCTGGCCGAGGAAGATGGCCAGCGGAAAGTTCCACGGGCTGATGCAGGCGAACACCCCGCGCCCTTCATAGAACAGTTCGTTGCGCTCGCCGGTGGGGCCCTTCAGCTCGCTGCGCTGCAGGCGCTCGCGGGCCTGCCGGGCATAGTAGCGGCAGAAGTCGACCGCCTCGCGCACCTCGTCGATGCCGTCCTGCAGGGTCTTGCCGGCCTCCAGTGTGCACAGCGCCATCAGCTCGGCGCGGTTGGCTTCCATCAGGTCGGCTAGGCGCTCGAGAATCGCGGCACGCTCTTCCACCGGCGTCGAGCTCCAGCGCGGAAAAGCCCTCGTCAATGCCTCCATGGCCTGGGCGGCCTGGGCCGGCTCGGCCCACTGCACCTGTCCGACCACTTGGCTCAGCTCGTAGGGACAGCGCACCTCGCGAGCGCTGCCGGCTAGGCGCTGGCCGCCGATCAGCGGCGCGGCCCGCCACTGGCGGGAGAGGTGCGGGCGGATGGCCTGCTCCAGTTGCAGCCATTCTTGCTGGATATTCATGTTGATACCTCGGGAGTTCTGGCGAGAAGCGCCGAACAGTGCCGCCGGCGGGACGATGCGCGGATTGCCGAAACGCGCGTGCCGGCGCAGCTTCTCGAGCGGGTGGTCGATCAGCGAATCCACCGGCACGCGCGGGTCGACCAACTGGTGGACGAAGGACGAGTTGGCGCCGTTCTCCAGCAGACGCCGCACCAGATACGGCAGCAGATCCCGGTGCGCCCCCACCGGGGCGTAGATGCGCACGTTGTGCCCGCCCTCGGCGATGAGGGTGTCGTACAGGGCATCGCCCATGCCGTGCAGGCGCTGGAACTCGAACGCGCGCGGCGCCCGGCAGGCCCTGGCCAGGGCCAGGATGCAGGTGACGGTGTGGGCGTTGTGGCTGGCGAACTGCGGGTAGATCACGCCGCGGGTGTGCTCGCTGAGCAGGAAACGCGCGCAGGCCAGGTAGGAGATATCGGTGCCTTCCTTACGGGTGTAGACCGGATATCCGGACAGCCCCTGGACCTGGCACTGCTTGATCTCGCTGTCCCAGTAGGCGCCCTTGACCAGGCGCAGCGGGATGCGCGCCCCCAGCTCCTTGCCGAGCAGCGTCAGCCAGACCAGCACCGGCAGGCAGCGCTTGGAGTAGGCCTGCACCACCAGACCGAACTCGCCCCAGCCGGCGATCGCCGGGTCGCGCAACAGCTTCTCGAACAGCTCCAGCGACAGCTCCAGACGGTCGGCCTCCTCGGCGTCGATGGTGATGCCGACGTCCAGCGAGCGAGCCAGGCGGGCCAGTTCGCGCACGCTGGCGAACAGCTCGGCGAGCACGCGCTCGCGCTGGGCCACCTCGTAACGCGGGTGCAGGGCCGACAGCTTGATCGAGACCGACGGTCGCGGCCCCTTGCCGACCTGCGGCTCGCGGCCGACGGTCTCGATGGCCTGGCGGTAGTCCAGCAGATACTTCTCGGCATCCGCGGCGGTCAGCGCCGCCTCGCCGAGCATGTCGAAGGAATAGGTGTAGCCCCGCTCGCGGCAGCCGCGGCCGTTCTTCAGCGCCTCGGCGATGCTGCGGCCGAGCACGAACTGGCCGCCCATCAGCTTCATCGCCTGATTCATCGCGGCGCGGATCACCGGCTCGCCGGAGCGCTGTACCAGCCGACCGATCACGCTCTTCGGCCTGCCGTCGGCGGCCTGCGTGTTGACCACCTTGCCGGTCATCACCAGCCCCCAGGCGGCGAAGTTGACCAGCACGTTGTCGCTTCGGCCCAGGTGCTGCTCCCACTGCGCGGCACTCAGCTTGTCGCGGATCAGGGCATCGGCGGTGGCGGCATCCGGCACGCGCAGCAACGCCTCGGCCAGGCACATCAGCATCAGGCCTTCCTGGGTGTCCAGACTGTACTGGCGCAACAGGGCGTCGAGGGTGTCGACCGCGTTGTCACGGCCCCGCACCGTCTCGATCAGGCGGCGGGCGTCGTGGCGGATCGCCTCGATGCCGGCGCTGCCGGGATCGGCGAGCTGGATCAGCTCGCCCAGATAGGCTTCTTCGTCCACCGCGTAGTTGGCCGAGATGGCGGGGAAGAATTCGGCGGCCGTGCCCTCGAGCACGTCGCCATCCAAGACGTGACTGGCTTTGAACATCACGCCACTCCTTCGCAAAGAATCTGTAGTGAATCGGCTTAGCCCACACCGGGCGGGCATGGGCAGACTCTAGGGCGGAGCAGGGACGACTTCTTGCGCGAGACTCCGGAGTTTTTGCAAAAAGCTCCGGACAGGCGGCTAGGCCGCGCGACGCAGACTGCGCGGCGTCAGACCGAGATGCCGGCGCATGGCGGTGGTCAGGGCGCTCTGGCTGGAAAAGCCGCACTCCTCGGCGATGCGCACCAGCGGCAGCGGACTTTCGCGCAAGAGGCGCACGGCACGGTCGAGGCGGGCCTTGAGCAGGTACTGGTGCGGGGTCAGACCGAAGCAGTCCTTGAACTGCTGGTGGAAGTGACTCGGGCTGAGACAGGCGACCCGGGCCAGTTCGGCCACGCTGACAGTGCGCCCCAGGTGGCGCGCGATGTAGGTCTCGATGCGCTCGCGATCGAGCGGCCGGCGCACGATGGCGGGAGCCGGGCCGCACAGGCGCAGGTGCAGAGCCTGTACCAGCAGGCCGCCAAGGGCATGCGACAGCCCCGGCTCGTGGCCATAGCGCGTCAGCTCGGCCCCGGCGTAGGCCAGCAGGTGCTGGAAATCGGCATCCAGCAGCGGATAGCGCGGGCCGTCGAACAACCGGCCGAGCTGTTCCCGCTCCGGCGCCGGGGCCCGATCGAAGGCGGCCTCGTCGGCCAGGTCGAGGATCAGCATGCTGTTGTCGCCGAGCCCCGCGAAGGCGTGGGCGGCATCGCCGGGCACCAGGCAGGCGCGCATCCTGCTGACCTCGCCGCCCTGCCCGGCCACCTCGAACTCGGCGCGGCCGGACAGCGACAGCACCATCTGGTGGTGGCCGTGGGTATGGGTGTGCGACTGATCGGACAGGCACAGCAGGCGGACGCCGAGCGTGGGTGGGCAACCGGCGTGCACTACGGCGCCCCCGTGCCCGTCACGGGGGCGCCGCAACCCGAGCCCGGCGCCACGGTAGGAAGGCCGCCGAATCGGTCGCAGGGGATACGTCGCCGGCGCGGAGCGGGCGAAAAGAAGATGGCGAAGAACAGCATCGGAATCGGTCGCACCAGGAAACCCGTCAGGACGAAGCAATTAGCATGCCCCACCCTGCGCGGCGATCCCCCGCACCGGCACTCCCGGTCAGAACGACAGGCGCATGCCCAGGATCAGGTTGCGTCCCGGCAGCAGCACTTGGTCCTTGACGAAGGAGCTGTGGTTGCGCGCCTTCTCGTCCAGCAGGTTGTTGCCCTTGAGGTAGATCTGGTAGTCGGTCGGCCCCAGCGTACCCGAGTAGCGGAGGTTGGCGCCGAGCATGTTGTAGCCGCCGGTTTTGGTTTCGTAGTCGGCCAGCCGGTCCTGGCGGCGCACCCGGTAGTACTCCAACTGGCCGGCGAGGGCCGTGCTGAAGCTGTGATCGACGCGCACGCCGAGCCGGTCGGCGGGCATCCGCGGCAGATCGCCGCCGCCGTTGCGCAACCGGCCGCGGACATGGTCGCCGAACAGGGTCAGGGCGGTGGCATCGGTGGCCTGGAAGCGGATCTGGCCCTCGGCGCCGGTCAGCTGCGCGTCGTGCTGGCGGTAGGCGATGTCGCGATAGCCGCCGTCGCCGGTATCGCGCCCGGTATCGGCGGCGTAGATGAAGTCGTCCACCTGGTTGCGATAGAGGGTGAGGTCGAAGGTGGTGCGTCCGGCGAACTTGCGCAGGGTCAGCTCGGCGTTGTGGGAAGTCTCCTTCTTGAGATCCGGATTGCCATGCTCGATGGTCTGGGTCGCCGCGTGCGCCCCGTTGGCGTACAGCTCCTCGATGCTCGGCAGACGCTGGGCGCGGGTCAACGAGAGGCCGAGGGAATAATCGGTGGTGAAGGTCCAGACCACGCCGGCGGAGAGCGAGGTTCCCTGGTGGCTGGTGTCCTTGGCGCCGTTGGCCTGGACATTCTGCCAGTCGTGGCGCAGCCCCAGCTCGTAGCGCCAGGCGCCGGCGGTGTATTCCTCGGTCAGGAACAGGCCGTGGCTGTGGGTCAGGGTCGGCGGCAGATAGGCCTCCTCGCCGCTGGCCTTGAAATCGCGGTGCAGGGTCTGTCCGCCCAGCACTCCGTGCCAGCCCAGCAGAGGGGCGTGGGTCAGCTCCAGGCGGGCGTCGCTGGCGTCGTTGTCGAAGCGGGTGGCGACCGCGCCGTCCTCGACTTCGTTGTGCCGGTAATTGCTGTGGGCGGCGCGCAGCTTGGCCAGCTCGAAGCCGCGCAGCGGCTCGCTGAGCTCGCCGCGCAGGTCCCAGCGCTTCTGCTTCATGTCGATGTAGGGGACCGGCTCGTCCCCTTGCACCTCCTCGCCGACCAGCCCGTAACGGTTGTTCTGCTCGCCGTAGGCCAGGCCGAGATAGCCGCGCTCGCCGACCACGCTGCTGCCCAGACTGAAGGAATCGGTATCGTTGAAGGAACTCTGCTGCTTGCTGGGCGAGCCGGGGATCCCGTAGTCGTCGTCCCGGCGCCGGCTGCCCTCGGCGCGAACGGCAATAGGGCCCTTGCCGGCGGTGATGCCGAAGGCCCCCGCCCATCCGTCGGCGACCGTGTTGCCGCGCACCTCCGCTTCGCCCTCGTAGCCCTTTTCCGGGACATAGGTGGGCACCTTGCTGTCGATCACGTTGACCACGCCGCCCATGCCGCCGCCATAGAGCAGGGTCGACGGCCCTTTCAGCACCTCGATGCGCTGGGTCAGCAGCGGTTCGCTGGTCACCGCATGGTCGGGACTGGTGCTGGAGGCGTCGAGCATGTCCACGCCATCGCTCAGCAGCTTCACCCGCGCCCCGTCCAGGCCGCGGATGATCGGCCGTCCGGCGCCGGCGCCGAAGCTGCTGGAACGCACGCCCGGCAGCTTTTCCAGGGTCTCGCCGAGGGTCGCCTCGCGCCGCATGACCAGTTCCTCGCCCTCCAGCACCTGGGTCGGGCTGGTCGCTTCTTCGGGCGGCCGTTCGCTGACGGCGCTGGCACTGACCTCGACGGACTCGAACTCGAGCGGCTCGGCCGCCCAGGCGGAGGGTACGAAGGCCAGTCCGACGGCCCAGGCCAGAGGATGACGCACACACATGCAGAGACACTCCAAATGCCCACTCCGAGGCATCGTTCAGACGACGATGGAAACCCTTGGCGAAACCGCCGGCTCGCGAAGGGCGGCAATCTAACATGTTATATCGTAACAAATAATAGTTTTTTCACTGTAGCCGACACTCGCTCCCTCCTCCAGTCGCCCGCGCCTCGAAAACCGTGCGGCCAGGGGTTCTCGATTGAAAAAACTGGCACCGCGCCCCATGTAGTTTTCAACGCTTCCATACCAGGTGCCACATGACAGACCAGGACATCACGCCCGAGATCGTCGAAAAAGAACGCACGACCAACAGCCTCGCCCTGCCCGACCAGGCGTTGCCGGAGCGGCTCTACGTCATTCCGATCCACAATCGTCCGTTCTTCCCCGCCCAGGTGATGCCGGTGGTCGTCGAGCCCGAGCCCTGGGCGGAAACCCTGGCGCGCGTGGCCAAGACCCCCCATCAGAGCCTGGCCCTGTTCTACATGGACTCGCCGACGGAAGACCCCAGCGCTTTCGCCCCCGAGCAGTTGCCCGAACACGGCACCCTCGTGCGCGTGCACCATGCCAGCCACGAGGGCGGCAAGCTGCAGTTCATCGCCCAGGGCCTGACCCGGGTCCGCATCCGCGGCTGGCTGAGCCGCAAGCCGCCCTATCTGGCCGAGGTGGACTATCCGAAAAACGCCCAGGATCCGCGCGATGAGGTCAAGGCCTACGGCATGGCGCTGATCAACGCGATCAAGGAGCTCCTGCCGCTCAACCCGCTGTACAGCGAGGAGCTGAAGAACTACCTGAACCGCTTCAGCCCCAACGACCCGTCACCGCTGACCGATTTCGCCGCCGCCCTGACCAGCGCGCCGGGCAACGAGCTGCAGGAAGTGCTGGACACCGTGCCCGTGCTCAAGCGCATGGAGAAGGTCCTGCCGCTGCTGCGCAAGGAAGTGGAGGTCGCGCGTCTGCAGAAGGAGCTGTCCGCCGAGGTCAACCGCAAGATCGGCGAGCACCAGCGCGAGTTCTTCCTCAAGGAACAGCTGAAGATCATCCAGCGCGAGCTGGGCATGACCAAGGACGACAAGAGCGCCGACGCCGACGAGTTCCGCGCGCGCCTGGAAGGCAAGACGGTGCCGGCGCAGGCACGCAAGCGCATTGACGAAGAGCTCAACAAGCTGTCGATCCTCGAGACCGGCTCGCCGGAATACGCCGTCACCCGCAACTATCTGGACTGGGCGACCAGCGTGCCCTGGGGCCTCTACGGCGAGGACAAGCTCGACCTGACCCATGCCCGCAAGGTGCTCGACAAGCACCACGCCGGGATGGAGGACATCAAGGAGCGGATCCTCGAGTTCCTCGCCGTGGGCGCCTTCCAGGGCGAGATCGCCGGCTCCATCGTGCTCCTGGTCGGCCCGCCCGGGGTCGGCAAGACCAGCATCGGCAAATCCATCGCCGAGACCCTCGGCCGGCCGTTCTATCGCTTCTCCGTCGGCGGAATGCGCGACGAGGCGGAGATCAAGGGCCACCGCCGCACCTACATCGGCGCCCTGCCCGGCAAGCTGGTGCAGGCGCTGAAGGAAGTCGAGGTGATGAACCCGGTGATCATGCTCGACGAGATCGACAAGCTCGGCGCCAGCCACCAGGGCGACCCGGCCTCGGCGCTGCTGGAGACCCTCGATCCGGAGCAGAACGTGGAGTTCCTCGATCACTATCTGGACCTGCGCCTGGACCTGTCCAAGGTGCTGTTCGTCTGCACGGCGAACACCCTGGATTTGATCCCCGGCCCCTTGCTCGACCGCATGGAGGTGATCCGCCTGTCCGGCTACATCACCGAGGAAAAGCTGACCATCGCCAAGCGCCACCTGTGGCCGAAGCTGCTGAAGAAGACCGGGGTGCCGAAGGAGCGCCTGTCCATCTCCGACAGCGCCCTGAAGGCGGTGATCGAGGGCTACGCCCGCGAGGCCGGGGTGCGCCAGTTGGAAAAGCAGCTCGGCAAGCTGGTGCGCAAGTCGGTGGTGAAATTGCTGGAGGATCCGGCGCTGAAGGTGAAGATCGGGCCGAAGGATCTGGAGGAGCAGCTCGGCATGCCGCTGTTCCGCAAGGAGCAGCACCTGGAGGGCGTCGGCGTCATCACCGGGCTGGCCTGGACCAGCATGGGCGGCGCCACCCTGCCGATCGAGGCGACACGCATCCATACGCTGAACCGCGGCTTCAAGCTCACCGGCAAGCTCGGCGAGGTGATGAAGGAATCGGCGGAGATCGCCTACAGCTACGTCAGCTCGCACCTGAAGCAGTTCAAGGGCGACCCGACCTTCTTCGACCAGGCCTTCGTCCACCTGCACGTGCCGGAAGGCGCCACGCCCAAGGACGGCCCCAGCGCCGGCATCAGCATGGCCAGCGCCCTTCTGTCGCTGGCGCGCAACCAGGCGCCGAAGAAGAACGTGGCGATGACCGGCGAGCTGACCCTGACCGGCCAGGTGCTGGCCATCGGCGGGGTGCGCGAGAAGGTAATCGCCGCGCGGCGGCAGAAGATCTTCGAGCTGATCCTGCCAGAAGCCAACCGCGGCGACTTCGAGGAACTGCCGGACTACCTCAGGGAAGGCCTGACCGTACACTTCGCCCAGCGCTTCGCCGACGTGGCCAAGGTGCTGTTCTGATCTTCGGCGTGCCTCGTTGACCCCGACGCCCCGGGCCGGAAAGCGTTTTCCGGCTCCGGCGGCGCCGAATGCCCCAGAGCTGAGCCTTCCGCCCGCCGATGCTGTCAGCCCGGCCCGCTCTTGGCTAAAATGCCGCGCCTTGGCAACAGCAGCGGAACCCACGTGAAACAGTCCCCCGACCGCCTCTTCGCCCGTCCCCTCGCCGAAGTGCCGGATTTCACTTTCAACGAGGACGTGGCCCGGGTCTTCCCGGACATGATCAAGCGCTCGGTGCCGGGCTACCCGACCATCATCGAGAACATCGGCGTGCTCGCCACCCGCTTCGCGCAGGCGGGAACGCCCCTCTACGACCTCGGCTGCTCCCTCGGCGCCGTGACCCAGGCGCTGCGTCGGCACGTGAGAACCGATGGCTGCCGGGTGATCGCGGTGGACAACTCCAGCGCCATGCTCGAGCGCTGCCGGGAATACCTGCATGTCCAGGACTCGATGTTCCAGGAGCTGCTGCCGGTGGAGACCATCGAGGCGGACATCCTCGCCCTCGATCTCCGGCCGACGTCGCTGGTGGCGATGAACTTCACCCTGCAGTTCATCCCCCGGGAGCACCGCCTGGATCTGCTCGGCCGTATCCGTCGGGCGCTGGTCCCGGGCGGAGCGCTGATCCTGTCGGAAAAACTGCGCTTCGAGGATACCGAGGAACAGGCCCTGCTCAACGATCTGCACCTCGACTTCAAGCGCGCCAACGGCTACAGCGAACTGGAGATCGCCCAGAAACGCAGCGCCATCGAAAACGTGATGAAGCCGGACAGCCTCGAAGAACACCGCGAACGTCTGGCAGCCGCCGGCTTCCGCAAGGTGGTGCCCTGGTTCCAGTGCCTCAACTTCTGCTCGCTGATCGCCCTGCCATGATCGATCTGAACCCGTTGATCCGCCGCCTGGCCGGCACGCCGCTGGCCCCCTGGTCGAACGGCCTGCAGGCGCAGCTGGACGAGAAGCTGTCCCGCAGCCACGGCGACCTGGAGCGCTGGCAGGCTGCCGTGGATGCCCTGCCGCCCCTGGGCGCCGAGCGGGTCGAGTTGCGCGAGTGCGTCCGCCTCGATGGCGGCTGCGACGAGCCTACCCGCCTTGCCCTGCGCCAGGCCCTGCTCGGCCTGTCTCCCTGGCGCAAGGGACCGTTCGAGCTGTTCGGCGTGCACGTCGACACCGAATGGCGCTCGGACTGGAAGTGGCAACGAGTCGCCCCTCATCTGGATCTGCTCGGCAAGCGCATCCTCGACGTCGGCTGCGGCAACGGCTACTACATGTGGCGGATGCTCGGCGCCGGTGCCGATTGCGTGATCGGCGTCGATCCTAACTGGCTATTCCTCTGCCAATTCCTCGCCCTCAAGCACTACCTGTCGGAGTTCCCGGCCTGGCACCTGCCCTTCGCCCTGGAAGACCTGCCGGAAAAGCTGGAAGGCTTCGACACGGTGTTCTCCATGGGGGTGCTCTACCACCGCCGCTCGCCCATCGACCACCTGCTGGCCCTCAAGGACTGCCTGGTGAAGGGAGGCGAACTGGTGCTGGAGACCCTGGTGGTGGAAGGCGACGCGACCACCGTGCTGGTGCCGGAAGACCGCTACGCGCAGATGCGCAACGTCTGGTTCCTGCCCTCGGTGCCGGCTCTGGAGCTCTGGTTGCGGCGTGCCGGTTTCGTCGAGGTGCGCTGCGTGGATGTCAGCGTGACCGGCACCGACGAGCAGCGCTCCACCGAATGGATGAAGTTCCAGTCGCTGCCGGACTTCCTCGCCTCGGACGACCGCAGCCGCACCGTCGAAGGCCTGCCGGCGCCGATGCGCGCCGTGATCCTCGCACGTAAGCCCTGAGCCGACAGGGCCTACGCGGCTAGACTTGCCTGCGGCACGGAGGGAAAACCATGGCTCGCTGGCTAATGATTTTGGGCGCGACACTGCTGCTTCTCGGCATCGCGCTGCGTTACGCGCCCTGGTTGCTCGGCTGGTTCGGCCGGCTGCCCGGGGACGTCCGCATCGAGTCAGGCCGCAGCAGGGTCTTCATTCCCCTCACCTCCATGCTGCTGATCAGCCTGGTGGTGACCCTGCTGCTGAACCTGTTCCGCCGCTGACTCCCGTTCAGCGGCGGGCGGCCGCCGCGACGATCAGCGCCTTCATTTCCGCCACCGCCTGCTTGAAGCCGACGAACAAGGCATGGGCGACGATGGCATGACCGATGTTCAGTTCGTGCACTCCCTCGATCGCCGCGATCGGCTCGGCATTGTGGTAATGCAGGCCATGGCCGGCATTGACGATCAGCCCGTGCCCCAGCCCGCAGGCCACGCCATCGCGGATGCGTGCCAGCTCGCGGGCGGCCTCCGCCGGGGTCTGCGCATCGGCATAGCGGCCGGTGTGCAGCTCGATGGCCGGCGCACCGATACGTTTGGCCGCTTCGATCTGCCGCTCTTCGGCATCGATGAACAGGGAAACCTCGCAGCCGATGCACGTCAGACGTTCCACCGCGGCACGGATGCGGTCCTCCTGACCGGCGACGTCCAGCCCACCCTCTGTGGTCAATTCCTGCCGGGTTTCCGGCACGAAGCAGGCATGCGCCGGACGGATCTCCTCGGCAAAGGCGAGCATCGCCTCGGTCACGCCCATCTCGAAATTCATCCGGGTCTGCAGCACTTCGCGCAGCACGCGCACGTCACGGTCCTGGATGTGCCGGCGATCCTCGCGCAAGTGCACCGTGATGCCGTCGGCGCCGGCCTCCTCGGCATCCAGCGCGGCTTTCACCGGGTCCGGATAGCGGGTACCGCGGGCCTGGCGCAGCGTCGCGATGTGGTCGATGTTCACGCCCAGCAGAATGCGGTTGGCTTCAGTCACGGGAAGACTCCTTGAGATTCATGAACAGTTCGCGGCTGACCAGCGGACGGCCGCCGAGATGGGGCGCCAGGGCTTGGCGCATAAGGCGCTTGGCTGCGGCCAGGGCGCCGGGGGCCTGCCAATCGGCCTTGGCCATGGAGAGCAGCTCGCTCCCCTGAAACACCCCGGGTTGCAGCTGCATCACGGCTTCCAGACCGGCGTCTGGCAACAGCCGATAGAGTTTTCCAGCCTCGACGAGCTGTCCTTGCCGGTCACGGTCCAGGGCGAAACCATAGCCCAGCTCGTCCAGCAGGCGCCATTCGAAGGCGCGCAGCAATGGCTGCAGAGGACGACCGGAGGCCAGGGCGGCGAGCGTCAGGGCGTAGAAGTCGAACAATGCCGGGTGAGCATCCTCGACCGGCAGTAGACGGATCAGCAATTCGTTGAGATAGAGCGCGCTGAACAGGGTTTCCCCGCTCAGCCAGAGCGGCGTACCCGCCCCCTCGAGCCGGGCGACGGTTTTCAACTCGTTGCGCCCGCGGAACTCCACATCCAGCGGGACGAAGGGACGTGCGAGACTCCCCGCCTTGCCGCGCGCGCCCCGGAGAACGGCGCGCAACCGACCTTGCGGGGTGAGGAAATCCACCAGCGCGCTGCTCTCCTTGTAGGGCCGGCTATGCAGGACGAAAGCGGATGGGGACATAGGACGAAGGAATCCGCTCTGCTTCACGACGACAGAAGTCCGGCTGCTTGAGCACAAAGCCCAGGACAGCCACGAACCTGCTGGAGAGCGGTCGCAGGAGCCCTCTCAGCTCTCCCGATAGCCCAGGGAATGGAGGGCGCGCTCGTCGTCGGACCAGCCGCCCTTCACCTTGACCCACAGATTGAGCATGACCTTGGAGTCGAACAGCACTTCCATGTCCTTGCGCGCCTCCTGACCGATGCGTTTGATCCGCTCGCCCTTCTCGCCGATGATGATCTTCTTCTGCCCCTCGCGCTCGACCAGGATCAGGGCGTGGATATGCAGGATGCGTCCCTCCTGCTTGAACTCCTCGATCTCCACCGTGATCTGATAGGGCAGCTCGGCCCCCAGCTGACGCATGATCTTCTCGCGTACCAGTTCGGCGGCGAGGAAGCGGCTGGAGCGGTCGGTGATCTGGTCTTCCGGGAAGAAATGCTCGCCTTCCGGCAGCCGCTCGGCGACCAGCTTTTCCAGCAGGTCGAGGTTCTTTCCCTGCAGAGCTGAGATGGGCACGATCTCGGCATTCGGCAGCTGCTGGGCCAGCCACTCCAGATGCGGCAGCATCTCTGTTTTGTCGTCCAGACGGTCGGCCTTGTTCACCGCCACCAGCACCGGCCCCCGCACGAACTGGACGCGCTCCAGCACCATCTGGTCCTCTTCGGTCCAGCGGGTACGGTCAACTACGAAGATCACCACGTCGACGTCCTTCAACGCCGCCGCCGCGTTCTTGTTCATATAGCGATTGAGGGCTTTGTCGTTCTGCTTGTGCAAGCCGGGAGTATCGACATAGATCGCCTGCACATTGCCTTCGGTCTTGATTCCCAGCATGTTGTGGCGAGTGGTTTGCGGCTTGCGCGAGGTGATCGCCAGCTTCTGGCCGAGAATATGGTTGAGCAGCGTGGACTTGCCCACATTGGGGCGCCCGACTATGGCCACGTAGCCACAGCGGAATTCGCCTGTATCAGTCATTGGCGTTCTCCACACCGAGAGCGACCAGAGCCGCAGCCGCCGCCACCTGTTCGGCGATGCGACGGCTCACGCCCTGGCCATGGGTTTTGTCGTTCAACAGGGCGACCTGGCATTCGACGAAGAATGTCCGGCAGTGCGGCTCGCCCTGGATATCCACCACTTCGTAACGCGGCAGCTCGCATGCCCGGGACTGGAGAAACTCCTGCAGGCGGGTCTTGGGATCCTTGTTGGTGTCGACCAGGGTCAGGCCATCCAGTTCGTTGGCCAGCCAGGCGAGTACGCGGTCGCGTGCCGCCTCCATGCCGGAGTCCAGATAAATCGCCCCGATCAACGCCTCGAGGGCATCGGCCAGGATGGATTCCCGACGGAAACCGCCGCTCTTCAGCTCGCCCGAACCGAGCCGCAGGTAATCCCCGAGTTCGAACCCGCGAGCCAGCACCGCCAGGGTCTCGCCCTTGACCAGACGAGCACGCAAGCGGGAGAGCTGCCCTTCCCGCGCCTGGGGAAAATGCTTGAACAGCGCTTCGCCAGCAATGAAGTTGAGGATGGCATCGCCAAGGAATTCGAGACGCTCGTTATTGCGTCCGGCATGGCTGCGATGGGTCAAGGCCACGAGCATGAGCTCTTGGTTCTTGAAGGTGTAACCGAGCTTACGCTCGAGGCGGTCTAGAGATGGGCTCACGGCATTGGCACACGGAATTCTTTGTCGAAATGCACTACCAGATCGAGATTCTCGATCAGCGGCTCGCGCTTTTCGTATTTTAGATGGGCATGAAACTCGTTGTTTTCGAGATTCACTTTCAGGACATCATCCAGATTCAGGTCACGAATATTGTTGACCTGCATGCCTTTCATGACATGGCCATAAAAATCGGCGACCGAACGGATATCTCCGGCATGCTCCTGCTCCACGGAAGTGATGATCTTCTCCATGGACATGTAGTCAAAATAATGCGGCAACATCTTGAATGCACTACTCGCAAAAAACGCCACCACAGCCAGTACCATCAGCCAGCTCAGTACTGACAAGCCTTTTTGTGAGCGGGGAAAACTCATTTGGGACCTCTATCCTTTTCTTCCATGCCGTGGGTGGCAAGAGGTACAGCCTATATAGAGTCGGCGGCACCCTGTTGCTGAGCGCCGCACATTATGAAGGGATCAGTGAATGAGCCCGACCCTGGAGAAGGTGGGAAGATTCTGCAGCTTCGGCTCCGGCCAACTCATCCAGACTGCGAAAGCCTTGCCGACGATATTCTTGTCCGGAACCATTCCCTGCAGATTGGAGGGAATCTGCGGATCATCCCAATAACGACTGTCATTGGAATTATCGCGGTTATCGCCCATCATGAAGTAATAGCCTTGCGGAACAACCCATTCGTGACTCGGCTCGATCCGATAACGGGTCATTTCCTTGCGGATCAAATGCTCGACGTCCCCCAGCTGCTCTTTGTAGAGCACTGCACTACCCAACGAACCAGGCACGTCGCCGAGCAACTGCTCGGCGACCGGTTTGTTGTTGATGAACAACCGCTTGTCACTGGTATAGCGAATATGGTCGCCGGGCAAACCAATAACCCGCTTGATGTAATTGATGTTCGGATCGCTCGGGTAACGAAACACCATTACATCGCCACGCTGCGGATCTTCGACCTCGATTACCTTGGTGTCCAACACCGGTAGCCGGATGCCGTAGGCGAACTTGTTCACCAGAATGAAGTCGCCCACTTCCAGCGTAGGCTTCATGGAGCCCGAAGGGATCTGAAACGGCTCGACGAGGAAAGAGCGCAACACCAGGACAATGGCCAGGACCGGGAAGAAGGATTTGCCGTATTCGACAAGCAATGGTTCCCGGTTCAAGCGATCGACGACACTCTGCTCGGGCTCGCTGACACTGCCCTCGTATTCGGCGATAGCAGCACGCCTGCGCGGAGCGAGGAATGCCAGATCGAACAAAGCCAAAGCGCCACTGACCGCAACGGCAAGCACCAACAGCAAGGGGAAATTGATCGACATAGCGCTAACTATCTACCTTGAGCACCGCGAGGAAGGCTTCCTGGGGAATCTCGACACTGCCGACCTGCTTCATACGCTTCTTGCCGGCCTTTTGTTTTTCCAGCAGCTTGCGCTTACGGGTCACGTCGCCACCGTAACACTTGGCCAGTACATTCTTCCGGAGCGCCTTGACCGTGGTCCGCGCCACGACCTGTCCGCCGATCGCAGCCTGAATCGCCACATCGAACATCTGACGCGGAATCAGCTCTTTCATTTTCTCGGTGAGCGCCCGTCCTTTCTGGTGGGACTTGTCACGATGCACGATCAGCGCCAAGGCGTCCACCTTATCGCCGTTGATCAACACATCCAGCTTGACCAAGTTCGCGGCCTCGAAACGATCGAAACTGTAATCGAGCGATGCATAGCCACGACTGACCGACTTCAACCGATCGAAGAAATCCAGCACCACCTCGTTCATCGGCAAATCGTAACTGACCTGCACCTGGCTGCTGAGGAACTGCATGTCGCGCTGGACGCCACGCTTCTCGATGCACAGGGTGATGACGTTACCCAGGTGCTCCTGAGGCACTAGGATATTGGCGCGGACTATAGGCTCGCGCATCTCCGCAATGGATGCCAGATCGGGAAGCTTGGAGGGGTTGTCGACATAAATGGTCTCGCCGTTTTTCAGCAATACCTCGAAGACCACCGTCGGCGCGGTGGTAATCAGATCCAGATCGTACTCGCGTTCGAGACGCTCCTGGATGATCTCCATGTGCAGCATGCCGAGGAAACCGATGCGGAAACCGAAACCGAGCGCATCGGAACTTTCCGGCTCGTATTGTAATGCAGCATCGTTCAGGGTCAGCTTTTGCAGCGCCTCGCGGAAATCTTCGAAATCATCCGAGTTGACGGGGAACAGACCTGCATATACCTGCGGCTTGATGCGCTGGAAGCCAGGCAGCATATCGACATCCGGCGTGCTGGAAAGCGTTAGCGTATCGCCCACCGGGGCGCCATGGATGTCCTTGATGCCAGCGATGATAAAGCCAACTTCGCCCGCCTTCAGGTCCGGCATCTCGGTATGCTTCGGCGTGAACACGCCCACGCTGTCGACCTGATAAACCTTGCCGGTCGATTTCACCAGAATCTTATCGCCTTTCTTCACCCGGCCGTGCTTGACCCGCACCAGCGAGACGACGCCTAAATAATTATCGAACCAGGAATCGATGATAAGTGCCTGCAGGGGGGCATCGATCTCCCCTTCAGGCGGCGGGATGACCTGAACCAAACGTTCCAGCACATCGTTTACCCCCATGCCGCTCTTAGCGCTGCAAGGCACCGCATCAGTGGCATCGATACCGATGATGTGCTCGATCTCGTCCTTGACCCGCTCCGGCTCGGCTTGGGGTAAGTCCATCTTATTCAGCACGGGCATGACTTCTAGCCCCTGCTCGATGGCGGTATAGCAGTTGGCAACGGACTGAGCTTCCACGCCCTGCCCCGCATCAACTACCAGTAACGCACCTTCGCAGGCCGCCAGCGAACGGCTGACCTCGTATGTGAAGTCGACGTGGCCAGGGGTATCGATGAAGTTCAACTGGTAGGTTTTGCCATCTTGAGCCTTGTAGTGCAGGGTTACACTGTGGGCCTTGATGGTGATCCCGCGCTCACGCTCCAGATCCATGGAATCCAGAACCTGGGCCTCCATTTCTCGATCCGAAAGACCGCCGCACATCTGAATGAAGCGGTCGGCCAAGGTCGATTTGCCATGGTCGATATGGGCAATAATGGAGAAATTTCGGATATGACTCAGGTCACTCACAGTTCAGCACTCAATAAGGCTCGGGCAGGTCGCCCGTATAAAATAGCCGGGGAGTTTAACTGATCCTCTGCTGCCATGCCACGCGCAGGCCAGCCCGCCCAAACGAACAAGGGCGGCAATGCCGCCCTTGTCTATAGTCAGTCTCACTCCGCCAGCTTGAAGGTGATGAAACTGGCTCGCCCTTGACGCAGCACGCGCATTGAAACCGAACGATTTTTCGGCAGGGCAGCCGCCACCTTGGTAAAAGTCTTCACCGAGTCGATAGCCTGATTGTTGAGGTGAGTGATCACATCACCCGGCCGCAGACCGATCATGGCGGCGGGACCATCCAAAACATCACTGATGACGACGCCACCCTTGATATCGAGCGCACTCTTCTGCTCCTCAGTCAACTCAGCGACCGCTACCCCGAGGCGATTGCTGCTTTGCTCCGCCCCTGCAACGCTGGGTTGAACCCCCTCCGTCTCATCCGGCAGCGAACCGATGGTTATGGCGAGGTTCTTCCGCCCCCCTTCACGGGCTACTTCAAGCTTGGCGACACTGCCCGGCTTGAGGCCCCCGACCAGGTGCGGTAGGTCGGCCGACATGACGATCGGCTGGCCATTCATGCTGAGAATGACATCCCCCACCCGCAAGCCGCCCTTGTCTGCCGGCCCACCCTCTACGACCTGAGCGACGAGGGCCCCGGCAGGCTTGTCCAGTCCAAAGGACTCCGCCAGATCCTTATTGACTTCCTGGATGACTACACCGAGCCAGCCGCGCGTGACCTTGCCCGAAGATTTGAGCTGGTTGGCCACATCCATGGCGACATCGATCGGGATGGCGAAGGACAGGCCCATGAAGCCGCCTGATCGGGTGAAAATCTGCGAGTTGATGCCGACTACCTGTCCCTGCAGATTGAACAGGGGCCCCCCTGAGTTACCAGGATTGATCGCCACATCGGTCTGGATGAACGGAACATAGCTTTCGCTTGGCAGGCTACGCCCAGTAGCACTGACGATACCGGCAGTCACCGAATGGTCGAAACCAAACGGGGAACCGATGGCAAGCACCCACTCCCCCACTTTGAGGTCATTGGAATTACCCAACTTGACCGTGGGAAGCTTTTCACCAGCAGGATCGACCTTCAGCAGGGCCACATCCGTGCGCGGATCGGCCCCAATCAGTTTGGCTTGAAGCTCACTACGGTCGGAAAGCCGCACAACGATCTCATCGGCGTCGGCCACCACATGATTGTTGGTCAGCACATAGCCATCATTGGAAATGATGAAACCGGAGCCCAGAGAGTGGGCTTCGCGTTGTCGGCCATCGGGCACTTGTGGCATCTGAGGGATATTGCGCTCGAAAAAATCTCTGAAAATTGGGGGAAGCCCCTCGATATCAGGCATACCGGGCGAAAGGGCACGCTCAGCGATTTTCTGTCGGGTGCTGATATTAACGACCGCTGGCGAGGCCTCTTTCACCAGTTCGGTGAACTCCGGTAACTGGGCCTGAGCCAACAAGGCCTGCCCCATCAGCAACGCCCCAGTCAGGAGCGAAGTGAAAGATTTCACACTACTTTTCAGCATACAGCTTCCCCCACTCAAACCAGCATCTTCAACACGATCCGACCGGATCATTGAGCAAGGCACGCAGCACTATCGGCTGCATCGCAGGATGATCCCCGGTACGCCGACTCAACCAGCGCACCATACTACAAGCGAGAGCGAACCCCAGTCCCCCGGCAAGAATGACCAGCGATTCACCCAGACTAGCCTCCTGCGCCAGCAGCCCACAGGTGAAGATGCCAAGCAAGGGAAGTAGGTATACCAGAAGGGAGCCACGCACCAGAAATTCCTCTCGCACCCCGATTACGACAGCATCGCCGACACGGAGCTGCAGATCGGATAAAGCCCGGATGTAACCGCGTCGCCGATCCACGCCCATCCGATCCATCAGGGCCCGCCCACAACCTGCATTACCAGAACAACTCGAGCAGGTACCTTTACGCAGGGTTTCGACCCATACAGCCCCTTTCTCGACGGCGACCACGCGCGCACGCTCTTCGATCATTGAGCCAGATGCGCCTCGTCGCCTGCACGCATAGAGAGGGCAATTCGCTCAGCCGTGCCCAGTGGAATCTCGCCGATTACAGTGACCATCATATCGCCATCGGCCGTGGCCACACGCTTGGATACCGCAGCGGTTGGGCCAAGCTGGCTTCTAGCATCTTCGACCATGGCCCCCCGGAGCGGCTCGAGAAAAACAGAGAAACGGGCCAAGCCATCTCCGTACATCAGATAGGTGACCGTTTCCCCGGAAGCCGGACTACGGCGCTTACGTACGCCATTCAAGGTAAAGCCCGGAGGCAGCCATTCTGAATGCCAACCGGCCCGAGCCTGCTCCTTGGGCTCCGGAACATGGACGGATCGGCATCCCGGCCCTGGCTCCAGGAGCTTGCTATCAGGCTGAGAGCTGGTATCCAGCTGGGTGAATTGGAAACGCTCCAGCAACTGCCCTTTCTCGTTCAGCAGAAGGGATTTAAGCGGGAGGGACGTTTCGCGATCCAGATACAGTTCGAAACCGTAGCGGTGTTGATCGCGCGGAAGAATGACCAGCTTGATTGCTTGTCGACCAGCTATGCGAGACTCGCCGATGACACGTATGTCATACCACTCGGACAACTTTTCCGGATCGAGAGGACGAGCCGGCCAAGCCTCTCCCTCCAGCTGATCGGCGAGACCGCTACTGATGCACTGGGTTTCCCCATCGATTCGAACGACTTCTTGGGCTGGGCCGTCCATCTGAAGAAGACGCTCCTCCACCTTTCCATCCGCTTCTACTCGGCGCCAGATGCTGTGGGTGGAAAAACTACCATTGCGCTCGTAAACAAAAACACCCTGGAGATTCTGCCTATCCGCCTTGGCCAGGCGACTCAGCCAATCCTGTGCGTCAGCGGCATGAACCGGAACAGCCAGGAAGCCACCCAGCAACAGCAAGGGAAATACGCGCATGATCCTCCTCAGCGGTTGTTATCCATACTGGCTGCACGAGCATAAGGCAGGACAGCCTCCGCGCCATTCGCGCCATTCAGAGCCGACTGCTGAGCATGCTGGCGAAGATAAACCGGGAGCCTTTGCTCATGCCAACCTGTGGCCTGACCGGCATCGATGCCCGCATCGCCTTGCGACTGGGGCTGAACGATTCTTTCGTTGTAGCCTGCCAGAACCGGAGTGCCATGCATCGGAGGCGTAGACATCGAAGGCTGCTGTACCTGCTGGGCTACTTCCCCTTGCCCCCCTGCTACCTCGCCCTGATTATAGAAACGCACACCGGCGAGCACTGCCACCGTCACTGAAGCAGCAACCGCCAGACGCCCCAGGGTATGCCAAAGCGCACGCGGAGCCTTGGGAGACGCCTCGGAGGCCAGAGCCGCCGAAACACCCGCAGCAATATCCAGATGCGGCTCCAGCAACTCTTTATGCATGGCCGCCCGGGCAATTTGATAACGGGACCAAGTTGCACGCAGCTCGGCATCATCGCTGGCGGCGAGCACTCGATGTAATTCCAACTCGTCCGCTTCGTTATCCATTACCGCGGACAGCGATTCATGCAGGGCTTCACGACTCATGACGTTTCCTCTCTTGGCTGACGCCGCTGTCTCAGGTTTCCTGCAGCAACGGCTGCAGAGCTTTATCGATCGCCTCACGCGCCCGGAAAATGCGCGAACGCACAGTCCCTACCGGACATTGCATGACGCTGGCGATATCCTCATAACTCAAACCGTCGAACTCGCGTAGCGTCAATGCCGTGCGCAGATCCTCGGGCAATTGCTGGATGCTGCGATGCACAGTGGCCTCGATCTCATCCCGCAAGAGGGAGCGTTCCGGCGACTCGATATCCTTGAGGGCATGATCTCCCTCATAGAACTCGGCATCACCGGCATTTACATCACTGTCCGGAGGACGCCTTCCTCGGGCCACCAGATGATTTTTTGCTGTATTAATAGCGATGCGGTAAAGCCATGTATAAAAAGCGCTGTCACCGCGAAAATTGCCGAGTGCACGATAGGCCTTGATAAAAGCCTCTTGGGCAACATCTTGAGCCTCATGGGAGTCATGCACGAAACGCACGATCAAACCAAGAATCTTGTGCTGGTATTTCAATACCAATAAATCAAAGGCTCGCCTGTCACCACGCTGCACCCGCTCGACCAATTGCTGATCCTGCTCCTGGTTTAACATGGGAACTCCTCGTTAAACCCTACAGGGCGTGGTATCAGATACTGGCTCATGCTGTTCAAATAGACATGGGCGTTATGCAAAAGTTCCCCCTCAAACGAGGCCTCTGGAGCAAGCGGACCACTCTGAACTTATCAAGCAGCATGGCGATCCAACCACACCCACGGGCTGTCTTGGACATACCACCATCGATGCTTTCACTGCCAGCAGTCGGTATGCCATCCTGTTGCAGCCGGCTATTGATTCCCAAAATACCAAAGAAGTTCCGCCGCATTATTGCCATGTATGGCCGCTCAGCCATTGTGCCTTTGCCCCCTTTTTTCGACTAGAGTTGCTTTTTTGCGGATTTACTCGACATGAGCCAACACTTTCAGCATGACGTATTGATCATTGGCAGCGGTGCTGCAGGGCTTACTCTCGCTCTGACACTGCCGGCCCATCTGCGTATAGCAGTCCTGAGCAAGGGAGATCTCGCCAATGGCTCCACCTATTGGGCACAGGGTGGCGTCGCGGCCGTGCTGGACGATACCGACACCGTCGAGTCCCATGTCGAAGACACCCTGATTGCCGGCGCCGGACTCTGCAGGGAGGACGCCGTACGCTTCACCGTCGAGCACAGCCGAGAGGCCATCCAGTGGCTGATCGAGCAGGGCGTTCCCTTCACCCGTGACGACGATACACCGCATGAAGATGGCAGCTTCGAGTTTCACCTGACCCGCGAAGGCGGTCACAGCCATCGGCGCATCATCCATGCTGCAGATGCTACCGGAGCGGCCATCTTCACCACTCTGCTGGCAAAAGCCCAGCAACGCCCGAACATCGAACTGCTGGATCAGAGAGTCGCCGTCGATCTGATCACCGAGCGCAAACTGGGCCTTCCCGGCAATCGTTGCCTGGGTGCCTACGTACTCAATCGCTACAGCGGCGAGGTCGATACCTATAGCGCTCGCTTCACCGCGCTTGCCTGCGGCGGCGCAGCCAAGGTCTATCTGTACACCAGCAACCCGGACAGCGCCTGCGGTGATGGCATCGCCATGGCCTGGCGGGCAGGCTGCCGGGTAGGCAACCTGGAATTCAATCAGTTCCATCCGACCTGCCTGTACCATCCCCAGGCCAAGAGTTTCCTGATCACCGAAGCCCTGAGGGGCGAAGGCGCCCTGCTCAAGCTCCCCAGCGGGGAACGCTTCATGCCCCGTTTCGATTCCCGCGCCGAACTGGCACCCCGGGACATCGTCGCGCGTGCCATCGACCACGAGATGAAGCGCCTCGGCATCGACTGCGTCTACCTGGACATCAGCCACAAGCCGGCGAACTTCATCAAATCCCACTTCCCGACCATCTATGAACGCTGCCTGGATTTCGGTATCGACATCACCCGACAGGCAATTCCGGTGGTTCCGGCGGCCCATTACACCTGCGGCGGAGTCGTGGTCGATCAGCATGGTCATACCGATGTTCCCGGACTCTATGCGATGGGCGAAACCAGCTTCACCGGTCTGCACGGAGCCAACCGCATGGCCAGCAACTCCCTGCTGGAGTGCTTCGTCTACGCCCGCTCCGCGGCGGCCGACATCGTCGGCAAGCTGAATGACGTGCCGGCCCCCAAAGACCTACCGAGCTGGGATGCCAGCCAGGTCACCGACTCAGACGAGGACGTGATCATTGCGCACAATTGGGATGAACTGCGGCGCTTCATGTGGGACTACGTGGGTATCGTGCGCACCAACAAGCGCCTGCAGCGCGCCCAGCACCGGGTCAATCTGCTGCTCAGCGAGATCGACGAGTTCTACAGCAATTACAGGGTCAGCCGCGACCTGATCGAACTCAGGAATCTCGCCTTGGTGGCCGACCTGATCATCAAGTCGGCCATGGAGCGCAAGGAAAGCCGGGGCCTGCATTACACGCTCGACTATCCGGACATGCTGCCCGAGGCCCGCGACACTATCCTGCAGCCGCCCACCTTCGCCGGCTGAACTTCAGCCGCACGCGTAAACGCCGATGGATATCCCGCGCCAATGCATCGCGCGGGATGCACGCTCCCCTCACCCGCCGCTCGCCATCCAGACGAAAACGGAGAATGACGACCACCGGTAACGCCAGGCTGTCAGGCCGCAGCTGGACTGGCTGCCAGCCATCCCGGGCATTCCATAACTGAAATCCGTCAGAAGTGATACGCAACCCGCGAAAAGCTGCCGGATGGCTCAGCACGATCTGTCTCGGCAGCACCCAGAAGGCATGCGATGCGCACAATGCAGCGCCCAGCAGGCTACCCCAGAGCGGAATAGCAGAAAGAAACAGCGAGGCCAGGGCAAGCGCCTGAATGATCAGATAGGCCGCCAGCAACAGCCGAGAGGCCTGCCAGCGGCACTCGAAGAGCTCACTTGGGCTGGACACGATCCAGGATCATGCGGACGATGAGGCGAAGATCCTCGTCTTCCGGCTCCTCGCGCTGCATGAACCAGCCGAACATATCCTGATCCTCGCACTGCAAAAGCTTGCGGTAACGGGCCTGATTCTCGGCATCCAGATGCGGATAGACCTCCTGAACGAAGGGGACCAGCAGCACATCCAGCTCCAGCATGCCGCGCCGGCTATGCCAGAAAAGTCGCTTGAGTTCGATATCGTCGGCCATAAGGGAAGGTTCCTTGAAAGAAGGCCGCATTATAACGGCATCCCGACTTAAGGTTCAGCCGGCGCTGACAATGCCCGGACCGATCTCTATCATGGCAGACAGTCTTTTCCTGAGCAGTGACGATCATGGCCGATTCCGCTTATTTCTGTACGCTGACCCACGAGGGAGTACTCGCCGTTCGCGGCCCGGACGCCGGCAAATTCCTCCAGGGGCAGCTGACCTGCAACATCGACTACCTGAAAGACGGCAGTGCCAGCCTCGGCGCCCGCTGCACGCCCAAAGGGCGCATGCTGTCGAGCTTCCGCATCCTGCCGGATGCGGACGGCTACCTGCTGGCCGTGGCCGGCGAACTGGTCGAACCGCAGCTGACCGAACTGAAGAAGTACGCGGCGTTCTCCAAGTCCCAGCTCTCCGACGAGAGCGGCAACTGGGTTCGCTACGGTCTGGTCGGTGGCGATGATGTCCTGGCCGGCCTCGGACTGGATCTGCCCCAGGCGGCCGGACAGGTCGTGCGCAACGACGACCGCATCGCCATTCGCCTGGAGAGCGGCCGAGCCGAGCTCTGGGCACCGCACGAGCAGGCCGAGACGCTGAAGCCCCATCTCTCCGCCCAACTGACCGAGGCTCCACTGAACAACTGGCTGCTGGCGCAGATCCGCGCCGGCATCGGTCAGGTCTTCGGCGCGACCCGCGACCTGTTCATCCCGCAGATGATCAATCTGCAGGCGGTCGGTGGCGTCAGTTTCCGCAAGGGCTGCTACAGCGGCCAGGAAATCGTCGCGCGCATGCAGTACCTCGGCAAACTCAAGCGCCACCTGTACCGACTGGCACTTGATGGCTCTCAGATCCCGCAAGTAGGAACCGAGCTGTTCTCGCCCGTGCACGGCACCAGCGTCGGCGAAGTGGTCCTGGCAGCCGCGGCGGAGGGGGGAATCGAGCTGCTCGCCGTGCTGCAGGATGATGCAGCCCAGGATGGCCGCATCCATCTGGGCTCGGCCGACGGCCCGTCCCTGAGCCTGCTCGACCTGCCCTACGAGCTGAATCACGACCTGGAAATCCAGCGCTGACCCTCAGGCAGCGGAAGCGATCTCCGGCAGGCGCCAGTCGATAGGCGTCTGCCCGTGCTGCTCGAGGAATTTGTTGGCACGACTGAAATGGCCGTTGCCGATGAAGCCGCGATGGGCCGATAGCGGCGAGGGATGCGCGGAACACAGGATCAGGTGCTTGGTCCCGTCGATCAGCCGTCGCTTGCTCTGCGCATGGCTGCCCCAGAGCATGAACGCCAGATGCTCCTGATGCTCGCTCACCACCTGGATCACCCGATCGGTGAAAGCCTGCCAGCCCTTGCCGGCATGCGAGCCGGCATTGCCACGCTCGACCGTCAGCGAGGTGTTGAGCAGCAACACGCCCTGCTCCGCCCAATGCTGCAGATAGCCGTGATTGGGCGGATCGATGTTCAGGTCGCGTTTCAGCTCCTTGAAGATGTTCTGTAGCGACGGCGGTACCGGCACTCCCGGCTGTACCGAGAAGCACAGCCCATGGGCCTGCCCCGGGCCGTGGTAGGGGTCCTGGCCGATGATCACCACCTTCACCTTGGCCAGCGGCGTGGAATTCAGCGCATTGAAGATCAAGGGACCCGGCGGGTAGATCTCCTTGCCGGCCGCCTTCTCCCTGCGCAGGAACTCACTCAGCTCGCGCATGTAGGGCTTGTCGAACTCGTCACGGAGCGCCGCTTTCCAGCCGGCTTCCAGTTTGATTTTGTCTTCGGCGTTGCTCATAGGTTTTCCGCTCTTGGCGATGACGCGGCACGCTAGATAAGCCCAGATGCCAAGTCAAGGCATGAGCCGATGCTATAAAAGGAAAGCAGGGATTTCCTTATTGAGCGGAAACGTGCCGACTCGAGGTCCTGCAACTTCGTGATCGCCTTAGTTATCTGAATGACTGTTCGCCCAAATCCCATGCAGACAAATAACCTCCCCCGTCGGAACGGAGGCTGCAGCACGACCTCGGGAACAGGGATTCGAGATCAAGGAATAAGCCGATGAGCAAAGCAGTAGAAACCTACCATCCGGGCCTGTTCGACCTGACCCACAAACTGACGGTGGAAAAGCACGGACACACCGCGTTGGTCACGATCAACCATCCTCCCGCCAATACCTGGGAGCGCGATGCCCTGATAGGACTCAAGCAACTGCTGGAACATCTCAACCGCGACGACGACATCTATGCCTTGGTGGTGACAGGCCAGGGCGAGAAGTTCTTCAGCGCCGGTGCCGATTTGGAGCTGTTCGCCGACGGAGACAAGGCCCGAGCCCGGGAAATGGCCCGACACTTCGGCGCGGCCTTCGAGGCCCTGCGCGACTTCCGCGGAGTGTCGATCGCCGCGATCAACGGTTACACCATGGGCAGCGGATTGGAATGTGCGCTGGCCTGCGACCTGCGCATCGCCGAACGCCAGGCGCTCCTCGCCATGCCGGAAGCCGGGGTCGGCCTGCTGCCCTGCGCTGGCGCGACCCAGCTACTGCCCTGGCTGGTCGGCGAAGGCTGGGCCAAGCGCATGCTTCTCTGCGGCGAGCGAATCGATGCCGAGACTGCCCTGCGCATCGGCTTGGTCGAACAGGTGGTCGACAGCGGCGAGTCCCGCGGTCACGCCCTGCTGCTGGCGGCCAAGGTGGCGCACCAGAGTCCGGTGGCAGTACGCGCCCTCAAGCCGCTGATCCAGGGCGCCCGCGAACGCGGGCCGAACGCCTGGCTGGCCGCGGAGCGGGAACGCTTCGTCGACCTCTTCGATGCCGAGGATACCCGGGAAGGCATCAGCGCCTTTCTCGAAAAACGCGAACCGAACTGGCGCAACCGCTAGCACGCCAGCCGGTGCCATGCACGAACGATCCACTGAAGGAACAGAAATGAATGTAACTTTCGAAGAGAAAGCCGGCCGCCACGGGGCCCGCCTCGGCATCGCCACCCTGGATGCGGAAAAGACCCTGAACGCCCTCAGCCTGCCGATGATCGAAGTGCTGGACGATCGCCTCCGGGTCTGGGCGGAAGAGCCGGACATCGTTTGCGTGCTGCTGCGCGGCAAGGGCCCGAAGGCCTTCTGCGCGGGCGGCGACATACGCCGCCTGGCCGAGGCCTGCCGCGAACATCCGGGAGAGGTGCCCCCGCTAGCCGCTCGCTTCTTCGCCGACGAGTACCGACTCGACCACCGCCTCCATACCTATCCCAAGCCCCTGATCTGCTGGGGCCACGGCCATGTCCTCGGCGGCGGCATGGGGCTGCTGCAGGGCTCGGCCATTCGCATCGTCACCCCCTCCAGCCGGCTGGCCATGCCGGAGATCGGCATCGGGCTCTATCCCGACGTCGGCGGCAGCTGGTTCCTCTCCCGCCTGCCGGGACGGCTCGGCCTGTTTCTCGGCCTGACCGGCAGCGCGCTCAACGCCCGCGATGCGCTGCAACTGGGTTTGGCCGACCGATTCCTGCTGGAAGATCAGCAACCCGCACTGATCGAAGGACTGCTCCAGCTCAATTGGCGGGAACAGCCGGCCCTGCAGCTGAACAGCCTGCTCAAGGCGCTAGAGCACGAAACCCACGTCCAGTTGCCGGCCGCCCAGTGGCTACCTCGCCGACTCCGCCTCGATCAGTTGCTGGATGTCGCCGACCTGGGTAACGCCTGGCGCGCGCTGACGGCTTTGCGGGAGGATGAGGATCCCCTGCTGGCGCACGCGGCCAGAACCCTCGCCTCCGGCTGCCCGCTGAGCGCACGCCTGGTCTGGGAACAGCTAGCCAGAGCCCGTCACCTGTCGCTCGCCGAAGTCTTCCGCATGGAATACACGCTCAGCCTGAACTGCTGCCGACACCCCGAATTCCCCGAGGGCGTACGCGCTCGACTGATCGACCGGGACAACAGCCCCCACTGGCACTGGCCGGAACTACGGGCGATTCCCAAAGCAGTGGTCGAGGCTCATTTCGAGCCGGTCTGGAGCGGCCCGCACCCGCTGGCAGACCTTTAAAGGTCGCCCGGAGGCTCAACGCCCTCTGTATCGATCATGCCGATACTGCCATTGCTGATGCGGGAGCTGGCGTTGAAGCTGGATCTGCCGCTGGAGAGGCTCCGGGGCTCCGTGGAACTCCCAGCGGGGATCGCCCCGATAGCGCCAGATGTTCGAAGAGGGGCCACGATACCCGGGCCCGTAGCGACGACGAATTTCCCAAGGGTAGGACTCGTATCGCTCGTCACGGAATTCGTGAGGGAATGCACGGGGTCGATCATCGAAATACCGGAATCCCGGTCGAGGCGGCTGCCACCGGTAATAATGGCGCGGGGGATACGACTCGAAGTAACGGTCGCGCTGCCGATAGCCTTCATGGTAACGATAAGGCCCACCTCCATAGGGATAGCGGTAATCACTTCCGTAGTCGTAGACATAACCATAGCGGCCATAATGCTCGTAGCCGTAGGTCGAGCAGCCGGCCAGTACGAGTCCCGACACGATAGCCAGCAGGAAAAGACGAAGCATGGAGGCCTCCCAAACGAGAGAGGTCGACAGTGCTAACCTCTTTCGAATCAAGCGGTTGGACCTCCGACAGGAACTGCCGTTCAACCCTCGGTTACCCAGGAGGCGGAATGCCTGTCCCGCGGCAAAGGGTGGTTTTCAAGTCCGCTTTCGCCTCGGTTCCGCACTCGACCGGCTATCTTCCGCCCTGAAACCGAAAACGCCTTGTGCACACTTCCCGGAAGTTGCACCCTGGCGCTCCGCCTGACGATGAACTGCCTCATGCCCACCGAACAAGACCCTGGCCGCTGCCCGCTGTGCGGCCGTGGCAATGCCTGCGGCCTTGCCGATCCGACTGCCCCGGTCCGCACCTGCTGGTGCTTTTCCGCGCAGATAGCGAGCGGGACGCTCGAGCGCATCCCGAAAGAGGTGCGAGGCCGGGCCTGCCTCTGTTCCTCCTGCCTGCAGCGGCTCCAGGAAGAGCAGGCCCCCTGATGCGTCTGGATCGTTTCCTCAGTAATCAGCCGAGCCTCAACCGACAGGATGCCCGACTGCTGATAGCTGCCGGCCGCGTGCGGGTCGATGGACGGATCGTCCGCGATGGCGTTTTCGAAGTGCGCGAGTTCAGCCGCATCGAACTGGACGGGGAGCTGTTACAGGCAGGCAAGCCGGCACGCTACTTCATGCTGCACAAGCCCGCCGGGGTGGTCAGCGCCACGTGCCACGACCAGCACCCGACCGCGCTCGACCTGCTGGACGAGCCGGACAGGCACGAACTGCATCTGGCCGGACGCCTTGACCTCACCACCACCGGCTTGCTGCTGATCACCAACGATGGGCTCTGGTCGCGCCGCATCACCCAACCCGGGCTCAAGCAGCCCAAGGTCTACTACGTGGAAACCGCCGGGCCGATCGGCGAGGAATACATCGAGACGTTCGCCCGCGGCATCTACTTCGCCTACGAAGAACTCACCACCCTCCCCGCCCATCTGCAGATCATCGGCAGCCACAGCGCCCGGCTGACCCTCCACGAGGGACGCTACCACCAGGTCAAACGCATGTTCGGCCACTTTCGCAACCGCGTGCTACGTCTGCACCGCGAAAGCGTGGGGCCCCTGCACTTGGAGCATGAATTGGCGCCTGGTCAGTATCGCCCGCTCACGCCAGCGGAGATCAACCTGACCGAGTAGAGCGCCCTTCGACGAGCGCTCCGTAGCATTCTTTTGCCATCAAAAAGCGGTAGGGCCGATAGTTTTGCCTCATGCCTTTACCGCCTTTCGTCGGGAAAACACACTTTGCAAAGCCATGAATATTGGCCTCTCACTTTCGAAAGATAGGCGCATATTCATGCTTGATCGGAGAGTTTATTGGTCAGAAATGATAGTTTCAGACAAAACCGAATTTCTGGAATTCAGTACCAATATTACGTCGCCAGCATGTTCAAGCCGTGCCCCTTCTCCCTAAAGTCCTCGCCGTACACACAGCGCCGCGGCAGTCATCCAGACGCCGACACTGCGCCTTAATCCATACATGCTCGTTTGTCACAGCCCGGAAGGCCAAGTACGTCGTTACTGACTCATGGATAGATCTGTCCGACTGAGCTTTTCTCTTAGGAGATTCAGTCTTGATCGAACTCGCACTCTGGAACCTGACCATTCCCGTTGGCGTACCCGCTACTGTCATCAGCACCCAGGAACTCAACGGCGGATATCAGAGCGACTACTTCAAGTCAGCTGATGGCAAAGTCCATTTCTGGGCGCCGGTCAACGGCACCTCGACCAAGGGCTCCGAGTATCCGCGCAGCGAGCTGCGGGAAACCTCCGCCGACGGCAAGCTGCGCAACTGGCAATACTCGGCTGCCGACAACTACCTGACCGCGTCCATGGAGGTGAATCAGGTGCCGTCGACGGGCCGACTCATCATCGGCCAGATTCACGCCTACCAACAACCGAAGCCGCTGCTCAAGGTGGAGTACCTCTATCAAGAGGCCACCAAGACCGGCAACATCGTCGCCAAGTACCGGCCGGCTCCGGGTACCGACGACCAGCCTGTGACCATTGCCCAAGGGGTGGCGCTGAACCAGCGCATCAACTACACCATCCATCTCGATCCGTCCGGCACGCTCAGCGTCGAGGCCAACGGCAAGAAATGGAGCACTCCGCTCAATTCGGGCTGGCAGTCCAAGTCCCTGTATTTCAAGGCAGGCGTCTACGTCCAGGACAACAGCGGCTATGAGACCGAAGCCGGTGCGACCACCTTCTACGACCTGAAGGCCGAACACCGTCCCCTCTGAGCCGGCCTTCAGGATGAGTTCGCCGACTCCCCGGCCTGACAGCGTGCAGGCAGCCTGGGTACCCAGGCTGCCTCTCCCTTCGGCCGGCTGGAATCTGCCGGACTCGCCTCGGCTGCAATCCACACGCCCAAGTTATGGCCAGAAAGGCCGGCAGAGATGCCGGCCTTTCGTGTTTCTGTACGAAAAATCTTCCTGCATGGAGAAGGACCCTATGATCGAGCTTGCCGTCTGGAATCTGACCATTCCCGTGGGCGTACCCGCCACCGTCATCGATACGCCCGAACTCGTCGGTGGCTATCAGAGCGACTACTTCAAATCTTCCGACGAGATGATCCGATTCTGGGCGCCGGTGAACGGCACGACCACGGAGGATGCCATCTACCCGCGCAGCGAACTCCGCGAAACCTACGGCGATGGCTCGCTGCACAACTGGACCTACCCCAGCGCCGACAACTTCCTGCGTGCGGCCCTGGAGATGGATCAGGTGCCCTCGACGGGCAAGGTGGTGATCGGCCAGATCCACGCCTACAAGAGCACCAGCCCCATGCTCAAACTGGAGTACCAGTACAAGACCACCAGTCAGACCGGCAATATCGTCGCCAAGTATCGTAAGAACCCGGACAGCACTCCCCAGGTCATCACCATCGCCAGCGGCATCAAGCTGAACGAGCGCTTCACCTACAGCATCCACCTCTCGCCCGGCGGCATGCTCAGCGTCACCACCTACGGCAAGACCTGGAGCAACAGCGTGGATTCGACCTGGAAAGCCCACCCCCTGTATTTCAAGGCGGGCGTCTATCCACAGGACAACAGCGGCTACGAAACCGAGGCGGGAGCGGCCACCTTCTACCGGCTGGAGGTCGAGCACCGTACCCAGTGACGCCGGATAGGCGGCATTCGGGGGAATGAAAAAAACGGCCGTAACGGCCGTTTTTTCATTCCCCGCTGCCTTAGCTCTAGCGGAGGGCATCGAGCGACAGCCTTCCCCCACAAGGATCAGCTGCTAGCAAGATGCCACTTCGGCGCTATTCGCCGGGAGGTTTTTCGAGATTTTCTCGGCATTGCTCAGAACGCAATATCGGACCCTCATGACCGCACTTCGCATGGTGGGTGCCGACTGATACTGCTCCCCCCAGAACCGGCAACCGACTCTTCCCATAACATCGACCGCCTTGGCCAGCTCCTCCTGCCTGATCTCCTCGATTTTCTCATGCTTCTGTTCCCTCATGAGTTCCCGCTCGGGCTGATGAGCGATTTGCCGCATCACCTTCACCACGGCACGCTCCATGTGCCGCTGCTCGAGGAAATCATGCAGGAGGCTACCGCCCCCGGCCCCTATCAGCAGGAAGGCGAGGATGAAGGCCATCGCCTTTCGATTCATCAACGATCTTCGATGAAGCCTTTGTTCGTCTGACGCCTTATCTGACTCGAAAGCGCTGATCATTGCTTTGCACGAGTAGGACACTGGGTTGATTCGGATCGAGGCACTGCATGCCTGTCTCATTCTACCTCGTCCCGTGCACAGGCCTTGCTGGCCGAGGCCCCACGGCCTCCGGCCAGCAAGGCTCGAGAAATGCTCCCCGTAGGGTAGCTGGACAGGTTAGTCGCAGGCGACGCTGCCTTGAAACCGCTCGCTATCGTGTTTCGACCGGTGAGCGAGGCGGAAAATGAGGCAAAAACAAAAAAGCCCCTGGATCAGGGGCTTAGATGTTGGAGTTCTGGAGCGGGCGAAGGGAATCGAACCCTCGTCATGAGCTTGGGAAGCTCAGGTAATGCCATTATACGACGCCCGCTTAGGGGTGCTCTTTTTACCAGAAGTGGCCCAAGAGGTGAAGCCCGAAGTCGCAAGCGCCGCATTTTTTCCGCAGATGGACCAAGGCCATACGATTTTCCAACCTATGGACCAAGGCTAGCCGAAGAATTCCGATGCCGGGCTGGCTTCGGCGATTTCGTCCACCGTGCCCAGCAGTAGAGGGGCCATCTCGTGCAGACGCGCCTCGGGCAGCCTGACGCTCGGCCCGGTGATGCTGACGACCCCCAGCACGCGGCCGTCCCGGAAGTGCCGCACCGGAGCGGCCAGCGCCGATGTACCCGGCACTGAGCTCTCCACCACCCAGGCATAGCCGCGCTGGCGGACCAGCTGCAGCCGTTCGAGCAGCTCGGTACTGCTGCGCGGCGCCTTCGGACCGTATTGGGAAAAGTCCATCAGCCCCTGTCGCTCGACCAGTTCCAGGGCTTGGGCGTCGCTCAGACAAGCGAGCATGGCATGCCCCGATGCGGTACAGAACAGCGGGACATCGACGCCCATCTCCGGCTCGTAGCGCAGACCGCTGCTAGTCCCCTGGGCCTTGGCGATCCAGGTCTGGTTGCCGTCCTCGACCACGCCCAGGCGTACCAGCTCGCCGGTGGTCCGGGCCAGACGATCGAGAATCGGCTGGACGATGTCCGCCCCGCTGGCCGAAAGGTAGCGAAAGCCCTGGGCGATCAGCCTGCTGGTCAACTGATAACGACTGCTGGTGCCATCCTGTCGTACGTAGCCCAGGCGGATCATCTCGGACAACATGCGGTGCGTGCCGCTCTTCGGGATCCGCAGGGACTCCGCCAGGGCTTGCAGGTTGACCCCGCCCGGCTCGCGGGCAAGGGCCTCGAGAATGTTGAAGGTGCGCTCGATGAGGCTACCGGCCATGATTACATCCGTTGGCGGTTGAATGGTGTGCGTATTATCAACCGAACCGACGGTCTGGAGGCAATGTGACATCATGCCTTTCGGTTGCCGCGAAGCGCCAGACCGTTACCGTGGTTGCGGCAAATCCGGCAGAAAACCGAGGAGCCGCCCTGCCGTTCGGCAGGAGGACTCGCGATCCATCTCCCTGAAGGAACTCTCCGCTCAACGGCATCCCGAGGCCATCAGACCTTCCAACCGGTCGAGCAGGCGCATGGACCGCAGGCAGTCGGCGAACGAGGACTCCGGCTCGCGCCCCTCGCGGATGGCGGCGAGGAACTCCCGATCCTGCCGGGCATAGGCGCACCCGTGCAGCGCCCGCACCTCGCCCTCGTGGCTCTTCAGCTCGTCGCGGCACACCTGGAAGGTCGCCTCCTCGCCGATGTAGCGGTAGAAGCCGCCGAAGGGGCCGCGATGGTTGAACGAGAGCAGCAGGGTCGCCATCGCCCCGCTGGCCGAGCGCATGCCGATGCTCATGTCCATGGCGCTGCCCAGCTCGGGATGGAGCGGTCCGGCGCAGCCCCAGAGATCGAAGTCCTCCTCGTCGAGCAGCCAGGCGAACAGGTCGACGCTGTGACAGGCATGGTGCCAGAGCAGATGGTCGCTCCAGCTGCGCGGCCGGCCGAGCAGGTTGCGATTGTCGCGACGGAAGAAATAGGTTTCGCAGACCAGATGCTGCAGATGGAATTCGCCGCTGCGGATCTGCCGCTTCAGCTCGTGATGGGCGGGACTGAAGCGACGCGTGTGGGCGACCATGCACACCAGATCGGCCACCGAGGCGCGCGCGCAGAGGGTTTCGGCGTCGGCCAGGCTGAGCGCCATGGGGATTTCCGCCAGCACGTGCTTGCCGGCGGCGATGGCCAGGGCGGCCTGCTCGGCATGCAGGTGGCTCGGCGAGGCCAGGATCACCGCGTCGATGTCCGCCCGCTGCACGCTGCTGGCGAAATCTAGGGAATGCTCGGCGATCCCCCACTGCCGGGCGAAGGCGGCGCAATCCTCCGCTACCCCGCCGGCCAGGACGACCACCCGGGCCTCGGCCTGTTCCTGCAACGCCTGCATGTGAATCGAGGCGATGGCGCCCTCCCCAGCCAGGAGGATTCTGATCGGCTTGTCAGAAGACATGTCCCTCTCCATGTTCGTCGGGCGAATTCGAACCACCCGTGATTGTGGGAATGAGCGCAAACAATCCTTCCCAGCAGACCGATCGGGTGCCGTTTGAACTTCGGGAAACTGTCGCGGATGACCGCATACCCCATCAGAATGCCAGGCCCTAGGTATTAGTCCAGTGCCAGACACTCGGCAAGGCATCTGGACCGGTGGCGCTCGGCGAAACGGGCCGGATGCCGGGGGATCGCCGGCCCGCGGGGGAACGGGGAGAAGGCCTCAGTCCAGGGATTCCGCGCCGAGCTCGTCCCAGACCTCCTGGGCCAGGTGGAAGGTGGCGTTGGCCGCGGGGATGCCGCAGTAGATCGCGCTGTGCATGAGCACTTCCTTGATCTCGTCGCGGGTCACGCCGTTGTTGCGGGCGGCGCGCAGGTGCAGTCTGAGCTCGCCCTCGCGGTTCATGCCGATCAGCATGGCGATGGTGATCAGGCTGCGGGTGTGGCGCGAGAGCCCCGGGCGGGTCCAGATGTCACCCCAGGCATGGCGGGTGATCATTTCCTGGAACTCCTCGTTGAACGGGGTCCGGTTGCGCAGGCTGCGGTCGACGTGATCGTCCCCGAGCACCGCGCGGCGCACCTGCAGGCCGGCTTCGTAGCGTTCTTTTTCGTCCATCCTTCGATTTCCTTGTGCTGGTGGGGCGAATTCATTCGCCCCGACGCATACCGCCAGACTGCTTTGCGCCTACTTGCTCAGGAAGGCCAGGACGCGCTTGGTGAAGAGATCGCCGGCTTCGACGTTGGACAGGTGCGCAGCATGGAACTCGGCCAGCTCGGCCCCCGGGATGCGTTCCTGCAGGGAGCGCCCGTGCTCCGGCGTGGTCACCGGGTCCTCGCTGCCGACGACGATCAGGGTCGGCGTCGCGATGCGCCCGATCTCCTCGCGGAAGTCGGCGTCGCGGACCGCCGCGCAGTTGGCCGCGTAGCCCTCCGGCGCAGTGGCGGCGAGCATCTCGGTGATGCGCTGGACCTGCGCCGGCTGGGCTTCGACGAAGGCCGGCGTGAACCAGCGGACGATGGAGGCGTCGCGCAGCTCGCGCATGGCCTGGCTTCCCCCCTCCTGCACGATGGCGATGCGCGAGTTCCATACCTCGTCGCTGCCGATCTTCGCCGCGGTGTTGCACAGCACCAGCTTGCCCAGGCGCTCGCCGGCATGGATGCCGAGCCACTGGCCGATCAGCCCGCCCATGGACAGGCCGCAAAAGGAAGCCTTGCGGATGCCCAGGCCATCGAGCAGCGCCAGCAGGTCGCGGCCGAGCTGTTCGATGCTGTAGGGGCCCGGGCTGACCAGCGACAGGCCGTGGCCGCGGGTGTCGTAGCGCAGCACGCGGAAGTGCTCGGCGAAGGCCGGGATCTGCGCGTCCCACATGCCCAGGTCGGTGCCCAGGGAGTTGGACAGCACCAGCACCGGCTTGTCGGCCGGGCCGTCGAATCGGTAGTTCAGGTCGCCATCGGCGAGTTTCAGTACGGGCATGGGATCACTCCTCGGGAAAGGGCACGATGTTCGGCCACGGCGCGCTCGATCCAGCGACGCGCCTGGCCCAGATAAGCGGCCGGATCGAGCAGCTCGTCCAGCTCGGCACAGGAGAATTGGCCGACGATCTCGGCGGTGTCGCCGAGCACGTCGCGCAGATGCCGCCGTTCGGCGATCGCCCGGTGACAGCACTGCTCGACCAGCCAATGCGCGGCGTCGCGGCCGATGCGTTTGGCCAGGGCGATGCTCACCGCCTCGGCCAGCACCAGGCCGCGGGTCAGCTCCAGGTTCTCGCGCATCCGGGCGGCGTCCACCTCCAGACCGGACACGACGATCAACGCCTGCTGCAGCGCACCGGAAACCAGACAGCAGAGCTCCGGCAGGGTTTCCCACTCGGCATGCCAGAGGCCGAGGCTGCGCTCGTGCTCCTGGGGCATGGCGGCGAGCATGGTGGCGACCAGACCCGGCGCGCGGGTGGCGGCGCCGATCAGCACGGCGGCGCCGACCGGGTTGCGTTTGTGCGGCATGGTCGAGGAGCCGCCCTTGCCCGGCGCCGCGGGCTCGAACGCCTCGCCCACGTCGGTCTGCATCAGCAGGGACAGGTCGCGGCCGAGCTTGCCGAGGGTGCCGGCGAGCAGGCCCAGCCAGCTAGCGAACTCGGCCAGACGGTCGCGCTGGGTATGCCAAGGCTGCTCGGGCAGGAGCAGATCGAGCTCGCCGGCCAGCGCCTCGGCCACCGGCAGGGCCTGTTCGCCCAGCGCCGCCAGGGTGCCGGCGGCACCGCCGAACTGTAGAACCAGGAGGCGCGGCTTCAGCTCGGCCAGCCGCTGGCGATGGCGGGTGACGGCGCCGAGCAGGCCGGCGAGCTTCATGCCGAGGGTCACCGGGGTGGCATGCTGCAGCCAGGTGCGCCCGGGCAGCACGCTGTCGGCATGGCGTTCGGCCTGCTCGGCGAGGGCCTCGGCCAACTGCGCCAGCCCGGTTTCGAACAGGGCGACGGCAGCGCGCAGCTGCAGCACTAGGCCGCTGTCCATGGCGTCCTGGCTGGTGGCGCCCAGGTGCAGGTAGCGCTCGGCCTCGGCATCCGCGGCGGCGATCTGCCGGCCGAGGGCCTTGACCAGCGGGATCGCCGAGTTGCCGGCGCTGGCGATGGCCTGGGCCAGGGCGGCGACATCGAAGCCCTCGGCCACGCAGGCACTGGAGATCGGCGCCACGGCAGCCTGCGGAATCAGCCCGACCCTGGCTTCGGCCCGCGCCAGCGCGGCCTCGAAGTCGAGCATGCCCTGCAGGCGCCCGCGGTCGGAAAACACCGCGCGCATCGGCGCGCTGGTGAAATAGGCATCGAAGAGTTGGTTGCTCACGTCGATTCGTCCCGAAACAGAAAGCGATGGCAGTACGGCACGGGGCGGTCCAGCCGCAGGGTGGAAAACCGCGTCAGCGTTTTCCACCGCCAGTCATGGAGGACAAGGCTGCGCCGTTGTCCACCCTACCCCATTGCACCGGTGCCGTTTCGCAGGGCGGAGAACCACGCCAGCGCTTTCTGCCGCTGGCTTCCTGGTGGGTAACGCTACGCGGTTACCCACCCTACGATGGCCCCGAGCGGGATCAGACGCGCTCAATGGCCAGCGCCATGCCCTGGCCGACGCCGATGCACATGGTCGCCAAGCCCTTGCGGCCGCCGCTCTTCTCCAACTGGTGCAGGGCGGTGAGGACCAGACGCGCGCCGCTCATGCCCAGCGGGTGGCCGAGGGCGATGGCGCCGCCGTTGGGGTTGACCTGCGGGGCGTCGTCGGCGAGGTCCAGGTCGCGCAGCACGGCTAGGCCCTGGCTGGCGAAGGCTTCGTTCAGCTCGATCACGTCGAAGTCGCCGATCCGCAGATCCAGGCGCTGCAGCAGCTTGCGCACCGCCGGCACCGGGCCGTAGCCCATGATGCGCGGCGCCAGGCCGGCGCTGGCCATGCCGAGCACCTTGCCGCGCGGCCTGAGGCCGAACTTCCTCACCGCTTCGGCACTGGCCAGGATCATCGCCGCCGCGCCGTCGTTCACGCCCGAAGCGTTGCCGGCGGTGACGGTCTTGCCCTCGCCGTTGACCGGCTTCAGCTTGGTCAGGGCCTCGGCGGTGGTCTCCGGCCGCGGATGCTCGTCGTGCTGGACGATGGTCTCGCCCTTTCGGGTCTTGATGATCACCGGCACGATTTCCTCGGCGAAGTAGCCGTCTTCCATGGCCGCCGCGGTGCGCTGCTGGCTGCGCAGGGCGAAGGCGTCCTGATCGGCGCGGGAGATGCCGAAGTCGTCGGCCACATTGTCCGCGGTCTGCGGCATGGAATCGACGCCGTACTGCGCCTTCATCAGCGGGTTGACGAAGCGCCAGCCGATGGTGGTGTCCTCGATGCTCATGCTGCGGGAAAAGGCGGTGTCGGACTTGCCCATGACGAAGGGCGCGCGGGACATGGACTCGACGCCGCCGGCGATGGCCAGCTCGATCTCGCCGCTGGCGATGGCGCGGGCGGCCGTGCCGACCGCATCCATGCCCGAGGCGCACAGGCGGTTGAGGGTCACGCCCGGCACGCTCTCCGGCAGACCGGCCAGCAGCAGCGCCATGCGCGCCACGTTGCGGTTGTCCTCGCCGGCCTGGTTGGCGCAGCCGAGGAACACGTCGTCCACCTGGCTCCAGTCGACCTGCGGGTTGCGCTCGATCAGCGCCCGGATCGGCACGGCGGCCAGATCGTCGGCGCGCACCCCGGCCAGCGCGCCGGCGTAGCGGCCGATGGGCGTACGCACGGCATCGCAGATGAACACTTCGCGGCTCATTCCTCTCCTCCCTGCTGCCCGTGGGCAGCCGCAGTGCGGGCTTCCAGGTCGCGCAGGGCGACCAGCTCGGCCTCGCTCGGTTCCTTGGTCACGTCGACCTGATCGGCGAAACGGATCGGCCAACCGGTGTTCTCGATCACCTGCTCGCGGGCGATGCCCGGGTGCAGCGCGGTGACGACGAACTCATTGGTGCCTGCTTCCGGCTCCATGATGCACAGATCGGTGATGATTGCCACCGGACCCGCACCGGGCAGCCCCAGCCGCTGGCGGTGGTCGCCGCCTTCGCCGTGGCCGACGGAGGTGACGAAGGCCAGCCTGTCGACGAAGGTGCGGTGGCTCTGCTTGAGGATGATCAGCACCTTCTTGGCCGAGCCGGCGATCTCCGGCGCGCCGCCGGCGCCGGGCAGGCGCACCTTCGGCTGGCGGTAGTCGCCGATCACGGTGGTGTTGATGTTGCCGTACTTGTCGACCTGGGCGGCGCCGAGGAAGCCCACGTCGATGCGCCCGCCCTGCAGCCAGTAGCGGAAGATCTCGCCGGTGGGCACCACGGTGTCGGCGGTCTCGGCCAGCTCGCCGTCGCCGATGGACAGCGGCAGCACGCTCGGCTTGGCGCCGATGGGGCCTGATTCGTAGATCAGGGTGACGTCCGGGGCGTGGGTCAGCCGGGCCAGGTTGGCCGCCTTGGACGGCAGGCCGATGCCGACGAAGGTCACGTCGGAATTGCCCAGCCGGCGGGCCGCGGCCACGGTCATCATTTCACTGGTGGTGTAAGCGGTCATTGTTCGGCCTCCTGCTGCGCGGCCAGCTTGGCTTTGAACTCGGCGAAATCCCGGGTGCCGTGGATGTGGGTGTCGACCCAGGCGAGGAAGCGCTCGCGGTCGCGGGCGATCGGGTCCCAGTCCTGGTAGAAGCGGTTGTCGCGCTCGTAGTAGCCGTGGGCGTAGGACGGATGGGCGCCGCCCGGCACCAGGCAGACGGCGCCGAGCGCCCAGGACGGTAGGACGCAGGCGTTCATCGGCGCGTTCAGGTTGTCGACGACCTCCTCCACCGTGACGATGGCGCGCCTGGCCGCCAGGGCGGCCTCCTTCTGCACGCCGAGGATGCCCTGGATCAGCACGTTGCCCTTGCGGTCGGCCTTCTGCGCATGGATCACGGTGACGTCCGGGCGCACCGAGGGCACGGCGGCCAGCTGCTCGCCGGTGAACGGGCATTTGACGGTCCTGATCAGCGGGTTGACCTTCGGCAGGTCGGAACCGGCGTAGGCGCGCAGCACCGCGAACGGTAGGCCGGAGGCGCCGGCGACGTAGGCGTTGGCCAGGTCGGCATGGCTGTGCTCCTCGATCTCCAGGGCGTGCGGCCAGCCCTTCTCCACCGCATCGCGCAAGCGATGCAGGGAGCCGACCCCGGGGTTGCCGCCCCAGGAGAAGATCAGCTTGCGGGCGCAGCCGGCGCCGATCAGCAGGTCGTAGACCAGGTCGGGGGTCATGCGCACCAGGGTCAGGTCCTTCCGGCCCTGGCGGATGATCTCGTGGGCGGCGGCCGTGGGAATCAGGTGGGTGAAGCCTTCGAGGGCGACGGTGTCGCCGTCGTTGACGAAGCGATGGATTGCTTCGCTCAGGGAAAGGATCTCAGCCATCTTCTTGTTTGCTCTTGTGTTGAGGTTGCGCGCGCCGCGATGGTGCGCTTCCCGGTTAAGTTACGTGCTGGCCGGGGCCGGAACAATTCGATAATCGAATACTCGTTCGCTTATCGAACACTTTGACACCATGAAACCGACTCAAATCCCCGCCGTCTAGCGCAGCTTCAGGGTGTAGCTGAGGATCAGGCGGTTCTCGTCGATGTCGGTGCGGTAGTTGGAGCGGGCGGTGACGTTGCGCAGGCGCAGGCTGAGGTTCCTCAGCGGCCCGCTCTGCACCGTGTAGGCCAGATCCAGGTCGCGCTCCCAGTCCCGGCCCTCGAAACCGCGCCCGCTCTCCACGTTGTCGCCGCGGATGTAACGCAGGGTGCTGGTCAGGCCGGGCAGGCCGAGGACGGCGAAGTCGAAGTCGTGGCGCAGCTGCCAGGAGCGTTCGTGGGGTGCGGCGAACTCGAAGGTCGGCACCTCGTTGCCCAGCGGCGAGATGTTGTCGCCCACGCGCAGGAAGCCGTTTCTGCCGTACATCGCCTGGTAGCCGACGTAGAGGGTGTGCCCGCCGTGCCGGGCCGAGAGCAGGGCGAACAGCGCCTGGTTGTCCAGATCGCCGCCCAGGGACTTGCCGTCGTCCTCGGCGGTGAAATAGCCGAGGTTGGCGCCGAGCCCCCAACTGCCCAGCGTCTGGAAATGCTTGAGGCCGTAGAAGCGCTGCCGGTAGATGTCCTTCAGCTGCGCCTGCCAGACGCCCACGCTGGTGCGGTCGCGGTTGAAGCGGTAGTCGGCCCCCACGTAGTTGAAGCGGTCGGAGGTGACGCCGGCGATGCGCCGCGGGTTGATCGGGTCGTTGATCAGCGCGTACATCTCCTGATCGTTGGTGGAGTTGCGCAGGCTGGTGGAGCGGAACTGCCCGGCCTGCAGGGTCAGCCCCGGGATCTCGCCGGAAACCAGCGAGGCGCCCTGGTAGGTCGGCGGCAGCAGGCGGTTGTCGCTGAAGATCAGCACCGGCAGGTTCGGCTGCAGTTCGCCGACCTTCAGCTCGGTCTTCGACACCCGGGCCTTCAGGGCGGGGCCGATCCGGCTGTATTCGTCGGCGGCCTCGCCGTCGCCGTGCACGGGCAGCAGCCCGGTGTTGGTGTGCCGGCGATCGCTGTCGAGCTTGACGCCCAGCAGGCCGACGACATCGAGCCCGAAGCCGATCGGCCCGGGCGTGTAGCCGGAGGCGAAGTTGAGGATGAAACCCTGCGCCCACTCCTCCGCCTTCGACTGCTTGTTCGGCCCGACGATGTCGGAGAAGTCGCGGCTGAAGTAGTAGTTGCGAAATTGCAGGGTCGCGCTGGAGTCCTTGATGAAGCCGCCGCCGGCGGCGGAAACCGGCGGCAGGGTGCAAGCCGCGGCAATGGATACGACGAGAGGCAAAACGCGCAGATTCCGCTTCATGGAGTCGCTCTTTTTATTGTTATCGATAGATTTTCCGCCGTCGCAGCCGGTCGTTCCGACCGCGGCGGCGGGCACGCAAGGTTCTTCCGGGCTCCGGCTCCGCGGCGGCGGGCCGGCTTACGGGGCGGGCCGGACTCAGGCCCTGGGCAGCGCGAAGTCGAAACGCGAGGTGAAGAACGGCTCGCTCAGCCCCCGCGCGGCGAGCTGCGCCGGATCGGCGTGCCGCTCCAGCCCGATCACCAGCCCGTCGCGGGTGGCGAAGGCGTAGTCGTCGTCGAGGTAGGTGTCGCCGGGGATGTTCAGCTGGGTGGTCAGCGTCCGGAAACCCTCGGCCGAGACGAAGTAGTGGATGTGGGCCGGACGCCGGCCGTGGCGGCCGAGCCGCCCGAGCAGGTCGCCGGTGGCGGAGCCCTCGGGCACGCCGTAGCCCGAGGGGATCAGGGTGCGGTAGCGGTAGGCGCCGTCCGCGTCGGTGACGATGCGTCGGCGCAGGTTGTACGGCCGCTGCCGGCCGCCGTCGAAGTGCGAATACTCGCCACGGGTGTTGGCGTGCCAGACGTCGACCACGGCACCGGCCAGCGGCCTGCCGCCTACGTCCGTCACCCGCCCATCCATGAACAGCACCCGGCCCTGCTCCGGATCGCCGTCCAGGCGCGCCTCGCCCTGGCTCAGCGGCGCGCCGGAGACGTACAGCGGCCCCTCGATGGCGCGCTCGGTGCCGCCCCCCATCCCCCGGGCGCGCTCGGCCTCGTCCTGGCGGATGTCGAGCAGGCGGTCGAGCCCGAGGCCAGCGGTGATCAGCCCGAACTCGTTGCCCGCGCCGGCCTTGTTGGCCCAGCCCACCGCCGCCCAGAACTCCTCAGGGCGGATGTCGAGATCGTCGATGGCCCTGAACAGATCGCCGACGATGCGCCCGACGATGGCCCTGACCCGCTCGTCGCCCTCGCGCTGGACGGTGTTCAGCACCTTGTGCAGCAGCTCGGTCTGGGAAAACTCTGCCATTGGCTAACTCCTCTTGTTGTTATGGATGGCGGTTGGCGGGGCGGGAATCCGGCCGGCGCCTTCATCCCGCCCGGAACCTCGGCGCCCGCCTCAGGCCGGCTCCGGCACCACCGCCGGGGTCGCGACATCCGGCCGGCGTAGGCTGAAGAGGGTCATGGCCAGCGCGGCGATCACGCCGGGGACGGCGAAGGCGAGGAAGTTCATCTGCAGCGGCAGGTTGATGCCCAGCAGCGCGCCGCCCAGCAGCGGACCGACGATGGCGCCGTTGCGGCCGATGCCCGAGGCCCAGCCGAGGCCGGTGGAGCGGATCGACAGGCCGTAGAACTGCGCGCCGCAGGCGTACAGCAGGATCTGCGAGCCGATGGTGGTGGCGCCGGCCACGCCGATCAGCAGATACAGCACCGGCATCGGGCTCTTGATGCCGAGCAGGCCGATGGAGACGGCGGCGAGGACGAAGAAGGTCGCCAGCACCCGCGGCAGGTTCATGCGGTCCCCCAGCCAGCCGCCGGCGATGGCGCCGGCGACCGCGCCGACGTTCAGGGCGAGCAGGAAGGACAGGCTGGAGCCCAGACTGTAGCCGGCGTTGGCCATCAGCTTCGGCAGCCAGGAGCTGAGCGCGTAGACCATCAGCAGACAGCAGAAGAAGGCGGTCCACAGCATCAGGGTGCGCAGCGCGCGTCCGCCGCGGAACAGCTCCAGCACCGAGGCGCCGGTGCCCTTGGTTTCGGCCATTTCCAGCCGGTCGTCGGGCTGCAGGTCGTGCTCGGGAGCGACGCGCCGGAGGATGGCGCGGGCCTGCCCGGTCCGCTCCTGGCGCAGCAGGAAGCCGACCGATTCGGGTAGGAAGTAAAGGATGAGCGGCAGCAGCAGCAACGGCACGAGGGCGGCGAAGAACATGGTTTGCCAGCCGAAGCGCGGCAGCAGGTAGATGCCCAGCCCGGCGGAGAGCATGCCGCCCACCGAGTAACCGCTGAACATGATGGCCACCAGGGTGTTGCGCAGCTTCTTCGGCGCGTACTCGTTCATCAGCGCCACCACGTTGGGCATCAGGCCGCCGCAGCCGAGGCCGGCGAGGAAGCGGCAGATGCCGAACTCGGTCGGCGAGCCGGCGAAGCCGTTGAGGACGGTCGAGCCGCTGAACAGCACGAAGCAGATGGCGATGCCCTTCTTGCGCCCGAAGCGGTCGGCCAGGGTGCCGAAAATCAGCGCGCCGAACATCATGCCGAACAGCGCGTAGCTGCCCAGGGCACCGGCCTGCAGCGGCGTCAGGCCCCAGTCCTTCATCAGCACCGGCAGCACCACGCCGTAGATGAACAGGTCGTAGCCGTCGAAGATCAGCAGGAGCGCGCACCAGGCCATCACCATCCAGTGGAAGCGGCCGAAGCGCGCGTGGTCGATCAGATCGTGGACATCGATTTTCCGCATGGCATCAGTTCCTTTGTTGTTGTTATGGAAATGCAGAACCATCGCTGGGCCCGTCCGCCTTGCGCGCGGACGGTTGCCGGGACCGCCGCCGCTCCGGCGGGCCGGCCCCGGCGCCGATCGGGGGATCGGCGGCGAACAGGTGAGGGCCGCCTAGCGCGGCGCGGGATCAGCCCAGGTCGCCGCCGCCGACCGGCAGGGTCACCCCGGTGATGTAGGAGGCCTCGTCCGAGGCCAGGAAGAGGATGGCGCCGACCTGCTCGTCGATGCTGCCGTAGCGCTTCATCAGGCTGCTGTCGAGGGTCTGGTCGACGATCTGCCGGTACCAGACCTGCTCCTCGGCGCTCTGCTCGGCCGCGTTGCGCGGAATCCGCCGCGGCGGCGCCTCGGTGCCGCCGGGGGCGGTGGCGTTGACGCGGATGCCGCGCTGGGCGTTCTCGAACGCCAGACACGCGGTCAGTGCGTTGACGCCGCCCTTGGCCGCGCCGTAGGGCACGCGGTTGATGCTGCGGGTGGCGATGGAGGAGACGTTGACGATGGCGCCGCCGCCCTGCTCCAGCATCTGCGGCAGCGCGGCGCGGCAGCACCAGAGCGTGGGGAACAGCGAGCGGCGCACCTCGGCCTCGATCTCCTGCTCCTGGTAATGCTCGAACGGCTTGGCCCAGATGGTCCCGCCGACGTTGTTGATCAGGATGTCGAGGCGGCCGAAGCGCTCGACCGCCGCGTCCATCACCCGCTGGCAGTCGGCGAATCGTTCGAGGTCGGCGGTCAGGGTGAGGATTTCCACGCTCTGACCCAGCTCGTCCTGCAGCTCGTGGACCAGCTCGGAGCGGTCCACGACGACTAGCCGGGCGCCTTCGGCCGCGATCCGCTCGGCGACGCGCCGGCCGATGCCCTGGGCCGCGCCGGTGATCACCGCGACCTTGTCTTGAAAACGTTTGTGCATGGCGAATTATCCGGTAAGAGCCCGCCGGGGCGGGCTCGCGACAGGGGGATCAGGCGCTGGCGGCGAACTTCTCGTAATAGAAGTTGGCGGGCTGGATGCCGCGCTCGCGAATGAACTGGCTGACCGCCTCGACCATGGGCGGCGGACCGCACAGGTAGATGTCCACCTCGCCCTCGTTCAGGTGCTTGGGTTCGATGTGCTGGGTCACGTAGCCCTTCTGCGGGTAGCGGCTTTCCGGGTTGGCCACGCAGGCGCTGAAGGTGAAGTTGGGAATGCGCGCAGCGAAGGCCTCGAGCCGGTCCATCTCCACCAGGTCGAAGTCGTTGGTGACGCCGTAGACCAGGTGCACCGGGTAGGCGCTGCCCTGCTCGGCGATCCTCTCCAGCATCGCGGTGAAGGGGGCCAGGCCGGTGCCGCCGGCCAGCAGCAGCAGCGGGCGCCTGATGTCGCGCAGGTAGAAGCTGCCCAGCGGACCGGTCAGGGTCATGCGGTCGCCGGCCTTGGCCAGGTTCGACAGGAAGCTGCTCATCAGGCCGCCCGGCACGTTGCGGATCAGGAAGCTGACCTCGCCGTCGCGCGGCAGGGAGCTGAAGGAGTAGGCACGGGTCTGGTCGGTGCCCGGAACCCCGAGGTTCACGTACTGCCCCGGCAGGAACGCCAGCCGGCTCAGCGATTCGCCCTTGATCGACAGGGCGATGGTGCTGTCGGAAAGCGGGCGCACCGCGCTGATGGCCGCCTCGTAGCTGGCCTGTTCGGTCTTGCAGACTTCGGAGGAGGCCGGCACGCGGATCACGCAGTCGCTCTGCGGGCGCATCTGGCAGGTCAGCACGTAGCCCATGGCGGCTTCGTCTTCGCTCAGCGCGTCCTCGATGTACTCCTCGCCCAGGTCGTACCTGCCGGCTTCGGCGAAGCACTTGCAGGCGCCGCAGGCGCCGTCGCGGCAGTCCAGCGGGATGTTGATGCCCTGGCGGTAGGCCGCATCGGCTACCGTCTCGTCGGCCTTGGTCTCGATGAAGCGGGTGACCCCGTCTTCGAAGTTCAGTGCGATCTTGTAACTCATGCTGCGGCCACCTCAGATCTGGTAGATGTCGATCACTTGACGGACGTAGTCGTTCTTCAGCACGACCTTCTTCTCCTTGATCAGCGGGCTCTCGCCGCGCACGTCCAGGGTGTAGAAGCTGGTGCCGTAGAAGTGGTCCACGGACTTGTAGCGGAAGCTCAGGGTGTGCCAGTTGAAGCGCAGCCGGCACAGGCCGTCGCTCTGCTCGAGGATCTCGAGGTTGTTGACGTTGTGCGAGGTGCGGGTGTCCGGGACGGTGGCGCTCGAACGCTCGGTGCGGATGCGGAAGACGCGATCCTCCAGGCCGCTGCGGCTGCCGTACCAGATCAGCGAGATTTCCTTCTGTGGGTCTTCGGTCAGCCGGTCCTGATCGTCCCAGGACGGCATCCAGAAGGTGGCGTCCGGGGCGTACATCTCCAGCCAGCTGTCCCAGTCCTTGTCGTCCAGGTAACGGGCTTCGCGGTAGAGAAAGTCGCGTACGGCGTCGTAGGAAATGCTCATTGCGCAGCCTCCACGTGGATCAGTTCCTGTTGTTCGGCTTCGACGGCCTGCCGCATGGCTTCCTGCCAGTAGCGGTGCTGGATCACGTACAGGCCCTCGTCCTCCGAGCGCACGCCGCTCAGCACCGGCTGCAGGTCGATTTGCCGGGCCGCCTCGTCGGGGCCCTGGACCCAGTGTCTGGCGCCGCGGGACATGTCGTTCCACGGCATGGACCGGCCCTGGAAGCCCTGCTGGCAGGCGCGGAACTCTTCCAGGTCGTCCGGCGTGGCCATGCCGCTGACGTTGAAGAAGTCTTCGTACTGGCGGATGCGGCTGGCGCGCGCCTCGGCGCTCTCGCCCTTGGGCGCGATGCAGTAGATGGTGACTTCGGTCTTGTCCACGGACAGCGGCTTGGCCACGCGGATCTGCGAGCTGAACTGGTCCATCAGGTACACGCTGGGGTACAGGCAGAGGTTGCGCGAGTGGCCGATCATCCAGTCGGCCCTGGCCGCGCCGAATTCCCGGGCCAGTTCGTCGCGGCGCTCGTACAGGGGACGGTCCTCCGGGTTGGCCCAGCGGGTCCAGAGCAGCATGTGGCCGTTCTCGAAGGAGTAGAAGCCGCCGCCCTGCTTGCCCCAGCCGCCGGCGCTCATGGTGCGGATCTCGTTGCCGGCTTCCTTCTCCTTGCGGTGGTTCTGGGTGGCGGCGTAGTTCCAGTGCACGGCGGTCACGTGGTAGCCGTCGGCGCCGTTCTCGGCCTGCAGCTTCCAGTTGCCTTCGTAGATGTAGGTGGAGGAGCCGCGCAGCACTTCCAGGCCCTCGGGGGACTGGTCGACGATCATGTCGATGACCTTGGCCGACTCGCCGAGGAACTCGACCAGGGGCTTCACGTCGGGGTTGAGGCTACCGAACAGGAAGCCGCGGTAGGACTCGAAGCGGGCGACCTTCTTCAGGTCGTGGGAACCGTCGCAGTCGAAGCTCTCCGGGTAGCCGGCGTCCTTCGGGTCCTTCACCTTCAGCAGCTTGCCGGAGTTGTTGAAGGTCCAGCCGTGGAACGGGCAGGTGTAGGTGGCCTTGTTGCCGCTCTTGTAGCGGCAGAGCATCGCGCCGCGATGGCTGCAGGCGTTGATGAAGGCGTTCAGCTCGCCGTCCTTGTTGCGCGCGATGAAGATCGGCTGGCGCCCCATCTGGGTGGTGTAGTAGTCGTTGACGTCGGGGATCTGGCTCTCGTGGGCGAGGTAGATCCAGTTGCCCTCGAAGATGTGCTTCATCTCCAGCTCGAACAGCCGGGGATCGGTGAACACGTCCCGCTTGCAGCGATAAATCCCCTTTTCCCGGTCTTCTTCCAGCAAGGCGTCGATGTAGTCGAGTCCCAAGGTCATTGCCGCGGCTCCGTTGTTATTGTTTGCGAAGCTGCATGCTAAGTAGGGAATTGCGGCGGGAATATCCGTTTTCTGCAGGACCTTTATCCGTTCCCTGCAGGGCACGACCCGGCTGACGAACGTGCGCGGCCGGGCCGGACGGATAGGCCGCCCGGCCTGGCACGAAGGCGGGATCGGGTGCTCAGCCGCGACGCTTGAGGGTGTCGGAAGGCAGTTCGCCGAAGGCGCTCTTGTAGCTCTCGGAGAAGCGCCCGAGATGGAGGAAGCCGTAGTCCAGGGCGACCTCGGTGACGTTTCTCACCGGCACGGCGGGGTCGCTCAGGCAGGCGTGGATGCGTTCCAGCTTCTTCTGGCGGATGTAGTGCTTCGGGGTGGTTCCGGCGTGCCTCTCGAACAGCGCATAGAGGCTGCGCGGGCTGACCCGCACCAGTTCGGCGAGGGTTTCCGGGGCGATGTCCTGCTTGAGGTTCTCCTCGATGAACTGGGCGATCCGCTCGAAGGTCCCCGCCGGACCGTTCGGCAATTCGCGCCGCACGTTGTTCTGCAGCAGGGCGAGCAGCTTGCCGGCGACGATGCGGCTGTAGTGCTCGTGCGCCAGGGGCGGCCCCCCTTCCGCCTCGGCCTCCTCGCAGATCAGCCCGAGCAGGCTGAGCAGGCCGCCGGCTTCCCGCAGGCTGTAGCGGTCGGCGCTGAAGCGGATGCCCTCGCTGGGGCGCTGCCAGCGGTTCTCCGTGCAGGCCGTGTCGAGCAGCGACTCGGGCAGCTTGACGATGAACTTCTCGCAATCTTCCGAATAGGTCAGATCCACCGGATCGTCCGGGTTGATCAGCAGCAGCTCGCCGGGGGCGAAGTGGTGTTCGCGGCCGCGACCGCGCCAGAGGCAGTGTCCCTTGAGCAGCACTTGCAGGTGGTAGAGGGTTTCCAGGGCCGGCGAGGTGACCCGCACGCTGCCGCCGTAGCTGATCCGGCACAGGTCCAGGGTGCCGAACTTGCGATGGCTGAGGCTGGCGGCGGGCGCGCCGTGCCTGGCCAGACGAATCCCGTGCGGGCCGACGTGCTGATTGACGTAGCCGGAGACGGCGTACGGGTCGGCACGGTCGAAGACCAGGCTGCTGCCCTCTTTGAGCAAGGGTAGATCCATCATCTCGGGGCCCCCGATATTGTTCTTATGGGACGGCATCACCTCGTTCCGCTGAGGTGGCTCGTTGCACTGCAAGGCATCGCGGCTCCATCCGCGGTGCGGCGTTTCGCCGCACCGCGGATGGAGCGCAGAGACTAGCAAACCGGTTTGACGCCCGCCAAGCGCGGCAACGCCCCGGCGGTCAGGCGAACAGCTGCTGGCTCAGCTCGCGGCTGGCGCCGAGCATGGGCGGTAGGAAACGCTTTTCCAGGTCGGCGATCGTGGCTCGGCCGGCATGGGTGCTGACGTTCATCGCCGCGAGTACCCGCCCCGACGAATCCCGCACCGGCACCGCCAGCGAGCGCAGCCCCTGCTCCAGCTCCTGGTCGACGATGCACCAGCCCTGCTGGCGCACCTGCATCAGGCACTCCCACAAGGCTTCCGGGGTGTGCAGGGTGCGGCTGGTCTTCGCCTGCAGCTCGGCCTGCTGCAGGTACTCCTGCAGAGCGTCGTCGTCCAGCGCCGCCAGGAGGACGCGGCCCATCGAGGTGCAGTAGGCCGGCAGCCGGCTGCCGACGCTGAGATCCACCGAGATCAGGCGCTGGGGCACCGCCGAGCGGGCGATGTAGAGGATCTGCTCGCCTTCGAGGGTGGCCAGGTTGCAGGCCTCGTGGAGTTGCTCGCTGAGCCGGTCCAGATGGGGCTGGGCGGAGACCGCCAGGGGAGTGGAGGACAGATAGGCATGGCCGAGGGTGAGCACCTTGGGCAGCAGTGAGTAGGTGCGCCCGTCGGTGGTGACGTAGCCCAGCTTCATCAGGGTGTACAGGCAACGGCGCACGGCGGCCCGGGGAATCTCGGTGCGGTGGCTGATCTGGGCGATGGTCAGGTGGCGCTTGCGCTCCTGGAAGGCGTTGATCACGGCCAGGCCGCGCGCCAGGGAGGTCATGAAGTTCGGATCGCCGCTCAGCTCCTCGATGCGCCTGGCGGGCGAGACATAGGGCGGCGGGGCCAGGGGCGGCACGGCCTGACGCGTTTCGCTCATGGAAGCTCCTCGGCTGGATCGGGCCCGGGTGGCCACAGGATCAGTCGATTATCGAACGCAGGTTCGATAATCGCAACCCAGCGGAGGCGTCGTTTCGCGACCGGCAGGACGGGGCGGGTCGGCACCCGTCCCCTCCCAGGGATGGCACCCGTCGCTCTCGCCTCAGAAATCGAAGAACACCGTTTCCCCTTCGCCCTGGATGCGGATGTCGAAACGGTAGGCAGTCCGGCCGTCCACCTCGCAGCGCCGGGCCACCAGGGTCTGGCGCCGCTCGGGCTGCTCGATCAGGTTGAGCACCGGATCGGCCGCGTTGGCCTGGGCCTCGTCGTCGAAATACAGGCGCGTCTGCAGCTGGATGTTGATCCCGCGGGCGAACAGCGAGACGTTGATGTGCGGAGCCATCGGCACGCCCGCGGCGTTCTTCACCACTCCCGGCTTGACCGTCTTCAGGGTCCACTCGCCGGCATCGAAGGTGGTCGCGGTGCGGCCGAAGCCGTTGAACGGCTTTTCCACGTCGTAGACCGGGTCGTAGATGCCTTGGTGGTCGGCTTGCCAGAACTCCAGGAAGGAGTCGCGCACCAGGTGGCCGTTACCGTCGTAGACGTTGCCGATCAGAAGGATGTGCTCGCCCGGGGCGTCGTCCCTGGCCATCTCGCTCCAGACTTCCTGGTCGCGGGTCGGGTTGCCGGCCGCGGCCAGGGCCAGGCCGATGTGCACGTAGGGACCGGCGGTCTGCGAGGGGGTTTCCGGCAGCAGTTCGAAATTCATGGTCGGCTCCTTCTCACTGGTTCTCGAAATGGGTCTGGCGCTGGCCGCGCAGGACGATGTCGAAGCGGTAGGCCAGGCAGTCCATGGGATTGCCCATGCCCATGTCCAGGCGGCCGATCAGGCTCTGCACGGCATCCGGATTGGCGATGGCGCGGACGATCGGACACTTCGGGATCAGCGGGTCGCCCTCGAAGTACATCTGGGTGATCAGCCGGGTGGCGATCGACGGGCCGCTGATGGAGACGTGGATGTGCGACGGCCGCCAGTCGTTCGGGCCGTTGCGCCAGGGGTACGGGCCCGGCTTGACGGTCCGGAAGTGATAGCGGCCGTCGGCATCGGTCAGGGTCCGGCCGACGCCGCCGAAGTTGGGGTCCAGCGGCGCCAGGTAGCGGTCGTTCTTGTGGCGGTAGCGGCCGCCGGCGTTGGCCTGCCACATCTCCACCAGGGTGTGCGGAACCGGCTTGCCGTACTGGTCGACGACGCGGCCGAACATGATGATCCGCTCGCCGATCGGCAGGCCGCCGTGGTCGAAGTTGAGCAGCAGGTCGTTGTCGTGCCTGCCCATCTTCAGGTGGGAGAAATCCGGGCCGGTGGTTTCCGAGAGAGATTGCGGAATGCTCACCAGCGCCTGCCGCGGGGAGCGGGCGACCGAGGTCTTGTAGTCGGGGGTGTAGGCCTTTGGCTGCCAGTTCCGGTCGCGGGCAACGAAACGGCGATTGTCCAGTTCGGACATGACTGACTCCTTGTTCTTGGATTATCGGGTCGCTGCGCATGGGGCGCGAACCGAGTCTCCCCCGCTCCCTCGTCCGGTGAAAAGTGAAAACCTCGCCCGCTCGCATAACCGAATGGTTATGTAATGGAGGATGCGCCCAGCTCCCCCGCCACCTGCCGCAGCTCCTCGCAGAACCACTGGGCGGCCAGCGGCAGCGGCAACGCCGAGTTGAAGCAGAAGCCGATGGAACCGCCCGGCTCGCGGATGCCCAGTTCCAGCTCGACCAGTTCCCCGGCCCGGATGTCCAGGCGCACCGCATCCAGCGGCGCCAGCCAGAGCGCATCGCTGCACAGCACGTAGCGCCGGCTCAGCGCCGGCGAGAGGGTTTCCAGGCGCTGCAGCGGCTGGGGAATGCCGGCCTGGACGAAGAAGCTGTCGGCATGCTGGCGGATGGTCGTGCCGGCCAGCGGCAGCACCAGCGGGTAGTCGGCCAGCGCGCCCCGCTCGTCGGGGGCGATGCCGAGCAGCGGATGTCCGGGACGCACCACCAGGGCCATGGATTCGCTGTAGAGGTGCTCGAAGGTCATGCCCCGGATCTCGGGGCTGTCGGTCATCCGCCCGACCACCAGGTCCAGCTCGCCGACCCGCAGCTGCGCCAGCAGATGGGCGCTCGGCCCGGTGGCGACGCTGACCACAAGCGCCGGATGCTGCCGGTGCAGACGCAGCACCACCTCCGGCACCACCTGGCTCTCCACCGTCGAGAGCACGCCGACGCGCACCAGCCCGCCGGCTCGGTCGTCGCCGCGCAGGGTGTTGACGCCGTCGCGCAGGGCCTGCACGCAGGGCCCGGCATAGCGCAGGAAGGCGACCCCGGCGGAGGTGAGGACGACGCCCGACTTGCCGCGCTCGAACAGGCGGCTGCCGAGGATCTCCTCCAGCTCCTTGAGGGTCTTGGATATCGCCGGCTGGGACACAGCCATGGCATCCGCCGCCTTGGCGAAGCTGCGCAGGCGGGCGACCTCGAGAAAGCCGACGAGGTGACGGAACTTGATGCGGTTATCGACCAGCATGGGGCGCCTCGAATGCCTGACAGGCGGGGAAACGCCGGGCCGGGAACAGGCCCAGCGGACGGCGGGTGCGGGCGGGCCTTGCGCTCAGCGGCGCTTGCCGCCGAGCAGCGAGCCGAGCAGGCCGCGCACCAGTTGCCGGCCGAGCTGGTCGGCGGCCTGGCGCATCGCTGTCTTCATCGTCCGGCTGGCCAGCGTGCCGAGCAGTTCGCCCGCCATGTCGGCGAGCCCGCCCTTGTCCCCTCCGCTCTCGGCCGAATCCGCCCCGCTCGCCTGAGCCGCACGCTGGGTCAGCCGCTCGTAGGCCGACTCGCGGTCGATCGGCTTGTCGTAGCGCCCGAGCAGCGGCGAACCGCTCACCAGCGCGGAGCGCTCGGCCGGGCTGAGCGGGCCGATGCGCGACTGCGGCGGCGCGATGGCCACCCGCTGCACCATGGCCGGGGTGCCCTTCTCTTCCAGGGTGCCGACCAGGGCTTCGCCGATGCCCAGTTCGGTCAGCACGCTCAGGGCGTCGAACGCCGGATTCGGGCGGAAGCCATCGGCGACCGCGCGCAGGGCCTTCTGCTCCCTGGCGGTGTAGGCGCGCAGGCCATGCTGGATGCGCAGGCCCAGCTGGGCCAGGATGCTGTCCGGCAGGTCGCCCGGCGACTGGGTGACGAAGTAGACGCCCACCCCTTTCGAGCGGATCAGCCGCACCACCTGCTCCAGACGCTCCTGCAGGGCCCTGGGGGTATCGGCGAAGAGCAGGTGGGCCTCGTCGAAGAACAGCGCCAGCAGCGGTCTGTCGGCATCGCCGCGCTCGGGCAGCTGCTCGAACAGCTCGGCCAGCAGCCAGAGCAGGAAGGTCGCGTAGACCTTCGGCGACTCATGGACCAGCCGGCTGGCGTCCAGCAGGTGCACGCGGCCGCGACCGTCCGGCTCGGGCCGCAGCAGATCCTCCAGCTGCAGGGCCGGCTCGCCGAACAGCGATTCGGCGCCCTGCTGTTCCAGGGTCGCCAGCCGGCGCAGCAGCGCCTGGGCCGAGGCCGCGGTGAACAGGGCGCTGTCCTCCCCGAGCAATTGCGGGTTCTCCCGCAGATGGTTGAGCAGTGCCTTCAGATCCTTCAGGTCGAGCAGCAGCAGGCCCTCCCGGTCGGCCACGCGGTAGGCGGCATAGAGGGCGGCCTGCTGGCTGTCGGTGAGTTCGAGCAGATTGCCCAGCAGCAGCGGGCCCATCTCGCTGAGGGTGGTGCGCAGCGGATGGCCGCTCTGCCCGTGGACGTCCCACAGCGTCACCGGATAGGCGCACGCCCGGTAATTCAGCCAGGGCATGCCGGCGATGCGTTCGGCGCCCGAGCCCTTGGGCTCGCCGGCGGCGCCGAGCCCGCAGAGATCGCCCTTGATGTCGGCGGCGAACACCGCGACGCCCGCGTCGCTGAAGGACTCCGCCAGGCGCTGCAGGGTCACCGTCTTGCCGGTGCCGGTGGCGCCGGCGATCAGGCCGTGCCGATTGGCCAGCCGCAGGGACTGCGTCACGGGCCTGCCGGCGGGGTCGGCGCCGAGAACGAATGCATTGGAGTCGGCCATCTTTCTTCCTTGTATAGATGTGGGAGGGCGGCCTGCGACGCCCGGATCGGTTCAGGCGAAGACCACCGTCTTGTTGTCGTGCACCAGAACCCGGTCCTCGAGGTGATAGCGTAGCCCACGGGCCAGCACCATCTTCTCCACGTCCTTGCCGCGGCGGACCATGTCGTCGATGGTGTCGCCGTGGGTCACGCGGACCACGTCCTGCTCGATGATGGGACCGGCATCCAGGTCCTCGGTGACGTAGTGACAGGTCGCCCCGATCAGCTTCACCCCGCGCAGGGACGCCTGATGGTAGGGCCTGGCGCCGGCGAAGGACGGCAGGAAGCTGTGGTGGATGTTGATGACGCGCTGGGCGAACTCGCGGCACAGCTGCGGCGGCAGTATCTGCATGTAGCGGGCGAGCACCACGGTGTCGGCCGCATGTTCCCTGACCAGCCGGGAGACCTCGGCGAAGGCCGGCTCCTTGTCCCGCGGATCGACCGGAACGTGGTGATAGGGAATGCCGTGCCATTCGACCATGCTGCGCAGATCCTCGTGGTTGGAGATCACGCAGGGAATCTCGCAGTCCAGCTCGCCGCTGTTCCAGCGGTGCAGGAGATCGGCCAGACAATGGGATTCGCGGCTGGCCATCAGCACCACGCGCTTGGGCTGGGCGGAATCGGTGACCCGCCACTCCATGGAGAACTCGCGGGCGATCGGCGCGAACGCGTGGCGAAACTCTTCCAGATCGAAAGGCAGGGAGTCCGCGCGAATCTCATGGCGCATGAAGAACCAACCGCTGTCGGTATCGGAATGGTGGCTTGCCTCGGTGATCCAGCCATTATAGGTTGCCAGGAAGTTACTGACCTTGGCGACGATGCCGACTCGGTCGGGGCAGGCGATCACCAGCCGAAAAGTACGCATGTTGGGCAAACTCCAGACTTCGCGAAAGTCTCATTCTAGCCATAGCCCCGGAAAACTTCAGTATTCCTCAATTCCAGTGGGGAATCCGCATAAGACATCAAGCAGACAAAGAGCAAAATCGATAAATAGTAAAAAACTCGTCAAATTCGACGAGCATTCAACCGACACTTCGACGATTCGCCTCTTGCCAGCAGCCTGCCTGCCAGAAGGAGTTTGCTGCTAATTTCCAGTTGGAAATTCCGTACTGCTCCCGACAAGTTCGGCATGTCTTCTTAAAATCATCACAATGGCCCGAGCGAAGTTGGCAAAACATTTCAGAGTTATTTACTTGGCGAGAGGGGCTGTCTATTATTAGTGACACTATTAACAGGTCACCCGCGCCAGCGGTTTAAGGGTAGGAAAATGTCTTTGATCAATGAGTATCGCGCTACTGAAGAGGCCATCAAGGAGCTTCAGGAGCGCCTGAAAAACCTCTCGCAGGACGACAAGCTGCAAAAAGAACTCGAGTTCGAAGGCAAACTGCGCAAGCTGATGGGCGAATATCAAAAGACTCTGCGCGACATCAACAGCCTGCTCGATCCGGACGCCAAGCTCGGCAAGGCTCCGCGCCCCGCGAAAGCGCCCACCCAGACCAAGCGCGCGCGCAAAGTGAAGCAATACAAGAACCCCCACACTGGCGAAGTGATTGAAACCAAAGGCGGCAATCACAAGACCCTGAAGGAATGGAAGGCCCAGTGGGGCGCCGACACCGTGGAAAGCTGGGCGACCCTGCTGGACTGATCGCCCGTCCGCGAAGTTGAATAAACGCCAGTAAAGACTGGCGTTTTTTTATGGGCGATTTATTTACAGGGGCAATCCTGCCCTGCCTCACAGCGTATAACGCTCGGCCAATTGCCGGGCATATTCGCGCCATTGCAGCAGAATCCCCTGCTGCTTCGCATCGGCCCCGGCAAGCTTTTCCGCCAATAGCGCATTGAAATCGGCCAATGTATTGGGCGCCCCTTTTCCCGCATCGCTCAGGCGCTGTTTGCAGAAGTCCAGCCAGCGGCTCTGCTCGGACGGACTCAAAGTTTCCGGAAAATTACGCGCGCGGTAGCGGAACAGCAATTCGGGCAATCGCCCGTCATCGAAAGACCAGCTCTTCGTGGCGAGACTCTGCGGATCGGTACAACGCACTTGTTCGCAAAGACGGCGGTCGCGTTCTCCGAGAAAACCGTCGTACAACTGCTGTTCGGGATCCTCGCTCGCGGCGAATTCGTCGGCCGTATAGAGTGCCGGCAACTTTTCCTGCCAGAGCGCACGCCCGTCACGCAGCAAGTCTGCACGCCGATGGCACTCGCCAATATCCAGCTGCAATCGAATTAAATCCTCTTCCCGCAGAACTCCCAGCGGGGCCAATACCGGACAACGATTGATATATATCTGTTTCAGGGGGACCGGTAATTCATCGGCAGCCAGTTCTTCGCGGCGCGTATACAAACGCCGGCGCAGGGTCTGCACATCGAGATCGAACAGCGGGGACGGATCGGCCTGCAGATCGCAGACGATCAGGGCGTTGCGATTGCGCGGATGCCAGGCCAGAGGCAGGACCACCGCCAGGTAGCGGCGCTCGGCCGAGAAGCGCCCGGAAACATGCACCATCGGCTGCAGCAGCCGCACCTGATCGAGCACCCGCTGCTTGTTGCGCAGCTGATAAAGGAAGCCATAGAGCTTGGGCTGCCGCTCCCGGAGCAGGCGGGCCATGGCGATGGTGGCGCGCACGTCGGCGAGGGCGTTGTGGGCCTGGCCATGGTCGATGCCGTTGGCCACGGTGAGGCGGTCCAGCCTGAGGGTCACCCGGCCCTCCTCTTCCGGCCAGACGATTCCCTCCGGGCGCAGGGCATAGGCGGTGCGCAGGAGGTCGATCAGATCCCAGCGGCTGTTGCCGCCCTGCCACTCGCGGGCGTAGGGGTCGAAGAAGTTGCGGTAGAGGCTGTAGCGGCTGACCTCGTCGTCGAAGCGCAGGCTGTTGTAGCCGGCCACGCAGGTCCCCGGGCGGGCCATCTCGGCATGCAGGCGGGTCATGAATTCGGCCTCGCACAGCCCCCGCTCGGCCAGGGTCGCCGGGGTGATGCCGGTGACCAGGCAGGCGGCCGGGTGCGGCAGGATGTCGTCGCCGGGCCGGCAGTAGAGGTTCAGCGGCGCCTCGATCTCGTTGAGATCCTCGTCGGTACGGATGCCCGCAACCTGCAGGGGGCGGTCGCAGCGCGGATTGATGCCGGTGGTTTCGTAGTCGTACCAGAAGATGCTGGAGGTCACGGTCGGGTCCTGTCGAAGAAACCGCAAGAGTGTAGGGCCAGTCGCCGATTATTGCGCCAGCGGCGTGCCCATCGGGCAGAAGAACCGGCCCCTGCCTCTTCGGCGCCATTGGCCCAGGCAAAAAGCCATCATTTATATAGCCGTCCTTTCCGCCGCTACCCCAGCCCGGCCTTCGGCGAGGTTGCCTGCTGGCCGGTAGCTGGCTAGCATCGGGCTTTCCCCTGTGCCGCCGACCGATGCCTCCTCACGCAACCTCGCCCGCCAAGCCCCCTAGCCCGCCGCTGGATACCCGCTACAGCGTGGAGACGCCGGAAGGCATCGACCTGGTCCTGCACCCGGCGGGGCTGGTGCCGCGAGCCCTGGCCTTCGCCGTCGATCTCGGCATCCGCGGCCTGATCCTGCTGCTGATGTCCATCGCTCTCGCCCTGCTCGGCGAGCTGGGGCTGGGCCTGATGAGCCTCCTCTTCTTCCTCGTCACCTGGTGGTACATGGTGCTGTTCGAGGTCCTCAACCAGGGCCGTTCCCCCGGCAAGCAACTGCTCGGCCTGCGGGTGGTGCACGACGACGGTACCCCGGTCGGCTGGTCCGCCTCCCTGACCCGCAACCTGCTGCGCTTCGTCGACATCCTGCCGTTCGGCTACACCCTGGGCATCCTCAGCTGTCTGGCCCACCCGGCCTTCAAGCGTCTCGGCGACCTGGCCGCCGGGACCCTGGTGATCTACCGGGAAAAGCCGGCCGCGCCTCCGCAGTTGCCCGAGGTCGCGCCCCTGCCAGCGCCCTTCCCCCTGCAGTTGGCCGAGCAGCGCGCCCTGCTCGACTTCGCCGAACGGCAGTCTTCGCTGTCCCTCGAGCGGCGTCGGGAACTGGCGGAAATCCTCGCCGAGCCGCTGGCCGTGCCGCCGGAGCAGGCCGAGGCGAGGATCGACGGCATCGCCCGCGGACTCCTGGGGCCGGCATGAAGCAGCAGCGATTCGAACAGGCCCATCAGCGCGAATGGCAGGACTTCGCCACGCAGCTCGACGCCCTCGAGCGCGGCAAGTCGGGAGCAGAATACCGCCGCTTCGGCGCCGCCTACCGGCGCCTCTGCCAGCACCTGGCACTGGCCGAGGCGCGCGGCTACAGCGGCCATCTGGTCGAGCGGCTGGGCCAGCTGGCCCTGCGCGGCCATCAGCAGCTCTACCGGCACCGGGAGCATCTGGGGGCGCGCTCGATCGGTTTTCTGCTCGCCGGCTTCCCCCGCCTGGTGCGCGAAGAATGGCGCTTCGTGCTGACCGCCGGCCTGCTGTTCTTCGGCAGCCTGCTCGGCATGGGCCTGCTGGTCTATTTCTTCCCGGAACTGATCTACAGCCTGGTCTCCCCCGAGCGCGTGGCACAGATGGAGGCGATGTACGATCCCGACGCCAGCCGCCTCGGCCGCTTCGGCGAACGCGGCTCCGGCATCGACTGGTTGATGTTCGGCTACTACGTCATGAACAACGTCGGCATCGCCTTCCAGACCTTCGCCAGCGGCCTGCTGCTGGGGCTCGGCAGCCTGTTCTTCCTGCTCTACAACGGCCTGACCATCGGGGCGATCGCCGGCCATCTGATCCGCATCGGCTATCAGGACAACTTCCTCTCCTTCATCGTCGGCCACGGCGCCTTCGAACTGACGGCCATCGTCCTCTCCGGCGCCGCCGGCCTCGAACTCGGCTGGGCCCTGCTGGCCCCCGGGCGCCTGCGCCGCGACGAAGCCCTGCGCCGGGCCGCGGCGCGCAGCGTCCGGCTGATCGCCGGGGTGCTGGCGATGCTGCTGATCGCCGCCTTCATCGAGGCCTACTGGTCGTCCATGACCTTCGTCGGGGCGCCGCTCAAATACCTGGTCGGCGCCCTGCTCTGGCTGCTGGTGGCGGCCTACTTCCTGCTGGCCGGACGCGATCGCCATGCGCCTGACTGAAGCCAGCGTCGCCATCCGCCCGCGCAGCCCTCTGGAAGCCATGGACCTGGGCGTGCTGCTGGCCAGGAGCCACGCCGGCCTGCTGATGGGCGCCTGGGCGCTGCTCACGCTGCCGCTGTTCGCCCTGCTCAGCCTGCTGCTGTGGGACAATCCGGGCTGGTCGATCCTGATCTTCTGGTGGCTGAAGCCCGCCTACGAGCGCCTGCCGCTGCATATCCTCTCCCGCGCCCTGTTCGGCGAAACGCCGACCCTCGGCCAGGCCTTCCGTGCCTTGCCGGGCGCGCTGCGCCCGGCGCTGCTAGCCAGCCTGACCTGGCACCGCTTCAGCCCGACGCGCAGTTTCGAGCTACCGATCGTCCAGCTGGAGGGCGGCGACGACCGGGCCAGGCAACAGCGCCTGGCGGTGCTCGCCAGCCAGAGCGGCGACCGCGGAGCCGGCCTGCTGACCCTGGTCGGCATGCATGTCGAACTGGCCCTCTGGCTGGGCCTGATGAGCCTGCTGTACCTGCTGGTGCCGCAGCAGACGGGCCTGGAGTTCGACTGGCAGAAGCTGCTGGCGACCAGCGGGGCCGAGTGGCGGTGGCTGGAGCACCTGTCCAACCTGCTCTATGCCCTGGTGCTGACGCTGTGGGAGCCGGTGTACGTGGCCTGCGGCTTCAGCCTGTACCTGAACCGACGCACCCAGCTGGAGGGCTGGGACATCGAGCTGGCCTTCCGCCGCCTTCGCCAGCGGCTGGCGACGGCCGCAGCCGTCGTGCCGCTCGTGCTCGCCCTCGCGCTCTCGCCGCTGTCGGGCGAGACCTGGGCGCAGGTGCCGGATGCCGCCATGCCGGTCCCGTCGGCGGAGCGGCAGGAACAACAATCGCTGAGCAGCGAGACCGCCCGCCAGGATGTCCGGGCCCTGCTCGCCCAGCCGCCGTTCACCCAGAAGGAAACCGTCACCCGCTGGCGCTTCGGCGACCCATCGTCGAAGCAGGACGCGGACTCGACCGACTGGCTCCGCCGCTTCGACGCGCTGCGCGCCCTCTGGACCAGCCTGAGATGGCTGCCGGATCTCGTCGAGATCCTGCTCTGGAGCGGTATCGTCTGCCTGCTCGTTCTGCTCGCCTGGCGCTACCGCGACTGGCTGAACGTCTTCGCCGGCCGCCTGCCCCGAACGTCGCGACGCCAGCGGCCGGCGCCGGAAGTGCTCCTCGGCTTGCAGGTGGCGCCGCACAGCCTGCCGGACGACATCGCCGGGGAAGCCGAACGGCTCTGGCCGGAACAACCGCGCCAGGCCCTGGCCTTGCTCTACCGTGGCCTGCTCAGCCGCCTGTTGCACGACTTCCGCCTGCCGCTCAAGGAGGCGGACACCGAGGGGGAAGTGCTGGCCAGGGTGCGTCAGCTGCATCAGACCGACCTGGAGCGCTTCGCCGAACAGCTGACGCAGCATTGGGCGAATCTCGCCTACGGTCACCGCTTGCCGCCGGAGCAGGCCAGGGTCGAGCTGTGCACCGCTTGGCGCCGCCAATTCGGGCCGGAGACCCGCACGTGAGAGGGCATCGCCGGCTGCTCGGCATCGCCGTCCTGCTGGCGCTCGGCGTGCTCGCCGCCTTTCTGCTCGGCCGGCTGCAGCCCTATCGGGAAACCGTGGAACGCGGCCCGACCGCCGAGGTGCGGGCCAATCCCTATCTGGCCGCCGAGCGCTTTCTGCGCAGGGAGGGCGTCGCCGTGCGGCGCGCCGAAGGGCCCGGGGCGCTCCACGGCCTGCCCGGCCACGGCCACACCCTGCTCCTGCTCGCCGATCGTACGCACATGACGCCGTATCAGGCCGAGCGCGTGCTGGAATGGACCACCCGCGGCGGCCACCTGGTCTTCGTCGCCGAGCGCCTATGGGACGAGAAAACCGGCCGCAGCGGCGATCCGCTGCTGGACCGGCTGGGCATCCGCCAGTACCTCAGCGAGGACCTCAAGGTCGGCTCGCCCGACAGCGCCGCCGCCCCCGCGGAGCCCCATCCGGAGCTGACCCGGTTCTACGTGGAGCCCGGACGATCGCCGGTCTATCTCGCCTTCGACGACAGCTTCCATCTCTACGACCCGCGCAACCGCGGCACCGCCTGGGCCAACAGCGCGACCGCCACCCATCTGCTGCAGCTGGCGCACGGCGCCGGCAGCGTCACGGTCCTGACCGACAGCTGGATCTGGCAGAACGGCAAGATCGGCGAGTTCGACCATGCCTGGCTGCTCTGGCACCTGACCCGGGGCAGTCAAGTCGTCCTGCTCCATCGCAGTGCCGGCGACGCCCTGCCCCGTCTGCTGCTGCGCCACTTCCCGCAGGCCCTGCTGGCCCTGGCACTGCTGCTCGCCCTGGCGCTCTGGCGTGCCGGCATGCGCCAGGGGCCGCTGCAACCGGACGCCGCTCCGGCCCGTCGGCAGTTGGAGGAGCACCTGCGCGCCAACGCCGATTTCCTCCTCCGTCACGGCGGCCAGAGCAGTCTGCTGCAGGAGCTGCAGAGCGATATCCGCCAGCGCGCCCGGCGCCGCCATCCGGGCTTCGCCCAGCTTTCCGAAGCCGAGCAGTGGCAACAGCTCGCCCGTCTCTGCCGGCTGTCGCCGGAGCACGTCCGTGCCGCCATGCAGCCGGCGTCCGGGACGCTCTCCGCCGTCGAATTCACCCGCCAGGTCGCCGACCTGCAAACACTCAGGAATGCCCTATGAGCGAAGCGACACCCAGCAGTCCGGCCGCGCCCGAGCCGGCACTCCAGCGCCAGCGCGCCAGCCAGCTGCTGCAGGCCCTGCGCGAGGAGCTGCAGAAAGCCGTGATCGGCCAGCAGGCCGTGATCGACGACCTGCTGACCGCCCTGATCGCCAACGGCCACGTGCTCGTCGAGGGCGTTCCCGGCCTCGGCAAGACCCTGCTGGTACGGGCCCTGGCGCGCTGCTTCGGCGGCGACTTCGCACGCATCCAGTTCACCCCCGACCTGATGCCAAGCGACGTCACCGGGCATGCCGTCTACGACCTCGCCAGCGAGCGCTTCAAGCTGCGCAAGGGGCCGGTGTTCACCCACCTGCTGCTGGCCGACGAGATCAACCGGGCGCCGGCGAAGACCCAGGCGGCGCTGCTGGAGGTGATGCAGGAACGCCAGGTGACCCTGGAGGGGCGAGCCCTGCCCGTGCCGCAGCCCTTCCTGGTGATGGCCACGCAGAACCCGATCGAGCAGGAAGGCACCTATCCGCTACCGGAGGCGGAGCTCGACCGCTTCATGCTCAAGGTGCGCATCGACTATCCGGCGGCTGCCGACGAGCTCGCCCTGGTCCGCCAGGTCACCCGTTCCGGCCGCGCCGACATGCTCGACGTCGCGCCCCTGCGCCCCCTGCTGCAGGCCCGCGACGTGCCGCTGTTGCAGAAGATCGCCAGCGAACTGCCGCTCGACGACCAGGTGCTCGACTACGCCGTGCGCCTGGCCCGCAGCACCCGCGAGTGGCCCGGACTGGCCCTGGGCGCCGGGCCGCGCGCGTCCATCGCCCTGGTCCGCTGCGCCCGCGCCCGCGCGCTGCTGCGTGGCGGCGAATTCGTCGTCCCGGACGACGTCAAGGGCTGCGCCCTGGCCGTGCTGCGCCACCGGGTACGCCTGGCGCCGGAGATGGACATCGAGGGCCTGAGCGTGGATCAGGTGCTGCTGCAGCTGCTCGAGCAGATCGCGGCGCCGCGCTCATGAGCCCCGTCGACCGTCCCGTCGCGACCGCGCCATGAAGCCATCCCGTCTGCTGCTCGCCCTGCTCGGCGGACTGTTCGGCGTCGCCGTCGTCCTCGGCGCCCTGTCCGCCCTGCGGGTGGGCGTACCGGCCGCGCTCGGCTCGCTCTGGTGGAGCCTGCTGCTCGCCCTGCTGCTGCTCGCCGGGCTGGATGCCTTCCGGCTGCGGCGCCAGCCCTCGCCGCAGCTGGCGCGGCAGCTGCCCGGCCATCTGCCGCTGGGCCGCTGGAGCGAGGTGCGCCTGTCCCTGGAGAACGCCGGCCGGCGCACGCTGCGCCTGGAGATCTTCGATCACCTACCCGACGGCATGGCCGGCGAGCATCTGCCGCTGTCGGTCGAGCTGCCCCCCGGCGAAAGCCTCGACTGCGGCTACCGGGTGCGCCCGCTCTTGCGCGGGCATTTCCGCTTCCAGCGCTGCGAGATCGCCCTGCCCAGCCCGCTCGGGCTATGGCAGGGCCGGCGCTATCTGGCGCTGCCGGGCGAAACTCGGGTCTACCCAGACTTCGCCCGCCTGTATGGAGCCCAGCTGAAGGCGGTCGACGTCTGGCTCGGCCAGCTCGGGGTGCGCCAGCAGCCGCGCCGTGGGCTCGGCCTGGAGTTCCATCAGCTGCGCGAGTTCCACGACGGCGACAGCCTGCGGCAGATCGACTGGAAGGCCACCGCCCGCAAGCACACGCCGATCGTCCGCGAATACCAGGACGAGCGCGACCAGCAGATCCTCTTCCTGATCGATTGCGGCCGCAGCATGCGCAGCCAGGATGGCGAACTCTCCCATTTCGACCACGCGCTGAACGCCTGCTTGCTGCTCGCCTATGTGGCGCTGCGCCAGGGCGACGCCGTGGGCGTGGCGACCTTCGCCGGCGAACGCCCGCGCTTCCTCACGCCGGTCAAGGGCAGCGGCCAGCTGAACCAGCTGCTGAACGCGGTCTACGACCTGCAGACCACCCGGCAACCGGCGGACTACGCCGCCGCGGCCAGTCTGGTGCTGGCCCGCCAGCGCCGGCGCGCGCTGGTCGTGGTGGTCAGCAACCTGCGCGACGAGGACGACGAGGAGCTGCTGGCCGCCGTCCGCCGTCTGGGGCATCGGCACCGGGTGCTGGTCGCCAGCCTGCGCGAGGAAGTGCTCGACCGCCTGGCGCAGACGCCGGTACAAGGCTATGCCGACGCCCTCGCCTATTGCGGCACGCGCGATTATCTGGATGCCCGCGATCGTCTGCACGAACGCCTAGTCGCCCAGGGCATTCCGCTGCTCGACGCGCGTCCGGGCGAGCTGGGGCCGGAGCTGGTCGGCCGCTATCTGGCCTGGAAGAAGGCCGGGGTGTTGTAGGGGGAGTCAGGCCGAGGCGGCCTGGGCGGGAAAGGCGAAATAATGGCGGAGGACGTCGATCAGCTCGTGGTACTCCACCGGCGGGTCGATCAGCTCGAAGCCGGAATCGAAGCTGCCGGGGGTCACGTCCTCGCAGGTCCAGCGGCAGACCGCGGCGAAGTCCACGAAGGAGAGATGATCGTCCTGGGGGATCTTCAAGCGCATGTCGAAACGACCATATACCAGCATCGGCCAGGGGCTGATCAGCATCAGTCCGTCGCGCGAGATGTTGCCGATATACCCCATGGGTTTGTCGGTAATGCGATTGAAAACCTTCAGGTAGTAGGGCAGTTGGTGACGTTCGATACGACGTTCGGCGGTCATGATTAATAGCGAATCGCTAGTTGGGGTATCTCAGTATGGCCTCAGTATCGCCCACTAACCAGTACTGACGTCACTAAAACTCCCCGCTCTTTTTTGCCGATCTTTTATCGATCGGGCGTCATTCCGGTTACGCTAACCTGCAGCCACCGAATGAACCCCGCTGCGCCGGCGCTTGCCCACAGGAGAACCAGGAATGAATCTGCATCAGCTGCTCGTCGTGATCGATCCGACCCGGGAGGCGCAGCCCGCCCTGGACCGGGCTGCCTGGCTGGCCCGCCAGAGCGGAGCGGCCATGGAGCTGCTGGTCTGCGAATTCCACCCGTCCCTAGAGATCGGCCAGCTGTTCGACCGGGAGCAGGAGGAGAAGGCCCGCATCTCGCTGCTCGCCCAGCGCCGGCAGATGCTCGAAGACCTCGCCGCGCCGCTGCGCGCCGAGGGCCTCGCGGTCACGGTCGAGGTCCGCTGGGGCCGGCCGCTGCACAAGATGATCCTCAAGCGGGTCGAGGAGCTGAAGCCGGACATCCTCTTCAAGCCCACCCACGAGCACGGGCTGCTCAAGCGCCTGCTGCTGACCAATACCTGCTGGGAGCTGCTGCGCCACTGCCCGGTACCGCTATGGCTGGTCCATCATGGCCAGTGGCAGGGCAAACGCCTGTGCGCCGCCCTGGACCCGCTGCACAGCGCCGACAAGCCGGCGCACCTGGATCACCGCCTGATCGCCGCGGCGCGCGACCTCGCCGAAACGCTCGGCATGGAGGCCCACTACCTGCACTGCTATGCCCCGCTGCCGCGTACCTTGGTGTTCGATGCCGAACTGGTGGAGAGCTACGACGACTACGTCAAGCGCAGCGAGGAGTGCCACCAGGAAGCCTTCGCCCAGCTGCTCAGCCCCTATTCGATCCCGGACGGACACAGCCATCTGCAGCAGGGCTATCCGGAGGAGCTGATCCCCCGCTTCGTCCGCGAACAACAGATCGACCTGCTGCTGATGGGCGCCGTCGCCCGCGGCCACCTGGACAACGCCCTGATCGGCAACACCGCCGAGCGCGTGCTGGATGCGGTGGACTGCGATCTGCTGATCTTCAAGCCGCAAGCCCAAGGTAGTGTAGACCGACCATGACTACAGGGGCGCACCGTAGTAGCCTCCGAATCAGCGTCCCATGAAGGAGTTCCGCATGACGTTCCGCCGTACCAAAATCGTCGCCACCCTCGGTCCAGCCAGCAGTTCTCCCGAACGGCTGGAACAACTGATCCTCGCCGGACTCGATGTAGCCCGACTGAACTTCTCCCATGGCACTCCGGACGAACACCGCGCCCGCGCCCGCCTGGTCCGCGAACTGGCGGCCAAGCACGGTCGATTCGTCGCCCTGCTCGGCGACCTGCAGGGACCGAAGATCCGCATCGCCAAATTCGCCGACAAGCGCATCGAGCTGGCGGTCGGCGACCGCTTCCGCTTCTCCGTCACCCATCCCCGCGATGCCGGGACCCAGGAAGTGGTGGGCATCGATTACCCCGATCTGATCAAGGATTGCAGCGTCGGCGACGAACTGCTGCTCGACGATGGCCGCGTGGTCATGCGCGTCGAGGAAAAGACCGCCGACGAGCTGCACTGCGTGGTGCTGATCGGCGGCCCGCTGTCCGACCACAAGGGAATCAACCGTCGCGGCGGCGGCCTCACTGCCCCGGCCCTGACCGCCAAGGACAAGGCCGACATCAAGCTGGCCGCCGAGCTGGAGCTGGATTACCTGGCCGTGTCCTTCCCCCGCGACGCCGCCGACATGCAACTGGCCCGCCGCCTGCGCGACGAGGCCGGCGGCACCGCCTGGCTGGTGGCCAAGATCGAGCGCGCCGAGGCGGTGGCCGACGACGAGGCGCTCGACGGTCTGATCCGTGCCAGCGACGCGGTGATGGTGGCCCGCGGCGATCTCGGGGTGGAGATCGGCGATGCCGAACTGGTGGGCATCCAGAAGAAGATCATTCAGCATGCCCGGCGCCTGAACAAGGCGGTGATCACCGCGACCCAGATGATGGAGTCGATGATCCACAGCCCGATGCCGACCCGCGCCGAAGTCTCGGACGTGGCCAACGCCGTGCTCGACTCCACCGACGCGGTGATGCTCTCGGCGGAAAGCGCCGCCGGCGAATACCCGGTGGAAGCGGTGCAGGCGATGGCGCGCATCTGCCTGGGTGCCGAGCGCTACCCCGCCAACACCCGCTCCAAGCATCGCATGGGCGAGCAGTTCAAGCGCTGCGACGAGAGCATCGCCTTGGCCGCCATGTACACCGCCAACCACTTCCCGGGCGTGAAGGCGATCATCAGCCTGACCGAGAGTGGCTACACCCCGCTGATCATGTCGCGCATCCGCTCCTCGGTGCCGATCTTCGCCTACTCTCCGCACCGCGAAACCCAGGCGCGGGTAGCGCTGTTCCGCGGCGTCTACACCGTGCCCTTCGACCCGGCGGCGGTCCCCCCGGAAAAGCTCAATCAGGCCGCCGTCGACGAACTGCTCAAGCTGGGTGCGGTCGAGCCGGGCGATTGGGTCATCCTGACCAAGGGTGACAGCTACAACACCACCGGCGGCACCAACGGCATGAAGATCCTCCATGTAGGCGAGCCGCTGGTCTAATGGAAACGGGCGGCTCAAGGCCGCCCTCTTGAGACCGGCAGCGCCGTGGCGTTCATGAAGGCCGCGGCGCTGTCCCTCCTCCGACATCCCCTTCAGACACCCGCCGACTCCCAGCTCGCCTCGCAGCGGTTGCGCCCGTTGCGCTTGGCCCGATAGAGCGCCTGATCGGCACGCTCCAGGGCCAGTTGGAGCGTATCGCCGTCCTGCAGCAGGGTCATGCCGATTGACAGGCTGAGATCGCTCAGACGCATACCCACGGGACTGGCCACGGCGAAGGCTTCGCGCAGGCGTTCGCAGCAGACGGCTATCTGATCGATGTCCACGTTCAGCAGCAACAGCACGAACTCCTCGCCGCCATAACGGGCCAGTACGTCGCCTTCGCGCAGGCATGCCTTCGCCACTGCAGCGAAGGTCTGCAGGACCCGGTCCCCGGCTGCGTGCCCGTGCAGATCGTTGATCCGCTTGAAATGGTCGAGATCGATCAGGGCCAGGCCGAGCTGGCGATCGGGGCTCAGGTTTGCCAGCTCGGTCTCCGCCAGGCGCATGAAGTAACGCCGGTTGTACAGCCCTGTCAGTTCGTCGGTCGACGCCAGATCCTCCAGCTGGCGCATCATGCCGCGCAGGGTGTTCTGATGGGCGAGCAGGTCGTTGCGCTTCTGCCGCATACGCTGGTAGGTCGCCTGGATATGCCGGCGGAACAGACACAACCACAGCAGAGCGCCAACCAGCGTCAGCAACTGCAGGATGACCGGTCCGGGCGGGACCGGCTCACCGCGGGAGGTCTCCCACAGCACGAGGAGGGAAAAGCAGAGGAAGGCGTAGCCGCAGCAGCGCACGAAAGCCCAGGGGCGTAGCTGGAGAATGCCGAACAGTGGGATCAGGACATAAAAGACCAGCAGGGTGGCCTGGGCCTCGAGCGACAAATCGACCAGAAAGTAGGTCAGCCAGGCCAACCCCACCAGCACCTGGACCTCGGTCCGGCACGGGTCCTTCGCCTTGAGATTGCGGCCGCTGCGAAACAGCAGGAGAAAGCCAAGCTGGCTGGCGACGATGAGGGCGCCGCTGATCGGGATCATGTGGATCGGCGCCTGGTAATGGCCGATTGCAGCCGCCACCAGGATCAGCAGGAATGTCATGGCATATATCGCCGATGCCATGGCGAAACGCTTCAGCAACAGGCGTCGTCGAGCATCCTGCTCGTGCCTGGGACTTGTAGTGCTCATGGGGTCCTTCCCGTGTAACACAAGGCTTTCACTCTACCGGCGGGCCGACCGTTTGCCTAGCCGGAATCTGGTCGGCTGTGCCGCCTGGACGGGGCGCGTTATACTGCGGCGATTTTTCGCACCGGACCTGACCCGATTGGCCGACGAACCCAGTCGATCAACGATTTAGACCTAGGTTCGGCACGTGGAAGTTCCTGCCCTATCCAAAGGAGCGCAGCATGACCGTGATCAAGCAAGACGACCTGATTCAGAGCGTCGCCGATGCCCTGCAATTCATCTCCTACTACCACCCGACCGATTTCATCCAGGCCATGCACGAGGCCTACCTGCGCGAAGAGTCGCCGGCCGCGCGCGACTCCATCGCCCAGATCCTGATCAACTCGCGCATGTGCGCCACCGGCCACCGCCCGATCTGCCAGGACACCGGCATCGTGACCGTGTTCGTCAAGGTCGGTATGGACGTGCGCTGGGACGGCGCCACCATGAGCGTCGACGACATGATCAACGAAGGCGTGCGCCGCGCCTACACCAACCCGGACAACGTCCTGCGCGCCTCGATCCTGGCCGATCCGGCCGGCGCGCGCAAGAACACCAAGGACAACACCCCGGCGGTCATCCACTACTCCATCGTCCCCGGCGACAAGGTGGAAGTGGACGTGGCGGCCAAGGGCGGCGGCTCCGAGAACAAGTCGAAGATGGTCATGCTCAACCCATCCGACTCCATCGTCGACTGGGTCCTGAAGACCGTCCCGACCATGGGTGCCGGCTGGTGCCCGCCAGGCATGCTCGGCCTCGGCATCGGCGGCACCGCCGAAAAGGCAGCGCTGCTGGCCAAAGAGTCGCTGATGGACGAGATCGACATCCATGAGCTGAAGGCCCGCGGACCGAAGAACCGCGTCGAGGAACTGCGCCTCGAGCTGTTCGAGAAGGTCAACCAGTTGGGCATCGGCGCCCAGGGTCTGGGCGGCCTGACCACCGTCCTCGACGTCAAGATCAAGGACTACCCGACCCACGCCGCCTCACTGCCGGTGTGCATGATCCCCAACTGCGCCGCCACCCGCCATGCCCATTTCGTGCTGGACGGTTCCGGCCCGGCCGAACTGGAAGCCCCGAGCCTGGACGCCTACCCGGAAATCGTCTGGGAAGCCGGCCCGAGCGCCCGCCGCGTCAACCTCGACACCGTCACCCCGGAAGAAGTGCAAAGCTGGAAGCCGGGCGAAACCCTGCTGCTCAACGGCAAGATGCTGACCGGCCGCGACGCCGCGCACAAGCGCATGGTCGACATGCTCAACCGCGGCGAAGAGCTGCCGGTGGACCTGAAAGGCCGCTTCATCTACTACGTCGGCCCGGTCGATCCGGTGCGCGACGAGGTGGTCGGCCCGGCCGGCCCGACCACTGCGACCCGCATGGACAAGTTCACCCGCCAGATCCTGGAAAGCACCGGCCTGCTGGGCATGATCGGCAAGTCCGAGCGCGGCCCGACCGCCATCGAAGCGATCAAGGACAACAAGGCCGTGTACCTGATGGCCGTGGGCGGCGCCGCCTACCTGGTCGCCCAGGCGATCAAGAAGTCCAAGGTGCTGGCCTTCGCCGAACTCGGAATGGAAGCCATCTACGAGTTCGAAGTGAAGGACATGCCGGTCACCGTGGCGGTCGACACCAAGGGTGAGTCGGTACACATCACCGGCCCGGCCCTCTGGAAGCAGAAGATCGCTGACAGCCTGGCCGTGGAAGTGAAGTAAGCCCTTCCGCAGCGCAGAGCCCGCTCGCAGCGGGCTGTTCTGAGAAACGGGCCCGTGCCATCCGCACGGGCCCGTTTTTCTTTCCCCTTCGCCGACCTTGCGGTCCTGTGCCACCCTTCCCGGTGAACGTCGGCAGCGCCGCGCGCTCCGTGAGAAGAGCGGCGCCGCTGACCTGTCCCTCTGCCCATCCCGGTGGCAGCCCCTGAGGACCGTCGAATGGACTGGCTCGATCTCATCCAATGGCCGGCGATGGTCGCCACCGTGGCAGCGGCATGGCTGATCGGCTCGCTGCACCGACGCCGACGCCGCATCGGCTTCTGCTGCTTCCTGCTCAGCAACCTGCTGTGGGTTCTCTGGGGCTGGTCGGCCAAGGCCTGGGCCCTGATCGTTCTGCAACTCTGCCTGGCGCTGATGAACATCCGCGGCCTGCGCAAGAACGATCCGCAGCAGGCCGACGATCCCCCCTGAAGCGGCAGACGGATGCCGAACGGGTTACCATGGCCGCCCGCTCAACCGCTGCCCTACCCTCATGCCCTATTCCGTTTCGCCGATCGGCTTCCTCCGCTCCTGCTTCAAGGAAAAGTTCGCCATACCGCGCCAGCCGCAGTTGGCCCCGGCCGCCCGTGGCGTGCTGGAACTGGTGCCGCCCTTCGATCAGCCGGAGGCTGTCGAGGGGCTGGAGCAGGTCAGCCACGTCTGGCTGCTGTTCCTGTTCCATCAGGCACTCGAAGAGCAGCCGCGCCTGAAGGTGCGGCCGCCACGCCTGGGCGGCAACCGCTCGTTGGGCGTGTTCGCCACCCGCTCGACCCACCGTCCCAACGGCATCGGCCAATCGGTGGTCAGACTGGAGAAAGTGGAACCGGGGCGGCTGTGGCTGTCCGGCATCGACCTGCTCGACGGCACGCCGGTGCTGGATATCAAACCCTACGTCCCCTATGCCGACTGCGTCGCCGGAGCACGCAACGCGATCGCCGACGCGCCGCCCGTGCCGATTCCGCTGGACTGGAGCGAAACTGCGCTGCAGCAGGCCCGGGAGCACGCCGCGCGCTTGAGCGAGCCACTGGTCGAGCTGATCGAGCAATGCCTGGCCCAGGACCCGCGGCCGGCCTACCAGAGGCCCGAGCCGGAGCGCTGCTACGGAGCGCGCTTCTGGGATCTGGACGTACGCTGGCATTACCCGCAGCCTGGGCGGATTCTCGTACTGGAAGTGATAAAGGCCTGAGCGCCGCAGCAAATAGAGAATGGATGCCTCACGGCCCGAGCGTGCGGCAGAAACGAAGAAGCCCGGACGAGCCGGGCTTCGAACGGACGAGCGATGCGCTTACTTCTCGACGAAGGCGCGCTCGATCAGGTAGTCGCCCGGATCGCCCATGCGCGGGGAGACCTTGAGACCGAAGCCGTCCAGCACCTGGCAGGTTTCCTCGAGCATGCTCGGGCTACCGCAGATCATAGCGCGGTCGTCCTGCGGGTTGATCGGCGGCAGGCCGATGTCCTGGAACAGCTTGCCGCTGCGCATCAGGTCGGTCAGGCGACCCTGATTGCGGTATGGCTCGCGGGTGACGGTGGGATAGTAGATCAGCTTTTCCTTCACCGCATCGCCGAAGAATTCGTTCTGCGGCAGCACTTCGGTGATGAACTGCTCGTAGGCCAGCTCGCTGACATGACGCGTGCCGTGAATCAGGACGACCTTCTCAAAGCGCTCGTAGACTTCCGGGTCCTGGATCAGGCTCATGAAGGGCGCCAGACCGGTGCCGGTGCTGAGCATGTAGAGGTGCTTGCCGGGCAGCAAGTCACCGAGGATCAGGGTGCCGGTGGGCTTGCGGCTGACCATGATCTCGTCGCCTTCCTTCAGATGCTGTAGGCGCGAAGTGAGCGGACCGTTCTGCACCTTGATGCTGAAGAACTCCAGATGCTCCTCGTAGTTCGGGCTGGCGATGCTGTAAGCACGCATCAGGGGACGGCCATCGACCTCCAGACCAATCATGACGAACTGACCATTCTCGAAACGCAGGCCCGGGTTACGGGTGGTCTTGAAACTGAACAGGGTATCGTTCCAGTGATGAACACTGAGGACACGCTCGATGTTCAGATTACTCATTCAGGGACTCCTCGGAATTTAAGCTACCAAATCGGCATGATTGTCCCCTATTTTAGAAGGGAGCAAACTATCCGGTAAATGAATTATTAAGATATGGATAATCGGTTATATAGATATGCGCTTCACTCTTCGCCAGCTTGAGGTCTTCGCTGCCGTCGCCCGGCTGGAAAGCGTCACCCGCGCGGCCGAGTCGCTGGCTTTGTCGCAATCCGCCGCGAGCACCTCGCTGACCGAACTGGAGCGGCAATCCGACTGCCAGCTGTTCGACCGCGCCGGCAAGCGCCTCAAGCTCAACGCCCTGGGCAGGCAGCTGCTGCCCCAGGTGATGGCCCTGCTCAACCAGGCCCACGAGATCGAAGAGCTGCTCAACGGCAAGGCCGGGTTCGGCTCCCTGTCCGTCGGCGCCACGCTGACCGTGGGCAATTACCTGGCCACCCTGCTGATCGGCGCTTTCATGCAACGCCATCCCGAGTCGCAGGTCCGGCTGCATGTGCAGAACACCTCCCATATCATCCACCAAGTGGCGAACCATGAACTTGACCTGGGTCTGATCGAAGGGGAATGTCAGCATCCGGATCTGGAGATGCTGCCCTGGGTCGAAGACGAACTGGTGGTGTTCTGCTCGCCGCAGCATCCCCTGGCTCGGCGCGGCCGTGCCAGCCTGGACGAACTCTCCGGCGAAGCCTGGATCCTGCGCGAGCAGGGATCCGGCACCCGCCGGACCTTCGACCAGGCCATGCGCCATCACCGCGGGATGCTGAACATCCGCCTGGAGCTGGAACACACCGAGGCGATCAAGCGGGCCGTCGAATCGAGCCTGGGCATCAGCTGCATCTCCCGCCTCGCGCTGCGCGACGCCTTCCGGCGCGGCAGCCTGGTACCGGTGGAGACGCCCGACCTGGACCTGACCCGGCAATTCTTCTTCCTCTGGCACAGACAGAAGCTGCACACCGCGGCCATGCGCGAATTCCTCGAACAATGCCAGACGCTCACCGCCGGCGTGAAACGCAGCGACGAGATCGTCCTGCCGCCGATCGCCTAGCAAGGCATCGGGCACGCCCCGATCCAGGGTCCGCGGCTCCAACACGGCCTCGCAGCTCACTCCTCCGGCACCGACTCCAATTGCTGCAGCAGCAAGGCCGCCTGGGTGCGGTTGCGTACGTTAAGCTTGCGGAAGATGGCGGTCACGTGGGCCTTGACCGTCGCTTCGGAGACGTTCAGCTCGTAGGCGATCTGCTTGTTCAGCAGGCCGTCGCAGACCATGGTCAGCACCCGGAACTGCTGCGGCGTCAGGCTGGCCAGACCGGCACTGGCGGCCTTGGCCTCGTCGGATACGCTGGCCTTGGCGCGGGCCTGCGGCGGCCACCATTCGTCGCCGTCGAGAACCGTGCGCACCGCCTGCTGGATGATCTCCAGCGAGCTGGATTTGGGGATGAATCCGGCGGCGCCGAATTCGCGAGCCCGGGCAACCACGGCCGTATCTTCCTGGGCCGAAATCATCACCACGGGAATCTGCGGATATTGTCCGCGCAGCAGGACCAGGCCGGAAAAGCCATGGGCGCCGGGCATGTTGAGATCTAGCAGAACCAGATCCCAGTCGGATTTCTCCGCCAGGCGGGCCTCCAGCACGGCAATGCTGTCGGCCTCCACCAGCCTTCCCCCGGAACCGAGCCCGAGGGTCAATGCCTGCTGCAGGGCGCTGCGGAAGAGCGGATGGTCATCGGCAATCAGGATGTCATAAGCGGGCATCGGCAGATCCTGTTTCCTTATCGGGCGGGCCAGGGACGAGGAGCCTGCGGCGATGCGCCACAGATTGCCCCACAGGGCGGACGCCATCGGGCGAAGGCCCATAGTTTACGCTTCCAGTCGACCGTCGAGCCTGATTTCCGACTCGGGATGGCTGGACAGACTCGAAATCCGCGTCCCTGCTCGGGCGCAAAGCATGAGAGCCGCTATCGGAATGGTCAAGCGTTACGCTTGTCCTTCATGGTGGCAGGTCGGCACGCAGCCGTGCTGCGCAGCCGCTAGTCGGATGCCGGCAAACGCCGCCAGTGCGGCCTTCAAGCGCCTGCTCTAAGAGCTTTCCGGTGGGCGAATCCCCACACCGGAGAGGGACAATCGCATAAGTCGAAGAGCCATCAACCGGGGATTTCAGGCAAAATTGGCGGTTTTCCTCCGAGGCCCTGAATGCACAACCCCGCCCTGCGCGCCGACCTGCTCATGCTGCTGACCGCCCTGATCTGGGGGAGTGCCTTCGTCGCCCAGCGCCTCGGCATGGACAGCATAGGTCCCTTCCTCTTCACCGGACTGCGTTTCAGCATGGGATCGCTGGCGCTCCTGCCGCTGATCCTGTTCAAGAGAGAAGCTCGCCCATCGCCTCCGGCGGATCTTCGCGGCATGCTGCGCGGCGGCCTGCTGATGGGACTGGCGCTGACGCTGGGAATCAGCCTGCAACAGATCGGGTTGCTGTTCACCAGCATCACCCACTCGGGCTTCATCACCGGACTCTATGTGATCGTGGTGCCGCTGCTCGGACTCTTCTTCGGCCAGCGTGCCAGCCTCGGCACCTGGCTCGGCACCCTGCTGGCGGTGCTCGGCATGTTCCTGCTCAGCGTCGGCGCGGACCTGCGCCTCGCCCCAGGCGACTGGCTGCAACTGGCCGGGGCCTTCGTCTGGGGCGTGCACGTGCTGCTGGTGGGCCATTTCGCCCAGCGCTACGACCCGCTGCGTCTAGCGTTCCTGCAGTTCGTCATCTGCTCCCTGATCAGCCTGATCCTGGCCCTGGTGCTGGAGCCCATCGAATTGTCGGGCATCATCGCGGCCGGCCCCGCCCTGCTCTACAGCAGCTTCATCTCGGTCGGCGTCGGCTATACCCTGCAGGTTGTGGCACAGAAGCACGCCATCGCCTCGCACGCAGCGATCATTTTCTCCCTGGAATCGGTGTTCGCCGCCCTCGCCGGCGCCCTATACCTCGGCGAAAGCCTGTCCGCCAGAGGCTACATCGGCTGCGCCGTGATGTTCGCCGGCATGCTCGTCGCGCAGCTCTGGCCGAACCGGCCGAAAGGATCGAACCGACAGGCCGGATAACCCGGCCTCGGCTCAGAGGAAGGCACGCAAACGCCGATGGACCTCGTCGTCCGGATCGAGCGGACCGCTGCGCTTGGCCGCCAGGTAATGGGTAGTGAACACGTCCAGGTAGGCATCCAGCGCCTCCCCGGCGTGCCGGTCGCCCGCCAACTCCAGACAGAGCGCCGCCACCTCAGCGGTACACAGATGATCGTCCCGCTTGGAACGCCGCAGGCGATAGCGCGAAAGCTGCTCGGGTTGCAGGCTCAGCACCGGCAGCCGGTCCAGGTAGGGACTCTTGCGGAACATCTTGCGCGCCTCGGTCCAGGTGGCGTCAAGCAGAATGAACAGCGGCCGCCGTCCCGCCACCCGGGGCACCTCGCCCACCACCCGCTCGGGCGCCGCGTACTCGCCGGGGAACACCACGCAGGGCTGCCAGCGGGGATCGTCGAGCAGCGCCAGCAGTCGCTCATCCACCGTGGTCCGCGACCAGCCGAAAGCAGCCGTATCGGCGATCACATCGGCGATCAGCCAGCCGGTATTGCTCGGCTTCAGCGGCTCGACGTCGTGCATCAACAGACACATGCCGGACTCGGCCTGGACTCGCGGCCGCCAGGCGCACAGGCAATGGCTGAAGGGAACCCGGCAGGACGGGCAGCGCGGCACCCGCGACCCGCGCGCCTGGAAGGGTTTCAGGCTGCGAGCCAGACGCTCCTCGCGCAGACGGGATACGGCATGACTCATCGGCGCTCCCTGGACAACGGGCAAACTGGAAACATGATCGGTACGGGACATCGGAAGAAGGGCCGGCAGTTTATCAGAGCCGGTACGCCCCCGATGCAAGCGCCGCTTCCCATCGCCCCGGACCACTATCCCCGCGCGCGGAACAGAACCCGATCCGCATTCACATTGTGGCCACTCCTCGCACCTCTATAATGCAGCGCGCCACCGAAGCCTGCCGTTTTCCTTCGGTGCCCTCGAATCGAAGCCCACGGAGAGAAATAACAATGCTGCGACTGATCGCCCTGACCCTCTGCCTCGGCTTGCCAGCCGCCCAGGCAGCTTCCCTGAAGGACTTCGAGCTCAGCAAGATGCTGACCAAGGTGGCCAGCGAGAGCAGCGTCGGAACGCCCCGCGCCATCAACGAGGACATTCTCGACCAGGGCTATACGGCCGAGGGCAACGAGCTGATCAACCACCTGAGCGTGCGGGCCTCGCACGCCGCGCAGATGCGCGCCAACCCCGGCACCGTACGCAACCAGCTGAAAAGCAGCGTGTGCGGCAACCGCGGCTATCGCCAGCTGCTCGCCAAGGGCGCCGTGCTGCGCTACGAGTTCAGCGAGTACAAGACCAACCGCCCGGTGGCTTCCCAGCGCTTCACCGCCAGCGACTGCGGTCTCTGAGCCGGTCGACCGGCGGCCGGCCGCTTCTCATCTCAACGCGGCCGGATCGCCCTTGCCGGCCACCGCCGCGACCTCGTCCTCGCTCAGCAGGCCGCCGAGCGGCAGTCCCAGCAATCCGGCGCAGCCCTGCACGACATGGGCCCAACTGGCCTGGTTGGCGAACAGCATGCCGGCCTCGTCGAGGGTGCCGCCGCGGTTGCGGTACCCCATCACCACCGACTTTCGCGCATCCGGCAGGATCGGCCAGAGATGGCCGCGGGCCACTTCCGGGCGCATGTGCGTAAGCAGCACGCGGCGCTCCAGACCATCCGGGAACAGCCGGGCGCGCAGATCGGCATCGGCCAGGGCCTCCTCCTCCCAGCGATCCCGGGGCGCCCTGAAGCGTCCCGGCTCCTGCAGGTAGACCAGCCGATAGGCCTGTCCGGCAGCACGCAGACGCTCGGCGGCGCGACGCATCTCCGCCAGCTGGTAGCTGCCGTTGGCGATCAGCAGAACGGCGTCCACACCGGCAACCTCATCCACCACCAGGGCCCCGTCGCGGGCCAGTTGCTCGGCTTGGATCTGGTCGAACAGCACGGGACGCTCGCGCTTGGGCACGACCATGCAGGTCAGTTGGCCGCGCGCCCGGTAGATCGACGGCAGCACGGCCAGCAGGCTGTTGTGATCGGCCGGGAAGACTACCCGCACCATGTCGCCCATCTCGCCGAGCAGGGCCTCGCAGAAGGTGGTGTCCTGGTGCGACTGCTGGTTCTTGCCGTTCTCCCAGGTGTGCGAGCTGGCCACCAGCGGCCAGCCCAACCAACCGGCCGGACGCCCCACCTCCTTCTGCTGGCGGGCGAAGATCAGGGCCTGGCGCACCGCGCCGAGCATCTTCACGCAGAAGGCTTCGTAGCTAGCCACCAGGTTGAGCCCGCCCCGGTTGGCCAGGCAGGCGGAAACCACCGCCTCCTCGTTCAGCGCGGTGATGATCTTGCCGTCGACCGCTTCCAGCTCGCTTTCCGGCTGACAGGCCCGGTGACGGAGCGCCTTGAGCACGCCCCCCAGGCGGTTGCTGGCTAGCTCGTCCGGATTGCCGACGCGCGGGCGCAGTTGCGGATTGGCCTGCACGAGATCGACGAAGAAGCGGTCCAGCGCCTTCATCGGCGAGCAGCGCTCGCTCAGGTCGCGGTAGTGCAGCGGGGGAAGCGCCGGTATGGGCGGGTTGCGCGTGGCCAGCGGGTTGTCGCGCTCGAGCGGGCGCCCTTGGCGCAGGCTGTCGAACAGCGCGCGAGCGGCCGCCAGCTCCTCCGGAGACACCCACAGCGGCGCCGCATGCTGGTTGAACAGCGCCCGAGCGCCGGCATCGGTGTGCGGGTTGCCCGGCAGCGGCAGGTTGTGCGCGGCATTGCTGCCGGCGCCGTAGAAGCCGAAGCCCTTCACCGTCTCGGCGATGCCGTAGGGAATCGGCAGGGGATAGTGCAGTATGCCCCGCTCCAGCTCGGTCACCCGGCGCCCCAGACGCTGTTGCATCTCCCACAGGGTGCAGGCGAAGACCGCCGGGTCGCGACCGTCGAAGGCGATCGGATCGAAGCCGCAATGACGCAGGTGCTGCTTGAATCCGGCCAACCCCTCCGAGGTGCCCAGCTCGGTTCGCTGCTCGATGCGCCGGCCGTTGGCGATCATCACCGGCAGCGCCGCGCCGCAGTCCCCCGCCCGCCACCAGCGCGGCATCCAGTCGCCGCCGCGCTGCTCCTCCGCCGCGCCGTCGGAGAGGAAGGCCACCAGGGTCTCACCCGGCAACGGCAGATGCGCGTACTGCAGTTCGGCGAAACCCAGGTAGCCGCCTTCGGCGATGCCTCCGGCGGTATGCGGGGTGACATGGCTGCCCAGCGGCGCCGCCGGACGCCCGTCCGCAGCCTGGCGGTAACCGTAGAAATCTTCCAGCAGACGGTTGATGCCGCCTTCGTCGCAGGGATAGGCCAGGGCCTGCTCGGGCTGCTGGTTGCCGGTCAACAGGTTGAGGGCATCGATGGCCGCCACGCAGTGGCCTTGGCCCATCAGCCAGCCGCGGGTTTCGCCACTCAAGGCATTGAGCGCGAGATAGCCGGCGTAGGCCGGCACCATGTTCAGCGCGCCGCCGGTGTGCCCCTCCGGCCTGACCTTGAAGTCGTCCGCCTCGAGGGGGGCGCCATCCAGACGCACGCGCCGGGCATAGGTCATGTGCACCACCAGCCAGAGCCCCGCGGCGGTCAGCCGGTCGAGTGCGGACAAGAGCCGGTAGACGCTCGCCAGATCCGGCTGCAGGCCCGCCTGCACCAGCTGGTGAGCCAAACGGAAGACTCCCGCCTGGGTCTGCGAACTATGCTGAAGAGGACCGTATCCCTGTTGCCAGGCGGCGAAAGCAGGCTCGACTCGAGCGTGCTCCTCCAGCTCGGCGAGGCTCGGGAGAATCTGGGTCATCTGCTGCTCCATGGTCGGTTATTCATCAGTCTAGTCAGTGCCGGCTTGAGTATATGATGACGCATATCAACGCGGGCCCTGCCAGCTGCCGGCAGCCTGCCATCATTCTCCCGACGAAGGAAAGACCATGGCTTTACTCACTTTTCTCGGTGCGATTCAAGAGGTTACCGGCTCCTGCTATCTGCTCGAGACGCGCGACGGCAGCCGCGTACTGCTCGATTGTGGCATGCACCAGGGCCGGCGCGAGGAGGATGAAAGCAACAGCAAGCCCTTCGCCTTCGACCCGCACAGCCTGAACGCCGTGGTCGTCTCCCACGCCCATATCGATCACACCGGACTGCTGCCGCGCCTGGCGACGGCCGGTTACAACGGACCGATCTACGCCACCGAAGCCACCTGCGAGCTGATGGACCTGATGCTGTTGGATTCCGCGCACATCCAGGAGAACGACGCCGAATGGGAAAGCAAGTGGCGGGCACGCGAGGGCAAGCCCCCGGTCCAGCCGCTCTACACCACCGCCGATGCGCAAAAGGCCCTCTCCCTGTGCCGCCCTCTGCCCTACGGGCAGAGCCAGGAAGTCGCCCCCGGGGTGCAGGTGACTTTCCATGACGCCGGCCACATCCTCGGCTCGGCCATCGTCGAGCTGGAGGTGCACGACCATCACCTGACCCGCCATCTGGTGTTCTCGGGCGATCTCGGCAATTCCTCCACGCCCCTGATGCCCGATCCAACGACCCTCACCCGCGCCGATGTGGTGCTGATGGAGTCCACCTACGGCGACCGGGATCATCGCCCCACCGAGGAAACCCTGGAAGAGTTCGCCGAGATCCTGCAGACCGCCCACCGCGAAGGCGGCAACGTGCTGATCCCGTCCTTCGCCGTCGGCCGCACCCAGGACCTGCTGTTCTACCTCGGCCGCTTCTATCAGGAAGGCCGGCTGCCCCAGCAGGCGGTGTTCCTCGACAGCCCCATGGCGATCCGCGCCAACGCCATCTACTCCCGCTTCGGCGAGCACTTCGCCCCCGCAGACCGGGCCCTGCTGCGCGACAAGGGCGTCAAGCGCGCCGAAGACTGGCTGCCGATCCTGCGCCCCACCCTCACGCCCGACGAGTCCATGGCGATCAACCGGATCAAGAGCGGCGCCATCATCATCGCCGGCAGCGGCATGTGCAACGGCGGACGCATCGTCCACCACTTCAAGCACAACCTCTGGCGCGAGGAATGCCATGTGGTGTTCCCCGGCTACCAGGCCCAGGGCACCCTGGGGCGGCGTATCATCGACGGCGCCAGCAAGGTCCGGGTGCTGCACCAGAACATCGCCGTACGCGCCAAGGTACATACCCTGGGCGGCTTTTCGGCCCACGCCGGGCAATCCCAGCTGATCGACTGGGTGAGCCACTTTGACCACCACCCCGAGCTGTATCTCGTACACGGCGAACTGGAGAAGATGCAGATCCTGAAGCAGGCCCTCCATGACCGCCTGGACTGGGTCGCCACCATCCCGGAGCCGGGAGAACAAATAGCGCTCTGAACCGCAGCGGCAGTAGTATGGACGGGCGCGACCGGAATCCCGGTCCGCTCCCTCGAAGGGTTGTCAATGAATGACACAGCCTGCATTGTGGTCGTGCCGCGAGCCGGCATTGCCCCAGGTTCTGCGCATAAGGAGAAGTCGATGCCTTACGAACCGGACGATTTTCTGTCCCGCCATGTCCAGACTACTGGGCTAGATGTCAATGGACTCGTCCACCAACTGGTCGACGAGATCGTTCCCGAAACCAGCGCCAACCTCCCGCTCTACCGGGAGATGCTGCTCACCGTCATCCGCATGGCACAGGCCGACCGCAACCGCTGGGATGCCAAGATCATGCTTCAGACGCTGCGGGAAATGGAGATGGCCTTCAGCCGGCTCGAACAGTTCAAGCGCCGGCGCAAGGTGACGGTCTTCGGCTCGGCTCGTACGCCGGTGGAACACCCGTTGTATTCCATGGCCCGCGAACTGGGCAGCGCCCTGGGACGGCGCGGCCTGATGGTCATCACCGGCGCCGGCGGCGGCATCATGGCCGCCGCTCACGAAGGAGCCGGTCTGGAAAACAGCCTCGGCTTTAACATCACCCTGCCCTTCGAGCAACATGCCAACGCGACGGTCGAAGGCACCCCGAACCTCCTGTCGTTCCACTTCTTCTTCGTCCGCAAGCTGTTCTTCGTCAAGGAGGCCGATGCGCTGATCCTTTGCCCAGGCGGCTTCGGCACCCTGGACGAGGCCCTGGAAGTGCTGACCCTGATCCAGACCGGCAAGAGCCCACTGGTTCCGGTGGTGCTGCTCGACGTACCCGGCGGCAGCTACTGGACCGACGCCCTGCAGTTCATCCACAAGCAGTTGGAGAGCAATCGCTACATCTTGCCCACCGACACCCAGCTGATGCGCCTGGCCCACAGCGTCGAGGACGCGGTCGAGGAAATCGCCCAGTTCTACCGGAACTACCACTCCAGCCGCTGGCTCAAGGACTTGTTCGTCATACGCATGCATCACCCCCTGAGCGAAGCGGCCCTGGCGCGGCTGCGCGACGAGTTCGCCGATCTCTGCCTGACCGGCAGCTTCGAGCAGCAGAACTACTGCGACATCGAACAGGACGAGCCCGAACTCTGCCACCTGATGCGCCTGGCCTTCATCTTCAACGCCCGCGATCACGGCCGGCTGCGCGAATTGCTCGACTTCATCAACCTTGCCGAAAACTGGGCGCCCAAGCCCAAGTCCTAACCTTCGGTCGATCTGCCCACTCCAAACTCGCCCGAGGTACCGCTTCTGCCTGTTGCAAAAGACGCCCTCGGGGCACGGGCATACCCATTCTCCTGCGGGAGCTCGAGAGCCAGTCCTTTCAAGGGATTGCACTCATCTCTCGTCGGAGAGTCGGAGGAGCAAGATCGATAGCGCTTTGCTGAGAGTGGACGCATCCGTGCTTCACTTCCGCTGTTCATGGCAGATGAATCCCTTCAGCTCTTGCCGGCAAAAGCAGCAGGATAGCCTGAAAGTGCTGGGCTTTGGGGCGCTATATGGCAGGCTTTGCAAAAAATCGAGAACGGCGAGCCCAAAGCCGCACACAGGTGCGATCAGTCGTCGTGGCTCGATTCGCCACGCAGCAAACGGCCGATGAGATCCGGGGAAAACCCTCGATAACTAAGGAAACGTCCCTGTTGGGCGCGTTCACGGGGATCGCGGGGTCGATGCCCGCCGAATTTTCGCCGCCAGGCCTCGGCCAGCAATTCCGACCAATCGAGACCACTCCTGCGCAGCGCCTGCTCGATGTCTGCCCGCGACAGTCCGCGCTGGGCCAGCTCCTCGCGGATACGCAGCGGACCGTAGCCGGCCCGCGCCCGGCTGGCGATGAAGCTTTCCAGATAGCGAGCTTCGCTAAGCAGTCCCTCTTCCGTGAGACGGTCGAGGGCGCTCTCGATCAGTTCGGCTGCTGCACCGCGCTGACGCAGCTTGCGGGTCAGTTCGACCCGCCCATGCTCTCGCCGCGCCAGCAGATCCATGGCCGCACGGCGCACGGCCGCAGGGCTGTCGAGCAGCATCGGATCGACCTACTCAGATATCCGCATCCGCATCGACTGCTTCCAACTCGTCGGCCGAGGATTTGGGCGCATTGCCGGTGACCAGCAGCTGCTCGCGAATGCTCTTCTCGATGGTCGCGCTGATTGCCGGGTTGTCCTCCAGGAACTTGGCCGCGTTGGCCTTGCCCTGGCCGATCTTGTTGCCCTGGTAGCTGTACCAGGCCCCGGATTTCTCAACCAAACCTAGCTGTACGCCGAGGTCGATGACCTCGCCGCTGTGGTAGATCCCCTTGCCGTAGAGAATCTGGAACTCGGCCTGACGGAACGGCGGCGCCACCTTGTTCTTCACCACCTTGACGCGGGTCTCGCTGCCGATCACCTCGTCGCCCTCCTTCACCGCGCCGGTACGGCGGATATCGAGGCGTACCGAGGCGTAGAACTTCAGGGCGTTACCGCCGGTGGTGGTTTCCGGGTTGCCGAACATCACGCCGATCTTCATGCGGATCTGGTTGATGAAGATCACCAAGCAGTTGGCGTTCTTGATGTTACCGGTGATCTTGCGCAGGGCCTGGGACATCAGGCGCGCCTGCAGACCGACATGGGCGTCGCCCATTTCGCCTTCGATCTCCGCCTTGGGCACCAGCGCGGCCACGGAGTCGACGATGATCACATCCACCGCGTTGGAACGCACCAGCATGTCGGTGATTTCCAGGGCCTGCTCGCCGGTATCCGGCTGGGAAACCAGCAGGTCGTCGACGTTGACGCCGAGCTTGGCAGCGTAGTCAGGGTCGAGCGCGTGCTCGGCATCGACGAAGGCGCAGGTGGCGCCCTGCTTCTGCGCTTCGGCGATCACCGACAAGGTCAGGGTAGTCTTACCGGAGGATTCCGGACCATAGATCTCGACGATCCGTCCCTTGGGCAGGCCGCCGATGCCGAGTGCGATGTCGAGACCCAGGGAGCCGGTGGAAATGGCCGGAATCGCCTGGCGATCATGATCGCCCATGCGCATCACAGCCCCCTTGCCGAACTGCTTCTCGATCTGGCCCAAGGCGGCAGCCAAAGCGCGCTTCTTGTTCTCGTCCATTGGAGACCTCACGTGTTCAAAGGGCCACACGGCCACTGACAACTGTATAAGTAGACAGTATTAGAGCACAGGAAATCTCTCTCGCCTACCCCGGCATGCCACTCTTCGGCGGGATTTGCGTGTTAGTGCCCGGATCCTCGCCAGCCACTAGGCGAACCAGCCCTGCCAGAGCGGCCTGCACCGTCTGTCGACGCACGGCTTCACGATCGCCGGGAAAGAGTTCGCGCCTGGCAAACAGACGATCACCGTCAGCCCAGGCTAGCCAGACGGTGCCGACCGGGTTCTCCACGGAGCCGCCATCTGGTCCGGCAACCCCGCTCACCGCCACTGCGAAGTGAGCTCCGCTGCGCGCCCGTGCGCCACGCGCCATGGCTTCGACCACCTCGCGACTGACCGCCCCTACGCGCTCGAACAGCTCAACCGGCACCCCCAACTGGATCGTTTTCTGACGGTTCGAATACGTGACATAACCGGCCTCGAACCAAACCGAACTACCGGGAATGCGGGTGATCGCCTCGGCTATGCCGCCGCCGGTGCAGGATTCTGCGGTAGTCACCTGCTCGCCCAAGCCACGCAGGGCAGCACCGAGCTCTGCAGCCAGATGAGTAATGTGATTCATGGAAGCCTCTTGCGGAGATAAGGATACTCTCACTGCTTATCGACTTGACGTACATGCCTTCTCGCGCCCTCCTGCACTGCACGCCTCTAACGCCTTCCATCTTTTCGACAAGGGGAAAATTACGAAAAGAATGTGCCTAGTACGAAATTTAACAATCAGGTCATCATCCGGTTGATAGCCTTTTTATTTACCATGCCCCTATCGAGATCAAAGTAGCAGCTCGATATCCCATATTGTGAAGCGCTCAATTTCAAGGCTGAAGCAAATAAAGCTATCACTAACTGCAGAACAGCATTGCCAGCCAGCTTCCAGCCATAAGTGGACGCATCCACTTGATTTTTCATTTGCATCGGACCATGCCTAAGCACAACCCGCCAACCCCCTCAATTAGCGAATCATCGCCAAGAGAACAGCGTCACAGACGGGCCAACTTCCCAGCCCGATGAATAGCCCAACCCACTCGATTACCAAACAGTTGGCATTAACCCTCGCAGCCCTTACCAATCGCCCTGTTCGCGAAACCCTATTAGCAATCCTGGATAATTATTAGAATCGTCTTTTTCGACCAATCTATAGGTATTATTCAATGCTCCTCGTCACCGGCGGAGCCGGCTTCATCGGCTCGAACTTCGTTCTGCAGTGGTGCGCTCATACCGATGAGCCGGTGCTGAATCTGGACGCGCTGACCTACGCTGGCAATCTAGCCAATCTGCAGTCCCTGGCCGGTTCGCCGCAGCATATGTTCGTCCAGGGCGACATCCGCGATTCGGCACTGCTGAATCGCCTGTTCGCCGAGCACAAGCCGCGAGCAGTGGTGCATTTCGCAGCCGAATCCCATGTGGATCGCTCGATCCTCGGGCCGGAAGCCTTCGTCGAGACCAACGTGGTCGGCACCTTCCGCCTGCTGGAGGCGGCCCGTACCTACTGGAGCGGGCTGGACGAGGCGGCGAAGGCGGCGTTCCGCTTCCTGCACGTTTCCACCGACGAGGTGTACGGCACCCTGGGGCCGAACGATCCGGCCTTCAGCGAAACCACGCCCTATGCGCCGAACAGCCCCTACTCTGCGTCCAAGGCCGGCTCCGACCATCTGGTGCGCGCCTACCAGCACACCTATGGTCTGCCGACCCTGACCACCAACTGCTCGAACAACTACGGCCCCTATCACTTCCCGGAGAAGCTGATACCGCTGATGATCGTCAACGCCTTGGCGGGCAAGCCGCTGCCGGTGTATGGCGATGGCCAGCAGATCCGCGACTGGCTGTACGTAGAAGATCACTGTGCGGCGATCCGCCGCGTGCTAGAGGCCGGCCAGCCGGGCGAAACCTACAACGTCGGCGGCTGGAACGAGAAGGCCAACATCGACATCGTGCAAACCGTCTGCGCCCTGCTAGACGAGCTGGCCGCGGCGCCCGACCGCGGCGTGCGCGATGCCCGCAGTGGCGCCCCGCTGGGCCGCTATGCCGAACTAATCACCCATGTCACCGACCGCCCCGGTCACGACCGCCGCTACGCGATCGACGCACGCAAGCTGGAGCGCGAGCTGGGCTGGAGGCCGGCGGAGACTTTCGAAACGGGCATCCGCAAGACGGTGCAATGGTATCTGGCCAATCAGGAGTGGGTCGCCGCCGTGCAGGACGGTAGTTACCGTGATTGGGTGCAAACGCAGTACGGAGCACGTGCATGAAGATCCTGCTGCTGGGCAAGAACGGCCAAGTCGGCTGGGAGCTGCAGCGCGCGCTGGCACCGTTGGGCGAACTGGTAGCGCTAGACCGCCAGGGTGGCCAGGACCTATGCGGCGATCTGGCCGATCTCGACGCTCTGGCCGCCACCGTGCGCAGCCTGGCTCCGCAGGTGATCGTGAATGCCGCCGCCTACACGGCGGTGGACAAGGCCGAGAGCGAGCCGGAGTCGGCCCTGCGCATCAACGGCGAAGCCCCCGGCGTCCTGGCCCGCGAGGCCGAACGCCTCGGCGCCTGGCTGGTGCATTACTCGACGGACTACGTGTTCGACGGCAGCGGTGAGCAGCCCTGGCGCGAAGATGCCCCGACCGGCCCGCTGTCGGTCTACGGGCGCAGCAAGCTGGCGGGCGAGCAGGCGATCGCCGCCAGCGGCGCGAAGGCACTGGTGCTGCGGACCAGTTGGGTGTACGCCGCACGCGGCGGCAACTTCGCCCGGACCATGCTCCGTCTGGCCGGGGAGCGCGACGCCCTGCGGGTGATAGACGACCAGGTCGGCGCGCCGACCGGCGCCGAGCTGATCGCCGACGTGACAGCCCATCTGTTGCGTCAAGTCCATACCGCAGCCGACGCCTCGACGCTCGCCGGCGTCTATCACCTGACTTCGGCCGGCGAGACCAGTTGGTGCGACTACGCCCGCTTCGTGCTGCAGCAGGCCCAGGCTCGCGGCGTATCGCTGAAGGCTGGTCCGACACAGGTCGAGGCCATCCCCACCAGCGCCTATCCGACCCCGGCACGACGTCCGCTCAATTCGCGCCTGGACACCCGTAAACTCCGCGAGACCTTCGGCCTACATCTGCCCCATTGGCAGAGCGGCGTCGCTCGCATGCTCTCTGAAATTCTGGATTGATTTCATGCTGAAACGTAAAGGCATCATCCTCGCCGGCGGCTCCGGCACCCGCCTGCATCCGGCGACCCTGGCGGTTTCCAAGCAGCTGCTGCCGGTATACGACAAGCCGATGATCTACTACCCGTTGAGCACCCTGCTGCTGGCGGGCATTCGCGACATCCTGATCATCTCCACGCCGCAGGACACGCCGCGCTTCTCGCAGCTGCTGGGCGACGGCAGCCAGTGGGGCATCAATCTCTCCTATGCCGTTCAGCCGAGTCCGGACGGACTCGCTCAGGCCTTTCTGATCGGCGCGAATTTCATCGGCAACGATCTCTCGGCCCTGGTACTGGGCGACAACATTTTCTACGGGCATGACTTCCAGAGCTTGCTCAAGAATGCGATGAACCGCGAAGCGGGCGCCACAGTATTCGCCTATCACGTGCACGACCCCGAGCGCTACGGCGTGGCGGAGTTCGACGCCGCTGGCCGGGTGCTATCTCTGGAGGAAAAGCCGCCCGCACCGAAATCCAATTACGCGGTGACCGGCCTGTACTTCTACGACCGGCAGGTGGTGGATCTGGCCAGGGAGTTGAAGCCCTCCCCCCGCGGCGAGCTGGAAATCACCGACCTGAACATGCTCTATCTGCGCCAACAGGCACTGCAGGTGGAAATCATGGGCCGCGGCTATGCCTGGCTGGATACGGGCACCCACGACAGCCTGCTGGAAGCCGGGCAGTACATCGCCACCATCGAGAAACGCCAGGGTCTGAAAGTGGCCTGCCCGGAGGAGATCTGCTTCCGCGCCGGCTGGATCGACGCCGCCCAGCTCGAACGTCTGGCCCAGCCACTGGCCAAGAACGGTTACGGAAAGTATCTGCAGAATCTGCTGAAAGAGAGGGTGTTCTGATGCAAGCCAAGCGACTGGCCATTCCCGAGGTGGTGCTGTTCACCCCGAAAGTGTTCGGGGACGACCGCGGATTCTTCTTCGAGAGCTACAGCGCCCGAGCCTTCCAGGAAGCCACGGGGCTGCAGCCGGATTTCCCCCAGGACAACCACTCGCGCTCCACACGGGGCGTGCTGCGCGGCCTGCACTACCAGCTCCCGCCCCATGCCCAGGGCAAGCTGGTGCGGGTGGTCCAGGGAACGGTATTCGATGTGGCGGTGGATATCCGCAAGTCATCGCCAACCTTCGGCCAGTGGGTCGGCGAAATCCTCTCGGCCGACAACAAGCACCAGCTCTGGATTCCGCCGGGATTCGCCCACGGCTTCATCACCCTGAGCGAAACCGCCGAGTTCCTCTACAAGACCACCGCCCCCTACGCCCCGGAATGCGAGCGTTGCATCGCCTGGAACGATCCCGAGATCGGCATCGAATGGCCGTTCGAGGGCACGCCCTCGCTGTCCGGCAAGGACCAGCTGGGCAAAGCCTTGAGCGAAGCGGAAGTGTTCCCGTAGAAGCCAGGTGAGCCGGACCGCTTTGGTCGGGGTGAATTCATTCGCGATGCTTCTGCTTTCGCTGTCCATCGCAGATGAATCCGACCCTACCCTTGCCGGCAAAAGCAGCCGAAGGCCTTGAAAGGGCTGGTCCGGCGAACCGGCACAGCCTAGGCACAGACACTCTCGGCCCGAGCCCCGGCAAGCCTTACCCCTGCCATATCCCCAGACAATGAAATTGCCGCCTGCAGTCAGTACGCAAAGCCGGGTACTATTAGCCCTTTTTCCCGCCCCGACAACCAAGCGTAACTGACTGAATGGAAAGCCTTTCCCAACACACTCCGATGATGCAGCAGTACTGGAAGCTCAAGCGCGAGCATCCGGATCAGCTGATGTTCTATCGCATGGGCGATTTCTACGAGCTGTTCTACGAGGATGCCAAGAAGGCCGCCAAGCTGCTCGACATCACCCTGACGGCTCGCGGACAGTCGGCCGGGCAGTCGATTCCCATGGCTGGGATTCCCTTTCATTCCGCCGAGGGCTATCTGGCCAAGCTGGTCAAGCTCGGCCAGTCGGTGGTGATCTGCGAGCAGATCGGCGACCCGGCGACCAGCAAGGGGCCGGTGGAACGCCAGGTGGTGCGCATCATCACCCCGGGCACGATCAGCGACGAGGCTCTGCTCGACGAGCGCCAGGACAACCTGCTGACCGCAGTGCTCGGCGACGAGCGGCTGTTTGGCCTGGCGGTGCTGGACATCACCAGCGGCCGCTTCAGCGTGCAGGAGCTCAAGGGCTGGGACAACCTGCTGGCCGAACTGGAACGCCTGAATCCGGCCGAGCTGCTGTACCCCGACGACTGGCCGACCGGCCTGCCGCTGGAGAAGCGCCGCGGGGCGCATCGCCGCGCGCCCTGGGACTTCGACCGCGACAGCGCGCACAAGAGCCTCTGCCAGCAGTTCGCTACCCAGGACCTGAAGGGCTTCGGCTGCGAGGGCCTGACCCTGGCCATCGGCGCCGCCGGCTGTCTCCTGGCCTACGCCAGGGAAACCCAGCGCACCGCCCTGCCCCATCTGCGCAGTCTGCGCCACGAGCGCCTGGACGACACGGTCATCCTCGACGGTGCCAGCCGGCGCAATCTGGAGCTGGACGTCAATCTCTCCGGCGGACGAGACAACACCCTGCAATCGGTGATCGACCGCTGCCAGACCGCCATGGGCAGTCGCCTGCTCGGGCGCTGGCTGAACCGTCCGTTGCGCGACCGCGCCGTGCTGGTGGCGCGCCAGGACTCCATCGCCTGTCTGCAGGAGAACTACCGCTTCGAGCAGCTCCAGCCGCAGCTCAAGGAGATCGGCGACGTCGAGCGCATCCTCGCCCGCATCGGCCTGCGCAACGCCCGCCCGCGGGATCTCGCGCGCCTGCGCGACGCCCTGGCCGCCCTGCCGCAGCTGCAGGCGGGCATGCAGGATCTGGTGGTGCCGCACCTGAATCAGCTCGCCGAGAGCATCCGCACCTATCCCGAGCTCGCCGAGCTGCTGGCCCGGGCGATCATCGACAACCCGCCGGCGGTGATCCGCGACGGCGGCGTGCTCAAGCGCGGCTACGACGCCGAGCTGGACGAGCTGCTGTCGCTCAGCGAGAACGCCGGCCAGTTCCTGATGGACCTGGAAGCGCGGGAGAAGGAACGCACCGGCCTGCCCAATCTCAAGGTCGGCTACAACCGCATCCACGGCTACTACATCGAGCTGCCGCGGGTCCAGGCCGAGCAGGCGCCGGCCGACTACATCCGCCGGCAGACCCTGAAGGGCGCCGAGCGCTTCATCACGCCGGAACTCAAGGCCTTCGAGGACAAGGCGCTGTCGGCCAAGAGCCGTGCCCTGGCGCGGGAGAAGGCGCTGTACGACGAACTTCTGGAGATTCTCATCGGCGAGCTGGCGCCGCTGCAGGAAACCGCTGCGGCCCTGGCCGAACTGGACGTGCTGGCGAACCTGGCCGAACGGGCGCTGAATCTGGACCTCAACCGACCGCGCTTCGTCGACGAGCCCTGCATGCGCATCCAGCAGGGCCGCCACCCGGTGGTGGAGCAGGTGCTCGACACGCCCTTCGTTGCCAACGACCTGGCGCTGGACGATGCCACGCGCATGCTGATCATCACCGGCCCGAACATGGGCGGTAAATCCACCTACATGCGCCAAACCGCGCTGATCGTGCTGCTCGCCCACATCGGCAGCTTCGTGCCGGCGGCCAGCTGCGAGCTGTCCCTGGTGGACCGCATCTTCACCCGCATCGGCTCCAGCGACGATCTGGCCGGCGGGCGCTCCACCTTCATGGTGGAAATGAGCGAGACCGCCAACATCCTGCACAACGCCAGCGACCGCAGCCTGGTACTGATGGACGAGGTCGGCCGCGGCACCAGCACCTTCGACGGCCTGTCTCTGGCCTGGGCGGCCGCCGAGCACCTGGCGCGTCTGCGTGCCTTCACCCTGTTCGCAACCCACTACTTCGAGCTGACCGTGCTGCCGGAGAGCGAGCCGGTGGTGGCCAACGTGCATCTCAACGCCACCGAGCACAACGACCGCATCGTCTTCCTGCATCACGTGCTGCCGGGGCCGGCCAGCCAGAGCTACGGCCTGGCGGTGGCGCAGCTCGCCGGGGTGCCGACCGCCGTGATCCTGCGTGCGCGGGAGCATCTGGCGCGGCTGGAAACCACCAGCCTGCCGCACGAAACGCCGCGCGGAAAGGACGGCAAGTCCGCGGCGCCGATCCAGAACGATCTGTTCGCCAGCCTGCCCCATCCGGTGCTGGAGGAGCTGGAACGGGTCGATCCGGACGACCTGAGTCCGCGGCAGGCCCTCGAGCTGTTGTATACATTAAAGAAGCGCATCTGACGGCACCCGGAACAAGCTGATAGAATCGCGCCCGTTTCGAAATCCGCCGTCCATGGCCTAGAGGCGGCGAGACACCACGATACAAGCAGGATTCCCATCGGGCTCTTCTGCTACCGCCTGAGGAGAGAAAGAAAAATGTCCTTCGTCGTTACCGACAACTGCGTCAAATGCAAGTACACCGACTGTGTTGAAGTCTGCCCGGTAGACTGTTTCTACGAGGGGCCGAATTTCCTGGTCATCCATCCGGACGAGTGCATCGACTGCGCGCTGTGCGAGCCCGAGTGCCCGGCCCAGGCGATCTACTCCGAGGACGAAGTCCCCGAGGACATGCAGGAGTACATCCAGCTGAACGCCGAACTGGCTGAAGTCTGGCCGAACATCACCGAGAAGAAGGAATCGCTGCCGGACGCCGAGCAGTGGGACGGGGTGAAGGGCAAGATCAAGTATCTGGAGCGCTGAGTTCCCCTGCCAACGAAAAGGCCCGCCGTTCGGCGGGCCTTTTGCTTTCCGGCGGCGAACGATCGCCGGTCAGAACGCCTTCCAGTCGTCGCCGCCGATCGCCCCGCTCGCGGCCGGCAGCGGTCTCCTCGGGCGCAGCAAGGTCGTGACCTCGGCGACCCGGCTCGCCAGCGGAGCCTTCTTTTCGACACGCTTCCGGGCCGCCTGGGCGACGAAGCGCTGTTCGCGACTGACCTGCTCCAGCCCTCGTCCGGCGGTGCGCAGCACGGAAATGGTGTTGGACAGATAGGTCACCTGCTCGTCCAGATGGGCCGCGTCACGGGCCGACTGCTCGACCAGCTCCGCGTTGCGCTGGGTGACCTCGTCCATCTGCGCGACCGCCCGGTTGACCTGCTCGATGCCACGGGTCTGCTCCTCCGAGGCAGCGGCGATCTCGCCCATGATGTCGTTGACCTTGAGCACCGCCTCGACCACGCGCTGAATGGCCGTCTCGGCCTGCTTGACGTGCTGTTCGCCGCTCTGCACCTCGCGGCCGGAAACCTCGATCAGCTCGCGCACGTCCTTGGCCGCGGCCGAACAACGCCCGGCGAGGTTGCGCACCTCGCTGGCGACCACGGAGAAGCCGCGCCCGTGCTCGCCGGCACGGGCCGCCTCGACCGAGGCATTGAGGGCGAGGATGTTGGTCTGGAAGGCGATCCCGTCGATCACCCGGATGATCTCGGCGATCTTGTCGGAACTGCCGGCGATACGCGCCATGCTATCCACTACCGCGCTCACCGCCGAGCCGGTGGCCTGGACCTCCATGGCCGCGGTATTCGACAGCTGGCTGGCCTGCCGCGCGTTGTCGGCGTTCTGCTGCACGGTGCCGGTGATCTCTTCCATGCTCGAGGCCGTCTGCTGCAGGGCGCCGGCCTGCTGCTCGGTACGCTGGGACAGATCGACGTTACCCTCGGCAATCGACTGGGCGGCCGGCTGGACTTCGCCGAGGCTCTGATAGACGTCGGTGACGATATTGCCCAGGCTCTTGCGCATGATCACCAGCATGTCGAGCAGCCTACCGATCTCGCTGCGCGCCATCTGCGCCGGGGTGGCGGCGAGATTGCCCGTGGCGATCTGCATGGAGAAGCCGATGGCATCCTGGAGTTGGCGCAGGAAACTGCGCAGCACCAAAGAGCCCACCCCCACCATCAGCCCCCCGACCAGCAGCATCAGGATCAACTGGGTCCACAGCAGACTTTCCTGCTGCGACTGCATGCCATCCAGCAGCGCGGTCGCGCCCGTCGCCTCCTGCTTGAGTTGCGCGATGTAGCCGCTAGTCTGCTCGAACCCGAGAAAGCTCACGCTGGCGCAGACCGCCAGCAGCAGCAGATTGAGACAGACCATGGCGTTCAGGCGAAAACCGATGGAACCAGGGTCGATGCGCTGCAGCCAGCCGACCAGGCCGGTCCGGGTGATCTGCCCGCGCACGAGACGTATGCCCCGCGACTGGCCGGCGCGGATACGGGAGTAGGCCGCCTCGGCCCGGGTCCGCTCCGCGGGTGACACCTTGACGCGAACGGAGGAGTAGCCCAGAACCTCTCCGTTCTCGATGATGGGGGCGACGTTGGCACGCACCCAGTAGTAATCGCCATTCTTTCGCCGGTTCTTCACCAGCCCCGTCCAGATCTCGCCGCGCTGGAGGGTTTCCCATAGGTTGGCGAATGCCTCCCTGGGCATGTCGGGGTGGCGAACCAGACTGTGGGGAGCACCGATCAACTCCTCACGGCTGTAACCGCTCGCTTCGATGAAGCCGGGGGCGGCGTAGGTGATCCGCCCTTTCAGGTCGGTTCTGGAAAGCAGGTTCTGATCATCCCTCAGCTCGTATTCATTCTGCGTGATCGGTAGGTCGGACTTCATGTCGAGCTCCTTGTGTATGCTTCTGCAGGGACGCGCGAGGCAAGGCTACGATTTGGGGCGGACGTACTAGCCCCACCGGAGCAACAGCAAGAAGCACACCAGGGATAAGAGCCCGGTTTTCATGGACTTCAGATGGCAGATAGCCATTTCAATGTCGGATTGCCGACAGAAACAGTCGGATTCCCCAACGCTCTTTGTACATATTGAGACAAAGGTTTCGGCCCCCAGCGAGCCGGGAACGGCAATCCGTCGACACTCAACGACAGAGCCGAATCAGGCCGCACGGGTATGGCTGCTCATTCTTCTGGAGGAGAAATGGAGGCGTGGGCAGAGGGAGTAGCAGGCCAGGGGGGAGTGCCACAGGACCAGCAAAAGGGGCGTGGCACAGCCCGCCCCTTCAGGTTCAGGTTCAGGTTCAGGTTCAGGTTCAGGTTCAGGTTCGAGAATATCGCTTCACTGGAACAATGCGTCGCTGGAAAGTCCGTTCTTCTCGAGGATCTCCCGCAGACGCTTCAGCGCCTCGACCTGGATCTGACGGACCCGCTCGCGGGTCAGACCGATTTCCTGCCCTACCTCTTCCAGCGTGTAGCTTTCATGGCCGCGCAGACCGAAACGTCGGACCACGACCTCACGCTGCTTCTCGGTCAGATCGAACAGCCACTGATCGATGCTCTGGGAAAGATCGTCGTCCTGCAGCAGTTCGCAGGGGTCCGACGGCCGCTCGTCGGTCAGCACGTCGAGCAGGGTCTTGTCGGAGTCCGGCCCCAGGGAAACGTCCACCGAGGTGACCCGCTCGTTCAGGCCCAGCATTCGCTTCACTTCTGCCACGGGCTTTTCCAGCAGGCAGGCGATCTCTTCGGCCGAAGGCTCGTGGTCGAGCTTCTGGGTCAGCTCGCGTGCCGCCCGCAGATAGACATTGAGTTCCTTGACCACGTGAATTGGCAGACGGATGGTGCGGGTCTGATTCATGATGGCCCGCTCGATGGTCTGGCGAATCCACCAGGTGGCGTAGGTGGAAAAGCGGAATCCACGCTCCGGATCGAACTTCTCCACCGCCCGGATCAGCCCCAGGTTGCCCTCTTCGATCAGGTCGAGCAGCGACAGGCCACGATTGACATAGCGGCGGGCGATCTTGACTACCAGACGCAGGTTGCTCTCGATCATGCGCTTGCGCCCGGCCGGGTCCCCCTTCTGCGCCAGTCGCGCGAAGTGCACCTCTTCCGGCGGGGTCAGCAGCGGCGAGAAACCGATCTCGTTGAGATAAAGCTGGGTGGCATCGAGCGCTCGGGTGTAATCGATGTACTTGTGCTGTTTCGTGCCGGACTGGCGGGACTTCGTACCGGGAAGATCAGGCTCTTCGCTCAACACGTCCTCCAGCACGATCTCGGGCTCCATCAGGAGCACATCGTCATCCACATCAAACTCCGGCGCTTCTTTTACTTTTATATTTAGTTTCAGTGCCATCGTTGCGATCCTATGCTGAGTTCGACAATCAGGCTCGAAAATCACCCTCCCCTGGCAAGATCAGAGCCATCCCCTAGTTTTCGTAACCAGGCTGGATCATCGAGAAGGCAGGTACTGCAGCGGATCGACAGGCTTGCCCTGTTGGCGGATTTCGAAATGAAGCTTCACCTGATCGGTTCCCGTGGACCCCATTTCGGCAATCGTCTGCCCGGCCTTGACCTGTTGCCCTTCCCGTACCAGCAATTTCCGGTTGTGCCCGTAGGCGCTCACGTAAAGGTCGCTGTGCTTGATGATGATCAGCTCGCCATAGCCCCTCAGACCATTGCCGGCGTATACCACCGCCCCATCAGACGCAGCTGAAACAGGCTGGCCCAATTGTCCGCCGATATCAATGCCTTTATTCAAACTACCGTTTGAGGAGAAGCGCCCGACGAGGGGACCGTTGGCCGGCCAGGTCCAGCCGGCAGGCGAGTTCGCGGCAGGTATCGGAGTCGGGATCGGGGCGACGGCGACAGACGCGGCGGAGGGTTTCTCCGTCCTGGCCGCGGGATTGGCCGGAGCGGCCACGATTGCTGTAGAAGAGGTCGCCTTGGAGGAGGCAGGCGCCGGCTTGCGCTCTGCGGCATAAGTACCGGACGACTGGCCCCGCCCGAAGCGAATCTTCTGTCCGGGATGGATGGTATAGGGCGCGGAAATACCGTTGAGGTCGGCGAGCTCCCGCCAATCCCACCCGTAGCGGAAGGCGATGGAATACAGCGAGTCGCCACGCTGCACCACGTAGTGACCGCTGTTGGTACGCGCCACTGCGTTGCGGTCGACCACCTGTACGTTCCCAGAGGGTGAACTCGCGCAGCCACTCAGCAGCATGGCGATGACGAATCCAGTCGCCGGGAGCCATGCACTGCCATGACTCCCCCACTGTTGTATGGCTCTGAGACTCACCCGTTCCTCCGATAAAAAAAGACTGAAGGCCCGCAGGGATCACGACGATCCACGGAGCCTAGCTGTTGGCCCCGACTGGCCGGCCCGATCAAGGATCGGCAGCGGAGCAACCACTCAACCAGCGCCGATACTTCGGCGAAATCATCGCACAAATGATGCAGAAACCGGACCCGCCCCGGACGGCGTCGCCCCCGGGACGGCTCCTTTCGGAAGAGGATGCAGGGATGGCTTCACAGGTCCGTCCCGAATACCTAGAGCTGCGAGCCGTGCAACAGGGGAACGAAACGCACGTTATCCAATACATGGCGGGCGAAACCGTCGCCTTCGCGGATGATCAGCTGCAACTGTTGCGTGGTACCTTCCCCTACCGGAATGACCAAGCGCCCGCCGGGAGCCAGTTGATCGAGCAACGCCTGCGGCACGTCGGCAGCGGCCGCTGTCACGATGATGCCGTTGTAGGGAGCCAAGGCCGGCCAGCCCTCCCAGCCATCACCCCAGCGGAAGACCACATTGCGCAAGCTGAGCTCCGTCAGGCGCTCCTTGGCGCGCTCCTGCAGCGTCTGGATCCGTTCGACCGAGAACACCCGCTCCACCAGCTGCGCCAGAACCGCGGTCTGATAGCCCGAACCGGTACCGATTTCCAGCACCTTGTCCAGCGGGCCGCCCGCCAGCAGCAGCTCGGTCATGCGCCCGACCATGTAGGGCTGGGAAATCGTCTGGTTGTGGCCGATGGGCAAGGCGGTGTCTTCATATGCCCGATGGGCCAGCGCCTCGTCGACGAACAGATGCCGCGGCGTACGACGGATCACCTCGAGCACCGCAGCGTTCGACAAGCCCTCCTCATAGAGGCGCTGGATCAGACGCTCGCGGGTGCGCTGCGATGTCATGCCGATGCCCCGGTGCAGCAGGTCGTCTTGCTGGCGACGCATCAGAGCAATCCCTCCACCCAGCTGCCGAGGCCACTGAAAGCCTCGTGAAAGGTGCGATCCAGCTGCAACGGAGTGATCGAGACGTAGCCCTGCATCACGGCATGGAAGTCGGTCCCCGGCCCGCCGTCCTCGACGTCGCCGGCTACCGAGATCCAGTAACCCTCCTTGCCGCGCGGATTGACCACTTTCACCGGAGCCTTGGCGCGGGCACGGTGCCCCAGGCGGGTCAGGCGGATGCCGCGGATGTGATCCAGGGGCAGATTGGGGACGTTCACGCTCAGCACGGTGCGCGGCGGCAGATCGAGCTCACCGTGCCGCTCGACCAATAACCGGGCGATATGCGCGGCGGTCGGCAGGTTGTCCGGCTGACGCGACAGCAGGGAGAAGGCGAACGCCGGGCGTCCGCTGAAACGCCCCTCGATGGCGGCAGCCACGGTGCCGGAGTAGAGCACGTCGTCGCCCAGGTTGGCGCCCAGGTTGATGCCCGAGACCACCATGTCCGGCGGCTGGTCCAGCAGACCGTTGAGGCCAAGATGGACGCAGTCCGTCGGACTGCCGTCGAGGGCGATGAACCCGTTCGGCAGGCGCTGCGGGTGCAGCGGCCGGTCCAGGGTGAGCGAGCTGCTGGCGCCGCTCATGTCCTGAATGGGGGCGACGACCACGCACTCGGCGTAGTCGGCCAGCGCGTCGTGGAGCGCGGCGATGCCGGGGGCATGGACCCCGTCGTCGTTGGCAATCAGAATTCGCATGGAGTATCCGTGTGCCCTGCTGGCAGCAGATCGATCAACTCGCGCACCACGACGGTGGCGAAGCATCCGGCCGGCAGGATAAATCCCAGTTGCAGTGTGTCGGTGGCGGGATAATGCCATGTCAGACCGCCGATGGGGAGGCGCAGGATTCGACGTTCGTGCGCCAGTCCCGCTTCCCCCAGCCAGGCGCAGAGTCTGTCCTCGCACGCGGCGATTCCCGCCTCCAGTTCCCGCTCGGCACCGCCGGCCGACGACGCCCCGGCACCCCACAGCGGCCCGGTGGGATGCAGATCGAGCAGAGCCAGGCGCGGGTCCTCACACTCGGCCTCCCCCGCCGGGAAGAAGCTGCGGCTATCGGTGAAGGCCAGCAGATCTCCGGGCAAAGCCCGGTTCCAGTTGCCGGCAGCGACCCGCTCAGCGAGCGCCCGGTTGAACAGATAGCTACGCGCCGTGGAGAGCAGGCGCGAGCGCAGGTTGCGCTGGACCGGCAGCTCCCCTCGCTCGGCATAGGCTCGGGCCTCGAGCAGATTGCCCCCCTCGTGGCCGAAGCGCTGCAGACCGAAGTAATTGGGCGCCCCTTCGGCCTTGAGGCGCTCGAGTCGAGCCTCCAGTCGCTCGCGGTCGCCGCGCAGTTGGGTCAGTCGCAGGCTGAAGCCGTTAGCCGCATGGGCGCCGCGCTGCAGCTTACGCGAGTGGCGGACACGCTTGAGGATGCGCAGGCTGTCGCCCTCCGCCGCGCCCAGTTCCGGATCGGCCTTGCCCGGCAGGTGCAGGCTGAACCATTGCCGGGTCAGCGCCTGGCGATCCTTGAGGCCGGCATAGCTGACGCTCTTGAGCGGCATGCCCGCCGCCCGCGCCAACCGGCGTGCCGCCTCCTCGGTATTCAGCCCGCGCTTTTCCACCCACAGCCAGAGGTGCTCGCCCTCTCCGCTCAGCGGGATGTCGAGTACCTCGTCGACCTGGAAGTCCTCCGCGCAGGCCTTCAGTACCCCCTGGCCGCAAGGCTCGCCATGGGCCCGAGGGCCGAGCAGCTCGAGTTCGGTCATAGCGGCAGCAACAGGGCGACGGCGTGCACCGCGATGCCTTCCTCGCGCCCGGCGAAGCCGAGCTTCTCGGTGGTGGTCGCCTTGACGTTGACCTGATCCGTCTCGACCTCGAGATCCGCGGCGATCAGCTCGCGCATTTGCTCGATATGCGGCGCCATCTTCGGAGCCTGGGCGACGATGGTGGCGTCGATATTGCCGACCTGCCAGCCCTTGCCCCGCACCAGAGCGAGTACGTGGCGCAGCAACGCACGGCTATCCGCTCCCTTGAACTGCGGATCGGTATCCGGGAAATGCCGGCCGATATCGCCGAGGGCCGCTGCGCCGAGCAGCGCGTCGGACAGCGCGTGCAGCAGCACGTCGCCGTCGGAATGGGCGATCAGACCGAATTTATGGGGAATCCGAACTCCGCCGAGCGTGATGAATTCGCCCTCGCCGAAGCGATGCACGTCGTAGCCGTGACCAATACGCATAAAAAAACCGCCTTTCCGAAGTCAGGCGGCGATTCTAACCGGTTTGACGGCCGGACGGAGCCTGCCGCCGGGCTGCCGAACCTGTGAGACAAAGGGCAACGGCTCACTCGCCTTTCAGTGCCCGGGCATGATGGCGCAGGTGATCCTCGATGAAGGTGGCAATGAAATAGTAGCTATGGTCGTACCCCGGCTGCAGGCGCAGCGTCAGCGGGTGTCCGGCGGCCTGGGCCGAGGCCTGCAGCGCCTCCGGCTTGAGCTGGGTGACCAGGAAGTCGTCGCGGTCGCCCTGGTCGACCAGGATCGGCAGCCTCTCCTTGGCCTCGGCGATCAGCGCACAGGCATCCCATTCGCGCCAGCGAGAACGGTCCTCGCCCAAGTAGCGGGTGAAGGCCTTCTCGCCCCAGGGGCAGTTCAGCGGGTTGGCGATCGGCGCGAAGGCGGACAGCGACTGGTAGCGCCCGGGATTCTTCAAAGCGCAGATCAGGGCGCCATGACCGCCCATGGAGTGGCCGAAGATGCCGCGCTTGCCCGAGACCGGGAAGCTGGCCTCGATCAGCGCCGGCAGCTCGTGGACCACGTAGTCGTACATGCGGTAGTGCCTGGCCCAGGGCTCCTGGGTGGCATTGACGTAGAAGCCGGCCCCGAGGCCGAAATCCCAGGCGCCATCCGGATCGTTCGGCACGCCCTCGCCGCGCGGGCTGGTATCCGGTGCGACCAGGATCAAGCCCAGCTCGGCCGCCATCCGCAGGGCTCCGGCCTTTTGCATGAAGTTCTCGTCAGTGCAGGTCAGTCCGGACAGCCAGTACAGCACCGGCAGTTTCTCGCCCTGCTCCGCCTGTGGCGGCAGGTAGACGGCGAACACCATGTCGCAGTTCAGCTTGCTGGAGCGGTGCCGGTAACGCTTGAGCCAGCCGCCGAAGCTCTTCTGGCAGGAAAGGTTTTCCAGGGACATCGTTGCTATCTCCACCCGCAGGATGGATGCCCCCAGGACATCCACCCCGCTGGCTGATCAGAAGTGGATGACCGTGCGAATGCTCTTGCCTTCGTGCATCAGGTCGAAGGCCTCGTTGATGTCATCCAGCCCCATGGTGTGGGTGATGAAGGTATCCAGCGGGATCTCGCCCTTCTGTGCCTTCTCCACGTAGCTCGGCAGCTCGGTGCGGCCCTTCACGCCGCCGAAGGCGCTGCCCCGCCAGACGCGGCCGGTGACCAGTTGGAACGGACGGGTGCTAATCTCGGCACCGGCCGGCGCCACGCCGATAATGGTCGACTCGCCCCAGCCCTTGTGGCAGCACTCCAGGGCGGCGCGCATCAGCTGCACGTTGCCGACGCATTCGAAGGAGTAGTCCACGCCACCGTCGGTCATCTCGACGATCACTTCCTGGATCGGCTTCTCGTAGTCCTTCGGATTGACGAAGTCGGTGGCGCCCAGCTCGCGGGCCACCTCGAACTTGGCCGGGTTGATGTCGATGGCGATGATGCGGCTGGCCTTGGCCATCTTGGCGCCGATGATCGCCGCCAGGCCGATGCCGCCGAGGCCGAAGATGGCGACAGTGGAGCCTTCTTCCACCTTGGCGGTGTTCAGCACCGCGCCGATGCCGGTGGTCACGCCGCAGCCGAGCAGGCAGACCTTCTCCAGCGGCGCCTCCTTCGGAATCTTGGCCAGGGAGATCTCCGGCAGCACGGTGTACTCGGAGAAGGTCGAGCAGCCCATGTAGTGGTAGACCGGCTGGCCGTTGTAGGAGAAGCGGGTGGAGCCGTCGGGCATCAGGCCCTTGCCCTGGGTGGCTCGCACGGCCTGGCACAGATTGGTCTTGCCGGACTTGCAGAACTTGCACTGGCCGCACTCGGCGGTGTACAGCGGAATCACGTGATCGCCTACCTGCAGGGAGGTGACGCCCTCGCCCACCGCCTCGACGATGCCGCCGCCCTCGTGGCCGAGAATGCAGGGGAACACGCCTTCGGAATCCTGCCCCGACAGGGTATAGGCATCGGTATGGCACACGCCGGTGGCGACGATGCGCACCAGCACCTCGCCTTTCTTCGGCGGCTCCACCTCCACTTCGACGATCTTCAGCGGTTCGTTCGGCGCGAAGGCGACAGCGGCGCGGGATTTGATGGTCATGACAAAGCTCTCGCTGGTGAGAAAGCCTGAAGTCTAATTCAAGCACCGAAGGGGATAATCGACCGAGCTGGAAAACATTATTGCCACACAGGGATAATGCCGGCAGTGTCCATCAGGTTTTGGAGTCACCGTGAATCGCTGGGAAGGTCTGGACGAGTTCGTCGCCGTCGCCGAATGCGGAAGTTTCTACCGGGCTGCCGAGCGCCTGCGAGTGTCCTCGTCCCATGTCAGCCGCCAGATCGCCCGACTGGAGGAGCGCCTGCACGCTCGCCTGCTCTACCGGACCACCCGCCGGGTTTCCCTCACCGAGGCCGGACAGACCTTCTTTGCCCACTGCCAGCGGCTGATCGAGGAACGCGAAGCTGCCTTCAACGCCCTAGGCGAGCTGCAGAGTACGCCCACCGGCCTGCTGCGCATGACCGCGGCGGTCACCTACGGCGAGCGCTTCATCGTGCCGCTGGTCAACGCCTTCATGGCGCAGCATCCCCAACTGCGGGTAGAAATCGAGCTGACCAACCGTAACCTGGATCTGGTCCAGGAAGGTTTCGACCTGGCCATCCGCCTCGGCCGGCTCAGCGACTCCAGCCTGATCGCCAGCCGCATCGCCCCGCGCGCCATGTACCTGTGCGCTGCCCCTGCCTATCTGGAGCGCTACGGGCGACCGCACACCCTGTCCGAACTGGCCCGGCACAACTGCCTGATCGGCACCAGCGACACCTGGATGTTCCAGCTCGACGGCCGCGAGCATCCGTTCCGGCCGAGCGGTAACTGGCGTTGCAACAGTGGCGAAGCGGTGCTGGATGCGGCCCTGCGCGGTTTCGGCCTGTGCCAGCTGCCGGACTACTACGTGCAGGAGCCGCTGCGCCGCGGCGCGCTGGTCTCTCTATTGGAAGGCAACCAGCCGCCGAATACCGCGGTCTGGGCGGTTTACCCGCAGCGGCGCTATCCACTGCCGAAGGTGAGACTGCTGATCGAGGCGTTGAAGGAGGGGCTGGCCACACGGCCGGAGTACCAGCAGCAGACCAGCCTCTAGAACGGAAAACTCAGCGCTGGGCCCAGCGCTGGGCCAGCCACTGCAGATCTTCCGGACGGGTGACCTTGAGATTGTCGCCGCGGCCCTCGATCAGACGAGGCGAGAGACCGGCCCACTCCATGGCGGAGGATTCGTCGGTGATGGTCGCGCCGGCATCCTGCGCATCGGCCAGGGCGCGCCGCAGCGGCTCCAGATGGAACATCTGCGGGGTATAGGCCTGCCAGATGACCGAGCGGTCCACGGTCTGACTCACCCGACCGTCGGCATCGGCGCGCTTCAGGGTATCCCGCGCCGGAACCGCCAGCAGGCCGCCGACCGGGTCGTGGGCGAGAGTCATGAGGAGGTTGTCCAGATCGCTGCGAGCCAGGTTAGGTCGCGCGGCGTCGTGCACCAGAACCCAGTCCGTCGGCTCGGCACCCAGTTCGCCCAGGGTCTGCAGGGCGTTGAATACCGAGTCGGCGCGCTCGCGCCCACCCGGGGCCCGGTGTATGCGCAGATCGCGAGCACAGGCGAGTTCAGGCCAATAGGGATCGTCGGCAGCCAGACTCACCACCACCCCTTTCAGGCGGGGATGATCGAGGAAGCAGTCGAGGGTATGTTCGAGAATGCTCTTGCCGGCCAGCGGCAGATACTGCTTGGGACGGTCGGCGCGCATGCGGCTGCCGACGCCGGCGGCCGGGATAACGGCCCAGAAGGGGGGCAAATCGGGAATGTTCATTCGGTCAACTGATATAGGGTTTCGCCTTCCTTGACCATGCCGAGCTCCTGCCGGGCGCGCTCCTCCACGGTTTCCATGCCTTTTTTCAGCTCCCGCACCTCGGCCTCGAGGATCCGGTTGCGCTCCTGCAAGCGCTCGTTTTCCCCATGCTGCTCGGCGATCTGCCGCTTGAGCGACGCCACTTGGGCGAAACTGCCGTCGCCCACCCAGAGGCGATACTGCAGTCCGGCGAACAACAGGATCAGCGCGACCAGAAGCCAGTAGTGACTACGCAGGATGGACATGAGCATGCGTCGGTAGGGATTGAAGGCGGTGGGACCGAGACGAGCCACTGATGATGGGCCCGCTCGCTCAAAATTCATAGCAAAAGGGGCAGCCAACGCCGCCCCTCCTTCGCTTTCCTGCAATCAACCGCGGAACTCGGCACGACCGCGATAGGGCGCCTTGCCAGCCAGTTGCTCTTCGATGCGCAGCAGCTGGTTGTACTTGGAGACGCGATCGGAACGGCACAACGAGCCGGTCTTGATCTGGCCTGCCGCGGTGCCCACGGCCAGGTCGGCGATGGTGCTGTCCTCGGTCTCGCCGGAACGGTGCGAAATCACCGCGGTGTAGCCGGCGGCCTTGGCCATCTGGATGGCTTCCAGGGTCTCGGTGAGCGAGCCGATCTGGTTGAACTTGATCAGGATCGAGTTGGCAATGCCCTTCTCGATGCCTTCCTTGAGGATCTTGGTGTTGGTCACGAACAGGTCGTCGCCGACCAGCTGCACCTTGGCGCCGATCTTCTCGGTCAGCCCTTTCCAGCCAGCCCAGTCGGACTCGTCCATGCCGTCCTCGATGGAGATGATCGGATAGCGCTGGGTCAGTCCAGCCAGATAGTCGGCGAAACCGGCGGCATCGAAGACCTTGCCTTCGCCGGCCAGATCGTACTTGCCATCCTTGTAGAACTCGCTGGAAGCGCAGTCCAGAGCCAGGGTCACGTCGGTGCCCAGCTTGTAACCGGCGTTAGCCACGGCTTCGGCGATGGCCGCCAGGGCATCTTCGTTGGAGGACAGGTTCGGAGCGAAGCCCCCCTCGTCGCCCACCGCGGTGTTCAGGCCACGGGCCTTCAGCACGGCCTTCAGGTGATGGAAGATCTCGGCGCCCATTCGCAGGGCGTCGGCGAAGGTCTTGGCGCCGACCGGCTGGACCATGAATTCCTGGATGTCGACGTTGTTGTCGGCGTGTTCTCCGCCGTTAATGATGTTCATCATCGGCACCGGCATGGAGTAGACGCCCGGGGTGCCGTTCAGATCGGCGATGTGGGCGTACAGCGGCACGCCCTTGTCCTTGGCGGCGGCCTTGGCGGCGGCCAGGGATACGGCAAGGATGGCGTTGGCGCCCAGCTTGGCCTTGTTCTCGGTGCCGTCCAGCTCGATCATCGCCCTGTCCAGAGCCTTCTGATCGGCCGGATCCTTGCCCAGCAGCAGATCGCGGATGGGGCCGTTGACGTTGGCGACCGCCTTCAGTACGCCCTTGCCCAGGTAACGGCTTTTGTCGCCATCGCGCAGCTCCAGCGCCTCGCGGGAACCGGTGGAGGCCCCGGACGGCGCGCAGGCGCTGCCGATGATGCCGTTGTCGAGAATTACGTCGGCTTCTACGGTCGGGTTACCGCGGGAATCCAGGACCTCACGGCCTTTGATGTCGACGATCTTTGCCATTGCTGGTAGCACTCCAGAAGGGTTACGTACAGGTGGCCGAGCTCACGGGCTTCACTGCCTCGGCTGCGGTCACCGAAGAATAATTGTGATCGGACGCCCCATGGGGCGTCCGCTACTTTACCGGAACGGGACGGTATCAGGCAGTCTCGATTGGCGGGAAGCCCTTGATCAGGTCGTCCAGCTGCTTGAGCTGGCCGAGGAAGGGCTCCAGCTTATCCAGACGCAGGGCGCAGGGGCCATCGCACTTGGCCTGGTCCGGGTCTGGATGGGCTTCGAGGAAGAGACCGGCCAAGCCCTGACTGATGCCGGCCTTGGCCAGGTCGGTGACCTGGGCGCGACGACCGCCGGCGGAATCGGCACGACCGCCCGGCATTTGCAGGGCATGGGTCACGTCGAAGAACACCGGATACTCGAACTGCTTCATGATGCCGAAGCCGAGCATGTCCACCACCAGGTTGTTGTAGCCGAAGGAGGTGCCGCGCTCGCAGAGGATCAACTGGTCGTTGCCCGCCTCCTCGCACTTGCGCAGGATGTGCTTCATCTCTTGCGGGGCGAGGAACTGGGCCTTCTTGATGTTGATCACCGCGCCAGTCCTGGCCATGGCCACCACCAGATCAGTCTGCCGCGAGAGGAAGGCCGGCAACTGGAGGATGTCGCAGACTTCGGCCACGGGCGCAGCCTGATGGGGCTCGTGCACGTCGGTGAGAACCGGCACGCCGAAGGTCTTCTTCACTTCCTCGAAAATCTTCATGCCCTCTTCCAGGCCCGGGCCGCGGAAGGAGGTGATCGAGGAGCGGTTGGCCTTGTCGAAGCTGGCCTTGAACACGTACGGGATACCGAGCTTGTCGGTCACCCGCACGTATTCCTCGCAAACCCTCAGCGCCAGATCGCGGGACTCCAGCACGTTCATGCCGCCGAAGAGCACCATCGGCCTGTCGTTGGCGATCTCGATGTTACCGACGCGAATGAGCTTCTGTGCCATACCTCAGTCCTTCTTCGCCTTCTGCGCCAGCGCAGCGTTGACGAAGCCGGTGAACAGGGGGTGGCCGTCACGCGGCGTCGAGGTGAACTCGGGGTGAAACTGGCAGGCGACGAACCAGGGATGATCCGGCGCCTCGATCACCTCGACCAGCGCACCGTCGCCGGAGCGGCCGGTGACCTTGAGACCGGCCCCGACCAGCTCCGGCAGCAGGTTGTTGTTGACCTCGTAGCGATGGCGGTGACGCTCGACGATGACATCCTTGCCATAGCACTGACGCACCAGGGAGCCACTCTCCAGCTGGCACTGCTGGGCGCCGAGACGCATGGTGCCGCCCAGGTCGGAGGATTCGCTGCGGGTCTCGGTGGCGCCGGTAGCGTCCTGCCACTCGGTGATCAGGCCGACGACCGGATGCGTGGAGGACTTGTCGAATTCGGTGGAATTGGCATCGGACCAGCCGAGCACGTCACGGGCGAACTCGATCACCGCGACCTGCATGCCGAGGCAGATGCCCAGGTAGGGAACCTTGTTCTCGCGGGCATACTTCACTGCCGTGATCTTGCCTTCCACTCCGCGCAGACCGAAGCCGCCGGGGACCAGGATGGCATCGGCGCCGTCCAGCAGCTCGGTACCCTGGTTCTCGATGTCCTCGGAATCGATGTAGCGCAGATTGACCCGGGTGCGGGTCTGGATGCCGGCGTGGCTCATCGCCTCGATCAGCGACTTGTAGGCATCCAGGAGTTCCATGTACTTGCCGACCATGGCGATGGTGACTTCCTTCTCCGGATGCAGCTTGGCATCGACCACGCGGTCCCACTCGGAGAGATCGGCGCTCTTGCACTCCAAGCCGAAACGCTCGACGACGATGTCGTCCAGCCCCTGGGCATGCAGCACCGAAGGAATCTTGTAGATGGTGTCGACGTCTTCCAGGGCGATCACCGCGCGCTCCTCCACGTTGGTGAAGAGGGCGATCTTGCGCCGCGAGGAAACGTCGATCGGATGGTCGGAACGGCAGATCAGCACGTCGGGCTGCAGACCGATGGAGCGCAACTCCTTCACCGAGTGCTGGGTGGGCTTGGTCTTGGTCTCGCCGGCGGTGGCGATATAGGGCACCAGGGTCAGGTGCATCAGCATGGCGCGCTTGGCACCCACTTCTACGCGCAGCTGGCGGATCGCTTCGAGGAACGGCTGGGACTCGATGTCGCCGACGGTACCGCCGATCTCCACCATGGCCACGTCGGCATCGCCGGCGCCCTTGATGATGCGGCGCTTGATCTCGTCGGTGATGTGCGGGATCACCTGGATAGTGGCCCCCAGATAGTCGCCACGGCGCTCGCGGCGCAGCACGTCCTCGTAGACGCGGCCAGTGGTGAAGTTGTTGTTCTGGGTCATGGTGGTGCGCACGAAGCGCTCGTAATGCCCCAAATCGAGGTCGGTCTCGGCGCCATCCTCGGTGACGAACACCTCACCGTGCTGGAACGGGCTCATGGTGCCGGGATCGACGTTGATGTACGGATCCAGTTTGAGCAGGGTGACCTTCAGCCCCCGCGCCTCCAGGATAGCCGCCAAGGAAGCCGAAGCGATGCCTTTCCCCAATGAAGAAACAACACCGCCCGTGACGAAGATATAGCGCGTCATGAATAACCCTAGAAGTCTGCGTTTAGGCGGTCAGCACCGCCGAGGAAGCGAAGGAGCGATTGCGCGAAGCGCGACAATAACCAATCCCTGCGGGTTTCCTGAATGGGAACCACAGAAGCACTGGCTAAGACGGGAGCGTAGTCTACCGGAAAGGGTTTTTCAGCTCAAACCTTGATCATTTCCCGCAAGGCTGCCAGCACAACCGCCAGGAGCCATCCAGCGGCCCGTCGAGCCCGGGCAGATTGGCGACTGCCAGCAGTTCATCCCCCCCGTAGAGCAGCGGCAAACGGCCGCGCACGAAGGCCGGTATCCCTCGCTCGTTGAGCAGGCGCTTCAGATCGCGACGACCTCGCCCCGGCAGGCTCAGCACCTCGCCGCCCCGCCGGTAGCGCACTTGTAGAGAACCCTCCGCCCTCTGTCCGGCCAGGAGCAGCCGGCCATTGCCCGGCAAGGATAAGGCCTGCTCGGGACTAGCCCAGAATACCGGGCCGCGCGGTTGAGCAAGCCATTCGCCCGCCAGCCACCAGAGCCTGCCGCCAGCACGATGCAACTCACCCTGCGCCAGCCGCCAGACCGGAGCCGCCGCGGACGCCGCATCGCGCAGACTCTCCCAACCCGCCCAGTGCTCCGTATCCGGCAGACCGGTCAGGGGCTCCAGCCAATGGCGCAGGGCATTGCGCTGACGTGCCGGGGAAAGCTGGAGCAACGGCGCCAAAGCCAGGGACGGCAGCGCCAGCCAGGGAAAGGCACATGCGTCCCTGGCCGCAGCCAGATCCAGTTCCGCCAGCTCGCCGAGCATCTCTTGCGCTTCGCGCATGTGCCCGGCGCAACGCGCCATGTTCCCCACGGCCTGCGGCCAACGAGCGGTCATCACGGGCAAGACCCGATGTCGCAGGTAATTGCGGGAAAACTCGAGCGACTGGTTCGAGGGATCCTCGACCCAACTCAACCCATGCTCGCGGGCGTAACTCTCCAGCTCGTCCCGCGAGACCTCCAGCAACGGCCGCAGCAGATGCCCGCACCCGAGCGACCGACAAGCCGGCATGGCCGCCAGGCCGCGCACGCCGGCCCCGCGCAGCAGGCGGAACAGCAGGGTCTCCGCCTGATCGTCGCGGTGCTGGGCGGTCAATAGCAGCTCGCCCTCGCCCAACACCTCGGCAAAGGCCCGGTAGCGGGCCTCGCGGGCACCCCGTTCCAGACTGGCCATCACATCGACCTCGACGTGACGGACCTGCAGGACGACTCCCAGCCGCGCACAGATCTGCCGGCAATGTTCCGGCCAGGCATCGGCGACAGCTTGCAGACCGTGATGGATGTGAATGGCGGACAACGACGGCAGCCGATGCCGCTCGGCAAGACGGACCAGCAGGTGCAGAAGAACGGTGGAATCCAGCCCCCCCGAGAAGGCGACCCACCATCTCGGCGCATCGAGCCAGGGATCAAGGGCGGCGAGCAGGCGTGTTTCGAGGGACATGGCGCTTTCGACCTCAAGGAGACACCTTGCTTTCCAGCAACGGCGAACGGGGCATGCGCCGGCTACGGTGACGCCCGGCTCCATCCTGTGCAAAAAGCCTCGCACAGCGACGGAGCCGGTTTACCTCATCAGGAAACGCCGTAACTCATCAGTCGCGAATAACGACGCTCGAGCAGGGCGTCGGCGTCCAGACCGCGCAGAACGTCCAGCTGCCCGGCCAGTTGCTGGCGGACAGCCTCGGCAGTGGAGGCCGGGTCCCGATGGGCACCGCCCAGGGGCTCCTTGATCACTTCGTCGACGATGCCCAGATCCTTCAGACGCGCAGCCGTGATACCCATGGCCTCGGCGGCGTCCGGTGCCTTCTCGGCGGTACGCCAGAGAATCGAGGCGCAGCCTTCCGGCGAAATCACCGAGTAGGTCGAATACTGCAGCATGTTCAGCCGGTCGCAGACGCCGATCGCCAACGCGCCGCCGGAGCCGCCCTCGCCGATTACGGTAGCGATGATCGGGGTCTTCAGACGCGACATGACCCGCAGATTCCAGGCGATGGCCTCGCTCTGGTTGCGCTCTTCGGCGTCGATGCCCGGATAGGCGCCGGGAGTGTCGATGAAGGTCAGGATCGGCAGCTTGAAGCGCTCGGCCAGCTCCATCAGTCGGCAAGCCTTGCGGTAGCCTTCCGGACGCGGCATACCGAAGTTGCGGCGCACCTTCTCGCGTACGTCGCGGCCCTTCTGATGGCCGATGACCATGACCGGCTCGCCATCTAGGCGCGCCATGCCGCCGACGATCGCGGAGTCGTCGGAGAAATGGCGATCGCCATGAAGCTCCTCGAACTCGGTGAAGATGTGCTCGATGTAATCGAGGGTATAGGGCCGACGCGGATGGCGCGCCAGCTGGGCGATCTGCCAGCTGGAGAGGTTGCCGAAGATGCTGGCGGTGAGCGAGAGGCTCTTGTCCTGCAGGCGGGCAATCTCTTCGCTGATGTTCAGCGCATTGTCGTTACCGACCAGACGCAGCTCTTCGATCTTGGCTTGCAGGTCGGCAATCGGCTGTTCGAAATCCAGAAAATTTGGGTTCATAGGCTTCCGTCATGCGTCGACGGCCAGGCCGCCGGATGCTGTTCCGTTTGGCGCCCTACCTTACGGGATCGGGCGCTCGGGGTCGAGGCTGCTGCATGTATCCGCGAAGACCGCACAGCCAGGCAGGCGGTTCCACTGTCGATACGCATCAGCGGTAGTGCAAAAAGACGTTGTCGCGGCCGAACTGGTCACGCAACGCCTGAATCAGACTGTCGGCCGGGTCGATGCGCCAGCTTTCGCCGAACTGCAACAGGGCTCGTGCGTCGCTGCCGGTATAGTCCAGGGTGATCGGACAGGCGCCGCGATGGCGACTGCAGAGCTCCGCCAGCCAGCGCAGGCGATCGCCCTTGAGCGCCTCGCTGGCGACCTGCAGGCGTAGACTCTCGGCCAGGCCGGTCCGTGCCTCCTCCAGACTCATCACTCGCCGGGCGCGCAGCCGCAGTCCGCCGGAGAAATCGTCGTTGCTGACCTCGCCCTCGACCACCACCAGGGCATCGGTCTGCAGCAACGCCTGCGCGCTGGCGAAAGCATCGGCGAACAACGAGGCCTCGATGCGCCCGGAGCGGTCATCGAGCGTGATGAAGCCCATCTTGTCGCCCTTCTTGTTCTTCATCACCCGCAGGTTGACGATCAGCCCGGCGACCGTCTGGGTATCCCGCGCCGGCCGCAGCTCGACGATGCGCTGGCGGGCGAAACGGCGGATTTCCCCTTCGTATTCATCGATCGGATGACCGGTCAGATAGAGACCGAGCGTCTCCTTCTCGCCTTTCAACCGCTCCTTCAGCGACAGCTCGCGAGCGCTCCGATGATTGGCGTAGACATCCGCCTCGGGCTCGGCAAACAGTCCGCCGAACAGGTCCATGTGGCCGCTGTCGGCGCTGCGCGCCGTCTGTTCGGCCGCCTGCACCGCCTCCTCCATGGAGGCCAGGAGGACTGCCCGGTTACGGTCGACATTCGCCTGGTAGGCCTTGGGTTCGTCGGAAAAGTAAGGCCCGAGCCGATCCAGCGCACCGGCGCGGATCAGGGCTTCGAGGGTCCGCTTGTTGATACGCTTGAGATCGACCCGCGCACAGAAGTCGAAGAGATCCTCGAACGCCCCTCCCTCGGCCCGGCACTCCACGATGGCCTCCACCGGCCCCTCGCCGACCCCCTTGATCGCCCCCAGGCCATAGACGATGCGACCGTCGTCGTCCACCGTGAACATGAATTCGGAGTTGTTCACGTCCGGCGCCACGAGGCGCAGCTTCATGCTGCGGCACTCCTCGATCAGCGTCACCACCTTGTCGGTATTGTGCATATCCGCGGAGAGCACCGCGGCCATGAAGGGGGCCGGGTAGTGGGTCTTCAGCCAGGCCGTCTGATAGGAGACCAGGCCGTAGGCAGCGGAGTGCGACTTGTTGAAGCCGTAACCGGCGAATTTTTCTACAAGATCGAAGATATTACCCGCAAGCTCGGCATTGATGCCGTTATCCGCACAGCCCTCGATGAAGCCGCCGCGCTGCTTGGCCATCTCCTCCGGCTTCTTTTTGCCCATGGCCCGACGCAGCATGTCAGCGCCGCCGAGAGTGTACCCGGCCATGACCTGGGCGATCTGCATCACCTGTTCCTGGTAAAGGATGACGCCGTAGGTGGGCTTGAGGACAGGCTCCAGCCCCGCGTACTGGTAGTCCGGGTGGGGATAGGAAATCTCGGCACGACCATGCTTGCGGTTGATGAAGTCATCCACCATGCCCGACTGCAGCGGCCCCGGCCGGAACAGAGCCACCAATGCGATCATGTCTTCGATGTTGTCGGGCTTGAGCTTCTTGATCAGCTCCTTCATACCCCGCGATTCCAGCTGGAACACCGCGGTGGTCTCGGCCTTCTGCAACAGCGCGTAGGTCGCCTTGTCGTCCAGCGGAACGCGGTCGATGTCCACCGGTGGCAAGCCCTTCTTGGCCTGTTCGCGGTTGATGGTCTCCATCGCCCACTTGATGATGGTCAGGGTGCGCAGGCCGAGGAAGTCGAACTTAACCAGCCCGGCGGCTTCCACGTCATCCTTGTCGAACTGGGTGACCAGGCCGCCGCCTTCCTCATCGCAGGCGATGGGAGCGAAGTCGGTGAGCTTGGTCGGCGCGATCACCACGCCGCCGGCATGCTTGCCGGTACCGCGGGTGATACCTTCGAGCTTGAGGGCCATGTCCCAGATTTCCTGGGCCTCCTCGTCGGACTTGAGGAAGTCGCGCAGTACCTCTTCCTGCTCGTAGGCCTTCTCCAGGGTCATACCGACTTCGAATGGGATCATCTTCGACAGCCGGTCAGCCAGGCCGTAGGACTTGCCCTGCACCCGGGCCACGTCGCGCACCACCGCCTTGGCCGCCATCGAGCCGAAGGTGATGATCTGGCTCACCGCGTTGCGCCCGTAGGCTTCTGCCACGTAGTCGATGACCCGGTCGCGGCCGTCCATGCAGAAGTCAACGTCGAAGTCGGGCATGGAGATCCGCTCGGGGTTGAGGAAGCGCTCGAACAGCAGGTCGTAGGCCAGCGGATCCAGGTCGGTGATCTTCAGCGCGTAGGCGACCAGGGAGCCGGCCCCCGAGCCCCGGCCGGGGCCGACCGGCACGCCGTTGTTCTTCGCCCACTTGATGAAGTCCATCACGATCAGGAAGTAGCCGGGGAATCCCATCTGGATGATGGTGCCCAGCTCGAACTCCAGACGGTCGATGTATTTCTGCCGCACCTCTTCGTAGTTGGGCGTGGTTTCCTTCGGCCAGAGCACGGCCAGACGCTCCTCCAATCCCTCGTGGGAGGCCTGGCGCAGGTAGTCGTCGATAGTCATGCCTTCCGGCACGGGGAAATTGGGCAGGAAATATTTGCCCAGACGCACTTCGATATTACAGCGCTTGGCGATTTCGACGGTGTTTTCCAGGGCCTCGGGCAGGTCGGCGAACAGCTCGGCCATTTCCGCGGGCGTCTTCAGATACTGCTGATCCGAGTAGTTGCGCGGTCGTCGCGGGTCCTCGAGGGTACGCCCTTCGCCGATGCATACGCGGGTCTCGTGGGCCTCGAAATCCGCCTGCTTGAGAAAACGCACGTCGTTGGTCGCCACCAGCGGCACGCCGCAACGCTCGGCCAGAGCGACCGAGGCATGCAGGTGCTCTTCGTCGCCTGCCCGGTTGGTACGCTGCACCTCGAGATAGAGCCGATCGGGAAAGACCGCCTGCCACTCCTCCAGCAACGCCTGAGCCTGGGACTGATCGCCATTGAGCAGCGCCTGCCCGACATCTCCTTCCTTACCATTCAAGAGGATCAGGCCATCGGCGGCCTCCTTCACCCAGTCGCGCTGAATGATCACCAGACCGTTGTGCTGGCCCTCGGTCCAGCCGCGGGAGACCAGCTCTGTGAGATTGCGGTAACCCTTGGCATCCATAGCCAGCAGGGTCACTCGAGACAGCGGGCCATCCTCCTCGCGACTAGCAAGCCAGAGGTCCGCGCCGCAGATCGGTTTGATCCCGGCGCCATTGGCGGTCTTGTAGAACTTGACCAGCGAGCACATGTTGCTCTGGTCGGTAACCGCCACCGCCGGCATGCCGGCACCGGCCACCGCCTTGATCAGCGGCTTGACCCGGACCAGCCCGTCGACCAGGGAATACTCGGTATGCAGGCGCAGGTGGACGAAGGAAACGGGCATGGGTAGACCTTGGAAAACGGGCGACGAGGATGAAAATTGTAACGGCGGTAATGGGAAAGCTACAGAGCGCAGCCTGACGCGGGCAGATCCGGAAAACGCAGCCCGAGATCCTTCCTGCCTGTTTAGAGCAAAGCACCTGTAGCTGTTGGCAGCGCCGACTGCGCCAAGGCCTCGAAGGCGGCACGTACCGGGGCGAACGAACGGCGATGGATCCGGGTCGGCCCCAGACGGGTCAAAGCGTCAAGATGCTCGGCCGTGGGATAACCCTTATGTCCGGCCAGACCATAACCAGGATAAAGGAGATCCATGGCCTGCATTTCACGGTCCCGGCTAACCTTAGCCAGGATCGAAGCGGCGGCAATCGCCGGCACCTGGCTGTCCCCCTTGACCACCGCTGCAGTGGGAACCGACAACTGCGGACAGCGATTCCCGTCGATCAACGCCAGGCGCGGCATCACGCAGAGCCCCTCGACTGCACGCTGCATGGCCAGCATGGTGGCATGCAGGATGTTGAGGCGATCGATTTCCTCCACCTCGGCGCGACCGATACACCAGGCCAGCGCCTTCTCGCAGATCTCGTCGAACAACGCCTCGCGCCGTGCCTCACCGAGCTTTTTCGAATCGTTCAAGCCCCGGATCGGCCGGGACGGATCGAGAATCACGGCCGCCGTCACCACCGGCCCGCACAGGGGGCCGCGCCCCACCTCGTCGACCCCGGCCACCAGTTCCTCGACCAATGAGAAATCCAATCCAAGTTGCATCAGGCTCGCCCTGTCAGTTGCAGCACCGCCTCGGCCGCCTGTCGCGAGGCATCGCGACGCAGCGAACGGTGGATATCATCGAAAATGGTTTTCTGCCCATCCTCTTTTTCCAGAGCGAGCATCAACGTCTCGGCCAGCGCCGCCGGGGTAGCCCGCTCCTGCAGCAGCTCCGGCACCAGGGGGCGCCCGACCAGCAGGTTGGGCAAGGAGACATAAGGGATTTTCACCAGCCGCTTGAGAATCCGATAAGTCCAGGGAGCCATCCGATAAGCCACCACCATTGGCCGCTTGAACAGCAAGGCCTCGAGAGTCGCGGTCCCCGAAGCAATCAATACGGCATCGCAGGCAGCCAGCGCCTCATGGGAGCACCCATCGAGCAGTATCAGAGAACAATCCAGCTCGGCATCCGCCAGCAGATTCTCCAACTGCGCGCGCCGCTGCGGGTTGGCGCAGGGTACGACGAAGTGCACAGGCTCTGAACTCACCCCATGCAAGCGTGCGGCGGCCTCGATGAACAGAGGCCCCAGACGCGCCACCTCGGCACCGCGACTACCGGGCATCAGGGCGATAACCCTTTCATCATGAGGGAGCCCCAGTTCCTGGCGAGCCCGATCACGCTCGACCTGCAAGGGAATCTGATCAGCCAGCGGATGACCGACAAAGCTAACCGGCACTGACTTTTCTTCGTAGAAGCGCGCCTCGAAGGGGAACAGCGTCAGCATCAGATCGCAGGCCTGGCGAATCTTCTGGACCCGATTCTGCCGCCATGCCCAGACCGATGGGCTGACATAATGCACGGTCTTGATGCCGGCCCGGCGCAGCCTCAGCTCGATATCCAGATTGAAGTCAGGCGCATCGATGCCGATGAATACGTCTGGGCGGACTGTCAGCAGAGTCGAGATTAGCCATCGTCGCCGCCGCAACAATTCGGGCAGGCGTCCGAGAACCTCGACGAGCCCCATGACAGACAGACGCTCCATGGGAAAATAGGATTTCAGACCCTCGGCCTGCATCCGCGGACCGCCAGTACCGATGAACTCGATGTTCGGCAGACGGGCCTTCAAGGCCTGCATCAGCCCGGCTCCCAGAATGTCGCCGGACATTTCGCCGGCCACCAGCGCGACGCGCATTCCCCCGGTCATTTCAGCGGGTGATACCGCGAGTCGAGTTGCGGATCGAATCCCGGAAGACAGCCACCTCGGGAAACTGCGCGGCCAACTCTTCCAACTCCACCAGAGCCTGCTCTACAGTCAGCCCCTGGCGATACACCATCTTGTAGGCGCGGCGGAGGGCATGGATGGCCTCGGTCGTGAAACCACGCCGGCGCATGCCCTCGAAGTTCATGCTGCGCGCCTCGGCCGGATTGCCGAATACGGTGACGTAAGCCGGAACATCCTTGCCGATTGCGGTCCCCATGCCGGAGAAACTGTGCGCCCCCAAACGGCAGTACTGGTGAACCAGCGTATATCCAGAAAGAATCACCCAGTCGCCCAAGTGCACATGGCCTGCGAGAGCGGTATTGTTGACCAAGATGCAATGGTTACCGATCACGCTGTCATGGCCGATATGGGCATAGGCCATGATCAGGTTGTAATCTCCGATGGTGGTCTCTTCGCGGTCCTGAACGGTACCGCGATGGATGGTCACCCCCTCGCGGATCACGTTGTGATCACCTATCACCAGACGGGTCGGCTCTCCTTTGAACTTCAGATCGGGGGTATCCTCACCGATGCTGGAGAACTGAAAGATCCGGTTATGCCGACCGATCCAAGTCGGCCCCTTGACGATGACGTGGGGGCCGATTTCCGTACCTTCACCAATATGCACATCTGGCCCGATGATGGACCAGGGACCGACGCGCACACCGGCCGCCAGACTAGCCGACGGGTCGATGATGGCGCGAGGGTCAATCAAACTCATAGCTTTCGTTCCGCACAGATGATCTCAGCCGAACAGACGGATTTATCATCGACCAAGGCCTGACAATCGAATTTCCATATACCGCGTTTCATGCTGAGGAATTGAGCCTCGAGAATCAACTGGTCACCCGGCAATACAGGCTGCCGGAAGCGCAGCTTGTCGGAGCCGACGAAGTAGTAGAGGGTACCGTCGGAAGGCTTGACGTCTAGCATCTTGAAACCGAGGATTCCTGCCGCCTGAGCCATTGCCTCGACGATCAGAACCCCCGGCATGATTGGATGAAGGGGGAAATGCCCATTGAAGAAAGGCTCGTTGATGCTGACATTCTTATAGGCGCGAATGCGCTGACCCTCGACGTCAAGGTCTACCACTCTATCAACCAGAAGGAAAGGATAACGATGAGGCAGATACTCGCGAATCTCTTTGATGTCCATCATATTTTCAGAAAAGCCTGTGAGTAAAAATTAGGGACGCGCGTCTGGGCGGGTTCAGGCTTCTGATGAACCATCACCGCCGGAGGTCACGGTTGCCAGGCGCTTTTCCATCTGCTGAAGGCGACGAGCCAGATCATCCAACTGGCGTATACGGGCGACGCTCTTCTTCCACTCTGCTGCCGGCTGCATTGCCGTGCCGGAGGAATAAGCGCCCGGTTGAGAGATAGAACGAGTAACCATGGTCATACCGGTGACAAATACGTCATCGCATACCTCGATATGCCCGACCATGCCGACTCCGCCAGCGATCATGCAACGCTGGCCAATCTGGGTGCTGCCGGAAATTCCGCAACAACCAGCCATGGCTGTGTGATCGCCGATCTGGACGTTGTGCGCGATCATAATCTGGTTATCCAGCTTGACCCCGTTACCAATACGGGTATCCACCAATGCCCCCCGATCAATAGTGGTATTCGCACCGATTTCTACATCATCTCCGATGAGGACTCCGCCATTCTGTGCGATCTTGATCCAGACACCTTTTTCCTTGGCGAAGCCAAAACCCTCACCCCCGATCACCGCGCCCGACTGGATAACCACACGCTTACCGATCCGCACGTCATGGTAGAGCGTGACCCTCGGAGCCAACCAGCCATCCGCGCCGATCCTGCTGCGCGCCCCGATGAAGCAATGGGCACCAACGACCACCCCGGCCTCAATCCTTACACCCGACTCGATGACGGAATAGGCACCGATACTGGCGCGGTCATCCACAACGGCATCGCCCGCAATCACAGCTGTCGGATGAGTGCCGGGGATCGCTTTCGGCTTCGGGTCGAACAGATGTGATAACCGCGCATACGCCAGATAAGGATCAGCCAGTATAAGCGCATCGCCGCCGTAACTCTCGGCATCATCCGGAGTCAACAGCAAGGCGCCCGCATGGGTTTCCGAAAGGAACTTGCGGTATTTCGGGTTGGCAAGGAAGCTCAGCTGCTGGGGGCCAGCTTCCTCCAGGGAAGCAAGCCCGCTGATCGATCTGTCCGCTGCACCGCGCAGGGTGGCGCCAAGCCGTTCAGCGAGCTCACCAAGGGTGAACATAGGAGATGTCATCATCAACGCATTTGATTCATACGTTCGATGACTTGACGGGTGATGTCGTATTGCGGCTTGACGTCGACCACCGCACCACGCTCGATCACCAGATCGAAGTTTCCTTTGCTGATAATTTCCTCGACGGCTTTGTCCAGTTTCGGCTTGAGCTGCTTGAGCATGTCGCGGTCGGCCACAGCCTTTGCCTCATTCAGCTCCTTGGACTGGAACTGGAAATCACGCGCCTTCTGCTTGAACTCCAGTTCAAGGCGCTCACGCTCGGCAGTCGAGAGCTTTTCACCATCCTTCACCAGGCGATCTTGAATGCGCTTGGCATCGTCTTCCAAGGACTTCAGTTTGTTCAACTGAGGGCCGAACTTCTTCTCCGCATCCACGGCATAGCGCTTGGCAGCATCGGATTCGAGCAACGCCATCTGGTAATTGAGCACTGCAATCTTCATTTCGGCGAATGCCGGAGATGCCAGCAGGACAGCACTGAACAAAAACCATTGAGTCAATTTACGCACGATGCACTCCTGCTATGAAGCATTTACAGATAAAACGGGGCGGCTGTCAGTAGGTCTGCCCCAGAGAGAATTGGAAGAACTGGGTATCGGCATTCTGCGGCTTTTGAACCGGAGCGGCTACACTGAAACTGAGAGGCCCCATGGCAGTGATCCAGGTCAGGCCGACACCAACAGCGCTAGCTAGGTTGCTGGGGCTGATGCTGCAAGAGTCGTCCTTTTTCCTGCCACCAGTCACACCATTTTTCTGGGCATTACTGCAGTTCGTATCGAACACGTTACCCACGTCCCAGAATACAGTACTGCGCAACGAGCGTTGATCCTCGACGAACGGAAGAGGGAACAGCACCTCGACTCCACCGATAAGCTTGACGTTACCACCGAAGGGTTGTGGCTTCTGATCCGGATCATTGGCAGCGGGAGTACTACGCGAGCCCAGACTGCCGGCACGGAAACCACGAACCGAGCCGAAACCGCCCCCATAGTAGTTTTCATAGAATGGCATCTTGGATGTCGAGCCGAAACTATCGGCATAGCCCAGTTCTGTATGGAAACGCAGGGTATAGGTTTCAGTCAGCGGCGTGAACAACTGAGCATTGTACTCAAGCTTGTAGAACGACAGGTCACTTCCCGGCAAGGTGGTCTGCAGCGATAAGCCTTGAGAATGCCCCTTGGTAGCCATGACCCCCTTGTTCAGAGTCGACTCTGACCATCCGGCGGAAGCCTTGAAGTTCATGAAGCTGTCGCCTTCCTTGTCGATGAAATCAAGGATTTCTCCGACCGGATAGGTACCGGGCTTGATCTTGTCCTGCTGAGCTGACAAGCCGTAGCTCAACCGTGAGGTCTCGTTGATCGGATAACCGAGGTTGACGCCAGCACCATAACTATCCAGCGAATAGCTGGAGTAACTGACATTGAGCTTGTCGTAATTGGAAGTGCGGTAAAATACGTTGTAGCCAAGACTGATCCCATCGTCAGTCCAATAAGGATCAGTGAAGGCAAAGTTATAGTTGGTCTGATAATTACTGCGGGTCAGACCGATGCTGACCCGGTTACCAGTACCGAGGAAGTTGTTCTGGCTGATTGATCCACCGAGCACGAGACCCGAGTTCTGGGCGAAACCGACGCTGGCGCTGACGGAACCGGAAGGCTGCTCTTCAACCGTGTAGTTGACGTCAACCTGATCGTCAGTACCAGGCACCTGGGGGGTCTCGACGTTGACCTCTTTGAAGAATCCCAGACGCTCGAGACGAACCTTGGACTGATCGATCAGGTAAGTGGATGCCCAGCCGCCCTCCATCTGACGCATCTCGCGGCGAAGCACTTCGTCTTCGGTCTTGGTATTCCCACGGAAATTGATACGGTTCACATAAGCCCGCTTGCCCGGATCGACCACGAAGGTCACCGATACCGTATGGTCCTCATCATGGGGCTCGGGAACAGCATTGACGTTGGCAAAGGTATAGCCCTCGTTGCCCAGGCGACGGGTGATCAGTTCGGAAGTGCTGGTCATTACCTTGCGCGAAAAGACCTGCCCCTCCTTTGCTAACACCAAGGAGCGAATCTCATCCTCCGGGACTTTGAGATCGCCAGCCAGCTTTACATCGCGAACGGTGTACTTCTCACCCTCTTCGATGTTGACGGTGATATAGACATGCTTCTTGTCGGGCGTAATGGATACCTGGGTAGAGGAGATATCCATGTTGATATAGCCGCGATCCAGGTAGTAAGAGCGCAGACGCTCCAGATCTCCGGACAGCTTTTCCCGCGCATACTTGTCGTCGTTGCGGAAAAAGGACAACAGGTTCGTGATTTTCAGCTCGAACAGATTGAGCAGGGTCTTGTCAGGAAAGACGGTATTCCCGACCACGTTGATATGCTGGATAGCAGCAACCGAGCCCTCATTGATCTTGATCTTCAGTAGCACGCGATTACGCGGTTGCGGTACTACTTCAGTTTGAATGTCGGCCGAATACCGCCCCTGAGCGATATACTGGCGAAGCAGCTCATTGCGGACCCCCTCCAGAGTGGCTCGCTGGAAGATCTCACCCTCGGCGAGCCCAGATTGTTGCAACCCCTTCAGAAGGTCTTCCGACTTGATAGCCTTGTTGCCCTCCAGCTCGATCCCCGAAATTGTTGGGCGCTCGACCACATTGATGACCAGGACATTTCCTTCACGGCCGAGTTGGATATCCTGGAAGAAGCCTGTCCGGAATAGAGCTCGCGTTGCCTCCACCAGACGGCGGTCGTCTACCTGCTCGCCGACGTTCAGCGGTAGTGCACCGAATACGCTGCCGGCGGAAACCCGCTGCAAACCGTTCACGCGAATATCGGTTATTTTGAAAGACTCAGCGTGAACCTCAGCGGTCATCAAAGCGGCGAGGACCGCGGGTAGCAGCAGGCGTTTCATGAAGTCCTTTTTTCCAACTGTCAATAAAGAACCTGCCGCAAAATGCGGCAGGTTCGTAAATTCGGCAGCGCATTACAGTCGACTCAAATCGTTTAATAGAGCCAACAGCATCACTCCGATCACGAGACTGATGCCGATCTGCATACCCCAAGCCTGCACTCTTTCGGACAAGGGGCGCCCACGCACGGCTTCGACAACGTAATACAACAAATGCCCACCATCGAGCACCGGGATAGGCAGCAGATTGAGTACCCCCAAGCTTATGCTCAGGTAGGCGAGAAAGTTCAGGAAGTCCCCCACCCCGGACTGGGCCGAAGCGCCGGCCACTTTAGCAATGGTTATCGGCCCGCTCAAGTTTTTTACCGAGAGCTCGCCGAAGAGCATTTTCTTCAGGGACTCGAACGTCAGGACGCTCATGCTCCAGGTACGCCGGAAAGCTTCGCCAATCGCATCCGAGGGACTGAAACGAACAGTGCGCAGCATCTCAGGAGGCCAGTCGACGCCCTCCACGCCGGCACCTAGGTAGCCACTACGTGCCTTGCCCTCTCCTCGTGAGCCCAAGATGACGGGCACCTCGAGCCGCTGTCCGGCACGCTCTATGAGCAAAACCACACGCTCGCCAGGGCGCGCACGAACCCTGTCCACGACCTGTTGCCAGTCATCCAATGTCTGCCCATCCAACGCCAGCAGACGATCGCCACTGAGCAAACCGGCCGCCTGCGCAGCCCCCTTCGGGTCAAGCCGCCCCAGCAACGGTGGAATGGCGGGACGCCAAGGGCGGATCCCCAGCGCCGCGATCGGATCGGGCTCATCTATTCCTTTCAGCCAATCCTCAAGAACCACTTGGCGCGTCTGATCCACGTTGGATCCATTGTCGCGCACGGTCACCTTCAGCCGCCCGGACTCCCCCAGACGCCGGACCAGCTGCAGGTTTACTGCTGCCCAGCCGAAGGTTTCCTCGCCATCTACAGCGACGATCTCCTGCCCGGCGGCCAATCCCGCCGCCGCAGCCAGACTACCCTCCTCGACCGAGCCGATAACAGGTCTGACCTGCTGGCTTCCGAGCACCGCGAACAGCCAGAAGAAGCACAGTGCCAAGAGGAAATTGGCCAACGGGCCGGCGGAGACGATCGAAATGCGCTGCCAGACACTCTTACGATTGAAAGCCTGATCGAGGAGCTCGCCCGGCACCTCTGCCTCTCGCTCGTCGAGCATCTTCACGTAACCGCCCAGCGGCACCGCTGCGATCATGAATTCGGTGCCCTTCCGGTCATGCCAACGCAGCAGCGGCTTGCCGAAGCCGATGGAAAAGCGCAGAACCTTGACCCCACAGCGACGAGCGACCCAGAAATGGCCGAACTCGTGGAAGGTGACCAAGACCCCGAGGGCAATGAAGGTGCCCACGATCATGTAAAGTGCACTCATTGAATGACTCCTCGGGAATCCGTGGTCGTTCCAGGCGCGATACGGCTAACGGCGAATCCGCTCATCGCCAACGGATCAGCGTCCACCTCGCTGCAGCCAACCCTCGGCCAGCGAGCGCGCCTTGGCATCCGCATGCAAGACTGCGTCCAGGCTATCGGCGGCCGTATTCGATTCCGCCTCGAGCACGTCTCCGATCATACTCGCGATTTCCGTGAAGCGAATGCGCCGCTCGAGGAAAGCGGATACGGCCACTTCGTTGGCGGCATTGAGCATAGCCGGAGCACAACCGCCAGCCTCTGCAGCCTGGCGCGCGAGACGCAAACAGGGGAATCGCTGCTCGTCGGGAGCTTCGAAATCCAGCTGGGCAACCCTGAATAGATCCAGCGGGGCAACACCCGAGTCGATCCGCTCAGGCCAAGCCAAAGCGTGAGCGATGGGAGTGCGCATATCCGGATTGCCCAACTGAGCCAGAACCGAGCCATCGACATAATCGACCAAGGAATGGATAACGCTCTGTGGATGAACGACCACCTCGACCTGTGCCGGCTGCGCATCGAATAGCCAGCAGGCCTCGATCAACTCCAGCCCCTTGTTCATCATGCTCGCAGAATCGACGGAGATCTTCCGGCCCATGGACCAGTTGGGATGGGCACAAGCCTGCTCGGGCGTCACATCAACCAAACCCGCTGCAGGCATTTGTCGGAATGGACCACCTGAGGCCGTCAGCAGAATGCGGCGCACCCCGACCTTGCTCAGCCCTCGCTGATAATCGGACGGTAGGCATTGGAAAATCGCATTGTGCTCGCTGTCGATAGGCAGAAGCTGCGAACCACTACGGCGTACCGCCTGCATGAACAAGGCACCGGACATCACCAGCGCCTCCTTGTTGGCCAACAGGACTTTCTTGCCAGCCTCCACAGCAGCCAGCGTCGGACGCAAACCGGCCGCCCCGACGATTGCCGCCATCACGGCATCCACCTCGGGATGGGCGGACACCTCGCAAAGGCCATCTGTCCCCCGCAAGACCCGAGTAGCCAACCCAGCAGACCGTAGATCATCCTGCAGCTGACGCGCCGCCACCTCTGTCGGCACCACGGCGTATCTCGGACGGAAGCGCAAGCAGAGCGCCCTCAACTCGTCCAAACGGGCGTACCCGGTTAGTGCGAACGCCTGGTAGCGATCAGGATGGCGGGCGATGACATCTAGCGTACTTTTGCCGATCGAACCGGTAGCACCCAGCACCGTTATCTGTTGCGGATTCAAAGTTTCCCCCAGCCAGCAATCCAAAGAATGACAACGAAGAGCGGAATGGCTGCCGTCAAGCTGTCGATGCGATCCAAGACACCACCATGCCCGGGCAACAGGTGGCTGCTGTCCTTAAGTCCGGATTGGCGCTTGAACATGCTTTCGGCCAGATCCCCGACCACCGAAACGAGCACCACCAGCGTTGAACCGACCAGCGCCAGCGATAGCTCGGACATCGACCAGCCGCGAAACAAACCGACTCCTGCAGTGATCAACAGGCTGACCAACAGACCGCCAAACAACCCTTCCCAACTTTTTCCGGGACTTACCTTCGGTGCGAGCTTGTGCTTGCCGAAGGCTCTGCCAAAGAAGAAGGCGCCGATATCTGCTGCCCAGACGAGCACCATCACGGCGACGATGAGCCAGTTCGCTAAAGGCCACTGCTTGAGCAGCAGCAAGCCTTTCCAGGCCGGCAGCAGAATCAGCAGACCGATGAGCAACCGTCTAGCGGTACTCTCCCAGTAGAAGCTGCTTTGCGGATAACGCAGCACCAACGGCACGGCCAGCAACCACCAGACGAGAGCCAGCGGGAGCAGCAAGGTCGAAATCACTGGAATTTGGTAAAGCATCCAAAGTGTCAATGCGACCAGTGCAGCGAACCCCACCCTTGCCGCCTGGGCCTCGAGCCCGGCCAGTCGAGCCCACTCCCAGGCCCCCAGCGTGATCACGCCCCCGATAAACGCAGCGAATGCCCAGCCATCCAGAAGAAAAAAGCCGCCCAACGCGATGGGCAGGAGAATCAGCGCGGTAATAACTCTCTGCTTGAGCATCAGAGCCGCGCCTCTGTTTCGATCTGCTCGCTGGTCTTGCCGAAGCGACGCTGGCGAGTCGCGAAATCGGCCAGTGCCTTGCGCATGGCATCCTGTTTGAAGTCGGGCCAATAGAGATCGCTAAAATACAATTCGGCGTAGGAAAGCTGCCAAAGCAGAAAATTACTGATGCGATGGTCTCCACCAGTACGAATACATAGATCGGGCAAAGGCAGATCACCTGTCGAGAGGCAGCTCTGCAGGAGCTGCGGACTGATTTCCTCTGGCTGCAGATGGCCGGCCTTGACCTCCCGCGCCAGGCGCTGAGCGGCCTGGACGATGTCCCACTGACCGCCGTAATTGGCGGCGATCTGCAGGATGAAGCGATCCTGCCCGGCCGTCTGCAGCTCGGCCTCGCGCATAGCCGCCTGCAATTCCGGCCGGAAGCGGGAACGGTCGCCAATAATGCGCAAAGAGATGCCGTTTTCCTCGAGCTTCTTCGCCTCGCGGCGCAAGGCAGCTAAAAACAGATCCATCAAGGCACCGACCTCTGCGGCGGGACGCTGCCAGTTCTCGCTGGAGAACGCGAACAGGGTCAGCACCTCGACGCCGGCCTCGAGGCAAGCCTCGATCACCGCGCGCACCGCGTCCACACCGGCCTTGTGCCCGGCGATACCAGGCAACAGGCGTTTCTTCGCCCAGCGATTATTCCCATCCATGATGATGGCCACATGACGTGGCACTGCGGGCTGAGCAGCCGTCTTCTTCTTGTCCATAAGGCTTCCTGTAAAAGCCGCTATCACACGGCCATCAGGTCGGTTTCCTTGTTCTCCAAGGCCTTGTCAACCTCGGCAACATGCTTATCGGTCAGCTTCTGGACCTCATCAGCCGCGCGGCGCTCCTCGTCCTCGCTGATCTCCTTCTCTTTGACCAGATCCTTCAGTTGAGCCAGAGCATCGCGGCGAATATTACGCACGGCGACCCGGGCGTTCTCCGCCTCAGCGCGGGCCTGACGGGTATAGCCCTTGCGGGTCTCCTCGGTCAGCGCCGGCATCGGCACTCGAATGGTGGTACCCGCGGTCGCCGGATTGAGCCCCAGATCGGAGGTCATGATCGCCTTTTCCACCGCTTGGATCATGCTCTTGTCGAACACGGTCAGAGCCAGGGTGCGCGCGTCTTCGGCAACCACGTTGGCCACCTGGCGCAATGGAGTGTCAGCGCCATAGTAGGAAACCATGACACCATCCAGAATGCTCGGATGGGCACGACCGGTACGGATCTTGGCGAACGCGTGGCCCAGGGATTCCAGAGTCTTCTTCATGCGCTCCTGCGCGTCCTTCTTGATCTCATTGATCATGCTTACTCTCCTCGATCAGGGTTCCCTCGGCGCCCCCCACGACGATGTTCAGCAGGGCGCCAGGCTTGTTCATATTGAAGACACGCAGAGGCATCTTGTGATCACGACACAGACAGATAGCGGTCAGATCCATCACACCCAGCTTGCGATCGAGCACTTCATCATAGGTCAGGTGATCGAACTTCTCGGCATTGGGATCCTTGAACGGGTCGGCAGTGTAGACGCCATCCACCTTGGTGGCTTTGAGCACCAGATCGGCATCGACCTCGATGGCACGCAGGCAGGCCGCGGAGTCCGTGGTGAAGAATGGGTTGCCGGTGCCGGCAGAAAATATCACTACTTCGCCAGAGGTCAGATGGCGCATGGCCTTGCGCCGATCGTAGTGGTCGGTCACGCCAACCATGGAAATCGCCGACATAACCAGTGCGGGGATATTGGAGCGCTCCAGAGCATCCCGCATAGCCAAGGCGTTCATCACCGTAGCCAGCATACCCATGTGATCTCCGGTCACGCGGTCCATGCCGGCAGCAGAAAGCGCAGCACCACGGAACAGGTTGCCTCCGCCGACCACCAGGCCGACCTGAACGCCGATACCGACCAATTGACCGACCTCAAGGGCCATGCGATCCAGTACCTTGGGATCTATACCGAAGTCTTCGGAGCCCATTAGGGCTTCGCCGCTGAGTTTGAGCAGAATGCGTTTATAGCGAGGTTGACGTCCACTCACCTGCTGGGCCATTGCGAATCTCTCCTGCGGCACTTTGAATCATGACAGACAATTACGCCTGCGGGTTTTCTGCGCAGCTATGGCGCGAACAACAAATAGACGCTTCTGGCGCCCTCGGTCTGAGAGGCCTATTGATCGGCCCCATGCCCCGCCAGGACAAGGAGCAAACCGGCGCCTTGAGCGGCAAAACCGCCAGGCGGATCGACCGAACAGACCGCTAGTTTGACAAAGAGGCCGCACGCGTGAGCGGGCAGCCTCTTGTCGGGACGACGGTGATAAACCGTCTTATTGCTTGCTGGCAGCGACTTGGGCGGCAACTTCGGCAGCGAAGTCGACCTCAGCCTTCTCGATGCCCTCACCCACTTCGTAGCGAACGAAGGAGACGATCTCGGCACCGGCCTTCTTGGCAAGAGCGCCGACCTTGATTTCCGGGTCCTTGACGAAAGGCTGCTCGATCAGGCTGGCCTCGGCGAGGAACTTGCTGATACGGCCCTTGACCATGTTCTCGACGATGTTTTCCGGCTTGCCGGCGATCTTGTCGGCGTTGAGGGCCAGGAAAATCTCTTTCTCCTTGGCGACGGCTTCCTCGGAGACCTGGGTCGGGTCCAGGAACTGCGGGTTGCTGGCCGCCACGTGCATGGCGATTTCGCGAGCCAGTTCGGAATCGCCGCCCTTGAGGGTCACCAGCACGCCGATGCGGTGGCCGTGCAGGTAGGCACCGACCACGTCGCCTTCGACACGGGTCAGACGGCGGATGTTGACGTTTTCGCCGGTCTTGGCCACCAGAGCCTCGCGAGCGGACTCCTGGGCAGCGACCAGCGGAGCCACGTCGGTCAACTTCTCGGCGAAAGCCTTTTCCAGACTATCGGCGACGAAGGCCTTGAAGTCTTCCTGCAGAGCCAGGAAGTCGGTCTGGGAGTTGATTTCGACGATCACGGCCGACTTGTTGTCAGCTGCCACCTTGACGGCGATGGCACCCTCGGCAGCGATGTTGCCAGCCTTCTTGGCCGCCTTGATCGCACCGGAAGCGCGCATGTCGTCGATGGCCTTTTCGATGTCGCCACCGGCGGCAACCAGGGCCTTCTTGCACTCCATCATGCCCTGGCCGGTACGCTCGCGCAGTTCCTTGACCAGAGCCGCAGTAATCTCTGCCATGTTCGCAATCCTCTAGGATAGGTTTCAAACCACTCAACCCGGCAAGCCGAGCGGGCTTCAATTCGAAGGTGGCAAAAAGGGGGCCTAGCCCCCTTTTCGCGCACCGGGTAACGCAGACGTCCGAACTTAGCCTTCTGCGACCTCGGAGGCCGCGACTTCTTCGACGAACTCGTCGCCGGTGCTGGCGTTCTGACGCCCCTGGATAATCGCGTCGGCCATGGCGACCAGGTACAGCTGAACGGCGCGGATGGCGTCGTCGTTACCCGGGATGATGTAATCCACACCTTCCGGGCTGCTGTTGGTATCGACGATGCCGATCACCGGAATGCCCAGCTTGTTGGCTTCGCTGATCGCGATGCGCTCATGGTCGACGTCGATCACGAACATGGCGTCCGGCAGACCGCCCATGTCCTTGATGCCACCCAGGCTGCGCTCCAGCTTCTCCAGATCGCGAGTGCGCATCAGCGCTTCTTTCTTGGTCAGCTTGGCGAAGGTGCCGTCCTGGGACTGGGCTTCCAGCTCGCGCAGACGCTTGATGGAGGCGCGAATGGTCTTGTAGTTGGTCAGCATGCCGCCGAGCCAACGGTGATCGACGTACGGCATGCCGCAGCGGGTCGCTTCTTCACGCACGAGCTTGCCGGCGGAACGCTTGGTGCCTACGAACAGGATCTTGTTCTTGCTGGCAGCCAGCTTTTCAACGAAGGCCAGGGCCTCGTTGAACATCGGCAGAGTCTTTTCCAGGTTGATGATGTGAATCTTGTTGCGCGCGCCGAAGATGTACTTGTTCATCTTCGGGTTCCAGTAACGGGTCTGGTGGCCGAAGTGCACACCGGCCTTCAGCATGTCGCGCATGTTGACTTGGGACATCTCTATTCCTCGATAAGTCGGGTTGGGCCTCCACGCATCCCAATATCCAACCCTTGCGGGCACCCAGGATATCGTGTCGATGCGTGTGTGGGTTTTGCGCTCGCTGGACAGGGATCCTCCGAGCGGCGCGCTTTATAGCATAAAAGCCAGCTGCGAGCTACAGGCCTGCAGGATTCGCGGCGCCATCCATCCTCGCCACGGCGACCGGGCCGTACTGCTTTGGCGGGGTTTTCCGTGCTTTTCTCGGGCTTCTGACCAATTTGGTTTATTATCGTTCTTTCTGATTTGTAGCCTTGCGCCCCGTGCGCCCAGAGAGTTTTTCATGACCGTCACTATCAAGACGCCCGAGGAAATCGAAAAAATGCGCGTAGCCGGCCGCCTGGCCGCCGACGTGCTGGAAATGATCGGCAAATATGTGAAGCCCGGCGTCACCACCGAGGAACTGGACCGGATCTGCCACGATTACATGGTCAACGAGCAGAAGGCTATTCCGGCACCGCTCAATTACAAGGGTTTTCCCAAGTCGATCTGCACCTCGATCAACCACGTGGTCTGCCACGGCATCCCCAATGACAAGCCACTCAAGGATGGCGATATCGTCAATATCGACATCACGGTGATCAAGGACGGCTATCACGGGGACACCAGCATGATGTTCCTAGTCGGCAATGTTTCCGAATGGGCCAGAAGGCTGTGCCAGGTGACCCAGGAGTGCCTGTATAAAGGCATCGAACTGGTCCGCCCGGGCGCCCATCTCGGCGATATCGGCGAGGTGATCCAGAAGCACGCCGAGAAGAACGGTTTCTCCGTGGTCCGCGAATACTGCGGTCATGGCATCGGAGCCGTGTTCCACGAAGAGCCCCAGGTGTTGCACTACGGCCGCGCCGGCACCGGCCTGGAGCTCAAGGAGGGCATGACCTTCACCATCGAGCCGATGATCAACCAGGGCCGCGCTGAGACCCGTCTGCTCGGCGACGGCTGGACCGCCATCACCAAGGACCGCAAGCTCTCTGCCCAGTGGGAGCACACCATCCTGGTGACCGCCGACGGATACGAGATCCTCACTCTGCGCAGCGACGACACCATCCCGCGCACCTCGGCCTGACGGCGGCGTACAGCACTCAAAAGGAAGGAACTCATGTCATGCCGCAGGTAGATCCGGAATTGTTCGACCATGGCCAGTTCCAGGCGGAGCTGGCTCTGAAGGCCAGCCCCATCGCCGCATTCAAGAAGGCCATCAAGCACGCACGGGAGGTGCTCGACGAGCGCTTTCTGGCCGGCCGCGACATTCGTCGCCTGATCGAGGACCGCGCCTGGTTCGTCGACCAGATCCTTTGCCAAGCCTGGAACCGCTTCGACTGGAGCGAGGACGCCGATATCGCCCTGGTCGCGGTCGGAGGCTACGGGCGTGGCGAGCTGCACCCGTATTCGGACATCGACCTGCTGATCCTGCTGGACGGCGACGACCATGAGACCTTTCGCGAGTCCATCGAGGGCTTTCTCACCCTGCTCTGGGACATCGGCCTGGAAGTGGGCCAGAGCGTGCGCTCGGTGGCCGAGTGCGCCGAGGAGGCCCGAGCCGACCTGACGGTGATCACCAACCTGATGGAAAGCCGCACCATCGCCGGCCCCGAGCGCCTGCGCCAGCGCATGCAGGAGGTCACCAGCCCCGAGCGGATGTGGCCGAGTCAGGCCTTCTTCCTCGCCAAGCGCGACGAGCAGAAAGCCCGCCACGCCCGCTACAACGACACCGAGTACAACCTGGAGCCCAACGTCAAGGGCTCACCCGGCGGACTGCGCGACATCCAGACCATCCTCTGGATCGCCCGCCGCCAGTTCGGCACCCTCAAGCTGCACGCGATGGTCGGCCAGGGCTTCCTGCTGGAAGGCGAATATGCCCTGCTCTCCGAATCCCAAGAGTTCCTCTGGAAGGTGCGCTATGCCCTGCACATGCTTGCCGGCCGCGCGGAGGACCGCCTGCTTTTCGACTACCAGCGTCAGATCGCCGGACTGCTCGGCTACCAAGATAGCGACGCCAAACTGGCGGTCGAGCGCTTCATGCAGAAGTACTACCGGGTGGTGATGGGCATCGCCGAGCTGACCGAACTGGTCTCCCAGCACTTCGAGGAAGTCATCCTCCGCAGCGACAAGGCCGACCAGATCGAGCCCCTGAACAGTCGCTTCCAGATCCACGACGGCTATCTGGAGGCCTGCAACGAGAGCGTCTTCAAGCGCGCCCCGTTCGCCCTGATGGAGATTTTCGTGCTGCTGGCCCAGCACCCGGAAATCAAGGGCGTGCGTGCCGATACCATCCGCCTGCTGCGGGATCATCGCTATCTGATCAACGACGAATTCCGCAACGACATCCGCAACACCAGCCTGTTCATCGAGCTGTTCAAGTGCCGCCAGGGTATCCACCGCAACCTGCGCAGAATGAACCGCTACGGCATACTGGGGCGTTATCTGCCGGAGTTCGGGCACATCGTCGGCCAGATGCAGCACGACCTGTTCCACATCTATACCGTGGACGCCCACACCCTGAACGTGATCAAGCAGTTGCGCAAGCTGACCTGGCCGGAGATGGCGGAGAAGTATCCGTTGGCCAGCAAGCTCACCACCAAGCTGCCCAAGCCCGAGCTGATCTACATCGCCGGCCTCTATCATGACATCGGCAAGGGCCGCGGCGGCGACCACTCGGAGCTCGGCGCGGCCGACGCCCGTGCCTTCTGCGAACGCCATCACCTGCCGGCCTGGGACACCGAGCTAGTGGTCTGGTTGGTGCGCAACCACCTGGCGATGTCCACCACCGCCCAGCGCAAGGACCTCTCCGACCCGCAGGTGATCTTCGACTTCGCCCGCCAGGTCGTCGACCAGACCCACCTGGACTATCTCTACGTGCTGACCGTGGCGGACATCAACGCCACCAACCCGACGCTATGGAACTCCTGGCGCGCCAGCCTGTTGCGCCAGCTCTACACCGAGACCAAGCAGGCGCTGCGCCGCGGCCTGGAGCACCCGGTCGACCGCGAGGAGCAGATCCGCCAGACCCAGAGCGCCGCGCTGGATATCCTGGTGCGCAGCGGCACCGACCCTGACGATGCCGAGCAGCTCTGGTCGCAGCTGGGCGACGACTACTTCCTGCGCCATACCGCCAACGACGTCGCCTGGCATACCGAGGCGATTCTGCAGCACCCGGTCACCAGCAGCGATCCGCTGGTCCTGATCAAGGAGACCACCCAACGCGAGTTCGAGGGGGCCACCCAGATCTTCATCTACGCGCCGGATCAGCACGACTTCTTCGCCGTGACCGTGGCCGCCATGGACCAGCTCAATCTGAGCATCCATGACGCCCGCATCATCACCTCGACCAGTCAGTTCACCCTGGACACCTACATCGTGCTGGACGCCGATGGCAGCCCAATCGGCGAAAACCCGCGGCGCATCCAGGAGATCCGCCGCGGACTGGTGGAAGCCCTGCGCAATCCTGACGACTACCCGACCATCATCCAGCGCCGGGTGCCGCGCCAGCTCAAGCATTTCGCCTTCGCGCCGCAGGTCACCATCCACAACGACGCGCAGCGTCCGGTGACCATTCTCGAACTGACCGCGCCCGATCGCCCCGGTCTGCTGGCGCGCCTCGGCAAGATCTTCCTGGAGTTCGACCTGTCGCTGCAGAACGCCAAGATCGGCACCCTGGGCGAGCGGGTCGAGGACGTCTTCCTGGTCACCGATGCGAACAACCAGCCGCTGTCCGACCCGGAGCTCTGCATACGCCTGCAGCAGGCGATCGTCGAGCAGCTGTCGGATGCCGAGAACCATAGCCCCCAGCCTAGCCAGATCAGCATCTGACCGGACTGAAGCCGAAGCCAAGAAAAAATGAACAACGCCCTGAACCTGCTGCAGCCCTACCCTTTCGAGAAGCTCCGCGCACTGCTCGCCGGAGTGCAGCCGCCGGCCGACAAGGCCCCCATCGCCCTGTCCATCGGCGAACCCAAGCACCGCTCGCCGAGTTTCGTCGCCGAAACCCTGGCGGCCAATCTCGACCAGCTGTCGGTCTACCCGACCACTCTCGGCTTGCCGGCGTTGCGCGAAGCCATCGCCCACTGGTGCGAGCGGCGTTTTCGGGTGCCGGCCGGTTGGCTCGATCCGGCGCGCCACGTGCTGCCGGTGAACGGCACCCGCGAGGCGCTGTTCTCCTTCACCCAGGCGGTGGTGGAGCGCGAGCGCAGTGGCCTGGTGATCAGCCCGAACCCCTTCTACCAGATCTACGAGGGCGCGGCCCTGCTCGCCGGCGCCACGCCCCACTACCTGCCGTGCACCGAAGAAAACGGTTTCAACCCCGATTTCGACGCTGTTCCGGCAGAGGTGTGGCAGCGCTGCCAGATTCTCTTCATCTGCTCGCCGGGCAACCCCACCGGCGCCTTGGTGCCGCTGGATACCTTGAAGAAGCTGATCGCGCTGGCCGACGAACACGACTTCGTGATCGCCGCCGACGAATGCTACAGCGAGCTCTATTTCGACGAGCAGAACCCGCCGTCCGGCCTGCTGACCGCCTGCGCCGAGCTCGGCCGCAGCGACTTCTCCCGCTGCGTGGTGTTCCACAGCCTGTCCAAGCGCTCCAACCTGCCGGGCCTGCGCTCCGGCTTCGTCGCTGGCGACGCCGAGATCCTGAAGAAATACCTGCTCTACCGCACCTACCACGGCTGCGCCATGCCGGTGCAGACCCAACTGGCCAGCATCGCCGCCTGGAACGACGAGGCCCACGTGAGCGCCAACCGGGTGCTCTACCGGGAGAAATTCGATGCGGTGCTGGATATCCTGCAACCGGTGCTGGATGTGAAGCGGCCGGACGGCAGTTTCTACCTCTGGCCGAGAACGCCAGCGGACGATACGGTCTTCACCCGCGAGCTGTTCGCCCGCGAGCACGTGACCGTGGTGCCGGGCTCCTTCCTCTCGCGCGAAGTGGACGGCTTCAACCCCGGAGCCAACCGCGTGCGCATGGCCCTGGTCGCCCCGCTGGCCGAATGCGTGGAAGCCGCCGGGCGTATCCGCGACTTCGTGAACGCCGGCTGAAGCCTGTCGGCGCGGGGCGACCCGCGCCTTCAGCCGCGCTGCAAGCGTGCTTCGCTGATATCCAGATCGCGCAGGATTTCTCCGAGCAGATCGTCGTCCACCTGGTGCTCGCGGCGCAGGCGGTACAGTTCGAGACGTTGGGCCCGCAGGGCCTCCAGACGCAGACGCTGCTCCAGCTCATCCATCTGCCGCATCCGTGTCCGCGCCTCGCCGGAGCTGTCCTGCTCCAGCTGCTGGCGGTACTCGGCCATGATCTTGGCCTTGACCTCGGTCGCCAGGGCCATTCCCTCCGCATCCAGCGAAGCATCCTCGGCCTGCGCCTCCAGGGCACGGATCGCCGCCTCGACGGTCCTCGCCCAATGCCGCTGCAGCTCGCTCAGGCGGGCATCCTCGTTGTCCGGCGGCAGGCCTGCAAGCAGGCGAGGCAGGCCGACGCTGGCGGCCAGCAGCGACAGCAGGATCACCCCGGCGGCGATGAAGATCAGCAGATCCCGTTCGGGGAAGGCTTCTCCGTTACCCAACAGCGGCAGCGAGAGGACACCGGCGAGAGTCACCGCGCCGCGCACCCCGCCGAGCGACAGCAACGCGGCCAGCCGAACCGGCGACTGACCGTCGACCGCACTGGGAAGGCCGCGCCAGTGGCGCAGCGCGCTGGAGATCCGCCAATAGCCGTACATCCAGAGAAAACGCAGCGACAGCAGGATGAAGAATACTGCCAGCACGTAGAACGCCAGTTGGCAGGCGGTCAGCCAGACGCTCCCTTCCGCCCCTCTGGCCGCAGCTTTGACGATGTCCGGCAACTGCAGGCCGAGCAGCAGGAAGATCAGCCCGTTGAAGGTGAACTCGAGCAGATGCCAGACGCTGCGATTGAGCAGGCGCGTGGTGGTCTGCCGCGGCAGCAGATCGAGCCGACTCTGTACCATCCCCGCCGCCACCGCCGACAGGATGCCCGACACGCCGAGATGCTCGGCCAGTACGTAGGCGGCGAATGGCAGCAGTAGCATGAACATGACGTGAGGCGCCGGGTCTTCCCAGCCGCGGGCGATCATCCAGGCCCGCACGCGGCTCAGCGTATAGCCGAGTGCGACGCCGACCAGCAGCCCGCCGAGCGCCACCAGGACGAATTTCAAACTGGCATCGGCCAGGGAGAAAATGCCGGTCAGTGCAGCGGCCACGGCGAACTTGAACGCCACCAGGCCCGAGGCGTCGTTCATCAGCGCCTCGCCCTGGAGGATGTTCATCAGCGTGCGCGGCAGCCGGTTGCGGGCGATCGCCGACACCGCCACCGCATCGGTGGGCGAGAGCACCGCTGCCAGGGCGAAGGCGACGGCCAGCGGCACATCCGCCAGCAGCAGATGGATCAGCCAGCCGGCGACCAATACGGTGAACAGCACCAGAGCGAAGGCCAGCAGCAGGATGGGGGTGCGCAGGCGGCGGAATTCGCCCTTGGGCATGCGCCAGCCGTCGACGAACAGCAACGGCGGGATGAAGAGCAGGAGGAATAGCTCCGGGTCGAGCCGCACGTGCAGGCCGAGGGCCGGCAGCGCCAGCAGGGCGCCGCTGAGAATCTGGATGATCGGCAGCGGAACGGGCAAGAACTGCGCAGCGATACGCGTGCCGCCGACGACCAGCAGCATGATCAGAATGGTATGGAGAAGTTGCATCGAGGGGAAAGGGAACTGCCTGGGTCGTCCCCAGTTTACCTCCGGGAGCGTTCGCAACGAGAACCTTCATCCGGTTTTTTTAAACAAGTGGCATAATTCCACGTCATCCCCTCCGACGGCTCAGACAGACAATGACTGACGGCATTCCGGTCCTCTATGGCATCAAGGCCTGCGATACCATGAAGAAAGCCCGCACCTGGCTCGACCAGCAGGGCGTGACCTACCGCTTCCATGACTACAAGAGCGCCGGCATCGACCGCGCCTCCCTGGAGAAATGGTGCGCCGAGCATGGCTGGCAGACCGTGCTGAACCGCGCCGGCACCACCTTCCGCAAACTGGACGACGCCCAGAAGGCCGACCTCGATCAGGCCAAGGCCATCGACCTGATGCTGGCCGCGCCCTCGATGATCAAGCGCCCGGTCCTCGACCTCGGCGATCGCACCCTGATCGGCTTCAAGCCGGAACTCTATTCCACGGTGCTGGCCTGAGCCGGCGCCATTCGAATCAGCAACAAGGAATCACCCATGTCCACTACCCTGTTCAGCCTGGCCTTCGGTATAGGCACCCAGAACCGCCAGGGCGCCTGGCTGGAAGTCTATTACGCGCAACCGCTGCACGAGCCGTCGGCCGAACTGATCGCCGCAGTCGCGCCGATCCTCGGTTACACCGGCGGCAATCAGGCGATCGCCATCAGCAACGACCAGGCCACCCTGCTGGCCAACGCCGTGAAAGGCATCGACCCGGCCCAGGCCGCCCTGCTCACCCGCCTGGCAGAGAGCCACAAGCCTCTGGTGGCCACCGTGCTGGCCGAGGACGCGGCGCTGACCTCCACCCCCGAGGCCTATCTCAAGCTGCACCTGCTGTCCCACCGCCTGGTCAAGCCGCACGGACAGAACCTGGCCGGCATCTTCCCGCTGCTGCCCAACGTGGCCTGGACCAGTCACGGCGCCATCGACCTCGCCGAGCTGCCCGAGCGCCAGCTAGAGGCGCGTCTGAAGGGCGAGCTGCTGGAAGTCTTCTCCGTGGACAAGTTCCCGAAGATGACCGACTACGTCGTGCCGAGCGGCGTGCGCATCGCCGACACGGCGCGTATCCGCCTGGGCGCCTACGTGGGTGAAGGCACCACCGTGATGCACGAGGGCTTCATCAACTTCAACGCCGGCACCGCGGGCCCGGGCATGATCGAGGGCCGCGTGTCCGCCGGCGTGTTCGTTGGCAAGGGCTCGGACCTGGGCGGCGGCTGCTCGACCATGGGCACCCTGTCCGGCGGCGGCAACATCGTCATCTCGGTGGGCGAAGGCTGCCTGATCGGTGCTAATGCCGGCATCGGCATCCCGCTGGGCGACCGCAACACCGTGGAATCCGGCCTGTACGTCACCGCCGGCACCAAGGTGAACCTGCTCGACGAGCAGAACCAGTTGGTCAGGGTGGTCAAGGCCCGCGATCTGGCCGGCCAGCCTGACCTGCTGTTCCGCCGCAACTCGCAGACCGGCGCGGTGGAGTGCAAGACCCACAAGTCGGCCATCGAGCTGAACGAGGCGCTGCACGCGCACAACTGAGTCGCAGCGCCCGAACGTAGGAGCCAGCTTGCTGGCGATGTGCCCGATCAGCCTGGATCGCAGGCAAGCTCGCTCCTACACTGGACTGCGCCACTCCGAACAGCGATCGCCGGCGCCCCCGCCGGCCTCCTTCATCAACAGCAGCGCCGACCATGTCCCTCTCCTCTCCCTGGCGCGCCGACTTCCCGGCCTTCGCCGCCTTCAGTGAAAGCTGCCAGACCTACCTGGACAGCGCCGCCACCGCACAGAAGCCGCAGGCGGTGCTGGACGCCCTGCTCGACTACTACGCCGGCGGCGCCGCCAACGTGCACCGTGCCCAGCATGCGCCCGGTGAACGAGCCACTCTGGCCTTCGAGGGTGCCCGAGCGAAGATCGCCGCCTGGCTGAACGCCGAGAGCGCCAGCCAGATCGTCTTCACCCGCGGCGCCACGGAATCTCTCAATCTGCTGGCGTACGGCCTGGAGGCGGAATTCCGGCCCGACGAGCAGATCGTCATCAGCGCCTTGGAACACCACGCCAACCTGCTGCCCTGGCAGCAGCTGGCGCAACGGCGCAACCTGGAACTGGTGGTGTTGCCGCTGGACGCCACCGGCGATATCGACCTCGAACAGGCCGAACGCCTGATCGGCCCACGCACCCGCCTGCTCGCCGTCAGCCAGCTGTCCAACGTTCTCGGTCGCTGGCAGCCACTGGCGCCGCTCTTGGCCATGGCCCGTGCCCAGGGTGCGCTGACCGTGGTCGACGGCGCCCAGGGCGTGGTCCACGGCCGTCATGACCTCGACGCACTGGGTTGCGACTTCTACGTGTTCTCCGGGCACAAGCTCTATGGCCCGGACGGCATCGGCGTGCTCTACGGCCGAAGCGAGGCGCTTTCGCGCCTGCACCACTGGCAGTTCGGCGGCGAGATGGTGGCGCAGGCCGACTACCACAGCGCCCGCTTCCGTCCGGCACCGCTCGGTTTCGAGGCCGGCACCCCGGCGATCGGCGCGGCCATAGGCCTGGGCGCCGCGCTGGATTACCTCGACGGCCTGGACGGCGATTCGCTGGCCACCCACGAGGCTGCCCTGCACGCTCGCCTGCTCGCCGGTCTGCGCCGCTTCGACGGTCTGCACCTGCTGGGCGAGCCGCAGATCGCCCTGGCCAGCTTCGTGGTTGAAGGGGTGCACAACGCGGACCTGTCCCACCTGCTCAGCGAGCAGGGCATCGCCGTGCGCGCCGGCCATCACTGCGCCATGCCGCTGCTGCGCCGCCTCGGCCTGCCGGGGGCAGTGCGGGTATCGCTGGGACTCTACAGCGAAGGGGATGACCTGGAGCGCTTCTTCGCCGCCCTGAACCACGCCCTGGAGCTATTGCGATGAGCCTGCCGCAAACTGCCGCCGAGGCCCTCGACGCCTTCGACCAGTGCCATGGCTGGGAACAGCGTGCCCGGCTGCTGATGCAATGGGGCGAACGCCTGGCGTCGCTGAGCGAAGCCGAGCGCTGCGAGGGCAACCGGGTGCAGGGCTGCGAGAGTCAGGTCTGGCTCATAGGCGAGCTGCGGGACGACCGCTGGCGGTTCCGCGCCGCGAGCGACGCCCGGCTACTGCGGGGCCTGCTGGCGCTACTGATAGCACGGGTCGACGACCTGAATGCCGGGGAGCTGGCGGCGGTGGATGTCGCCGACTGGTTCGCCCGGCTCGGCCTGTCCCGCCAGCTCTCGCCTTCGCGCAGCAACGGCCTGAACGCCGTGCTGCAGCGAATGCGCGAGCTGATCGCGCAGCACCGCTAGGACACCGGCGCGAACATCAAGCCTCCGGACTCCTGCGCTCCGCGGGCCGCCGGGCCCCGGCCACCAGCTTGTCCACCGCCTTCGCCGCCGCGGCCATGCCGAAACTGGCGGTGACCATCATCACGGCACCGAAACCGCCGGCGCAGTCCAGCTTCACCCCCTCGCCGACGAAGCCCTTGTTCTGGCACACCGTGCCGTCCGGCTTGGGATAGCGCAGCTGTTCGCTGGAAAACACGCAGGGCACGCTGTAATGGCGACCCGGGGTGCGGGAAAAACCGTAGTCGCGGCGCAGGGTCGAACGCACCTTGGCGGCCAACGGATCGTTGAAGGTCTTGTTCAGGTCGGTGACCTGGATCTGCGTCGGATCGATCTGCCCGCCAGCCCCGCCAGTGGTGACGATGCCGATCTTGCGCCGCTTACACCAGGCGATCAGCGCCGCCTTGGCCGCCACGCTGTCGATGCAGTCGATGACGAAGTCCAGCTCCTCGGTGATGTAGTCGGCCATGGTTTCGCGGGTGACGAAGTCGGCGACTGCGTGCACCCGGCAGGCCGGGTTAATGGCGCGGATACGCTCGGCCATCGCCTCCACCTTGGGCCGGCCCACCGCCCCTTCCAGGGCATGGATCTGGCGGTTGGTGTTGGTGATGCAGACATCGTCCAGATCGAACAGGGAAATCTCCCCGACCCCGCTGCGTGCCAGCGCCTCCGCCGCCCAGGAGCCGACCCCGCCGATACCGACCACCGCGACGTGCGCCGCGGCGAGCCGGGCCAGGCCATCCCGGCCGTACAGGCGGGCGATTCCGCCGAAACGCAGATCTTCAGTACTCATGAGCATACCCTCGCTAGGGCGCGCATTATCGGCCCGAACGCCGACGGATAGAAGCGCTGCGCGGCAATCCCCATACCGAGTCAGGACGAGCCCGCCGAACTTCTCTGGCGGCATATTGCCCAACGCGAGAAAGCCCGCGTCGAACGGGCTGGCATGAATCCAACGCGGGGGCAGGCTGCAGGAGACGGTCTCGCTGGCTCCACCAACCTCCCCGTTCCACCCCTCGGAACCCATGCACCCATGTCATCGCGCAAATTCGGACTCAACCTCGTGGTGGTGGTGGCGGTAGCAGCGCTGTTCACCGGTTTCTGGGCGCTCTACAACCTGCCGGTCAGCGCGCCGGACTGGCCCGACCAGATCTCCGGCTACTCCTTCTCACCGTTCCGTCCCGGACAGAACCCGCAGGAGAACGTCTACCCCAGCGACGAGGAAATCCGCTCCGACCTGGAGCTGCTCAGCCGCCAGACCAACAACATCCGCACCTATTCGGTCGCCGGGACCCAGGCCGACATACCGCGGCTGGCCGAGGAGTTCGGCATGCGAGTGACGCTCGGGGTGTGGATCAGCGGCGATATCGAGCGCAACGAGCAGGAAATCGCCAAGGCCATCGAGTTGGCCAACGGATCGCGCAGCGTGGTGCGGGTCACGGTCGGCAACGAGGCGCTGTTTCGCGAGGAAATCACCCCGGAGGCCCTGATCGCCTACATCGACCGGGTTCGGGCGGCGGTCAAGGTCCCGGTGACCACCTCGGAACAATGGCACATCTGGGAGCAATACCCGCAGCTCGCCCGGCACGTCGACCTGATCGCCGCGCACATCCTGCCTTACTGGGAGTTCGTGCCGATGAAGGACTCGACCCGATTCGTCCTCGACCGTGCCCGCGACCTGAAGAAGCTCTTCCCGAAGAAACCGCTGCTGCTTTCCGAGGTCGGCTGGCCGAGCAACGGCCGCACCCGCGGCGGCGCCGAAGCCTCCCCGGCGAACCAGGCGATCTATCTGCGCACCCTGGTCAACGCCCTCAACGCCCAGGGCTACAACTACTTCGTGATCGAGGCCTTCGACCAGCCCTGGAAAACCGACGACGAAGGCTCCGTGGGCGCCTACTGGGGCGTCTACAACTTCCAGCGCCAGCCCAAGTTCGCCTTCGAGGGGCCGGTGGTGGCCATCCCCCAATGGCGCCTGCTGGCCATCGGCTCGGTAGTGCTCGCCCTCCTGGCCCTGGCCCTGCTGCTGATCGACAGCAGCTCGCTGAGCCAGCGCGGCCGGACCTTCCTGACCTTCGTCGCCTTCGCCTGCGGCTCGATCCTGGTCTGGATCGGCTACGACTACAGCCAGCAGTACAGCACCTGGTTCAGTGTCACAGTCGGCTGCCTACTCGCCCTCGGCGCGCTCGGCGTGTTCATCGTGCTGCTCACCGAAGCCCACGAACTGGCCGAGACGGTATGGATGCTCAAGCGTCGCCGCCCCTTCCCGCCGGTCACCGCCGACCTGGCCTTCCGGCCCAAGGTTTCGGTGCACGTGCCCTGCTACAACGAGCCGCCGGAGATGGTCAAGCTGACCCTGGACGCCCTCGCACGCCTGGATTACCCGGATTACGAGGTGCTGGTGATCGACAACAACACCAAGGCCCCGGCGGTCTGGAAGCCCCTCGAAGAACACTGCGCGCGCCTCGGCCCGCGCTTTCGGTTCTTCCATGTCGCCCCGCTGGCCGGCTTCAAGGGCGGCGCGCTCAACTATGTGTTGAAACACACCGCATCCGACGCCGAGGTGATCGCGGTGATCGATTCCGACTACTGCGTCGAGCGCGACTGGCTCAAGCACATGGTGCCGCACTTCGCCGATCCGCAGATCGCCGTGGTGCAGTCGCCGCAGGATTACCGCGACGACCGCGAGACTGCCTTCAAGAAGCTCTGCTACGCCGAATACAAGGGGTTCTTCCACATCGGCATGATCACCCGCAACGACCGCGACGCCATCATCCAGCACGGCACCATGACCATGATCCGGCGCTCGGTGATGGACGAACTGGGCTGGGCCGACTGGTGCATCACCGAGGATGCCGAGCTGGGTCTGCGCGTCTTCGAGAAGGGGCTTTCCGCGGCCTATTCGGAGCGCAGCTATGGCAAAGGGCTGATGCCGGACACCTTCATCGACTTCAAGAAGCAGCGCTTCCGCTGGGCCTACGGCGCCATCCAGATCATGAAGCGGCATGCCCGGAGCCTGCTGCTGGGCCAGGGCAGCCACCTGACCCGCGGCCAGCGCTACCACTTCGTCGCCGGCTGGCTGCCCTGGATCGCCGACGGGATGAACATCTTCTTCACCATCGGCGCCCTGCTCTGGTCGGCGGCGATGATCATCGTGCCGCAGCGGGTCGATCCGCCGCTGCTGATCTTCGCCATCCCGCCCCTGGCGCTGTTCGCCTTCAAGGTCGGCAAGATCCTCTTCCTCTATCGACGCGCAGTAGGGGTGGATCTGAAGGACGCCCTCTATGCCGCCATCGCCGGTCTGGCGCTGTCGCACACCATCGCCAAGGCGGTACTGTTCGGCTTCTTCACCAGCAGCATCCCGTTCTTTCGGACCCCGAAGATGGCCGCCAACCATGGCGTCCTATTGGCCATCGCCGAAGCCCGCGAGGAGGTTTTCGTCATGCTTCTGCTGTGGGGCGCTGCAGCGGGAATCGCCCTGGTGCAAGGATTCCCGAGCGCGGACGTGATCTTCTGGGTAGTGGTCCTGCTGGTCCAGTCGCTTCCCTACCTGGCCGCTCTGGTCATGGCTCTGCTCTCCTCGCGTCCCAGGCCGAAAGAGGAGACGGCTGCAGCAGTTCCGGTCTAAAACTGGACGAACGAAAAAGGGGCTGCCGGTTGGCAGCCCCTTTCGCATCACGCAACCCGATCAGACGACCATGAAATCGGCGGCGCTCAGGCTAACAGCACCAATCTGGGCGATCTCCACCGCCGCACCGAGACCGGAGCCGTCGGCATCGAAGGACAGGATGCCGGTATTGGCGTCGAAGAGCAGATAGTCATCGGCATCCGCTGCACTCACCGCCCCTACCGAACTGTCCCCGATCACCAGGTTGCCGGCCTGAACGCCGCCCAGGACGGTCAGCGGAGCGAATACGGGGGCGTCCAGCACCAGCAGATCACTGCCGCTGGCAAAGTCGACGAGAGTATCGAGTCCACCTTCTCCCAGGTTATCAAAGACGAAGAAATCATCCCCCAGGCCACCAATCAGAGTATCAGCCCCAAGACCACCCACAAGGATATCCGAACCGGATTTGCCATCCAGCAAGTTATTGCCGCTATTGCCATAGAGCTCATTCTCGGCAGCGTTACCAATGCCGGCAATGTTCATATCGATAGCAGTTTCACTGAGGATAAGATTCTCAACATTGCCCAGCTTCGCCAGGCTATAGGAGAAAGTTGAAACTATGGTGTCCTCTGTTCCCTGGCCGCTCTTTTCGATGACCTTGTCTTTGGCGGTATCGACAAAGTAGAGATCGTTACCGGCGCCCCCGACCATATTGTCTGCATCACTGCCGCCATCAATTACATCGCTGCCATTACCGCCGACGATATTGTCTTTACCAGCTTCACCAAAGATCCAATCGTCGCCGTCACCACCATTCAGGCTGTCGTTACCAGCACCAGCGAGAATGAAATCAGCACCGGCGCCCGCGCTCACGTTGTCATTACCAGCACCGGCGTCAATCGAATCCCATCCACTTCCCGTGACGACCCTATCGTTACCATCAGCAGCCAGAACGATATTGTCACCATCACCAGCCAGAATATTGTCGTTACCTATTCCTGCATCGATGATATCGTCCCCAAAACCAGCGAGGACTTTATCGTTGCCACCTCCTGCAAAGATCGCATTATCGCCATCGCCTGCAAGAATGTTGTCATTACCACTACCAGCGTCGATGTAATCGTTCCCGTATTCCGCGCTAATTCTATCGTTGCCGGCACCGCCTAGAATTGTGTCATTACCACCTTTGCCAGCGAGCTGATCGTTGCCCTCCCCACCATCGAGCACATTGTCAAATGCATTACCGACAATGGAATCACTACCCTTTGAGCCAATCACATTCTCGATATTGAAGAGCACATCGTTACCTTCCCCTTTGGCGGCTCCAGTAGATAGGTTAACCACTACTCTCTTTGTGCCGCTGGACGAGTAATCGACGGTATCCAACAGGCCCTCGCCGCCATCTATCACATCATTGCCGGCCCCACCGACGAAGACATCGGTACCGGAAGTGCCAATCAAGATATCGGCACCAGTAGTACCCAGAACTTCCGTGAAGCCGCCATAGGCAGAAAGCCAGGTATAAATCTGGCTGTCATGCAGAGTGCTGTTGACCTTCCCATTGCTCATTTCTGCCATGATTAGCTTTGCTCCTACTTAATATGGACTGACAGCCGGACAAGAATACGTGTGCCTACATACAGAAAAGCGGAACCAGCTCTCAGAAAGCCGGCCAAGAGCCAGGTATTGGAGTTCAGCTATTCCCTTTCGTATGTACTTCTGGGGCTCTTGAGGCTTTATCGGCCAGACCAATTCGCCCTTGAGAAAACATCCCCCTAAAGAAAAAGGGGGGGCTGCCATCCGGCAGCCCCCCCTTTTTGCCTGGGGCAAGTGCGATCAGACCACTACGAAGTCGGTGGCGCTCAGGCTCGCAACACCCACCTGGGCGATCTCCACCGCCGCACCGAGACCGGAGCCATCGGCATCGAAGGACAGGATGCCGGTATTGGCGTCGAAGAGCAGATAGTCATCGGCATCCGCAGCACTCACCGCCCCTACCGAACTGTCCCCGATCACCAGGTTGCCGGCCTGGACGCCGCCCAGAGCGGTCAGCGGAGCGAATACGGTGGAGTCCAGTTGCAGCAGGTCGCTACCGCTGGTGAAGTCTTTAATGGTATCGATACCGCCGACGCCTAGGTTGTCGAACACGAAGGTATCGTTGCCGGCACCGCCGATCAGGGTATCGGCCCCCAGGCCGCCGACCAGGATGTCGTTACCGGCCAGGCCATCCAGCACGTTGTCGCCACTGTTGCCGACCAGCACGTTGTCGCCGGCGTTGCCGGTGGCATTGATGTCGGCGTCGCCGCTAAGGGTGAGGTTCTCGACATTGGCCAGCTTGGCCAGGCTGTAGGAGAAGCTGGAAACCACGGTGTCCTCGCCCTCGCCGGCTTTCTCCACCACCCGGTCCTTGAGGGTATCGACATAGTAGGTGTCGTTGCCGAGACCGCCCGACAAGTTGTCCGCATCGCTACCGCCGTCGAGGATGTCGTCGCCGTCGCCACCGATCAGGTTGTCCTTGCCAGCCTCGCCGTACAACCAGTCGTTGCCGGCATCGCCGGTTACCCGGTCGTTACCGGCACCGGCGTAGACGGTGTCGTCCCCGGCGCCAGCGGTTACGTTGTCATTGCCGTCGTCGGCATGGATCAGATCCTCGCCTGCGCCGGAAACGACCCGATCATTGCCCGCACCGGCATAGATTTCGTTGTCGCCGTCGCCGGCGGCGATGTTGTCGTTGCCGACGCCCGCATCGATGTAATCGTTGCCCAGACCGGCCACGATCTTGTCGTTGCCCACGCCAGCATAGATATCGTTGTCGCCATCGCCGGCGTTGATGTTGTCGTTGCCGACGCCCGCATCGATGTAATCGTTGCCGAAGCCGGCGACGATGCTGTCGTTACCGGCACCGCCATAGAGGGTGTCGTTGCCGCCGTTGCCGACCAGCTTATCGTTGCCGTTACCGCCGTCGAGCATGTTGTCACCGGCACTTCCGGTGATGGAGTCGCTACCCTTGGAACCGATCACGTTCTCGATGTTGATCAGCGTATCGTTGCCTTCGCCCTTGGCGGTTCCGGCAACCAGGTCGACTGTTACCTTCTTGGCGCTGCCCGACGAATAGTCGACGGTATCGAACAGGCCTTCGCCGCCATCCATCACGTCATCGCCGGCTCCACCAACGAAAACGTCGTTCGTAATGCCAGTCAACAAGGGATCGGCATAAGTCAAGGTATCGGCACCGGTCGTGCCTAGGACCTGGTTGTAACCACCGTTGGCAGTGAGCCAATCGTAGATCGGGCTGTCGCCCTGAGGGGCGTTGACCTTGCCGTTACCGATGACATTGCCTTTGGAACTGCCTTTTGACGACATAATTACCTCTACTGCTGTCATGACGAAAAATGATTGAGAACGATACGCGGGCTTTAGCGGCCGAAAGCAGAACCAACTCTCATAAAGCTACGGGCGCGACAGGTATTGGAGAAGGGTGTGAAATTACTCACGTGGTCATGCGCCCTGCTTGGGAACGACGGCATAATGGCCGCTTAAGACCTTGATTTACCGACAAAGTTCAGACTTTGCTTTAACATACGAACGTAAGGTTTTGTCCCGAACCCGCTCCGGAGCCCTCATGACTACCCTATCCCCGACCCTCGAGCTGGCCTGCGAGCTGATCCGCCGGGCTTCCGTCACCCCTCTGGACGAGGGCTGCCAGGATCTGATGATGCAGCGTCTGGCAGCGGCCGGCTTCGATGTCGAGCGGATGCGTATCGAGGATGTAGAGAACTTCTGGGCCCGCCGCGGTGGGGAGGGTCCGGTACTGTGTTTCGCAGGACATACGGATGTAGTGCCCACCGGCCCGCTGAACGCCTGGCAGCACCCACCGTTCGAAGCGCGGATCGACGCCAAGGGCATGCTCTGCGGCCGTGGGGCAGCGGACATGAAGGGCAGTCTGGCGGCGATGATCGTGGCGGTGGAGCGCTTCGTCGCCGACCATCCACGACACAAGGGCGCCCTCGCCTTTCTGATCACCAGCGACGAGGAAGGGCCGGCCCTGCATGGCACCCAGGCTGTTGTGGAACGCTTGGCCGCACGCCGCGAGCGACTGGATTGGTGCATCGTCGGCGAACCGTCGAGCACCTCTCAGGTCGGCGATATCGTCAAGAACGGTCGGCGCGGCTCGCTCAACGGCAGCCTGCGCATCCGCGGCAAGCAGGGTCACGTGGCCTATCCGCATTTGGCGCAGAATCCGATCCATCTGGCCGCGCCGGCGCTGGCCGAATTGGCTGCCGAGCACTGGGACGCCGGCAACGCCTTCTTCCCGCCGACCAGCTTCCAGATCTCCAACATCAGCGCCGGAACCGGCGCCACCAATGTGATTCCTGGTGAGCTGAGCGCGCTGTTCAACTTCCGCTTCTCCACCGAGTCCAGCGTCGAGGACCTGCAACGGCGCGTCGCCGCGATCCTCGACAAGCACGGGCTCGACTGGCAGATCGACTGGTCGCTGTCCGGCCTGCCGTTCCTCACCGAGCCGGGCGCGCTGCTGGATGCGGTATCCGCCAGCATCCGTGCCGTGACCGGCCGCGACACCACGCCCTCGACCAGCGGCGGCACCTCCGACGGGCGCTTCATCGCCACCCTCGGCACCCAGGTCGTCGAGCTCGGTCCGGTCAATGCCACCATCCACCAGATCAACGAACGGGTGCTGGCCAGCGATCTGGACCTGCTCACGGAAATCTATTACCAGACGATGGTTAGCCTGTTGGCCGAGTAACCCATGCTTATCTGCCCGATCTGCAGCGAGGCGCTGCACCCGCTGGACAATGGCGTGCAATGCCCCCATGGCCATCGTTTCGACCGTGCGCGTCAGGGCTACCTGAACCTGCTCCCGGTACAGCACAAGAAAAGCCGCGATCCTGGCGACAACGCCGCCATGGTCGAGGCACGCCGGCGCTTTCTCGATGCCGGGCACTATGCTCCTCTCGCCCGGCGCCTGGCCGAACTGGCCGCCGAACGATCGCCCTCGCGCTGGCTGGACATCGGCTGCGGCGAGGGCTACTACACCGCCAGGCTCGCCGAGGCCCTGCCGGCTGCCGATGGCTATGCCCTCGACATCTCCCGCGAGGCGGTCAAGCGTGCCTGTCGCCGGGCGCCGCAACTGACCTGGCTGGTCGCGAGCATGGCCCGGATACCGCTGGCCGACGCCAGCTGCGACCTCCTGGCCAGCGTTTTCAGCCCTCTGGACTGGCAGGAGGCCAGCCGCCTGCTCGCCCCCGGAGGCGGCCTGCTGCGCATGGGACCGACCCGCGAACACCTGCTGGAGCTGCGCGGCCGGTTGTATGACGAGGTCCGCGACTACGACGACGAGAAGCACCTGGCACTGATTCCAGCCGGGATGCAACTGGCCCACAGCGAAACCCTGAGCTATCCGTTGCAGCTGGACAGCGCCGAGGCGCGCGCCGATCTGCTGGCGATGACTCCCCATGGCTGGCGGGCCAATGCCGAACGACGCGCCAAAGTGATCGAGGAGTCATTCGAAGTCAGGGTAGCCATACGCTACGATTGGATCGTCAAACTCTAGAGCCCAATACCCATGCGCCAACCCGATGTCGAGATCTACCTCAAGGACAGCGATCAGCAGGCCGTCAGCGACTGGCTGAACGCGGCGCTCGGTTCCTGCACGCCCTGGCGGCAGAAGGGCCAGACCTTCAAATGCGCGACCGCCAACAGCGCACCGGTGACCTGGCTGCCCAATGCCGTGGGCAAGTGGCACTGCCTGCTCATCGAAAGCGAGGAAACGCCCTGGGAGGACGATCTGGCCTTCGCCCGCGCTGCCCACGCCGCACTGGGCGTCGAGATCCGCTGTGCGCCGGGCGGCTGGCAGGAGGAAGAGGGCGAAGAGGACGCCGATCGCTGGATCAAGATCAACCGCGAAGGCGAGCAGGAATTCATCTGGCGGACCGCCTGAAGTGGCCCATGAAGCCGGGCGAGCGACCGGCAGTGGGAGTCCCGCACAAAAACGAAAAGGCCCGTCGATGACGGGCCTTTTCGTTTTTTAACTTCACACCCTGGAGACGTCTTCCGCCTGCAAGCCTTTCTGGCCCTGGATCACCGAGAACTCCACCTTCTGACCTTCGATCAGGGAGCGATGACCTTCGCCGCGGATGGCGCGGTAATGGACGAACACGTCCGGGCCGCTCTCGCGCTGAATGAATCCATAGCCTTTGGCATCATTGAACCATTTGACGGTTCCGACCTCACGATCTGCCATTACCACACTCTCCAACATGCAATTTTATTTTTTCTGCCCTACCAAGGCACCGTCAGGGGCCGAGGAACGTTCTTGTCTCCAATCAGCCTGGGGATAAGAAGGCGCATCCTTGGAACCACCGTTCTATCCGAGTATAAAGCAAGTCTCATTTCGGGAAAGGACTTTTTTCCAGAGCTGAGAAATGGCTCTAGAAAGGGCATTACCGGCAACTTACGGGCTTTTTCGAGACAAATCCCGACGCCCCGTTTCTCTACATTTTTCTATCGCCATTTACCCGGCGATAGCCCCAAACGACCTGACGATCTACCTTCGACTCCTCCGCCGCCACAACCAGGCCGCCAGTACCGCGAGCGTGAGAACCAGCGGAATCAAGACGATATTGAGAAGTTTCAGGGTGCGCCCGAGGGCCTCGATATCGGCATTGAGCTGATAACGGACCTCGCGCAGTTCCTTGCGGATGCGCAGCTTCTCCTGCAGGAACTGCTGCACGGTCGCCTGCTGCTCGGGCGTCAACTCCAGTGCCTTGGATGGGTCCTCGCCGCGCTGCAGGGCTGCGAGCTTCTGCTCGGTGTCGGCTAGCCGCTGCTGGAGCACCTGTTCCTTGGCGCGGAAGCGGACTTCGGCATCACGCTGCAAGGCCTCGACCACCTCGAACGGACGGCTGAACCGGCCACGCGAGCGCACGCTGATCAACGCATCGGAGCCGGCCAGATTGTCCAGTGCATTGACCGCGAAGCCGCCGTTGTCGGCGAAGGGCTGCGGGATGCGCTGCCCGAAGAAGTCCTGCACCTGCACCCACATGCGATCGGTCAGCAGATCGGTGTCGGCGACCACGATCAGGTTGACGTTCTCCGTCTCCCTGAGCCCGTCCTTGCGTCCTTCGATACCGTTCGGGAAGGCCGATTTCACCGGGCCGCTGATGCGGGCGGCAATGGCGTAACGCTCGCCGGTCGGCTGCAGCTCGCGGATCAGCGCCTCCGGATCGTCGAGCGCCTCGAGCCGGGCGGCGTCGAACGGCATGGCGTAGCGGGAACTGCGGATCAGCGGCAAGAAGCGGGTACTGGCGCGCTCCAGCGGTTCGAGAATGCCGGCGCTGGCGACGGTCAGACTTTCCAGCCCGGCGGTGCTGACGTCCTGCTGGTCCAGAGCCTCGGCCGGCAGGTCGAGCCAGGCGGCGTGACGGACCGGCCGCTGGCCCGGCCCCATGCCGACGGCCATGGCATAGGCCCCGTCGCCGAGCACCTCGCCGGGGCGCAGGCGCAGGCCCCAGGCCTTGAACAGCGGTTCGAGATCCGAGGACCTGCCCTCCCCCGCCTCGCCGGACAGCATGCCCGCGCCGCTGTCCGCTTCGCTGAAGGGGTCGATGAAGGCCAGCAGCTTGCCGCCGCGCAGGACGAACTGGTCGATGGCGTAGAGCGTCTGCTCCGGCAGGTTCTTCGGGTGCACCAGCAACAGCACCGAGACATCGTCGGGAATCCGGTCGACGCCGGGCTCAAGGCTCTCGATGTGGAACAGCTGGCGGATTTCCTCCATCACCATCCACGGCGGCGTCGGCTGGCCCGACGCCATATCGAAACCGCCGTTCATCTGCAGCCCGGAGAGCACGCCGACGACCGGCAACTGGGGATGGGCCAGACTGTGCACCAGACGGCTGATCTCGTACTCGAGGAACTCCTCCTGATCCAAGGGGAAGAACGGCACGACCTGGCGGTCGCCCTCCGCGTTGGTGCCGGCCAGACCGAAGTAGACCTGCTCGCCCGTCTGGTTCAGCGGCACCGCCTGCAGACCGAATTCGGCGGCCTTATCCTCGTCCTCGGAGAAGGGCTCGGGATCGACGATGTGCAGTCTGAGCTTGCCGTCCACGGCGCGCTGGTAGGCCTTGAGCATCTCCTCGACCCGGCGGGCGTAGTTGCGCAGCTGCGCCAGATCCCTGGTGGCCTTGTCCGAGTAGAAGAAGTAGAGGTCGATCGGCTGATCCAGCCCTTCGAGGATGCGCTCGGTCCCCTCCGAGAGGGTGTAGAGCTTCTGCTCGGTCAGATCCAGACGGGCGTTGCCGAACAGCTGGCCGGACAGGATGTTGAAGGCGAGAAAGGCCAGGGCGATGAGCAGCAGCCCGGCGCCGGAATGGAGGATCTTCTTCATGTCAGTCGGCCTTCTTCAGATCGACCACCACCACGGTGGCGGCCAGCCAGGCGGCGATCAGGGAGAGGAAGTAGAGCAGGTCGCGCAGGTCGACCACGCCCTTGCTGATGGCATCGAAGCGAACCAGGAAGCTCAGCGAGGCCACCGCATCCAGCAGCCATTGCGGCGCCCAGGCGCTGAAGGCGTCCAGCACCAGCGGAAAGCCGCTGACGATGAACAGGAAGCACAGGCCGACCGCGAGGATGAAGGCGATCACCTGGTTCTTCGCCAGCGCCGACATGCACGACCCGATCGCCAGGTAGGCGCCGGCCAGCAGCCAGCTGCCGAGATAGCCGGTGGCGATGGCGCCGTTGTCCGGCTCGCCCAGGTAGTTGACGGTGAGCACCATGGGAAAGGTCAGCAGCAGGGCCAGCCCGGCGAACACCCAGGCGGCGAGGAATTTGCCGGCGACCACCTCGAAGCGGCCGATCGGCAGGGTCATCAGCAGTTCGATGGTCCCGGACTTGCGCTCCTCCGCCCACAGGCGCATGGCCAGGGCCGGCACCAGGAACAGGTAAAGCCAGGGATGGAAGTTGAAGAAGGGCGTCAGGCTGGCCTGGTTGCTCTCGAAGAAGCCGCCCAGGTAGAAGGTGAACACCCCGGAGAGGACCAGGAAGATGACGATGAACACGTAGGCCAGCGGGGTGGCGAAATAGCTGCCCAGCTCGCGCTTGAAGACTGCCGGTAGCTGCCTCATGCCGCGTCCCCCCGGGTCAGGGTGCGGAACACCTCGTCGAGGCGGCCGCGCTCCACGTCCAGTTCGCGCACTTGCCAGCCGCGCTGATGGATCAGCGCGTTGACTTGCGGGAAGATCACCTCGCCCGGCCTGGCCAGCACGGTCAGACTGCCCTCCAAGGCATTGCGCTCGACCCCCGCGACGCCCGGCAGCGCCTCCAGCGCCACCTGGTCGAGCACCTCGCTCCCGACCAGGGTCACCGCCTGGTGGTAGCGCGAGCGGCTTTCCAGCTCCAGTGGCGTGCCGTCGGCGACCAGCCTGCCGGCGGCGATGACCACCGCGCGGGAACACACCGCCGAGACCTCCTCGAGGATGTGGGTGGAGATGATGATGATCCGGTCTTGGGACAGGCTCCGGATCAGCTCGCGCACCTGATGCTTCTGGTTCGGATCGAGGCCGTCGGTGGGCTCGTCGAGGATCAGCACCGGCGGCTCGTGAAGGATCGCCTGGGCCAGACCGACGCGACGCTTGAAGCCCTTGGATAGGGTCTCGATGGTCTGACCGAGGACCTTCTCCAGTTCCAGCCGGGCCACGGCCGCGTCGATCCGCCGCCGCTTCTCGGCGCCACGATAGCCGCGCACCTCGGCGATGAAGCCGAGGAAACCGCGCACGCTCATGTCGCCGTAGCAGGGCGCGCCCTCCGGCAGGTAGCCGATCTGCCGCTGGGCCTTGCGCGTCTGCCGCAGGATGTCGAAGCCAAGAATGCTCGCAGTGCCGGAGCTCGGAGCCAGAAAGCCGGTGAGCATCTTCATGGTGGTGGACTTGCCGGCCCCGTTGGGACCGAGAAAACCCAGCACCTCGCCCCGCCGAACGCGAAAGGACAGACCGTCCACCGCCGTATGCTGCACAAAGCGCTTGGTCAGATTCTGAATCTCGATCATGAACTCTCATCCGTGCGTTAAAGCCCGCTCGCCGGCGGGGATGCAGCCGGCGGCCTGAGCCTCATCCAGTCCGTTCGGCGGGCGAAAGCCTGAGCGATCCAGGCCCGGAGACAAGATCGCGGGGTACCCTACCGCCCGGAGCGGCCCGCCCGGTGCCATGCGCGACCGCCTGCAACAGCCAGAGGAATGCCGGCGGACTATAAGAACTCCCTAGGCCGCCTGACAAGGCGGAGCGCCCTGCCCTTCGCGGCCTATGCCTTCAACGCCTTCAATGCATAGATATCGTAGCGGCTGGACTTGCCGTCCAGACTGTAGCCGGGCTTGGGCCCGTCGATGATCGGCGCCTTGCGCGGGCGCTTGACCACCACCCGGTGGCTGGCGAGGGCCAGAGCGGCCTCGAGCAGCGCGGGAGCATCCATGTCGTCGCCCACCAGCGGGCGGAACAGGCGCATTTCCTTCTTCACCAGCGCGCTCTTGTCGCGGTGGGGGAACATCGGATCGAGGTAGATCACCTGCGGCGGCTCGCCCTGCCAGTGGCGCATCAGCTCGATGGCGTCGCCCTGCAGCAGGCGCATGTGCGCGACGATGGGGCCGACCTCCTCATCCCGGGCGGCACGCGCCAGACCGTCCTCGAGCAGCGCGGCGATCAGCGGCTGGCGCTCGATCAGGGTCGTCTCGCAGCCCAGGCAGGCGAGGACGAAGGCATCCCGCCCGAGCCCGGCGGTGGCATCGAGCATCCGCGGCCGCACGCCCGGCTGCACTCCCACCGCCTTGGCGATCATCTGTCCACTGCCGCCGCCGAACAGACGCCGATGCGCCACCGCGCCCTCGACGAAATCGACCCGCACCGGCCCAGGCGCCTGCGGCCCCAGCTCGGCCAGTTGCAGGCCCGACTCGGCCAGCTGCAGGGCGAAGTCCGCCGCTCCCTCCTGCGCGACTCCCAACCGCTGCGCCCAGTGCGCGACATCCCCGGCGAGGGCCGGGGTCAGGGCCTCGACCCGCACGCGTACCGCGGAAGTCTCATCGATCATCGAAAGCGCTCACAAGATTCTCTCGGGGCGCGCATTGTGCCAGCGCCGACGAGGTTTCACACCCAGCCGAGACATCGCCAGGATGGGAATCAACGACACAGCCGCCAGGCCCCCATGTCCACGTGCAAGTGGTCGCGGTGGGCCTCGTTGTAGTCCGGCCCGAGCACGATATTGAAGTAACGGCAGGCGACGCCGTGGACCAGTCGCAGGAAGCGTGCCCGTTCATCGTCGCCCGCCCAGTCGCGGGCCAAGGTGATGCGTCGGCCGTCGCGCAGGCGGAAACCGGCGATATCCAGAGCGTTGGCACTGGCATGCTGGCTGCGCCGGCCACTGCGGGCGATGTTGCGGCAGGCGAAGCTGCCGAAATGCTCGACCTTCACCACCGGCTGGCCGAAGACCTGCTCGGCGGCCGTCTGCAGGCCATGCCGCTCGAACAGCGCATAGGCTACGGCCAGCGGGCAGGTAGCGCTGAAGTCGGCATTGAAGGCGACGCGGGAGGATTGCAGGCGCACGGCGTTCTCGATCCGGCAACCCGGTTGCGGATGGCTGTCGGGCAGAGGGACATAACGCAGCGAGGAAGTGGCCAGCGCCGCGGCGCAACGCTTGGGGTCGTACGCCAGCCGCCACTGCTTGAGAGAGGTGAGCAGATTCGGCGGCTCGCGCACATCCAGCGGCGCCCAGGGATTCCAGCGCGGCGGAATATCCAGCCAGCCGCACCGGAGGGCGACGACCGAAGCGACCGGCAGGGCGATCAGCAAGAGCCAGCGAACGACTTTCATGCTCTATGGGCAACCGAAACCTGGCTTGGTTGCGCCGAGTGCCTAGAGCAGATCCAGCTGCGGCCTGTCGTCGGCGACCTCCGCCAAGGCCGGCAGTCCCGGCAGGCGCGCCTGCAACTGCTCGTGGAAGCGCCGGGCCAGATCCGGAGCCAGCACGTTGTCCGGAGTATGCAGGAAGACGTAGGGACGCCTGCCCCCCTCGATCCAGGCGGCGACCTTGTCCAGCCAGGGCGCCATGAACGGATCGTTGGCCGCCAGCTCGGGATGGCCGATGAAACGCACCTGGGGAAAATCGGTGAAGGCCGCCGGGCGCGGCGGCAACCTCGGCTTCTTGGCCTGGGCATGGCGCACGGCCGGCGTGTCGGCAGGACAGCTGAACAGCGCCCGGGAGTCCAGGCACAGACGCTCGACGCCGGCGTCGCGCAGCAGGCGGTTCAGCTCCCGCTCCTCCTCGCCGCGCTGGAAGAACGCCGGATGGCGTACCTCCACCGCCAGCGGGCGCGGCAATTGCCCGATGAACCAGGCCAGCTCGCCGAGGCGCGCCGGTCCGAAGCTGGCCGGCAACTGCAGCCAGAGCGGCGCGACCCGCTCGCCCAAGGGCGCCAGCAGCGCGAGGAAGGACTCGCTGGCCGTCAGCTGCTGGCGCAGATCCGCCGAATGGCTGATATCCCGGGGCAGCTTGGCGCAGAAGCGGAAGTCCGCCGGCATGCGCTGGGCCCAGCGCTGCACGGTGTCGGGCGAGGGCTGAGCATAGAAGGTGGTGTTGCCTTCCACGGCATTGAAGACCTGGGCATACAGCCCGAGGTAATCGCCCGTCGGCGCGCTCTGGGGGTAGAGCCGACCACGCCAGGCCGCATCGCTCCAAGAGGGACAGCCCAGGTAATACGGCAGCGCCATGGCCCTACGCCTTGGGTGTGGCGACCTTGTCGCGCAGGTAGACCGGCTGGGCCTGCTCGGCCGGCACGCCCTCGCCGCGCTGCCAGGCGAAGCCGGCCAGAGTCAGCAGATCCAGGGCATGGGGCAGCAGGCCGGCATCCTGGGCAGCGACGGAAACCGGCATGCGCGCCGCATAGCCCCAGCCGGTGCCGGCGCCGAACCAGTCGCTCTCGGGCGCGCGCGGCAGGCCGACCTGCTCCGGCGGCAGCACGGCTTCGGCGCCGGCCAGACGCATCTCGCCGCCCTCCAGGCGATAGCAGCCCCAGTAGACCTCGTCCATGCGCGCATCGATGGCCGCCGCCACCCGGCTGGCGCCCTGCTCGCGATGGGCGCGCTGGGCCAGCACCGCCAGGTTGGAGATGGGAAGCACCGGCCGCTCGAGCGCGAAAGCCAGCCCCTGAACCACGCCGATGGCGATGCGCACGCCGGTGAAGGCACCCGGCCCGCGGCCGAAGGCGATGGCGTCCAGCGCCGACAGGGCGATCCCCGCCTCGTCCAGCAGGCCCTGGATCATCGGCAGCAGACGCTGGGCATGCAGCCGCGGAATCACCTCGTAATGGCTGAGGACGCTGCCCCGGTGCAAAAGGGCGACGGAGCAGGCTTCGGTGGCGGTATCCAGGGCCAGCAGAGTGGTCATCGGGCGATCCGGTACAGAAAAAAGGCAGGCATTATAAACGCCCCGGACGCCATTGGCGCAGCCAAGACAGGGTCGATCGTCCGCCCCAAAACGCGAACGGCCCGCACGAGGCGGGCCGTCGTACATGCCGGGACGGAATCAGCCGAGGGCGGCGAGCACCTTGGCGGTGATTTCCTCTACCGAACCGACGCCTTCGACGCAGGAGTACTTCGGCTTGCCGGTTTCCGCGGCGAGCTTCTTGTAGAAGTCCACCAGCGGCTTGGTCTGGGAATGATAGACGGAAAGGCGGTGACGCACGGTCTCTTCCTTGTCGTCCTCGCGCTGGATCAGCTCCTCGCCGGTATGGTCGTCCTTGCCGGCCTCTTTCGGCGGGTTGTGCTCGGTGTGGTAGACACGGCCGGAAGCCGCATGAACCCGACGGCCGGACAGGCGCCCGACGATCTCCTCGTCATCCACGGCGATTTCCAGCACATTGTCGATATCGACCCCGGCTTCGCGCAGGGCTTCGGCCTGCGGGATGGTGCGCGGAAAACCGTCGAAGAGGAAACCCTTGGCGCAATCTGGCAGGGTGATACGCTCCTTGATCAGGTCGATGATGATGTCGTCGGAAACCAGCCCGCCGCTTTCCATTACGCCTTTGACCTTGAGGCCCAGTGGGCTGCCAGCCTTGACTGCCGCACGCAGCATGTCGCCGGTGGAGATCTGCGGAATGCCGAATTTCTCGGTGATGAAACGGGCCTGGGTGCCTTTGCCGGCACCGGGCGCTCCCAGCAGAATCACGCGCATCGATGTAGCTCCTTAACTGATTATTAAAAACTTGGATTCGCCTGCAAGGCCAATCAGTGAATCGTTCGGCGCCACTCGGCAGCCAAAAAGGCTCTTCAAGATACACAGCTGACAGCATGGCGCACAAGGCACGGACCGTCGCAGGACGACCGCGCGCCCCGTCGCCAGCGAATGCGGCAGCGATGGTTCAGGGTCGCCGCAGGCCTTCTCCGAAGCCCGTCGGCAAGCGGATCGCCCCTCTCAGCCCGTATTGCGCAGACCGGCGGCGATTCCCGCCACGGTGACCAGCAACGCCTGCTCCAGCGGGGTGTCGGCCGGTTCTTCCTGGCGTCGGTAGCGAGCCAGCAGTTCGACCTGCAACAGGTGCAAAGGGTCCAGATAGGTATTGCGCACGCTAAAGGCCGCCAGGGTTTCCGGACTCTGTCCCAGCAGTCGTGTATGCCCGGTCAGGCTCAGGACAGCGGCGCATGCCTGCGACAATCTGCCGCGCAACTGCTGACCCAATGTCCGCAGGGCAGGCTCCACCAGACGCTCGTCGTAGAGCCAGGCGATGCCGGCGTCGGACTTGGCGAGGACCATCTCCAGTATGTGGATGCGGCTGTCGAAGAACGGCCAGCGCTGGCGCATCTGTGCCAGCAGCTCGCCCTCCCCGCGCTGCAGGGCGTTGTCCAGGGCCGTCTCCCAACCCAGCCAGGCCGGCAGCATCAGGCGGGTCTGGGTCCAGGCGAAGATCCAGGGAATCGCCCGCAGGCTCTCGACACCGCCGGCACGGCGCTTGGCCGGGCGGCTACCCAGCGGCAGGCGCCCCAGCTCCTGCTCCGGAGTGGCCTGGCGAAAGTAATCGACGAACTGCGGATGCTCGCGAACCACGGCGCGATAGGCACTCAGGCCATCTTCGGCCAGCCGGTCCATCAGGGCCCGCCAGGCCGGCTCTGGCGCCGGCGGCGGCAGTAAAGTCGCCTCCAGCACGGCGGCCAGGTAGAGGTTGAGGTTCTGCACCGCGACATTGGGCAGACCGAACTTGAAACGGATCATTTCCCCCTGTTCGGTGGTGCGAAAGCGCCCGGCCACCGAGCCCGGCGGCTGCGAGAGGATCGCCGCATGGGCCGGTCCGCCGCCGCGACCGACGGTTCCGCCGCGACCGTGGAACAGCAGCAGCTCGACCCCATGGCGGCGACACACCTCCACCAGGGCCTCCTGGGCCCGGTATTGCGCCCAGGCGGCCGCGGTGGTGCCGGCATCCTTGGCCGAGTCCGAATAGCCGATCATCACTTCCTGCAGGCCCTGCAGCCGCGTGCGATAGCCCGGCAGGCCGAGCAGCCGGTCGATGGCCTGGCCGGCGTTGTCCAGGTCGGCCAGGGTCTCGAACAAGGGCACCACACGCATCGGCCGGGCGAGTCCGCACTCCTTGAGCAGCAGCTGCACGACCAGCACGTCGGAAGCCGCCCTGGCCATGGAGATGACATAGGAACCCAGCGACGCCGCCGGGGCCGCAGCCACCTCGCGGCAGGTGGCGAGGACCTCGGCGGTCTCGGCGGAGGCCGGAAAGCTAGCCGGCAGCAGCGGCCGGCGGCTGTCAAGTTCCCGTTGCAGGAAGGCGCAACGGGCCTCTTCGTCCCACTCGGCGTAGCGGCCGAGCCCCAGGTATTCGGTGATCTCGCTGAGCGCCTCGCTATGCCGGGTGGCATCCTGGCGGATATCCAGGCGGCCGAGAAACAGCCCGAAGGTGGCCGCCCGGCGCAGGCAATCGAGCAACGGACCGTCGGCGATCACGCCCATGCCGCAGGCATGCAGAGAGCGATAGCACAGCTCCAGCGGCTCCCGCAGGTCGCGATTGTCCTGCAGCACCGAATCCGCTCGCGGCTGCTCGCCCTGCAGCAGGGCCGCAGCCCAGCCGCGGGTGGCACGCAGGCGTTCGCGCAGTTGCTTGAGCAGAGCCCGGTATGGCTCTCGGCGATCGCTCACCCGGGCCAGCAGCTCGTCGCTCGCCTCCTGCATGGACAACTCGGCGGCCAGCTGGTCGATGTCCCGCAGGTAGAGATCGGCCGCCATCCAGCGCGCCAGCAGCAGCACCTCGCGGGTCACCTGTGCGGTGACGTTGGGATTGCCGTCGCGATCGCCGCCCATCCAGGAAGCGAAGCGGATCGGCGCCGCCTGCAGCGGCAAACGAAGTCCGGTGGCCTGCTGCAGCGCCCGGTCGACGCTGCGCAGGAAGGCCGGAACGGCCTGCCACAGCGAATGCTCGAACACCGAGAAGCCCCACTTGGCCTCGTCCACCGGGGTCGGCTTGGCGCGCCGGATCTCGTCCGTGTACCAAGCCTCGGCGATCAGGCGCTGCAAGCGCGCGCGGATCTCGGCGTTCTCGTCCGGCGACAGGTCGCGGCGATCCAGGGCGCCCAACTGCGCGGCGATGGCCTCGTACTTGCGGATCAGGGTGCGGCGAGTCACCTCGGTGGGATGGGCGGTGAGCACCAGCTCGATATCCAACCGACCGAGCTGCCGGGCCAGCGCGTCCGCCGAATGCCCGCCGGCCAGTAGACGGCCGAGCAGCTCGGGCAGGGCCCGGTCCGCAAAGGGCACCGGCTCCTCCGCGCCGCGACGTCGCACCTCGTGATACTGCTCGGCGATGTTGGCCAGGTTGAGGAACTGGTTGAAGGCCCGGGCGACCGGCAGCAGCTCCTCCTCCCGCAGGCTGTCCAGCGTGCCGGTCAGCTGCTCCGCCCCTTCTGCCGAGCCGAGCCGAGCCGTCTTGGCGCCCAGACGGATGCGTTCGATCTTGTCGAAGAAGGCTTCTCCGTGCTGGTTGCGGATGCATTCCCCGAGCAGTTCCCCCAGCAGGTGGACGTCCTCGCGCAGACGAGCGTCGATCTCCAGCATGGTGCCCTCCAAGAGCGAAAGTGCGGCGGTCCATTGAACGAAACGGAAAATCACGGCTCAGAGGCAAGGGAGCCAGCATGCCGGCATTTCGCTGGTGGCAGCGCTGCGCTTATAGCGAACCTGAGCTAGGCTGAATCTAGCAGGCTCTTGGATATATTCAGCACAGGCTTGCGGATATTGCGTTCGATCAACCTCGAATGCAGGAGAGGCTTCATGAAGATTCGCGAACTCATCCATCACTGGGAGCGCAACGCCAGGGGCCGTCTGACGAGCAACCGCTACCAGATCCACCTGGACGTGGAAGCAGCCGCGCGGTTAGCTGCCCTGACGGAGATGTATCCCAAGCGCAACACCGAGGAGCTGCTCGGCGAACTGATCAGTGCAGCGCTGGAGGAAGTGGAGGCCAGCATGCCCTATGTGCCGGGCAGCCAGATCGTCGCCACTGACGAGCAGGGCGACCCTCTCTACGAGGACATCGGCCCGACGCCGCGCTTTCTCGCCCTGTCCCGCCGCTATCTGCAGAAATTGACCGCACAGAGCGAAGGCGCCAGTCACTGAGGTGCGGCGCGCGCCCCGAGCAGGCGCCGGTAGAGTTCTGCCATGTCGGCGGAGAACGCTACCAGCAGGGCCCGGCGCAGAGAGCTGTCCCCCGGTCGGGGCTTCTGCAGCTCGGCCACCGCGATGGCCGCGGCCTGCTCCGCGGGATAGCCGTAGATGCCGCAGCTGATCGCCGGGAAGGCGATACTGGAGAGATTGTGCGACTCGGCCAGGGCCAGGCTGTTCCGATAGCAGGCGGCGAGCAGCTCCGCCTCGCCCTTCCCGCCTCCTTGCCAGACCGGCCCCACCGCGTGGATCACGTATCGCGCCGGCAGACGAAAGCCCGGCGTAAGCCGCGCCTCGCCGGTCGGGCAGCCACCGAGGCCACGACAGTGGGCCTGCAGCTCCGGCCCCGCCGCGCGGTGGATGGCGCCATCCACCCCACCGCCGCCGAGCAGGCTGGAATTGGCGGCATTGACCACCGCATCCACCGCCAGGGTGGTCAGGTCGCCCTGCCAGACCTCGATCTTCACCGCTCGACCTGAGGGGGCTCCTGCCCCATGCAACGCACGGCTTGCTTCTGGTCGTTGACCAGCACGCCGGTGAGTCCCTTCTGCTCGGTGTCGAACAGCACCACCACGCCATCCACGCACTGGGCCACCTGTCGTGCCGGTTTCAGGCTCACCCGGTAGTCCTCGCCCGGGATGGTCTTGAGCATGGTGAAATCCGCCAACAGCAAGGCATCTTCCGGCCTGGCCATGTGCAGATAACCGTAGTAGCCGAGGACCGCCACCGTGCCGATGACGCTGCCGACGGCGGTGAGGATCAGGGGGATGGGATTGCTCACGCTCATGGGGAACTCTCTTCAACGGGTAATTCGGCCAGCCGCTTCAGACCGCTTAAACGCTGCGGGTCGGCGAGGAAACGCAGCATCACCTGCCGCCAGATGGGCTCGGAGAAAGTCTGCACGTGGCCGCCGCGGGTCGGCTGGAAGATGCGCGGCGGGAGCGCAGCTTGATACAAGCGTACGCCATTGGAAAGGGGCACTAGGGTATCGTCGATGCTGTGGTAGATCAGCACGGGCAGGCCGTCCAGCTTCGGCATGGCCCGGACGGCGCTGTCCCCATCCGGCACCAGCCAGGACAGCGGCACCTGCAACGGCCAGGTCAACCAGGCGTTGCCGAGCGTATAGCGCGCCACCTCCCGGTAGCTGGCCGGCACGCCGTCGAGCACCAGGGCACTGAGCCGTGCCCGATCCTCTTCGTGCGCCGCCAGGTAATGCACGGCCAGCGCACCGCCCAGGCTCTGCCCGAGCAGTACAAGCGGCTTGCCCTGCACCTCGGGCGCCTGCGCGAGCCAGGCGAAAGCCGCCTGCACGTCCTGATAGACCGCCGGCAGACTGGGCGAACCCTCGGACAGACCGTAGCCGCGGTAATCCAGCATCAGCACCTGCCAGCCCTGCTCAGGCAGCCACCAGCTGCCGCCCAGGTGCCAAGCCAGGTTGCCGCCGTTGCCGTGCAGGTACAGCACCGTGCCCTTCACCTCCTGCCCTGCCTTGGCCGGCAGCCACCAGGCATGCAGGCGCGTACCATCGGCGGCCTTGAGGTAGAGATCGCGGAACTCCAACCCGGCCTTGGCGGGCGTGATGGGCAGGCCGGAGACCGGATAGAAGAGCAGCGAACTGCAGCTGCTCACGAGCAGCGCCGCAGCCAGCAGGGCCAGCCGCAGCAGCGATCGCACGACCATCATTTGCCGCCGCGCTGATCTTCGCGGGCCAGCCAAGTCGCCTCGTAGACCCGCTCGGCCAGGCGCGAGAACGGCAGACTCTGGATCCATACGCTGCCGGTGCCCTTGAGGGTCGCCAGGAGAATGCCCTCGCCGCCGAACAGCATGCTCTTCAGGCCGCCGGCCAGAGCGATGTCGTAATCGATGCCGTCGGTGAAGCCGACCAGGCAGCCGGTATCCAGGCGCAGGGTCTCGTCCTTGAGCTCCTTGCGGATCACCGTGCCCCCGGCATGCAGGAAGACCAGGCCGTCGCCGGACAGCTTCTGGAGGATGAATCCTTCGCCGCCGAAGAAGCCGGCGCCGATGCGCTTGCTGAAGCTGATGCCGATCTGCGTGCCGTGGGCGGCGCAGAGGAAGCTGTCCTTCTGGCAGGCCAGCCGCCCGCCGACCCGGCTCAGATCCACCGGTACCACAGTGCCGGGATAGGGCGCGGCGAAGGCGACCCGGGCCTGCCCCTTGCCGTGGTTGGAGAAGTGGGTCATGAACAGAGACTCGCCGGTGAGCATGCGCTTGCCCATGCCCCACAGCTTGCCCAGCACGCCACCCTCGGAGCCGTCGCCCATGCGGGTCTCGAAGCGGATGCCTTCGGTCATGTAGTTCATCGCCCCGGCCTCGGCGATCACCGTCTCGCCGGGATCGAGGATGATCTCCACCGTTTGCGCCGATGCGCCGAGAATTTCGTAGTCGAGCTGATGACTGGACATGGGATTTCCTTTCTGGCTGCAGGCCAGGCGGCCAGGCCGGGCCCGCACGACCTCGCCGGGTCAAAGAATGTTCGCGTAGTCCGCTTCGATGCGGTCCAGGCTCAGGTGGTTGAGGAAGTTGGAGAAGCACATCCAGGCGGAAAGGGCGTTGAGGTCGCGGAACTGCTCCGGCAGATACTTCGGCGGCACCACCACGCCCTGGTCCACCAGTTGGCGCAGGATGCGCATGTCCTCCAGAGTGGTCTTGCCGCAGAACAGCAGCGGGATCTGCTCCAGCTTGCCCTTGCGGACTGCCAGTTGGATGTAGTTGTAGATCAGGATGAAGCCCTTGAGGTAGGACAGATCCTTGGTGAACGGCATGCCTTCCGGCGTCGAGCCGCGGAACACCCGGCTGGTGTTGCCGTAGCTGTCCTCGGCGCTGTAGCCCTGATCGCGGAAGAAGTCGAAGATCTCCAGGAAATGGGCGCCCTGCTCGGCCATGTGGATGGCACGGGTACGGTTGGTCAGCTTGCGCAGCCGGGTCGGATAGGATGCGAAGGCGATCACCTCCATCAGAATGGCCAGGCCCTCCTGGGTCACTGTGGAGGACGGCGGGCCTTTGGCCAGGAAGGTGCAGATCGGCTGATTGAGTCCGTTCAGGGTGGTGCCCACGTGCACCAGCCCCTCGTGTACCTCGAGCGCCCGTACATCTCGGGCGTTGAACATGGCGTCGCGGCGGATCTTGATGTAGTCGGCGCCCGCAGCGGCGTCGGCGACGATGCCGTCGGACTCGAACACCCGAATCACGCTCTCCTCCTCGCCGAACACCCGATTCAGGCGGTCCTGCAGCATGCTCACGGCATCGCTGGCGGCGAGGTTCTTTGGCTCGTCCTTGAGGTCGCCGCGGTCGGCGATATTGTTCAGGTAGTCGGACAGCATCAGGCCGAGGTCCGCCAGGGTCGGGTCGCCGGCATGAAAGGCATCCGAGGCGGCGCCATAGAGCTCCTCGGAAATCAGGCCGAAGTCCGCCGTGCCACGCGCCTCGAGCATGCGGATGACCATGCGGTACTCCCTGCACATCCGCCGCATGATCTGGCCGACCGGATTGAACTGGCCGAGCTGGCGGGTGATGTCCCGCTCGATGACCTGGAATTCCTGCTTCTTCGCCACAGAGTCGAAGGACAGAGGCCGGCTCTCGTAATAGGCCCGGTCGACCGCCGGAAGCTTGCGGAAGCCTCCGGCGAAGAAGCCATCGCGGATGCTGTCATCCCACTTGACCGCATCCAGAACCCGGATCGGCGTCTGCGCCTCTACCAGGCGATCGGACAGGCTACGGATGATCTGCAGGTAATCGTCGTGCTTGCGTCTACTGCTCATCGAACTCTCACTGGACGACGCGCCCCGGACGCGCCACCTCGATAAAACGTTGGCAGGATCGTCCAGATAAGCGAGGGCTTTGTCCAGTACAGCTTGCGATGCGAACGGCCACCGTGGCGACGTTTCGGCCAGCGCCCCGGCAAACCTCGCCGTGCGTCGCTGACAGGCCGATGCCTGCCAGGCATGCACGGCAGCGACTTCGTCAGCGAGACCGATCCGGCGACAGGCGAGACGCTATGCCCGGCATCGTCAGAGCCCCAGCACCAGATGCATATAGCGTCTGAGGATGGACATCATCTCCTCGCGATCCAGATGCTCAGGCCCTTCCAGCAGGCCCTGGTACTCCATGCGCCCGATGATGCCGGTCAGTACCCGCGCATCCTGCTCCGGATGCTGCGAGCCGAGGACGTGGAAGAAGTGGATCACACCCTGCTGCAGGATCTTGCGGTGAGCCCGCGCCATCTCGTGCAGACGCGGGTTGAGCAGCGCCTCCTGCTGGAAGGCGCTCTCAGCGACCATTTCGCTGCGTCGGTTCTGCAGCTGATCGTGGACGTACTCAACCGCCAGTCGGGCGATTTCCTCGGCCAGTTGGCGGCGTGACTCGACGCTGCCATCCAGCTTGCCGACCTGCTCGAGCAGCAAACCCTGGGTGCGATCCCAGAAGCCTGCCTTATAAGCGGCACTGCGCTCGACGAACTGGGCGAAGGTATCCGTCAGCAGATCGTCGATGTCTTTGAAGTAGTAGGTGGTGGCAGATAGGGGTACCTGTGCCTCGGCGGCCACCGCCCGGTGGCGTACGGCACGCACGCCATCGCGGACGATGATGCGCATGGCCGCATCGAGAATCGCCTGACGGCGTTGCTCGCTACCGCGACGGCTGGCCTTGCGGCCATGGTACTGGACACTGTCGGCAACAGCGCTGGCCACCCGGGCAGCGCTCTCCTGCATCATGCTGAAATGGGTCAAGACGGGCATCCTTTTCCAACTAAGACCTGGTTCCATTGTTAGGACTTTCTCCTTGGGAAGCAATCCATTGAACGGCAATTTCCCATGGATGGAACTCCAAGCATATTGCAAGAGAAAAGGATGCGGAAGGCCGTTCCACCTGCGGAGAGCCCTCATCCGCCCGCGGCGCAAGGCCTCGAAGAACCGCACGCCCATAAAAAATGCCCGCACAGGGCGGGCATTTTCGGACGGAGCGTTGCTCGTCAGAGTTCCGGGCGCATGTGCGGGAACAGGATGACGTCGCGGATCGACGGAGCGTCGGTCAGCAGCATGACCAGACGGTCGATGCCGATACCCTCGCCGGCGGTCGGCGGCATGCCGTACTCCAGGGCGCGCACGAAGTCGGCGTCGAAGTGCATGGCTTCGTCGTCACCGGCGTCCTTGTCCTTGACCTGCTGGTGGAAGCGCTCGGCCTGGTCTTCGGCGTCGTTCAGCTCGGAGTAGGCATTGGCGATCTCGCGGCCGCCGATGAACAGCTCGAAGCGGTCGGTGACGCTCGGATCGTCGTCGCTACGGCGCGCCAGCGGCGAAACCTCGAAGGGGTAGCGGGTGATGAAGGTCGGCTGCTCCAGCCTGTGCTCGACCAGTTCCTCGAAGATCATGGTCTGCAGCTTGCCCAGGCCCTCGAAGCCCTTGACGTCGGCGCCGGCCTTCTTGGCGATGGCACGGGCCCTGTCGAGGTCCTGCAGGTCCTCGGCGGAGATGTCCGGGTTGTACTTGAGGATGGAGTCGAACACCGACAACCGGGCGAACGGCTCGCCGAAGTGGAACACCTTGCCCTGGTAGGGCACGTCGGTGGTCCCCAGCACCAGTTGCGCCAGCTCGCGGAACAACTGCTCGGTGAGGTCCATGTTGTCCTCGTAGTCGGCATAGGCCTGGTAGAACTCGAGCATGGTGAACTCGGGGTTGTGCCGGGTCGAGACGCCTTCGTTGCGGAAGTTGCGGTTGATCTCGAAGACCTTCTCGAAGCCGCCGACCACCAGGCGCTTGAGGTACAGCTCGGGTGCGATGCGCAAGAACATCGGCATGTCCAGCGCGTTGTGGTGGGTCTCGAAGGGCTTGGCCGCGGCGCCGCCGGGGATGGTCTGCAGCATCGGCGTCTCGACCTCGAGGAAGCCGAGCTCGGCGAGGAACTTGCGAATGTGGGCGATGATCTGAGAACGCACACGGAACGACTGGCGGGTTTCCTCGTTGACGATCAGATCGACGTAGCGCTGACGGTAGCGCTGTTCGGTATCGGTCAGGCCATGGAACTTGTCCGGCAGCGGGCGCAGCGATTTGGTCAGCAGACGCACGTTGCTCATGTGCACATAGAGGTCGCCCTTGCCGGAGCGGGCCAGGGTGCCCTCGGCGGCGATGATGTCGCCCAGGTCCCAGTGCTTGATGGCTTCCAGGGTTTCGGCCGGCAGGCTCTTGCGGTCCACGTAGACCTGGATGCGTCCGCTCATGTCCTGGAGGACCATGAAGGCACCGCGGTTGAGCACGATGCGACCGGCGATCTTGACCGGAATGGCCGCTGCCTCCAGCTCTTCCTTGCTCTTGTCCGCATACTGCTTCTGCAGTTCGCCGGCCAGGCTGTCGCGGCGGAAGTCGTTGGGGAAGGCGTTGCCCTTGGCGCGCTCGGCGGCAAGCTTTTCCTTGCGCAGGGCGATCAGGCGGTTTTCTTCCTCGTGAAGGGCATGCTCGTTCAGCGGTTGTTCACTCATGGTAGTCGTTGGTTCCAAATGTGACGGGCCAGACTCCGGCCCAGCCGTTGGGTCGCGTCACGGCCGACGCGGCCCAACCTTCGAAAAATGCTCGGTTACAGGCCCTGCTTGAGGCTGGCCTCGATGAACTCGTCCAGATCGCCGTCCAGCACCGCATCGCAGTTGCTGTTCTCGATACCGGTACGCAGGTCCTTGATGCGCGACTGATCAAGCACGTACGAGCGGATCTGGTGACCCCAGCCGATGTCCGACTTGCTGTCTTCCAGGGCCTGGGAGGCGGCGTTGCGCTTCTGCACTTCCAGTTCGTACAGCTTGGCCCGCAGCATCTTCATGGCACGGTCCTTGTTCGAGTGCTGGGAACGCTCGTTCTGGCAGCTCACCACGGTATTGGTCGGCAGGTGAGTGATCCGCACCGCCGAGTCGGTGGTGTTCACGTGCTGGCCACCGGCACCCGAGGAGCGGTAGGTGTCGATGCGCAGATCGACCGGGTTGATCTCGATCTCGATGTTGTCGTCGATTTCCGGTGAGGCGAACACCGCGGAGAACGAGGTGTGGCGGCGGTTGCCGGAGTCGAACGGGCTCTTGCGCACCAGGCGGTGCACGCCGATCTCGGTGCGCAGCCAGCCGAAGGCGTACTCGCCGCGCACGTGCACGGTGGCGCTCTTGATGCCGGCCACCTCGCCCTCGGAGAGTTCGACGATCTCGGTATCGAAACCGTGCTTGTCGGCCCAGCGCAGGTACATGCGCAGCAGCATGTTGGCCCAGTCCTGGGCCTCGGTGCCGCCGGAGCCGGCCTGGATGTCCAGGTAGGCGTTGTTGGCGTCCATCTCGCCGCTGAACATGCGGCGGAACTCCAGCTTCTCGAGGATGCCGCGTAGACGCTCGACCTCGACGGCGACGTCGTTCACCGCGGCTTCGTCGTTCTCTTCGGCCGCCATTTCCAGCAGATCGCCGGAATCGGCCAGACCGCCGTCCAGCTCGTCCAGAGTCTCGACGATCTGCGCCAGCTGGGCGCGCTCGCGCCCCAGGTTCTGGGCGTATTCCGGGTTGTTCCAGACGTTCGGGTCTTCGAGCTCGCGCTCGACTTCGGTCAGGCGATCACGCTTGTGATCGTAGTCAAAGATACCCCCGAATGGTCTGGGTGCGTTCGGAAAGGTCCTTGATGCTGTTCAGGATCGGATTGATTTCCATGGCAGACGGCACTCACGGCTAAAACTTGGGAAAAGCCCGCGAGTATACCCGACTCGCCTCGCAAGCTCATCCCGTAGGTCGACTTCGTTCGTCTTTGAAGCGAACCGGGTGCGAGCGCGCGAGACGCCGGCAGCCTCAGTCCGAGTCGGGCACCTGTCGCGCCGGCGTGCCGGGATGGGTCGCCCGGAGATACTGGGCCGGCCAGGGCACCGATCTGTCTTCGAGGAAGTCGGCGGCATGCAGCGGCCAGTAGGGGTCGCGCAACAGCTCGCGGGCGAGCAGGATCAGGTCGGCCTGGCCGGTGCGCAGGATGTGCTCGGCCTGGGCCGCCTCGGTGATCATGCCCACGGTGCCGGTGGCGACGCCCGCCTCCTGGCGCACCCGCTCGGCGAAGCGGGTCTGGTAGCCAGGACCGACGGGGATTTCCGCGTTGGGTGAGGTACCGCCGGAGGATACGTCGACGAGATCGACGCCCAGCGACTTCAGGCGTCGAGCCAGCTCCACCGTCTCGTCCGGATTCCAGCCGTCCTCTACCCAGTCGGTGGCCGACAGGCGGACGAACAGCGGCAACTGCTCCGGCCAGACCTCCCGCACCGCCCGGGTGACCTCCAGCAGCAGCCGGATACGGTTGTCGAAGCTGCCGCCGTACTGGTCGCGGCGCTGGTTGGATAGAGGCGAGAGGAACTGGTGCAGCAGATAGCCGTGGGCGGCATGCACCTCGGCCACCTTGAAGCCGGCGGCCAGGGCGCGCTCGGCAGCCTGCACGAAGCACTGGACGACATGGGCGATTCCCGCCTCGTCGAGCTCGGTCGGCACCGTATGGCGGGGGCTGAAGGGGATCGCCGAGGGGCCGAGGGGAATCCAGCCGCCCTCGGCGATGGACAGGCTGCCCGACTTGCCGAGCCAGGGCTGCCAAGTGCTCGCCTTGCGTCCGGCATGGGCCAGCTGGATGCCGGGCACCGAGCCCTGGGCATCGATGAAGCGGGTGATGCGCAGCAGCGGCTCGATCTGCTCGTCGCACCAGAGCCCCAGATCCAGCGGCGAGATCCGCCCTTCGGGGGCGATTGCAGTGGCCTCGATCAGCACCAGACCGGCGCCCCCCACCGCCCGGCTGCCCAGATGCACCAGATGCCAGTCGTTGGCCAGCCCGTCCTTCGCCGAATACTGGCACATGGGCGATACGGCGATACGGTTGGGCAGGGTCAGCTGGCGCAGGGTGTAGGGCTGGAAGAGTCGGGTCATGGCGGTTCTCGTCACGTCTGGGGAGCCTATGAACATACTCCATTAAAGACGCTTTCGTCCGACCGCGCCCGCTCCGCTAGCGCGCCGCGAGATGCGTCACCAGCAGCTGCACGCTCTCCTGCCCGCGGAATTCGTTGACGTCCAGCTTGTAGGCCAGCTCGGCCCAGCGCACGGTCGGGTTCGGCCACTGCTCGCGGTCGACGTTGAAGGCGATGGCGTCCAGCTGCCGGCTGCCGCACTCGGTGCGCAGTACCATCTTCAGGTGGCGCTCGCCGACCAGGCGCTGCTGGACGATCTCGAACACGCCGTGGAACAGCGGCTCGGGGAAATGCTGGCCCCAGGGCCCGGCCTGGCGCAGGGCCCGGGCCAGCTCCAGGTGGAACTCCTCGGCTCCCAGCTGGCCGTCGGAGAGCAGACGCCCGGCCAGATCCTCCTCGGCGAGCTGGCGGCGCACCTCGGCATCGAAGGCTGCGCTGAAGGCGCCGAAGTTGGCCTGCGGCAGCGACAGGCCGGCGGCCATGGCGTGCCCGCCGAACTTGCTGATCAGCCCCGGATGGCGCGCGGCCACGGCATCCAGCGCGTCGCGGATGTGGAACCCGGGAATGGAGCGCGCCGAGCCCTTCAGCAGACCATCGCCGGCATCGGCGAAGGCGATGGTCGGGCGGTGGTAACGCTCCTTGAGGCGCGAGGCGAGAATGCCGATCACCCCCTGGTGCCAGTCCGGCTCGAACAGGCAGAGACCGAACGGCAGCTGCTCCGTCGGCAGGTCCCTGAGCTGGGCCAGGGCTTCGCGCTGCATGCCCTGCTCGATGGCCTTGCGGTCCTGATTGAGAGCATCCAGTTGCACGGCCATGTCGCGGGCCAGGGGCTCGTCCTCGCAGAGCAGGCATTCGATGCCGAGGGACATGTCGTCCAGCCGTCCGGCCGCATTCAGGCGCGGGCCGAGGATGAAGCCGAGATCGGTGGAGGTGATCCGCCGATGATCGCGCCCGGCCACCTCCAGCAGGGCGCGCAATCCGGGCCGGGCCCGGCCGGCGCGGATGCGCGCCAGGCCCTGGTGGACCAGGATGCGGTTGTTGGCGTCCAGCGGCACCACGTCGGCGACGCTGCCGAGGGCGACCAGATCGAGCAGTTCGGCCAGGTTCGGCTCGGCGATGCCGCGCCGCGCGAACCAGTCCCGCTGGCGCAGCCGGGCGCGCAGCGCCAGCAGCACGTAGAAGATCACCCCGACCCCGGCCAGGGCCTTGCTCGGGAAGTCGCAGCCCGGCTGGTTGGGATTGACGATGGCGTCCGCTGCCGGCAGCTCCCGGCCCGGCAGGTGGTGATCGGTGACCAGCACCTTGAGCCCGGCGGCCTTGGCCGCAGCCACGCCGTCGATGCTGGAGATGCCGTTGTCCACCGTCACCAGCAGATCGGGCCGACGCTCTAGGGCCACGGCGACGATCTCCGGGGTTAGACCGTAGCCGTACTCGAAACGGTTCGGCACCAGGTAATCCACCTGGCCAGCGCCGAGCAGCCGCAGGCCGAGCACGCCGACCGTGCTGGCAGTGGCGCCGTCGGCATCGAAATCGCCGACGAAAAGGATGCGCTGGCGCTTCTCCAGCGCCTCGACCAGCAGATCCACCGCCGCCTCGATACCCTTGAGCTGCGAGTAGGGCATCAGCCGTGCCAGCCCCTTGTCCAGCTCGGCGGCCGACTGCACGCCGCGAGCGGCATAGAGCCGGGTCAGCAGCGGCGGCAGGTCGCCCAGGTCGGGCAGGGTTTCGGGAAGTGGACGGGGCTCGATGCGCATGGCTGATCGGTACTCAAAGAGGCTGTTGCGAAAGTGCGTACTCCGGCGATCAGCGCTCGCCGAGCAGCCATTCCAGCGGAATCTCGTGCTGGCCGCGCTCGTCGGTGACGAACAGGGTGCCGTCGCTGATCATCACGGCCCACTGGATGCTGCGCGGCAGGTCACGGGCCAGCTCGGCCAGCGCCTCGCTCCCGACGGCAGCGATGGAGAGGTTCTTCAGCCCCTTCACCGCGTCCACTACCCTGCCCTGCCAGACCCTGAGACTGCCGTAGGCCAGCAGGCTGACGCGCTCGGCGCGGCGCGAACACCAGGTCAGGCGCTCGGCATCCGGCTGCCCGACCTCGATCCAGTGCAGCACCCGGCCATCGAGGCTCTTCTCCCACAGAGCCGGCTCGTCCACGTCGGACAGGCCGCGACCGAAGGCCAGTTGCTCGTGGTACCAGAGCGCATAGGCGATCAGGCGCACCGCCAGACGCTCCTCGGTCTCCGAGGGATGGCGGGCGACGGTGAAACGCAGGTTCTCGTAGACCCCGCGATCCAGGTCGGTGAGGTTGAGTTCGACTTTGTAGGGGGTGGCTTGCAGAGCCATGGCGGGCATCATCCGATCCGAGGGGCGGCAAGTGTACCCCCGCGGAGGCTGCCGGTCAGCCGCTGAACAGTTCGACCCGATCGCGTCCGTTGGCCTTGGCCTGGTACAGCGCCCGGTCGGCCGACGCCAGCAGGCGCGACAGGTCGTAGCCGACCCGCTCCGCCGAGGCCACGCCGATGCTGACGCTGATGCTCACCCGCTCCTCGAAATGCAGCTCGCCGCACTTCTGCCGGATGCGCTCGGCCACCTGCACGGCCACCGCCGGATCGGCGCCCGGCAACAGGCAGGCGAACTCTTCGCCGCCGATCCGTCCGCAGACGTCATGCTGGCGGATACCCAACGCCAGCACTTGGCCGAAGGCGATGAGCACGGTGTCGCCCGTGGCATGACCATGACCGTCGTTGACCTGCTTGAAATGGTCCAGGTCGCAGAGCAACAAGGCTGCCGGCCGTCCCTCGGTGGCACAGCGGGCAAGCCGGGCCACGGCGGTTTCGGTGAAGGCCCGGCGATTGCCGATGTCGGTGAGCGGATCGCGCTCGGACACGACGCGATAACGCTGCTCGGCACGCTCGCGAACCATGGCCAGGGTAACGAAGGCGATACCGATGGAGATCAGAAAGTTTTCCAGGAGACGCCAGATCAGGAAGCCGCCACCCTCGCTGGCCCAGGTCGGCTCGATGGTCTGGCCGCGGTACAGCAGCATCAGGCCGATGCAGAACAGCGCATGGAACGACAGCATCCCGATGGCCGGCGCCACGCTAGCTCCCACCTGCCGGCGCGCGATCCACAGTTCCCAGATAGCCAGAGCGGTGTAAACAACGGAGGTCAGGGTTCCCACGATCACCCGCAAAGTCAACGACTCGTGGAAGTATGGCCACAGGCACAACAGCCCCCATAGCAGAGCACCACCAATGACGCCCGGCCACCAGGGCCGCCGACCGACGAACACCCGCATCGCCGCCCAGCCCATTCCGGTCGCCAGGCGCATCAGGAGGTTGCCGAACACCATGGACAGGCCGTCCACGCCGATTCCGCGCAGGCTGATCACCAGAGCCCCCAGCGCCGCCAGCAGGAGCATGCCGGCCATATAACCGAGGGTCGGCTCATTGGCGCTTCGCCACCAGGCGTGCAGCATCAGCCCGCCGAGCAAAGTCAGCACATAGATGTCCAGCAACAGAAGCGTGGGCAGATGCAGAGTCATAGGCGATGCACGCAAGGCAAGCACCGGCAGCCAGCCGGGGCGCCGGACGGCGCAGGAGGCTGTTCTGGCCGGCCGCCAATCATTGGCTCGATGGTTCCGGATTGCCCCACTCTACCTGTGCCATATTGCTATTTGCCAGTGCCCCCGGAGCGGTCCGGCCGCTGGAGCGGGTGGCGGCTTACCGAAGCCGAGGATACGCGCGAGATGGGGAGGGCCGGCACTGGCAGAAACGAAAAGCCCCGCATCTCCGCGGGGCTTTCCTGTCTCGCATCGCCATCAGAACGATGCGCACTGCTTGGTGCATTGTCCGCGTTCCAGGGCAGCGATCACTCTGGGATCGAGACGTCCTTCCAGAATGCGCACGTCGCGATGGAGTCCGTCGACCACATCGATGAGCAGGCGTCTGTCCGCCAGCTCGGCCTGGAAAACCAGGCGTTCGAGCATCACGTCTCCCTTTGCGTCGCATAACGTCAGCAGCCGGCTTCCATCCGGGCGAGCCGTTCCCATGCTTACCTTGTAAGGCGCCAGCGCCTCGATCAGCAGTTCGCTCGTGCTATCCATGTCAATACCTCGAGTTATTGGAATTCTGCCCATGGCCGATAAGTGACCCCGGCGGAACGGGGAAAGTTTCAGGCGCGCTTTTGCCCGTCCGGAAAAACGAAACCCGCCGGAAGGCGGGTTTCTCGGGGCTCAGAGCGGCTTGCCGCGATTGCCATGCTGGCCGACGAACTCCTGCACAGTCTTCAGCTGGTTGGCCAGCACCGTACAGCGCTCGGGCCGCTGGAACAGATCGGCCAGGTGCGGAGGCAGTGCCGGGGCCAGGCCGATGCCGGCCTTCTCCACCGCATCGGGGAACTTGACCGGATGCGCGGTCCCCAGGATGACCATGGGGATGGCCAGGCTGCGCCGGCATTCGCGGGCGGCCCGCACGCCGATGGCGGTGTGCGGATCGAGCAGCTCGCCGCACTCCTCGCGGACTTCGGCGATGGTCCGGCAGGTCTGCTCGTCGTCGACCGCCAAGGAGTCGAACAGCTTGCGTGCCTCGGTCCAGCGGTCGTCCTCGACGGACAGCTTGCCGGTGGTCTTGAAGCCGTCCAGCAGCTGCGCCACCAGTTGGCCGTTGCGTCCGTGCAGATCGAACAGCAGACGTTCGAAGTTGGAGGAGACCATGATGTCCATGGAAGGCGACAGGGTCGGGTGCAGGGTGTCCTTGTCGTACTGGTTGCCGCTCATGAAGCGGTGCAGGATGTCGTTGCGGTTGGTGGCGACGATCAGCTGGTTGACCGGCAGCCCCATGTTGCGCGCAAGATATCCGGCGAAGATGTCGCCGAAATTACCGGTCGGCACCGAGAAGGCCACCGAACGGTGCGGCGCGCCCAGTTGGATGGCGGCATGGAAGTAGTAGACGATCTGGGCCATGATCCGCGCCCAGTTGATCGAGTTGACCGCCACCAGCCGCGTGCCCTTGAGGAAGCCCTGGTCGGCGAAGCTGGCCTTGACCATCTCCTGGCAGTCGTCGAAGTTGCCTTCGATGGCGATGTTGTGGATGTTGTCGCCGAGGATGGTGGTCATCTGCCGGCGCTGCACCTCGGAGACGCGGTTGTGCGGGTGCAGGATGAAGATGTCCACGTTCTCGCAGCGGCGGCAGCCTTCGATGGCCGCGGAACCGGTGTCGCCGGAGGTGGCGCCCATGATCACCACGCGCTCGCCGCGCTTGCTCAGCACGTAGTCGAGCAGGCGGCCGAGCAGTTGCAGGGCGAAGTCCTTGAAGGCCAGGGTCGGGCCGTGGAACAGCTCGAGCACCCACTCGTTGCCGCTCAGTTGACGCAGCGGGGCCACGGCGCTGTGAGCGAACACGCCATAGGTCTCTTCGAGGATCTGCTTGAAGTCCGCGTCCGGAATGCTGCCGGCGACGAACGGGCGCATCACCCGGAAGGCCAGTTCGTGATACGGCAGGCCAGCCCAGGAGGCGATTTCCTCCACGGTGAAGCGAGGCAGGTTTTCCGGCACGTAAAGACCGCCGTCGCTGGCCAGGCCGGCGAGCAGGACGTCTTCGAAGTTCAGGGCCGGAGCCTGGCCGCGGGTGCTGATATAGCGCATTTATTCAAACCTTCGCTGTGGGCGGCGGGTCGCCGGGACCCGCCACCGGTTCAATTCAGTTGCTCGACGCGGATGCGCACGACCTTGCCAGCCACGCCTTCGAGGGCCTCCAGGGCGGCGATGGCGTCGTCGATGCGCTCCTCGCGGACCCGGTGGGTGACCAGGATCATCGGCACCAGGCCGTCCTGCTCCTCGGCTTCCTTCTGCATGATCGACTCGATGTTGATGCCGCGCTCGGAGAGGATGCTCGCCACTTGGGCCAGCACGCCCGGATGGTCCTTGGCCTGGATGCGCAGATAGTAGGCACTCTCGCAGGCGCCGATCGGCAGGATCGGGTGGTCGGACAGGGCATCCGGCTGGAAGGCCAGGTGCGGCACGCGGTTCTCCGGATCGGAGGTCATGGCGCGCACCACGTCCACCAGGTCGGCCACCACCGCCGAAGCGGTCGGCTCCATGCCGGCCCCTGCGCCGCAGAACAGGGTCGAGCCCACGGCGTCGCCGTTGACCATCACCGCGTTCATCACGCCGTTGACGTTGGCGATCAGTCGGTCGGCCGGAATCAGGGTCGGGTGCACGCGCAGCTCGAAGCCCTCCTCCGTGCGCCGGGCCACGCCCAGGTGCTTGATGCGGTAGCCCAAGGCTTCGGCATAGCCGACGTCGGCGCTGGTCAGCCGGGTGATGCCTTCGGTGTAGGCCTTGTCGAACTGCAGCGGGATGCCGAAGGCGATGGAAGCGAGGATGGTCAGCTTGTGCGCCGCATCGATGCCCTCGACGTCGAAGGTCGGGTCCGCTTCGGCATAGCCCAGCGCCTGGGCTTCCTTGAGCACATCATCGAAGGCCCGGCCCTTCTCGCGCATCTCGCTGAGGATGAAGTTGCCGGTACCGTTGATGATGCCGGCCAGCCAGTTGATGCGGTTGCCGGCCAGCCCCTCGCGAATTGCCTTGATCACCGGGATGCCGCCGGCCACGGCTGCCTCGAAGGCAACGATCACGCCCTTCTCGCGGGCCTTGGCGAAGATCTCGTTGCCGTGCACGGCGATCAGCGCCTTGTTGGCGGTGACTACGTGCTTGCCGTTTTCGATGGCCTTGAGCACCAGATCTCGGGCCAGGGTGTAGCCGCCGATCAGCTCGACGACGACATCGATCTCCGGGTTGTCCACAACCGCGAAGACATCTTCGGTGATGGGGGTACCGGAGATATCGCATTTCGGGTTGGCACTACGCATGGCGATCTGGGCGACTTCGATCCCGCGCCCGGCACGGCGGGCGATCTCCTCGGCGTTGCGTTTGAGCACGTTGAAGGTGCCGCCACCGACGGTACCCAGTCCACAAAGGCCTACTTTGACCGGTTTCACGCTGAAACTCCCCATCTCACAGCAGAAAACGGCCGGGCGCACCCCGACCGCAGAAAAGAGCCGCACATTACGAAGCGATCAGACTTTAGTCAATTGGCGCAGCGACCGGCGTCGAACTAGCCGTCTCAATCGGCAGTCAGGCCCAGTCGCTCGTGCCACTCGGCCAGGGACTCGTCCGGGTACCTGTCGAAGAAGCGGTCACCCGCCTGTCGCTGCACCTCGACCCAGGCCGGCTTGTAGGCCAGCATCAGATGGGTGTGCTCGGGCGGCACCGGCAGCTCGCTGTCGATGGCCGAGGCGTGCGGGTGGACCAGCTCCGGCCAGTTCGGGTCCCAGAGCCAGAGCGCGCTGCCACAGTGTTTGCAGAAATACCGATGACCGGAGCTCAACTCGATCCTGCCGGCAGCTTCGTCGGCCATGCGGGCACGATAGACCGACAGATGTTCGCGTCCTTCGACGGTCAGAGTCCGGTAATCGCCGCCCAGGTTGATCGCATAACCGCCGCCTCCTGCCGTCTTGCGGCAGATAGAGCAATAGCAGCGCATGAACGGATAGGGCTGAGCGGACTCCAGGGTGAAACGCACAGCGCCGCAGTGACAGGAACCTTCGAGGTGCATGGGATCTCCTCGCAAAGAGCCCGAGCCGCAATGGCCGCTCGCCGGCCTGTTACTGCATTAGACGGAATCCGCTTCGCCGCCAAGGCCGTCAGTCGACGGCAGCCTGCGCCTTCAGCGCCGCTTCGGCCAGCTGAGAAGCCGGCTGGTAGCCCGGGATCATCTGGCCATTGGCCAGAATGATGGCCGGGGTACCCTGTACGCCGATCATCTGCCCGAGCGCGAACTGCTTGGCCACTGGGTTCTCGCACTGGGCCTCCGGCAGCTTGTCCCCGGACTTGGCCTCGCTCATGGCCTCGCGGCGATCCTTGGCGCACCAGACGTTGACCAGCTCCTTATAGCCTGGAGAACCGATGCCCTGGCGCGGGAAGGCGGCATAGCGCACTTCAACGCCCAGCCGGTTCAGCTCCGCAACCTCGCGGTGCAGCTTCTGGCAATACGGGCAGTCGGTATCGGTGAATACAGTGACGTGGGTCTTCGGCTGCCGAGGCGAGAACACCACCAGCTCGCTGGCCGGGATGGCATCGATGGTCTTGGCCACCGCCCGGGTTTCCGCCTGCTCGGTCAGGTTGCTCGGCTTGCCGTCCTTGATCCGGTACAGGTTGCCCTGCATCACGAACTGGCCGTCGGCGCTCGCGTAGAGCAGACGGCCGCCCTTCAGCTGAACCTGATAGAGCCCGGCCATCGGACTCGCGGCGATGGACTCGATGGGCAGATTCGGCTGCATGTCCTGCAGCGTCTTGCGAATGACCTGCTCGGGCTCGGCGGCGAAAGCCAGGGAGCCCGCCAGGCCGAGGGCTGCGACAGCGAAAAGGGAGGAAACGCGCATGAATACTCCGAAACGAGGATGCGAATCGACAGAGCCTATCACAGGCAGGATATCGGGACGGCGAGCAGAGTCCCGGTCCGAGATCAACCGCGCGGATGATGCCGCGCATGTAGCTCCTGCAGGCGTGCCCTGGCGATATGAGTGTAGATCTGGGTGGTCGACAGATCGCTGTGCCCGAGCAGCATCTGCACCACGCGCAGGTCGGCGCCATGGTTGAGCAGATGGGTTGCGAAGGCATGGCGCAAGGTGTGGGGCGACAGGGTCTTGCCTATGCCGGCCACACGGGCGTGATGCTTGATGCGATGCCAGAAGGTCTGGCGGGTCATCTGCTCGCCCCGCAAGCTGGGAAACAGGACATCGCTCGGTCGCCCTCCGAGCAGCAACGGCCGGGCTTCCCGCACGTAGCGCTCCACCCAGCTGATCGCCTCCTCACCCAGGGGCACCAGGCGCTCCTTGCTACCCTTGCCGAATACCCTCACCACGCCCTGCCGCAGATTCACCTGCTCGAGAGTCAGGCCGACCAGCTCGCTGACGCGCAGGCCGCAGGCATAGAGCACTTCGAGCATGGTCCGGTCACGCAGACCGATCGCGTCGTCGGAATCGGGCGCCGTCAGCAATGATTCGACATCAGCCTCGGAGAGGGATTTGGGGAGGGCACGCCCCAGCTGCGGCATCGCGATCTGAAGGGTGGGATCGACCGCGATCACGCCCTCACGCAGTAAGTAACGGTAGAAGCCACGCAGACCGGACAGAAAGCGCGCCGTCGAACGCGACTTGTAGCCGGCATCCAAGCGCCAGGCCAGATGATCGAGGATCAGCTCGCGCCCCACTTCGACGAGATCCAGACCGCGCTCCTGCAGCCAGCCGTTGAATAATGCGAGATCACTGCGATACGCGGCTCGAGTGTGTGCCGACAGCCCCTTCTCCAGCCAAAGGGTATCGAGAAAGCGATCGATCTGCGGATGATCCATGAAGGTCAGGCTCAGGCGTCCTCGGAGCGTTCAGGCAATGCCGGTCGAGCAGCGGCTTGGACATCGGCACACAAGCCTCGGACCGCTTCTCATTTTTTAGCGAGAAAAAATCGGCAGGACCGGAACCGCTCGATTTTCCAAGCCCGCGACAACAAGGCAGAAAGCCGCGCCACAAGACTCTACAACGCCGAAGTCCTTGCTCCTTGGGAATATCACGTTTTCCCGGATGGGCGGGACCCCGCCACCGCTCTGCGCAGACTGTCGTTTTGATGCACGGTCGAGCCAGCAGGCTGGTTATCGGCGCTGCCCGCTATCAGACAGGCAAAGAAAAAGCAGCCGGATGGCTGCTTTTTCGATCTTCCCGATACTGGCGTATGAATCAGGCCAGTTTTTCCTTGATGCGAGCAGCCTTGCCGGACAGATCGCGCAGGTAGTACAGCTTGGCCTTGCGAACGTCACCGCGACGCTTCAGGGTAACGCTGTCGACCAGCGGGCTGTAGGTCTGGAAAGTACGCTCCACGCCAACGCCATTGGAGATCTTGCGCACGGTGAAGGCGCTGTTCAGGCCACGGTTGCGCTTAGCGATGACCACACCTTCGAAGGCCTGCAGGCGCTGACGGTCGCCCTCCTTCACCTTCACTTGAACGATCACGGTGTCGCCCGGGGCGAACGCCGGAATCTCTTTGTTCATCTGCTCGGCTTCGAGCTGCTGAATGATCTTGTTGGTCATCTGAGTGCTCCTAAGACAAACCTCAGGTTTGCCATCGATACGTTAACTATCGTTCCGCTGGCGGATGTATTCCGCCAACAGCATTTGCTCTTCTCCAGAAAGCGAGCGGCTATCCAGAAGATCGGTGCGACGTTCCCAGGTCCGTCCAAGGGACTGCTGCAAGCGCCAGCGCCGGATGTGTTCGTGGTTGCCGCTGAGCAGCACCTCGGGAACACCTTTGCCCTCATACACCTCAGGGCGGGTGTAATGCGGACAGTCGAGTAGGCCGTCAGTGAACGAGTCCTCCTCGGCAGAGCCTGCATGCCCTAGCGCTCCGGGCAGCAGCCGTGTCACAGCATCGATCAGCACCATGGCCGGCAGTTCGCCACCGGACAGTACGTAGTCGCCGATCGACCATTCCTCGTCGACGTACGCTTCGATGAAACGTTCGTCTATACCCTCATAGCGACCCGCAATGAGGATCAAGGCCTCTTGCTGCGCCAGTTCGCGAACCGCCTGCTGTTTCAGCTGACGGCCTTGCGGCGACAGATAGATCACCTTTGCATGCGCTCCGGCTGCCTGCTTGGCAGCATCCAGCGCACGCTCCAGAGGCTGGATCTTCATCACCATCCCCGGACCTCCGCCGAAAGGACGATCATCCACCGTCTGGTGGCGGTCCTCGGTGAAGCTGCGAGGATTCCAGCAGTTCAACCTGAGCAAGCCCTGCTTCGCCGCACGGCTGGTGATGCCATATTCAGTAATGGCGGCGAACATCTCCGGAAAGATGCTGATGACCTCGACCTGCATGGTCAGAAATCCGCACCCCAATCCACCCGCATCTCGCCGGCATCCAGATCGACCGTAAGCACGCACTGCTCCGTATAGGGCAGCAGCCGCTCCCGATCATCCAGACTACCCGCACAGGGCTTCACCACCATCACATCGTTGGCGCCGGTTTCAAGCAGATGGTCGACCTGACCGAGCAACTGCTCGTCCTGGTTGACCACTTTCAACCCCTCGAGTTGGTGCCAGTAGTACTCGCCATCAGCCAACTGAGGCAATAAGCTTCGGGGCACGCAAATCTCGAAATCGGCAAAGGCACGAGCCTCTTCACGATCATCGAGCCCCTTCAGCTTGGCGACCAGGAGCCTGCCTTGCAGACGTCCCTGGACCAGCTCGACCTGCCGCACTTCGCCGCCACGCCTAAGCGTCCAGTGGCGATAATTCAGCAGGTTGTCGATGGGGTCGGTGAAGGAATAAATCTTCACCTCGCCGCGAACGCCATGCACCGATGTGATTTTGCCAAGGACGATCAGATCCTCGGCGGAAGCAGGCGTCGCGCTCATATCGATCAGGCAGCAGTCTTGCCTGCTTCCTTCAGCAGCTGAGCAACACGCTCAGACGGCTGCGCACCCTGGCTCAGCCAGTAGGCAGCGCGCTCTTGATTCACGGACAGCTTCACTTCAGCGCCCGAAGCGATCGGGTTGAAGAAGCCGATACGCTCGACAAAGCGACCGTCGCGCGCATTGCGGCTGTTGGTCACGGTCAGATGATAGAAGGGGCGCTTTTTGGAGCCGCCGCGGGCAAGACGGATGGTTACCATGTGAACATCGTTCCTGTAGTCGGTGCTGCAAAACTAGATTGCATACTTGGGCTCAAGGCCCGAAAGGCCGCATATTCTAAGGAATATCAACAGATTTGCAAATGGCTTTTATGGGAAAGAGCCTTACGCAGCATTGCACGGCCAACACAACACCAAAGACCCATCCCCCAAGGGCACGCATACCCCTAGAGTTTCGGAACCCCGCCACCCGGCAGCATGCCACCCAAGCCGCGCATCAACTTGGTCATACCGCCCTTGCTGGTGAACTTCTTCATCATCTTCTGCATTTGCTTGTGCTGCTTGATCAGCCGACCGACATCCTGCACCTGAGTGCCTGAGCCGAGCGCGATACGGCGCTTGCGCGAGCCACTGATCATTTCTGGATCGCGGCGCTCGTTCGGCGTCATCGAATTGATGATCGCTTCCATCTGCTTGAATTGCTTCTCGGCCACGGTCTGAGCATTACCCATCTGACCGAGATTCACGCCGCCAAGCATGGGCAGCTTGTCCATCAGACTGCCAAGCCCACCCATGTTCTTCATTTGCTGCAGCTGATCACGGAAGTCTTCCAGATCGAAGCCCTTGCCTTTCTTCAGTTTCTTAGTGAGCTTCTCCGCCTTCTCGCGATCGAGGTTCTGCTCGGCCTGCTCGATCAGGCTGAGCACATCGCCCATGCCGAGAATACGGGAGGCGATGCGCTCCGGATGGAAAGGTTCGAGCGCCTCGCTTTTCTCGCCCATACCGATGAACTTGATCGGCTTGCCGGTGATATGGCGTACCGACAAGGCCGCCCCGCCGCGGGCGTCGCCGTCGACCTTGGTCAACACCACACCGGTCAGCGGAAGCGCATCACCGAAAGCCTTGGCGGTATTGGCCGCATCTTGGCCGGTCATGGCATCGACCACGAACAAGGTCTCGGCCGGTTTGATCGCCGCATGGAGAAGCTTGATTTCCTCCATCATGTCCGCATCGATGTGCAGGCGGCCAGCGGTATCCACCAGCACTACATCAATGAACTTGACTTTCGCCTCACGGATCGCAGCCTGGGCGATATCCACCGGCTTCTGACTCGTATCGGAAGGAAAGAAGGTGACACCCACCTCGCCTGCGAGGGTCTCCAGCTGCTTGATGGCAGCCGGTCGATAGACGTCGGCGGAAACCACCAACACCGATTTCTTCTTGCGCTCTTTCAGGAAACGGGCCAGCTTGCCCACGGTAGTGGTCTTGCCCGCCCCCTGCAGACCGGCCATCAGCACCACGGCTGGCGGGGCCACGTTCAGCGCCAGATCCTCGTTGGCAGCCCCCATCAGCTCTTCCAGCTCGGCACGGACGATCTTCACGAAGGCCTGCCCCGGTGTCAGGCTTTTCGATACCTCGGTACCGACGGCACGTTCCTTGACCCTGTTTACGAACTCCTTGACCACGGGCAAGGCAACGTCGGCCTCGAGCAAGGCCATACGCACTTCGCGGAGGGTATCCTTGATGTTTTCCTCGGTCAGCTTCGCTTTACCGGTGACGAGGCGAAGGGTATGGGAGAGACGGTCGGTAAGGTTTTCGAACATGCGCGTTCCTTTCAGGCTCTGCGGAACCAAGGGGTGAGCTGACTGCGGTCGCGGATTATAAACGAATAGCCCATCCCGACACAGCCGGCAGTCTTTCTTGAGCTCCGGTTGTATGCCACACTGCGTTTCTTTCGGGCTTGCCTAACACGGACTTATGCACCCCTTGCTGACCAGCCTCACCGCCGCCGGCCTCTACGCCCTAGCCACCCTCTACCAAGGCCTAGGCCTGGTCCGACACTCGCTGCCGGACAAACGTCTGCTAATCCTGCTCTGTCTGGCCGCACTGGTCGCCCATGGCCTGAGCCTAGCCCCCCAACTGCTCAGCCCAGCCGGAACGCTGACCCTGCATTTCTTCAATGCTTCAAGCCTGATCGCCGCCGCCGTCATCGCACTGACTCTGCTCGCCTGCTGGCACATACCGGTGGAAAACCTGCTCCTCCTGCTCCTGCCGCTGGGCGGAGTAACGGTGCTGCTCGCCCAGTTCATGCCAGTCGGAACCTTGCAGGGGATCGACGAAGAGCCCGGGATACTCGCCCACATCCTCTTGTCGATCCTCGCCTATGGCATGCTCACCATCGCCATGCTCCAGTCCCTGTTGCTCCTGTTGCAGAATCACCAACTGAAGAACAAGCACCCCTCGAAACTGATTCGCAATTTCCCGCCGTTGCAAACCATGGAATCCCTTCTGTTCGGTTTCCTCTGGGCCGGCTGGATATTGCTCTCGCTATCGCTGATTTCCGGCTGGCTATTTCTCGAAGACCTGTTCGCCCAGCATCTGGTACACAAAACGCTCTTGGCTGTGCTCGCCTGGCTGGTCTTCTCGGCACTGTTGATCGGCCGTCACCGTCTCGGCTGGCGCGGACAAACGGCGATTCGCTGGACCCTGAGCGGCTTCTGCCTGCTGATGCTGGGCTACTTTGGCAGCAAGCTGGTGCGCGAGTTCATCCTGCATATCTAGGGAACCCGTAGAGTGTTCTCACCCACCTTCCTGATCGTTGTAGCCCCTACAGGCGACGAAACCGCGGGAGAGACGTGCGAAGCTCGCCAGCAGTGGAGGCCATCGCCTCGAAAGACGACTGACCTGCCACCCCAGGAAGATGAATACTACGCCTACAGCCCCACCTTGATCGCCTGAGCCGCGCGCATCGCTTTCTGCCGCGCATCCTCGATCGATTCATCCCTCGCCAGTACCACACCCATGCGCCGCTGCCCAGAGACCTCCGGCTTGCCGAACAGACGCAAAGCGGTATCGGGTTCGGCCAAAGCCGCCGACAGGTTACCAAAGCTGGTTTGCCGGGATTTGCCCTCGACCAGGACAACAGCCGAAGCAGACGGTCCGAACTGACGGATTGCCGGGATCGGCAGGCCGAGGATGGCACGCACGTGCAAGGCGAACTCCGAGAGATCCTGCGATATGAGCGTGACCAGTCCGGTATCGTGAGGACGCGGCGAAACCTCGCTGAACCAGACCTGCTCGCCCTTGACGAACAGCTCGACTCCGAAGAGGCCACGACCGCCAAGCGACTCGGTGACCGTACGGGCGATGCGTTCGGCCTCGCTCAACGCCTTGGCACTCATCGCCTGCGGCTGCCAGGACTCCTGGTAGTCCCCCTTCTCCTGACGATGGCCGATCGGCGCACAGAAAGTGGTGCCTCCTGCATGGCAAATGGTCAGCAGAGTGATCTCGTAGTCGAAATCGATGAAGCCCTCAACGATCACCCGCCCCTTGCCGGCACGACCGCCTTCCTGAGCGTAACTCCAGGCCGACTGCAACTGGTCCGCCCCCTTGAGAAGACTCTGCCCCTTACCCGACGAGCTCATGATCGGCTTCACCACGCAGGGATAGCCGAGTGCCTCGACAGCCTCCCGGTATTCGTCGAAGATATCGGCGAATCGATAGGGAGAAGTCGGAAGACCCAGTTCCTCAGCGGCCAGACGACGGATACCCTCGCGATTCATGGTCAGATGGGCGGCCCGCGCGCTGGGTATCACGGTGAACCCCTCCGCTTCGAGCTCGACCAGAGTCGCCGTGGCGATGGCCTCGATCTCGGGCACGATGTAATGAGGGCGTTCCTGCTCAATCACCGCACGCAGGGCGGCGCCATCGAGCATATCGATCACATGGCTGCGGTGTGCAACCTGCATGGCGGGAGCATCGGCGTAGCGATCAACGGCAATCACCTCTACGCCGAAGCGCTGCAACTCGATCACTACTTCCTTGCCGAGCTCGCCAGAGCCACACAGCAAGACACGGATCGCGCTCGGCGACAGCGGGGTTCCAATACGGGGCATGGGAATTTCCTTCAAAGGGACAGGGAGAGGCGTTCCGGCCTGGTACGGTTACAGCAGTTGGCCCTTGGTACGGGCCCGCTCGATGCAAAGGGCCAGGATTCGACGACGCTCGACGTTATCCAGGCGTCCCCAGCACTCGATCTCGCTCGCTGTGCGCTGGCAACCGACACAGACATCCTCTTCGTCCAGCGCACAGACATGGACGCAGGGAGAGGCCACTGGTTTCTCGTCGCTCATCAATACTTCCTGCTCGAATGGTGGCGGGCGAATGGCCGGGCATTCTGCCCCCAATGAGCAACGCCGAACAAGACGCCCAAAGCGTCGGCCCGGGTCGTTCGCCCCGTCTCAGCTCAGCGGAATGAAAGTCGGTGACGGATGCTGCATTTCGATCCCGGCATCGAAAAGCAGATTGACCAGTTCGACGACCATGATCGCCGTCAGCCCCCAGATCTTGTAAGGCCCGTATCGATAACAGGGGACGTACCAGCTTCGTCCCTGATGGTCGATGCGGTGGGTCGTCTCGCGAGGATCCTGCCGCAGGAAGTCCAGGGGAACACTGAATACCGAAGCGATCTCGGCATCATTGGGCCGGTACTCCACATAATCAGGAATGAGGGCGACATAGGGAGTCACACAGATGCCATAACGGGACACCACGGGGCTGAGGGGACCGATCACCTCGACCAGACCAGGAGGCAGGCCAATCTCCTCCTCCGCCTCACGCAGGGCGGTGTGGATCAGATCGGGATCTTCGGGGTCGCGCCTCCCTCCGGGAAAGGCCACTTCACCACCATGTGTGGACAAGCCGCTCGCCCGCAGAGTGAGTACCAGTTCGGGCTCTTCGCTGCGCGTGATCGGCACCAGGACCGCAGCCTCGGGGAAACAGCCGTCGACCTCCAATAGCCTGGGCGAATAGTTGTGCACGCGCTGGACTAGATCATCCTGCATGATCATTCTCTATATCTTGCTTTAGCTCCGTTTTCATCATGGCATGATCCATCCGGTGTTCCAAAAGTTCTGTCATGCCCAGGCACCAAGGCATCTTGCCAGCATCCCTGACCATATGCAGGATGCTTCGGGCTCCGCGCAGCAACCCTCAGAGAAAAGCACATGAAATTCTGCAACCAATGCGGTAGTCCAGTGACATGGCAGACTCCGCGCGACGACAACCGGCCGCGCTTCGTCTGTTCCAGCTGCCTGACCATTCACTACCAGAACCCGCTGATCGTAGCAGGATGCGTGCCAGTATGGGGTGAGAGCGTGCTGCTATGCCGGCGCGCCATCGAGCCGCGCCTGGGCTTCTGGACGCTGCCCGCCGGCTTCATGGAGAACGGAGAAACCATGGAGCAGGCAGCTGCGCGGGAGACGCTGGAAGAGGCCGGAGCCCACGTGCAGCAGCTCAATCTGTACCTCCTGTTCGACCTGCCGCACATTCATCAGGTACATGTCTTCTTCCGCGGCCAGCTGCCCGATGCACAATATGCCGTCGGCGCGGAAAGCCTCGAAGTAAAGCTGTTCAATCAGGAAGACATTCCCTGGGGCGAACTGGCTTTCCCGACCACCAGGCATACCCTAGAATATTTTTTCATGGACCGCGTCCGGCAGGTCTATCCGGTGCGCAATGAGTCCATTGCAGCCTTATCCTCCAACCGACTCCAACAAGACTAACCGCCCAGACTGGAATATCTCGATGCGCTGGTTGATAGCCACTTTTTGCCTGTTACTTGCCGGCCTGACACAGGCCAGCGTTATGCCTGCCCCCGAAGAAAAAATCGTCGACAAGGTGCTAGTGGTGAAATCCGAGCGCAAGCTGCATCTGCTGAGCCGGGGAGAAACGGTGAAGACCTATCGGGTTTCTCTAGGCAAACAGCCACGTGGGCCGAAACGCCAAGAAGGTGACCACCGCACGCCAGAGGGGCTGTATTGGATCGATTGGCGCAAAACCAGCGACAAATACAACCTGTCGATGCATATCTCCTACCCGAACGTCAGCGACCTGGCGCAGGCCCGCGCCGACGGCGTGACGCCCGGCAGCATGATCATGCTGCATGGCACGCCATTGGATGTCCAATATCCCGAATGGTACTTTCAGGGACTGGACTGGACCGAAGGCTGCATCGCCTTGAAGAACTCGGACATGCGCGAAGTCTGGTCGCTGGTCAAGGATGGCACCCTGATCGAAATCCGCCCCTGACACCCTCGAAAAAACAAACGCCCGCATCATCTGCGGGCGCTCATTCATGCGATGCCGGCCACTCCGAGCGGCTAACCGCTCTCCCCTTTCAAACGCGGGAATCACCGTCGCCAACCAGCTCGCGGTAAGCCTCGCGCCAGGACTGCTGGTTGTCGTCCCGCCAGATGCTGTAATGCAGCCGAGCCATGCCGTCCGGATCGTCGAGCAAACGCCAGCGCTCATCCTGAGCGCCTTGCCGCGGACCGGCCTTGAGCACCTTGGCCAGGCGCTCCTGACGCAGACTCTCGGCGGCAGGCACCTGCTTGGCATGCCGCGCACGGGACATGGCACAGACCAAAGCGTTGGCCAGCGGGTCCACGGCAGCACGCAGGAAGCCTTGATTCCAGAGCCGGAACTCGTTCTGCTGACGATAGTCGTCGGTGGCTACCAGTTCGCGCGGCGGCGCGTATTCTTCGGGGATCAGGAACAGTTCCTTGTTGCGCGCAGCCAACCCCAGACTGGTGCGACTGGTGATCACCGATACCGGCGCCGAAAGGACCAGCGAGACCACGATGGGAGCCAACCACCAGAGGAAGTCGGGGTTCAGCCAGGCCACTCCGGCAGTCCAGGCGATACCCAAGGCGATCTGCGAGCCATGCCGGCGCAGGGCCTCACTCCAAGGCGTGGCATCGTCGTCACGTTGCGGGGATTTCCACTGCACAGACCAGCCGAGGAAAGCAGCGGCGACGAACCGGGTATGGAAGAGCATGCGCACCGGCGCCAGCAGCATGGAAAACAGGGTTTCCAGCAGCATGGAGGCGACCAGCCGGACGGTGCCGCCATATTCCTTGGCGCCCTTGATGGCGACCAGCAGCACGCTGAGTATCTTGGGCAGGAACAACAGCGTCAGGGTCGCGGAGAACAGGGCGATCGCCTCCTCCGGATGCCATCTCGGCCATAGCGGGAACAGCTGCCCCGGCTGGAGGAAATACTGCGGCTCCATCAGGGTGTGGATGGCTAACAGGGCCGTCGACAGGATCAGGAAGAGAAACCACAGGGGTGCCGACAGATAGGACATCACCCCGGTCAGGAACACCGCACGATGTACCGGGTGCATGCCTTTCACCAGGAACAGCCGGAAGTTCATCAGGTTGCCATGGCACCAGCGGCGGTCACGCTTGAGCTCGTCCAGCAGGTTCGGCGGCAGCTCTTCGTAACTGCCCGGCAGGTCGTAAGCGATCCATACGCCCCAACCCGCACGCCGCATCAGTGCCGCCTCGACGAAATCGTGGGACAGGATGGCCCCGGCGAAGGAGCCCTTGCCCGGCAGCGGAGCCAGGGCGCAGTGCTCGATGAACGGCTTGAGACGGATGATCGCGTTGTGGCCCCAGTAGTGGGATTCGCCCAACTGCCAGAAATGCAAGCCGGCGGTGAACAGCGGACCGTAGACCCGGGTCGCGAACTGCTGCAGGCGCGCATAGAGGGTGTCCATGCCGGAAGCCTTCGGCGCGGTCTGGATGATGCCGGCATTCGGATTGGCCTCCATCAGCCGAACCAGACCGGCCAGGCAGTCACCGCTCATCACGCTGTCGGCGTCCAGCACCACCATGTAGCGGTAGGAGTCGCCCCAGCGACGACAGAAATCGTCGATGTTGCCGCTCTTGCGCTTCACACGTCGGCGCCGGCGACGATAGAAGATGTGACCGTAATCCTTCACCTCACGGCAGAGATCGAGCCAGGCCTGCTGCTCTGCGACACAGATATCCGGATCGTTGCTGTCGCTGAGGATGAAGAAATCGAAGTGATCGAGCTGACCGGTGGCAGCCAGGGACTCGTAGGTCGCACGCAGGCCGGCGAACACCCGCGGCACGTCCTCGTTGGCGATCGGCATCACCAGGGCGGTACGTGCCCCGCGCTCGATGGGTTCGTTGCCCACGGTGCTGGCGGAAATGCTGTACTTGTCGCGCCCCTTGAGCAACTGGCAGAAGCCCATCAGGGCGGTCCAGAAGCCCATCGAGACCCAGCAGAACAACAGGGCGAACAGCAGCAGGATGCTCGTCTGAACCACATAGGGCAGGATCTGCCGCGCCGACTCCAGCAAACTCTGCTGATAGACCTCCTGAAGATCCACCAGGGCCCAGCCCTGGTAGGGCAGTACGGACTTCATGTACCAGGTGGCGACACAGGTCTGCACTACCATCAGGACGACCAGAACGGAACGCCGCATCGCGGCGACCCTGCGCCAGAGTGCTTTGGCGTCGGCCTCCTCGGAATCGCGTTCGGCTCCGTCCCGTCGCCCGAGCAGGCGTTCCCACCAGCGCACCAGCGGGTTGGTGCGCCAGGGTTCGGGAATCATCGGGGTGCGCACGATCGGCGGCGTGCTCTTGATGTAGACGCGCCCCTGGCGGTCCGTGGCGAGCAGATCGCCCTCCTCCAACGCGTCCCCCCAGCCCAGCTTCAGCCGCGCCTCGACGGAATCGAGCACCGCCTGGGTTTCCGAAGCGGCAGGGCCGGCCGAGGCCTGCCCTAGACCGCGATGCACGCCGGTCAGGCTGTCGTCCGTCGTGGCGGCCTCGCTGGCCAGCGCCTGTCGCTGGTCAGCGGAGAGGGGCAATTGCTCGAGGTAGGCCTGCAGGGAAGCCCGTTCGATGGTTTTATTCATGGGCAGGTAACTGATAGCTCCAGGTTTCCGACAACGGTGTCTGGCCGTCGACCAGGGCGGCACGCATCTCCACCGGCTTGGCCGGGTCCTTGACCTTCAGCCGCATTGTCAGCCGCCAGCCCTGTGTGACCGGATTGTAGCGAAGATTGTTCTCCACCAGCTCGCCGTTATCGTCCAGACTCACCTGAGCGGTCACCTGGGCGTCGGGAAGCAGCTTGGCCAGGGCCGGCCCTTCGAAATCGACGACATAGGCCGTGCTGCCGTCGGGCTGGCGGATCAGGTTGGACTGCTTGACATCGCCAGTGGACAGACGGGTCTGGCTGACCCAGGCTAGGGCCGGGTCATGGAGCGCCGGCTCGTTCAGGGTGAAGTGCAGGCGATACTGGAACTCCAGCGGCTGACCGGGCTGCGGCAGGGTCTCCGGGGTCCAGAAGGCAACGATGTTGTCGTTGGTCTCGTCCGGGGTGGGGATCTCGACCAGTTCGACCTTGCCCTTGCCCCAGTCGCCGACGGTCTCGATCCAGCCGCTCGGGCGCAGATCGTAGCGGTCGTCGAGATCCTCGTACTGGCTGAACTCGTGGCCACGCTGCAGCAGACCGAAGCCCCGTGGATTCTCGATAGCAAAACTGCTCACCGCCAGGTGCTTGGGATTGTTCAGCGGACGCCACAGCCATTCGCCATTACCGGCATGGATGGCCAGACCATTGGAATCATGCAGTGCGGGTCGGTAATTGACCGTCGGGCTCGGCAGGTTCGGCCCGAACAGATACATGCTGGTCAGCGGGGCGATACCCAGCTTGCCGACGTTATCGCGCAGGAACACCTTGGCCTGGACCTCCACGGTGCTGTCTTTGCCCGGCGTCACCACCATGCGGTAAGCGCCGGTCGCCCGCGGCGAGTCCAGCAGGGCATAGATCACCAGATTACGGCGATCGGGAGCTGGGTGTTCCACCCAGAATTCGCGAAAGCGCGGAAACTCCTCGCCCGAAGGCAGCGCCGTGTCGATGGCCAGACCACGAGCCGACAGGCCGTACACCTGGTCCTTGCCGATGACCCGGAAGTAGCTGGCGCCGAGCAGGGTGATCAGCTCATCCTGCTTGTCCGCACGGTTCAACGGGTAGATCACCTTGAAGCCAGCGAAGCCGAGGCCCTGTAGTGCCGCCTGATCGAGAGTCAGATTGCCGAAGTCGAAATAGGAAGGGTCATACTTGATTCGGTGGACTCCCGTCGCAGTGATTTCGTTGATCCGCACCGGGACATCGAAGTGCATGCCTTGGTGATAGAAGCCCAGCTTGAAAGGCGTTTGCTCGTTGGACCAGTAGGCCTTGTCCATCCTGAAGCGAACCTGCTGGTAGTCGGCGAACTTCATTTCACGGAAGACGCTCGGCAGATTGCTCTTGGGCACGCTGTAGGCCTTTCCGGCAAGCGCCTGAGCTTTCGCCGTCACATCATCTAGGCTGAAGGCTAAAGCGTTGCCGACAAACAGCGCCAACGCGGCCGACAGGCCCCAAGCCGCTATGCGGACCTTGCGTGGCTCCGCCGCACAGGAGCTGGAAACGGTTTCTGAGAACAAACGCAACCTCCTAAATCTGCATACGAAGTCGTCCGGAGTCGAACGACCCCGTCAACGATGGGCAAAGCATTGGTCACGGCCGGGCGATCACCCGAACAGCGGCTAACAAGCGAAACGGTCTGACGACAAAAGAAGACACCCAGTCCTTATCGGCACCGAGACCAGCCAGCTTCAGCTCATCTGCAGGATTACCGCGCAACGGGAGAGAGTCGACCATGATCAGGCCGATAAAGCAGCCGCAGCATATACTGCCGTTTCTTTACAATATGTTGACGATCTCTAATCAGCGAAAGTTACCCACCCCGCACCAAGCGCATGGATACCATCCAGGGAGCTAGAACACCATATCCGATAGCCGCCATACATCGTAAGCGGGCGTTTCATACGGGTGGCTGCTCTTCAATGCCTTCACGGCATCGTGGATCCTCTCGTCAGCCACCACCATCTCCACCTTCCATTCGGCAACCCGCTCCAAACGACCGGTCTGCCCGAGAAAAGGCTGACTGCCCTCCAGCGGACGGTACTGCCCCTGCCCCAGGGATTGCCAGCAACAACTGTCGTAGGCTCCGATGCGCCCGCCACCGGCGGCAAACACGGCCTCCTTTACCGCCTCCAGATGGCTCTCCGGCACATAAAAGCAAAGCTTGTACATTGGAATCTCCGCGAAGCGAGACAAGCAGATGAGAGAGGCAGGCCGTGCCGTCAGGAAGCGCCGGCTCGCCAGAGATAGACCCAAAGAGGTGCGCCGAGCGCACCTCAAGACAGCCTAAAGAACGGACCGATCAGCCCACCCAGACCCGCGCATTGCGGAACATGCGCATCCAGCCTGCATCTTCCTGCCACTCGTCGGGGCGCCAGGAATTCTGCACGGCGCGGAATACCCGCTCCGGGTGCGGCATCATGATGGTGACGCGGCCATCGCGGCTGCACAAACCGGTGATACCGCGGGGAGAGCCATTGGGGTTGGCCGGATAGCGCTCGGTAACCTTGCCGTGATTGTCGATGAAGCGCAACGCCACGGTACCGGACAGGTCGGCCTCGAGCAGCGCTTCCTCGCTCTCGAACTCGGCATGTCCCTCGCCGTGGGCGATGGCGATCGGCAGACGCGAGCCGGCCATGCCGCGCAGGAAGATCGAGGGAGACTCCTGTACCTGAACCATTGCGACACGAGCCTCGAACTGCTCCGAGCGGTTGCGTACGAAATGCGGCCAGAATTCGGTGCCGGGAATCAATTCGTGCAGGTTGGACATCATCTGGCAACCGTTGCACACGCCCAAGGCGAAGCTGTCGTTGCGCTCGAAGAAGGTCTGGAAGGCGTCCCGCGCATGGTTGTTGAACAGGATCGACTTGGCCCAGCCCTCGCCAGCGCCGAGCACGTCGCCATAGGAGAAACCGCCGCAGGCGGCCAGTCCCTTGAAGTCGCCCAGATCGACGCGCCCGGCGAGGATGTCGCTCATGTGCACGTCGATGGCGGCGAAGCCGGCACGATCGAAGGCCGCGGCCATCTCCACCTGGCCGTTGACGCCCTGTTCGCGCAGGATCGCCACCTTCGGTCGCACGCCCTTCTTGATGTAGGGCGCGGCGATGTCCTGATTGACGTCGAAGCCGAGCTTGACCGATAGGCCGGGGTTGTCCTCCTCGAGCAGCGCGTCGAACTCCTGCTCGGCGCATTCGGCGTTGTCGCGCAGGCGCTGGATGCGATAGCTGGTCTCGCTCCACTGGCGCTGCAACATGCGCCGCTCGCCGCCGAACACCGCCACGCCGTTGTAGGAAATAGCCACATCGGCGCCGTTGACCGGCTTGCCGATCACCGCCACGCAGTCGCCCAGACCGGCGGCGCTGAACTGCGCCAGCACCTCCGCCGTAGCGTCCTGACGCACCTGGATCACCGCCCCCAGCTCCTCGTTGAACAGCAAAGCGGCGAGGCCGTCATGGCCATCGGCGAGCGCATCGAGGCACAGACTGAGGCCGCAGTGGCCGGCGAAAGCCATTTCCAGCACGGTGACCAGCAGGCCGCCGTCGGAGCGATCGTGATAGGCCAGCAGCAGGCCATCCTTGTTCAGCCCCTGGATCACCGCGAAGAATGCCTTGAGATCCTCGGCATCGTCGACGTCCGGCGCCTGCCGGCCAATCTGGCCGTAGACCTGGGCGAGGATGGAACCGCCCAGGCGGTTCTTGCCGCGGCCGAGGTCGATCAGGATCAGATCGGTCTCTCCCTTGTCGAGGCGCAGCTGCGGAGTCAGGCTCTGGCGGATGTCGACAGCCGGCGCGAAGCCGGTGACGATCAGCGACAGCGGCGAGGTGACGCTCTTCTCCGCGCCCTCCTCCTGCCAGCGGGTCTTCATCGACATCGAGTCCTTGCCCACCGGAATGGTGATACCCAGCGCCGGGCACAACTCCATGCCAACCGCCTTGACCGTATCGTACAGTCGCGCATCCTCGCCCGGGTGACCGGCTGCGGCCATCCAGTTGGCCGACAGCTTGATGTCGGAGATCTTCTCGATGCGCGCGGCGGCCAGGTTGGTCAGGGTCTCGCCGATGGCCATGCGCCCGGAAGCCGGGGCGTCCAGCAGGGCCAGCGGGGTGCGCTCGCCCATGGCCATGGCTTCGCCGGTATAGACGTCGAAGCTGGTCGCGGTGACGGCGCAGTCGGCCACCGGCACCTGCCAGGGGCCGACCATCTGGTCGCGGGCGACCAAGCCGGTGATGGTGCGGTCGCCGATGGTGATCAGGAAGCTCTTGCTGGCCACCGCCGGATGATGCAGCGCACGACCGACCGCGTCCTGGATATCCAGCCCCTCGCCGGAGAAATCATCGCCCAGCGCCGCTTCGCGGCTGACGCTGCGGTGCATGCGCGGCGGCTTGCCGAGCAGCACGTCGAGCGGCATGTCCACGGCCTTGTTGCCGAAATGGCTGTCGGCGACGGTCAACTGGCGCTCCAGGGTAGCCTCGCCGACCACCGCGAACGGGCAGCGCTCGCGCTCGCAGATGGCCTTGAAGCGCTCAAAGTCGGCCGCATCGACGGACAGGACGTAGCGCTCCTGGGACTCGTTGCACCAGATTTCCAGCGGGCTCATGCCCGGCTCGGCGTTGGGCACGTTGCGCAGCTCGAAGCGGCCGCCGCGACCGCCGTCGTTGACTAACTCGGGGAAGGCGTTGGAAAGACCGCCGGCACCGACGTCATGGATGAACTTGATCGGGTTGGCCTCGCCCAGCTGCCAGCAGCGGTCGATGACCTCCTGGCAGCGGCGCTCCATTTCCGGGTTATCGCGCTGCACCGAGGCGAAGTCGAGGTCGGCCGAACTGGCGCCGGTGGCCATCGACGAGGCCGCGCCGCCGCCCAGGCCGATCAGCATGGCCGGGCCGCCCAGCACGATCAGCTTGGCGCCGTCCGAGATCTCGCCCTTCTGCACGTGCTCGGCGCGGATGTTGCCCATGCCGCCGGCGAGCATGATCGGTTTATGGTAGCCGCGCACTTCCTCGCCGCGCGGGGTGGCGACCTTCTGCTCGAAGGTACGGAAATAGCCGGTCAGCGCCGGGCGGCCGAATTCGTTGTTGAACGCGGCGCCGCCCAGCGGGCCCTCGATCATGATGTCCAGCGGGGTGACGATGCGCTCGGGCTTGCCGTACGGCTCTTCCCAGGGCTGCTCGAAGCCGGGGATGTTCAGGTTGGAGACGGTGAAACCGGTCAGGCCGGCCTTGGGCTTGGCGCCGCGGCCGGTGGCGCCTTCGTCGCGGATCTCACCGCCGGAGCCGGTGGAGGCGCCGGGGAACGGGGCGATGGCGGTCGGGTGGTTGTGGGTCTCCACCTTCATCAGGATGTGCACCGGCTCCTGGCTGGCGCCGTACTGGCGGCTCTGCGGATTCGGGAAATAGCGCCCGGCCGTGAAGCCCTCGATCACCGCGGCGTTGTCCTTGTAGGCGGACAGCACGCCCTCGCGGTGCATCTCGTAGGTGTTCTTGATCATGCCGAACAGGGACTTGCCCTGGGCTTCGCCGTCGATGTCCCAGCTGGCATTGAAGATCTTGTGCCGGCAGTGTTCGGAGTTGGCCTGCGCGAACATCATCAGCTCGATGTCATGAGGATTGCGCCCCAGTTCGCCGAAACTCTTCACCAGGTAATCGATCTCGTCCTCGGCCAGGGCCAGGCCCAGATCGACGTTGGCCCGCTCCAGCGCGGCGCGACCGCCCCCGAGGACATCCACGGCAGTCAGCGGCCTGGGCGAGGAATGCTGGAACAGCCTGGCGGCCTGCCCCAGATCGCCCAGCACCTGCTGGGTCATGCGGTCGTGCAGCTGCGCCGCGATCAGCTCGGCCTCGGCCTCGCCGAACTCGCCGGACACGTAGTAGGCGATGCCCCGCTCGATCCGCTCGATCTTGGCCAGACCGCAGTTATGGGCGATGTCGGTCGCCTTGCTCGACCAGGGCGAAATGGTGCCGAAACGCGGCAGGACCAGGAACAGGCGGCCCGCAGGCTCCTGCACCGGCACGCTGGGACCGTACTCGAGCAGCCGGGCCAGCACCTTGTCCTCGTCGCTGGAGAGTGCAGCGCACGCCTCGACGAAGTGGGCAAACTCGGCGTAGAGCCCGCTGACAGCGGGGACCTTCTGGGTCAATTGCTCGAGCAACTTGCCATGACGGAAGGCAGAAAGGGCGGGAGCGCCGCGCAGGATCAACATCGTCGGAACAGCCTCGAAGGGGAGCTTTGAAACCGGGTATTCTAACGCATCAGGCCGTCATAGGCTAAGGAGCGCTACCCGATACGACCGCAAGTCGCCCAGGCGCGTCGCGCCTGCCGCTCATTATCAGAGGCCCCAACGCCTGTCCAGATATGGCGTCACCACGCCATTGCGTATACTGCGCGAATGATATCCCTATCCGCACTACGCACACGCTTCGCCCATCGACTGCTGTCGTCCGTGCTCTTCCTGATGATCATGGGGTGTAGCGAGTCTCCGCAGCCTTCGACCCTGGAGCGCGTCCAGAAGGAAGGAGTGCTGCGCGTGGTCACGCGCAACAGTCCGACCACCTACTTCGAGGATCGTAACGGCGAGGCCGGATTCGAATACGAGCTAGTCAAGCGTTTCGCCGACGAACTGGGGGTCGGATTGCGGATCGAACCGGCCGACAATCTCGACGCCATCTTCACCCAGCTCAACCAGCCCAACGGGCCGGAACTGGCCACCGCTGGCCTGGTCGCCAGCCGGGCTCATACCCGCCAGGCGCTGCTCTCCCGCTCCTACATGGAGGTGACGCCCCAGGTCGTCTACCGCCAGGGTCAGCAGCGGCCGAACCAGCCCAAGGACCTGGTGGGCAAGCGCATTCTGGTGCTCAAGGGCAGCAGCCACGCCGAACAGCTGGCCCAGCTGAAGGCCGGCCTGCCGCAACTGAAATATCAGGAAACCGCCGATCTGGAGGTCGTCGACCTGCTGCGCATGGTCGACGAGGGACAGATCGACGTGACCCTGGTGGACTCCAACGAGCTGGCGATGAACCAGGTGTACTTCCCCAAGGTCCGCGTCGCCTTCGACCTCGGCGATCCCCGCCCGCTGCGCTGGGCGGTGGCCGCCGGAAACGATCGCAGCCTGCTGGAGAAGATCAACGGCTTCCTCGTCAATGCGCAGAAGGAAGGTTTCCTGCAGCAGCTCAAGGACCGCTACTACGGCCATGTCGACGTGCTCGGCTACGTGGGCGCCTACACCTTCGCCCAGCACCTGCAGCAACGCCTGCCGCGCTACGAGCAGCACTTCCACGAGGCCTCCAAGCGGCACAAGATCGACTGGCGCCTGCTCGCCGCCGTCGGCTATCAGGAGTCCCAGTGGGTACCCGACGCCACCTCCAAGACCGGCGTCCGCGGCCTGATGATGCTGACCCAGGGCACCGCCGAGGCGATGGGGGTGTCGAACCGCCTGGACCCCAGGCAGAGCATCAACGGCGGGGCCAAGTATTTCCTGCACGTCTACGAGAGCCTGCCGGACAGCATCAGGGAGCCGGATCGCTCCTGGTTCGCCCTGGCCGCCTACAACATCGGCATCGGCCACCTCGACGACGCGCGCAAGCTGGCCCAGGCCGAGCGGCTCAACCCGGACAAGTGGCTGGACGTAAAGCAGATGCTGCCACGCCTTTCGGAGAAGCAGTGGTACCGCAAGACCCGCTACGGTTACGCCCGCGGCGGCGAAACCGTGCACTTCGTCGCCAACATCCGGCGTTACTACGACATCCTCACCTGGGTGACCCAGACGCAGCTGGAAGGCTCGCGCCTCGCCGAAAGCGGCATGCACGTGCCCGGCGTGTCGAAGACCGAGGCGCCCAAGCAAGCGCCGCGCTAGCTCAGCCGCGGCGAGCCTTGAAGAACGCCCTGAGCAGCGTCCCGCTCTCCTCCCCTAGCAGTCCGCCCTCGACCATCACCCGGTGGTTGAGGAACGCCTGCCCGAAGAAATCGCCGCGACTGACCGCGACACCGGCGCGCGGCTCGGTCGCCGCGTAGACCACCCGGGCGATGCGCGAATGCACGATCAGCCCGGCGCACATGCTGCAGGGCTCCAAGGTCACATAGAGCGTGCTGCCGGGCAGACGGTAGTTGCGCACGGCTTCGGCGGCGGCCCGGATCGCCACCATCTCGGCATGGGCGCTGGGGTCGTGGCGGGAGATCGGGCAATTGAAGCCGCGCCCGACGATCTCGCCGTCCTGCACCAGCACGGCGCCCACCGGCACCTCCCCCAATGCGGCCCCCTCGGCGGCCAGCGCCAGGGCCTCGCGCATGAAGCGCTCGTCCTGGCTGCGATCGATGATTTTCAGGTTCTTCATACAGTCCCACAAAAAGCGCAGGAACCTCCTGCGCGCGAAATGCGACGACGCCCGGCCGGGGGCCCTCAGCCCAGCCCCGCCAACTGGCTCAGCGCATGCAGCAGCAGGCCGACTAGGCCGCCGACCAGGGTGCCGTTGATGCGGATGAACTGCAGGTCCCGGCCAACGACACGCTCCAGCTGGCTGACCAGCTCGGCGCTGTCCCAGGCCTCCACCCGCTCGGCGATGTAACGGCCGATGCTGTCGCGATAGCGCTCCACCAGAGAGGGCGTCACCTCCAGCAACTGCTCATTGATCCAGCGACGCATCTCGGCATCCGCCGTCAGCGCCGCGCCCAGGCGCAGGCTGAGCTGGATCAGGCGTCGACGCAGGCTCGACTCCGGATCGGCCAGGTCCGCCTGCAGCCAGTCCACCAGTTCGTCCCACAGGCCGCGCAGATAGCCGGCGACCCGCGGATGGGCGAGCAGTTGCTCGCGGATCTGCTCGCCCTTGAGACGGAAGTCCGGATCGGCCTTGAGCCGCTCGATGAAACCGGCCATCCAGGCGTCGAACTGTCCGCGCAGCTCGTGCTCGCGGTCGCGGCTGACCTCGCCGATCAGCGCCGAGACCCGGCGCACCACCTTGTCCGCCGACCACTGGCCGGCCTTCTCGTCCAGCGGGATGTCCTTGCCGAACAGACGGAAGCGCAGCGAGCTGAACTGGGCGGAAAGGCTGGCGGCGATGCGCTGCTGGGTCGCCTCGCTCTGCAGCCAGGCATCGAGCTGGGCCAGCACCTCGTCGAGGACGGCCTGATGGCGCCCCTCGCTGGTCAGTACGTCGAGCAACTGGCCGCTGACCGCAGCCAGATCCACCTCACGCAGCTTGGCGGTCGCCGTGCGCTGGATGAACTGCCGCACCCGCTCGTCGCGCAGGGCGCCCACGCCGTAGCGGGCGATGCCGACCAGATGCTCGCCGACCGCCGTGGCGTGCTCCGGCTTGCCCAGCCAGCCGGCTAGACGCCCGGCCGCGTCGAAGGACTGCAGCTTGGCCATGACCTGGGGCGTGGTGAGGAAGTGGGTGCAGATGAAGTCGGCCAGGTTCCGGCCCAGGCGCGCCTGCTTGCGCGGGACGATCGCCGTGTGCGGAATCGGCAGGCCCAGCGGATGGCGGAACAGGGCGGTGACCGCGAACCAGTCGGCGATCGCACCGACCATCGCCGCCTCGGCGAACGCCGCCAGATAGCCCCAGGCCGGATGCACCGCCGCCATGCGGGAGGCCAGCACGTACAGGAGCGCGGCCAGGAGCAGAAGCCCCAGGGCGACGGACTTCATGCGCGCCAAGGGAGAATTCCAGATCGACATGCAAAGGGTTCCGAGCGCGAATACAGCAAGCCAGCATGCCGGACTTTCGCCGGCGCGACCACTTCCCGACGACCAGCCGTCCCAAAACACAAGGGCAGCCTAGGCTGCCCTTGCGCTCACCGCCCGATGGCGGCGCTCACTCCCACTCGATGGTCGCCGGCGGCTTGCTCGACACGTCGTAGGTGACGCGGGAGATGCCCTCGATCTCGTTGATGATGCGGTTGGACACCTTCTCCAGCAGCTCGTAGGGCAGGTGCGCCCAGCGGGCGGTCATGAAGTCGATGGTTTCCACCGCACGCAGGGCGACGACCCAGGCGTAGCGGCGTCCGTCGCCGACCACGCCGACCGATTTCACCGGCTGGAACACCACGAAGGCCTGGCTGGTCTTGTGGTACCAGTCGAAGTTGCGCAGCTCCTCGATGAAGATGTGGTCGGCGCGACGCAGCAGGTCGGCGTATTCCTTCTTCACCTCGCCGAGGATGCGCACGCCCAGGCCCGGGCCGGGGAACGGGTGGCGGTAGACCATGTCGTAGGGCAGACCCAGCTCCAGGCCGATCTTGCGCACCTCGTCCTTGAACAGCTCGCGCAGCGGCTCGACCAGCTTGAGGTTCATGTCCTCCGGCAGGCCGCCGACGTTGTGGTGGGACTTGATCACGTGGGCCTTGCCGGTCTTGGCGCCGGCCGACTCGATCACGTCCGGGTAGATGGTGCCCTGGGCGAGGAACTTGATGTTTTCCAGCTTCGCCGCCTCGGCATCGAACACCTCGATGAAGGTGCGGCCGATGATCTTGCGCTTCTGCTCGGGGTCGGAGACGCCGGCCAGGTTGCCGAGGAACTGTTCCTCTGCGTTGGCGCGGATGACCTTGACGCCCATGTTCTCGGCGAACATGGCCATCACCTGGTCACCTTCGTGCAAGCGCAGCAGGCCGTTGTCGACGAACACGCAGGTCAGCTGATCGCCGATGGCGCGGTGCAAGAGCGCGGCGACCACCGAAGAGTCGACCCCGCCGGAAAGGCCGAGCAGCACGTTGGCGCTGCCGACCTGTGCGCGCACCTGGGCGATGGCGTCCTCGACGATGTTGGACGGGGTCCACAGCGCCTCGCAGCCGCAGATCTCGCGCACGAAGCGGGACAGGATGCGACCGCCCTGCTTGGTGTGGGTCACTTCCGGGTGGAACTGCACGCCGTAGTAGTGGCGCTTGTCGTCGGCCATGGCGGCGATGGCGCAGCTGGCGGTGCTCGCCAGCACGTGGAAGCCCTGGGGAATCTCGGTGACCTTGTCGCCGTGGCTCATCCAGACGTCGAGACCGAGGACGCCGTCCTCGTCGACGTGATCCTCGATGCCGTCCAGCAGGCGCGCCTTGCCCACCACGTCGACGCGGGCGTAGCCGAACTCGCGGACGTTGGAGCCTTCCACCTTGCCGCCGAGCTGCTCGGCCATGGTCTGCATGCCGTAGCAGATGCCCAGCAGCGGCACGCCGAGGTCGAACACCGCCTGCGGCGCGCGTGGGCTGTCGGCCTGGTGCACGGACTCCGGACCACCGGCGAGGATGATCCCGCGCGGCTTGAAGGCACGGATGTCGGCATCGCTCATGTCGAACGGATGCAGCTCGCAGTAGACGCCGATTTCGCGCACGCGCCGGGCGATCAGCTGGGTGTACTGGGAACCGAAATCCAGAATCAGGATGCGGTGGGCGTGGATGTCTTGATGGGCCATGGCCGTCTCTCGTAACGGAATTCACAAACGGCACGGGGCTGAATCAACCAGCCCCGTGCCGTCAATCATAGAATCGGAAACCGATTCGCCGCCTCGTGGCAGTCAGTCGACTGCTCAGCCGACGCGGTAGTTCGGCGCTTCCTTGGTGATCTGCACGTCGTGCACGTGGGACTCGGCCATGCCGGCGCCGGTGATGCGCACGAACTGCGGCTTGGTGCGCATCTCCTCGATGTCGGCGCAGCCGGTGTAACCCATGGAGGCCCGCAGGCCGCCCATCAGCTGGTGGATGATCGCGCTCAGGGCGCCCTTGTACGGCACGCGACCCTCGATGCCTTCCGGCACCAGCTTCTCGGCGCCGGCGGCGGAATCCTGGAAGTAGCGATCCGAGGAACCCTGGGACTGGGCCATCGCGCCCAGCGAACCCATGCCGCGGTAGGACTTGTAGGAGCGGCCCTGGAACAGCTCGACCTCGCCCGGAGCCTCCTCGGTGCCGGCGAACATGGAGCCCATCATCACGCTGTAGGCACCGGCGACGACGGCCTTGGACAGGTCGCCGGAGAAGCGGATGCCGCCATCGGCGATCAGCGGCACGCCGGTACCCTGCAGAGCGGCGGCGACGTTGGCCACGGCGCTGATCTGCGGCACGCCGACGCCGGCGACGATGCGGGTGGTGCAGATCGAGCCCGGGCCGATGCCGACCTTGACCCCGTCGGCGCCGGCCTCGACCAGCGCCAGGGCGGCCTCGCCGGTGGCGATGTTGCCGCCGATCACCTGGACTTCCGGGAAGTTCTGCTTGACCCAGCGCACGCGGTCGATCACGCCCTTGGAGTGGCCGTGGGCGGTATCCACCACCACCACGTCGACCCCGGCGGCGACCAGCGCCGCGACGCGATCCGGGGTTTCCGGACCGGTGCCCACCGCCGCGCCGACGCGCAGGCGGCCCTGCTCGTCCTTGCACGCCAGCGGGTAGGCCTTGGCCTTCTCGATGTCGTTGACGGTCATCATGCCCTTCAGACGGAAGGCGTCGTCGACGATCAGCACGCGTTCGATGCGGTGCTGGTGCAGCAGCCGGCGGGCTTCCTCCTTGTCCGCGCCTTCCTTGATGGTGATCAGGCGCTCCTTCGGCGTCATCAGCTCGCGCACCTTGGCGTCCAGGCGGGTCTCGAAGCGCACGTCGCGGGAGGTGACGATGCCCACCAGGTCGCCCTGGGACAGCACCGGCACGCCGGAGATGTTGTTCTGCCGGGTCAGCTCGAACAGGTCGCGCACGCTGGCGTCGGCGTCGATGGTGATCGGGTCCTTGACCACGCCGGACTCATAGCGCTTGACCTTGCGCACCGCCGCGGCCTGCTGCTCGATGGTCATGTTCTTGTGGATGATGCCGATGCCGCCTTCCTGGGCCATGGCGATGGCCAGGCGGGACTCGGTCACGGTATCCATGGCGGCGGATACCAGCGGAATATTGAGTTCGATGCCGCGGGTCAGGCGCGTTTTGAGACTGACATCCTTGGGCAGAACCTCGGAATATCCAGGGATGAGAAGAACGTCGTCGAAAGTCAGGGCTTCTTGACTGATACGCAGCATGACGGGGAGCTCCCAGGCGGGAAAAAATGGAAGCGCGGCATTATACCGTCGGCGACGGCCGCGCTCAACGTGGCAGGTGGCTCAGGCGTTGCGCCCGCCGACCAGGCTGAGGCCCTGGGGCCTTTCGCGCCGCTGGGCCAGATAGCGGCTGCAGCTGACCCGCAGGAAGGAAGCGAAGTTGACCACCTCGCCGCGGTAGTCCATGACCTCCTCGTACAGCTTGGCGATCAGCTGATTGGTGGTCATGCCGTCAACCTCGGCGATCTCGCGCAGGATGTCCCAGAACTGGTTCTCCAGGCGCAGGGTGGTGACCACGCCGCGGATGCGCAGCGAGCGCGAGCGCGATTCGTAGAGGATCGGATCGGCCTTGACGTACAGCTCGCACATGGTTGCTCTCCTCCGGTGCGTGATCGTACCCGCCGAGGCTCCCACGCCGGAGTGCGGGAGCCGTCGTCGAGGCGGATTACAGCTCGATGCGGGTGCCGAGCACCTCGAGGAAGGCCGCCAGCCAGGCCGGATGCGCGGGCCAGGCCGGCGCCGTGACCAGGTTGCCGTCGGTGTGCGCCTGGTCGACCGGGATATCCACGTAGCGCCCGCCGGCCAGGCCGACCTCCGGCGCGCAGGCCGGGTAGGCGCTGCAGGCGCGGTCCTCGAGCACTCCGGCGGCGGCCAGCAGCTGGGCGCCGTGGCAGATGGCCGCGATCGGCTTGCCGGCGCCGGCGATTCCGCGCACCAGCTCCAGCACCTGCGGATTCAGGCGCAGGTACTCAGGAGCCCGGCCGCCCGGCACCACCAGGGCGTCGTAATCGGCGGCCCGCACCGCCTCGAAGTCGAAGTTGAGGGCGAAGTTGTGCCCGGGCTTCTCGCTGTAGGTCTGGTCGCCCTCGAAGTCGTGGACGGCGGTACGCACCCGCTCCCCCGCCTTCTTGCCCGGGCAGACCGCGTGCACCACGTGCCCGACCATGAGCAGCGCCTGGAACGGCACCATCACCTCGTAGTCCTCGACGTAATCGCCGACCAGCATCAGGATCTTTTTCGCAGCCATCGTTCTCGCTCCGCGTGGGGAAATATCGGACCAGTATCGGCCAAGCCTGGCGGCAGAGGGTAACAGGCCCCTACTACAGCTTCACCTGCACCAGGGTGACGGGAAAGCCGAGCCGCTCGGCGAATTCCTCGAGGAAGGCGCGAACGAAATAGCGCCCCGGCCAGTTGTTGAAGATGAAGCCGAGATCGGAAAAGGCGCAGGGCTGGCTGAAGGGAAAGCCGTTGATGTCGTCCTCGAAGCCGCATTCGGGGCAGGCGAAGTTGTCGGTCTCGCCCGGCATCCACTCCTCCAGATGTTCGAGCAGCACCTCGCCCACCTCGGCGCGGCACTCGGGGCAGCGGGCGCGCCCCTCGAAGCCCCCGACGGGCGTATAGATGCAGCGCTCGGTGACGATCTCCAGGCCGTTGCGCGGTTGCCCGAGGGGCAGCTCGACGCCGGCCGGCAGGTCCAGCACCCGGGCGGCGCCGGGAGCCATCGCATGCCCGAGGCCGCCGGCGCCGCGCCCGCAGCGCGACGACTGCGCCTCGACGATGCCGCGCGCCACCAGCCAGCGCAGGATCTTGCGGGCGCCGGCCTCGGGGCCGGGGTAAGAGGAAATCTGCGGCACGATGATGAACTGCTGGTCGCCCATGGGATGGCCTCGGCACGGAAAAGCTGCGCAGCTTAATGAATCGCGCCCGGCAGGAGCAGATCTATCTGCGCTCGGGAGGCTCCCGCGACGTCACCCAGCTCTCCCATCGCGCTCGGCCTATGGCCCGCCGGACAAAGCCTTTATCATACCGGCCATGCTCACAGATCCCTTCCAGCGTCTCGATCTCGACCGCGAGGTCCTCACCGTCAGCCAGCTCAACGGCCGCGCCCGCCTGCTGCTGGAGGACGTGTTCGCCCGGGTCTGGGTGGAAGGCGAGATTTCCAACCTCGCCCGCCCCGCCTCCGGCCACGTTTACTTCACCCTCAAGGACAAGAACGCCCAGGTGCGCTGCGCCCTGTTCCGGCAGAACGCCCTGCGCGTGCGTCAAGCCCTGCGCGACGGACTGGCGGTGCGGGTGCGCGGCAAGGTCTCGCTGTTTGAGGGGCGTGGCGACTTCCAGCTGATCCTCGACCTGGTCGAGCCGGCGGGCGACGGCGCTCTGCGCCTGGCCTTCGAGGCGCTCAAGGAAAAGCTCGCCGCCGAGGGCCTATTCGCCGCCGAGCGCAAGCGGGCGCTGCCGGCCCACCCGCGGCGCGTCGGCATCGTCAGCTCGCCGACCGGCGCGGTGATCCGCGACATCGTTTCCGTGTTCCGCCGCCGCGCCCCGCAGGTGGAGCTGACCCTGGTCCCCACCGCCGTGCAGGGCTTTGATGCCACCGCGCAGATCGTCCGTGCCCTCGAACTGGCCGACCGGCAGGGCTTCGATGCGCTGATCCTCGCCCGCGGCGGCGGCTCGCTGGAGGACCTCTGGTGCTTCAACGAGGAAGCCGTGGCCCGCGCCGTGGCCGCCTGCCGGACGCCCGTCGTCAGCGCGGTCGGCCACGAGACCGACGTGTCCATCGCCGATTTCGTCGCCGACCTGCGCGCGCCCACCCCCTCGGCCGCCGCCGAGCTGCTGGCGCCGCACAGCGACGATCTGCGCCTGCGCCTGGAAGGCCTGCAGCGGCGCCTGCGACTGTGCCTCGAGCAGCGCCTGCAGCGGGAGCGGCTGCGCCTGGAAAGCCTGAGCCGGCGCCTGCGCCATCCCCGCGAACGCCTGCTGCAGCAGTCCCAGCGCGTCGACGACCTGGAACAGCGCCTGGCCCGCGCCATCGACCGCCGCCTGTGCAGCGCCCACGAGCGCCTGGCGCGCCTGGAAACCCGCCTCGCCGCGCAGCACCCGGAGCGCCAGCTGAAGATGCTGCGCCAGCGCCTCGACCACCTCGCCGCCGCGCTGCCGCGGGCCATGGACGCGACCCTCAAGGACCGACGCCAGCGCCTGCAGGCCCTGGCACAGACCCTGAACGTCGTCAGCCCGCTGGCCACCCTCGGCCGCGGCTACGCCATTCTCCTCGACGAGCACGGCCGGGCGATCCGCGCCGCCGCCCAGACCGTCCCCGGCCAGCGTCTGCACGCGCGCCTCGCCGAGGGCGAGCTGGACCTGCGGGTCGAGGCCGTCTCCCCGCCACAGCCGGACTGAATCCATGCACGAGCCGAATCGGCCGATCCCGGCCTTCGCCGAACCCGACTGGGCGCAGGTCGCCCGTATCCCCGTGGCCGAATGCGGCGAGGCGCTGTGCACCCTGCGCCTGTCGCCGGCGCTGCGGGTCTACCCGGCCTACCGTCACCTCGGCATCCCCGACGCGGTCGAGGATTGCCAGGTGCGTCTCGAGGTCTTCGAGCGCCTGCTGCGCGCCGCCGAGATCCTGCCGGACGGCCTGATGCTGGTGGTGCTCGACGCCTGGCGGCCGATCGCCGTGCAGCAGCACTTGTACCGCACCCTGGAAGCGGCCATGGCCCGGCACCACCCGCAGGCCGACGCGGCGACCCTGCAGCGCCTGCCCCGTCAGTTCGTCTCGCCGCCCAGCCGCGATCCGCTGGCGCCGAGCCCGCATCTGACCGGCGGCGCGGTGGACGTGACCCTGTGCGACGCCCAGGGCCGCTGGCTGGACATGGGCTCGCGCTTCGACGAGGTCGGCCCGCGCTCGTTCAGCGCCCACTACGAGACGGCGGCCGCCGGCGACAGCGCCGCGCTGGCCATTCGCGACCGCCGCCGGCTGCTGCACAACGCCATGCTCGCGGCCGGCTTCAGCAACCTGCCGAGCGAATGGTGGCACTACGATTACGGAGACCAGCTGTGGGCCTGGCATCGCGGCCAACCGGCGGCGCTCTACGGCCCGACCGCCCCGCCCTCCCTGGAAGGCCTGTGGCAGCAGCAACTGGCCGAACGCTTCCCCAGTCCGCTCTGAACCTTCCATCGGAGTCCGCCATGTCCCGCCTGTTCGCCGCCTGCTGTGCCCTGCTCCTCGCCCTGCCCGCCCACGCCGAGGGCTTCCTCGGCCGCCTGCTGGACAAGCCGGTTCCCGGCGGCGTAGCGGTCGTTGACCTGGGCGACGGCCCCTCGGCGCCGCAGGCGCGCTACCAGGGACGACCGCTGCTGACGGTCCGCGAGGACGGCAGACGCTGGCTCGCCATCGTCGGCATCCCGCTGACGGTCAGGCCGGGCGAGCAGCGCATCGAGGCGGACGGCCGCTCGCTCGCCTTCCGGGTCGAGCCCCGCCACTACCGCGAGCAGCGCATCACCCTGAAGAACCGGCGTCAGGTCAGCCCCGACCCCGACGACCTAAAACGCATCGAGCGCGAACTGACCGAGCAGACCGACGCCTACCGGCGCTTCGAGCCGCGCCAGCCGAGCAATCTGCTGTTCGACAAGCCGGTCGCCGGCCCCCTCTCCAGCCCCTTCGGCCTGCGCCGCTTCTTCAACGGCGAGGAGCGCAACCCGCACTCCGGGCTGGACTTCGCCGTGCCGGCCGGCACCCCGGTCAAGGCCCCGGCGGCCGGCCGGGTGACCCTGGTCGGCGACTACTTCTTCAACGGCAGGACGGTGTTCGTCGACCACGGCCAGGGGCTGATCAGCATGTTCTGCCACCTGTCCCGGGTCGAGGTGAAGGTCGGCGACGAACTGCCCCGCGGCGCCGTGCTCGGCCGGGTCGGCGCCACCGGCCGGGCCACCGGGCCGCACCTGCACTGGAACGTCAGCCTGAACGACGCCCGGGTCGACCCGACGATCTTCATCGGCCAGTTCAGCCGCTGATCGCCCGGAGCCGGCTGCTGCCTTTCCAGACGCGCGCCGGCGTCCGGTTCGCGCCCGCGGCTCGCTACAATGCGACCAGTCTCCCGCCCGCACAGGACCCACTGCATGTTCGAATCCGCCTCCGAGCTGTCGCGCCGGTTCGCCGCCCTGCGCAGCAGCGCCGACTTCTGGTCGCTGCGGCATGTCCGCGAACTCAGCGAGCATTACCGGGTGCGCCGCAACGTCGCCCTGCCGCCCACCTTCGCGGAAGACCGCGGCGCCATGCTGACGGCACGCATCGCCGGCGTCGAAGCCTACGCGGCCACCAGCGATCTGACCCAGGCCGGGCTGCAGGCGGCCCTGGAACGGGCCGAGCATCTGGCCCGCGCCCTGGCCGGACACGCGCTGCTGGAGGTGCGCGAGCTGGCGGTACCGACCGGCGCGGCGGACGACGTGACGCCCGGCTACGAGCGGCCGCTGGCCGGCCCGGCGCACTGGTTCGAAGTGCTCGGCACCGAGTCGTCGCGGGTGCCGAGGGATGAGCGGCTGGTGGACTGGAGCGCCGAACTCGGCGTCGCCTGCGTAGAGCAGCTCTACCTCAACAGCGCCGGCGCCTGCCTGCGGCGAGCCCAGCGCTTCGTCTACCCGGCCCTGAGCGTGACCGCCAGCGACGGCCACGACAGCCAGACCCGCAGCCTCGGCGGCTTCAACTTCGGCCAACAGGGCGGCGCCGAGGTGATCGACCGCCTCGGCCTGATCGGAGCGGCCCCGCGCATCGCGGACGAGGCGCTGCAACTGCTGCTCGCCCCCAACACCCCCAGCGGCCCCCTCGACCTGCTGCTGATGCCCGACCAGATGGTCCTGCAGATCCACGAATCCATCGGCCATCCGCTGGAGCTGGATCGCATCCTCGGCGACGAGCGCAACTATGCCGGCACCAGCTTCGTCCGCCCGGAGGACTTCGGCCGCTACCAGTACGGCTCGCCGCTGCTCGACGTCACCTTCGACCCCGGCCGCCCCGAGGAACTGGCCAGCTACCGCCACGACGACGACGGCACCCCGGCGCAGCGCGAATACCTGATCCGCCGCGGCATCCTGCAGCGCCCGCTGGGCGGCGCCCTGTCGCAGCGGCGCACGGGCCTGCCGGGGGTGGCCTGCAGTCGCGCCTGCAGCTGGAACCGCGCGCCCATCGACCGCATGGCCAACCTCAACGTCGAGCCGGGCGACCGGAGCCTGGCGCAGCTGATCGGCGGCATCGAACGCGGCATTCTGATGAGCACCAACCGCTCCTGGTCCATCGACGACGCCCGCAACAAGTTCCAGTTCGGCTGCGAATGGGGCCGGCTGATCGAGAACGGCGAACTCCAGGGCGTGGTGAAGAACCCCAACTACCGCGGGATTTCCGCGCGCTTCTGGCGCAGCCTCGCCGCGGTGGGCGACGCCTCCACCGTCGAGGTGCTCGGCACGCCCTACTGCGGCAAGGGCGAGCCGAACCAGGCGGTGCGCGTCGGGCACGCCTCGCCGGCCTGCGTATTCAGGAACGTCGACGTTTTCGGAGGGGCCGCCTGATGAACGCCCGTGAACATTTCCACGACCTGCTCGCCGGCCTGCGACCGCTGCTGCACGCCGGCGAAGACTTCACCCTGGACTACCGCGCCGAGGTCTCGGAGTTCGTGCGCTTCAACCGGGCACGGGTGCGCCAGGCCGGCCAGGTGCGGCAGGCGTACGCCACCCTCGCCCTCTACCTCGGCGAGCGCCATGCCGATTTCGAGCTGGCCCTGACCGGCGTCGCCGATGAGGACCGCGACCGCCTGCGCCACGCCCTGGAACGGCTGCGCGCGCTGGTGCCGGCGCTGGCCCCCGATCCCTACCTGCGCGCCGACCGGGAAGCCTGGCAGAGCGAGAGTGCGCAGGCGGGCACGCTGCCGGACGGCGCGGCGGTCGTCGAGCAGATCGTCGACACCGCAGCGGGCCTCGATCTGGTCGGCATCCACGCCGCCGGCCCGCAATATCGGGGCTTCGCCAGCTCCTGGGGCGCCCTCGGCTGGCACGCGGCGAGCAGCTTCAACTTCGACTGGAGCCTGTTCCACGGCAACGGCCAGGCGGTCAAGTGCGCCTATGCCGGCCAGCACTGGGACGCCCCGGCCTTCGCCCGACGCATGGCCTCGGCGCGCGAGCAGCTGGAATACCTCGGTCGCCCGGCGCTGACCCTGGCGCCGGGCGACTACCGGGCCTACCTGGCCCCAGCGGCGCTGGACGAGATCCTCGACCTGCTCAGCGGCGGCTTCTCGGCCCAGGCCCTGGCCAGCGGCGCCAGCCCCCTGCAGCGCCTGTACGCCGGCCAGGCGACGCTCAGCCCGCTGCTGACCCTCGACGAGCGGATCGCCGGCGGCCTGGCCCCGGCCTTCACCAGCGAAGGCCCGCGCCGGGATCTGCGCCTGCTCGCTGCGGGCCTGCCGGGCGAACGGCTGATCGGCTCGCGCAGCGCCGCCGAATACGGCCTCACCGCCAACGGCGCCGGCGCCCACGAATGTCCGCTGTCGCCGCGGGTGGCGGGCGGCGAACTGGACGAGGGCGACGTCCTGAGCCGCCTGGACACCGGCCTGTACATCGGCAACCTCTGGTACACCAACTTCTCCGACCGCCCGGCCGGGCGCCTGACCGGCATGACCCGCTTCGCCACCTTCTGGGTGGAGAACGGCCGCATCCAGGCCCCGGTCGAGACCATGCGCTTCGACGATTCGCTGTTCAGCTTCCTCGGCCCGCACCTGGAAGCCCTTACCCGCGAGCCCGAGACGATCCTGCCGGCCGGCACCTACGGCGCGCGGCAGAGCGGCTCTAGGACCCTGCCCGGGGCGCTGGTCGGACGCTTCACCCTGACGCTGTGACGGGAAGCCCGGCGGGTGGCGATACCTCCCGCCTCAGGCGACGATATCGGCCATGTCCAGTTGGGTGACGCCGGTGAGTTCGAGGGCGAACTCCGCCTCGCTGTCGGCGTCCTGGTTGCCGTAGAGGACGCCGTCCTCCAGCTTCAGCTGCCCGGCCTCGGTGAAGTCGGCCGTGGCAGGGAGCAGCTCGTCGAAGCCGTCGTTCTCGGCCGTGGACCAGTCGGCATCCAGGCGGGAGAGATCCAGCCGGTCGAGACCCGGCACGAAGTCGGTGACGACGTCCCGCTCGCCCGCCTCCAGACCGATCTCCCTGGCCGAGCCGAACACGAAGGTATCGCCGTCGGCCCCGCCGGTGAGGCTGTCGTGACCGGCCCCTCCGATCAGGAGGTCGCGGCCTTCCCGGCCATCGAGCACATCGTTGCCGCTGCCGCCGTCCAGGCGATCGCTCTCGGTGTAGCCGATCAGGGTATCGTTCCCCGCGCGCCCGTAGAGCTGCGCCTCGTTGGGGTTGTCGTTGACGATCCGGTTGTCGAGCTCGTTGCCGCGGCCTATGGCCGTGTCGTTCCCCTTCAGGGTCAGGTTTTCCAGGTTGTCGCCGAGGGTGTAGTCGCGCGGCGTATAGACGGTCACATGATCGATGCCGCCATTTTCCTTCTCGACGATTTCGTCGTCCTCGTAGTACACGTAATCGTCGTCGCCGGGGCCGCCGATCAGCAGGTCGGAACCGAGGCCACCGCCCAGGTGATCGTTGCCGTCGCCGCCTTCGACGCGGTCGTCGCCTTCGTAGCCCTCCAGCAAATCGTTGCCGCTCTCGCCCATGATCCAGTCGTCGCCGGCCTCGCCGATGATGAAATCGTTGCCCGGCCCGCCCCGCAGCCAGTCGTCCCCACCGCGGCCGTAGATCGTGTCGTTGCCGGCGAGGCCCTGGAGCACGTCGTCGCCGGGGCCGCCTTCGAGGGTCAGATCGGCAGGAGTATCGATGGTGAAAATTCTCTGCTGAGTCATGGCATTCACCCGCGGTTTCACAGTGAAGGCATCTGCTGGTCGTGCGCCGGCCTGGCCATCGGAAAAACCGGCACGCAGCGCCGGAGGAAGGAGAGCGAGCTTGCAGGCCGCAAGCCGACGGTGACGAAAGCCTAGTCACGCCGCCACCCGCGGCAAGTGGCGAGCCAGCGAAAGGCCGCTTGCCCATCCGCTCGCCCGACGCACGGCAACGCACCGACCGACGCCGTCGACCATGAGGCCCGGCCGCCGATCTGGTAAGGTCGGCCACAGGCGCAGCCCGGTGCTTGCGCAGAGCAAGGAGTCGTCATGCAAGAGGAACTGGCCGGCGCCCTGAGCTGGCTGCATACCCATCCCCCGCTGCAAACCCTCGCCGCCAGCGGTCTGCTGGTCTTCGTCGCCTGGCTGGCCAACTGGATCGTCAAGCGCATTCTGGTGCGCGGGCTGTACCGGCTGCTCAACACCACCACCCTGGGCCGGCAGGTGCACATCGAGAAGCACGGGGTAATCCGCCGCCTGGCCAACGTGGTGCCGGCGCTCATCCTGGCCAACGGCGTGGATCTGGTGCCCGGCCTGCCCAAGGCGGTGGTCACCGTGGTCGGCAACGTCGGCAGCGCCTTCATCGTCCTGAGCCTGGCGCTGGCGATCGGCGCGGCCATGCGCACGGCCAACGAGCTCTACCTGCTGCGACCGGGAGCCCGGCTGAAGCCGATCAAGGGCTACCTGCAGGTGATCATGATCGGCGTCTATTCCATCGCCGCCATCCTGGTCATCGCCGCCCTGATCGACCGCTCGCCGCTGATCCTGCTGTCCGGGCTCGGTGCCATGGCGGCGGTGCTGATGCTGATCTTCCAGGACACCATCCTGTCGCTGGTGGCCAGCATCCAGATCGTCTCCAACGACATCGTCCGGGTCGGCGACTGGGTGGAGATGCCCAACCTGAACGCCGACGGCGAGGTCTTCGACGTCGCCCTGCACACGGTCAAAATCCGCAACTGGGACATGACCATCACCAGCATCCCGACCAAGCGCTTCATCAGCGACCCGTTCAAGAACTGGCGCGGCATGCAGGAGAGCGGCGGGCGACGGATCCAGCGCTGCCTGTACCTGGACCTGCAGAGCGTGCACTTCCTCGACGCCGAGGCGCGCCAGCGGCTGCACCGCTTCAGCCTGCTCGACGAGTACCTGCAGGAGAAGCGCCGCGACATCGAGGCCTGGAACGCCAAGATCATCGAGCGCGGCCAGGACCCGGTGAACACCCGCCGCATCACCAATCTCGGCAGCTTCCGCGCCTACGTCGAGCGCTACCTGCGCAGCCGTCCCGACATCCACAAGGACATGACCCTCCTGGTCCGCCTGCTCAGCCCGAGCGTGGACGGCCAGCCGCTGGAGATCTACTGCTTCACCACCACGGTGGCCTGGGCGCAGTACGAGGCTATCCAGGCGGACGTCTTCGAGCACCTGCTGGCGATCCTGCCGGAGTTCGGCCTGCGCGTGTACCAGCGCCCGTCCGGCGCCGACCTGCACCAGTGGCCGGCGGACCGCCCGACCCGATCGAGCGTGCAGGCGTTGCTGGAAGAGAGCTGAAGCGACGGGGATACCGCCGCGTCGAGGAAGGACGGCGGCAAACCGCCGGGCGGATTCGCAAATCGGACCGCTCCGCGTTGCGCGGAGCAGTCTCCGGTTGGCACCGGAACGCAGCCCCATGACGGGCTCCCCGACGAGATCGACTGCAACGATCCCAGCAGGCGGCGTCCCTGCCCCTGCTCCGGGGGCCACGTCCCCGAGCTGCATCCCTGGCGCCAACCTATGTCCCGGGAAAGCGGGATGGCCATCCCCCGATGGTCATTCCCTCAGCCCCGGGTTCCCCTCAGTAGCTCATGTCCAGCCGCGTCCACCAGGTGCGCCCCGGCTCGTTGATCCGGGTGTCGGCGGGGAAGCCGAAACCGGAGTTGCCGGCCAGGTTGAGGTGCTCGCTGTAGGTCTTGTCCAGCAGGTTGTCGACCCCGGCGCTGACCTTGAAATTGCGGTTCAGGCGATAGGCGCTGTTGAACGACAGCACGGCGAAGCCGGAGCTGTTGCCGAAGTCCTTGCTGACCACGTTGCCTTGCCCCACGGCCACCCGATGCTGCGGCGCCACCACTCGCCAGAGGCCGGTCGAGCTCCAGTTGCCGCGCTCGTAGGTCAGCCAGAAGCGGCCCTCCAGCGGCGGGATCTGCGGCATCGGCCGGTTGTCGCTGATGTTCTCGCCCCAGGCGTAGGCCAGGCTCGCGTCGGCCTTCCAGTTGCTGTTGAAGCGATAGCCGGCGCCCAGCTCGCCGCCGGCGATGCGGGCGTCGATGTTGTCGACCATGGTGCGGGTCATGCCCATCATCCCCGGCACGTAGTTGAAGATGATGTAGTCGTCGACCATCCCGACGTAGCCCGAAGCCCAGGCCTCCAGCGGCCCGCGGTGGTACTGCAGGCCGAAGTCGAGCTGAGTGGTCTTCTCCGGCTTGACCGTCTGGAACGCCTGGATGCTGCCCACCGGGCCGGGGCTGGCGGAGAACAGCTCCCAGTAGTCGGGGAAGCGCTCGGAGTGGCCGATGCCGACGTAGGCCGTGGCCGGGATGCTGCGCAGATCCCGCTCGTAGCGCAGGAAGCCGCTGAACAGCATGTCGTGGCGACGCTCGCCGGCGCTGGGGTTGGCCCAGGTCTGCGACTTCATGGTCATCGAGTTGACGCTGGTCTGGGTCAGCCGGTAATCCCTGACCTCGGCACGGTCCATACGGCCGCCGCCGATCAGCCGCTGCTGCTGGTCCAGCCGCCAGGTCAGCTCGCTGAACAGGCCGTAGTTGTGGAACTCGGCGTCCTTGTTCTGGCTGAAACGGTCGTAGTCGGTATAGGTGCCGGTCATCATGTCGTAGCTGGACTGCCGCTTGCGATGCACGTTGGTCTGGGTGTCGACCCCGGCCACCAGCTCGAATGCCCGCCATTCCCAAGTGCCGCTCAGCCTGCCGCCGATGGTGCGGCGATCGACGTTGCTGGCCATGGGATTGCGCATCGAGGCCATGGAGGCGTTCGGGTCGGGATGGCGCAGACTGAAGTTGTCCATCACGTGGTCGGCGTAGTTGTAATAGACCTGCGCATCGATCTTGCGGAACACCTCGCCGATGTTTTCCTTCTTGAAGCGCAGGTTGACGCTTTCCCGCTGGAACTGGCTGCCGTCCATGCTGCGCCCGGCATAGCGCGCCTCGCCGTCGCCACCGCCGACGGTCAGCTCCAGCAGGGTGTCCTCGTCCGGCGTCCAGCCCAGCGCCACGTCGGCGTTCCACTTGTCCCAGCTCGAGGGCACGCGGTGACCGCTGCCGTCGTGGTAGTCGTTGGACTTGGAATGGTTGCCCAGCACGCGGATGTAGCCCTTCTCGCCGCCGACCGCCCCGTCCACGCGCTGGTCGAAACGGCCGTGGGAGCCGGTCAGCAGGGTGGCGTTGAGGCGCCCGCCCAGTTCGCTGAAACGCTCCGGCTCGCGCTCGAAGAGGATGGTCGCGGCCGAGGCGCCGGGGCCCCAAAGCACGGTCTGCGGGCCCTTGATCACGGTGAGCTGGTCGTAGTTCTCCGGGCTGATGTAGGAGCTCGGCGCGTCCATCCGCCCCGGGCAGGCGCCGAGCATCTCGCCGCCGTTGGTCAGCAGCTTCAGCCGCGAGCCGAACATGCCGCGGAACACCGGATCGCCGTTGGCCCCGCCGTTGCGGATGGCGGCGAAGCCGGGAATGGTCTTCAGGTAGTCGGCGCCGTCGCTGGCCGGCACCGGCTGGCGCGGGACGCGGGGATCGGTCACCACCTTCAAGGGCGATTGCGGCGCCACCCCGGTGATGACCAGGGGCGACATCTCGTAGTACTCGGCGCTCTCGTCGTAGAGCTTCAGTTCGGCCGCCTGCACGGAGGCGCCGGCGAGCAGGCCGAGCAGGGTCGCGTGCCCCGGCAGCCAGCGACGGCGGAAAGCGTTGAGGGTGAAGCGGCCGGACGGGCGCGAATGCGCCACCCAGCGGGAAGCATGGCAGGTCATCTAGGTCGTTGTTCCACATTGTCGGTTTCTGGACGGCGCGCACGACCGGAGGCGCGATCCACGCGGACGCATGCAGGCGCGAGACGAGTCTCGGCGCCGCGGTACGCTCGGGCGGATCAGGCGCTCGGGAAGGCGGCCGGAAGGCCGGTCAGACGTGGAACAACGGGGGAGCCCGGGGATGCCCGCTGCCACGGCGAAACGCCGGCTGCAGCGGTTTTTCCGGCAAGGGCTCGAAGAAGGTCGGTGCGTACCAGGGCAGCGCCAGGTCCAGGGAGAGCGTCAGCGGCGGGTTGAGGGTGAGCAGCTCGCAATAGCCGCAGAGCGTCAGGCCCGACACCCAGGCCGGCTCGGACGACGTCTTGCTGCGGTGATGATGGTGGACGGCGGAAGCGGCGGGCGCCCTGCTCGCGGCCTGGCCATGGGCGTGGGCGTTCGGATGGTGCGAATGTCCGTCGACCGCCTGGGTCAGGCCGGGAGCGAACGACTGGGCCCGCAGGGCCTGCACGGCGGAGAACAGCGGACCGGCATGGATCATCAGCATGGCGAACAAGCCAAGCCAGACTGCCGTCGTCGTGTTCCCTTTCCGTGTCACGCGAAACTCCCAGTGTGTACGGGCGGCGCGATCACTGCGTGCCGCCGGCCAGATGCGGCGACATGAGGCCGCAAAAAGCCATAGCAAGCAAGCGGAATCTTTTCGCCGGATTTGGAAAGAATCCGCTCAAAATCCGCCACAAAAGACAGAATCCACCATTTTTTCGACATTGCTTGCCAGTTTAATTCGTGATCGCTAGTGTTCCGGGCCATCGACAGACGGCAAACGCCGTTTCCAGGCAATTCTCCAGATCGAACCAAGGGCCCGCCATGACCATGCTCAAGACCCCGTCGAAGAAATACCGCCCTTTCCCCGCGCTTCGCCTGCCCGACCGCACCTGGCCGGACAAGGTCATCGACCGGGCGCCGATCTGGTGCAGCTCCGACCTGCGCGACGGCAACCAGTCGCTGATCGAGCCGATGGACGCGGGGAAGAAGCTGCGCTTCTTCCAGACCCTGGTGCAGGTGGGCCTCAAGGAAATCGAGGTCGGCTTCCCCTCGGCCTCGCAGACCGACTTCGACTTCGTGCGCAGCCTGATCGAGGAAGGCCACATCCCCGACGACGTGACCATCCAGGTGCTCACCCAGGCCCGCGAGGACCTGATCGTTCGCACCTTCGAGTCGCTCAAGGGGGCGAAGCGGGCCATCGTCCACTACTACAACGCCACCGCGCCGAGCTTCCGCCGCATCGTCTTCAACCAGGATCAGGCCGGGGTGGTGCAGATTGCCGTCAACGCCGCGCAGGTCATCAAGCGCCTGGCCGAGGCCAACCCGGAAACCGACTGGCGCTTCGAGTACTCGCCGGAGGTGTTCAGCTCCACCGAGACCGACTTCGCGGTGGAGGTGTGCAACGCGGTGATCGGGGTGTTCCAGCCGACGCCGGAGCGCAGGCTGATCCTCAACCTGCCGGCGACCATCGAGGCGGCCACGCCGAACGTCTACGCCGACCAGATCGAGTGGTTCTGCCGCCATGTCGCCAAGCGCGACAGCGTGATCGTCAGCCTGCACACCCACAACGACCGCGGCACCGGCGTGGCAGCCAGCGAGCTGGGCCTGATGGCCGGCGCCGACCGCGTCGAGGGCTGCCTGTTCGGCAACGGCGAGCGCACCGGCAACGTCGATCTGGTCAACTTGGCGCTGAACCTCTACACCCAGGGCGTCGATCCCGAACTGGACTTCTCCGACATCGACGCGGTGCGCAAGGTGGTCGAGGAATGCAACCAGTTGCCGGTGCACCCGCGCCATCCGTACGTCGGCGACCTGGTCCACACCGCTTTCTCCGGCTCGCACCAGGACGCCATCCGCAAGGGCTTCGCCCGGCAGGACCCGGACGGTGTCTGGGAAGTGCCCTACCTGCCCATCGACCCGGCGGACATCGGTCGCAGCTACGAGGCGGTGATTCGCGTCAACAGCCAGTCGGGCAAGGGCGGCATCACTTACCTGCTGGAACAGGAATACGGCATCAGCCTGCCGCGCCGGCTACAGATCGAGTTCAGCCAGGTGGTGCAGAAGGAGACCGACCGCCTCGGCCTGGAGATGAGCGCCGAGCAGATCCATGCCCTGCTCGAAGGCGAATACCTGAAGGCCACGGCGCCCTACGCGCTCAAGGGCCATCGCCTGCAGGAGGAGCACGGCACCTGCGCGGTGGACGTGGAGGTCGCCGCCGCGGGCCGCAGCGAACACTGGCGCGGCATCGGCAAGGGCCCGCTGGAAGCCCTGGTCGCCAGCCTGCCGGTCCGGGTGGAGATCATGGACTACCACGAGCACGCCATCGGTGCCGGCAGCAACGCCAAGGCCGCGGCCTACGTGGAGATCCGCCTCGACGGCCAGCGCCCGCTGCACGGCATCGGCATCGACGAGAACCTGACCACCGCGAGCTTCCGCGCCCTGTTCAGCGCCCTCAACCGTGCCCTGCGCGAGGCCGCCGCCCGGGCCGCCTGAGTCCGTCGGCGAATGAAAAAGGGGATGCCATCGGCATCCCCTTTTTCATTCTTCCGGAAAGCTCCGGGGTTCTCCGCTTCCCCGGAGCGGTCTGGCCGGCACGGCGCCGGGGCGACCGTTCGTCCAATTCCGACTGATTTGTTCAATTCTTTGTTTTTACTCTGGTTTTTTGCCAGCGCAGCGCTAACATGGGCGCTTTCGAGCAGGGACGCAGTTCACAGTTTCCTGTCGAGAAGCCCATGTTCCGCCACGCCCTGCTCCTGCTGTCGCTGCTGCCCTTTTCCCTCGCCCACGCCGATGCCCCGCACACCTTCAAGGAAGCGAAGAAAGCTGCTTGGAAGATCTACGCCGAACGGCCGGTGGACTTCTACTGCGGCTGCAAGTACCAGGGCAACCGCATCGACCTCGCCAGCTGCGGCTACGTGCCGCGCAAGAACGCCAACCGGGCCGGTCGCGTCGAGTGGGAGCACATCGTTCCGGCCTGGGTGATCGGCCACCAGCGCCAGTGCTGGCAGCAGGGCGGACGCAAGAACTGCACGGCCAACGACCCGCAGTTCAGCCAGGCCGAGGCCGACCTGCACAATCTGGTGCCGGTGGTCGGCGAGGTGAACGGCGACCGCAACAACTTCGGTTTCGGCATGCTGGCCGAGAAGCCCACCCAGTATGGCTCCTGCCCCTTCGTCGTCGACTTCAAGCAGCGCACCGCCATGCCGGCCGAATACAGCCGCGGCGCCATCGCCCGCACCTATCTGTACATGAGCGAGCGCTACGACCTGCGCCTCTCGAAGCAGGAACAACGCCTCTTCGACGCGTGGAGCCGCCAGTATCCGGTCACCGAGTGGGAACGCTGGCGCAACCAGAACATCGCCTGCGTGCAGGGCAACGCCAACCCCCATGTCGGCCCGGTGGACCTGAGCAGCTGCGGCAAGAAGCGGAGCCTGGCCAGCCACCAGCACGCCTCCGGACGGGAGATGGCCAACTAGCCGGCTGTTGCACGCCCGCCCTTGCCAAGTCCGCCGCACGGGTGCTAACTCAGGCCCATCTCCAGCAATCGGGCAGGTAACGGCATGCAGCGACGCAGCCTTCACGCGGCACTCGGTCTGGCGGTCCTGGCCGCCCTCATCGCCTCCGGCATCCGTCCCTACGACCGGGCGACCTGGTTGCTGGAGGTCGCGCCGGTGCTGCTGGCCGGGCCGCTGCTGCTGCTCACCTACCGCCGCTTCCCGCTGACCGACCTGCTCTACGGGCTGATCGCCCTTCACGCCCTGGTGCTGATCCTCGGCGGCGCCTACACCTACGCACGGGTACCGCTGGGCTTCTGGCTGCAGGAGCTGTTCGACCTCGGCCGCAATCCCTACGACAAGATCGGCCATTTCATGCAGGGCCTGGTGCCGGCGCTGGTGGCACGGGAAATCCTGTTGCGCGGCCGCTTCGTCGCCCACGGCCGCATGCTGGCCTTCCTGGCGATCTGCGTGGCGCTGGCGATCAGCGCCGGCTACGAGCTGATCGAATGGTGGGTGGCGCTGCTCGCCGGCCAGGGCGCGACCGACTTCCTCGGCACCCAGGGCGATCCCTGGGATACCCAGTCGGACATGTTCCTCGCCCTGATCGGCGCCAGCACGGCCATGCTCGGCCTGAGCCGGCTGCAGGACCGGCAGATCGCCGCGCTACCGCGGCCCGGCGCTTCTGCCCGCTAGCCGGCGCTCAGCGCATGGCCGAATCCAGCTGCAGCTCCTCGCCCGCCACCATGAACTTGCCGTAGCCGCGGTGATGGAGGGTGCGCGGAGCCGTGACCGTCGGATCGTGCCAAGCCTTGAGCACTTCCAGGACGAAGAAGTTGTAGCGGCCGACCAGTTGCCGGTCGATCACCCGGCATTCGAGGTTGGCGTAGCACTCCTCGACCCGCGGCACCGCCACCCGGGTCGAGGGCACGGCGGTCAGGCCGAAGCGGGCGAACTTGTCGAGATGATCACCGTGGCTGTTGCCGCAGCCCACCAGCTGCTGCGCCAGCTCCACGGTCGGCACGTTGAGCACGCACTCGCCGGTCGCCTCCAGCGCGGCGAAGGAGTGGTTCCCGGCACTGACCACGCAGCCGACCTGGGGCGGCTCGAACTCCAGCATGCAGTGCCAGGACATCGGCATCAGGTTGGCCCGCCCGTCCTGCGCGGTGCCGAGCAGCAGCACCGGACCGGGTTCGAGGACGGCGTAGACATCGGCAAGCGGCAATGGGGTCTTCATGGCGGCTCCTGGCGGCGGAATGCGTTTCCGCTCAACCATAGCCCGGAGAGGGGCGGACGGGCGAGTGCGTCCGCCTGTCGCGGTCAGAGCTTCAGCTCGAACTCGTCGGCATCCCGGTAGGCCGGGAAGCGCGTGCGGTACTTGGCCAGGGCCTGGGCCGAGAGCGTCACCCGGAACACGCCCTCGGCACTCTCCGCAGCCGCCAGGGGGTCGCCCTGGAAGTCGAGGACCTGGCTGTCGCCGGCATGGGGATAGCCCTTGCCGTCCTCGCCGATGCGGTTGACGGCGGCCACGTAGCACAGGTTCTCGATGGCGCGCGCCGGCAGCAGACGGTTCCAGGCGTTGCGCCGAGCCGCCGGCCAGCTGGCGATGTAGAGCAGGAGATCGGTGTCGTGCGGGTCGCGGCTCCACACCGGGAAACGCAGGTCGTAGCAGACCAGCGGACGTACCTGCCAGCCCTTGAGCTCCAGCAGCACGCGCTCGCTGCCTGCCGCGTAGTGCTCGTGCTCTCCGGCCATGCGGAACAGATGGCGCTTGTCGTAGTGGGCGCAGCTGCCGTCCGGACGAGCCCAATACAGGCGATTGCGGTAGCTGCCGTCGGCGGCATGGGTGATGACGCTGCCGACGACCACGGCGCCCAGCCGCGCGGCCTGCCCGAGCAGCCAGGCGCGGGTCGGGCCGTCCTCTTCCTCGGCCAGCGCCGAGGCGTCCATGGAGAAGCCGGTGCTGAACATCTCCGGCAGGATCACCAGATCGGCGCCCGCCGCCTGCTCCAGCAGCCGGCCGAAGTGGGCGTGGTTGGCGGCGGGGTCCTGCCAGACCGGGGCGGTCTGCACCAGGGCCAGCTCGAGGTCGGGCAAGGCGGTCAAGTCACGCATGGATAGTCTCCGCAAATCCTTGGTCGTCGGCAGACGTAGGGTGGATAACCGCACAGCATCACCCACCATCGAGAATCCTGGTGGACAAGCGCTCGCGCGCGTTGTCCACCCTACCGTTCATACCCGGCACAGCTTCTCCGCTGCCTGGCGCAGGGTCTCCTCGCGCTTGGCGAAGCAGAAGCGCACCAGGCGCAGGTCCTTGGGCGGCTCCCGGTAGAACACCGACACCGGGATGGTCGCCACGCCGTGCTCGCGGGTCAGCCACAGGGACATCTCCACGTCGTTCAGGTCGTCGCGGATCGCCGAGTAGTCGGCCAGCTGGAAATAGGTGCCCGGGGTGCGCCGGAAGGCGAAACGCGAGCCGCCCAGCAGGTCGCAGAACAGGTCACGCTTGGCCTGGTAGAAGGCCGGCAGCTCGTCGACGTGCGCCGGATGGGCGGTCATGTAGTCGGCCAGCGCCCACTGCAACGGGGTGACGCCGCAGAAAGTGACGAACTGGTGGACCTTGCGCAGCTCGGCGGACAGCGCCGGCGGCGCCACCACGTAGCCGGTCTTCCAGCCGGTGACGTGATAGGTCTTGCCGAACGAGCTGACCACGAAGGCACGCTCATACAGCTCCTCGTGGGCCAGTACGCTGGCGTGCCGCACGCCGTCGAACACCAGGTGCTCGTAGACCTCGTCGCTGATGAGAAAAATCTCGCGGTCGCGGATCAGCGCGGCCAGCTGATCCAGCTCGGCATGGGAAATCAGCGCGCCGCTGGGGTTGTGCGGGCTGTTGAGGATGATCAGGCGGGTGCGCGGACCGATGGCATCGGCGAGGCGCTGCCAGTCGATGGAAAAGTCCGGCAGCGCCAGCGGTACGTGCACGCAGCGTCCTCCGGCCAGCTCCACCGAGGGCTCGTAGCTGTCGTAGCAGGGGTCAAGGACGATCGCCTCGTCCCCCGGACGCACCAGCGCCTGCACCGCGCAGAAGATCGCCTCGGTGGCGCCGGGAGCGATGGTCACCTCGGCGTCCATGTCCACCTGGCGGCCGTAGCTGCGGGCGATCTTGTGCGCCACCTGCTCGCGCAGCGCCGGCAGGCCGGTCATCGGTGCGTACTGGTTGTGGCCGGCCATCACGTGACGGCCGACCGCCTCGCGCAGCGCCTGCGGCCCGTCGAAGTCCGGGAACCCCTGGGACAGGTTGATGGCGCCAGTCTGCGCGGCGAGCTGGGACATGGTGGTGAAGATGGTGGTGCCGACGTTCGGCAGCTTGCTCGCGATCATCGCTCCGCTCCCCCGCTGTTAGCGCTTCTTGTCCCTGCGCTTCTTTTCCGCCTTCTTGTGATGGCTCATCAGACGGCGCTTCTTGTTCACCTGGCGCTCGGTGAGCTTGTTCTTCTTGCCCTCGTAGGGGTTCTCGCCACCCTTGTACTCGATCCGGATCGGCGTGCCGACCAGTCGCAGCACGCGCCGGAAGGTGTTTTCCAGATAGCGCGAGTAGGATTTCGGCACGGCCTCCACCTGGTTGCCGTGGATCACGATCAAGGGCGGGTTGGCACCGCCCAAGTGGGCGTAGCGCAGCTTGATGCGCCGACCGTTGACCAGCGGCGGCTGGTGCTCCTGCACCGCATCCTCGAGGATCTGAGTCAGGCGGCTGGTCGGCCAGCGGGTGATCGCCGACTGGAACGAGGCCTGTACCGACTTATACAGATGACCGACGCCGGTGCCGTGCAGCGCGGAGATGAAGTGGATGTCGGCGAAGTCGACGAAGGACAGCCGACGCTCCAGCTCGGTCTTCACGTAATCGCGCTGGCCCGAGTCCATGCCGTCCCACTTGTTCAGGGCGATGACCAAGGCGCGGCCGGTCTCGAGGACGAAGCCGAGCAGGTTGAGGTCGTGCTCGACCACCCCCTCGCGGGCATCCATCACGAAGATCACCACGTTGGCGTCCTGGATCGCCTGCAGGGTCTTGACCACCGAGAATTTCTCGACCGCCTCGAAGATCTTGCCGCGGCGGCGCACGCCGGCCGTGTCGATCAGGGTGTACTTCTCCTCGCCGCGCTCGAAGGGGATGTAGATGCTGTCGCGGGTGGTGCCGGCCTGATCGTAGACGATCACCCGCTCCTCGCCGAGCATCCGGTTGACCAGGGTCGATTTGCCGACGTTGGGCCGACCGATGATGGCGATCTTGATGCCATCCTTCTCGCTCGGACCGGGGATGCGCTTGGGCTCCTCGCCCTCGGCGACCACTTCCGCCTCGCCCTCTTCCTCACCCTCTTCGGCGTTATCCTTCGGGAAGATGCCGAGGGCCTGCTCCAGCATGGCGTTGATGCCGCGCCCGTGGGCCGCGGCGATCGGCAGCGCATCGCCCAGACCCAGCGGACTGAACTCGGCGCGGGCAATGTCGGGGTCGACGGTGTCGACCTTATTCGCCACCAGGAAGCTGCGCTTGTTCCGCTTGCGCAGGTGCTCGGCGATCATCTGGTCGGCGGCGGTCATGCCCGCGCGGGAGTCGACCATGAACAGGACCGCGTCGGCCTCCTCGATGGCCTGCAGCGACTGCTCGGCCATCTTGGCGTCGATTCCCTCCTCGTCGCCGGAAATGCCCCCGGTGTCGATGACGATGTAGGTACGGCCTTGCCACTTGGCCTCGCCGTACTGGCGATCGCGGGTCAGACCGGCGTATTCGGCGACGATGGCGTCGCGGGTCTTGGTCAGGCGATTGAACAGTGTCGACTTGCCGACATTGGGACGGCCCACCAGGGCGATTACGGGAACCATAAGGCTCTCACCTGCAATATTCAGAAAACACAACGGCCGCTGCGCGGGGGCAGCGGCCGGACAATGGGCCGTGACAGCCTGGCCGTCCCGGCGGATACGGCATGACGACTCAGCGGATGGTCAGAGCGACCAGTTCGCCGCCGTTGCCGTAGGCGTACAGCCAGTCGCCGACCACCAGGGGCCGAGCGCGCAGGCCATGCCTGTCGACGTGGATGCGACCGACGAAGCGGCCATCGACCTGACTGAGCAGGTGCAGATAGCCCTCCTTATCGCCCACCGCGACATAGCTGGAGAACACCGCCGGCGTCGACAGCTGGCGACGCGCCAGCGCGTCGTTGCTCCAAAGGGCCGAGGAGGAACGCTCGTCGATGGCTTCGACGGTGCCGCTGGCGAGGCTGACATAGACGCTGCCATAGCCCTGCGCCACGCCACCGTAGCTGGAGGCCTCGCGCTGCCACAACGGACGGCCGCTCTCCAGATCAAGGGCCTCGACGCGCCCCTGATAGGCTGACACGTACAGGGTGCCGCCGGAAAGCAGCAGATTGCCATCGATGTCCACCACCCGCTCCAGTTCGGAACGGCCGGTCGGGATCGCCACACGCTGCTCCCAGATCGGCAGGCCGCGGCGGGTATCCAAGGCGATGACCTTGCCGCTGGACAGGCCGGCGATGGCCAGCTGATTGGTGACGATCGGCGTACTGGTGCCGCGCAGGGTCAGTACGGCCGGCGTGCTCTCGTAGATCCAGCGGTGGTTGCCGCTGGCCGCCTCGAGGGCGATCAGGCGGTCGTCCTGGGTCTGCACGACGACCACGTCGCCGTTGGTCGCCGGAGCCGCCAGCACCTCGCTGGTGACTCGCGTGCGCCATTGCTCTTCGCCGCTGGCCGAGTCCAGGGAGATCACCTCGCCTTGCAGGGTGCCGACCAGTACCTGACCGTAGCCCGCCCCGACCGCGCCGGAGATCGGCCGCTTGAGATTCTTGCTCCAGCGCACCTTACCGGTGTAGCGGTCGAGGGCAACAATCTTGCCCTCCACATCCGCGGCGAAGATGGTGTCGCCGTCGACTGCCGGCTGGAGCATGTTGTAGGTCTTGCCCTGGCCGATCCCGACGGAGCGGCTCCACTCCTCCTTGAGCTGGACTTCCGCCGTGAACTTGGGCAGCTCGGCCGGCGGCAGCTCCTTGGTGTCCTTGCTGCTGCAGCCGACCACCAGCGCGGCCAGACCAAGTACCAGGGCGTACTTCCAGCTCCTCACGTCACGCATCTCCCTTGGCCAGATCGTCGAGCTTCATTTGCAAGGTGCCGACCGCGGCCTCCTCCGGGAGCGCAGCCTTGGCGCTCTCGTAAGCCGCACGCGCCGCATCTAGGTTACCGAGCTGCACCAGAAGATCGCCCTTGACCTCCTCACGGCCGGGCAAGAAGGCCGGCTCGACCTTGCCCTCAAGCAGCTTGAGCCCCTCTTCGACCTTGCCCTGCGCGGCCTTGATCCTGGCCAGACGCTGGCGAGCCAGTTCGCCGAGGGTCTCGTCTGCCGGCTTGTCGACGATCGCCTGCAACTCCGCCGCGGCATCGTCCAGCCGATCACTCTCCACCGCCACCTTGGCGACGAACAGGCTGCCATACTGGGCGTAGTGGCTGCCGGCATAGTCCGCCTTCAGACGGTTGCCCAGTTCGGCGACCTTGGCCGCATCCGGCTTCGGAGTCAGGCTCAACTCGAGCAGTTGCTGATAGGCCATGGAAGCGCCTTGCGAGTGGTTGGTCTGGTATTTCTGCCAGGCCTGCCAGCCGAACGCCACCGCCAGCGCCAGAATCCCGCCGCTGAGCAAGGGCTTGCCGTTGCGCTGCCACCAATCCTTGAGTTGCGTCAGCTCTTCTTCTTCGGTACGCGAGGTCACCCTGATACTCCTGTAGGAAAGGTTTACGCCTGGAGGCAGGCTGCCAGGTGCTCTCCCAGAGCGTCCCAGCCGATGCTTTGTTGTTCGCCGTTTTCACGCAGCGGCTTGATGCCGACGACCCGCTGGCCCACCTCGTCCTCGCCCAGCACCAGGGCATAAAGCGCTCCGCTCTTGTCGGCCTTCTTCAGCTGGCTCTTGAAGCTGCCCGCGCCGGCGTTGATCAGCAGACGCAGTCCCGGCAGCTCGTCGCGCAGCCGCTCGGCCAGGGTCAGCGCGGCCAGCTCGGCGCTCTCGCCGAAAGCGCAGAAATAGACGTCGACTTGCCGGGCGAGCTCCGCCGGCACCTTCTCCAGGGTTTCCAGCAGCAGCACCAGACGCTCGATACCCATGGCGAAACCGACGCCCGGGGTCGGCTTGCCGCCCATCTGCTCAACCAAGCCGTCATACCGGCCACCGGCACAAACGGTCCCCTGGGCCCCGAGCTTGTCGGTGACCCACTCGAACACGGTCTTGCCGTAATAATCCAGACCGCGCACCAGCTTGGGATTGATCACATAGGGAATACCGGCTGCGTCGAGGCGGGCCCGTAATCCGTCGAAGTGGAGCCGCGATTCCTCGTCCAGGTAATCCGCCAGTTTCGGCGCATCCACCAGCAGGGCCTGGGTTTCCGGCACCTTGCTGTCCAGGATGCGCAGCGGATTGCTGGTCAGGCGGCGACGGCTGTCCTCGTCGAGGGCCTCGACGCGTGCCGAGAGGTACTCGACCAGCGCCTCGCGATAGCGTGCCCGCGCTTCGGCCGTACCCAGACTGTTGAGCTCCAGGGTCACCGCATCGCGGATGCCGAGCAGCCCCCAGAGGCGCCAGGTGAGCACGATCAGCTCGGCGTCGATATCCGGACCGGCGAGGTTGAAGACTTCCACGCCGATCTGGTGGAACTGGCGGTAGCGGCCCTTCTGCGGACGCTCGTGACGGAACATCGGGCCGGCGTACCAGAGCTTCTGCACCTGCCCGCCACCGGTGATACCGTGTTCGAGCACGGCACGCACGCAGCTGGCGGTGCCTTCCGGACGCAAGGTCAGGGAGTCGCCGTTGCGGTCCTCGAAGGTGTACATCTCCTTCTCGACGATGTCGGTGACCTCGCCGATGGATCGCTTGAACAACTCGGTGAACTCGACGATCGGCAAGCGGATCTGCCGATAGCCGTAGCCATCCAGCAGTCCGGCGACCGTACCTTCGAAATAGCGCCAGAGGGGAGTCTCCTCCGGCAGTATGTCGTTCATGCCACGGATGGCTTGCAGGGACTTGCTCAATTCGATTCCTTAAGATCAGCTGCGCGCGATCAGGGCCGCGTCAGCCTCGGCCTTCTCGGCCGCCTTGCGGCGGATCAGCTGCTCTAGTTCATCCACCAGATTTTCGTTGTTCAGTTTATGCGCCGGCTTGCCGTCGATGTAGACCAGGTTGTTCGGCGTGCCACCGGTGAGGCCGATGCTGGCTTCCTTGGCTTCGCCGGGACCGTTGACCACGCAGCCGATCACCGCCACGTCCAGCGGCACCAGCAGGTCCTCGACCCGCTGCTCCAGCTCGTTCATGGTCTTGACCACATCGAAGTTCTGCCGCGAGCAGCTCGGGCAGGCGATGAAGTTGATGCCGCGCGAACGCAGGCGCAGGGACTTGAGGATGTCGAAGCCGACCTTGATCTCCTCCACCGGATCGGCGGCCAAGGAGATACGGATGGTATCGCCGATCCCTTCGGCCAGCAGCATGCCCAGACCGACTGAGGACTTCACGGTACCCGAGCGCAGACCGCCGGCTTCGGTAATGCCCAGGTGCAGGGGCTGCTCGATCTGCTTGGCGAGCAGACGGTAAGCGGCCACCGCCATGAAGACGTCGGATGCCTTTACGCTGACCTTGAAGTCCTGGAAGTTCAGGCGATCGAGGTGCTCGACGTTGCGCATGGCGGACTCGAGCAGCGCCTCCGGTGTCGGCTCGCCGTACTTCTTCTGCAGGTCCTTTTCCAGGGAGCCGGCGTTGACGCCGATGCGGATCGGGATGCCCTTGTCGCGCGCCGCCTCGACCACGGCACGCACGCGATCCTCTCGACCGATGTTGCCCGGGTTGATGCGCAGGCAGTCGACGCCCAGTTCGGCAACGCGCAGGGCGATCTGGTAGTCGAAATGGATATCGGCCACCAGCGGTACCTTGACCTGCTGCTTGATCTTGCCGAACGCTTCGGCCGCGTCCATATCGGGCACCGAAACGCGCACGATGTCGGCACCCGCCGCTTCGAGGCGACGGATCTGCGCCACCGTGGCGTCGACGTCGTGAGTGCTGGTGTTGGTCATGCTCTGTACGGCGATAGGCGCATCGCCGCCGACCGGTACCGAGCCGACCCAGATTTTGCGTGAATGGCGACGTTTGATTGGTGATTCGCTATGCATCAGGCTAACTTCCCACTTTCAGGCGCGCGGTCTGGCCGCGAACAAAAGGAGCGACATCGACCGGCTGGCCGTTATAGCTGAGTTGGGCGCCACGGGCGTAACCGAGGCGAACCCCCAGAGGCGCCTTGCCACGCAGATCGACTGCATCGCCGGCACGTTTCAATCCGCTGAGCAGGACCTTGCCACTGGCATCGGTCACTTGAATCCAGCAATCGGCGCTGAAGCTGATGCTCAGCGTACCCTCACCCACGGCGGGAGCCGATGCCGGAACTTGCGGTTCGCTTGCGCTGGCCGGGGCTTCCACAGCAACGGCGCTAACCGCACCTGCCGCTTGCCCGGAGGTCGGCACGACGGCGACTGCCCCCACCGCCGGCGCTTCTTCGACCCGCTTCTGGCCTAGCGCCCTATCAATCGCTGTCACTTTCTCGCTCGCGGCGACGGTCACGGGCGCGAGTGGCACCTGTGCAGCCGATTCCTCTTCGGCCGGCGCTTCGGCGGCAGCCGGAAGCTCGCCCGCGGCCGCCATCTGCTCCGCGGTTAGCGGCTGAGTCGGCTCGACCGGCTGCATGTCCTGCTCGGCCGCGGGCTCCTGCGGCTCGTCCAGCGGATGGATCTGGGTGGTGCCGTCGGCCCCGTCGACTTCGATGTGCTCGAGACTGAGTGCATTGAGGACGGATCCCGACTGCGAAGACTCCTGCCACCACAGCAGCCCGAATCCGATCAGCACGAGCAGCAGAGCGAAGCTGACGAAGCGCAGGATGCTCTGGGGAAGACGCATGGGCTGCTTGATGGTACTCAGGCTGTGGACCTCGCTGCCCTTGGCGTCGGTCCCGGTGTACCGGTCGAAAGCGGCCACCATCTGGGCCGGATCCATCCCCAAAAGCTTGGCGTAGGAGCGGACATAGCCACGGGCGAAGGTATGCCCCGGCAGCCGGTCGAATTCCCCGGCCTCCACTTGGCTGAGGGTCTGGGCCTTCAGGCGGAGTTGGGTGGCCACTTCGGCGAGGGTCCAGCCATGGGCTTCGCGGGCCTTGCGCAAGGTTTCACCCGGATTGCCAGGAGCCGGCGCCACGCTGTTGTTCTGCGACGTATTCATCTCTGCTCCGACACGTATTGCTGATATTCCTCGGTTCCCGGATAAAGCCGCTTCAACTGCAGACCGAGCGTGGCTTCCTGATCACGATCCTGGAAGACTCGCGCCAGCCGGATGCCCAGCAGCAGGCTGCGGGCATTCTGTTCCGACAGCTGGGTGAAGCTCTGATAATAGGAGCGAGCCCCCACGTAGTCCTTCATGTCGTAGGACAGCGATGCCATCTCCAGCAGGGCTCTCGGCTGCGAGGAGTCCAGGCGCAGGGACTTCTGCAGATAGAAAGCAGCCTTGTCGCGCTGCCCGAGCTTGAGCGACGTCAGGCCGAGATTGACGTAGACCTGCGAACGGCCCGCATACAGGGTATCGCCAGCGGCCTGCTGGAAGCGCTCGAGAGCTTCCTGATAATGCTTCTGCTCGAAGAGGAAGCTTCCGTAGTTGTTCAGGATTCGCGCATCGTCAGCGCGCAGGGACAATGCTTTACGGTAATTCTTATCGGCCAGCTCCGGCTCCATCTCGGTCTGGAACACCAAGGCCAGGGCGGCGTAGGCATCGGCGCTCGACGAGTCCAGTTCGAGAGCCTTCTTCAGCGGCGCCTTGGCCCGCTCGGTCGAGCCTTCCTGCAGGTAACCGATGCCGAGCTGGATATAGGCATCGCGCGCCTCTCTTCGACCCTGCTCGGTTTTCAGGGGATCGACCTTCCCGGATGAAACACAGCCGACCAGCAAACTGGCGGATAACAACAGCAGCGCAACGCGCGAGCTCATAAACATCCTCAGTTCAGATTAGTTTGACGGCGCTGCATGACCGTCGGCGTTTCGCTGAGTTCGCGCACGGCGATATAGCGCTCGCTGCGCCGGGTGCGATCCATCACCTGGCCGACCAGCTGACCGCAAGCGGCATCGATGTCATCGCCGCGGGTGGTCCGCACCGTGACATTGTGCCCGGCCTGATGCAACAGGTCCTGAAAACGACGGATGGCGTTGTTGCTCGGCCGCTCGTAACCGGAATGCGGAAACGGGTTGAACGGAATCAGATTGATCTTGCACGGCACGTCCCGCAGCAGCTCGACGATCTGCGCGGCATGCTCGGGCTGGTCGTTGACGTCCTTGAGAAGGGTGTACTCGATGGTGAGCACACGCTTCTCGCCGAGACGCGAGATGTAGCGCTTGCAGGCGTCCAGGACCACGGCCAGCGGATATTTCCTGTTGATCGGCACCAGCTCGTTGCGCAGCGCGTCGTTGGGTGCGTGCAGAGATAGCGCCAGGGACACGTCGATCACCTCGCCCAGCTTGTCGATCATCGGCGCCACGCCGGAAGTGGACAGGGTGACCTTGCGCTTGGAGATGCCATAGCCGAGGTCGTCCATCATGATGTTCATGGCGGCGACCACGTTGTCGAAGTTCAGCAGCGGCTCGCCCATGCCCATCATCACCACGTTGGTGATGGCGCGGTCGATCTTGGCCGGGACGGTGCCGAAGGATTTGTTGGCGATCCACACCTGGCCGATGATCTCGGCGCTGGTCAAATCGCTGTTGAAGCCCTGCTTGCCGGTGGAGCAGAAGCTGCAATCCAGGGAGCAGCCGGCCTGCGAGGACACGCAAAGCGTGCCGCGGCCGTTCTGCGGAATATAGACGGTCTCGACGCAGCTGCCGGACGCCACGCGAACCACCCACTTGCGGGTACCGTCGCTGGAGATGTCCTGGCTGACGATCTCGGGACCGCGAATCTCGGCAGAGGCCTTGAGCTTTTCACGCAAGGCCTTGCCGATATTGCTCATGGCGTCGAAGTCATCGACGCCGAAGTGGTGAATCCATTTCATCACCTGTCCGGCGCGAAAACGCTTCTCCCCGATGGACTCGAAGAAACGCTCCAGTTGCGGCTGGGTCAGCCCCAGCAGATTCACTTTGCCGGTTGCATCGCTCATGGATTCACCCTTGACCAACCGCGATCAGCGGATGCGGTCGCACAGCTCGGTGGCGGAGAAGAAGTAGGCGATCTCGCGCGCAGCGGAAGCTTCGGAGTCGGAACCGTGCACGGCGTTCTCGTCGATGGAGACGGCGAAGTCGGCGCGGATGGTGCCGGCAGCGGCTTCCTTCGGGTTGGTGGCGCCCATTAGCTCGCGGTTTTTCAGCACGGCGTTCTCGCCTTCCAGCACCTGGACGATGACCGGACCGGAGGTCATGAAGGCCACCAGATCCTTGAAGAAGCCGCGCTCCTTGTGCTCGGCGTAGAAGCCGGCAGCCTCACGCTCGGACAGCTGGACCATCTTGGAAGCGACGACACGCAGGCCGGCCTTCTCGAAACGGGTGGTGATTTCGCCGATGACGTTCTTGGCAACGGCGTCGGGCTTGATGATGGAGAAGGTACGTTGAATGGCCATGGATAGCTCCAAAAGATCGGTTTTTGACGCAGAAAATAAAACCCGCGGATTATACGCGGGTTCCAGACAAAAGCATAAGGGCGACTAAGCCTTCAATCGGCTTCCTCGATCCAGGCCGCCTGGATGGCTTCGAGGACCTTCTCGCCACCGCGCAGAGGATCGTCGGCGAACTCCGGCAGCGCCAGTACCCAACGATGCAAATCGACGAAATTAATATAGTGGGGATCGATCTGTGCGTGGGTATCGGCCAACTGGATGGCGATTTCCTGTACATCGGTCCATTTCAGAGTCACGACCGCATCCCTCAATGTTTTTCCGAAACCTGATTGATGGTGTAACGGGGAATCTCGACCACGAGATCCTCGTCGGCGACCCGGGCCTGACAGGACAGACGCGACTCCGGTTCCAGCCCCCAGGCCTTGTCCAGCATGTCGTCTTCCAGCTCGTCGGACGGCTCCAGCGAATCGAAACCCTCGCGCACGATCACGTGGCAGGTGGTGCAGGCACAGGACATCTCGCAGGCATGCTCGATGTCGATGTCGTTGCGCAGGGCGGCCTCGAGAATGGTCTCGCCGCTCTTCGCCTCGACCACCTTACCTTCGGGGCAATGTTCCTCATTGGGCAGAAAAACGATCTGCGGCATCACTCACTCCTCGATTTCGTCCAGTCGACGACCGGACAACGCAGCCTTGACCGTGGCGTTCATGCGCCGCGCGGCGAAGGCATCGGTAATTTGACTCAGACGCTGGATCTGCTGCTCGATGGCGGCACCGTCCTGCCCCTCCATCACCTCGCGCAACTGCTGCATCTGCGCCTCGATGGCCGTACGCTCTTCGGCGCTCAGCAGACGCTCGCCGTCGGCATCCAGAGCGCCCTGCACGGCCTCCAGCAGGCGCTGCGCGTCGACCTGCTGCTCGCGCAGCACGCGCGCCTCCTTGTCGTCGCCGGCATGGGCGAAGGAGTCCTGCAGCATCCGCGCGATCTCGCCATCGGTCAGTCCGTAGGACGGCTTGACCTGGATGCTCGCCTCGACGCCGGAGCCCAGCTCGCGGGCGGACACGTTGAGCAGGCCGTCGGCGTCGACCTGAAAGGTAACGCGGATCTTGGCTGCCCCGGCAACCATGGGCGGAATGCCGCGCAGCTCGAAACGAGCCAGGGATCGGCAGTCCTTGACCAGCTCACGCTCACCCTGGAGCACATGGACCATCATGGCCGTCTGGCCATCCTTGTAGGTGGTGAAGTCCTGGGCGCGGGCGACGGGAATGGTGGTATTGCGCGGAATCACCTTCTCCATCAGTCCGCCCATGGTCTCCAGACCGAGTGACAGCGGATTGACGTCCAGCAACAGCAGCTCGTCCCCGGCCCGCTTGTTGCCGGCCAGGGTATCGGCCTGGATCGCCGCACCGATGGCGACCACCTGATCCGGGTCGATGTCGGTCATCGGCACGCGCCCGAACAGCTCGCCGACCGCCTGACGTACCCGCGGCACGCGGGTGGAACCGCCGACCATCACCACGGCCTCGACGTCCTCGACATCGAGTTCGGCATCGCGCACCGCACGACGACAGGCCTTGAGGGTCCTGGCGATCAGCGGCTCGACCAGGGACTCGAAGGCGTCGCGGGTAAGCGAGCCCTGCCAGTCACCGTAACTCAGGGACACCGTATCGCTGTCGGTGAGCGACTCCTTCGCCGCGCAGGCGAGTTGCAGCAGATGGCGCTGCTCGCCCGGATCGAGATCGGTGGACAGGCCGGCCTGCTCGACCATCCAGCTAGCAATGGTATGGTCGAAGTCGTCACCGCCCAAGGCACTGTCGCCACCGGTGGCGAGCACCTCGAAGACGCCCCGAGTCAGACGCAGGATGGAAATATCGAAGGTCCCGCCGCCCAAGTCGTAGACCGCCACCACGCCTTCGGCGCTCTGATCGAGACCGTAGGCGACGGCCGCGGCTGTCGGCTCGTTGAGCAGACGCAGCACGCTCAGGCCGGCCAGCCGCGCGGCATCCTTGGTGGCCTGGCGCTGGGCATCGTCGAAGTAGGCCGGCACCGTGATCACCGCCCCGACCAACTCGCCACCCAGAGCCTCCTCGGCGCGGCGTCGCAACACCCTGAGAATGTCCGCCGACACCCCCACCGGGCTTTTCGGCCCCTGAACGGTGTCGATGAAGGGCATGTGCGATTCGCCTTCGACGAAGCGGTAGGGCAATTGCTCGCCCAGCAGCTTGATGTCGGCGATCCCGCGCCCCATGAGACGCTTCACCGACAGGATGGTATTCAGCGGGTCGCTGGCCGCGGCGCTCTTGGCCTGCCGACCGACCTCGATGCGATCCGGGCAGTAGCGCACAGCCGAGGGCAGGATCACCTCTCCGTCGGCATCCGCCAAGGGTTCGGCAAGACCGCTACGAACCGTAGCGACCAGCGAATTGGTGGTGCCCAGGTCGATTCCCACCGCCAGGCGGCGCTGGTGGGGCTTCGGGCTTTGTCCAGGTTCAGCGATCTGCAGTAAGGCCATAACTATCAGGTATCGGACACACCATCAGGATGGTGCGAAAGGTTAATCGTCGAGGCGCTCTTCGAGCTGACGGACCTCGGAGGAGAGTTTGTCGAGAAACTGCATGCGCCGTACCAGACGCTCGGCCTCTTCACGCCGTGCCGGATCTTCCCAGCAATCGGCGAATCCGTCGTTCAGCCGGTCCTGAGCCTGTTTCAGACGCTTCTTGAAAGCGGCCACCCCGCTCAGATCGGCGCTCTCCTGCAGATCCTGCAATTCTTCGCGCAACTCCATCTGCTGCATGAGGAAGGCAGGGTCCTGCACCGTCGTCTCGAGCGGCAACTCGTGCCCCCGCAGGGTCAGCAGGTAGCGCGCGCGCTGCGAGGCGCTCTTCAAGGTCTGGTAGGCGTCGTTGAGCTGGGCAGCTCTTTCCAAGGCCACCCGCTGATCGTGCTCCGACGCATCGGCGAAGCGATCCGGATGGGTCTGCCGCGCCAGTTCCCGATAGCGTGCCGACAGTTCGTTCAGATCCAGACGGAAACCCGGCTGCAGGTCGAAAAGGGCGAAATAGCACGGCTTAGCCACGATGCGACCTCAGACGTTGAAGCTCTCGCCGCAGCCGCATTCGCCACGCACGTTCGGGTTGTTGAACTTGAAGCCCTCGTTGAGTCCCTCACGGACGAAGTCCAGTTCGGTGCCATCCAGATAGACCAGGCTCTTGGGGTCGACGATGACCTTCACGCCGTGATTCTCGAATACCTGATCCTCGGCAGCCGCCTCGTCGACGAACTCCAGGACATAAGCCAGACCCGAGCAGCCGGTGGTACGCACGCCCAGGCGAATACCCAGACCCTTGCCGCGTCCTTCGAGGGAGCGGCACACATGCTTGGCAGCGGCTTCGGTCATCGTGATGGCCATGGGAACTCCTTAGTCGGCAGAGCGGGTCAGAGCAGACCCTTCTTTTGCTTGTAGTCGCGAACGGCAGCCTTGATGGCGTCTTCGGCGAGCACCGAGCAGTGGATCTTCACCGGCGGCAAGGCCAGCTCTTCGGCGAGCTGGGTGTTCTTGATGGTTTCCGCCTCGTCGAGAGTCTTGCCCTTCATCCACTCGGTGGCCAGGGAGCTGGAAGCGATAGCCGAACCGCAACCGTAGGTCTTGAACTTGGCGTCCTCGATGACGCCCTGCTCGTTGACCTTGATCTGCAGGCGCATCACGTCGCCGCAGGCCGGCGCACCGACCATGCCGGTGCCGACGTCCGGGTCTTCGGCGTCGAGCTTGCCAACATTGCGCGGGTTTTCGTAATGGTCGATGACCTTGTCACTGTATGCCATGGTGCGATACCTCGTTGATCTCGGATGCTGCGGGAGCCTGTCAGTGGGCCTGCCATTCGACCTTGGAAAGGTCGACGCCCTCTTTGTACATATCCCACAGGGGCGAAAGCTCGCGCAGTTTGTTGACCGCCTCGCAGACTTTGCTCGCGGCGTAATCGACCTCTTCCTCGGTGGTGAAGCGGCCGAAGGTGAAACGGATCGAGCTGTGCGCCAGCTCGTCGTTACGCCCCAGGGCACGCAGCACGTAGGAAGGCTCCAGCGAGGCCGAGGTACAGGCCGAACCGGAGGAAACCGCCAAGTCCTTGAGGGCCATGATCAGCGACTCGCCCTCGACGTAGTTGAAGCTCAGATTCAGGTTGTGCGGCACCCGAGCCGTGGCGCTACCGTTCAGGTAGACCTCCTCGAGACCGCAGACCTGCTCGTAGAAGCGCTTGCTCAGACCGGCGATGCGCTTGTTCTCCGCCGCCATCTCTTCCTTGGCGATGCGGAAGGCTTCGCCCATGCCGACGATCTGATGGGTCGCCAGGGTGCCCGAGCGCATGCCGCGCTCGTGACCGCCGCCGTGCATCTGGGCTTCCAGACGCACCCGTGGCTTACGCCGGACGTAGAGCGCGCCGATGCCCTTGGGCCCGTAGGTCTTGTGCGCGGAGAAGGACATCAGGTCGACCTTCATCTTTTCCAGGTCGATATCCACCTTGCCGGTCGACTGGGCCGCGTCTACGTGGAACAGCACGCCACGGGCACGGGTCAGCTCGCCGATGGCGGCGATGTCGTTGACGGTGCCGATCTCGTTGTTCACGTGCATCACCGACACCAGGATGGTGTCGTCGCGCAGCGCGGCTTCGACCATCGCCGGGGTGATCAAACCGTCTTCGCCGGGCTCCAGATAGGTGACCTCGAAACCTTCGCGCTCGAGCTGGCGGGTGGTATCCAGAACCGCCTTGTGCTCGATTTTGGAAGTGACGATGTGCTTGCCTTTGCTCGCATAGAAGTGTGCGACGCCCTTGATCGCCAGGTTGTCCGACTCGGTGGCGCCGGAAGTCCAGACGATTTCCCGGGGATCGGCATTGACCAGATCCGCCACCTGACGCCGGGCGTTCTCCACCGCCTCCTCGGCCCTCCAGCCGAACACATGGGAGCGCGAGGCCGGGTTCCCGAAGTTGCCGTCCATGGTCAGGCATTCGCACATCTTCTGCGCCACTCGCGGATCGGCCGGCGTGGTAGCGGAGTAATCAAGGTAAATCGGCAACTTCATGGGACTCTCCTATCAGGCAAGCGCCCTGCTCATTCGATGACGGACGCTTCAATCTTTTCCGCATGCGGCGTCCGGCACTGGCCACCGCGATGGTGGCTGTCCTGGCGCTGCGAAAGCTCCTGGACCTCATGCCGGGCTACGAGATCTGCCAGACTGATGCCACTGAGAAAATCGTGAATCTGGCGACTGAGGTCGCACCAGAGATGATGGGTCAGGCAGACGTCGCCCTGATGGCAGTCGCCTTCGCCTTGGCAGCGGGTCGCATCGACCGATTCGTTGACCGCGTCGATCACCTGGGCGACCTGGATGCCCTGCATGTCGCGGGACAGCTGATATCCACCCCCGGGACCGCGGACGCTGATCACCAGACTGTTGCGCCGCAGCTTGGCGAACAGCTGTTCCAAGTAGGACAGGGAAATGCCCTGGCGTTCGGAGATGTCGGCCAGGGAGACAGGCCCATGCTGGGCATGCAGTGCCAAGTCGAGCATGGCAGTGACGGCGTAACGCCCCTTGGTTGTCAGTCGCATGGCAGGTACCAGGTGGTCGCTGAGCGGATTTGCGTCAAGCATGCCATTTCCGAGTATTTAGGTCAACTATAAGACCCATCGATTTACTCAGATTTCCCTGAGCCAGCGCCTGCCATGTTAGCAAACCGACAAAAGCTCACGCATTACACCATCGGCTTGCCGCTTTCGTCCTTCACGCCGGCGAAATCCTCTTCGCGCAGAGCCGGCAGCTCCTTCGCGCAGTAATCGCTGCCGAGCGCCTTGAGCGCTTCGCACATGCCTTCGAGGCGATTGTCCACAGCCTGCAGGTGATCGAGCAACTGGCCGATGGCGTGCGCCACCGGATCCGGCATCTCCTGGCCGAGACCATAGGCATCGAAACCGAACTTCTCGGCGATCGCCTGGCGCTTGGCCTGCTGCTCGGCATCGGGCTTGACGATGACCCGCCCCGGAATGCCGACCGCGGTGGCGCCAGCCGGAACCTCCCGAGTGACCACCGCATTGGAGCCGATCTTAGCCCCGGCACCGACGGTGAACGGACCGAGGATCTTGGCGCCGGCACCGACGATCACGCCATCTTCCAAGGTCGGATGGCGCTTGCCCTTGTTCCAGCTGGTGCCGCCCAAGGTCACGCCGTGGTAGAGGGTGACGTCGTCGCCGATCTCGGCAGTCTCGCCGATGACGACCCCCATGCCGTGGTCGATGAAAAAGCGCCGACCGATCCTCGCCCCTGGATGGATCTCTATGCCGGTCAACCAGCGACTGACGTGCGATACCAGGCGCGCCAGCAGCTTCCAGTCGGCGCACCACAGCCAGTGGGCGACCCGGTGCAGCCAGACGGCATGCAGGCCCGGATAGCAGATCAGCACCTCGAGGGTATTACGTGCCGCCGGATCGCGATGGAAGATGCTCTGGATGTCTTCCCGCATGCGCTCGAACATCAGTGTTCTCCCCGCTTGTGCGACTCGCCGCGTGCAGTCTTCTGGGTTTCGGTCAGAATGCCCCGCAGGATGTTCATTTCCAGCTTGCTGATGCCGCAGCGTCCATACAGGCGACGCAGCCGCGACATCAGGTGCCGCGGCTTCTGCGGATCGAGGAAGCCGATCTCCACCAGAGTGCTTTCCAGGTGCCCGTAGAACAACTCCATCTCATCCATAGTGGCCGGCTGCGCATTGAGCATGGCAGTTGTCTCGAGCTTCTCCTGCTTGGTCGGCAGTCCCTGAGCCGCCAACCAGGCCATGCGCACCTCGTAGGCGAGCACCTGGACCGCGGTGGCCAGATTGAGCGAGGAGAAGTCCGGATTGGAAGGAATGTGCACATGGAACTGGCAACGCTGGAGCTCCTCATTGGTCAGCCCAGCGTACTCACGACCGAACACCAGCGCTACCTCGCCACCCTGCCCCGCCTGCTCCAGGCAGGTCGTCGCACACTCACGGGGATCCAGCAGTGGCCAGGGGATGCGCCGGTCCCGGGCACTGGTGCCAAGGACAAGGCTGCAGCCGACCAGCGCCTCCTCCAAAGTCTTCACCACCTGCGCGCTGTCCAGGATATCGGTGGCGCCGGAGGCACGGGCGACCGCTTCACCACTGGGAAAGTCCAGGGGATCGACCAGCACCAGGCGTGAAAGGCCCATGTTTTTCATGGCCCGTGCAGCCCCCCCGATGTTGCCGGGATGACTGGTATTGACCAGCACCACGCGAATGTTCTGCAGCAATGCCCGCTCTCACGCAACGTTCAAAAGGGAGCAAATCTTACAGAACCACCTCGTGCAACGCACGCCCGTACATACGGATCGCTTTCTGATAGAATGACCGGCTTTCTTTGACTGACCAGGTGAACGCCATGCAGCCCATGCTGAACATCGCGCTGCGCGCAGCTCGCAGCGCAGGGGAACTGATTTATCGCTCCATCGAGCGCTTGGACGTCATCTCGGTCAACGAGAAGGATGCCAAGGACTACGTGACGGAGGTCGATCGCGCCGCCGAGCAGACGATCATCAATGCCCTGCGCAAGGCCTACCCGAACCACGGCTTCCTCGGCGAGGAAGGCGGACAGAAGGAAGGCAGCGGCGATGGCGCCGATTACCAGTGGATCATCGACCCGCTGGACGGCACGACCAACTTCGTGCGCGGCGTACCGCACTTCGCCGTGAGCATCGCCTGCAAATACCGCGGCCGCCTCGAACATGCCGTGGTTCTGGATCCCGTGCGCCAGGAGGAGTTCACCGCCAGCCGCGGCCACGGCGCGGCGCTCAACGGTCGTCGCCTGCGCGTCAGCCCGCGCAAGAGTTTGGAAGGCGCCCTTCTCGGGACCGGTTTCCCGTTTCGCAACGAGCAGACCGACTACCTCGACAACTATCTGGGCATGTTCCGCAGTCTGGTCGGCCCGACCGCCGGCATCCGTCGCTGCGGCGCCGCGAGCCTGGACCTGGCCTATGTCGCCGCCGGTCGTTATGACGCCTTCTGGGAATTCGGCCTGTCCGAATGGGACATGGCTGCCGGCGCCCTGCTGATCCAGGAAGCGGGCGGCCTGGTGAGCGATTTCACCGGCGGTCACGAATTCCTCGAGAAAGGCCATATCGTGGCCGGCAACACCAAGTGCTTCAAGGCCGTCCTGACCGCCATCCAGCCGTACCTGCCGCCGTCGATGAAACGCTGATCGACCTGGCTCTAGCGTTTCTCCTGGAAAGCCGCTCCCACACTGAGCGGCTTTTTCTTTGCTCCTTCTCTTCCGCCTCACTCGGTGCTGCACTGCGGCCTACTCCCCTGGATGCAGTCCACTCCCATGAGCACAGCCACGTGCGCCTGACCATGGTGCAGCTACCGCCCCACAACACGCCGCAGCTCGACTGGGCGCGCAACAAGACAGCCCGGCGCCCTCAACCGGTACCGCCCATTCATGCTTTCCAAGTCGCCGCCAGGGCCATCCTCCGCACCGCGACCGACACCCCGCGCGAGCCCTAACTCGGCCGCGCCACCATCGAGGCCATCCTCGGCACCATCTGCGGCCCGGCCTACTCGACCGGATAATGGCCAGAAGGGCTTACGGCGCCCAGATGGGAGAGCCTGAAACAATGCCGAACCGCCGGGACAATCTGTACAAGCCGGTGGATGGCCTGCATCGCACCGCGAGGCGATTCATCGAGCGCGCACTGGACAGTACCCCGGGCTTGAGCTCGGAGAGGGTCGGCCAGTTGCTGACGGCCGCCGCTGTCTCCGTAGCGATCATGCTGGTTGCACTGCGGAATGAAGCAGGCCCCAGCCCTGCGGGAGCAGGACAGGGGCCCTCGTTCGACTCGATGGCGTTGAAAACGGGAAACTGCTAGCGCGAGGCCGTCTCTTGCGCAGCACCGGCGAGCACCAACTGACCGTCGCGAACCGGAATCCGCGAGCCCGGCTGACGGTCCATTCGCACCTGGCCGACCTTTTCACCCAAGCGATACTCGACGTCGTAACCGACCACCTTCTCGCTGGTGTCGGTCACGGTATCGCAGCGGGCTTCGGTGCTGGTGTAGGTATTGCGCTGCTGCATGCCTTCCTGCACCTTGTTGCCGGCATAACCGCCAGCCGCCGCGCCAGCGACCGTGGCGATCGTCCTGCCGCTGCCGTGCCCGATCTGATTACCCAAGAGGCCGCCGGCCAATGCGCCGATCACGGTACCGGTGACCTGATGCTGATCCCTGACCGGACGCCGGTGGGTCACGGTGACGTCCTTGCAGACTTCGCGCGGGGTGTTGATCGTTTCCTTGACCGGCTTGACGGCCAGGACATCGGCATATTCCGGCCCCTTGTCGACCATCTTGTAGGTGGCGAAGGCACCCCCTGCCGTAACGCCCACCGCCCCCAGCACAGCGCCTACGATCATTGACTTGTTCATAGCTTCTCCTGCCTCGACACGCCCCGCCCTCGCGAGGGCGGGTGCCTGGCAGTTGGACTGCCGTTCCGCTTGGCAGTTCCGCTTCGCTTGCCGTCAGGGGCGCTGATCGGCCTCGGTTTCGACCACTGGCGGAATGAGATCTTCACGGGTCAGCTTCAGCCAGATCAGCGCGATGTTGGCGATGTAGACCGAGGAATAGGTTCCGGCCATCACCCCGATGAACAGCGCCAGGGAGAAGCCCCAGAGCGGCTCGCCGCCGAACAGCATTAGCGCGAGGATCGCCAGCAGGGTGGAGATGGAGGTCGCCATGGTCCGCAACAGTGTTTGGCTCGTCGAGATGTTGATGTTCTCGATCAAGCCGGTCTTGCGCAGCAGGCGGAGATTCTCGCGGATACGGTCGAAGACCACGATGGTGTCATTCAGCGAATAGCCGATGATCGCCAAGACCGCCGCCAGGACCGTGAGATCGAACGGCAGCTGGAAGAAGGAGAACACGCCGAGGGTGAGAATGACGTCGTGGAACAGGGAGAGAACGGCCCCCAGGCCGAACTTCCACTGAAAGCGAAACGCCACATAGACCAGGATGCCGCCCAGAGCCAGCAGCATGCCAAGACCGCCCTGATCACGCAGCTCCTCACCTACCGCAGGACCGACGTACTCGACGCGCTTGACGGTCACCGGATTATCGCCACCGGCCTGCCGCAGAGCCTCCGCCACCTTACTGCCGAGCTGCGGGTCCTCGCCCTGCAGGCGCACCAGCACATCGGTGGTGGCACCGAAACTCTGCACCAGGGCATCGCCATAGCCCGCCTTCTCCAGTTGGCCGCGCACCGACGACAGCTCGACGGGCTGCTGGTAGCTCAGCTCGATCAGGGCACCACCGGTGAAGTCCAGCCCCAGGTTCAAGCCCTTGACCGCCAGGCTGGCGAGGGAGGCCAGCGTCAGGAGCAGAGTCACGGCAAACGCCGCATGGCGGATGCCCATGAAATTGATAACACGCTTCATCGTGCCGAGCCTCTCAGATCCAGAGTTTCTTGATATCGCGGCCACCGAAAATCAGGTTGACCATGCCGCGGGTCACGATAATGGCGGTGAACATGGAAGTGACGATGCCCAGGGACATGGTCACGGCGAAGCCCTTGATCGGTCCGGTCCCCATGACGAACAGGATGCCGCCCACCAGCAGCGTGGTCAGGTTGCCATCGAGAATCGCCGAGAAGGCGCGATCGAAGCCTTCGTGAATGGCACGCTGGATCGACATGCCATTGCCGATTTCTTCGCGGATACGCGAGTAGATCAGCACGTTGGCGTCGACCGCCATACCCATGGTCAGCACGATACCGGCGATGCCCGGCAGCGTCAGGGTCGCACCGAGCAGCGACATCAGCGCCACCAGCAGGACCATGTTAAACGCCAGCGCCACCGTGGCCAGCAGACCGAAGAACTTGTAGATAGCCACCATGAAAAGGGAGACGAAGAGGAAGCCCCACAGCGAGGCATCGATGCCCAGCTGGATGTTCTCCGCTCCCAGGCTCGGCCCGAGGGTGCGCTCCTCGGCGAAGTACATGGGTGCCGCCAGACCGCCGGCGCGCAGCAGCAGCGCCAGCTCGGAAGACTCGCCCTGGCCATTCAGGCCGGTGATGCGGAACTGGCTGCCGAGCGGCGACTGGATGGTCGCCAGGCTGATGATCTTCTTCTCTTCGCGGAAGGTCTCGACGGGCACTTCCTTCTCGACGCCGTCGACCATCTGCTTCACGTAGCGGGTCACCGGCTTCTGCTCGATGAACACCACGGCCATGCTGCGGCCCACGTTGTTGCGGGTGGCCCGATTCATCAGCTCGCCGCCGTGGCCGTCCAGGCGGATGTTCACCTGCGGCCGGCCGTTCTCGTCATAGCTGGCCTGGGCATCGGTCACCTGGTCACCGGTGATGATCAGGCTGCGCTCCAGCGGCACGGCCGGGCGCCCCGCTTCGCGGAACTCGAAGGCTTCGGTCATGGAGCGCGGCGCGTCGGGCTCGGCAGCCAGACGGAACTCCAGGTTGGCGGTCTTGCCGAGAATCCGCTTGGCTTCGGCGGTGTCCTGCACGCCCGGCAGCTCGACCACGATGCGGTTGGCGCCCTGGCGCTGCACCAGCGGCTCGGACACGCCCAGCTCGTTGACCCGATTACGCACCGTGGTCAGGTTCTGCTTGATCGAGTATTCGCGGATTTCCGCCAGCTTGGCCTCGGTCAGTGCCAGTCGCAGCACCTGCATGCCGTTGCGTTCGCTACGGGTCAGCTGGAAGTCGTTGAAGCCCTTGCGGATCAGGCCCTGAGCCTGCTCCAGCAATGCCGGGTCGGTGAAGCCGAGCTGAATGCCCCCCTCGGCCTGCGGCAGGCTGCGATAACGTACGCCCTCCTTACGCAGCAGGCTCTTCACTTCGCTCTCGTAGACCTTCAGACGGGCGTCCAGCGCCTTCTCCATGTCCACTTCGAGGAGAAAGTGCACGCCGCCGGAGAGATCCAGACCGAGTTTCATCGGGCTGGCCCCCAGCGCACGCAGCCAGGAGGGAGTGGTCGGTGCCAGGTTCAGCGCGACCACGTACTCGTCGCCGAGCGCCTTGCGTACCACATCCTTGGCCGGCAGCTGGTCTTCCTGCCTGGTCAGCCGCAGCAGGCCGCCCTTGCCTTCCGCCGAGAGACTGGATGCCTTGACCGCGATGCCGGCCTCGGCCAGCGCCTTGCCGACCCTGTCCAGGTCGGCCTGCCCGACCTGCAAGGCCGTGCTCGCTCCGCTGATTTGAATGGCCGGATCGTCCGGATAGAGGTTGGGCGCGGAATAAATGAAGCCGACCGCCAGCACAGCCAGGATCAGCAGATATTTCCACAGAGGGTATTTGTTGAGCATGACGCCGCCCGCTTATGACGCGGGGCGCCTTGCGCGCCCCGTGAATGATGGAAGGAGTGCGAGGCTCAGATGGCCTTCAGCGTGCCCTTAGGCAGAGTGGCGGCGATCGCGCCCTTCTGGATCTTCAGCTCGACGGTGTTGGAAACTTCCAGCACGACGAAGTCGTCGGACACCTTGCTCACCTTGCCGGCGATACCGCCGGTGGTCACCACTTCATCGCCCTTCTGCAGGCTACCGAGCAGATTCTTGTGCTCCTTGGCACGCTTGGCCTGGGGACGCCAGATCATCAGGTAGAAGATGACCACGAAACCGACCAGGAAGATCCACTCGAAACCGGTGCCGGCGGGACCAGCAGCCGGAGCGGCGGCGTCAGCGTAGGCAGCAGGGATCAGAAAGCTCATGTAGCACTCCAGTCAAAAGGACTCAAAAAAGAAACGATTCAGCCCAACGGCGGGGTCGGCAGGCCACGCCGAGCATAAAAGGCATCGACAAAGACGGCCAATGTACCCTGTTGAATAGCCTCGCGCAAACCAGCCATCAAGCGCTGGTAATGCCGCAGGTTATGGATCGTATTCAACATGCTGCCCAGCATTTCGCCACATTTGTCCAAGTGGTGAAGATATGCGCGGGAGAAGTGTGTGCAGGTATAACAGTCGCAGGTCGGATCGAGCGGCGACTCGTCATTCTTGTGTACCGAGTTGCGAATCTTCAGCACACCGGTGTCCACGAACAGATGGCCGTTGCGGGCATTGCGGGTCGGCATCACGCAATCGAACATGTCGATGCCCCGACGGACGCCTTCGACCAGGTCCTCCGGCTTGCCGACGCCCATCAGGTAGCGCGGCTTGTCGGCCGGCATCTGCGGCGGCAGAAAATCCAATACGCGGATCATTTCTTCCTTGGGCTCGCCCACCGACAGTCCGCCGATGGCCAGACCGTCGAAGCCGATTTCATTGAGTCCCTCCAGCGAGCGCAGGCGCAGGTTTTCGTGCATGCCGCCCTGGACGATGCCGAACAGCGCTGCCGGATTGCCCTCATGGGCGATCTTGGAACGCCTGGCCCAGCGTAGCGACAGCTCCATGGAGCGTCGCGCCACCTCCTCGTCGGCCGGATAGGGCGTGCACTCGTCGAAGATCATCACGATGTCCGACCCCAGATCGCGCTGGACCTGCATCGACTCTTCCGGCCCCATGAACACCTTGGCACCGTCCACCGGGGAGGCGAAGGTGACCCCCTCCTCCTTGATCTTGCGCAGCGCACCCAAGCTGAACACCTGGAAACCGCCGGAATCGGTGAGGATCGGCCCCTTCCACTGCATAAAATCATGCAGATCGCCATGCCGCCTGATCACCTCGGTGCCGGGACGCAGCCAGAGGTGGAAGGTGTTGCCGAGAATGATCTGCGCGCCGATCCCCTCGATGTCACGCGGCAGCATGCCCTTCACCGTACCGTAGGTGCCCACCGGCATGAACGCCGGGGTCTCGACCACGCCACGCGGGAAGGTCAGGCGCCCACGACGGGCCTTGCCGTCAGTCGCCAGCAGTTCGAAGGACATGTGACTCATGCGTGCTCCTCGGGGCCACGCGGCGCCGGATTGCGGGTGATGAACATGGCATCACCGTAACTGAAGAAACGGTAGCCCTGCTCCACCGCCACAGCGTAGGCAGCCATGGTCTCCGGGTAACCGGCGAAGGCCGACACTAGCATCAGGAGGGTGGATTCGGGCAAGTGGAAGTTGGTCACCAGGGCATCGACCACATGGAACGGGCGGCCCGGGTAGATGAAGATATCGGTATCGCCGCTGAACGGCTTGAGCACGCCATCGCGTGCCGCGCTTTCAAGGGAGCGCACGCTGGTGGTGCCGACCGCGATCACCCGCCCGCCGCGGGCACGACAGGCAGCGACAGCGTCGACTACATCCTGGCCGACCTCCAGCCATTCGCTGTGCATGTGATGATCCTCGATCCGCTCGACGCGCACCGGCTGGAAGGTACCCGCCCCCACATGCAAGGTCACGAAGGCGGTCTCCACACCTTTGGCGCGGACCGCCTCCAGCAACGCCTTATCGAAATGCAGACCGGCAGTGGGCGCTGCCACCGCACCTGCACGCTGCGCATAAACCGTCTGGTAGCGCTCACGATCGGCTGCTTCGTCCGGGCGATCTATATAAGGAGGCAGCGGCATGTGCCCGCTACGCTCGAGCAGTGGCAGGACCGGCTCGCTGAAGCGCAGCTCGAACAGAGCATCGTGACGGGCCAGCATCTCGGCTCCGCCCCCACCCTCGACGAAAATCTTCGAGCCCGGCTTGGGCGACTTGCTGGAGCGCACGTGGGCCAGCACCCGCTCGCTGTCCAACACCCGTTCAACCAGAATCTCCAGCTTGCCACCGCTGGCCTTCTGGCCGAACAGGCGTGCGGGGATCACGCGGGTGTTGTTGAACACCATCAGATCGCCCGGTTCGAGGTACTCGAGCAGATCACCGAAACGCCGGTGCTCCAGGGCCCCGGTCGGCCCGTCGAGCACCAGCAGGCGACTCGCTCGGCGCTCAGGAAGAGGATGACGAGCGATCAGAGACTCGGGAAGATCGAAATGGAAATCGGCGACGCGCATGGTGAGAGGTCAGCTTTTCGGGGCGCAAAGCTTACCGGAAAGCATCTCAACTGACCACGCAACCTGATTGACCAAGCGCATCCGCCTCCCTATACTGCGCCGCCATCGTGCCTCGGTGGCGGAATCGGTAGACGCGGCGGATTCAAAATCCGTTTCTGGCGACAGAGTGAGAGTTCGAGTCTCTCCCGGGGCACCACATCATCTTTTCGAGCCTTCCCAAGAAAGCCCGAAACCCACGAAGAACCGGCCTTAGAGCCGGTTTTTTGTTGCCTGTGATCCCTCACTATTCCCTTGTAGGCCCAAAAGAATTGCGGGCATATCTGGTGGTATCTGAGTTCGATCAGGAACGATACCCCCAGCCACGCCCCTGACTGATAGCGCCATCAAGACCGCCAAGCCCAAGGAAAAGCCTTACAAGCTGAGCGACGCCCACGCTGTACCTGCTGGTCAACCCGAACGGCTCCAAGCTGTGGCAGCTCAAATACCGAGAAGGCAGGAAAAAGACGCTCGCCAACGGTGCCCACCCTGCCGTTGGCCTACAGCAAGCGCGAAAGAAGCGCGACGAAGCCCGGCACTGCTGGCCAAGCAGATTGGTCCAGTCCTGCTCAAATACTCCTCGAACGATCAAGCTTCACGCTGATTGGTATCTTGAGATCGAACCGCCACCAATAATCGTCTCACACCCTCCGAAATCATCCCTTCCTCCAGACTCCCGTACCCCAATACAAGCCCGTTGCAAGACATCGGCGCTCTTGCATAGTCTCCCAGCGCTCGCACCCCGAGCCCCAACTCCGCGGCCCGCGTCGCCACCTCCCTGTCGCGTATCTCGTGCGGCAACCACATCACTAAGTGCAAACCGGCCTCGCCGCCCGACAGCTCCACGCACGGCCCAAACGCTTCCCTCAGCGCAGCACGCAGTGCGGCCTGCCGTACGGCATAGCGCATGCGCATGCGGCGCAGATGGGCGGTGTAGTAACCGCGCCGTATGAAATCGGCGAGTGCGTGCTGTTCTATGCCCTGTCCGGCGCGGGTGGCCTGGGCGGTGGCGCGGGCGAAATCGGCGGCTATGGCGTGCGGCAGTACAAGGTAGCCGAGGCGCAGGCCGGGATAGAGCGTCTTGCTGAAAGTACCGACGTAGACGACGGGAGCGTCGGGCTGCAGGCCGAATAGCGCGGGCGGTGCGGGGCCGGCGCTACGGAATTCGCTGTCGTAATCGTCCTCAATAATCCAAGCGCCGCACTGGCGTGCACGCTCGATCAGTGCGAAGCGCCGCGGCAGGGACATGACACGACCGGTTGGGTATTGGTGCGACGGCGTGATCATGATGAGGCGCGGCGGATGTTCACGCCAGTCGTCTTCGCTCGGGCACAGCCCCTCGGCGTCAACGGGCACGTCGTGCACGCGCAGGCCGGCCAGACCGCATGCGATGCGGGCGGAAAGATAGCCGGGATTCTCAGCCCAGACAGTGTCGCCGTAGTCGCCCAGCAGCCGGGCACAGAGGTCCAAGGCCGATTGTGTTCCGCTCGTGATCACGATTTGTGCGGCGTCTACCGGCAGTCCGCGGACGGTGGTGAGATGGCCGGCCACAGCCTCACGCAACGCCGGGGCACCGCCGTGCGCGGCATAGCCAAGCTGGCGCCAACCCGCGTCGCGCCAAGCTCGCTCCAGGCATGCACGCCAACTACGGAAGGGAAAGGCACTATAGTCCGGCATGCCTGGAGCAAATGGCAGTGCCGCGGCCTCGTGCGCGGGTTCCGGCTGCAACGCGACTGCAGCTCGGGCGGAGAGTTGCCGTGGCGTTGTGGGCGCCTCTCCCCTGGCTACTGGCACAACGGGCCGCACGGGAAGCGGCGCCACGTGTGTGCCTTGGCGATCCGCCAGCAGGCAACCTTCGGCGACGAGTTGCTCATAGGCAAACAGCACAGTGTTACGTGCGATCCTCAGCGAAGCAGCCAGGGCGCGGCTGGAGGGCAGGCGTGTGCCGGCCCCCAAGCGGCCGGACAGGACGGCGTCGCGCAAGCGGTGATAGATCACATGCTGCCGCGGCATGGTTTCCGGCAAAGGCGGGGCAAGCAGCCAGTCAAGCTCCATCGTGGCTCCATCGACAGTTCGTTTCGTGGCACTGCGAAGGGTACCAATATCCCCGTAGGCTTGTGCTATCGCACCCTATCCGGAGCTCTGCCACTATGCCCACGACTGCCGCCCCTTCTTCGCGCACCCGCATCCGCCGCTTGCCGGGGCGTGCGCACTACGATGCCGACGCCGTCACCGCCATCGTCGACGCCGCGATTATCTGTAGCGTAGCCTTCCAGATCGACGGCACGGTACACGCTATCCCCACCATCCATTGGCGAGATGGCGAGCACTTGTACATTCATGGCGCCAAAGCGTCGCGCATGCTCAAGGCGCTGACGCAAGGCGAAGCCTGCATCACGATCGCGCTTGCCGATGGCTTGGTACTGGCGCGCTCTGCCATGCACCACTCGATGAACTACCGCTCTGTGGTGATCTACGGCCGGTTCGAGCCAGTGACCGATCCGGTGGAGAAGCGGCGCAGCCTGCAGGCCTTCATCGACAACCTTTACCCCGACCGATGGGAGACGTTGCGCCCAATCAACGACAAGGAGCTGAACGCGACTAGCGTGCTGCGGATTCCGCTGGCCGAGGCTGCGGCCAAGATACGTGACGGGGGAGTAAAGGACGACGAGGAGGACTTGGGCTGGCCGGTCTGGGCCGGCGTGATCCCATTAAATACTGCGGTCGGCACACCGCACATGGAGGATGACAGCATAGTGCGAGCAGTGCCATCAACGCGTTTCGACCTCCAGGGCGACGAGGGATGACCGGCTGCTCCGGCCGCTCTCTACCGGGCACAGTTGCATGCAAACGGGTGCCGAGTGGCATGCGACTTTCAGCCGGAGGCAACACTGCGCGCCACAGCAGGGCCCCCGCTACTACTGCCCGGGCACCTGCTGCCCGATCCGCTCGCCCCGGTATGTCGTTCGGGCCGAAGCGGCCGCCTAGGCTGCGCATCGTCGGCAAGTAGCGCCATTGGCTGCCGGGTGCCGGGTGCCGGGTGCCGGGTGCCGAACTGTTATTTGTCTTTGCCCTTGATGCAGTGAAAATCGTGGCTTTCAGGCGTCTCGCGCTGGTTGGATCGGTGTGCAGCTGGTCACTCTGGCTGGCTTGGAGCTGGTCAAAAAGCAGCCTAAAAAAAGGGGGGGCTTTTCGTTTTAGAGCATATTTGGGGGCATGACAAAAAACCACACAGAGGCAAAATCCAATAATTGCGCGGCCTCTTTTCGGGACTTTCCCACCAAGCCCGAAACCAATGAAGAACCGGCCTTGGAGCCGGTTTTTTGTTGCCTGCGATTCCTAATTGGCGCTCGATTAGCCAAGAAAGAAGTCCCGGAACAGGCCCAAACAGATGCCGCAGGCCTTGCAGCGGCTCAGCTAAAGCTGGCGCCAGACGAGCTCGCGATAGACCTAGAGCTCCAGCTGCTGGCAAACCCGGACGCGTGAAGCGATTACGTAAGCCCTGACCTACAAAAGATCGAGAGCTTTCCAATTTCCTTGGGGCGGCCATCTGGGTACAGTGGATCCCACAAAGACGTCGAAGGAACGACGCAGGCTGACCAAGGATGGCGGCCAAGGGAAAGTCGCAGGATAAGCGGCGGCTCGTCAGGATGATGAGCACAAGGACGGAAGGAAAAATCAACGGCGAGGCTAACCCCTCGCCGTTCTTGTTTGTGCCGAGAAAGGTGCCTCAGTAGCGCCCGGGAACAGACCAATCCCTTGGATGGTGGGCTACATACCCGCCACCTGTGGGTACGCCCCTCTCCCCTTTCCTAAAAATCTGCGCTTTAACCTTTTGCCGACGCCTCATCAGTGCAGATCCAGGAACCATCGTACTCAACGTTGCGCCAAGTCATAATTGCCGCCTCATCGCCGTGATGTCATCGAGACATCAATGAGCCTGTTCGCAATCCAGAAATCAGGCCATCAAAAAATAGCAGTACTTGGAGCAGCGTCTTGAACACGGAAGCAGTAGTTCGAATGGGGTTGGGGCTCGTCTTACCAGTGATTGCATGGCTGATCTGCGGAGCAATCGATCAGCATTGTTGGAAAAACAGACGATTCACTCCAGCAACGACAGACAGCACCCATTGGCGTCGCCTGCATGAATGGATTGTGATGCATCCCGCTTCCGTGATTCTCGGCTCCTGGTGCGTCTTCCTCGTCCTTTACATCCTGATTTGCTGACTGCACCTGAGAACAAACCGAACAAGCGCCGCTATTACACTACGGCTCTAGTAAAAGCGTGGATGTCTGCTCTGGCGATGACCACCGGCGAGGATTGGGACTGAAGTGATTGCAGGTCTCTGCGAAAGCCAAACATGGGGAAGCGAATTCGGGCCCGCTAAAGGATTTCAGCCTTGCCTGCGAAAACATCCCCTATCTCTTCTTCCTCGGGAATTTCATCGGTAACGATAACCCGTGCATGAGCGCTGAGCTCATCTTCCATACGTAATCCGAAGTAGCGCGTATCGTTGGCATCCCAAAATGCTTCCACCTGCTCCATGGTCGCATTCTCAAGCAGTATCTCGGCCCGATTCTCCAGGATGATTGAATAACGTCGTTCGGTGTTCATTAAGGGCGCTCGAAACTGCGGAATAAGAGGAAGAGGTTGATCGATTGCCGAAAGGCAGCGTCATTATGCCGCTTCGCTAGTTTCCCACTTTGACCGCCTATCGATTCGGATGGAGTTGTAGACATGCGGTAGCAGAGTCATGGCGCAATATCTCGCTAATGCAGTGACCGCCAGACAGCATTAAGAACCAAGAGAGCGGGAGCGGCCAACAAACCCCATATGGACGCTCCATAAAGAAGTGCCGAGCAATCCTGTTTTGCCACCTCTTTTCAGACGACAAAGCCGACATTGGCATAGGAAAAAGCGGTCGCACCGAATGGCATTCGCTTACTCCCAGGCAAGGCCTTCCGCTCATGCGGGTATTGCCGGCAGTATCACCATCAGCGCACTGATGACTATCAGCAGAAGCCCAAGCTTTTCCCGTTGCGAAACCTGCTCCTTGAGCCAGTGCTGCGATAGCAACAAGGTGAAGAACACTTCGACCTGACCCAGGGTCTTCACCAGGCCTACGTCCTCCAGATTGACGGCGGTGAACCAGCATAGCGAAGCAATGGAACTGGAGAGACTGATACGAAATACCAGCGAGGGACGCCTCCACAGTTTCACCAACGTCTGTCGATCACGCAGAGCCAGCCAACCGGATAGCGCTACAACCTGAATGCTGATGGTCCAGACCAGAGCCCACGCGGCGGTATGCATGAACGACAGCGACAACTGGTGGCAGGCATCGCGCACCCAGAGGGTGGTCAGGGCAAAACACAAACCGCTGCCCAAACCCAGCAGCAGAGTCGAGATATCCAGCGAACCGGGCTCGCTGCGCCCTTTCATCAGCCAGACCGCTCCCGAGCCGAGCACTATGCCCAGCCAGCCAATCGGGCCGAGCACGGCTCCGAAAAAGATCGAACCCAGTACCGCCGCCAGCAACGCCTCACTCTTGGCCAAACCGACGCCGGCGGCGTAACTCCGGCGCTGGAACAGCAGCACCATCAGGGTAGTGGCCAGGATCTGGGCGAAGGCAGCAGCGGTTACGGCGAAGATGAAACGTCCGCTGAACTGCGGCAGTTCCTCCGGCTCGGCGGCGTACAGCAGCCCCAGGTAGATCACGGCCAGCGGCAGAGCCCAGATGAAGCGCGCCAGGGTCACGCCCAACGCATTCACCTCGCGGCTGAGTTGTTTCTGCTGGGCATTGCGCAGCGCTTGGGTAAAGGCGGCGAACAGGGTGAAGGGAATCCAGAGCATAAATAGACCAGCGCCCAAAAATGGCACAAGTTCAGGCTCTTTCAGTGGGACGTCAAGCTCTACTCAGTCGAACAGATCAGGGCAAGGGGCTGGTCGTCCAACTCCGGGCAGGCGATCCGCCCAGGCTCGAACAAAGGCTATGGCCTTGAGAAGACCACGAGATACGCACCAAAGCAGTGCAATCATCGCCTCATAAATAAGCATGTCTATGATAGGATTCATCACTCACCATACCGTAGTTGGTCGCGACTTCGCCCATCGGGACAAGCGACTTCAGGGAAAGGAAGATCCACCATGGACCATGACGAGCAAGCAGTACAACTCTCACAAAAAAGCAGCGCTCGTGAGCACACCAAGCCATGCCAGACCAGCCCGCATCGCACTCACTGTCAGGATTGCAGCCTCGCCGCCTTATGCCTTCCGAGCTTCGATGACAACGGGACCGCAACAGAGATCGTCAAACGGAGCAGGCCGTTCAAGAGAGGCGAATATCTCTATCGACAGGGCGACGAATTCAGTTGCGTGTTCGCCGTATGCTCCGGCGCATTGAAGACCTTCGGCCTGAGCGATAACGGCGAGGAGCTGATCACCGGCTTTCACCTGCCCAGCGAACTGGTGGGACTTTCAGGCATGGGCAGCAACATCTATCCGGTTTCGGCGCTGGCACTGGAAGAAACTCTGGTCTGCAGAATTCCCTTGAAGCAACTGGACGAGCAGCCCCTGCAGCTCCCCCACCTGCGTCGCCGGCTGATGAGATGCATGAGCCGCGAATTGCGTGACAACCAGCAAATGAGACTGTTGTTGTCGAAAAAGAATGCGGACGAGCGCATTGCCGCCTTTCTGATCGACCTTTCCGCACGCTTTCGCAGTCGCGACCTGCCTGCCAACCAGTTCCGCCTGCCCATGTCGCGCAACGAGATCGGCAGTTACCTCGGCTTGGCCGTGGAAACGGTATCGCGCGTTTTCACCCGTTTTCAGCAAATGAGGCTGATCGCCTCGGAAGGCAAGGAAGTGCACATCCTCGCCCCCCTCGAACTGAGCACCCTGGCCGGCTGGCATCTGGATGGCAGCCCGATATGAGCCGACAGGGCAATACGCTCGCCCCTATGTAACTACCCATTCACGGGCCACCTCGGGCACCGAGCGTCGGTGAATGACTGCCCCCTTCGGGCAGTCTGGCGAGCCCCCCCATGCGTCCATGGCTCATGGATATGCCCCGCGGACGCATGCTCGCACGGTGCCGGTCGGTAGCACCGGCGAACTGGACCGATTAGAAGTCGGCGCGCGGCTGGTAGGCCTTGAGGTAGCGGTCGATCACCCCCCGGGCTTTCGACAGCTCGGCAGGCGTCAGGCTTTCCTCCGCATTGCGCTGCATCGAGGCCAGCTCGCCACTGTCATCCTTGAGGCCGTTGGCTATTGCGACGGACAGCCAGACATAGGCCTTTCTCATATCCTTGTCGAGCCCCTGCCCCTTGTAATAGAGACCTCCCAGCCGCGCCTGGGCCACGGCAAAGCCTTGCACCCCGGCCTGATGGAACCACACGGAGGCCTGCTTGTAGTTCTCCTTCATGCCCTGGCCATTGCAGGCCATGATGCCCAGCTGGGTCTGCGCCAGGGGATCTCCCTGCTTGGCAGCCTTCTCGAACCACTCGACGGCGCGCCGCTCGTCGCGCATGACGCCTTCGCCCTGCAGGTAGAGGAAGCCGACGCGGGTGGCGCCCTCGGCCAGGCCGTGCTCCGCCGAACGGCCATACCACTGCGCGGCCTTCAGGGCATCCTGCGGCAGACCGTTGCCCTGCTCGTACATGAGAGCGACGTTGTACTCGGCTACCGGGTATTCCTGGCGAGCCGCCTTTTGCATCCAGAGGGTAGCCTGGCCGATGTCCTTCTCGATGCCACGGCCTTCGGAATACATCCGCGCGATATTCGCCTGGGCCTCGGGCAGCCCCTGCTCGGCGGCCTTCAGGTACCACTCGAAAGCCTGCCGGTCATCCTGAGCAACACCCTCCCCTTTCGCATACATGAGCCCCAGGTCGAACTGGGCGTTGGCATATCCCTGCTCGGCCGCCTTGCGGAACCACTCCGCGGCCTTGACCTTGTCCACCTCGACACGAATGCCTTGGTAATACATCACCCCCGCATCGAACTGGGCCTCGCTGTTACCCTTTTCGGCATCCCTGAGAGTTTCCTGCGAGTAGGGAAGAGAGGTTTCCTTGTCGAGGCCGAGGGAGGAACAACCCTGCAGGATTGACCCGATGAGGATCAGGGGCAGTAAGCGGTTTCGTACGTTCATGGGGGATCGAAGACTCCATTGTTCCTATCAGAGGCAGCTCGACCATCCCCGGATAGAAGGAACAGGCCGAGCGGCGCAAGGGTATCACCGACGAGTACCCCGCAATACGGAACAATCGTCCAGCCTTGGAACAACACCTTTGCGGTAGAGGTATACGAGATCGATCCCGTGTAGCCGACGCCTGGGCGCGACATGCCTAGAAGACCCCTGTGACGCTCCGACCAGGCTCAAGACGAGACCGGCCCCCTAAGCCAGGCGCCCCTCGAGCCTGATCGACGACAACCCGGGTTATTCCGCGCCGAAGCGAAGCCTCGATGAGATGATAGGGAGCAAGCAAGGCCGGCGGCGCTCATTCGCTCCTGTAAGCAGCAAAGCCGTCCGGCACTCGGTAGCACCTGGGAGGACCAGGTAGTGCTTGATGACAGCGGGAGCTAAGCAGCCATCCGCTCGCACTCCTCGGCACACGAGCGACAGGCTTGGGCACAGCACTGGCAATGCTCGGCCTCATGCCGGGCGCACTCCTCGCCACAAGCGCGGCACACTTCAGCACATTGCTGGCAGACGGCCTTGGCGTAATCACTTCCTCGAGCCATCAAGGTAGCCGCCACCTTGCAGAAATCTGCACAGTCCATATCCAGAGCAACGCAGCGCGCCATCGCTTGCACGTCGCTCTCACGTAGACAAGAGGCAGCACAGGTCTCGCACGCCAACGCACAGTTACTGCAGGCCTGGATACAGGATTCATGCATGGAAGCGCTCACTCTTCGTCCCTCTCGTTTGCCACTGGACAGGATAAGACTGAAAAAAGCACAGCCTTATGGGGGACTTTAGAGACGACAGAAAGGTTTCCACGTAGGGATGAATGGGGAGATGCCGACGCCGCTTTCGGGTCAATTCCCATAGCCGCAGGTGAATTGCAGCCAGCTATATCGCTCGATTGACTGATTTCGCGCCGGTGTAGTGGCCACCAGGGATCAGGACAAGTATCGCCAGCCACTCATCGGCTACTCATCCTCCCGGAGAACACCTCGGAACTACTGGCGTGGAGACGATTCAGACCTGATGAGGGGCAAGTCCCCTCATCCACTCTGAAAGCAGTAGAGGAAACACATCATGCCCACTCAGAAAAACTCCACCACAGGTACCGAGCGCGAAAAGTCCCAGGACACCAGCCGTCAAGGCGGCAATCTCGATAGGGAACGTGAAAGATCATCGGATATGGGCCACCAAGGTGGTCAACAGCAACAAAAAACCCCCGGAAGTGGCCAGCAAAGCCCCGGAAGTAACCGTCGCTAATTTCGCATGAGAGGCCAGGGATGCGATGGCGTCACGTTGACTGCTCTTGCGTCCCCGACCCCGGCATCAACAAGCGTTTGTTTCCCTGTTGAGACAGATAGAAACACTCCTCAAAGACTCATTTCGAAGACACATTCCCATCATCAAACCGTTGGAATCCCGCATTCCCACCTTTCCAAACAGCCCCTCAAATGCCTCGATTGACAAGCCGATCCGCCTCTCCATTGCCTATGCTTGATATTCAACCCTACACCCAGCCGACAGCCCTGAAATTAACTTCTTGATTATTCGGGATTAAGGTCATCGACGCATAAATCCCGCCCTAAGAAGGAGAGCCGACATGGCCGACATTCTTGGCAGCAATGATCCCGACACCCTCAACGGATTCATATACAGCGACAGAATCTGGGGCTACGACGGCAATGACATCCTCAACGGCGATAACAGCAGCGACATCCTCTACGGAGGCAGCAATAACGACCTGCTCAATGGCGACAACGGCGACGACCAGCTCTTTGGCGGCAACGATAATGATTGGCTGATTGGCGGCAATGGCAAAGACACCCTGAACGGCGGAAGCGGCAACGACATATTCGACTTCAACTTCCTCTCGGAAATGGGCGTGAATAATGCCAGCCGGGACGTCATCACCGATTTCAACCCGGCAAGCGACAAGATCGATCTGTTCGGCCTGGATGCCAATATCACCACACCTACCGACGATGCCTTCAACATGATCATCGGCCCTGGGGTGGCCTTTAACCAGGCAGGACAATTAAAGTTCGAGAATGGATTGCTCTACGGCAACGTGAACAACGACAACGAAGCCGACTTCGCCATCGAACTTACTGGAATTGCCTATCTCACCCTGGACAATCTGGTCGCCTAGCCAGACGAAAAGCAACGTCCGATTCGACTCTGTCGACGACCGAGTCGCGTTTGGGTTTCAGCCTTGATCCGCCCCCATCGCCCCTGTCCATGAACGAGAAACCGGCTCTTGGAGCCGGCTTCTCGTTCATGGATCACGCCTGCCGGCCGAACCGGCGCCCGCTCCCTAGCGCATCTCGAACAGCTCCTGATGGAAGTCATCGACGGCGAGCCCCTTGGCGATCAGCCCTTCGCGCAGGGTCTGACCAAAACCGGCCGGGCCACAGAACCACAGATCGGCGGACTGCCATTGCGGCACCTGCTCGCACAGACGATCCGAACTCAGCCGCCCATCCTTGCCGCTGACCAATACATGCAGACGCACCTGCGCCCGCTTGGCCAGCTTCTGCAGCTTGTCGATGAAACCGGCATCCGGGGCGCTGGTGCTGTAGAAAAGATCGATGCTCCTGCCGTCGGGCTTATGCGCCAGGGACTGCATCCGAGCGATGAACGGGGTGATCCCGATACCGCCAGCCACCCAGATCTGATTCGTCTTCTTGCTGGTGAAATTGAAGAAACCATATGGGCCTTCGACCTGAACCAGATTCCCGACCTTAAGGGTATCGGGCAGCCTGGACGTATAATCGCCGATACCCTTGATCAGGAATCGCAATTTGCCATCTTCGTGCCAGGCGGAAGAAATCGTGAAAGGATGCGCGCCTTCTGCCGGATCGAAGGTGACGAAGGCGAACTGGCCGGCCTTGTGTCCGGGCCAGCGATCCTTCAACTGGATGACTACCCCCAGCACCCGGTTGTCCTTGTGCAACATCAGCTCGTCTATCACACCAACGGCCCGACGCTTATGCCCCACCTTGCGGAACAGGGATACGAACGCAGCGGCGCTGCCCACGGCCATCAGCACCGCCATCACCACGCCGATGGGCGAGCTCCAGTAGTCGGTCTTCATCAGCACCACGGAGTGAAAGACCAGGGTCAGGTAGACGATCGCCAGAATACGGTGGGTCTTGAAGAAGTGGCGATAAGGGAAACGTTTGATCAGAGCCAGCACGATCAGGACGACGGCAATATAGAAGGCCCACTCCCCCACCTGCTCCGCCAGACCTCGCTGCTCCCGGAAGAAGCGGAAAAGGGCCAAGCTCGGCTCAGTGGCCGCTTTACGGGCAGGTTTGACCAGCAGCCCCCAGCCGACCATCCACTTGGGAACCTTCACCCACAGCCAGTGCACGATGGAGACCACCAGAGCGGTGATTCCCAGCCACTTGTGCAGGCGGTAGGTTTTATCCAGCCCGCCGAAAAAGGGCTCGAGGCTGATCGGCCGAATCGACAGCAGTATCCCGACACTCATCACCCCCATGGCAAGGATGCCGGTGAAGTTCACCATGGAGGCGCGCAGCTTGAAGAATTCGTACTGGGCGGCCAGCAGATCGTCGGCAAGCAGCCACAGCAGGGTCAAGCCGATCAGCAAAACGATGTAAGTCAGCCTGATGTTTTTCATGTTCATGTGCCTTCCAAAGAGATTGGCGATACGACTACGGAGAGCATAGAAGCGAGACAAGCAAGGGCAATCCCGCTCCTACCAACTGCGGTAATGTGCTCTTCTCATCCGACACTTCGTACCATAGTGCTACCAATATATGGAAAAGCCCATATTCGAGCCTTGAGGCATGTCATCGGGAAGAGCCTCCCGAATTATCCTCTGCAAGATCCGACAGATAGCCGATCCGAGTGACGAGCCTCTAATTGACCGAGCTGATTTCAAATACGGCAGGGGTTGGCTTTTGCCGAGAACTTGGCGTAGAGTATCTAAACTGTGTTTGCTAGGGTCGCTGTTGAATCGTGACCTGGTGGCAGTAGATCCTACAGATCCGCTACATCCCGCTCGACTTCTCTTACTCTCTGCAACCAGTTCCAGTCCCTGTTGTCACAGAGACTGCCATCAACTCAAGTTTCAAGGAAATAAGACAATGTCGAATCGTCAAACCGGCACCGTCAAATGGTTCAACGACGAGAAGGGTTTTGGTTTCATCACCCCTGAGAGCGGTCCGGATCTGTTCGTGCACTTCCGCGCCATCGAAGGTACCGGCTTCAAGAGCCTGAAAGAAGGCCAGAAGGTCAGCTTCGAAGCAGTGCAAGGCCAGAAAGGCATGCAGGCTGACAAGGTCCAGATCCTGGGCTAATTGCAGTTTGTAACCCGAAGCCCCTGATGGCAGTCATCAGGGGCTTTTTTGTGCCCGGATTTCGTAGAATGACGGCCTTTGCCTCACCGTGAGCCCGTCATGTCGAAACACCCACTTTTCCCCCAAGGCGAATTTCCCACCGCAGGACTGATCCGCCGGCTGGCGGCCATGTTCTACGACTTCCTGCTCTGCGTCGCCCTGCTGATCATCGTCACCTTCATCTACAAGCTGATCCAGATGTCCATCATCGGGGTCGAGCAACTGAAGCAGCTCTCGGATTCCGGTGCACTGGATAAAGATCCGCTGCTGTCGACCATCCTTTTCTTCACCCTCTTCGGCTTCTTCGCCAAGTTCTGGACATACAAAGGCCAGACCCTCGGCATGCAGGTCTGGGGCCTGCGCATCCAGAATACCGATGGCACCGCCATCAGCCTGTGGCAGGCGATGCTGCGCTTCCTGGTCGCCATTGCCTCCTTCCTGTGCATCGGCCTCGGCTACTTCTGGATGCTCTGGGACAAGCAGGGACGGACATGGCACGACATCTACTCCGACAGCCAGGTCGTCCGACTGCCGAAGGGCATCCACAAGAAGAAATAGTGCAGGACCTCGAAGCGGTGCCGCGGTAATCCGAAACGATTGCTGCGGCAGTCATCGCGAGCCCCCCTACCCGGCCCGCCGCAACAGGATGATACCGACCACGGCGCAGACCGCCGCCGGCACCAATACCGCCAGCAGGGGCGAGAAACCGAATACCTGGCTGGAAGGCCCGAGCAAGTCCTGCAGGATGCGGAACACGAAGCCGACCAGAACCCCGGTGAAGACGCGCTGCCCCAAGGTCACCGAGCGCAGGGGGCCGAAAATGAAGGAAACCGCCATCAGCACCAGCACCGCCGTGACCAGTGGCTGCAATACCTTGGTCCAGAACGCCAACCAGTAGCGCTCGCTGTTCAGGCCCTGCCCTTCCAGATAATGGATGTAACGCCACAGTCCGCTGATCGGAAGGCTTTCCGGGTCCATGACCACGGTGCTGAGCAGCTGCGGGCTCAGATCGATATCCCAGCTCTGGCTGTCAGCCCTGACGACCTCGGTGCTGCGAGCATGGAAATGAGTGGTCGCCACATTCTCCAGTTGCCAATGACCGTTTTCGAACTGTGCCTTTCTGGCGAAGCTGGAGGAAAGCAGCCGGCGCTTGTCGTCGAAGTGGTAGCGAGTCACCCCGAACAGCAAGCCACTGGGCTGCACCGCATTGATGTGTACGTACTCGTTGCCCTGACGATGCCAGAGACCATGCTTGGAGCTCTGCGCCTCGCCTTCGCCTTGGGCCATGGAGCGCTGGGCCTGTGCCAGCTTTTCGCTCCAGGGCGCCAGGTATTCGCCGATGAGGATCCCGACGAGCATCAGCACCAGCATGGGCTTCATCACGGCCCAGACGATGCGGCCCAGGGATACGCCGGCGGCGCGCATGATGGTCAGCTCGCTATGGCTGGCCAGCGTACCGAGACCGACCAGACAGCCGATCAGCGACGCCATCGGCAACAACTCGTAGATCCGCTGCGGAGTCGTCAGGAAGACATACCAGGCAGCCTGGGCCACCCCGTACCGGCCTTGCACATCGCTCAGCTCATCGATGAAAGCGAACAGCAGGGAGAGAAAGACGATGATCCCGAGCACCGTCAGGATGGCGAAGAAGATGCTGGCCCCGACATACCGATCCAGCTTACGCATGCCTTACCCCCCGGCGTCCTGCACGGAACTGCGCCCACTTCAGACAGATCGATTCCCAGTACAGCAGGCACAGACCGATCAACAGGAACAGGCCATGCACCCACCAGAGCCCCAGCGCCGTAGGAATATTGCCCTTGTCCAGGGCGCCGCGGGCCGCGACCAGCAGGGCCAGATAGGCCATGTAGAGCAGAACCGCCGGCAGCAGCTTGAGAAAGCGCCCCTGGCGCGGATTGACCTTCGACAAGGGTACGGCAAGCAGGGTGACCACGAAGACCAGCACGGGAATCGACAACCGCCACTGGAGTTCGGATTTGTACTTCTGCACATCGCTGTCGATCAGTTGGCGAGTGGGAATAGCCTCGCGCTCGCTGATCTCCCCGCTCGCGGCCGGCTTGGGCAGCAGCACGCCATAGGTGTCATAGCGAATCACCCGGTAGTCGGCCTGGCCGGGCTTGCCATCGTAGCGATAGCCATCCTGCAGGATCAGATAGCGGCCGCCATCGGGCTGGATCTCCTGGCGCCCGCTGTTCGCCACCAGGACGGTGATGCCCCGGTCCTCCTTGCCTGCCCCGGCGGCCCGCTTCTCAGTAATGAACACACGGGCGAGTTGGCTGCGATCGTCGGACAATTCCTCGACATAGGTCACCCGCGAACCATCCCGCATGGATTGGAAGCGTCCCGGAACCAGGGTATCGAATTCGGTGAGGGCCTCCTGCTGGTTGAGCAGCAGCTCCATCGCGGCGATCCCCTGGGGAGACAGCCACAGGCTCAGCCAGGCGACGAGCAGGGCGACCAGCGTCGCGGGTATCAGACTGTAGCCGAACAGGCGCTGCTGGCTCATGCCCGTCGCCCGCAGCACGGTGATTTCGCTGTCGAGGTAGAGGCGGCCGAAGGACAGCAGGATGCCGAGGAACAGTCCCAGCGGCAGGATCAACTGCAGGAAACCGGGCATCCGGTAGAGCATCAGCGAGAACAGCACGCCGGGGTCGAGCAGCCCCTGGGCCGCCTGTGCCAGGTACTTGATAAAGCGGCCGCTCATGATGATCACCAGCAGCACGGCGCTGACCGCACACTGCGTCAGCAGCAGCTCACGGGAAAGATATCGAGAGATGATCAAACCAGACACTCCAGGGTTGTCAGCCTCAAGCCGCTGTGCTCAAACTAGCCGACTGTCCGCCGGCCGCCGCATACGTGCCTAGAAAAAAAGACCGGCATTATCCAGCAAACCCAACTTTCTGTCTCGGGGACATCTTGCCATGCAATTCGTTGTCAAAAGCGTCAGCCCGGAAAATGTGAAAACCGCCACGCTCGTGGTTACTGTCGGCGAAGGCCGCAAGCTGGGCGCCGCGGCCAAGATCCTCGATACTGCCAGCAATGGCGCTCTGTCGGCGGTACTCAAGCGTGGCGACCTGGCAGGCAAGCCCGGCCAGACCCTGCTGCTGCACGGACTGCCGAACCTCAAGGCCGAGCGCGTGCTGCTGGTCGGAGCGGGCAAGGAGCGCGAACTAAGCGACCGCCAGTTCCGCAAGGTGATCACGGCCACCTATGGCGCGCTGAAAGCCCTCGGCGGCAGTGATGCCGCAGTGGCGCTCGACGAACTCCAGGTCAAGGGCCGCGATGCCTATGGCAAGACCCGTCTGCTGGCAGAGGTGCTGACCGATAGCGGCTACGTGTTCGATCGCTTCAAGAGCGAGAAAGCCGATCCCCAGGCGCTGAAGAAAGTCGTCCTGCTCTGCGACAAGGCCGACCAGGCCGACGTGGAGCACGCCGCCACCCACGCCCTGGCGATCGCCAACGGCATGGCCCTGACCCGTGACCTCGGCAACCTGCCGCCGAACCATTGCCATCCGAGCTTCCTGGCCGAGCACGCGAAGGCCATGGCCAAGGAACATGACAACCTGAAGGTCGAGGTTCTCGACGAGAAGAAGCTCAAGGAACTGGGCATGGGCGCCTTCCTCGCCGTCGGGCACGGCAGCGAGCAACCACCACGGCTGATTAGTCTGCAGTACAACGGCGGCGGCAAGAACGAGCAACCCTTCGTACTGGTCGGCAAGGGCATCACCTTCGACAGCGGCGGCATCAGCCTCAAGCCGGGCTCCGGCATGGACGAGATGAAATTCGACATGAGCGGTGCCGGCAGCGTCCTCGGCACCTTCCGTGCCGTACTGGAGCTGCAGCTGCCGATCAACCTGGTCGGCCTGCTCGCCTGCGCCGAGAACATGCCCAGCGGCCGCGCCACCCGCCCCGGCGACATCGTCACCAGCATGAGCGGCCAGACCGTGGAGATCCTCAACACCGACGCCGAAGGCCGCCTGGTGCTGTGCGACACCCTGACTTACGCCGAGCGCTACAAGCCGCAGGCGGTGATCGACATCGCTACCCTGACCGGCGCCTGCATCGTCGCCCTCGGCAGCAACACCTCCGGCCTGCTGGGCAATCACGAACCGCTGATCCGGCAACTGCTGAAGGCTGGCGAAACCGCCGCCGACCGCGCCTGGGAACTACCGCTGTTCGAAGAGTACCAGGAGCAGCTGGACAGCCCGTTCGCCGACATGGCCAACATCGGCGGCCCCAAGGCCGGCACCATCACCGCCGCCTGTTTCCTCTCGCGCTTCGCCAAGAAGTACCACTGGGCGCACCTGGACATCGCCGGTACCGCCTGGATCAGCGGCGGCAAGGAAAAGGGCGCCACCGGCCGTCCCGTGCCGTTGCTGACCCAGTACCTGCTGGACCGCTGCAAGGCCTGACAACGTCAGGAGCGGGTGGAGCCCAGCCTCCACCCGCCACTCCTCATAAGCCCCATCCACGATCGATGTCCTATGCCCCAGATCGACTTCTACATCCTCCCCAGCGCAGATCCGGCCGCACGCCTTCTTTTCGCCTGCAAGCTGACGGAGAAAGCCTGGCGCCTGGGGCATCGTATCTATCTGCACTGCCAGGACGAGGCGCAGCGGGAAACCCTGGACGCCCTGATGTGGAGCTTCCGAAGCGAAAGCTTCCTGCCCCACAGTCTGGCCGAAGAGGATGGGAGCGCCCCGGTCGCCCTGGGGCTGGGTACCGATCCCGGCAGCCACGGGGACCTGCTGATCAACCTGGCCCTCGCGGTACCGCCCTTCTCCGCCCGCTTCGCCCGGATCGCCGAACTGGTGGTGAGCGACCCCACCATACGTCAGGCCAGCCGGGCGAGTTACCGTTTCTATCGCGAACAGGGATATCCTTTGCAGGATCATCGCTTAACCCACGTCTGACTTCGATGGACAAACGACCGCTGCACACCGCCTATCTGCTGAACGATCTGCAATCGATCCGCGACCTGCTGGACGACCCCGAGGAACTGCTCCCGCCGCTGCTCGTCGACCAGCCTCTGGACGAGGAAATCGAGATTCCGTTGCTGTCGGAAGTCATCGAACCCGCCGACGAACAGCCGATCACTCCCCCGCCGGCACCGGTCACCGGGAGCCAGCGGCCATTGCGCCTGGACCGGACGCTGCGCCAGGAGGCGGAATTGCTTCTGCAGGAAGTGGTCGACGACTTCGTGCCGCAGATCGAGGCCGAACTCCGCCGCCGCCTGGAAGCCCGCCTGGATCGACTGCTGTCCGGCCGTCTGAACGACTGACCCCCTTCGCTCTCCTGCCTGCTCGGGTCCGCATCAGGCCCTCGGCCGCCCGCCTCCGACAGCGTTTGCCCGTCCGTGGTGCAGCCATAAATACATAAGGCCATCTTTCCCTTTATACTTGCTGGTTTTCCCGATTAGCCGTCTTATAAGGGTCCCGCCGCATGGACAAGACCTACCAGCCGCACGACATCGAATCCCGTTGGTACGCCGAATGGGAGTCCAAGAACTACTTCGCGCCGCAGGGTTCGGGCGAGCCCTACACCATCATGATCCCGCCGCCGAACGTCACCGGCAGCCTGCACATGGGCCACGGCTTCAACAACGCGATCATGGACGCGCTGATCCGCTTCCGCCGCATGCAGGGGCGCAACACCCTGTGGCAGCCGGGCACCGACCACGCCGGCATCGCCACCCAGATGGTGGTGGAGCGCCAGCTGGGCGCCCAGGGCGTCAGCCGTCATGATCTCGGCCGCGAGAAGTTCCTGAACAAGGTGTGGGAGTGGAAGGAGCAGTCCGGCGGCACCATCACCCGGCAGATCCGTCGTCTCGGCTCCTCGGTGGACTGGTCGCGCGAGCGCTTCACCATGGACGACGGCCTCTCCGAGGCGGTCAAGGAAGCCTTCGTGCGCCTGCACGAGGACGGCCTGATCTACCGCGGCAAGCGCCTGGTCAACTGGGATCCGAAGCTGCACACCGCGATTTCCGACCTCGAAGTGGAAAACCACGACGAGAAGGGCAGCCTGTGGAACCTGCGCTACCCGCTGGCCGACGGCGCGAAGACCGCCGACGGCAAGGACTACCTGATCGTCGCCACCACCCGTCCGGAAACCATGCTCGGCGACTCGGCCGTGGCGGTGAATCCGCAGGATGAGCGCTACCAGGCGCTGATCGGCAAGTTCGTCGAGCTGCCGCTGGTGGGCCGGCGCATCCCCATCGTCGGCGACGACTACTGCGACCCGGAATTCGGCACCGGCTGCGTGAAGATCACCCCGGCCCACGACTTCAACGACTACGAGGTCGGCAAGCGCCACGATCTGCCGCTGATCAACGTCCTCGACAAGAACGCGGCGATCCTCGCCACCGCTCAGGTGTTCAACCTCGACGGCAGCGTCAACACCGAGCTGGATGGCAGCCTACCGGCGCAGTTCGCCGGCCTTGACCGCTTCGAGGCACGCAAGCAGATCGTCGCCGCTTTCGAGCAGTTGGGCCTTCTCGAGAAGATCGACGACCACGCGCTCAAGGTGCCCAAGGGCGACCGCTCCGGCGTGGTGATCGAGCCCTGGCTGACCGACCAGTGGTACGTCTCCACCAAGCCGCTGGCCGAGAAGGCCATCGCCGCAGTGGAAGACGGCTCCATCCAGTTCGTGCCCAAGCAGTACGAGAACATGTACTTCAGCTGGATGCGCGACATCCAGGACTGGTGCATCAGCCGCCAGCTGTGGTGGGGTCACCGCATCCCGGCCTGGTACGACGAGGTCGGCAACGTCTACGTCGGCCGCGACGAGGCCGAGGTGCGCGCCAAGCACAACCTCGGCGACATCGCCCTGCGCCAGGACGAGGACGTGCTGGACACCTGGTTCAGCTCGGGGCTGTGGACCTTCTCCACCCTCGGCTGGCCGGAGCAGACCGAGTTCCTGAAGACCTTTCACCCCACCGACGTGCTGGTCACCGGCTTCGACATCATCTTCTTCTGGGTCGCCCGGATGATCATGATGAGCCTGCACCTGACCGGGCAGATCCCGTTCAAGACCGTCTACGTCCACGGCCTGGTGCGCGACAGCCAGGGCCACAAGATGTCCAAGTCCAAGGGCAACGTGCTCGACCCGCTGGACATCGTCGACGGCATCGATCTGGAAGCCCTGGTGGCCAAGCGCACCAGCGGCATGATGCAGCCCAAGCTGGCGGAGAAGATCGCCAAGCAGACCCGCGCCGAATTCCCGGACGGCATCGCCAGCTACGGCACCGATGCCCTGCGCTTCACCTTCTGCTCGCTGGCCTCCACCGGCCGCGACATCAAGTTCGACATGGGCCGGGTCGAGGGCTACCGCAACTTCTGCAACAAGCTGTGGAACGCCACCAACTTCGTGCTGGAGAACACCGAGGGCCAGGACTGCGGCGTCAACGACGAACCGGTCGAGCTGTCCTCGGTGGACCGCTGGATCATCTCCGCCCTGCAGCGCTGCGAGCAGGACGTCACCCGCCACCTCGACCAGTTCCGCTTCGACCTGGCCGCCCAGTCGCTCTACGAGTTCATCTGGGACCAGTACTGCGCCTGGTACCTCGAGCTGGTCAAGCCGGTGCTCTGGGACGAGACCGCCAGCATCGAGCGTCAGCGCGGCACCCGCCGCACCCTGGTGCGCGTGCTGGAGGTCATCCTGCGCCTGGCCCACCCGTTCATGCCCTTCATCACCGAGGAAATCTGGCAGCGCATCAAGGGTCTGGCCGGCAAGAGCGGCCCGACCATCATGCTGCAGCCCTGGCCGGTGGCCGACGAGAGCCGCATCGACGAAGCCGCCGAGGGCGACATCGAGTGGGTCAAGGAGCTGATGCTCGGCGTGCGACAGATCCGCGGCGAGATGAAGATCTCCATGGCCAAGCGCATCGACGTGATCCTGGCCAACGCCAGCGAGCAGGACCGCCGTCGCCTGGCCGCCAACGAGCCGCTGCTGGCCAAGCTGGCCAAGCTGGAATCCATCCGCGTCCTGGAGGCCGGCGAGGAAGCGCCGCTGGCCGCTACCGCGTTGGTCGGCGAGATGGAAGTGCTGGTGCCGATGGCCGGTCTGATCGACAAGGACGCCGAGCTGGCGCGCCTGGACAAGGAGCTGCAGCGCCTGGAGGGCGAGGTCAAGCGCGTCGGCGGCAAACTGGCCAACGAGGGCTTCGTCGCCAAGGCCCCGGCCGAAGTGCTGGAGAAGGAGCGCGCCAAGCTGGCCGAAGCCGAGCAGGCGTTGGCCAAGCTGGGCGAACAGCGCGCGCGCATCGCCACACTCTGAGCCCCTGCCCAGGATGAAGGCCCGCCCCGGTGGCGGGCCTTTTGCTGTCCGCCGCTCCGGCATCGTCCTTGCAAAGACCCGATCCGGGGCACGCCCGTCGGCCATGCCCAGTTTCTCTATCTCAACCTGGAAGCTCGCCCATGTACGCCTGGATAGCCCTGATTTTCGTTGTTGGTTACCTGTGCATCGCCTTCGAACACCCGCTGCGCATCGACAAGGCCGCCACGGCCATTCTCACCGCCGTAGTCTGCTGGACCCTGCTGGCGCTGGGCGAAAGCAGCATTCTGCCGGCCTCCGCGGTCGAAGGCGGCCACGGCGCGATCGAGGAACTGCGCCATCATCTGGGTGAGATCTCCGAGATCTTGTTCTTCCTGCTCGGCGCCATGACTATCGTCGAGCTGATCGACGCCCACGAGGGTTTCCGGGTGATCACCGACCGAATCGGCACCCGTCAACGGGTCAAACTGTTGTGGATTGTCGGATTCATTACATTTTTTCTCTCGGCGGCACTCGACAACCTGACCACCACCATCGTGATGATCTCGCTGCTGCGCAAGCTGATCGGCGCGCAGCGCGAGCGCTGGTTCTACGCCGGCATCGTGGTGATCGCCGCCAACGCCGGCGGCGCCTGGTCGCCGATCGGCGACGTGACCACCACCATGCTCTGGATCGGCAACCAGATCACCACCGCCGGCATCGTCCGCCAGCTGTTCCTGCCCAGCCTGGTCTGCCTGCTGGTGCCGCTGGCGGTCCTCAGCTTCGTCCTGCGCGGCGAAACCGAACGCCCGCGAGCGGCCTTCTCGACCGAGGAAGGCCGCCGTGCCCCGACCACTCCGTTCGAGCGCGGCCTGGTACTGGCCCTCGGCCTCGGCTCGCTGCTGTTCACCCCGGTGTTCAAGACCGTCACCCACCTGCCGCCGTACATGGGCATTCTGCTCGGTCTCGGCGTGCTGTGGATCGCCACCGAGGTGATCCACCGCGGCAAAAACGACGAGGACAAGCACCCGCTGTCGGTGGTCGGCGTGCTGCGCCGCATCGACACCCCCAGCGTACTGTTCTTCCTCGGCATCCTGCTGGCGGTCTCCAGTCTGGCCACCGCCGGGCACCTGACCCAGGTCGCCGGCCTGCTGAAGGATCAGTTGGGCAACGTCTACGCCATCAACGTCGCCATCGGCCTGCTGTCCTCGGTGGTGGATAACGTACCGCTGGTGGCCGGCGCGATGAAGATGTACCCGCTGGCCGACGCCGCCGCGGTGGCCGCAGCCGGTGGCGAAGCCGGCTGGCTGCAGCACTTCCTCACCGACGGCACCTTCTGGGAGCTGCTCGCCTTCTGCGCCGGCACCGGCGGCAGCTGCCTGATCATCGGCTCGGCCGCCGGCGTGGCGGCGATGGGGATGGAACGGATCAACTTTATCTGGTATCTCAAGCACATCAGCGGCCTGGCCCTGCTCGGCTACTTCGGCGGGGTCGCCACCTACCTGGCGCTCCACGCCCTCACCTGAGAACCGGATCACTGCACATGGACGCGAGCAAGACCCGCACCAGCTTCTACCGCCGCCTGTACCTGGCCTGGCTGATCGACAGCGGCGCGGCCACCAACATCCCGGCGCTGATGGCCGCCACCGGCATGCCGCGACGCACCGCCCAGGACACCCTGGCGGCGCTCGCGGAGCTGGACATCGACTGCGTGTTCGAGCAGGAGGACGGCGAACGCCACAACGCCGGCCATTACCGCATCCGCGACTGGGGCGCCATCGACAAGCGCTGGATCGGAGAGCACCTGCCGCGGATCAAGGGCCTGCTCGGCTATCCCTGAGCGGGCCGGCGCCTGCGTATCCGGCCCGACTTGTGGGACAATCCCGTCCCCTTCGTCACCGCCGTCGTCTCCGCAATGCCGAGCAAGCCCCGTTCCCCATCGCCCAGCCAACCGCCGAAGAAGGCTTCGCTGCACCCGCGCAACCGCCACCAGGGCCGCTACGACTTTCCGGCGCTGATCCGCCGGTACCCGGCCCTGGCGGAGTTCGTCATCGTCAACCCGTACGGCAAGAAGAGCATCGACTTCGCCGATCCGCAGGCGGTGAAGACGCTGAACCGCGCCCTGCTGACCGATTACTACGGCATCCGCCACTGGGACATTCCCCCGACCTACCTGTGCCCGCCGATTCCCGGGCGCGCCGACTACCTGCACGGCCTGGCCGACCTGCTGGCCGACGGCAACGAGGGCGCCATCCCGCGCGGCGCGACGGTCCGGGCACTGGACATCGGCGTCGGCGCCAACTGCATCTATCCGCTGATCGGTCACCACGAATACGGCTGGCGCTTCCTCGGCGCGGACATTGACGAGATCGCCCTGGCCTCAGCCGCGACCATCGTCCAGGCCAACCGCCTGCAGGACGCCATCCGGCTGCGCCGTCAGGCCGATCCCCGGCACGTCTTCCAGGGCCTGCTGGAAGCGGACGAGCGCTTCGATCTGACCCTGTGCAACCCGCCCTTCCACGCCTCTCAGGAAGAGGCCGTGAGCGGCAGCCGGCGCAAATGGCGCAACCTCGGCAAACTCGACCCGGCCCGCAAGCTGCCACTGCTGAACTTCGGCGGTCAGGGGGCGGAACTCCACTGCGAAGGTGGGGAGGCGGGATTCCTGCGGCGCATGATCGCGGAAAGCGCTCATTTCGCCGGACAGGTCTACTGGTTCAGCAGCCTGGTCTCCAAGGCCGGCAACCTGCCGGTCGTCCAGACCGCGCTGAAGAAGGCCGGCGCCCGCGAGGTGCGTACGGTGCCCATGGCCCAGGGACAGAAGCAGAGCCGCTTCGTCGCCTGGACCTTCCTCGACGCCGAGGGGCAGCGTCTCTGGCGGGAAACCCACTGGCAGGCGAGCGAGCGGCGATGACGGTGGAACAGGATAGACATATGCCCCTGCGGGGCACGATCGATGATGCGGACAGCGGCAAAGGGGCCGCCGCTCTCAGAGCCGACCGCGACTGACGCTGGAGCGCCAGGGGGATCGGCGCTCGGCCACGGCATGATCCCAGCGGCCGCGGTCCTTGAGTTCGGCGGTGCTGACATAGCGCGGAGCGCCGCCGATTTCCTCCAGCTCGGTCATGCCGGCCAGTTCGCTGACGACCCGATAACGCTTGCCGACTTTCTTGTCCTTCAATGGATAGAGTTGCTCAATTTGTTGGGCGAGTTCGATAAGGGGGGACATACCACACAGCTCCAGATAGCCATGGCAGCTATTTACAAGGAATTCGTTACGTTAATGCGTCACGGAAAATCTTCCATGACCGAGGGCAAGGGATTCAGCCGGACAGGCAGGCGCTCGTCTGCGGCAGCTCCTCGATGAACGCCTGCATCAACTGCAGCAGTTCGGCCGGGCGCTCCAGATGCGGCGTGTGCCCGCAGTTCTCCACCAGCAGCTTCCAGCCGTGGCGGGCCTGCGACACGATGGCCTCGACCTGGGCCAGAGTGGCGTACTGGTCCTCCAGGCCCTGCACCACCAGCAGCGGGCAGTCGATGGCGGGGAGCAGGTACTCGATGTTCCAGTGCCGGAACCAGTCCGACAGCCAGGTCTCGGACCAGGCCCGGAAGACGCCGGCGGTCTTGCTTCCGTGATATTTCTCCAGCCCATGCAATTTGCCTGCCTGGAAAGCCTCGACGGCAGTCTCGATGCCCTTGATGGTTTCGGCCTCGACGAACACATGGGCCGCCTCGCAGACCAGCCCGCGCAGGCGGGCCGGGCGCTCCGAGGCATGGATCAGGCCGATGCTGGCGCCGTCCGAGTGGCCGACCAGGACGTAGTCGTGTTCCGGAATCAGGCTGGAGATCAGCCGCGGCAGCTCGTCCAGGGCGTAGCGGTGCAGGTAATGGAGGGTGCGGGGCTGGGTGAGTGCGGGCGATGCACCATAACCGAGCCGGTCGTAGACCAGCCCCGGGCAGCCGGTGGCCTGGCAGAGCGAACGGGGAAAGTCCTTCCACATCGCCGTGCAGCCCAGACCTTCGTGCAGGAAGACCAGATAGGGCTTGTCCGTGTCGCCGTCGATCAATTCGTAATGGAGGGCCGTCTGGCCCCCTGACAGAACCGTCATCGAGCTTGTCCTTTTCTTGTTATGAATGGGGGTAAATGCGGGAGCTGCCAGGCACCCGCCTGACTGGTTCACAGACTGCGGGCGGCGGCCCGGGTTCCGGGCATCAAGGGATCAGCGCAGGTATTCCCGACTCACGGCACGGAACAGCTCGCTGCCGGCGCGCTCCAGCCATTCGTAGGCCACCATCTCCCGCGAAACGATGGCGGCACCGGCCTGGCGCATGCGCTCCAGGGCCAGGGCCTTGTTCGCCGGCTGGCGCGAAGCGACCGCCTCGGCGACCACGAAGACCTGCCGCCCCTGGGCGAGCAGGTCGAGCACCGTCTGCAGCACGCAGATGTGCGCCTCGCAGCCGCAGACCACGAACTGCACACGATCGCCGCCGGGCATCAGGAACAGGTCCGGCTCGCGGGCCGCGGAAAAGTGCAGTTTCTCGAGGATCGGGGCCCCTTCGAGCAGGGGCTGCAACTCGGCGACGGTCGGACCGAGGCCCTGGGGATACTGCTCGCTGACCAGCAGCGGTACGTCGAGCCGGCGCGCCACCCGGCTCAGCCAGAGGCTGTGTTCGACCAGCGCGGACGCCCCGTCGAGGGCGGGCACCAGCTTCTGCTGGATATCGACGATCAGCAAGGCCGAGGTTTCGGCTTTCATCAACATGGAATGACGCTCCTTTCTTGTTGTTATCGGTCATGTGAGGGGCGGATGCCGTTCGCCCCTGCTGTTATCCCGGCACGGCGAAACGCCGCTCCAGCGCACTGTATCCCATGCCGAAGCCCTTGCTGACCTTTATCTGCACCGGGATGCGCTCCTTCAGCGCCTCCACGTGGCTGATCACGCCGATCATCTTGCCGCTGGCGTTCAGGCTGTCCAGGGCGTCCAGCGCCACTTCCAGGGTTTCGCCGTCGAGGGTGCCGAAGCCCTCGTCGAGGAACAGCGAATCGATGCTGGTCTTGTGGCTGACCAGGTCGGACAGGGCCAGGGCCAGGGCCAGACTGACCAGGAAGCACTCGCCGCCGGAGAGGGTGCGGGTGTCGCGGGCGGCGTCGGCCTGCCAGGTATCCACCACCTCCAGTTCCAGCTCGCCGCCGGCGCGCCGCGCCAGTTGGTAGCGGCCGTGCAGACGGACCAGTTGGCGGTTGGCCAGATGAACCAGGTGATCCAGGGTCAGGCCCTGGGCGAAGCGGCGGTACTTGGCACCGTCCGCCGAGCCGATCAGGCCGTTGAGGTGCTGCCAGAGATCGTAGTCGCCCTGCTGGCGCTCGATCTCGGCGAACAGCGCCTGCTGGTTCTGTCGGCGCTGCTCGTCGGCCCTGAGCTGGGCGCGGATTTCCCCCTGGCGCTCGGCCAGGGTCCTGAGCTGCCCGGCCAGCGCCAGCAGTTGCTGCTCCAGTTCCTCGCGGCCGGCGCCGGTCTTCGGCTCGGCGAGCAGCTGGGCGAGCTGGTGCTCGGCGGCGGCGAGCAGGGCCAGAGTCTCGGTCTGCGCGCGCTCCAGACGCTGGCGGAGCTCCTGCAGCCGGTCACGCTCGGACTCGTCGAGCAGCGCCCCCAGGAATGCCTCTTCGTCGGCGAACGGACTCTGCGCCAGCTGCTGCTGCCAGGTCTCGACACAGGCGGCGCATTGCCGGCGATATTGCTCCAGCTGCTCCTCCAGGGAGCGCAGACGCCCGCCCAACTCATCGGCCCGTTGCCGGGCGACGTTCAGCCCGGCCTCCGCCTCGTGCAGATCCGCCTGCGGATCGGCGCTCGCCGCCGGGGACGCCGGCTCGGCCTCGTCCAGAGCGCGCCAGCGCTGCTGCCAGAGTTCGGCCTCCTTCTCGGCGACCTCGACGGCGGCGCGCTGGGCCAGCCGCTCGCGCTCCAGCTGCTGCAGGCGGTTCTGTTTCTGTTGCCAGTCCTGCCAGTCGGCCTGGCGACGGGCGAGCCAGTCGCCGTCCGCTTCCGCCAGGTCGTAGCCGAGGCCGGCCAGATCGGCGGCGAGGCCCTCCTCGCAGCGCGACAGCTTCGCCTGCAGCTCGGCCAGCTGCTCGGCGAGGGCGGACAGACCCTTCTCGTGGCCCTGCCGGCGCGCATCGAGCACCTGCAGCTGCCGCTCGCCCTGTTCGCAGCCCCGCTCCTCCTGCAGGCGGATCTCGCCGGCCCGCTCCAATGCCCGCTTGTCGCGCTCCAGCTGCTGCAGGCGCTGCTGCTGGGCCTCCAACTGGGCGGCCAGCTCGCCTTGGCGCAGTTCGAGGTCGGCGGCGTCGGCCAGTTCGACGCCCAGCTCGCGGCACAGCTGCCGCCAGCGCTCGCGATGCTGGGCCAGGTCGACCTCGTCCTGGGCGCGGCGCTGGCGCAGGGTCTTGAGTTCGGCCTCGAGCACGGCCAGCGCATCCCGCGTCGCCTCGCCCTGGCGGAGCACGTCGTCCAGTTCCGCCTGGCAGGCCAGCAGGGCCTGCTCGCTGGCCGAGACGTCCAGCGCCCGATAGGCCTCCACAGCCGGGTGCTCGAGGGAGCCACACAGCGGACAGGGCTCGCCGGGCTGCAGCTGGCTGCGATGGGCCTCCAGATCGAGGATCCGCTGCTCCTGCGCCAGCAGCTGCTTCTTGGCCGCCACCAGGGCGTTGAGGTCCCTGTAGCGCAGGCGCAGAGCTTCGCGCCGGGCGCTCTGCTCGCCGTGCCGCCGCTCCGTGTCCTCCAGTTCGCGGGCGAGCGCGGCGAGGCGCGCCTCGCCCTGGCTGCGCTGGCCGGCGGTCTGCTCCAGCTGCTGCAGCAGGCTGCGCTGGGCATGCAGTTGCTGCCAGCGCTCGCGCAGGGCGCTTTCGTCCTGCCCCTGCAAGAGTGCGGCGAGGGCGTCCCGGGTCTGCTGCTCGGCGATCCGGGCCGCCGTCAGCCGCGTCTGCTGTGCCTGCAACCGCTCCTGCTGTTGCCGATGCTCAATGCCCAGCGCCTCCAGGGCCTGTTGCTCGTTGCGCTGGCGCGCCGAGATCCCGGCGATCTCCTCGCGGAAATGACGGCGACTGTCGAACTGCCCGCGCCAGAGGCCGAGACGCTCGCCCAGCTCGCCGTGGCGCTCCTGCGCAATCAACTGCTGCGCCAGTTGCCGGTGCTGCTCGCCGAGCCGCTGGGCGTGTTCCCGGCTAGTCTGGACGATCTGCAGGCTCAACTGGCTGGCGCGCCAGAGCAGGCGGCCCACCGCGGCTCTGGCCTGATGCTCTTCCTGGCGGGTCTGGCCGAACTGCCGCTCGCCCTGCTCCAGCTGCAGCCGGGCCTGCTGCCAGGCCTGGTGAGCCGGGCGCAGCCGGATCGCCGGCTCGCTGGCCGCCAGCCGCTGCAGCTGCGGCGCGGCTTCGGCCAGCGCCTGCTCGGCCTGCCGGCGGACCAGCGCTGCGCCCTGGCAGCGCTGTTCGGCGCCGGCCACCGCCTCCCGCCACTGGCACTGGGCCTGCAGCTCGGCCTGCTGCGCCCGCAGCGGCGCTTCTTCCGCGGCCAAGGTGGCGACCTGCTCTTCCAGGTCCCGCCGCTGCTCGTCGCTCAGCAGTTCGACGCCCGCGGCCCGCGCCTTCAGCAGGCCCAGCGCTTCGCCCGCCTGCTTGGCGTGGGCATAGACCCGCTGGGAAATCTGCCCGTAGATGTCGGTGCCGGTCAGTTCCTCGAGTAGCTCGGCGCGCTGGTTGGCGTTGGCCTCGAGGAAGGCGGCGAAACCGCCCTGGGCCAGCAGCATGGATTTGGTGAAGCGCTCGAAGTCGAGGCCGGTCAGCCTCGCCACCTCCTTCGGCTTCTCGCTCAGCTTGTCGCTGATGATCCGCCCGTCCAGATGCGCCAGCTCGGCGGTGGCCGGCTGCAGCGCGCCGTCGGCCCTGTCGCGGGCGCGGCGCTGGCTCCAGAAGGCCCGGTAGCCCTCGCCCCGAACCTCGAACTCCACCTCGGCCAGGCACTCGGCGGTGTGCCGGGTCATCAGCTCGTTGGTCTCCTTGGAGATCCGGTCCATGCGCGGCGTGCGGTGGTAGAGCGCCAGGCAGATGGCGTCGAGCAGGGTGGTCTTGCCGGCGCCGGTGGGCCCGGTGATGGCGAACAGGCCGTTGTCCTTGAACGGCTCGGCGCGGAAGTCGATCTTCCATTCGCCCTTCAGCGAGTTGAGGTTCTTCAGGCGCAGGCTGAGGATCTTCATGCCTCGCCCTCCCGCAGCTCGCCGAGGACCTGGCGGTAGAGCCCGCGCAGGCGCTCCGGCAGCGGCGGCGCCAGCGTCTCGCCGGCCAGGCGCTGCTCGAAGACGTCCTCGGCGCTCAGCTCGTCGAGGGTCTCCTGGGCCTCGCGGCGGAGCGTCGCGGCCATGCCGCCGCGCTCGCGGCGGATGCGCAGCACTTCCACCGGCAGGCCCTCGCAGAGCCCGGCGATGCGCGCCTGCAGGTCGACCAGATGGTCGTCGGCGACGACCTGCACCTCCAGCCACACCGGCCGCTCGACGCTGCCCTGCGCGGCCGCCTCGGCGATGGCCCCGCCCAGCTCGCCCAGCGCGCCGCGCAGCGAGGCGAGCGGCTGGAAGCAGGGCACGGCGAGCGGCGTCACCGCCCGCAGGCCGCCGTCGTCCAGGTCCACCAGCAGCACCTCCTTGCGCTGGCGCGCCTCGTCGAAGGACAGCGGGATCGGCGAGCCGCTGTAGCGGATGTGCTCCAGGCCGCCGACCTTCTGCGGCCGGTGGATGTGGCCGAGGGCGATGTAGGCCGCCGGCGGGAAAGCGCTGGTGGGAAAGGCCTCCAGGGCGCCGACGTAGATTTCCCGCACCGATTCGCTGGCGCTGGCTCCGACCGTGGTCAGGTGACCGCTGGCGACGATCGGCAGGCCGCCGCCCAGCTCCGCCCGGCGCGCCTCGGCCAGCTCGTACAGGGCGCGGTAATGCCCGCAGATGGCGGCCTGCAGCGACTGCTGCTTGTCCCGCGCGCTCTGCCCGGCCTCGCTTTTCAGCACGTCGCGCGGGCGGATGAAGGGGATGGCGCAGAGGATGGCGCCGGGCGTGCCGTCGCGCCGCTGCAGAACCTGCAGCTGGGCGGCGAGATCGTCGTCCACCGCCGGAATCACGCAGGTGTCCAGGCAGGCCAGCAGGGTGCGCGACTCGCCGAGCATGGCCACCGAGTCGTGGTTGCCGCCGAGCACCACCAGCCGGGCGCCGGTGGTGCGCAGCTCGACGATGAAACGGTTGTACTGCTCGCGGGCGTAGCTGGGTGGGGTGCCGGTGTCGAACAGGTCGCCGGCGACGATCAGCGCATCCACCTCATGCTCGCGGACCCGCTCGATCAGCCAGGCGCAGAAGGCCTGGTGCTCGGCCTGGCGGGACTTGCCCATGAAATGCTGGCCGAGGTGCCAGTCGGACGTGTGCAGAAGGCGCATGGTGCGGCGGAATCCAGTGGCTCGCGGAGCCGGGAACCTTGGCACTTCCGTGCCCCGACTGGCAAGCCCGGACGGGGCCTTCCGCTCAGGCCGGCCGGGCCTCGGCCTGCCAGGCGAAGACCAGCGCTTCGTCGCCGGCCATGCGCTGCAGGTGGTCGGCGACCACCGTCTGAAACTGGGCGACCTGCCCGGCGTCCTCGGCCCGCAGGCGGACCAGCAGCTGCCCTTCGCCGGCCTGCAGCAGGCAATCCCCCAGCGGGAGGCGGATGTCGCCCTGCCGCTCGTCGAGGCTGACGGAAAACTTGTGCGCCCAGTGCCGGCACAGGCGACGGATCAGGCGGGCCGGGTCCTGCGTGGCGATCCGGGCGGAGGAAACGGTCATGCGGGTACTCCTCTGGAGCCGGCCGGCGCACCGGCCGGGAACGAATGTCAGGCGATGCTCTCGACGATGCCGCCCTCGACCCGCAGGGCCGCGCCGGTGGTGGCGCTGGCCTGGGGCGAGGCGGCGTAGACGCAGAGGTTGGCCACCTCCTCGGGAGTGGCGAAGCGCTTGATCAAGCTGGTCGGACGGTTCTCGCGCAGGAACAGGGCCTCCATCTCCTCCTGGGAGACGCCGCGCTCGCGGGCCATGGCGCCGATGAACTCGATCACGCCCTCGGTGCGGGTCGGCCCCGGCAGGATCGAGTTGACAGTCACGCCGCTGCCGGCCAGGACCTTGGCCAGCCCGCGGGACAGCCCCTGCAGCGCCGTCTTGCTGACGCCGTAGTGGACCATCTCGGTGGGAATGTTCAGCGCCGACTCGCTGGAGATGAACTGGATCCGCCCCCAGCCCCGCTCGCGCATGCCCCTGGCGTAATGCCGGGACAAGCGGATGCCGCTCATCACGTTGACCTGGAAGATCTCCTCCCAGTGGGCATCGTCGATCTCGAAGAAATCCCTCGCGCCGTAGATGCCGAGGTTGTTGACCAGGATGTCGGCGGTCGGCTCGGCGGCGATCAGCGCCTGGCAGCCGGCGGCGTCGGCAAGATCGGCGACCACGCCGCGGGCCAGCGGGCCGCCCCGGGTCTCGCGCAGCTCGACCAGGGCCGCCGCGACCCGGCCCTCCTCGCGGCCGCTGATCACCACCGCGGCGCCGGCCTCGGCGAGGCCGCGGGCGATGGCCAGGCCGATGCCGCCGGTGGAGCCGGTGACGATGGCGGTCTTGCCGGAAAGATCGATGAGCATGGGAGAACTCCTGTGGGATCAGCCGAAACGGAAAGCGGAAAGGGTGGTTTCCAGCACCCGGTCGGAGAATACCCGCCGGCCGGCATCCGCGGCCGCGGCGCCAGCCGCCACGAAGAGCGGCAGCAGGTGTTCCTCGGCCCGCGGCGGGTGGCACAGCCGGGCCATCGGCGCCTGCTCCCAGTCGAGCAGGCGGGCGTGGCGCTCCTCGGGTGCGACCTCCACCGTGGCAGTCAGCCAGCGGTCGAAGGCGTCGGAGATCGGCCCGAAGCGCGGATCGCCGTAGCCGCGCATGTTGTGGAAACTCATGCCGCTGCCGACGATCAGCACCCCCTCCTCGCGCAGCGGCGCCAGGGCACGGCCGGCCGCCAGATGCGCCGCCGGATCGAGGTCGTTGCGCAGCGACAGCTGCACCACCGGGACGTCGGCGGCCGGGAACATCAGCTTCAGCGGAATGAACATGCCGTGGTCGAAGCCGCGCTCGCCGTCCTGCCGCACCGGCAGGTCCGCGCCCGCCAGCAGGTCGGCGACCCGCGCGGCCAGCTCCGGGCTGCCGGGGGCGTCGTAGCGCAGCTCGTAGGTATGCAGCGGAAACCCGTAGTAATCGTAGATCAGCCCCGGCTGGCGGCCGCTGGTGACGCTGAAGCCCGGCTCCAGCCAGTGCCCGGAGACCATCAGGATGGCCCGCGGCGGCTGCGGCAGCGTGGCGGCGACGCCCCTGAGGAAGTCGGCCATGGCGTTCCAGGCGGTCGGCGGGTCCCAGTCCATGAAGAAGCAGGGGCCGGCGCCGTGGGGAATGAACAGGGTCGGCTGTATGCCCGAAGAGTCGGCGGGTGCGCTGGCATACATGGGGTGACTCTCCTCTGCGGGTGGATAAGCAGGCAGTATGGCCTACAATCGGAAAATGATAATCCGGCAAGCGAGACGATCGGTTTCAACCAGGAGTATTAAATGCTCGATCGCGTAACCGGCATGCGCGTGTTCGCCCGCGCCGCGGCATCCGGCAGCCTTTCCGCGGCCGCGCGGCATCTGGGGATGTCGCCGGCGATGGCGACCAAGCACGTGGATGCCCTGGAGCGCCACCTCGGAGTCAAGCTGTTCTACCGCAGCACCCGCCGCCTGACCCTCACCGATACCGGAAGCCTGTACCTGGATGCCTGCCAGCGCATCCTCGCCGACATCGACGAGAGCGAGGCCGCGGTCGCCTCGCAGCGGGTCGAGGCCAGCGGTCTGCTGCGCCTGAACATGCCGCTGTCCTTCGGCAGCCGCTTCATCGCCCCGCGGATGCCGGTCTTCGCCAAGCGGCATCCGGCGGTGCGGGTCGAACTGGGCCTTACCGACAGTCAAGTCGATCTGATCGAGGGCCGCTGGGACATCGCCATCCGCATCGGCCGACTGGTCGACAGCCCGCTGCAGGCACGCCGGCTCGGCGACTGCCCGGTGCTGGTCTGCGCCGCTCCCGCCTATCTCGATGCGCGCGGAGTGCCCCGACGGGTGGCCGAACTGGCCCAGCACAACTGCCTGGGCTACACCCTGTCGCCCTGGTGCGGCGGCAGCGAGTGGTCCTTCGGCCGCGACGGTGCCGTGCGCGTGCCGATCAGCGGCGACCTGGCGGCGAACAACGGCGAGGCCCTGCTGGCCGCCGCGCTGGGCGGCCAGGGGGTGATCTACCAGCCGCTGTTCATCGTCGCCGAGGCCCTCGAGCGCGGCGAGCTGGTGGCCCTAGAGCTCGACCAGCCGAGCTACGCCCTGGGCGGCATCCACGCCCTCTACCCGCCCGACCGCCGGCCGCCGGCCAAGGTCCGGGCGATGCTCGACTTCCTCAGCGAGATCTTCGCCGGAACGCCGCCCTGGCTGGCGCGCTGAGGCGCACGGGCAGGCGCTCGCCGGCTTGGCTAAGGTACAGATATGCCCGGCCCGGCAGGGAGCCGCCGCCATGACCCGCTTCCACGACCTGAAGCTCTACCTCAAGGCCCATCTCTGGCTGGTGCCGGTGCTGGCCGCGGCGGTCGGTCTGTTCGTCTGGGCGCTCGACCCGGCGCCGCCGAGCCATCTGCGCCTGGCCGCCGGGGTCGAGGGCGGCGGCTATCACGCCTTCGGCGAGCGCCTGAAGGCGCGCCTGGCCGCGGAAGGAATCGAACTGGAACTGGTCGACAGCGGCGGCTCTACGGACAACCTCCGGCTCCTGCTGGCGGCGGACAGCCCGGTGCAGATCGGCCTGGTGCAGAGCGGCGCCGAGCTGAACCTGAGCGAGGAGGAACGCCGGCGCCTGCGCGGACTCGGCGCCCTGTACCGGGAGCCGCTGTGGCTGTTCCAGCGCCGTGAGCTGAAGGCCCGCCGGCTGGCCGATCTGATCGACAAGCGGATAGGCATCGGCAGCGACGGCAGCGGTACCCAGCCGGTGGTGCTGAGCCTCTTCGCCGCCAACGGCATCGGCCGCCGGCCCGGCTGGCTGCCGCTGGACAGTGCCGACGCGGTCGCCGCGCTGAATCTGGGCAAACTGGATGCGGCCTTCTTCGTCGGCCCCCCGGAGAATCCGCTGATCCAGCAGCTGGCGCGCAATCCCCGGCTGCGTCTGACCGGCATTCCGCGCGCCGAGGCCTACCAGGCGCGTTTCCCCTTCCTGCAGGCGCTGACGGTCCCGCCGGGGCTGCTCGACCTGGCCCACGACAGCCCCGAGCGGCCGCTCACCACCCTCTCGCCGGTGGCCACCCTGGTCGCCAACGCCAGCCTGCATCCGGCGCTGACCCCGCTGCTGCTGGAGTCCTCGCGCAAGGTCCTGCGCGAAGGCTCGCTGCTCGACCCGCCGGACCGCTTCCCGCAGGCCGAGCCCAGCGGCTTCCCCCTGACCAAGGAGGCGGACAGCTACTACCGCACCGGCCTGCCCTACCTGCAGCGCTTCCTGCCATTTCGCATCGCCTCGGTGGTCGACCGCTACATCGTTCTCCTGATCCCCTTCCTTGCCGTCCTGCTGCCGCTGACCAAGCTGATCTCGCCGATCTACGAGTGGCGCATGCGCTCGCGGATCTACCGCTGGTACCGGCACCTGCACGAGGTCGACGCCCTGCTCCACGACGGCACCCTCGGCCCGCGCCTGGACGAGGAGATCGCCCGTCTGGCGGATATCGAGAAGGAACTGGGCCGGGTCGACGTGCCGCTGTCCTTCTCCCACGAGCTGTACGCCCTGCACCTGCACGTGCACTACATGATCGAGCGGCTCAAGGGGCTCAAGCCGTCACCGCCCGAGTGAACGCCCGCCGCCCGCGGGCGGGCCGCTCGGGTAAACTGCCGGCATCCGTTCCCGTCAATGCGAGACCGCCGTGCCGATACGCCATTGCATCGTCCACCTGATCGAGAAGAAACCCGACGGCAGCCCCGCAGTGCTGCACGCCCGCGACTCGGAGCTGGCCGAGTCCCAGGCCATGGAGAACCTCCTGGCCGACCTCAACGAGAGCTACAACGCCAAGCAGGGCAAGGCCTGGGGCCTGTTCCACGGGGAGTCCGGCGCCTATCCCTTCAGCGGCTGGCTGGGCCAGTATCTGGAGGGCGGAACCGACTTCACCGCCTTCAGCCGCAAGGCGGTCGAGCACCTGCAGAAGTTGATGGAAGAATCCAACCTCTCCACCGGCGGCCACGTGCTGTTCGCCCACTACCAGCAGGGCATGACCGACTACCTGGCCATCGCCCTGCTCCACCACAGCGAAGGCGTGACGGTGACCGACAGCCTGGAGGTCGCCCCGGCCAAGCATCTGGACCTCGCCCAGCTGCACCTGGCGGCGCGGATCAACATCTCCGAGTGGCGCAACAACAAGCAGTCCAAGCAGTACATCTCCTTCATCAAGGGCAAGAACGGCAAGAAGGTCTCGGACTACTTCCGCGACTTCATCGGTTGCCAGGAAGGCGTCGACGCGCCGAGCGAGACGCGCACCCTGCTCAAGGCCTTCAGCGACTTCGTCGAGAGCGAGGACCTGGCCGAGGAAGCGGCCCGGGAGAAGACCAGCGCGCTGGTCGACTACGCCAGCAACCAGGCCCGGCGCGGCGAGCCGATGACCCTGGAGGAGCTTTCCGAGGTGATCGACGAGGAGCGCCCGCGGGCCTTCTTTGATCACATCCGCAACAAGGACTACGGCCTGTCGCCGGAGATCCCGCCGGACAAGCGCACTCTCAACCAGTTCCGCCGCTTCACCGGCCGCGCCGAGGGCCTGTCGATCAGCTTCGAGGCGCACCTGCTCGGCTCGAAGATCGAGTACGACGAGGCGCAGGACACCCTGATCATCCACAACCTGCCGACCCAGCTGAAGGACCAGCTCAAGCGGCGCAAGGAATGACCGCCGATGGGAAAAACCCGCACCGGCTACGCTCATGGGGAAAGGCGCCCGCGCCCTTCCCCGCCTGACCAGGAGCGCTCCATGTCCCGTCTGCCGGACGAGATACTCGACGACTGCCTGTGCCGCACCGGCGCGCCGCTGGCCGGCGACCCGGCGCGCCAGTACGGCCTGGACAAGGCCCGGGCCCAGGAGCGCCTGGCCGAACTCAAGGAGTGGCTGCGCGAGCGCCTGACCATGCTCCGGGCCAACCGCCGCGAGGCGCTGCTGCTGATCCTCCAGGGCCCCGACTGCTCGGGCAAAGACGGCGTCATCCGTCGCGTGCTGGCCGGGCTCGACCCGAGGGCCCTGGCGGTGCACGGCTTCCAGCCGCCGAGCGATGCGGAGCGGGAGCACGACTTCCTCTGGCGCTACCGCCAACGCCTGCCCGCCCCCGGCCAGCTCGGCGTGTTCGACCGCAGCTGGTACGAGGGCCTGATCAGCGACCCGTTGGACGGGCTGTGCGGCGAGGACGAGGTGCCGTCGCGTCTGGAACAGGTGCTGGCGCTGGAAGAGCGCCTGCCGGCGCAGGGCATCGCCCCGCTCAAGTGCTACCTGCAGATATCCCGCCACGAACAGAAGCGTCGCCTGCATCAGCGCCTGGAGCAGATCGACAAGCGCTGGAAGCTGGCCGCCGGCGATCTGGAGGCGCACCGCCAGTTCGACTTGCGCCAGGCGCGCTGGTCGACGCTGCTGGCCGCCAGCCACCAGCCGCAGGCCCCCTGGTACGTGATCCCGGCGGACCACCGCTGGCTGCGCGATCTGCTGCTCGCCAGCCTGCTGGCGCGGGAACTGGAGAAGCTCGATCTGGACTGGCCGCAGCGCCCGCCACCGTTCACCGCGGACGAGCTGGAGCGGGCCTGACCCGGGCGCCGGCAGCGGTACGCTAGGCCGCCTCGATGCGGTAGCCCAGGCGCGGCAGGTGCACGTGCACGACGCCGGCGCGCGGGTCCTCGCGGCGCAGGATCAGCGCCTCGACGCCGGAGTGGACCAGCTCGCCGTGCACCGGATCGACACCGTAGTCGGTGGCGGCGACCAGCACCCGCTGACCGGGCTCGAACCCCTCCAGCGCCCAGCCCTCGCCCTCCGGCAGGGGCGCCGGGGTGGCGGCGCGGGCGATCTCGATGGCCTCCAGGGCGGACAGCTCGTCGTGCGAGCCGTGGCCGACCCCCCGCACCCGACCGAGCCAGGCGCTCACCGCCGGATAGGCGTCGACCAGCCCGGCGGTAGCGGGGACGGCGCAGAGGAACCAGAGCGGATGGGCCACGGCGAAATCGGCCAGGGAGGCCTCGCCGAACAGGAAATCGCCGATCTCCCGCCCCAGTTGCTCCTGCAGGCGGGCCATCAGGGTCGGCCACTGCTGGCGGGCCTGCACCAGCGGCAGGCGCCTCAGGGTGCCGCCGCTGAACAGGGCGGCGCGGTCGGCCAGGAAGCCCTGCAGCGCCTCCGCCGGCAGCCCGGCGAAGCGCTGGGCCAGGGCCTCGTCCTGGAAGGCCAGGCTCACCGCATGCTGGAACAGCTCCCGGTCGGCCCAGGCGGCGAAGCCGGAGACGATGAACTCCAGCCCCTCCGGATACAGGGGCGGGGTCGCCTTCTCCGCCTCCAGGCGGCGGGCGATCAGCGCCGTGTCGCAATAGATGTCGGCGCCGACCTGCAGCACCGGAGTGCGCCGGTAACCGCCGGTCAGCGCGGTCAGATCCGGCTTGGGCATCACCGACGGAATGCTCACCGAACGCCAGGAGAGCTGCTTGAAGCCGAGCATCAGCCGGGCCTTCTCGGCGAACGGCGAGTTGGGGTAATGGTGCAGGATGAGTTCGTGCATGCCGGGGTCCTCCATGGAATCCGTCTTCCTCAGAGCCTGCGCGTCCTCCGTCGTTCCCATCCCGGCCACCAGGACCTCCTTGGCCGGCTTCGACAGGCGCTTGACCGCCCGCTCGCGGCGCAGGGCCGCGCCCTTGTCGGCGCAGGCCTCGACATAGACCAGCGCCTGCGCCGGGCTGGTATGGAAGAAACGGGCGCCGCGGCCGCTCCGGTGCATGGCGAAGCGCCGCTGCGGATCGTCGCTGATACCGCAGTACAGCGCGCCGTTGGCGGCCCGCACCAGGTAGACAAACCAGGGTTTGGTCGGTGCGCTCATGCGGACTGCGCGCCGGGGACGGAGAATGACGGCAAGACGGCTCTCTGGCGGGGAAAGGGGCTGCCGAGCTTAGGCAATTCCCGCCGTCCGGGCCAGCGGGGCATGGCTGCCCGCACCGGCGGCGCAGGCAGACGGCCGCGGGTCAGATCAGCTTCATGGTGTAGCTGGCGACCACCCGGCTCTCGTCGATGTCGGTACGGTAGTTGGCATGGGCCACGGCATGGCGCAGACGGAGGCTGACGTCCTTCAGCGGGCCGTTGCGCACCGTGTAGGTCAGGTCGATGCCGCGCTCGCTGTCTTCGCCCTCGAAGCCGCGCCCGGTCCGCACGTCGCTGCCCCTGACGTAACGCAGGGTGGCATTCAGCCCGGGCAGGCCGAGGGAAGCGAAATCGAGGTCGTCGCGCACCTGCCAGGAGTGCTCGCCGGGCTGGGAGAAATCGTAGGTCGGCAGCGTGTTGCCGAACGGAGCCAGGGTGTCGCCGATCGCCACGAAACCGTCGGCGCCGGACATGGACTGATAGCCCAGGGTCAAGGTGTCCGCCTTGTACTTGGCCGACACCAGCGTGTACAGCGCCCGGTTGTCGATGTTGCAGGCCCGGGCCCGACCGCTCTCCTTGGTGGTGTAGTAGCCGACGGTGGCGCTGAACACCCAGTCGCCCAGCGGATGGGTCTCCTTGAAGCTGTAGAAACGCTGCCGGTAGATGTCCTTGAGCTCGCCCTGCCAGACCCGGGCCAGGCTGTGGTCGTGGTTGAAGCGGTAATCGAGGCCGACGTAGTTGAAGCGGTGCGAGTTGATGCCGGCGATCTGCGACGGATTGCCGGACTCGGTGAGGGTCGCGTACAGGGGTTGGCTGTCGGTGGAGTCGCGCCGGCTGAAGGAGCACAGCTGGCCGGCCTACAGGGTCAGCCCGGGAAGCTCGTTGGAGACCATCGACGCGCCCTGGTAGGTCGGCGGCAGCAGGCGGATGTCGCTGAACATGAGCACCGGCAGCTCCGGCTGCAGTCCGCCGACCTTGACCTCGCTCTTGGAGGCCCGGACCTTCAGCGTCGGCATCATTCGCCCGTATTCGTCGGCGGCCTTGCCGTCGCCATGCACCGGCAGCAGGCCGGTTCCGGTCCGCTCGGAGCTGCTGTCGAGCTTGACGCCCACCACGCCGAGGGCGTCGAGGCCGAAACCGACCGGTCCGGGCGTATAGCCCGAGCGATAGTTGAAGATGCAGCCCTGGGCCCACTCCTCCGCCTTCGACTTCTTGCTGGCCCGACGATGTCGGAGAAATCGCGGCTGAAATAGTCGTTGCGCAGTTGCAGGGTGGCCGAGGAGCCCTCGAGGAAACCGGGTTCGGCGGCGTGGACCGAAGGCAGGCGGCTATGGCGATGGGCGGGATGAGGCGGGTGATACTCGTACGACTCTTCTTCATGGGAAGGGACTACTCTTCGCCGGATCATGGAGAAAGAGGATAAAAACCGAGCAGGTCAATTATCCGGCGTCAAAACTGATCGCATAAAGCCGAGCCAAACACCAGCTTCCGCCTGCGATGCACAGACTTGTCTGTCTGCCTGCCGCTCTGGCATGGCCTGCCATCCACTCCCGCATCCCGAATGCGCCGCCCGCGCCGATCGCGTATGGCGAGGTCGGAAAAGCCGAAACTGTGTAAGCTTGCCGCAGTTCCGACGCCGCACCGGCGATCCATCGGCCACCCCGCCCTCGCACTGGAGCCCCCATGAACGAACCCCTGATCCTGGAGCCGACGAGCGCCGCCGACGCCTGCGTCATCTGGCTGCACGGCCTCGGCGCCGACCGCCACGACTTCGAGCCGGTAGCCCGCTCGCTGCAGCAGGTCATGCCCAGCGTGCGCTTCATCCTACCCCAGGCGCCGCGCCGGCCGGTGACCATCAACCGCGGCTGGGAGATGCCCAGCTGGTACGACATCCTGGCCATGAGCCCGACCTCGCGGGCGATCGACACGCCGCAGCTGGAGGAGTCGGCGCAGTCGGTGATCGGGCTGATCGAGCGGCAGCGGGATGCCGGCATCGACCCGGCGCGCATCGTCCTCGCCGGATTCTCCCAGGGCGGCGCGGTCGTCCTGCACGCGGCCTTCCTGCGCTGGAACGGGTCGCTGGGCGGGGTCGTAGCCCTCTCCACCTACGCCCCGACCTTCTCCGCGGAAATCGTCCTCGCCCCGGAGAAGCGGCACCTGCCGGTGCTGCACCTGCACGGCAGCCACGACGACGTGGTGCCCATGGCGCTCGGCCGCGCCGCCCACGACTTCCTCGCCGCCCGCGGCGTGCCGGTGGAGTGGCGGGAATACCCGATGGGCCACGAAGTCGTGCCCCGGGAAGTGCAGGACATCGCCGACTGGCTGCGCCAGCGGCTCGGCTGAGCATCCTGGCGGAAGCTCGTCCGATTTTTCGCAACCCTGATCAGTAGCCGATTGACATTCGCGGGAAAACACTGTCGGCAGGCTCTTCGCCATACCGGCTTCTTGTTTTACACTGGGACGATCATCCCCATTCACCGACGAGATAACCGTGCTGAAAGCACTCACAAGAATCTTCGGCAAGGGCGAGGAAGCCAAGCCCGCTCCGGTTGCGGAACTCCCCGCTGTCGAGCGCCCCGCCGCCTCCGCCGAATCCCAGGACAAGCCAGCCCGCTCGCCGCGCGCCGATCACAAGGCCGGCAAGCCGCCGCGTAGCGACAAGCCGAAGGCCGACAAGCCGCCGCACCAAACGCCCGCGGCCAACCCGAAAGCCGAGTGGCAGCCGGAAGACTTCCAGGTCGAACCCCTAGAGGGCAAGACCCGCTTCCACGACTTCGCCCTGGATCCGCGGCTGATGCACGCCATCCACGACCTCGGCTTCACCTACTGCACGCCGATCCAGGCGCAGGTGCTGGGACACACCCTGAAAGGCCGCGACGCCATCGGCCGGGCGCAGACCGGCACCGGCAAGACCGCCGCCTTCCTGGTCTCCATCATCACCCAGCTCTTGATCACCCCGCCGCCGAAGGAACGCTACATGGGCGAGCCGCGGGCGCTGATCATCGCGCCGACCCGCGAGTTGGTGGTGCAGATCGCCAAGGACGCCGCGGCGCTGACCAAGTACACCAAACTCAACGTGATGAGCTTCGTCGGCGGCATGGACTTCGACAAGCAGCTCAAGCAGCTGGAAGAGAAGTACTGCGACATCCTGGTCGCCACCCCCGGCCGCCTGCTGGACTTCAACCAGCGCGGCGAGGTGCACCTGGACATGGTCGAGGTGATGGTGCTGGACGAGGCCGACCGCATGCTGGACATGGGCTTCATCCCCCAGGTACGGCAGATCATCCGCCAGACCCCGTACAAGGGCGAGCGGCAGACCCTGCTGTTCTCCGCCACCTTCACCGACGACGTGATGAACCTGGCCAAGCAGTGGACGGTCGACCCGGCCATCGTCGAGATCGAGCCGGAGAACGTCGCCAGCGACACCGTCGAGCAGCACGTCTACGCAGTGGCCGGCAGCGACAAGTACAAGCTGCTGTACAACCTGATCACGCAGAACGACTGGACGCGGGTGATGGTGTTCGCCAACCGCAAGGACGAGGTGCGGCGCATCGAGGAACGTCTGACCAGGGACGGCGTCAGCGCCGCGCAGATGTCCGGCGACGTGCCGCAGGTCAAGCGGATCAAGGTGCTGGAAGGTTTCCGCGAGGGCAAGATCCGCGTGCTGGTGGCTACCGACGTGGCCGGCCGCGGCATCCACGTCGACGCCATCAGCCACGTGATCAACTTCACCCTGCCGGAAGACCCGGACGACTACGTGCATCGCATCGGCCGCACCGGCCGCGCCGGCACCAGCGGCACCTCGATCAGCTTCGCCGGCGAGGACGATGCCTTCGCCCTGCCGCCGATCGAGGCGCTGATCGGCCGCAAGATCGACTGCGAGATCCCACCCGCCGAACTGCTCAAGCCGGTTCCGCGGCACTCCTGATGCATCGTCGAGTCCCGTAGGGTGGACAACGCCGCCGGCTTGTCCACCGTGGTGGATGGCTCCAGCCATCCACCCTACCAGCGCCCGGCCGCCTCCTGATCGCTGTCGCGACCCTCGACCCAGCGGGGGCCTTCGCCGGTGTCCTCCTTCTTCCAGAACGGAGCGCGGGTCTTCAGGTAATCCATGACGAACTCGCAGGCCTCGAAGGCCGCCTGGCGGTGGGCGCTGGCGCAACCGACGAAGACGATCGGCTCGCCCGGCTCCAGCCGGCCGATGCGGTGGAGAATCTCGAGTTTCAGCAGCGGCCAGCGCCGGCCGGCTTCGTCGACGATCTTCGCCAGGGCCTTCTCGGTCATGCCCGGATAGTGCTCGAGGAACAGGCCGCCGACCTCGCGGCCCTCGTTGAAGTCGCGCACGTAGCCGACGAAGCCGACCACCCCGCCGACGCCGACGTCGGCGGCGTGCAGGGCGTTGAGCTCGGCGCCCGGATCGAAGGCGGCGGTCTGTACCCGGATACCCATCTCAGCCTCCGGTGACGGTGGGGAAGAAAGCGATTTCGTCGCCGTCGACCAGAGGCTCGTCCAGGCCGCACAGCTCCTGGTTGCGGGCGCACATCAGGTTGCGCTCGGCGAGCACCTGCCAGTTGCCGCCGCGGTCGAGCAGATGGCGACGCAGGTCGTCGATCCGGGCGAAGCCCTCGTCCCAGCTCAGCCGTTCGTCGCCGACGCCCAGGGTTTCGCGGTAGCGGGCGAAGTAATGCACGTGGATCATGGATTGGTCTCGGAGTAATCAGGCATCGGCCCGGTAATGGCCGCTCTTGCCGCCCTGCTTCTCCAGCAGGCGGATCTGTTCGATGAGCATGCCGCGGTCCACCGCCTTGCACATGTCGTAGAGAGTCAGCGCAGCGACGCTGGCGGCGGTCAGTGCCTCCATCTCCACGCCGGTCTGGCCGGCCAGCTTGCAGCGCGCGGTGATACGCACCCGATCCTCGCCTTCGGCCTCGAGCTCGACCTTGATGCCGGTCAAGAGCAGCGGATGGCAGAGCGGAATCAGCTCGTGGGTCTTCTTCGCCGCCATGATCCCGGCGACCCGCGCCACGGCGAATACGTCGCCCTTGGGGTGGCCGCCCTCCTCGATCAGGCGCAGGGTCTCGGGGCGCATGCGCACCAAAGCCTCGGCCACGGCCTCGCGGGTGGTATCGGCCTTGTCGGTGACATCGACCATGTGGGCATGGCCCTGGGAATCCAGATGGGTGAGCATGAGCGGCATCTCCAGCAACGATGCCGACCATTATATAGGCAAAAAGGCGGGAGGCCCGGTCGCCTCCCGCCACGGCCGCTACATGTTCAGCTCGGCGTATTCCGCCAGGGCCGAACGCGGCACCCCTTGCAGGGTGATGTGCACGCCCAGGGGGAAGTCCTTGAAGCGCTCGGTAAGGTAGGTCAGGCCGGAGCTGGTGGCGGACAGGTAGGGGGTGTCGATCTGCGCCAGGTTGCCCAGGCAGATCACCTTCGAGCCGTTGCCGGCGCGGGTGATGATGGTCTTCATCTGGTGCGGCGTGAGGTTCTGGCACTCGTCGATCAGGATCAGGCTCTGCTGGAAGCTGCGTCCGCGGATGTAGTTGAGGGATTTGAACTGCAGCGGCACCTTCTGCAGGATGTAGTCGACGCTGCCATGGGTGTTCTCGTCGTCCATGTGCAGCGCTTCCAGGTTGTCGGTGATGGCTCCTAGCCAGGGCTCCATCTTCTCCGCCTCGGTGCCGGGCAGGAAGCCGATGTCCTCGTCCAGCCCCTGCACGCTGCGAGTGGCGATGATGCGCCGGTAGCGCTTGCTGACCATGGTCTGCTCGATGGCCGCGGCCAGGGCCAGGATGGTCTTGCCGGAGCCGGCGGCGCCGGTGAGGTTGACCAGGTGGATATCCGGATCGAGCAGGGCGAACAGCGCCAGGGCCTGATGGATGTCCCGCGGCCGCAGCCCCCAGGCCTCCTGGTGCAGCAGCGGCTCCTGGTGCATGTCGAGGATCAGCAGCTCGTCGCCCTTGATGCCCTTGACCCAGCCGACGAAACCCTGCTCGTCGAGGATGAACTCGTTGATGTGCACCGCCGGCAGGTTGTCGGTGAGCAGCACCCGGTGCCAGGCGTGTCCGCCGTGATCCTGGCGGGTTTCGACCTTGCTCACGCGATCCCAGAAGGAGCCCGGCAGGCTGTGGTAACCGGGCGACAGCAGGCTGACGTCGTCGATCAGCTGGTCGGTATGGTAATCCTCGGCCGCCACCCCGCAGGCGCGCGCCTTCAGGCGCATGTTGATGTCCTTGGTCACCAGCACCACGGGAATCTCGGGGCGCCGGCCCTGCAGCTCCACCACCAGATTGATGATCTTGTTGTCGTTGTTGCCGTCGTCCGGCAGCCAGGTGGCGGCCCCGGTCCCCTTGCTCATGAGGATCGACAGCCAGCCGCAGGAACCGCTCTTGCCGCGCTGGATGGGAACGCCCTCCTCGACCTGCTCGGGCGTCGCCTCGCCGAGGACCTGATCGATCAGGCGGATGGCCTGGCGGCATTCGGCGGCGATCGAGCTCTTTCCGGCCTTCAGCTTGTCCAGCTCCTCCAGGACGGTCATGGGAATGGCCACCTGGTGTTCCTGGAAATTCAGCAGAGCGTTGGGATCATGGATCAGAACGTTGGTGTCGAGGACGTAGAGGGTCGACTGGGTGGAACGGGCGCATCCGTGGTCATCCATACTCGGTCACCTTTCTCAGGGGGCAGACGACGGAATGCCTAGTCGGCGCTCCGCCGGTGAACCGCCGGCTTCTCCTGCGGCGGCAGGAGAAGACACGCAAGAAGCGGGCCCATGGCCAAGCCCCTCGCTGGTGCGCAGGTCCCAGAGACTACGTCGAAAGGTCGGCGGACATCACGCCGCAACCCGGCTTCCCCGCCCAGCCGTCCCACGCATTCCCAGTGGCCTCTATGGCGGTCTGTTTTCGTTCATACCGCAAAACAGATGACAGAAAAAAGTACATTTCGGACTGGCCGGACTTTTTTTATCCCATCGAAGAATATGATTTGGCGTCCCCCTGCGCGGGGGGTACATTCGATAGGCTGGGTGCTCCGGAGCCGGGCCGGCCGGTGGCGCAGCGGTTCACTTCCACGGTCACGTGCACCAGCTCGCGGAACGCCGCCAGGCAGGCCTTGTAACGGTCCGCCGAGCAATCGCCGTGGGTCACCACACTGAGGATGCACGCATATTGGGCACGCCCGACCCGCCACAGGTGCAGATCGGTGACTTCGGTGTCCGGCTCACTTTCCAGCGTAGCACGCACCCGCGCCACCAGCGGGCTGTCCATTTCCCGGTCGAGCAGGACCTTGCCGGCGTCTATCAGCAGCCCCTTGCCCCAGAACCCGATGATCAGCGCCCCGACCACGCCCATCAGGGCGTCCAGCCAGGTCCAGCCGAGAAACTTGCCGCCGAGCAGGGCGACGATCGCCGCTACCGAGGTCAGCGCATCGGTCAGCACGTGCAGATAGGCGGCATGGCGGTTGAGATCGCGCCCGCCGTGAGCATGCCCGTGGGTGTGACCGTGATGGTGGCGAGCATGGCTATGGTCGTGGTCGTGGTCGTGGTCGTGGTCGTGGTCACGATGATGGGCGTGTCCGTGATCGTGCTGGTCGCTCAGCAGCCAGGCGGAAGCCAGATTCACGAGCAGACCGATCACCGCCACCCACAGGGCCATGTCGAAATCGATCGCCTGCGGCCTCCATAGCCGCCAGAGCGACTCGCCGAGAATCATCGCCGCCACCAGCACCAGCAGCAGCGCACTGGCGAAGCCGGCCAATACCTCGATCTTCCAGGTGCCGAAGGCGAAGCGCGAATCCTGGGCGTAGCGCCGGGCCAGCAGATAGGCCAGGGCGGTCAGGCCGATGGCGACCATGTGCGACGCCATGTGCCAGCCGTCGGCCAGCAGCGCCATGGAGTTGTACCAGTAGCCCGCCGCTATCTCCACCAGCATGGTCAGGCCGGTCAGAACCATGACCCGCCAGGCCTGGCGCTCGCTTCCCAGCTCCAGCGGCCGGTAGTCATGGGAGGGCTGCCAGTGGTCGTGATTGCACTGGCGGGACGATTCGGTTTCTGTCATCGCATCGACTCCTGGATGGGGCCCGAGTTTGTGCCCATCCATGCAGGGAAGGTCAAGCGTCGGCAGATAGTCCGCCGGCTGCGCCCCCGATGACTGGAGCCCGCGCGGCCCGAGCGCCTAGAATCGCCGCAGATTATCTGGAGACGCGCACATGCTGATGGTGATTTCCCCGGCCAAGACCCTCGACTACGAAACCGCGCCGGTCACGCCCCGCTTCACCCAACCGCAACATCTCGACTCTGCCCAGGCGCTGATCGCCCTGCTGCGTGAACTGACCCCGGCGCAGATCGGCGAATTGATGCAGCTCTCCGACAAGCTCGCCGGGCTCAACGCCGCCCGCTACGGCAGCTGGACGCCGGACTTCACCCCGCAGAACGCCAAGCAGGCCCTGCTGGCCTTCAAGGGCGACGTCTACACCGGGCTGAACGCCGAGGACTTCGGCGATGCGGACTTCGACTTCGCCCAGCGGCACCTGCGCATGCTGTCCGGCCTCTACGGCGTGCTACGCCCGCTGGATCTGATGCAGCCCTACCGCCTGGAGATGGGCACCAAGCTGGCCAACGCCCGCGGCAAGGATCTCTACGCCTTCTGGGGCGAGCGCATCAGCGGCTGGCTGAGCGAGGCTCTGCTCGAACAGGGCGACGACATCCTGCTCAACCTCGCCTCCAACGAATATTTCTCGGCGGTCAAGCGCAAGGCGCTGCGGGCGCGGGTCATCGATGTCGAGTTCAAGGACCGGAAGAACGGCCAGTACAAGATCATCAGCTTCTATGCCAAGAAGGCCCGCGGCATGATGGCTCGCTACGTGATCAAGGAACGCCTGCGCGATCCGGCCGGCCTGAGGGATTTCGATGCCCAGGGCTACCGCTTCTGCGCCGAACAATCCTCCCCCGATAGCCTGGTCTTCCTGCGCGACGCTCCCGAGGCCTGATCGACGCGCCTCCCCGCTCCCGGCGGCACGCACCACTCGAGTCGAGGTGCCGTCGGTAGCGCCCATTTTCCGGCGGCGGTTCCCGAAGCCAACCGCTCGGAAAATTCTTTCTCTCCCGCCCCTCACATTTTCAAATCTTGACCAAACTCTATTTGCACTCTCGAACCAATTAGAGCCACTTCGGTGAGACTTATTATTGACGAGCCATTACTCAATTATTGGCACCATGGTTCTAATTTAAAACTTCGAGCAGAACTTACTGTCACACTAACATCAACTAACGAAGCACCAGCCTTTAATATCAAACCAATAGCAAGACATTAAAATAACATCACCCAACGACGACCAGGAACTGCAACACAAAAAGCAAAGAGTCAATTTTCCGAACAATGATTGATAGCAATCCAATATTCATGGAACTAATTTTGACGCTTATGATCTGTACTGAGCGAAATGTGCCAATAATTGGAACGCTCGTATCGAAAGAGCAACCCAAGGAGCTTTCCTAAAAGGAATTACCAAGCCAGTACCAGCCAGCTGCCAGCATTTCCGGAAGTAAGGAATCTCTCATCTCAAGGAAGACAGAAGGAAGTCCATAAATACAAAGACTTAGTACAGGGAAAGCAGACCGGAACGGTCCTGCAGTCAAGGAAACTTCCCGGAAGCTCCCACGCAATGAGTATGACTCCATTGTCTGGGCCCCCCTGATTACCTGTATTTCTTGGCGTCTGTCTTTTGACGCATGAATCATGCTTTGCCTGGAATCCGCCCGAATTTGGGCCACTAGTTGCCTGTATGCGTCATCCCGGCACTCAGATGGGCACTAGCAAAACTGATGGCGAGTAATGGCCATTATTTTAATATCGCAAAAGGAAGAGGTGATCATGATGCGTATCAGCATCTTTGGATTGGGCTATGTTGGTGCAGTATGTGCGGGTTGCCTTTCTGCACGAGGCCACAAAGTTATCGGTGTGGATATTTCCCCGACCAAGATCGAAATGATCAACCAGGGAAAATCCCCCATCGTCGAGCCGGGCCTCGAGGAACTGCTGAGCAAGGGCATCGAGAGCGGCATGCTGCGTGGCACCACCAATGTGGCCGATGCCATTCGTGACAGCGAGCTGTCCATGCTCTGCGTCGGCACCCCCAGCAAGAAGAACGGCGACCTGGAGCTCACCTACATCGAAGCGGTCTGCCGCGAGATCGGCCACGCGCTGCGCGACAAGAGCGAACGCCACATCGTGGTGGTCCGCAGCACCGTCCTGCCGGGCACCGTGCGCAACGTGGTCATCCCGATCCTCGAAGACTGCTCCGGGAAGAAGGCCGGCGTCGATTTCGGCGTGGCGGTCAACCCGGAATTCCTCCGCGAGAGCACCGCGATCAAGGATTACAACTATCCGCCCATGACGGTGATCGGCGAGCTGGACAAGGCGTCCGGCGACGCCCTGGAAGCGATCTACAGCGAACTCGACGCGCCGGTCATCCGCAAGGACATCGCCGTGGCCGAGATGATCAAGTACACCTGCAACGTCTGGCACGCCACCAAGGTCACCTTCGCCAACGAGATCGGCAATATCGCCAAGGCCGCCGGCGTCGACGGTCGCGAGGTAATGGACGTGGTCTGCCAGGACAACAAGCTCAACCTGTCCAAGTACTACATGCGTCCGGGCTTCGCCTTCGGCGGCTCCTGCCTGCCCAAAGACGTGCGCGCCCTCTCCTACCGCGCCAGCCAGTGGGACGTCGAGGCGCCGCTGATCAACTCGCTGATGCGCAGCAACGCCGCCCAGGTGCAGAAGGCCTTCGACATGATCGAAAGCCACGGCTCGCGCAAGGTCGCCCTGCTCGGCCTGAGCTTCAAGGCCGGCACCGACGACCTGCGCGAAAGCCCGCAGGTGGAACTGGCGGAAATGCTGATCGGCAAGGGCTTCCACCTGAGCATCTTCGACAACAACGTGGAGTTCGCCCGCGTGCACGGGGCCAACAAGGACTACATCGAGTCGAAGATTCCCCACGTCTCCTCGCTGCTCAACTCGGATCTCGACGAGATCATCGAGAAATCCGACATCATCGTGCTGGGTAACGGCGACGAGCGCTTCGAGAGGCTGGCTAAGCAGGCGCCGGCAGGGAAGAAGGTGATCGATCTGGTCGGTTTCATGCCGCATACCACCCGCGAGAACGCGGAAGGGATCTGCTGGTAAGGCATGACGGGAAAGCGGCGGCGCGCAAGCGCCTCCGCCTCCCCGCTCTCGGACACAGACAACGGAATTTGCTATGGACAGGTTAAAGCATGGTCTCGGCGAGGCAGCGGGCTGGCTGTTCTTCCTCAGTTTTCTCATGCTGCTCGCGCTGGCGGTGCCCGGCTCCGTCTTCGACGCGCAATCGAAGGATTTCATCCTGCTGATCGGCGTCATCGGCATCTGGCGCTACTCCATGGGCGCCCTCCACTTCCTGCGCGGGATGCTGTTCCTGTACGTGGTGTTCCCCTATTACCGGCGCAAGGCGCACAAGCTGGGCAAGGACGCCGATCCTTCCCATGTGTTCCTGATGGTCACCAGTTTCCGCATCGACGCCCTGACCACCGGCAAGGTGTACGGCTCGGTGATCCAGGAAGCGATCGACTGCGGCTACCCGACCACCGTGGTCTGCTCGATCGTGGAAATGTCCGACGAGCTGCTGATCAAGAGCCTCTGGGCCAAGCTGAGCCCGCCGGAGCGGGTCAAGCTGGACTTCGTGCGGATCGCCGGAACCGGCAAGCGCGACGGTCTGGCCAACGGCTTCCGTGCCATCTCCCGGCACATGCCCGACGAAAACGCCGTGGTCGCGGTGATCGACGGCGACACCGTGCTGGATGCCGGCGTGGTGCGCAAGACGGTCCCCTACTTCAAGATCTTCCCCAACATGGGTGGCCTGACCACCAACGAATTCTGCGAAGTGCTGGGCAGCTACATCATGAGCGAGTGGCACAAGCTGCGCTTCGCCCAGCGCCACATCAACATGTGCTCGATGGCCCTGTCCCATCGCGTGCTCACCCTCACCGGGCGCATGTCCATGTTCCGTGCCCGGGTGGTGACCGACCCCGAGTTCATCGCCGACGTGGAGAGCGACAACCTCGACCACTGGCGCCTCGGTCGCTTCAAGTTCCTCACCGGCGACGACAAGTCCAGCTGGTTCAGCCTCATGCGCCTGGGCTACGACACCTTCTACGTGCCCGATGCGGAGATCCACACCGTCGAGCACCCGCCGGAGAAGAGCTTCATCAAGGCCAGCCGCAAGCTGATGTTCCGCTGGTACGGCAACAACCTGCGGCAGAACTCCCGGGCGTTGAAGCTGGGGGTCGGCCGCCTCGGCTGGTTCACCTCGGTGGTTCTGCTCGACCAGCGCTTCTCCATGTGGACGAGCCTGCTCGGCCTGTGCGTGGCGATCATCGCCAGCATCAAGTACAACCTGGTCTTCCTCCTGATCTACCTGCTGTGGATCTGCTCGACGCGCTTCGTCCTGACCCTCCTGCTCTCCGCATCCGGCCACCACATAGGACCGGCCTATCCGTTGATCCTCTACTACAACCAGATCGTCGGCGCACTGGTGAAGATCCACGTGTTCTTCCGCCTCGACCAGCAGTCATGGACGCGCCAGGACACCAAGCTCAACCGCGAACTCGCCAGCTTCCAGAGCTGGTTCAACAACTGGTCGTCACGGGCCATGACTTTCTCCGCAACCAGTCTATTCATCGCTGTGCTGATGGTCGCGGTCTGAGCGGGCACGAATGATTCGAGAAGGAAGACAACCATGAATACCGCAGTCAACGTCAATGTGGTCCACGAGTCGGAAGCTCAACGGCAACATGCCCGGGTCAAGCTGCCGGCGAAGATCCGCTTCGTCGGCAACAACCGGCAGACCATCGATCAGCGCCTGATCGACATTTCCGCTGGCGGCTTCAGTTTCGTCGCCGCCCCGCAGTCCAACCAGGTTGGCGACCACCACAAGGGCAAGCTGCTGTTCCAGATCGACAACCTGAGCCTGGCCATGGACGTGGACTTCCAGGTGCGCTCGGTCGATCCGGAGAGCGGCCGCACCGGTTGCCAGTTCCAGAACCTGGATGCGCGGCAGATCTCGACCCTGCGCCACCTGATCACCGCCCACTTGAGCGGCGAGCTGGTCACCATCGGCGACGTCATGAGCACCCTGCAGCGGGACAATTTCACCAAGTCCCGCAAAGGCAAGACCCTCGCCCCGCAGACCCTGCTCGAGCGCGCGCGCGCGATCGCCTTCAGCCTGGGCGTCCTGGTCGTCGGCGTCGGCGCCTTCGGCCTGATCCTCAAGGAGCTGTACGGCATCTACTTCGTCACCCATGCCGAATCGGCCATGATCAGCGTGCCGGGCATGCAGGTGACCATGCCGCGCGAGGGCACCGTACAGAGCCTGGTCGGCCCGGACGGCATCGTCGCCAAGGGCGCCCCCATCGCCTCCTTCTCCTCCACCATGCTGGAAGTGCTCAAGGGCCACCTGACCGAGGAGCAACTGAACCCGGCCAACGTCGAGCAGCTGTTCAGCCGCCAGATGAAGGGCACCCTGACCAGCCCCTGCGACTGCAAGGTGATCCGCCAGACGGTCGCCGACGGCCAGTACGCCACCAAGGGCTCGGTGATCTTCGAACTGGTGCCGCGCAACAGCGAGGCGGACATCGAGGCGCGCTTCCCCTACCGCGACTTCGAGCGGGTCAAGCCGGGCACGCGGGTCGAATTCCTCCTGCCGGGCGAGGAGAAGGAGCGCCACGGCCAGATCGTCAGCAGCACGCTGCAGGACGCCGAACTGTCGGACTCGATCCACGTGGTCATCCGTCCCGAGCAGCCGCTCGACAGCACCCTGATCGGCCAGCCGGTCGAGGTGCTGGTCGACCGCGGCCCCTCTTTCGACTGGCTGATCGACAAAGCTCTGGCCGCAGGCTTCTGAAAGGGAATTCAAGGTGAAAGGGACGACTAGATTTCTGCTGATTTCGGCGCTGGGCAGCCTCGCCGCCTGCGCCAATCTCGACATCCCCGATCAGCGGCTGGCGCAGGAAGCGCTGCAACGGGGAGACACGGCCACCGCCGAACGGCATTTCCGCCAGCTCGCCGCGCTAGGCTACACCGATGCCCAGATCGGCCTGGCCGATCTGCAGGTCGCCAGCCATGACCCGGTGCAGCTGCGCCAGGCCGAACAGACCTACCGCCTGGCGCTGGACGCCTCGCCCCGGGCCAAGGCCCGCCTGGGCAAGCTGCTGGCTGCCAAACCAGATGCCAGCGAGGCGGAGAAGCGGGAAGCCGAACGTCTGCTCGGCGAGGCCTTCGCCGCCGGCGAGCCGACCGTCCTGCTGCCGCTGGCGATGCTCTATATCCAGTACCCGCAGAGCTTTCCCGACGTGAGCCTGCAGCAGCGCATCAACCAGTGGCGCGCCGCCGGCCATGCCCAGGCCGGCTTGGCGCAGATCGTCCTCTACCGCACCCAGGGCAGCTACGACCAGCATCTGGACGAAGTGGAGCAGATCTGCAAGGGCCTGCTCTCCCAGTACGATGTCTGCTATGCCGAACTGGCCACCGTGTATCAGAAGCGCCAGCAGACCGCGCAGCAGCAGGCGCTGCTGAAACAGCTGCTGGCCGCCCAGCGCAGCGGCGCCGTCCCGACCAGCCGGATCGAATCGGTGGCCGCCGTGCTCGCCGATCCGCAGCTCGGCCCGACCGACGAGAAGACCGCGCAGTCGCTGCTCACCGACATCGCTCCGACCTACCCCGCCGCCTGGATCAGCCTGGCACAGCTGCTCTACGACTTCCCCGCACTCGGCGAGGTCGACCAGTTGCTCGACTACGTCGAGCGCGGCCGCGAAGCCGATCCGCCGCGCGCCCATCTGCTGCTCGGCAAGTTCTACTACGAGGGCAAGCTGGCGCCCCAGAACCCCGCCAAGGCCGAAGAGCACCTGCTCCAGGCCTCGGACGCGAGCACCAGCGCCCACTACTACCTGGGGCAGATCTATCGCCGCGGCTATCTCGGTCAGGTCTATCCGCAGAAGGCGCTCGACCATCTGCTGATCGCCGCCCGGGCCGGTCAGCCCAACGCCGATTACGGCATCGCACAACTGTTCGCCCAGGGCCGCGGGGTCAAGCCCAACCTGGCCAACGCCTACGTTTTCATCCGCCTCGCCCAGCTCCAGGGCAGGCCGGGTACCGAAGCCCTGATGCAGGACATCGAAACCCGGATTTCACCGGCCGAACGCATCCAGGCCGAGCGCCTGATGCGCGAGGAACAGCAGGCGCGCAGCGGCGCCTGGCAAGCCGGACTCCAGATGCAAGCCGTGCAATTAAGTAAGTAGGAAGGAACATGAGTAAAAAGCAATGGATAGGCGCTGGCCTGGGGCTGGGAGCGACACTGCTGTGCAACGGACCGCTGCTTGCGGCCAATAGCCCGGATCGCAACATCGGCATGGACCTGAAGATCACCGGACAATTCGAGGACGACCGCGATCTCGGAACCCGCGGTGGCGGCGACGTGAGCGGCGTGGCGATCGACGCGCGCCCCTGGGTCTACGGGCGGCATGGCGACTGGAGCGGCTTCTTCATGCTGCAGGCGGTTTCCTCCACCGACATCATCGAAACCGACCCGATCGCTCCCAACCTCAAGCCCGAGACTCTCACGAACCGGGACAAGAGCCGCGATCCGGACAAGAGCTATCTGGCCCTACGCGAGTTCTGGATCGATTACCGCGGCCTCACCCCCTACCCCGGCGAGCACCTGCGCTTCGGCCGGCAGCGGGTCTACGCCTCGGAAGGCACCTGGTGGGACACCCGCATCGAGGCCCTGAACTGGATGTTCGACAGCACCCTGCTGCGCGCCCAGCTGGGCGCCGCCGAGCGCTTCTCCGACTACCGCACCGACTACGACGACCTCAGCGCCAACGACGAGAAGCGCGCCAACTTCTTCGGCGGCCTCGACTATCAATGGCATCCAGGCCACTGGGCGGGCTTCAAGCTCCATCACGTCCACGACTACGGCGACCTGCCGAGTTCCTACGACAAGCAGGTCAACGACCAGCAGAGCAAGCCCTATACCGGCAACCTGACCTGGGTCGGCCTGCACCTGGACGGCGATTTCTTCAACTACCGCTCGCGCATGCCGGTCAACTACTGGGGCGAGCTCACCTGGCTGACCGGCCACATCAAGAAACGCTACTTCGCCGACGCCACCGCCCCCGCCGACAAGTACGGCGAAGACGTCAACGCCTGGGCCATCGACCTCGGCCTGCGCTGGAACATCAACGAGCAGTGGAAGCTCGGCGCGGCCTACGCCCGCGGCAGCGGCAGCGGGAACGGCGGCGAGGGAGGCGACAACCACGACAGCTCCGGCCAGTTCGTGCAGACCGGCATGCAGAGCAACCGCTCCAGCTTCACCGGCGTGCAGACCCGCATCCACCGTTTCGGCGAAGCCTTCCGCGGCCAGATGACCAACACCCAGGTGGCGAGCCTCTTCACCTCCTGGCGACCGAACGACACCTACGAAGGGAGCCTGATCTACCACCGCTTCTGGCGGGTCGACGACAACGCCCCGATCGTCAGCAGCGGCGTCAGCCCCTTCAACTACAACAACAAGCCCGCGCTCCAGGATGGCCGGTCGGACCTGGGTCAGGAAGTCGACCTGGTCATCGCCCGCTATTTCCGCCAGGGCGTCATTCCCGGCGCCTGGGATTCGGGGCTGGAGGACCAGTCCGCACTAGTGCGTCTGCGCAGCGGCCTGTTCTTCCCCGGTAACGCCTATGCCAGCAAGACCGACACGACCATGTACCGGGTCTTCCTCGACTTCGTCTGGCGCTTCTGAGGTGGCGGCACGCTGAAAGGAACCGACGATGAACATGCAACGCAGAATCGCCTCAGCCCTGGCCACGCCGTTGGTGCTCGGACTGCTGCTCGCCGGCAGTCCGGCCATCCAGGCCGCCCCGGCGGCCGGCAAGGCCGAACCGGCCCCGAAGTCGACCCAGAGCCTGCGCCTGGCGAGTAGCTATACCGTCTCCAGCGCGCCCGCCGATCATCTGTACATGGACCCGCCGAAACTGCCCGACCTGTCCGGCTACACCCACGAGGCCGTGCTGGCGAAGATCCAGCACAAGCCGGGCGGGCGGGCCGCCGTGCGGCGCATCCTCAAGCAGGACGCCCTGAAGGACTTCACCGGCGGCCAGGACCGCCTGCGCCAGTGGGTGCAGCGCCAGCACGGTATGCCCCAGGCGATCTTCATCGAGGGCGGCCTCGTGACCCTGGACCAGTTGGCCCGGCAACTGCCGGCCAGCCAGTTCGCCGAGACCGCACCGGGCGTCTACCTGGCCCGCCTGCCGATCGTCGTGTCCCAAGGCGCGACCCTGCACATCGACAAGCGCGTCAAGGACCTGCGGCTGTCCGAGGAAAGCGGCGCCTTCCTGGTCAACGACGGTCACCTGTTCATCACCGACAGCAGCGTGACCGCCTGGCGCGAGGCGAGCAACGGGCCGGCCACCTTCCGCAACAAGCACGCCTTCCGCCCCTTCCTGCTGTCCTGGGGCGGTGCCGACATCTACATCTCGCGCAGCAAGTTCACCAGCCTCGGCTACGAGGCGAGCAAGTCCTACGGCGTGAGCATCAGCCAGTACACGCCGGACATGCAGGCGCGCCTGAAGCGCCCGCGGCCGAGCGGCTGGCTGCTGGAGTCGACCTTCGACGACGTCTACTACGGCTTCTACTGCTACGAGGCCGACGACGTGGTGGTCAAGGGCAACACCTACCGCGACAACATCATCTACGGCATCGACCCGCACGACCGCTCGGAACGGCTGATCATCGCGGAAAACCACGTCTACGGAACCAAGGTCAAGCACGGCATCATCGTTTCCCGCGAGGTCAACAACAGCTGGATCATCAACAACCGCACCCACGACAACAAGCTGTCGGGCATCGTCCTCGACCGCAACAGCGAGAACAACCTGGTCGCCTACAACGAGGTGTACAAGAACCGCTCCGACGGCATCACCCTCTACGAGAGTTCGAACAACCTGATCTGGGGCAACCGGGTCCTCAGCAACGCCCGCCACGGGGTGCGCCTGCGCAACAGCGTGAACACCCGCCTGTACGAGAACATCATCGCCAGCAACCAGCTGACCGGCGTGTACGGGCACATCAAGGATCTCAGCCAGACCGACCGGGACATCAAGCTCGATCCCTTCGATACCCAGGTGTCGATGATCGTGGTCGGCGGTGAACTGGCAGGCAATGGCTCGGCGCCGATCGCCATCGACTCGCCGCTGAGCGTGGAGCTCTACCGGGTGCAGATGCTCGCTCCGCCGAAAAGCTCCGGCATCACCTTCGCCGGCATCCTCCAGGACAAGCAGGAAGAAATCCTCGACCTGATGGTGAGGAAGAAGCGGGCGGTACTCATCGACCCCGTGGAAACCCAGGCCGAACTGCAGAACTGACGAGAAAGCGCCCATGAAGAATCAATGGATTGTCCTTCCCACGCTGGCGGCAGCGATTTCCCTGGCAACGACCGGCGTGCATGCCGAGACGGCGCCCGGCCCGAACTACCGGGCCGAGCCCTGCTGCAGCCTGTGCCCCGCTGCCCATGACCCGGGCCAGTACAACACCGATTACAAGCGCAACTTCACCACCCTGGTGGAGGGCGGCGAAAAGGACTGGCTGTTCCGCACCCGCGAGGATCTGCGCACCGAATTCGGCACCAGCGAAGAGGGCTGGCGCATGCTCCGCGAACTGCACGACGCCTTCAAGCGTCGCGGGGTCGAGCTGGTGGTGGTCTATCAACCGACCCGAGGTCTGGTCAATCGCAGCAAGCTCGCGGCCGAACAGAAGGCCGGTTTCGACTACGACCTGGCGCTGAAGAACTACCGCAAGGCCCTGGGGCGCTTCGAGGAAATCGGCTTCCGGGTTCCCGACCTGTCGCCCCTGACCGACGAGAAGGAGCCGCACGCCTTCTACTTCCGCGGCGACCAGCACTGGACGCCCTACGGCGCCGAGCGAACCGCGAAGATCGTGGCGGAGACGGTGCGGCACATGCCGGAATTTTCCGGCATTCAGCGCAAGGAGTTCGTCACCCGCAAGCAGGGCCTGATGGGCAAGCGCGGCACCCTGCACAACGTCGCCGGGCAGATCTGCGGCACCAGCTACGCCTACGAATACAGCGACCAGTTCTTCACCGAGCCCAAGGGAGAAAGCGCCAGCGGCGACCTCTTCGGCAACGCCGAGCTTCCGCAGATCACCCTGGTCGGCACCAGCCATAGCGGCGAGAACTACAACTTCAGCGGCTTCCTCGAACAGTACATCGGCGCCGACATCCTCAACGTCGCCTTCCCCGGCGGCGGCCTGGAAGGCGCGATGCTGGAATACCTGGGCAGCGAGGAGTTCCAGACGCATCCGCCGAAGATCCTGATCTGGGAGTTCTCCCCGCTCTACGACCTGGCCCAGGAAAAGATCCACCGGCAGTTCCTGGCCCTGCTGGAAGACAACGCCTGCGACGGCCGCCCGGCCCTGCTCGCCAACAAGGCCACCCTGCACCCCGGCGGCGGCAGCAAGGAGGTGCTGGTCAACGGTGCCGGCAAGCTGGTGGATGCCAGCAACAGCCGCCACCAGCTGGACATCCGCTTCAGCGACCCCTCGGTGAAAACCCTCGAGGGCTTCATCTGGTACATGACCGGCCGGCGGGAAAAGGTGAAGTTCGAGAAGCCCAACACCGCCGACACCGACGGCCGCTTCGCCTTCCACCTGCGCGACGACGGGGACTGGGGCGGTCTGGACTTCCTGGCTCTGGAGATCCAGACGCCGGAGGGTCTCACCCAGCCGGTCGAGGTGGAAGCCCGGCTGTGCCAGCGCAACGACCATCGCCCCCCGGCCAAACTCACCGCCGACGCCGGCCGCTGAGGTGCACCATGACCCGATCCCGACTCGCGCTCCCCTTCCTGTTCGGCCTCCTGCTGACCGACGGCGCCAGTGCCGCCGGCGCGCTGGTGCCGCCGCCCGGCTATTACGCCCCGGTGGAAATCCATGAAGGCAAGGGGGAGACCTGCGCCGCCGTTCCCACGCCCTATACCGGCAAACTGGTGTTCCGCAGCAAGTACGAGGGCTCCGATTCAGCACGGGCGACCCTCAACAAGGAGTCGGAACAGGCCTTCCGTGCCCAGACCGCGAGCATCAACGAACTGGAGCGCGGCGTCAGCCAGATGGTCGAGCACTACATGGAAAAGGGCCGGCCGGAATACCTGGAGTGCGCCCTGAACTGGATGACCACCTGGGCCCAGGCCGGGGCGCTGCTCTCCACCGAGTTCAACCACACCGGCAAGTCCATGCGCAAATGGGCCCTGGGCAGCCTGGCCGGGGCCTACCTGCAGCTCAAGTTCTCCTCCAGCCAGCCGCTCAAGTCCTATCCGCGCGAGCAGCGGCTGATCGAGGAGTGGTTCGCCAGGGTCGGCGAGCAGGTGGTCCGCGACTGGAGCGATCTGCCGCTGAAGCAGATCAACAACCACTCCTACTGGGCCGCCTGGTCGGTGATGGCGACCGCCGTGGCGACCGACCGCCGCGACCTGTTCGACTGGGCGGTGGAAGAGCTGCGCATCGGCGCTAACCAGGTCGACAGCGACGGCTACCTGCCCAACGAGATCCGCCGTCGCCAGCGTGCGCTGGCCTACCACAACTACAGCCTGCCGCCGCTGATGATGATCGCCGCCTTCGCCCAGGCCAACGGAGTGGACCTGCGCGACGAGAACGACGGCGCGCTCGGTCGGCTGGCCAGCAAGGTGCTGGCCGGTGTCGAGAATCCTGCGCCCTTCGCCAAGCGTGCGGACCAGAAACAGGACATGAGCGATTTGCAGGAGAACTCCAAGTTCTCCTGGCTCGAGCCCTATTGCAGCCTCTATGCCTGCTCGCCGGCCCTGCGCAAGAAAAAGGCCGAGCTGGGGCCGTTCAAGACCTTCCGCCTGGGCGGGGACGTGACCCGGATCTTCGAATCCGCCGGCCCCTCCTCCCGGGCGGCGATAGGCAAACGCGACTGAAGGGGCGCTGTATCACGGCGGCCGGGGCCCGGATGTCCGCCCCGGCCGCCTGCGTCTCCGATGCCCAGGGCCGCGCACCAGACGCGCCCGGGCGGACATCCCGTTGAGCGGTATCCGGGGGAATGGCCGGCTCGTCGAGAGCCTTGGAATTTGACACTGCGAGAGACACGGGTAATGGTTTTTTCGTCCAATGTATTCCTGTTTCTGTTTTTGCCGGTATTTCTCGGGCTCTACTACCTGAGTGCGCCGCGCCATAGGAACCTGTTGCTGCTGACCGCCAGCTATATCTTCTATGCCTGGTGGCGCATCGACTTTCTTGCCCTCTTCGCCGCCGTCACCGTATTCAACTACTGGATCGGCCTGCGCATCGGCGCCGCCGGCGTGCGCAGCAAGGGCGGCCGGCACTGGCTGACCTTCGGCGTGGCGGTGGACCTGTGCATCCTCGGCTACTTCAAGTACGCCAACTTCGGCGTGGAAAGCCTCAACGCCCTCATCGCCGCCTGGGGCCTCCAGCCCTTCGTCATCACCCACGTACTGCTGCCGATCGGCATCTCCTTCTACATCTTCGAGTCCATCAGCTACATCATCGACGTCTACCGCGGCGACACCCCCGCCACGCGCAACCTGATCGACTTCGCCGCCTTCGTGGCGATCTTCCCGCACCTGATCGCCGGCCCGGTGCTGCGCTTCAAGGACCTGGTCGACCAGTTCAACCACCGCACCCACACCCTGGAGAAGTTCTCCGAGGGCTGCACCCGCTTCATGCAGGGCTTCATCAAGAAGGTGTTCATCGCCGATTCCCTGGCCCCGCTGGCCGATCACTTCTTCGCCCTGGAAACCCCCAGCACCGGCGACGCCTGGCTCGGCGCGCTGACCTACACCGCACAGCTGTACTTCGACTTCTCCGGCTACAGCGACATGGCCATCGGCCTCGGCCTGATGATGGGCTTCCGCTTCATGGAGAACTTCAACCAGCCGTACATCAGCCAGTCGATCACCGAGTTCTGGCGGCGCTGGCACATCAGCCTGTCCACCTGGCTGCGCGACTACCTCTACATCAGCCTGGGCGGCAACCGTAACGGCACCCTCGCCACCTACCGCAACCTGTTCCTGACCATGCTGCTGGGCGGCCTGTGGCACGGCGCCAACTGGACCTACGTGATCTGGGGCATCTGGCACGGTGCCTGGCTGGCCATCGAGCGCGCCCTGAACATCGACGCCGGGCCGCGGCGCTTCAACCCGCTGAAATGGGCCTTCGCCTTCCTGCTGGTGGTGCTCGGCTGGGTCATCTTCCGCGCCGAGAACCTGGACGTCGCCTGGCGCATGTACCGGGCCATGTTCAGCTTCGACGGCTGGCAGCTCTCCGAGCTGGGACGCGCCAAGATCACCCAATTGCAAATCGCCACCCTGGCCCTGGCATACCTAACCCTGGCCGTCTGCGGGCTCTATCGCTTCTACAGACAGCCACTGTCGAAGCAGGCGCCGAAGGCCGAGGCCGGTGCCCCGACCGCGGCGACGGCCAGCCGCGCCGCGGTGCCGGTAGCGGAGCCGCCGGCCTGGATCGTCGCCCTGCCGCACTACTTCACCCGCGGCGCGTTGCTCGCCCTGTTCTGCGCCTCGATCCTCAAGCTCTCCGCGCAGAGCTATTCCCCCTTCCTCTATTTTCAGTTCTGAGGAGATACGGACATGACTCTGCACCGCAAACTCTACGTCGCTTCGTTCCTCGCCCTCCTCGGCGGACTCGGCCTGGGCGCCGCCCGCGGCCTGCCCGACTACGCCATGCCGGCGGACATCGGCGTGCTCGACGGCGGCCTGGCGCAGTCCTTCGAGAGCCACTTCAACGAGCGCTTCCCGGTCAAGCAGCTGGGCATCAACCTCTGGGCCGCCCTCGGCTACCGGCTGTTCCGCGAGGGCCGGCCGGGCGTGCTGGTCGGCAGCCGGGAATGGCTCTACAGCGACGAGGAGATCAAGCCGGTGGTCGGCGGGCAGCGGCACATGCAGGAGAACCTCGAACTGATCCGCGGCGTGCGGGAAACCCTGGCGCACCAGGGCGTGCAGCTGGTGATGGCGGTCGTTCCGGCCAAGGCGCGCCTGTATCCCGAATACCTGGGCGAGCACCGCCCGGCAGGCCTGCATGCCGAACTCTACCGGGAGTTCCACGCCGCCCTGCGCGCGGCGGACATCGTCGCGCCCGACCTGCTCGACCCGCTACGCCAGGGCAAGGGCCGCTCGCTGGTGTTCCTGCGCACCGACACCCACTGGACGCCGCGCGGAGCGCAGATCGTCGCCCACCAGCTGGCCACCGAGGTGAGCCGCCGCGACCTGCTGGAGGAAACCCGGCGCTTCGTCACCGAGACCGGGGAGGCCAAACCCCACAAGGGCGACCTGACCAATTTCCTCCCGCTCGCCCCGCTCTTCGAGGAGCTGCTGCCGCAACCGGACCTGCTGGTCCAGCACAGCACCCGCCCGGCGGAGGAAGGCGCAGCCGCCGCGGATGCCCTGTTCGCCGACAGCCAGGTGCCGGTGGCCCTGGTCGGCACCAGCTACAGCGCCGATGAGCGCTGGAACTTCGCTGGCGCGCTGCACCAGGCGCTCGGCAGCGACCTGCTGAACTTCGCCGAGGACGGCCACGGGCCGATCCTGCCGATGCTCAAGTTCCTGCAGAGCGAGGAGTTCAAGAACGCCCCGCCGCAGGTGGTGATCTGGGAATTCCCCGAACGCTACCTGCCGATGGCCAACGACCTGAAGGAATTCGACGCCGGCTGGATCGCCCAGCTCAGGGCCGCCGGCGGCCAGGATCAGCTGGCCGACAACCAGCGCCGTCAGGTTCGCCCCTGAGGAAAACCGCAATGGAGATGCACATGACCCGCTTGCACAAGCCGCACTGGATCGCCGGGATCTGCGCCCTGCTGCTCGGCCTGCCGAGCCTGCCGGCCCAGGCCGACGACGACTCGCCGTATCCCCCGGTCGCGCCCCGGGGCTCGGCCCAGATCCGCCTGTACAACGCCAGCGGCCAGGAAACCGGTGCCACGGTGGGTTCCGTCTCGCTGAGCGAGGTCGCGCCCTTCGCCAGCGGCGATTACGAGCATCTCCAGCCGGGTCGCTACGGCGTGCGGGTCGGCAGCCAGACGCTGCCGGTCGTGCTGGAAGCGGACCGCCAGTACACCCTGGTGAACCAGTCCGGTACCGCGCAGCTGGTCGAGGAGCCGCCCTTCAGGAGCCGGCAGAAGGCCCTGCTGCGGCTGCAGAACCTTTCGGACAGGCCGTTGGCCCTCAAGACCGCCGACGGCAGGACCGAAGTCGTGAGCAGTGTCGCGCCCCACGGGAGAGGGGAGCGCGAGATCAATCCGGTGAAGGTCGGCCTGGCATTGTTCGACGGCGAGCGGAAGGTCGCCGATCTCAAGCCGGTCGTACTGGATCGTGGGGAAACCCTTTGCCTGTACGTGACAGGCAGCCCGAGCAGTCTCACTCCGGTGTGGGTCCGGCGTCCCGCCCGCGAGTGAAGCCAAGCATTCCTAAAACAAGCCAGCGCAAAGAAGCATGCAGGGATAAGCGATTGGAAAAGCAAGACCCATTCATTAAGGAGAGCAAGCAAATGATTCCAGTGATCTTGTCGGGCGGCAGTGGCTCGCGTCTTTGGCCCCTATCGCGCAAGCAGTTTCCCAAGCAGTTCCTCGCCCTCACCGGCGAGCGGACCATGTTCCAGGAAACCCTGCAGCGCCTGGTGTTCGAAGGCATGCAGAACCCGGTAGTGGTGTGCAACCAGGATCATCGCTTCATCGTCAAGGAGCAGCTCGAAGCGCTCGGCCTGGCGACCCAGGCGCTGCTGCTCGAGCCCTTCGGCCGCAACACCGCGCCGGCCATCGCCCTGGCGGCCATGAAGCTGATCGCCGAGGGCCGCGACGAGCTGCTGCTGGTGCTGCCGGCCGACCATGTGCTGGCCGATCACGAGGCCTTCCGTCGCTCGCTCGAGCTGGCCCGCAAAGCCGCGGAAGGCGGCGAGCTGGTACTGTTCGGCATCCCGGCCGACCGCCCGGAAACCGGCTACGGCTACATCAAGTGCGACCTGGCCGCCAGCGGCCTGCCGGGTGGCGTCAACCGCGTCCTGCAGTTCGTCGAGAAGCCCGATGCGGAGCGCGCCAAGCGCTTCGTCGAATCCGGCGACTACTTCTGGAACAGCGGCATGTTCATGTTCCGCGCCAGCCGCTTCCTCGAGGAGCTGCAGGCGCACGACCCGGACATCTACGACAACTGCCTGCTGACCCTGGAGCGCAGCCAGGGCGGTACCGAGGAGATGAAGATCGATCCGGCCTCCTTCGCCTGCTGCCCGGACAACTCCGTGGACTATGCGGTGATGGAGAAGACCCGCCACGCCTGCGTGGTGCCGCTCTCGGCGGGCTGGAGCGACGTCGGCTGCTGGGCCTCGATCTGGGAAGTGCACGACAAGGACGAGCGCGGCAACGTGGTCAAGGGCGACGTGCTCCTGCACGACAGCCACAACTGCCTGGTGCACGGCAACGGCAAGCTGGTCGCCGTGCTCGGTCTGGAGGACGTGGTGGTGGTGGAAACCAAGGACGCCACCATGGTCGCCCACCGGGACCGGGTCCAGGACGTCAAGAAGCTGGTCAAGTCCCTCGACGACCAGGCCCGTCCGGAAACCCAGAACCACTGCCAGGTCTATCGCCCCTGGGGCTCCTACGACTCGGTGGACATGGGCGGCCGCTTCCAGGTCAAGCGCATCACCGTGAAGCCGGGCGCCAGCCTCTCGCTGCAGATGCACCACCACCGTGCCGAGCACTGGATCGTGGTGTCCGGTACCGCCCAGGTGACCTGCAACGAGAAGACCTTCCTGCTCACCGAGAACCAGTCGACCTACATCCCGGTCGGCGCCGTGCATCGCCTGGCCAACCCCGGGAAGATCGCCCTGGAGCTGATCGAGGTGCAGTCCGGCAGCTACCTCGGCGAAGACGACATCGAGCGTCTGGAAGACGTCTACGGTCGCACCGCTGAAGCCTCGCGGATCGTCGGTTGATCCCGCGCCTATCGGATCGCCCCGCGGGGCGGTCCGACGGCGTTTTCCCCCGCCTCTTCGGGCGACGGCTTTGGGTTAGGATGGATCACCGCCCTGCCCGAGACCGTTCATGCTATTCGGCGCCCTGCTCGTCCTGACCTGGCTGGTCCTGCTCCTGCGCTATCCGGAAAAGGCCCTGCGGGTCTCCTTCGCCGCCGTCTGCGGCCTGGCCCTGGTCGTCGCTGCCGTGCTCTGGCAGGAGCAGCGCACCGAACACGCCCTCGCCCGTCTGGAGCTGCGCCTCGACTACGCACCGCAGCGCTGCCCGCCCGACCGGCCGCTGGCGGCGAACCTGGCGAACGACAGCGGGCGCCCCCTGCTGGAACTGCACTGGCGGATCGCCGCCTCCCCCCGTGACGACGACCTCGACCTGGTGGAGGAGCGCTACGACGCCCCGCGCTACCACGGCCCCGGCGCCCTGCAGCCCGGTAGCCGCTGGAGCGACTGCCTGCCGCTGCCGGCGCTGCGTCCCGGCTACCGACCGGAAACCCTCGACTTCCGCCCCGTGCGGCTGCAGGGCCGCTTCGCCGACTGAGCCGGCCCGCGGCCCTGGCGGGACGACGATCCGCCCGGCGTCGTTTCGCCGCGGCAGCTGCCCTGCACGTTCGGCTGTGAGACAATCGGCTGTTCAGCAGTCTGCAGCCGGTACCCGCACAGCATGTCCCATCCCCATTTCCACCGCCCACTGCCGAGTCCCTGATGCAGCCGGACATCTCTCAGCTGCGCCAGGAGGACTGGCAGGAAGAGTTCGACCTCGGCACCCTTGAGCGCGGCCGGAGCTATGCGGCCCAGGGCCGCAGCACGCTGCTCAAGCTGAGCCCCGAGCTGCTCGAAGCCACTTGCCGGGGCTCGACCACACAGAGCTACCGCCAGCGGATACGCCTGCTGCGCCATGCCGGTGGCTGGCAGGTGGCCGGCACCTGCAGCTGTCCGGTGGGCTACAACTGCAAGCACGTGGTGGCGGCCCTGGTCGCCCTGGAAAACCAGCCGGCTCCGCCGCCCGAGCAGGAATCCCCCCTGCCCGAGCGTCTGCTCGACGACGTCCGCCCGATCCCCCTGCTGATCCTCGGCAGTCATGTGCGCATGCACTACGACGCGCGCAAGGGCCGCATGGTCGAGCAGCTCCAGCACCGCGCGGCGCTGGCCTTCTTCTATGGCGAACAGCGCACCTCGGGCAAGGCGGCGAAGGACCTGCTGGTGCGCCGCGCGGACGAGGTGCTGCGCATCCGCCGCGACGCGGAGGCCGAGACGGGCTTCCGCCAGACCCTGGCCGGCCTGGGCTTCCAGGTCGCCCTGCGGCAGAGCGAGGCCCTGCCGGAATCGACCGGCGAACTGTTCGAGCTGCCCGACGACGCCGCCTGGTTGCACCTGGTCCGCCAGGAGCTGCCGAAGCTGCGCGAACGGGGCTGGCGCATCGAGATGCGCCCGGACTTCCACTTCAATCTGCTGGATATCGACGACTGGTACCTGCAGCTAGAGCAGCGTCCCGAGCAGGACTGGTTCGACCTGGAAATGGGCATCGAGGTCGAGGGCCAGCGCATCAGCCTGCTGCCGATCCTGCTCTACGCCATCCGCAACACGCCCTGGCTGCTGACCCCGGAGGCCCTGGCCAAGCGGCGCGACGACGAAATGCTGCTGGTTCCGGTGCCGCGCGCCGGCGGCGCGCGGCGCATCGCCCTGCCCTTCGGCCGGCTCAAGCCGCTGCTGAACCACCTCGGCGAACTGTTCCTCCGCGAGCCGGGCGACGACAGCGAACACCTGCGTCTGGCCCGCCCCGACGCGGCGCGTCTGGCCGCGCTGGAGGAAAGCCTGCCGCTGCACTGGCAGGGCGGCGAGGCGCTGCGCAGCTTCGCCCAGCGCCTGCGCGACCTGCCGCAGCGCGAGGTGCTGCCGCCGGCCGGGCTGCGCGCCGAGCTGCGCTCCTACCAGCGCCAGGGCCTGACCTGGATGCAGACGCTGCGCGAACTGGGGGTGGGCGGCGTGCTCGCCGACGACATGGGCCTGGGCAAGACCCTGCAGACCCTGGCGCACATCCTCCTGGAGAAGCAGGCCGGGCGCCTGACCGCGCCGGCGCTGGTGGTGATGCCCACCAGCCTGATCCCCAACTGGCAGGACGAGGCCGCCCGCTTCGCCCCGCAGCTGCGCGTGCTGGCCCTGCACGGTCCCAAGCGCGGCGCGCTGTTCGAGGAGATCGCCGGCGCCGACGTGCTGCTGACCAGCTACGCCCTGCTCTCGCGGGATCTCAAGGCGCTGGCCCGGCAGCCCTACCACCTGCTCATCCTCGACGAGGCCCAGCACATCAAGAACCCGCGCAGCAAGGCGGCCCAGGCCGCCGGCGAACTCTCCGCGCGGCACCGCCTGTGCCTGACCGGCACGCCCCTGGAGAACCACCTGGGAGAACTCTGGTCGCTGTTCAACCTGCTGATGCCCGGCTGGCTGGGCAGCGAGCAGCGCTTCAAGCGCGACTACCGCACGCCCATCGAGAAACACGGCGACGCCGTGCGCCTGGCCCATCTCAAGGCACGGGTCAAACCCTTCCTGCTGCGCCGGACCAAGGAGCAGGTGGCCACCGAACTGCCGCCGAAGACCGAGATCACCCAGTTGCTGGAGCTCACCCAGGCCCAGCGCGACCGCTACGAGACCCTGCGCCTGGCGATGGACAGCAAGGTCCGCGCGGAAATCCAGCGCCAGGGCCTGGCCCGCAGCCAACTGGTGATCCTCGAGGCCCTGCTGCGCCTGCGCCAGGTCTGCTGCGACCTGCGCCTGCTGGACGGCGAGGCGGCGGCGACCTACCGACCGGCGGACTCCGGCAAGCTGACCGCGCTGATGGAGATGCTCGAGGAACTCTTCGCCGAGGGCCGCCGGGTGCTGCTGTTCTCCCAGTTCACCGGCATGCTCGAACTGATCGAGAGAGAACTCGAGGCGCGCCGGATTCCCTACGCCCTGCTCACCGGCAGCACCCGCGACCGGCGCACGCCGGTGGAGGAGTTCCAGTCGGGCAAGCTGCCGATCTTCCTGATCAGCCTGAAGGCCGGCGGCGCCGGTCTGAACCTGACCGCCGCCGACACCGTGATCCACTTCGATCCCTGGTGGAACCCGGCGGCCGAGGCCCAGGCCAGCGACCGCGCCTACCGCATCGGCCAGGACAAGCCGGTGTTCGTCTACCGGCTGATCGCCCGCGGCAGCGTCGAGGAGAAGATCCAGCAACTGCAGAAGGCCAAGGCCAGCCTCGCCCGCGACGTGCTGGAAGGCGCCGCCCAGGGCGAGTCGCGGATGAGCGAGGAAGACCTCGCCGCGCTGTTCGCTCCGCTGGACTGAGCGGCTGCCGGCGCTACTCGCCCTCGATCCGGTGCTTGTCCTCCGAGACCAGGATGCGCCGGCGCGGCGTCGGATTGTCCGTCTGCCCCGAAGGGAAGCGCGCCGAGGCGTAGCGGACCACCAGGATCGACACCGCCAGCAGCAGGATCGCCGCCGACACCAGGACCACGCCCCAGGTCGGCGAGTGGTGATGGGAGATGTCCGAGATCATCAGCCGGGTCAGCGCGGTGATCGCCACGTAGATCAGGAAGCGCACCGGCATGTGGTTGGTCTTGAAGTAGATCCCGACCATCGCGCCCAGTTCGAGATAGATGAACAGGAGGAGAATGTCGTCGACCGTGACGGTGCTCTTTTCGATCATGCCGAAAAAGGCATGGACCGCCGCCCAGGCCGTGGCCCCGCCGATGGCGAAGAGCGCCAGGTAATGAAAAGTCTCCACCAGCAGGTTGCCCAGCGAATCCGCGACTTCATGGATGCAATGGTGCAGCTTGTCGGCCCAGTTATTGCTCACGATACAACTCCTCAATGCGTATGTACTGCGTATCGATCCCGGATCGGTCATCGCCCCGCAACGGTTATGCAGGATAGAGGCCATTCACCGGAATCGATATAGCCGCTGCGCATTACCCGGAGACCGGGCGTTCGGCGCAGGGCAGGCGGGGTTTTCGCCTTGTTGGCTTGGCATCATTCGCCAGGCCGGCATGGGCGAAACGGTACAAAGATGCCAACTCACCGCCTGTCTGTCACTGCGACCGACTGGCAGACGGGCAGCCGATCGGGCGAACTTGCCGTCGGGCTTCCGGTCCATCTTGGTAACAGACAGGCTCAGGACGCGAACGATGAACAGCCCCTTTCAGAGCATCACCGACGTCTTCAAGGCGGAATATCACGTGAATTTCAGCGTGGAGCGACCCGACGGCAGCGTCGTGCTGACGCTTTCCAACGACAAGGGGGTCGCGGTCAAGCGCTTCATCAGCGCCGAACAGTGGCGCGACCCGGAAAAACTGCAGCGCTTCATCATGAGCGTGAAGCTCGGCCTGGCCATCGAGAAGGGCGAGGTCACCCCGGACCTGCTCGCCAACATGTCCAACCCCGTGCAGGTCCTCAACGGCTAACCGGGCTGCTCCAGGGCCTCCACCAGGGCCCTGAGAAACCGCGCCGCCTCGCCCCCGGTCACCGCCCGGTGGTCGAAGGTCAGCGAGAGCGGCAGCACCGGATGCACCACCACCTCCCCCTTCACTGCCACCGGCTCCTCTCGGAGGCGGCCGGCGGCGACGATCGCCACCTGCGGCGGCACCACGATCGGGTTGGCGTAGCGGCCGAACAGGGTGCCGAAGTTGGACAGGGTGAGCGTCGCCCCCATCATCTCCCGCGGAGGAATGGAACGCGCCTGGACGTCCGCGCGCAGCCGCGCCATGCCCTCGCGCAGGCCGTCCGCGCTGCGCGCCGCGACGTTGCGCAGCACCGGCACGAACAGCCCGTCCTGGGTGTCCACGGCGATGCCCAGATCGAGCTGGTCGTGGCGCTTGATAGTCAGATTCCGACCGTCGAACCAGGCATTCAGCTGCGGCTCGACGGCACAGGCGGCGGCGATCGCCATGGCCAGGCGCACCAGCGGGTCGCGGGCCGCGGCCCAGCGGTGCAGATCGGCGTCGGCGAACAGGGTGACCGGCACCACCTCGGCATGGGCGCGCGCCATGTTGGCCGCCATGCTGCGCCGCACGCCGTACAGGCGCTGCCCGCCGATGCGCTCGCGGGCTTCCTGGGCTGCCTTCTCCACGTCGGCCCGGGTGATCAGACCGTCCGGCCCGCTGCCGTCGACGGCGTCCAGCTCGACGCCCAGCCGGCGGGCCAGCTGGCGTACCGCCGGGGCCGCCCGAGGCGCCCGGTGCTCGCGGGTGGAGGGCGCGGCGCCGACGAAGAAGCGGTCCGCCTGTCCTTCCCCGCCGCCCTCCAGACGCCCGACCACGGTGCCGGCGTCGCCTTCGCCCTCGTAACCCAGCAGGGGGTCGCCGACGTGCAGCAAATCGCCCTTGCCGCCGAAGCACTGGGCGATGATCCCGTCATGGGGAGCGGGAATGTCCACCAGCGCCTTGGCGGTCTCCACCGAGACCAGCAACTGGTCGGTCTGCACCGCGTCCCCCGGCTTGACGTGCCATTCGACGATCTCGGCCTCCTGCAACCCCTCGCCCAGATCGGGCAGCTTGAAGTATTTCATGGCGTTTCTCCTTGTTGTCCTGCCCCCGCGAGGCGCGCTCAGGCGTACTCCAGCACCGTCTCGCAGGCCGCCAGGATGTCGGCGACGCCCGGCATGTAGTAGCTCTCCAGGCGGTACAAGGGCGGTGGGATGTCCGGGGCCGTGACCCGCTGGATCGGCGCCTGCAGGTCGAGCAGGGCGCGCTCGTAGAGGCTGGCGGCGATCTCCGCGCCGACCGCGCAGCTCTTCGGCGCCTCGTGGACGATCACGCAGCGGCCGGTCTTGCGTACCGAGGCCTCCAGCGTGTCCAGGTCGAGGGGCTTGAGACAGGCCACGTCGATCACCTCGGCCTCGACGCCGCGCTCGGCCAGGGCGCCGGCCGCCTGCAGGGTCTCGACCAGGCTGGCGCCCCAGCTGACCAGGGTGACGTCGCCGCCCTCGCGCAGGGTGAAGCAGCTGTCCAGCGGCAGCCGCCGGCCGTCGTCGGCCAGGGGCTGCGGGTTCATCCGGTACAGCCGGGTGGGTTCGAGGAAGACCACCGGGTCGGGATCGTCGATGGCCGCCAGCAGCAGGCCGTAGGCCCGCGCCGGCGAGGACGGCACCAGCACCCGCAGCCCGGGGATGTGGGCGAACAGCGCCTCGGTGCTTTCGCTGTGGTGTTCCGGCGCGCGGATGCCGGCGCCCATCGGCGCGCGCAGCACCAGTGGGCAGGCCAGCCGGCCGCGGGTGCGGTTGCGCAGGCGGCTGGCATGGGACACCAGCTGCTCCATGGCGGCGTAGATGAAGCCCATGAACTGGATCTCCAGCACCGGCTTCAGGCCCTGGGCCGCCATGCCCACCGCCAGGCCGGCGATCATGGTCTCGGCCAGGGGCGTGTCGATCACCCGCTTGAAGCCGAAGGCGCCGCGCAAACCGAGGGTGGCGCGGAACACTCCGCCGTTGACCCCGACGTCCTCGCCGAACACCACCACCCGCTCGTCCTCGCGCATCGCCCGGTGCAGGGCCAGGTTGACCGCTTCCACCAGGCTGTATTTGCCGTCACTCATCGCTTTCCCCTCCCCGGGCGCGGGCCGCCCGTTCCGCGACCATCTCGCGCTGCTCGGTCAGCGCCGCCGGCCAGCGGGCGTAGAGATGCTCGAAGACCGACTCGACCGGCTGCTGGCCGGCCGCCTCGAAGACCGTCACCGCCCGCTGCACCTGCGCCTGGCAGTCGGCGATCAGCGCCTGCTCGCGGCTCTCGTCCCACACGCCCCGGGCCGCCAGGAAGGACTGCAGGCGCTTGACCGGCTCCTCCTGCCAGGCCTGGCGGACTTCCTCGTCCGGGCGGTAGCGGGTGGCGTCGTCGGCGGTGGTGTGGTCGCCCAGGCGATAGCTCAGGCACTCTACCAGCGCCGGGCCCTTGCCCTGGCGGGCGCGTTCGAGGGCGCTGCCGACGCGGTCGTAGACGGCGATGATGTCGTTGCCGTCCACCTGCTCGCCCGGCAAGCCGGCGCCGACCGCCTTCTGCGCCAGAGTCGGGGCGCCGCACTGGATGCGCCGCGGCACCGAGATCGCCCACTGGTTGTTGTTGACCACGAAGACCACCGGCAGCTGCCAGGCGCCGGCGACGTTGAGCGCTTCGAGGAAGTCGCCCTTGCTGGTGGCGCCGTCGCCGCAGGTGGTGACGGCGACACGGCGCTCGCCGCGGATCTTGAACGCCGTGGCCACGCCGCAGGCATGCAGCGACTGGGTGGCGATCGGCACGCAGATCGGGAAGTCCTCGCGCACCGCCGGATCGGCGTAGTCGCTGCCGCGCTCGTCGCCGCCCCAGTAGAGCAGGATCTCCTCCATCTTCACCCCGCGCATCAGCTGCACGGCGGTGTCCCGGTAGTAGGGCACCAGCACGTCCTCCGGACGCATCAGGCTGCCGACGGCGACGCCGATGGCTTCCTGGCCGAGGGTCGGCGCGTAGGTGCCGATCCGCCCGGTGCGCTGCAGGGCCACCGCCTTGCGGTCGAACAGGCGGGTCAGCACCATCTGCCGGTAGAGCCGGGTGAGCAGGTCGAAGTCATCGGCCCAGGCCGGCAGAGCGCCCAGCGGACGGCCGTCGGGCGCGAGATAGCGTGTGCAGGGAAGCTCGGTGGTCATGCGCAACTCCTCCGCGCCTTGTGGGCGCATCAGCCCGCCGCTTGTGGCCGCGGGGTCGTGATGGGAGATGGTTTGGGGAAAGACGCGCTCTCTCACCTCAACTCTAGCCGTACAACAGCCGCTCCGCCTGCTCGTCGGCGACCCGCGCCGGCGAGCGCCGCTCGGCCGCGGCCTGCTCGTAGATGTCGTCCAGGCGCTCGCCGATCCGCCCCAGGTGGGCGTTGATCGCCGCCAGACTTTCGCCGCGGTGGTGCAGCGCGACGAAGATCAGCCCGCCGGCGTTGATCACGTAGTCCGGCGCATAGAGGATGCCCCGCGCCTGCAGCAGGTCGGCGACATCCGCCGTGGCCAGCTGGTTGTTCGCCGCGCCGGCCACCGCGGCGCAGCGCAGGCCGGCGACGCTCTCGCCGCTGAGCACGCCGCCGAGACCGCAGGGCACGAGGATGTCGCAGGGCACGGAGAGCAGCGCCTCGCAGGCCACCGGCCGCGCGCCCAGCCGCTCCACCGCCTGCTGCACGCGGCCGTAGTCCAGATCGCTGACCAAGAGTTCGGCGCCGCCGGCGGCGAGCCGTTCGGCCAGGGCGAAACCGACATGGCCGAGGCCCTGGATGGCGATGCGCAGGCCGGCCAGGCCATCGCCGCCGAGGCGCGCCCTGGCCGTGGCGCGGATGCCGAGGAGCACGCCCCGGGCGGTGTACGGCGAGGGGTCGCCCTCGTCGGTAGTGCTGGTGACGAAGCGGGTGTGGCGGGCGATGCAGTCCATGTCCAGGCTCGAGGTGCCGCTGTCGACGGCGGTGATGTAGAGCCCGTCGAGGGACTCGACGAAACGGCCGAAGGCCTCGAACAGGGCGCCCCGGTCGCCGACGTGGGGCGGGCGGATGATCACCGCCTTGCCGCCGCCGAGAGCGAGTCCGGCCAGCGCCGCCTTGTAGCTCATGCCCTGGGCGAGGCGGATGGCGTCGCGAATGGCGCTGGTGCTGTCCGGATAGGGGAGATAGCGGCAGCCCCCGAGTGCGGGACCGAGACGGGTGCTGTGGATGGCGATGACAACCTTGAGACCGGTGGCCGGATCCTGTGCCAGATGCAGCGCCTCGAGCCGGGCGGCCTCCATCAGGGCGAACATGACGATGACTCCTCGCTACTACCGTTGAGTATAGGCGGCCTCTGGACGGATCTCGCCGAGACGGCTAAATACAAGGGATTCACGGAGCGATGAGTGCCATGACCCCGCGCCAAGCCTGCCTCCTCTGCCTGGAACGCGAGCCGCCGGCCTTTTTCGAGGCGGCCCTGTGGATAGCCGCCGAACACGATGCGTCGCTGCGGCCCGAACGGGTGCTGCACGAATTCGGCGGTCTGCTGCGCGACGTCGCCGCCGGCCTGCCGGTCCTGCCGCCGCGGGAGCTGGCCCAGCCGCTGCTGCGCCAGCTGCAGATCCTGGGCTTCCAGGAGGAGCCCGCCCTGCTCCAGTACGTGCAGGCAGTGCTGCTGCACAAGGTCCTGCAGCAGCGCCGCGGCCAGGGGCTGGCGCTGGTGCTGATCGTCCTCGAACTGGCCCGGCGGCTGGAGATCCCCCTGGTCTGCATCGCCTTTCCCGGCCGCTTCCTGCTGCGCGTGGCCAATTCCGACCATCTGCTCGACCTCAGCGGGCGCCGCCTGCATACCCGCGACTGCCGGGACATGCTGGTCCGCCAGTTCGGCCCGCAGGCCCAGCTCAACGCCGGCCATCTGCAGCCCTGCCCCCCGCGCCGCCTGCTGCTGCTCCTGTCGCGCCAGCTGCGCCAGCTGCATCAGCAGGAGGAGAACCACCTGGCCGCCCTGAAGGATGCCGAACGGGCGCTGCTTATAGGCCCGCCCGGGGTCGACGACCATCTGGCCCGCGCCGACCTCTACCGCCTGCTCGACTGCCCGCAGGGCGAGCGCTTCGACCTGCAGCGCGCCCTGCTGCTCAGCGAGGACCCGGTGCAACGCCTGCAGCTGAGCCAGCGGCTGCACCGGCTCGGCGCGATGCCGGCTCTGCATTGAACCGACCGCGAGCCCGGCGGCGCTCCCCATCCCGGATCCGCCGGCGCGCCGCACAGCCGGTCGCGGAAGGCGCCTAGACAAAAGTTTTAGATTCGACCGCCCGCTTTACAGTCTTTTCACTCAATAAAGGAGGATAATTCCCCCCATTTACTGCCTCTGGAGTAAACAGTCTTTGGACACACTGCAAGCGATGCGTGCTTTCGTGCGTGTCATCGACAGCGGTAGCTTCACCGCTGCGGCACAGTCCCTGAATCTCTCCAACGCCCAGGTATCGCGGCTGGTCTCCGACCTGGAAACCAGCCTGCGGGCACGGCTGCTGCACCGCACCACCCGGCGCCTGGCGCTGACCGAAGCCGGCGAGCGCTACCTGCAGCGCTGCCGGCTGATCCTGGCCGAGGTGCACGAGGCCGCCGTCGAGGCCAGCGGCGCGCACCTGACGCCCCGCGGCCGTCTGCGCGTGCATTCGGTCACCAGCCTCGGCACCCTGCAGCTGGCTCCCCTGGTCGGCCGCTACTCCGAACGCTATCCCGAGGTGACCCTGGAGCTGACCCTGTCGCAGCGCGTGCCGGACCTGATCGAGGAAGGCCACGACGTGGTCATCACCGCCTGCCGCGACCTGCCCGATTCGGAGCTGGTGGCCCAGCGGCTGGCCGAGCTGTACAACGTGGTCTGTGCCGCGCCCGCCTATCTCGAGCGGTACGGCACGCCGCAGCGTCCGGAGGATCTCCAGGCGCACCGCTGCCTGCGCCTGATCGATCCGCTCTTCTCCGACCGCTGGGTGTTCCAGGACGGCGACGAGGAGTTGATCGTCCGCCCCGGCGACACCTTCCAGGTCAACGTCGCCGAAGCCATGGCCCATGCCGCCGAGTCGGGCATGGGCATCTGCCTGCTGCCCAGCTTCGTCGCCGCCCGGGCCATGAGCCGCGGCGGCCTGAAGCGCCTGCTGCCGTCCTACCAGATCCACCAGCGCAGCATCTTCGCGCTCTATCCCTCGCGCAGCTTCCTCGACGCTAAGACCAAGACCTGGATCGAATTCCTCAAGGAGGAGTTGCCCAAGGTGGCGGAGCAGGACCAGCGCATCCTCGACGACCCGGCCTACTGGGCCTGAGCCGTGCCGGCATTATTCTCTATTCGTCAATGATGCTTCCTCAAAACTAGGATTTTTCCCTTGTATTCCAGCTTCTTATACTGACCCCGAATTCCGAGCTCGTTGATGATCCGAACGGAATTTCCCCATGAACGAAATTAGCTCCTTCGTTCTTTGTATCGACCGTTGCCACCTTACTTGGCAACGGTTTTTTTTTGCCCGCGCGCCGGCCAGCGTGCACAGACGGGCCGATCGGACGCCCTTTTCCCGCCCGGAAACGAGGAATCGGCGGACCGCAGCGCGAACCTTTGTCAACGGAAAAAATGTCGCAGCAGATAACCGGACTTGGTTGTACAAAGCCAGGCGCTGCTATAAGTTGCAATTCGGTTCAGTCGACGCAGCGCCCTCTACTGGTCAGGTACCCGGGCGCTGCGTCGCTGGGCCGCCTGCCCATTCGCACGAGTCCCTCCATGAGCGCGTCCCCGGCTCCCATCCTGATTTCCGGCGCCAGCCAGCGCATCGGACTGCACTGTGCCGAGCGCCTGCTCGACGACGGCGAGCGGCTGATCGTCAGCTACCGCCGGGAGAGACCGGGCCTGGCCGGCCTGCGCGAGCGCGGCGCCCTGACCCTGCAGGCCGACTTCAGCGACGAAGCCGGCATCCTCCGCTTCATCGCCCAGGTCGGGGAGCATACCGACCGCCTGCGCGCCATCGTCCACAACGCCTCGGACTGGCTGAGCGAGGCGCCGGGCGAGGAAGCCCTGGCCTTCCAGCGGCTGTTCAACGTGCACATGCTGGCGCCCTACCTGATCAACCTGCACTGCGCGGAACTGCTCGAACGCTCCACGCCGGCCGACATCGTCCACATCAGCGACGACGTCACCCGCAAGGGCAGCGCCCGGCACATCGCCTATAGCGCCAGCAAGGCCGGCCTGGACAACCTCACCCTGTCCTTCGCCGCGCGCCTGGCGCCGCGCATCAAGGTCAACGGCATCGCCCCGGCGCTGATCCTGTTCAACGAGGGCGACGACGAGGCCTATCGGGAAAAGGCCCTGGCCAAGTCCGCGCTGGGCATCGAGCCCGGCCCCGAGGTGATCTACCGGAGCCTGCGCTATCTGTTGGACAATCCCTACGTCACCGGGACCACGCTGACGGTCAACGGCGGACGCCATCTCAAGTAAGATGCCCTCCCCCCTTCCGCAACAGTTCGAACGGAGCAACGAGTTATGCCGCGACTGGAATCTGGCATGGCGCGGATCCGGGTCAAGGACCTGCGACTGCGCACCTACATCGGGATCAAGGAAGACGAGATCCTCAACAAGCAGGACATACTGATCAACCTAACGATCATCTACCCGGCGGTGGAAGCCGTGCGGGACAACGTGATCGACCAGGCGCTGAATTACCGCACCATCACCAAGGCGATCATCCAGCACGTCGAGGAGAACCGTTTCGCCCTGCTCGAGCGGCTGACCCAGGAGATCCTCGACCTGGTGATGACCCACAAGGCGGTGCGCTACGCCGAGGTGGAGGTGGACAAGCCCCACGCGCTGCGCTTCGCCGAGTCGGTGTCCATCACCCTGGCCGCGCACCGCGACTGACCGTCTTCCCCGCCGCCCGCGGCCTGGTGACGGCCGCGGGCCGCGGGTATGATCGCGCCGGCAGCCGCCGCCCCACCGGGCCGCGGCCTGCTCTAGCGTAAACCGCTCAGCCAGCCGAGATACGAACATGACCGAAGAACAACGCGTCGAACTCGAGGCCGCCGCATTCCGCCGCCTGGTCCAGCATCTGCGCAGCCGACCGGACGTGCAGAATATCGACCTGATGAACCTCGCCGGCTTCTGCCGCAATTGTCTGTCCAAATGGCTCAAGGCCGCCGCCGACGACCTCGGCGTGGAGATGACGCCGGAGCAGGCGCGCGAGGAGATCTACGGCATGCCGTACGACGAGTGGAAAAGCAAATACCAGAAAGAGGCCAGCCCCGAGCAGAAGGCCGCCTTCGAGAAGAGCAGCAAGCAATGACCGAATCGAACGATCTGAAGGACTTCCGCGCCCGCCTGCGCCGCGAGGAGCACACCTTCGCCGAAACCCTGGCGTTCATCGCCGCGCACTACGACTACCAGCCCAGCGCCTTCCGTAACGGCGAGGTGGAAAACGCCGCCGGACAGAACGAGGGCTCCTGCAAGACCCTCGGCCTGGCCACGCTCGAAGGCTTCAGCGTCGAGGAAGCCCTGCTGGCCTTCGGCGAGCATTACCGCGCCGTGCTGGCCCACCCGGACGGCACCGATCACGGCAACATCCGCGCGCTGATGGCCAGCGGCCTGGCCGGCGTGCGCTTCGAGCGCCAGCCGCTGACCCGCAAGGCCTGACGCCACCGGCCGGCGCCGCCCCGTGCGGACGCGGCGCCGTCAAGGCCAGTTGAGCAGGGGCATCACCGTGGCGGTGCTCGCCGGCCAATTCCCCTGCCGCCCTGCAGCGGTCGTTATCCGCTTCGGCGAGCTCGCCGACTCCCCATCGGAGGGTCTCCCGGCGCTTTCTCCGCTGCGGCAAAGCCGGTAAGGTCGGGGCCGATTCACTTCGGAGAACCCCATGCCCCTGCCTGTTCTATCCGGCCCCCAGTACCTGCGCGAAGGCCTCAAGCTGGTCCTCAGCCCCGGTCTGCGGCGGTTCGTGCTCATGCCCCTGGCCGTCAACCTGGTCCTGTTCGTCGCCCTGGTCACTCTGGCCATGCACCAGTTCGGCGTCTGGGTCGACGCCCTGATGCCCAGCCTGCCGGACTGGCTGAGCTTTCTCGAGTACCTGCTCTGGCCCCTGTTCGTAACGCTGGTGGTGCTGATCGTGTTCTTCACCTTCACCCTGCTGGGCACCTCCCTGGCGGCGCCGCTCAACGGTCTGCTGGCGGAGAAGGTGGAGGTGGTGCTGCGCGGCGAGGATCACTTCCCGCCCTTCCGCTGGGGCGAACTGTTCGCCCTGGCGCCGCGCACCTTCGGCCGCGAGCTGCGCAAGCTGACCTATTTCCTGCCCCGCTCCCTGGGGCTGCTGATCCTCTCCTTCATCCCGGGCCCCAACCTGATCGCACCCTTCCTCTGGGTCCTGTTCGGCGTGTGGATGATGGCCGTGCAGTACATCGACTACCCGGCGGACAACAACAAGGTCGGCTGGGACGAGATGCTCGCCTGGCTACGCGGACGGCGCTGGCACAGCCTGAGCTTCGGCGGCATCACCTACGCGGCGCTGCTGATCCCCGGACTGAACCTGCTGATCATGCCGGCGGCAGTGGCCGGCGCCACCCTGCTCTGGGTGCGCGAAGGCGGGATACAGCAGGCTCAGGCTTGAACCGGGCGTGACCGCCCCCCAGAATGCCGACATCCCCACGGACGGGGAGTCATGGATATGGCGGACGACTCGGCAACCAGGAGGGTACAGGGATGTATCGACTCATCGGCGATCTGCCGCCCGCCGGCGGACGGGCGCGGCCAGCGGCTCATTCATCGGAAGGTCACGGCGGGGTCACAGGCCTGACACAGTCGCAACGGAGACTGCGTCCATGAGCACCTCCCTGCACATCGCGCTGATCAGCGAAACCTTCCCCCCGGAAATCAACGGTGTCGCCAACACCCTGGGCCGCCTCTGCGCGGGTCTGGAGGCGCGCGGCCACCGCCTGCAACTGGTCCGCCCGCGCCAGAGCGCCGACCGGGACAGCCAGCCGGACGACCAGTTGCTGCTCACCCGCGGCTGGCCGCTGCCCGGCTACCCGGGCCTGCAATGGGGCCAGTCGTCCATGCAGAAGCTGCTGCGCCGCTGGCGGCACGACCGACCGGACGTCCTCTACATCGCCACCGAAGGCCCGCTGGGCCTCTCCGCCCTGCGCTGCGCGCGGCGCCTGGGCATCCCGGTGGTCAGCGGCTTCCACACCAATTTCCAGCAATACAGCCGGCACTATGGCTTCGGTCTGCTGAGCCGGATGCTGACCCGCTACCTGCGCTGGTTCCACAACCGCACCCAGCTGACCCTGGTGCCCAGCCCCGGCCAGCAGGTCGAGCTGGTCCGTCGCGGCTTCGAGCGCCTGGAGCTGCTATCCCGCGGCGTCGACAGCCAGCTGTTCCGCCCGTCCCGGCGCTCGGACGAACTGCGCGCCGCCTGGGGCCTGGAGGAAGGCGACATCGCGGTCCTGCACGTCGGCCGCCTGGCTCCGGAGAAGAACCTGGCCCTGCTCGGCAGCACCTTCCGCGCCCTGCAGGAGGCCTATCCGCAGCGCCGGATGAAGCTGGTCCTGGTCGGCGACGGCCCGCTGCGCACCAGCCTGCAGAAGCAATGGCCGGACGCGCTGTTCTGCGGCATGCAGCGGGACGAGGCGCTGGCCGCGCATTACGCCTGCGGCGACCTGTTCCTCTTCCCCAGCCTCTCGGAGACCTTCGGCAACGTGGTTCTGGAAGCCCTCGCCGCCGGCCTCGGCGTGGTCGCCTACGACCAGGCGGCGGCGGCCCAGCACATCCGCCACGGGCACAACGGCGCCCTGGCCATGCCCGGCGACGAGCACGGCTTCCAGCAGGCGGCGATCTGGCTGCTGGAGGAGGACGAGAACCTGCGCCGGGTCCGCCTGAATGCCCGGCAGCACGCCAGCCACCAGGGCTGGGACGGTGTCGTGCAACTGTTCGAGCAACACCTGAGAAACGCTCAGCGCCGCCTTCCCGAGCGGACCGACGGGCACCCCGGCATCGGCCCGGGCAGCAAGATCGCAGGATAGAAGGAGCGAGGCAGGCGGCACGCCCGCCTCGCCGGCGGTTAGGCCGCCACCTCGCGCCGCGCCCGCTCGCGCAGGTACTCGAGCACCGCCGCCTGCTCGCCGGCGAACTCGATGCGCTCGGCCTTGCTCTCGCGCTGGTAGGCGTACATGGGGTCGTAGTATTCGCGCAGCAGCCCCTCGATCCAGCCGCGGTGCAGGTCGACCCGGCCGCTGGCCTCCTGCTCGGCCAGCGCCGCGTCCATGATCGCCGCCAGGCGCTGATAGCGCTCTCCCCCCAAGCGTTTGACGATGTTCGCCAGGCTCTGCTGGAGGCGGGCGGCGAAGGCCGGGAAACCGGCCTCCTGGCCATGGGCGGCGACGAACTCGGCGCTGAGGTCGATCACGTAGTCGCGCAGGATGCGCTCGACCCGGCCCTCGAAGCTGTCTTCCAGCCAGACCAGCGGGAAATGTTGCATGCCCTGGTGCAGCTCCAGCGGTAGCGAGCAGCTGCCGATCAGGCGGCTCTCGTCCTCCAGGACGAACTGCTCGATGCCGGCCGCACGCTTCTTCAGGAGCTCGATGGACAGCCGATTCTCGAAGTCGATCTGCGCCGGCTGCGGCGTGGCGCGCTTGCCGAAGCTGGAGCCGCGGTGGTTGGCGAGGCCTTCCAGGTCGAGGCTGTTGCCCAGAGCGGCGATCACCTCGGTCTTGCCGGTGCCGGTCAGGCCGCCGACCAGGACGAAATCGCACTGTTCCACCGCCTGCTGCTGGTTTTCCAGCAGGAAGGTGCGCATCGCCTTGTAGCCGCCCACCACCCGCGGGTAGTCGATGCCGGCCTCGTCCTTCAGCCAGCGCTGGACGATCTGCGAACGCAGGCCGCCGCGGAAGCAGTACAGATAGCCGTCGGGATGGGCGCGGGCGAAGTCGGCCCAGGCCTGGATGCGCTCGGCCTTGATCCGGCCGGATACCAGCTTGTGGCCGAGCTCGATGGCCGCCTGCTGGCCATGCTGCTTGTAGCAGGTGCCGACCTTCTGCCGCTCGATGTCGTTCATCAGCGGCAGGTTGATCACACCGGGGAAGGCGCCCTTGGTGAATTCCACCGGGGCGCGGGTATCCATCATCGGGACGTCGTCGAGGAAGAGTTGACGGTAGTCGGCGGTATCGGCACGCATCAGAGCACCTCTACCGCGTAGTTCTGTCGCTCGACCAGACGGCCGATCGGCGCGAGATCCAGGCCCAGCTCGGCGGCCACGGCGAGGAACTCGCCCTCGCCTTCCGGGCTGACCGCGACCAGCAGCCCGCCGCTGGTCTGCGGATCGCAGAGCAGCAGCTTGCACAGCTCCGGCAGCGGCGCGATGCGCTCGCCGTAGCTGTCGAAGTTGCGCAGGGTGCCGCCGGGGACGCAGCCCTGCTCCAGGTAATGCTCGACGCCGGGCAGGCGCGGCACCGCGGAGAAGTCGATCTCGGCGCTGAGCCCGCTGCCGTCGGCCATCTCGACCAGGTGGCCGAGCAGGCCGAAGCCGGTGACGTCGGTCATCGCCTTGACCCCGGCGAGCTTGCCGAAGCGGCTGCCCGGCTTGTTCAGCTTGCACATCCAGTCGCGCGCCAGGCCCACGTCTTCGGCGCGCAGCTTGGACTTCTTCTCCGCCGTGGTGAGGATGCCGATGCCCAGCGGCTTGGTCAGGTACAGCCGGCAGCCGAGGGTGGCGGTGTCGTTGCGCTTGAGATGGCGCTTGTCCACCAGGCCGGTCACGGCCAGGCCGAAGATCGGCTCCGGCGCATCGATGGAATGGCCGCCGGCCAGGGGAATGCCGGCCTCGTCGCACACCGAGCGGCCGCCGCGCACCACCTCGCGGGCCACCTCGGGCCGCAGCACGTTGATCGGCCAGCCGAGGATGGCGATGGCCATCAGCGGATCGCCGCCCATGGCGTAGATGTCGCTGATGGCGTTGGTGGCGGCGATGCGGCCGAAGTCGTAGGGATCGTCGACGATCGGCATGAAGAAATCGGTGGTGGAAACCACCCCGCGCTCCTCGTCGATGGCGTAGACCGCCGCGTCGTCGCGCGAGGCGTTGCCGACCCACAGTCGGGGATCGAGGTTCTGCGCGCCGCTGCCGGCTAGAATGACCTCCAGCACCTTGGGAGAAATCTTGCAGCCACAGCCGGCGCCATGGCTGTACTGGGTCAAGCGGATCGGCTCGTTCATGGTCATCCTCGGGGAGCGACTGAAAAACAGGCGGCGATTGTAGCAAAGCCGCGTCCCGCGCCGTGGCCGGCGGCGCGGGTGGATCAAGGGACACTTGCAGGGGGAGGGACGCCATGGGCAAGCGCGTGGCATTGGTACTGGGCGCCGGGGGCGCCCGGGGTTACGCCCACATCGGCGTGATCGAAGAACTGGAGGCCCGCGGCTACCGGATCGGCTGCATCGCCGGCTGCTCGATGGGCGCGGTGATCGGCGGCATCCACGCCGCCGGCAAGCTCGACGAATACCGCCAGTGGATCGAGGGGCTGGACTACCTGGGCCTGCTGCGCCTGATGGACGTCAGCTTCAGCATGGGCGTGATCCGCGGCGACAAGGTCTTCGCCCGCATCCGCGAGATCGTCGGCGAGCTGAACATCGAGGATCTGCCGATTCCCTACACCGCGGTGGCCACCGACCTGACCACCCACCAGGAGATCTGGTTCCAGGAGGGCTGCCTGCACCAGGCGATGCGCGCCTCGGCGGCGATTCCCAGCCTGTTCACCCCAGTCGCCAAGGGCCAGCACATGCTGGTCGACGGCGGCCTGCTCAACCCGCTGCCGATCGTGCCGGTGGTCTCCAGCCACTGCGACCTGATCGTCGCGGTCGATCTGGGCGCCAGCAACCCCAAGCACTACCGCCTGCCGCCGCAGGAGCGATCGCCGATGCTCAGGGGACGGGTCGACGCGGTGCTCGGCTCGCTCGGCTCGCGCCTGCCCTTCCGTCGCCGCGTCGAGGAACTGGCCGAGGTGCAGGAAGGCGCACCGATGCCGCTACGCCAGCTCGACCCGCTGCCGGACGAGCCGCTGCCCGAGCTGGAAAGCCCGCCGACCTCGGCCAGCGGCTCGACCGTGGTCGACCTACTGGGCCCGGCGACCCTGCTCGATCTGGTCAACCAGAGCTTCGAGGTGATGCAGACCGCACTGACCCAGTACAAGATCGCCGGCTACCCGCCGGACATCCTGATCAACGTGCCCAAGCAGGCCTGCCGCTTCTTCGAGTTCCACAAGGCGCCGGCGCTGATCCGCCTCGGCCGGCAGATCGCCAGCGACACCCTGGACGCCTACGAGCGCGAGCACTGAGCCCTTATTCGGCCCCGTGCGGCTCCTTCGCCTTGCGCGACGTCCGCGCCTCGCTCACCCAGCCGCTGAGCAGGCTGTAGGCCACCGCCAGCAGGGTCGGGCCGAGGAACAGGCCCATGAAGCCGAAGGCGTAGAGCCCGCCGAACACCCCGAGCAGGACCACCACCAGCGGCAGGTTGCCGCCCCGGCTGATCAGGTAGGGCTTGAGCACGTTGTCCACACCGCTGATGCCGAACGTGCCCCAGATGCCGAGGAACACCGCGTAGCCGTACTCGCCCTGCCAGACCAGCCAGGCGGTGGCGGGAATCCAGACGAACGGCGGCCCCATGGGGATCAGGCTGAACACCACGGTGAGCAGGCCGAGCGGCAGCGCCCCCGGCACCCCTGCGATCCAGAAGCCGATCAGCGCCAGCACGCCCTGGGCCACCGCGGTGCCGATCACGCCGTTGACCACGCGCTGGACGGTGGCGGCGACCAGATCCAGATAGTGCTGGGCACGATCGCCAATCAGCCGCTCCAGCAGCCCCTCGACGAAATCGGCCAGGCGCGGCCCGTCGCGGTAGAAGAAGAACACCAGCACCAGACTCAGGGCCAGCTCCAGGATGCCGCCGGCGATCTTGGCGCTGCGCCCCAGCAGCCAGTTGCCGACCTCGCCCAGGTAGGGGCGGATGGTAGTGAAGAGCGCGCTGCCCTGCTGGTCCAGGTTGTTCCACAGGCGCACCAGGCTCTCGCCGACCAGCGGCACGCCGGCCAGCCAGCCGGGCGCCGGCGGCAGCCCCTCGACGCGCATGGTGTTGATCAGCTCCGTGGCGCCGCGGATGTGATCGGCCATGTTGAGGCCGAGCAGCAGTAGCGGCACGGCGACCAGCAGCACCCAGCCGCCGGTGAGAATCGCCGCCGCCACCGACTCCCGCCCGTTCAGCCAGTTGGTCAGGATGCGCATCAGCGGCCAGCTGGCGAAGGCCAGCACGGCCGCCCAGAACAGCGCCGAGGCGAACGGCAGCAGAACCCACAGGCTGGCCCCCAGCAGGGCCAGCAGGAGAAGCAGCACCATCAGGCGATCGTTGAGCATTTGGAATCCCATGTTTCTCCGGCAAAAGACTGCAAGCCGCTGATCTGCGCAGTATGAGCCAAGCGCATCGCACAAGCTGCCGAAAATTGAGCGTTTCCCGCCGCCCGATCGTGCGGCTCGCGAAAGCGTGACGCTCAGCGCAGCAGGGTCAGGCGCAGGCCGGCGACCTCGTCCCCGTCCAGCTCCAGCCGGGCGGCGCGCACGCCCTCGGCCACCAGGGCCGCGCGCCAGGCTTCGGCGTGCGCCCCGGCCAGGCTGACGCGCAGGGTGCTGTCCAGCTTGAGGCTGCGCGCCAACAGGCCCGCCCAGGTCGGGTCCGGCTCGCCGTCCAGCTCCGGCAGCAGCAGGCGGCCGCTGCCGCGCAGCTGGGCCAGCAGGGTGCCCGGCGTGGGCAGCAGCTCGCCGAGCGGAGCGCCGGCGTCGAGCTGCTCCACGTGCAGGTAGGCCCGGCGGTTGCCGCGGGTGATGCCGTACAGCGCCAGCAGGCTGTCCCGGCGCGGCGCCGGCAGGCGCAGCAGGGCGTAGTCCTGCTGGCTGTCCGGACCGTACAGACCGGCATCGCCGAACACCGCGTTGGCCCACAGGCTGCTCGATCCGCAATCGCGCCCCCGGCACCAGAACAGCAGCTCGGCGCCCTGCTCCAGCAGGGATGCGCGGGCCAGCTCGAAGGCCTCGGTCGAGCCGTGCTCTTCGGGCAGGCGGTAGGTCAGCGCCGTCAGGGCACCCTCGGCGGCCACCTCGCCCTCGTAGCGCAGGCGGCCGCCGATCTCCAGAAGCGACCCGAGGGGATAGACCCGCTCCTGGCTGACCTGGCGGAACTCGACGATCTCGGCGCGGGGAAAGCGCGGCAGCCCCTCGAGGTCGTGGCTGCCGGGCGGCTCGGCGGCCGGGAGGGCGGCACTGCAGAGAAGAAAGCCGAGGAGGACCGGGAGGCGCATCCCGCGCTCAGCGGATCAGCATGGACTGCGCGGCGGAGAGCTGACGGGCACTATCCTCGCGCGGCGGAATCTGCAGCCCGCGCTGCACCGCCGGCCGCTCGCCGACGGCCTTCAGCCAGCGCTGCAGATTCTCCAGCCCGTCCACGGAAACCCCCGACCAGTCGTGACGGGACACCCAGGGGTAGGTGGCGATGTCGGCGATGCCGTAGTCCCCGGCCAGGTACTCGGCCTCGCCCAGGCGGCCGTCCAGCACCTCGTACAGGCGGCGGGTCTCGTGCTGGTAGCGGTCGATGACGCTCGGCAGCCTCTCCGGGAAATAGCGGAAGAACACGTTGGCCTGCCCCTGCATCGGGCCGACGCCGCCCATCTGGAACATCAGCCACTGGATCGCCAGCGAACGGCCCTTGGCGTCCGCGGGCATCAGCCGGCCGGTCTTATCCGCCAGATAGATGAGGATGGCGCCGGACTCGAACACGGCGAAATCGCCGTTGTCGCGATCGACGATGGCCGGAATCCGCCCGTTGGGGTTGATCCTGAGGAACTCCGGCGACTTCTGCTCCTTCTTCTCGAAGGACAGCGCGTGCACCTCGTAGGGCAGCGCGAGCTCCTCCAAGGCGATGGAGATCTTGTGCCCGTTGGGCGTAGCGGCGGTGTACAGGTCGATCATCGTGGTTCTCCTCGGCTCGTGTCGCTCAACCATCGGCACTCGGCCCGGGCAAGTCAAGGCACGCGGAAGAACGGAGCAAGACAGTCCGCGACCGCCCGAGCGCCGGCTTCGTCGTCCAGATGCAGGTGGTGCCCGCCGGGCAGCTCGTGGCAACTCCAGGGCAGCTCCCGGAGCAGAGCCTCCACCCCGGGCCGGCCGCTCAGCAGCCCCTCGCGGGCCAGCACCAGGCAGGTCGGACAACCCACTGCCCGGGCGAAGGACTCTGCCTGGGCCGGGTCAAGACGCAACGCCGAGGGCAGCCGCAGGCGGCTGTCGGCGCGCCAGGTGTAACCGCCGGGAACCGGCATCAGCCCGCGCTCGGCGAGCAGTTCGGCGGCCTCGCGGCTCACCTTGGTCGCGCCCTGCATGCGTGCTTGCACGGCGCGCTCGATGTCCTCGTAGACCGGCTTGCGCTTGTTCGGCAGTTTCAGCTGCTCGCGCAGCGCCGAGCCCAGCTGGGCCGGCGCCTCTTCCGCGGCGCGGGTGAGCGGCAGCAGGCCGTCGATCAGCGCCAGCCGCTCGATCCGCTCCGGCACGGCGCCGGCCAGCATCACCGCGACGATGGTGCCCAGGGAGTGGCCGATCAGGGAAAACCGCTGCCAGCCGAGCTGCTCGGCGACCTGCAGCACATCGAAGGCGTTGTCCCACAACTGGTAGCCGGCGCCGGCCGGACGATGCCCGGAATAGCCGTGGCCGGCGAAATCCAGCGCGACGATGCGCAGCCCCGACAGACGCGGCGCCAGGCGGGCGAAGCTCATGGCGTTGTCCAGCCAGCCGTGCAGGGCCAGCACCGGCCGGCCGTCCGGCGGCCCGTAGAGATGGGCGGCGAGTTCGATATGCGGCAGGTTGAGACGGACTTCTTCGCAGTGCAGGGTCATGGGCCATCCCGGACCTGTGGACATGTCATGAGGAGGCGACGAGCACCTCGTTCGCTCAGGCAGCCTTGGTGATGCAATAAACGGCCAGCTTGTTGCCATCCAGATCGCGGAAGTAGCCGGCGTAGAACCCCGGAACCGCCTCGCGCGGCCCCACCGGGCCCTCGTCCTTGCCCCCCAGGGCCAGGGCCTTGGCGTGCACGGCCTGGACCTGCTGCGGGTTTTCCGCCGCCAGCGCGACCATGGTGCCGTTGCCCGGGGTCGCCGGCTGGCCGTCGTAGGGCTTGATGATGCCGAGGCTGAGCTTGCCCGGCCTGGTGCCCCAGCCGATCATCCGCGGTAGCTCGAAGACCCGCTCCGCGCCGATCTCGGCCAGGATCTGGTCGTAGAACGCCGCTGCCCGCTCCAGGTCGTTGGTGCCCAGGGTGATGTAACCGATCATCTGTCTCTGCTCCTTGAATGATGGACCATGCGCGTGCCGCCCCGTCGGCGACAGGCGCCCGCAGCATAACGGATCGGCCCCACGGCTAGCAGCGTGGCCATCTGACTACACTAGGGATGCGCCATCATGGGACACGCAACGATGAACGAAGCCAGGCCCACCCCGGAACTCACCGCGACGCGCCTGCGGGCCATGCACGAGCAGGGCTTCGTACTGCTCCCCGGCGTACTGGACGCACAGCGGATCGCCCGGCTGCGTACGGCCATCGACCGGCTCCAGCCGGAGCACTGGGACTACACCGGGCTGGTCGATCACTACAAATGCGTGTTCAACCGCGATCCCCTGTGGCTACCCTACCTCGACCCGCCCGGCGTCATCGAACTGGCCGAGGCCGCCCTCGGCGACGACTGCCACGTGATCGGCCAGACCGCCTGGCGCAGCCATCCCGGCTTCATCGGCGCCGACCTGCACCTGGACTACCTGGTGATGGAGCTGCCGCCGGAGCTGCTGGCCGACCCGGCTTTCGTCCTGCCCATGCAGATCTGCACCGCGCATCTGTACCTGGACGACATCGACGAAGATCTCTGCCCGACCCTGGTCATCCCCGGCAGCCACCGCGCCGGCCGCCAGCCCGCCGAGGGCGAGACCCGCTGGCAGGGCCGCGCGGCCGAGCCGGTGCTGTGCCGGGCCGGCGACGTGCTGTTCTTTCGCAGCGAACTCTGGCACGCCGGCAGCCGCAACCGCACGACCGACCAGGTCCGCTATCTGCTGCAGGTGCATTACGGCCGGCGGATGGTGGCGCAGAAGTTCTCGCCGTACCTCCACTGGCGCTTCAACCCCGAGGTGCTGGCGGCGTGCACGCCGCGCCAGCGCCGGCTGCTGGGCGAGCACGAAGCGGCGGAATATGACTGAGCGTGCTTACTCACAAACTCTGTGAGCCGAATTGTGCATAAGTTTGGGATGCCTCGCTGGGATCGCGATGGCCTCTGGCCTGCCAAGAATCGTTCATTTTTTGAACGATCGTCCCTGAGAAGGGAAACAAGCCCCTGATTGCAGGGCAAATTTCACCATTCGGACAGGTTTTCCGGAGCACCGCCGCGAGTTTTCCGGACTTTTCCCGCTTTTCAACACAGCGCGGGGACAACCCTGTGGACAACGTTGGGATGCTCTGGCGGGAAACAGAATCCATGCAGGCTGCGGCGACCTGCACAAAAAATCGCCAACCGTCGCGGGGTCCTGGCGCCTACAGCCTACAGCTTGCGCCGCCGGCCGGTGATCATCGACAGCGGCAGGTTCTCGTGCAGGCGGACGCTTTCCACCAGCGCCGCCAGCAGGTGCAGGCAAACGAGCACCAGCAGGGCGTCGGCGACGAGCCCGTGCAGGTCCTCGACCCAGTCCACGCCCCAGAAGTAGTCGATCCGGTCCATCATGAAGCCGCTCACCCCGAGGGCGAACATGCACAGCATCATCAGGATCATCACCAGGGCACCGACCGGCGAATGCCCGAGGCGGTGATAGGGGCGCCAGGCGATCAGCGCCCGCAAGTGTTCGGCGAGGCGCGCGCGGGTCGGCCAGAAATCCGACCAGCGCGCCGCCGGCGAGCCGACGAAGCCCCACAGCACCCGCACGGGAATCCAGGCCAGCGCGTAATATCCCAACCAGACGTGCCAGGACTCGCCCGGCTCGTTGAGGAAGTAGTTGGCGATGAAGACGCCGGCCAGCGACCAGTGGAACAGCCGCACCAGCGGATCCCACAGGCGCAGGGTTTCGACGACCATGGCTTACTTCTGGACCTTTTCCTTGACCGGCTTGCCGCTCACCGGGTCGTAGTAGATCTCGACCTTGCGGTTGTCTTTGTCGTGCCCGTAGATCTCGTAGCAGTTGCCCTTGGTGACCTTGAAGGTCTTGATCTGATAACCCTCGGACTTGAGCTGCTCCTGGAACTTGCCCTGGTCTTGCCACTGGGCCTTGTCGGCCTTGGTGCACTCGGGAGTGGCAGCGAGAGCCAGGGGGCTGGCGACGGCAAGGCACAGCAGGATCAGTTTGCGCATGGAGAATCCCTCGTTGTCGATTGGTATTGCGGAAATCGCTGTTGCGAGTCCCAACCTTGCACCACGAAAGTTAAATCAAGCTTAAGTGGCCCCATCGCAGCACCGCAGCCGACGAACGGTTCGATTTCTGACGACCCGCTTGCCATCATTCAGCCATTATGCGGACACATAATTGACTTGCGTCTATTGCCAAGGACACGCCGGCACTTACACTTCATGCAGCCAGAATTCTTCGAAGTGGTTGGCATAACAACCTGCTCATGCCACCGGCTTCGAGCGCATCCGGGTGTCGTGCGGTTCTGCGATCCGCAGGCGGCAGCCGTCGGAGCCATCATGGGAGGGAAACATGCAAGTCAACGTACGACCGATCAGCAGTCCCCTGGGCCACTGGCAGGTGCAGTTTGGTAAGGTCGCGGTGACCTTCCGTAGCGAGAACGAAGCCCGCCAGTTCGTCAGCACCCTGGAAACCCGGCTGAAGGCGCCACATCCCTGGCCCACCTCCCAGCAGTACGCCGGTAGCTGAGCCGGTCGCCGACGCCCCGGCCTCGTCAGCGCCTGGAGTTGTCCACCTGACCGCTGTACCAGGCCAACACGGCAGCGCCCAGCCCACAGAGGCTCATCACCAGCGCCATGGGAATCGCGCTGCCGTCGTGCAGGACGCCGACCATGGCCGAGGCCAGAGCGGCGAGACTGAACTGCGTGCTCCCCATCAGCGCCGACGCGCTCCCCGCCTGCCGCCCCTGCCCCGCCATCGCACAGGCCGATGCATTGGGAATGACCGCGCCGAGGCTGGCGACGTAGACGAACAGCGGCAGCAGCAGCGGCCACAGGGACGCCGGGCGGGACGCAGCCACCAGCAGCAGCACGAGCGCGCTGGCGGCATGCAGCCAGACCATGCGGCGCAGCCAGAATCCCGGTCCGTGGCGTCCCACCAGACGGGCATTGAGCTGGGCGAACAGGATGAAGCCGGCCGCATTGCCGCCGAAGAACCAGCCGTAATGCTCCGCCGGAACGCCGTACAGCTCGATGAAGATGAACGGCGAGCCGGCGATGTAGGCGAACATGCCGGACATGGCCACGCCGCCGGACAGGCTGAAGGCCAGAAACTCCCGGTCGCGGAACAATCCGCCGTAGCGCCGCAGGCTGCCGGACAACGGCGGCCGCGGCACATCCTGGGCCAGGGTTTCCGGCAGGCGCAGGGCCACCGCCAGACCGGACAGCGCCCCGAACAGCGTCAGGCAGTAGAAGATCGACGGCCAGCCGAACTGACTCAGCAGCAGCCCGCCGGCGAGCGGGGCGAGGATGGGCGCCAGCCCCATCACCAGCATCAGTTGGGAGAAGACCCTGGCCGCCGCCTGCGCGTCGCAGAGATCGCGCACCACCGCCCGGGAAATCACCATCCCGGCGCAGCCGCCCAGGGCCTGGACGAAGCGCATCAGGACCAGTTGCTCCAGGCTGCCGACCAGGGCGCAGCCGAGCGAGGCCAGACTGAACAGGGCGACCCCGAAGATCAGCGGCCAGCGCCGGCCGAAGCTGTCCGCCAGCGGCCCGTAGACCAGCTGCCCGATGGACATGCCGACGAAATAGGCCGCCAGGGACAACTGGACATGCTCGACGTCGGTGGCGAAGGCCTGGGCCAGGGCCGGAAAGCTCGGCAGGTAGAAATCGATGGCCAGGGGGCCGAAGGCGGAAAGGGCGCCGAGAATCAGCAGCAGGGACAGGTTCACGATTAGGGCTCCTCCGCGACCCGGAGGGCACGGCACATCCTGGTTCAGGGGGAACGCACAGGGGTACGGGCGGGAGAGCGTCGCGACGCCCTCTGCGACTATGCTCTTACCTACGACCCTGTTTGTAAATCGGCAGATTCGAGTAAACTGCAAATCCCCACGAACCGAGCCAGAACTCCGCCATGCGTCGAACCAAGGAAGATGCCGAGAAGACCCGCCTCGCCATCCTCGCTGCTGCGGAACGACTGTTCCTGCAGCATGGCGTCTCCCATACCAGCCTCGAGCAGATCGCCCGTGCCGGCGGCGTGACCCGGGGAGCGGTCTACTGGCACTTCGAGAACAAGGCCCACCTGTTCAACGAGATGCTCGGCCAGATCCGCCTGCCGCCCGAGCGGCTCGCCCAACGCCTGAGCGGCTCGGCGGGGGCCAACCCGCTGCGGGAGCTGCGCGATCTGTGCATAGAAGCAATGGCCAACCTGGCCGGCAACCCGCAGAAGCGCAACATCATGACCATCCTCCTGCGACGCTGCGAGTTCACCGAGGAGCTGCGCTACGCGGAAGAACGCAGCACGGCTTACATCGACCAGTTCATCGACCTCTGCCAGGCGCTGTTCGAGCGCGAGCGGGAGCGCCTGCGCCCCGGCCTCAGCCCCCGCCTGGCGGCGCGCACGCTGCACGCCACCCTGGTCGGCATGCTTAGCGACGTGCTGCGCGATCCCGACCTGTTCGATCCGCTGACCGACGCGCCGGTGATGATCGACACGCTGTTCTGCGGCCTGATCCGCGACTGGTCCCCGGCAGAACGGCCCGCGCTGATCGACTCTGCGACCGCATCGGACCAGTGCGGACAGCCCTCGGCTCAGCCCTGAGCCACCTCGTAGCCCTCCTCGCGGATCGCCTCCATCAGGCGCTCCGCCGGTAGCTGGCTGGCCACCTGCACCTCGCCCCTGGCCAGGTCGACCTCGACCTCGGCCGCCGCATCCAACTCCTGCACGGCCCGGGTGATCGCCTTGACGCAATGCCCGCAAGTCATGCCCTTCACCTGAAACGTCTGCATCGCAGTTCTCCTCTGTAACTGAGCCTAGTGTCGAGCTTGCCACCATGGCAAAGTCAAGGGCACCGGGGATTGATCCACGTCGGAAACACCAGCATGAACATCGGCCAAGCAGCGAAACACAGCGGCCTGTCGGCCAAGATGATCCGCCATTACGAAGCCATCGGGCTGCTCGCCCCGGCCGAGCGCGGCGACAACGGCTATCGCCATTACGGCGCGGCCGACCTGCAGCGCCTGGCCTTCATCAAGCGCTCGCGGGATCTGGGATTCTCCCTGGAGGAAGTCGGCCGGCTGCTCGATCTCTGGCAGAACCGCCAGCGCGCCAGCGCCGACGTGAAAGCGCTGGCGGCGGCCCACCTGGAGACCCTGGAACGCAAGATCGAGGAACTCGTCAGCCTGCGCGACACCCTGCAGGAGCTGGTCGGCCACTGCCAGGGCGACGACCGCCCGGACTGTCCGATCCTGCGGGAGCTGGAGGCGGGCGGCTGCTGCGGCTGAGAAAGGGGAAGGTGCAGGAGCAGTTCCGTCCGCCGCGCCGGCTCGGGCGGACGGAACCGACCCCGGAAACTCACATCTGCGATTGCAGGTAGTTCTGCAGACCGATGCGGTCGATCAGGCCGAGCTGCTGCTCCAGCCAGTAGGCGTGGTCTTCCTCGGTGTCCTCGATCTGGGCGACGAGGATGTTGCGGCTGACGTAGTCGCCGTGCTGCTCGCAGAGGGCGACGCCCTTGGCCAGCGCCTCGCGCACCCGGTACTCGACGGCCAGGTCGTTGCGCAGCATCTCCGGCACCGTCCTGCCGGGGTTGATCGGCTCGGGCGTCATGTCCGGGGTGCCTTCGAGGAACAGGATGCGCTGCAGCAGCGCATCGGCGTGCTCGGTTTCCTCGGCCATTTCATGGCTGATGCGTTCGTAGAGCTTGGTTAAGCCCCAATCGGCGTACATCCGCGAATGCAGGAAGTACTGGTCGCGCGCGGCCAGCTCGCCCCGCAGCAGTTCCTTGAAATAGTCGATGACTGGCGTCTGGCCCTGCATATCTCCCCCATTAAACCACTTGAAAAGTGCGATAAGCCTCTAGGATGCAGGCTGCGCGGTCAAGAGTGGCGGCGCGCCGGGATTCTCCTCAGCATAGATCGCCCGCCGCCAGCTTCCCAGGTCAGACGCGCAGCCAGGGCGGCGTCGGCTCGCCTCAGGCGGATTCGTCCTCGGTTCGTTGCGCCGCCTCGCGCCGCTCCTGCTCGGCCAGGGCGGCCTTGATCTCGCGCATCACCGACTCGATGTCGGCGGCATCCTCGGTTTCGGCGAACTGGCCGGTCAGGACGCTGTCCGGGGTCAGCTCCCCCGCCTCGTAGAGGGCCCACATCTCCTTGGCGTAGCGGGTGTAGCGCAGCTCCGGGGCGAACTGGCCGAAGTACTCGGCCATGTTGCACACGTCGCGCTCGAGCAGGCGGAACGCATGGTTGTTGCCCGCGGCGTCCACCGCCTGCGGCAGGTCGATGATCACCGGACCCTCCGGGCCGAGCAGCACGTTGAATTCCGAGAGGTCGCCGTGCACCAGGCCGGCGCAGAGCATCTTGACGATCTCGCGGATCATGAAGGCGTGGAATTCCCGGGCGTCGTCCGGGTGCAGCTCGACGTCGTTGAGGCGCGGCGCGGCATTGCCCTCGCCGTCGTCGATCATCTCCATGAGCAGCACGCCGTCGAGGAAATCGTAGGGCTTGGGCACCCGCACGCCGGCGTTGGCCAGGCGGAACAGCGCGGCGACCTCGGCGTTCTGCCAGGCCTCCTCGCGCTCGCGGCGGCCGTACTTCGAGCCCTTGGCCATGGCCCGGGCATCGCGGCTGTTGCGGACCTTGCGCCCCTCCTGGTACTCGATCGCCTGGCGGAAGCTGCGCTTGCTCGCCTCCTTGTAGACCTTGGCGCAGCGCAGCTCGTCGCCGCAGCGCACCACGTACACGGCCGCCTCCTTGCCGCTCATCAGCGGGCGCAGCACTTCATCGACCAGACCTTCCTCGATCAGGGGCTCAATGCGTTTTGGCGTCTTCATCAGCGTGAATCTGCAATCCTTTCTTTCAATGGCTAGGTCGGCGGGCACGCGCCCCTTGTACGGCAATGGACCCGCCAGGCCCGGAAAATCGATGAGTCGCCGCACAGGGAAATGGCACAGAGGGTCGAATGTTACACGTACCGACCGGAGTACCCTATGACTACTCTCAAGCATTACACCATCCGCTACTGCATCAACGGCAGAGCCGAGGCCCTGAACATGGAAGGCTTCGAGCCGCCGACCCTGGACCAGGCGCGCCTGCGGGTCCTGCTCAAGCACATCCCCGAGCTGCAGATCGCCGAGGACGCGCCCTGGGAGACACCCACCCGGCCGAGCCTGGCGAGCCGCACGGACGAACTCGGGGTCAGCGACATCCGCATCGAGTCGGCTTGAGTCCGGTCGCGGCCGGCCGCCATACTCCGGCCCCCGCCTCGCGAGTCCCACCATGCCCCTGCCGCTGGTCTACCACGACGACTATAGCCCGCCGCTGCCGCCCGGCCACCGCTTCCCCATGGAGAAGTTCCGTCTGCTGCGCGACCACCTGGTCGACGTCGGCCTGACCCGCGACGAGCTCCTGCACCGCCCGCAGCCCTGCCCGGCGGATATCCTCGCCCTGGCCCACGAGCGCGGTTACATCGAGCGCTACTGCAGCGGCGACATGAGCCGCGAGGAGCTGCGCCGCCTCGGACTGCCCTGGTCGCCGGCCCTGGCCCGGCGCACCCTGCTGGCGGTGGGCGGCTCGCTGCTGGCCGCCGAGCTGGCCCTCTCGCACGGCCTGGCCTGCCACCTGGCCGGCGGCACCCACCACGCTCACTACGACCACGCCTCGGGCTTCTGCATCTTCAACGACCTGGCGGTGATCGCCCGCTACCTGCTGGAAAGCGGCCGCGTCGGGCGGGTGTTGATCTTCGACTGCGACGTGCACCAGGGCGACGGCACCGCGCGCATCCTCGAAGAGGTGGCAGACGCGGTCACCGTGTCCCTGCACTGCGAGCAGAACTTCCCGGCGCACAAGGCCAGGAGCGACTGGGACATCGGCCTGCCCCGCGGCACGGGCGACGCCGACTACCTGAAGGTGGTCGACGACACCCTGAACTACCTGTTGCCGCTCTATCAGCCGGACATCGTGCTCTACGACGCCGGCGTCGACGTGCACCGGGACGACGCCCTCGGCTACCTGGCGCTGACCGACGCCGGCCTCGCCGCCCGCGACCAGGCCGTGTTGCGCCACTGCCTGGAACGGGACATCCCGGTGGTCGGCCTGATCGGTGGTGGCTACGACAGGGACCGGGCCGCGCTGGCCCGCCGCCACGGCATCCTCCACCACAGCGCAGCCCGGCTCTGGCAGGAGCGGCAGGGCTAACGCGCCCGTCCCGACAGGGTAGAATGCGCGCCCTTCCCTCTTGCCTGCCCGGAGCCGCCATGTCTGCCGCCCCCTCTTCCCTTTCGGTCGCCATCGTCGGCGGCGGCCCCGCCGGTCTGATGGCCGCCGAGGTGCTGAGCCGGGCCGGGCTGCGCGTCGACCTGTACGAGCGCATGCCGTCGGTGGGCCGCAAGTTCCTGCTGGCCGGGGTCGGCGGGATGAACATCACCCACTCCGAGCCGCGCGAGCCCTTCCTCTCCCGCTACGGCGCCAGACGCGGCGAGATCGGGCGGCTGCTGGAGGGCTTCGGCGCCGACGAGCTGCGCCAGTGGATTCACGACCTGGGCATCGACACCTTCGTCGGCACCTCCGGCCGGGTCTTCCCCACCGACATGAAGGCCGCGCCTCTGCTGCGCGCCTGGCTCAAGCGCCTGCGCGAAGCCGGCGTGGCCATCCACACTCGCCACCGCTGGCTGGGCTGGAGCCCAGCCGGAGAATTGCGGCTGGATACGCCGGAGGGCGAGCGCAGCGTGCCGGCCGACGCCACGCTGCTCGCCCTGGGCGGCGGCAGCTGGGCGAAGCTGGGCTCGGACGGCGCCTGGGTGCCGCTGCTGGCCGCCCGCGGCGTGAGCGTCGCCCCGCTGCAGCCGGCCAACTGCGGCTTCGACGTGGCCGGCTGGAGCGAACACCTGCGCGAGAAGTTCGCCGGCGCGCCGCTGAAGAACGTGGCCCTGGGCCTACAAGGGCTGCCGCCCAGGGTCGGCGAGTTCGTGCTGACCGCCGGCGGCGTCGAGGGCAGTCTGGTCTATGCGCTGTCCGCAACGATTCGCGAGCGGATCGATGCCGAAGGCGCGGCCACCCTGTTCATCGACCTGCTGCCGCAGCATGCGCCGGAGAAGATCGAAAAGGCCCTGGCCAAGCCGCGCGGCTCGCGCTCCATGGCCAAGCACCTGAGCGGCCAGTTGGGCATCGACGGCGCCAAGGCCGCCCTGCTGCGCGAGCTGACGTCCCGGGAAGACTTCGCCGAGCCGCAGCGCCTGGCGGCGCGGATCAAGGCGCTACCGCTGACGCTGGTCCGCCCGCGGCCGCTGGACGAGGCGATCAGCAGCGCCGGCGGCGTGACCTTCGCGGCGCTGGACGACAACCTGATGCTGCGCGGCCTGCCCGGAGTGTTCTGCGCCGGCGAGATGCTCGACTGGGAGGCGCCCACCGGCGGCTACCTGCTCACCGCCTGCTTCGCCAGCGGCCGCGCCGCGGCGCAGGGGATGCTGCGCTGGCTGGGCCGCTAGCAGGCCGTTGAAAAACTACCAGCCAAGGGCGCTCAGGGCTTTTTCTTCTTCGCCGGGCGCGGCGCCGACAGGCTCGGCACCTTGCGTACCGCCTTGGCGGCCGGCTTCTCGCTGGCATCGAACCAGTTGCCCAGATGGATCTTGCCCTTGCTAGACGCGCCGGGGACGGCCTTCTGCTTGGGCTTCTTCGGCTTCTTCAGCACGGCGCCGCCGAGGGCGGTCTGCGGCACCCGGTGATCGGGGCTGAAGCCCGGCTCCTCGCGGCGCGGCAGCAGTTGGCCGGTCAGCGTCTCGATGGCCGCCAACTGTTCGACCTCGTCGGCGCAGACCAGCGAGACCGCTTCGCCGCTGGCCCCGGCCCGGCCGGTGCGGCCGATGCGGTGCACGTAGTCCTCGGCGACGATCGGCAGATCCAGGTTGACCACCAGCGGCAGGTCCTGGATGTCCAGCCCGCGCGCGGCCACGTCGGTGGCCACGAGAATCATCACCTCGCCGGCCTTGAACCGCTCCAGGGCGCGCAAACGCGCCGGCTGCGGCTTGTCGCCGTGGATCGAGTCGGCAACGATGCCCTGGGCCTGCAGCTCGTCGACCAGTTGGTCAACGCCCTTGCGGGTCTTGGCAAACACCAGCAGCTGGCCCCAGCGCCGTTCCGCCAGCAGGTGCAGGAACAGCTCGGCCTTGCGCTTCTTGTCCACCGGGATCAGCCACTGCTTCACCGTCTTCGCCGCAGCGTTGCGCGGGCTGACCTCGACCGACAGCGGATCGCGCAGCAGCTCCCCGGCCATCTGGCGGATGGCGTCGGAGAAGGTGGCGGAGAACAGCAGGGTCTGGCGCTTCTTCGGCAAGGCGCAGAACAGCTCGTCCAGCTCGCGGGCGAACCCCAGGTCGAGCATGCGGTCGGCCTCGTCCAGCACCAGCGCCTGCAGCTGCTCGAAGCGCACCGCGTTCTGCCGGTACAGGTCGAGCAGCCGCCCGGGGGTGGCCACCAGCACGTCGATGCCCTTGCGCAGGGCCATCATCTGCGGGTTGATGCTCACCCCGCCGTACACCGCGTAGGTGCGCAGCGGCAGATCCCTGCCGTAGGTGCGGAAGCTCTCGTGCACCTGCTCGGCCAGTTCGCGGGTCGGCACCAGCACCAGGGCGCGCACCGAGTTGCCCGCCACCTTGGGGCCTTCCAGGGTCAGGCGCTGCAGCAGCGGCAGGGCGAAGCCGGCGGTCTTGCCGGTGCCGGTCTGCGCCGCCGCCATCAGGTCGCGGCCCTTGAGCACGGCGGGAATCGCCTGGCTCTGCACCGGCGTCGGGGTGCGGTAGTCGAGGGTTTCCAGGGTCCGCAACAGCGGTTCGATCAGGCCCAGGGAGGCGAAGGTCATGGCGGCAACCGGCAGGGAAAAACGGGGCGCCAGTGTACCCGGAAGCCTCGCCCCTTGCCGGGAAAGCTGCGGGCCGGCGCCCTCTCCACGGCCCCGCTACACTTTCCGGATATCCCAGGCAGAGCGACCATGTCCGCCGTCCACGCTCCTCTTCGCCGCCACCCGTGCCTGGCCTCCCGCCTCGGGGCCTTCTGGCTCTGTCTCCTGTGCACGCTGCCCGCCGCCGCCCAGCCGGCCCGCACGGACGGCCTGCTGACCTTCGGTTCCTTCCAGGATACCTCCACGCCCCTGGTGCGCATCTGCGAACGGGTGCTGCGCGAGGCCTATGGCCAACTGGGAATCCGCATCCAGGTGCACCTCAGCCCGTCCGCCCGCTCCCTGCTGGAAGCCCGCGAGGGCCACATCGATGGCGAACTGTGCCGCTCGCGGCAGACCGCCGATCAGACCGGCGACCTGGCCGGCGAGCTGATCCGCATCGATCCGCCGTTGTGGCACGCCGATGTGGTGGCCTTCGCCACCCGGCCCCTCGAGGTGCGCGACTGGGACAGCCTGGCGCCCTACAAGGTGGGCTACGAGCACGGCAAGGTCGGCCCGGCGCTGCGGCTGAAGGGCAACCCGCGGAACTCCGCCTCCAACGGCGTGGAGAACGGCCTGGTGAAGTTGGCCGCCGGACGCGTCGACGTCCATGTGGAGGAGTACTACTCGGCGATGCTGGTGCTGCGCCGACGCGACGACCTGCGGAGCATCCGTCCGGTGGGGCCGGCACTGGAGCGTTACCAGATGCATCACCTGCTCAACCGGCGTCACGCCGATCTGGTGCAGCCGCTGGAGCAGGTGCTGCAGCGCATGCAGCGCAACGGCGATCTGAAGCGGATCGAGCAGGCGGTGTTGCGCGAGGCCGGGCTCGACCAGCTGCGGCCGCCGCCCCTCGCCCACGAGCCGGCCGATGGGCTACAGTGACGCCCCCAGCCCGCCCGAAACCTGCCGATGAATCCACTCTCCATCCTGCGCGACGCCTGGAACTTCTATATCCGCCATCTCGGCGCCATCGCCCGGCTCTGCCTGCCGCTGATCTGCCTGGAAAGCCTGGCCATGCTCGGCTTCGAACGCTGGCGCGGCACCTCGAGCGAGCCGTTGCAGGAGGTCCTGCTCGGCCTGCTGTTCTACCCGCTCTACAACGGCGCGCTGATCCTCTATCTCGACGCCCGCAGCCGCAGCCTGCCGACACGCGACGGCGACCTGCTGGCCCAGTCCCTGCGCCTGTGGCCGCGGCTGGCGCTGCTGACCGGGCTGAGCACCCTGCTGGTCATGCTCGGCGCCTCACTGATGCTGCTGCCGGGGATCTGGGTGATGGTCAAGCTGGCCTTCGCCGACTACCTGCTGGTGCTGCGCGGGCAGGCTCCGCTGGAGGCGGTCAAGGAGAGCTTCCGCCTGAGCCGCGGGCATTTCCTGCCGATCCTGCTCTGCGTGCTGGTGGTGACGCTGCCGTTCTGGCTGCTCGACGGCTGGCTGCACGAGCGGCTCGGCGAGCACCCGGAGCTGCTCGCGAACCTGCTGCTGGATGCCGCCAGCAGCTTCCTGCAGCTGTTCGGCACGGTGACCGTGTTCCGCCTGTTCATGCTGCGCGAAGCCGCGCCGGAGCCGCAGTAGCCGGGGCCTACTTGCGCGGCTTGGCCCGGGCGGTGGGCTCGGCGACCAGCGGGTCGTCCGGCCAGTAGTGCTTGGGATAGCGGCCCTTGAGGTCCTTCTTCACCTCGGCGTAGGTGTTGGCCCAGAAGCTCGCCAGGTCCTGGGTCACCTGCACCGGCCGGCGCGCCGGCGACAGCAGGTGTAGCTTGACCCCCAGCCGGCCGCCGGCGATGCGCGGCGTCTCGGCCAGACCGAACAGCTCCTGCAGGCGCACGGCGAGCACCGGCGGCTCCTCGGCGTAGTCCAGGCGGATGCGCGAACCGGAGGGCACCGCGACGGCGACCGGCGCCAGCTCGTCCAGACGCGGCGGCAGCGGCCAGGGCAGCAGCGCGGCGAGGATGCTGGGCAGATCCAGCGCGGCGAAATGGCTGAGCCGCGAAACCCGCCCGAGGTACGGCGCCAGCCAGTCCTCCAGGCCCGCCAGCAGGGCCGCGTCGGAGACGTCCGGCCAGTCGCTGGCGTCCTTTTCCGCCAGATCCAGACGGCGCAGCAGCGCCACCCGAGCCTGCCACTGGCGCAGCTCGGGCGTCCAGGGCAGTAGCTCCAGGCCCTTGCGCCGCACCAGGGCGACCAGCGCCCGGCCGCGCGCCGCCTCGTCCAGCCCCGGCAGCGCCTGGCGCTCCAGCACCAGCTCGCCGACCCGCCGTTGGCGCTCGGCGCGCAGTGCGCCCTCGCGCTCGTCCCACTCCAGTTCGTCGCGCACCGTCACCTGCTCGGCCAGCACCCCGTCGAACAGCACCGGATCGAGCTCGGCGGCCAGGTAGATGCGCTCCTCACGCTGGCCCTGGCGGCTGCCCAGGTCGGCGATCACCAGCCATTCGTGCTTCATCAGCGCATCGGGCTCAGCGAACAGCGCGGCGCGGCCGTTGGCCAGGCGGTACTCGCCGCCGCCGGGGCGGCGCTGGCGGGCGACACGATCCGGATAGGCGAAGGCCAGCAGCGCGCCGAGCCAGCGCGGATCGTCCGGATCGCCCACGCGTTCCTGCGCCGCCTTCGGCAGCAGGCCGCGGTACTGCCGGGCCAGTTGCCGGGCGCGCTGCACTCCGCCTTGGGCGGCACCCCGCAGGGCGCCGCGCCCGGCCCTTTCCGCGCCGCTCAGCAGGACCAGCCGGCTGTGCAGGTCGGCGCCAGCGTCAGGCCCGCGCAGGATATCGCGCTCGCCGAGCAGCGCGGCGACGTCGCAGGCCAGCGCGCCGAGGCCCAACGCCTGGCCGCGCAGCAGCAGATGGGCGATGCGCGGGTGCGCCGGCAGCCCGGCCATGGCCTGTCCATGGGCGCTGAGGCTGCCGTTGGCATTGAGCGCACCGAGCCGGCCCAGCAGGTCGCGGGCCTGGGCGTAGGCGGCCGCCGGCGGCGCATCGAGCCAGGCGAGTTCGGCCGGCGTGACGCCCCAGCGCGCCAGTTGCAGGGCCAGCCCGGCGAGATCAGCCGCGAGGATCTCCGGGCTGTCGTGGGCGGCCAGCTGCTCGTGCTGGGCCTGCGACCACAGCCGGTAGCAGACGCCCGGCTCCAGACGCCCGGCGCGGCCGGCGCGCTGGGTCGCCGAGGCGCGGGAGATGCGCTGGGTGTCCAGGCGGGTCATGCCGCTGCCGGGGTCGAAGCGCGGCACCCGCGCCAGTCCCGCGTCGATCACCACCCGCACGCCGTCGATGGTCAGACTGGTCTCGGCGATGTTGGTGGCCAGCACCACCTTGCGCATACCGGCCGGGGCCGGCTCGATGGCGGCGCGCTGGGCGGCCAGCTCCAGTTCGCCGTGCAGCGGGCAGAGCAGAACGTCGGCGCATCCGGCCAGCGCCTCGGACAGCTGCTCGTGCAGGCGGCGGATCTCCGCCTGGCCGGGGAGGAACACCAGCAGGCTGCCGGACTCCTCATCGAGCGCCTGCAACACCGTGGCGAGCACCCGCGGCTCGATTCGCTCACCGGGCTGACAGGGCCGCCCCCAACGGATCTCCACCGGGAACATGCGCCCCTCGCTGCGCACCACCGGCGCATCGTCCAGCAGCGCGGCCAGCCGCTCGCCCTCCAGGGTGGCGGACATCGGCAGCACCTTGAGCGGCGTGTCGCGCAGCAGGGCGCGGCCGTTCAAGGTCAGTGCCAGGGCCAGGTCGGCGTCCAGGCTGCGCTCGTGGTACTCGTCGAAGATCACCAGGCCGACGCCCTCCAGCGCCGGGTCGTCCTGCAGGCGGCGGGTGAGGATGCCCTCGGTGACCACCTCGATACGGGTGCGCGGGCCGACCCGGCTGTCCAGGCGGATGCGGTAGCCGACCGTCTCGCCGACCGCCTCGCCCAGCTCGGCGGCCAAACGCTCGGCGGCGGCCCGCGCGGCCAGCCGGCGCGGCTCGAGCATCAGGATGCGCTGCCCGGCCAGCCAGGGCTCGTCGAGCAGGGCCAGTGGCACGCGGGTGGTCTTGCCGGCGCCGGGCGGGGCCTCGAGCACGGCTTCGTGGCGCAGGGACAGGGCCTCGCGCAGGGCGGGCAGGACGGCGTCTATGGGTAGCGGATTCATCGGGCACTCCACGGCAGGCCGGCGATTATAAGGCGCGGCAGGCGCCGCCGCGGCACGGCAGCGAAGGCCTTGGTATAGTTCGCCGGTTTCGATCCCAGAGGAGGGAAGCATGCGTATCCGTTTCCGTATTCAAGCCGGCCTGCTGGCGGTCGCCCTGATCAGCCAGCTGAGCGCCTGCGGCACCATCATCTACCCCGACCGCCGTGGACAGATCGAGGGCAAGATCGACCCGGTGGTGGCCGGCCTGGACGCGATCGGCATTCTCTTTCTAGTCATTCCCGGGCTGATCGCCTTCGGCGTCGACTTCGCCAGCGGCGCCATCTACCTGCCGCACGGCCGCTACACGGTGGCGCCGGAAACCCTGCAGCAGAGCATCGGCGCCGACGGCAACCTGGACCTGCAACGGCTCAAGGCGCTGATCGAGGAACGGACCGGGCACAGCCTGCCGCTGGACGACCCGCGCCTGATCCGCCACGGCGGCAGCCCGCAGCAGCTCGCCGCCTACGGCCTGCCGCCGGCGGCCTGATCGCCGGCCGGGCGCCCGGGCGGAAAGCGCGGCGCCCGGCGAAACCGCCCCGCTTCGCTGTTATGATGGCGCATTCAGCTTCCTAGACGATTCGAACCCATGCCCACTCGCCCCGATCATGCCCGCCTGATGCGCCTGGCCACCGCCGCCGCGCTGGTGGTGGCCCTCAGCCTGGCCCTGTCGAAAGCCGTCGCCTGGTGGCTCAGCGGCTCGGTCAGCCTGCTCGCCGGCCTGACCGACTCCCTGCTGGACGGCGCCGCCTCCCTGATCAACCTGCTGGCCGTGCACTATTCGCTGCGGCCGGCGGACGAGGACCACCGCTACGGCCACGGCAAGGCCGAGGCCCTGGCCGGACTGGGCCAGGCCGTGTTCATCAGCGTCAGCGCCATCCTCGTCGGCGTGCAGGGCGTCGACCGCCTGCTCCACCCCCAGCCGCTGGGCGCACAGGCGCTGGGCATCGCGGTAATCCTTGGCTCGCTGGTGGCGACCGGCCTGCTGCTGCTGTTCCAGCGCCATGTGGTGCGGGTGACCGGCTCCACGGCGATCCGCGCCGACTCGCTGCACTACCGCTCGGACATTCTGCTCAACAGCAGCATCCTGATCGCCCTGGTGGTGGCCAACTTCGGTTTCGGCCGGCTGGATGCGCTGTTCGGCATCGCCATCTCCGGCTACATCCTCTGGAGCGCCCTGCAGATCGGCCGCGAGTCGGTGTCGGTGCTGATGGACGAGGAGCTGTCGGAGGACCTGCGCCAGCGCATCGAGGAGCTGGCCCTGACCGTGCCGCAGGTACTGGATGTGCACGACCTGCGCACCCGGGTTTCCGGCACCCACTGGTTCATCCAGCTGCACGTGAGCCTGCCGGGCGGGATGTCGCTGATCGAGGCGCACGACCATGCGGAAGCGGTGGAAGCGGCGATCCGCAAGGAATACCCACGGGCCGAGGTGCTGGTGCACACCGACCCGCTGGAGGTCCTGAAGGCGCGGCCCGAATGAGAAAAGGGAGGCATGTGCCTCCCTTTTTTCTGGTCCCCTGCCGGCGATCGTGTCGCCGTCTCGCCGCATGCCTGGTTGGGCGCTGCGTACCCGGGTGCCGACGCGATCGGGTGGGATCGGCGGCGCCGGCGGCCTGGTCGGGCGTGCCGGTCGGACGATACCGGGCGGTGAATTGGGGAAAAGAATACGCCGGAGGCGGCGAAGAAAGATTGCGAAACACTCTCGCGCAGGCCGCTCTTGCACAATTTTCCGCTGGAAACGCATGATATCGCGCAATTTTTCAGGGAAGCCCCACGCATGAACAAGCTCGATCGTTACGATCTGCGGATCCTTGCCGAACTGCAGCACGACGCACGTCTGTCCAACCAGGAACTGGCCGAACGCATCGGCCTCTCGCCCTCGCCCTGCTCGCGGCGGGTCAAGCAGCTGGAGGACGACGGCTACATCCTCCGCCAGGTCGCCCTGCTGGACCGCAAGAAGCTCGGCCTGACCCTCACCGCCTATGTCCTGATCGGCATGGACCGCCACACCCCGGAGCGCTTCGAGCACTTCCAGGAAGTCATCGGCCGCTGCCCCGAGGTGCTGGAATGCAGCCTGATCACCGGGATGGACGCCGACTACCAGCTCAAGGTGGTAGTCCCTGACATGGACCATTACCAGCAGTTCCTGCTCGGCACCCTGACCCGCATCGAAGGGGTCTCCAGCGTGCGTTCGAGCTTCGTCCTGCGCCAGGTGCAGTCGAGCACCGAGCTGCCCCTGGAGCATCTGCGCAGCTGAGACGGAGCTCACCCTTTGGCGGCTCACAAATGGTGCGCATCACGTATAATGCCCGCCGCCTTGCTGTGCCCTCACGTGGTTCCTCCGATGCGCCCCGCGCCCGATAACAAACAACTCTCCACGGCTGTCATGGCAGTCATCGGCTGCCGTTGAAGGCCGCCGCTGATCGAATCCGAGCTCCGCGACCGCCCCGGGAAACGGCCATGCCGTGCCCGTGCCGCCCCGCGACCGGCCGATGCGCCGGCCGAGCTCGTTTCCAACCCGCTGCAACCACAGGAGATGAGATGGATCCGGAAGTATTCGAAGAATGGATGATGACCGGCCTGATTACCGGCCTGGTGCTGTTCATGGCGTTCATCGTCTGGGACCTCGCGAAGAAATCCCATGCCGGACGCTTCGGCACCATGGTCCTGTTCCTCGCCCTCGGCCTGGGCGTGCTCGGCTTCGTCATCAAGACGCTGGTCATCGGCAGCCTGGAAGGGCTGCAAGTAATACCCTAGGAATCTTTCAATTTCGTTGCCGTACGCCCGCCGGGGCGTCCGGCGAGCCAGTCCATCTGCCCGGGAGAGAACATGAACGCAGCCGACCGCGTCATGCAAAGTTATGGAAGATGTTGCGCAAGTTCCGATTTTTTCGATGATTTCTACCAGAACTTCCTCGCCTCCTCGCCCCAGATCCGCGAGAAGTTCGCCAATACCGACATGACGGCGCAGAAGCAGCTGCTCCGACAGGGAATCCTCAATCTGGTGCTCTACGCCCGCGGCATGCCCGACACCAAGCTGCGCGCCCTCGGCTGCAGCCATGCGCGGGACGCCCTGGACATTCGACCGGAGCTCTACGATCTCTGGCTCGACTCCCTGCTGCGCACCATCCGCATCCACGACAGGGCCTGGGACGAGCAGACCGGGGTGGCCTGGCGCGAAGTTCTGACCAAGGGCATCAACCTGATCAAGTCCTACTACTAACTAGTCGTAGTTGGACCGCTCCCGCCGGCGCCTCACAGCTGCGCCGGCACCTCCCGCCACTGCCCCGGCGCCAGCCCGTCCAGGCTCCAGGGACCGATCCGCACCCGCACCAGCCGCAGCGTGGGCAGGCCGACCGCGGCGGTCATGCGCCGCACCTGGCGGTTGCGCCCCTCGCGGATGATCAGCTCCAGCCAGGCGGTCGGAACCGTCTTGCGAAAGCGCACCGGAGGATCGCGCGGCCACAGGCCGGGCTCCGCCAGCAGACGGGCCTCGGCCGGCAGGGTCGGGCCGTCGTTGAGCTCCACGCCGCGGCGCAGACGTTCGAGCTGTTCCTCGTCCGGCTCGCCCTCCACCTGCACCCAGTAGGTCTTGGCCAGCTTGTGCTTCGGATCGGCGATGCGCGCCTGCAAGCGACCGTCGTTGGTCAGCAGCAGCAGGCCCTCGCTGTCCCGGTCGAGGCGCCCGGCCGGGTAGACGCCGGAAATCGGCACGAAGTCCTTGAGGGTCGCCCGGCCCTCTCCGTCGCTGAACTGGGTGAGCACGTCGAAGGGCTTGTTGAACAGGATCAGCCGCGGCTGCGCGGGCGGCGCCTTGGGCACGCGGCGGGCCGGAGCCGGGCCGGCGGGACGACGGGAGACGGGACGGGGCGGACGGGCCATCGGCAGGGATTCGTCGGACGGGAGGGGCGCCCATCCTAGGGGTGCCCCGCCGCCCTCGCAAGAGCCTGACCAAGCGGACAACTTTTGCCCCGAAAGGGCGCATGCACCCCCGCCTGGCCCCCTGCCGGCCGCACCGCTGCGGTGCGGGCTCCGTCATGAGGCTTTTCGCCACCTTTCGCCTAGCCCCCGGAAATCCGGCGCTCCAGAGCACTTGGCACAGAAGCTGCGATGCTCCGGAGCAAAAACGCACCGTCAAGGAGCTCATGCCATGAGACGCCGCCCTCTTCTGAAGTCCACCCTCGCCGCCAGCGCCCTGCTGCTCGGCGGCCTGTTCCCCTTCGGCCTGCAGGCGGCGGACACCATCAAGGTCGGCATCCTCCATTCGCTGTCCGGGACCATGGCCATCTCCGAGACCTCGCTGAAGGACATGGCGCTGATGACCATCGACGAGATCAACGCCAAGGGCGGGGTCAACGGCAGACAGCTGGAGCCGGTGGTGGTCGACCCCGCCTCCAACTGGCCGCTGTTCGCCGAGAAGGCCCGCCAGCTGCTGACCCAGGACAAGGTCGCGGCTGTCTTCGGCTGCTGGACCAGCGTCTCGCGCAAGTCGGTGCTGCCGGTGTTCGAGGAGCTCGACGGCCTGCTGTTCTACCCGGTGCAGTACGAGGGCGAGGAGCTGTCGCCGAACGTCTTCTATACCGGTGCGGCGCCCAACCAGCAGGCCATACCGGCCGTCGAGTACCTGATGAGCGAGAACGGAGGCGGCGCCCGGCGCTTCTTCCTGCTCGGCACCGACTACGTCTACCCGCGCACCACCAACAATATCCTGCGGGCCTTCCTGATCGCCAAGGGCGTGCCGGAATCCGCCATCGAGGAGGTCTACACGCCCTTCGGCCACAGCGACTACCAGACCATAGTGGCCGACATCAAGAAGTTCGCCGCCGGCGGCAAGACCGCGGTGATCTCCACCATCAACGGCGACTCCAACGTGCCCTTCTACAAGGAACTGGCCAACCAGGGCCTGGACGCCACCGAGGTGCCGGTGGTGGCCTTCTCGGTGGGCGAGGAGGAGCTGCGCGGCATCGACACCAAGCCGCTGGTCGGCCACCTGGCGGCCTGGAACTACTTCCAGTCGGTGCTGAACCCGGTCAACCAGCGGTTCGTCTCCCAGTGGCGGGCCTACGCCAAGGCCAAGGGTCTGCCGAACGCCGACCGGGCGGTGACCAACGACCCGATGGAGGCCACCTACGTCGGCATCCACCTGTGGGCGCAGGCGGTCGAGAAGGCCGGCAGCACCGATGTGGACAAGGTCCGCGAGGCCATGGCCGGGCAGTCCTTCGACGCCCCCAGCGGCTACACCCTGACCATGGACAAGACCAACCACCACCTGCACAAGCCGGTGATGATCGGCGAGATCCAGGAGGACGGTCAGTTCTCGGTGGTCTGGGAAAGCCAGACGCCGATCCGCGCCCAGCCGTGGAGCCCGTACCTCCCCGGCAACCAGGGCAAGCCGGAGTACGCGGTCAAGAGCCACTGACGACGCCGAACCGGGTCGCCGCGGTGGACGAATCCAGCTCCGCCCGGCGACCGCCGCCTCCTCCGCCGGGAGAGGAAACCGGCACCTTCCGGGAATCCGAACGATGAGAACCGCCCTCCACCGACTCTGCCTGCTCGCCCTGCTGGCCCTGCCCCTGGCGGCCCGCGCCGGGGACGCCGGCGACTACGCCGCGGCCGACCCGGCCGGACAGGCCCGCCTGCTGCAGGCCTGGGCCGCCGCCCCGGACCCTGCGCGCCTGGCGCTGCTCGAAGCCCTGCAGCAGGGCCGCGTCGCGGTCGACGGAGACGGCCGGCCCTTCCTCGCCGAGGGCGACGCCTGGCGCGGCCTGGAGAACGCCGCCGCCCCCGTCGGCCCAGCGCGCCCGCTGCGCCTGAACAACCGTCTGCGCGGCCTGCTCAATGGCGCCCTGGCCAGCCACCGGCTGCTCGCCGCGGACCCGGCCGTGCGCCTGGCCGCCGCCCAGCAGCTGCAGCGCGGCGTCCAGCCGGAACAGGGGCCGCTGCTGGAACGGTGCCTGGCCGAGGAGCGCGACGAGGCGGTGCGCGAAGCCCTGCAGCAGGCCCAGGCCAACCTGCAACTGACCGCCCCCGACCCGGCGGTACGGCTAGCCGCCGTGCGCCGGCTGGGCGACAGCGGCGCGCCGGAGGCCAAGGCGCGCCTGGCCGCCCTGCTCGCCCCCGGCGCGGAGCCGGACGCCGCAGTGCGCACCGCCGCCGCCACCGGCCTGGCCCAGGTCGAACGCCGGCTGAAGATGGGCGAACTGCTCGGCCAGGCCTTCGGCGGCCTGTCCCTGGGCTCGATTCTGCTGCTCGCCGCCCTGGGGCTGGCCATCACCTTCGGCCTGCTCGGGGTGATCAACATGGCCCACGGCGAAATGCTGATGCTCGGCGCCTACTGCACCTACGGCGTGCAGCTGCTGTTCCGCAAGCTGGCGCCGGACGCCCTGGCCTTCTACCCGCTAGCCGCCCTGCCGGTGGCCTTCCTGGTCACCGCGGCGGTCGGCATGGCCCTCGAACGCGCGGTGATCCGCCATCTCTACGGCCGCCCGCTGGAGACCCTGCTGGCCACCTGGGGCATCAGCCTGATCCTGATCCAACTGGTGCGCCTGCTGTTCGGCGCGCAGAACGTCGAGGTGGCCAACCCCGCCTGGCTCTCCGGCGGTCTGCAGGTGCTGCCCAACCTGGTGCTGCCCTACAACCGCCTGGCGATCGTCGGCTTCGCCCTGTTCGTGGTGCTGCTCGTCTGGCTGCTGCTGAACCGCACCCGGCTCGGCCTGAACGTGCGCGCGGTGACCCAGAACCGGAACATGGCCGCCTGCTGCGGCGTGCCCACCGGCCGGGTGGACATGCTCGCCTTCGGCCTCGGCTCCGGCATCGCCGGGCTCGGCGGCGTGGCCCTCTCGCAGATCGGCAATGTCGGCCCGGACCTCGGCCAGAGCTACATCATCGACTCCTTCCTGGTGGTGGTGCTGGGCGGGGTCGGCCAGCTGGCCGGCAGCGTCTTCGCCGCCTTCGGCCTGGGGATCGCCAACAAGGTCCTGGAGCCGGCGATCGGCGCCGTGCTGGGCAAGATCCTGATCCTGGGGCTGATCATCCTGTTCATCCAGAAACGTCCGCAGGGCCTGTTCGCCCTCAAGGGGAGGGTCATCGATTGAACCAGCCGCTCGCCATCCGGCTCGCCCAGAAGGCCGGCCCGAAATCCGCCGCCGTCGCCCTCGGCGCCCTGTTCTCGGCGCTCGCCGCCCTGCCGCTGCTGCACCTGCTGCCGGCGGACCACGCCCTGCACGTCTCGGCCTACGGCCTGACCCTGGTCGGCAAGATCCTCTGCTACGCCGTGGTCGCACTGGCCCTGGACCTGGTCTGGGGCTATGCGGGGCTGCTGTCCCTCGGCCACGGCCTGTTCTTCGCCCTCGGCGGCTACGCCATGGGCATGTACCTGATGCGCCAGAGCGCGGGCGACGGCCTGCCGGCGTTCATGGGCTTCCTCGCCTGGAACGAGCTGCCCTGGTACTGGTACGGCAGCGACCACTTCCTCTGGGCCCTGTGCCTGGTGGTGCTGGCGCCGGGGCTGCTGGCCCTGGCGTTCGGCTGGTTCGCCTTCCGCTCGCGGATCAGGGGCGTGTACTTCTCGATCATGACCCAGGCCCTGACCTACGCCGGCATGCTGCTGTTCTTCCGCAACGAAACCGGCTTCGGCGGCAACAACGGCTTCACCGGCTTCACGCGCATCCTGGGCCAGGACATCACCGCCCCGGCCACCCGCGCCCTGCTCTTTCTCGCCACGCTGCTGCTCCTGACCGGCAGCCTGTGGCTCGGCTGGCGGCTGGCGCAGAGCAAGTTCGGCCGGGTGCTGGCCGCCCTGCGCGACGCCGAGAACCGCCTGATGTTCTGCGGCTACGACCCGCGCGGCTACAAGCTGTTCGTCTGGGTGCTGTCGGCGGTGCTCTGCGGCCTGGCCGGCGCGCTCTACGTGCCCCAGGTGGGCATCATCAACCCCAGCGAGATGGCGCCGACCCAGTCCATCGAGGCCGCCGTCTGGGTCGCCCTCGGCGGCCGCGGCACCCTGCTCGGCCCGCTGCTCGGCGCCGGCCTGGTCAACGGCATGAAGAGCGTCTTCACCGTGGCCTTTCCCGAGTACTGGCTGTTCTGCCTCGGCGCTCTGTTCATCCTCGTCACCCTCTACCTGCCCAAGGGCGTGATCGGTCTGCTGCAACGGCGAGGTGAAGCATGAACGCCCATACCGCCCGCGAACCCCTGCCGGCCGGCGGCCGCGACACCATCGGCCTCGGCCGCACCGCCCACCCCGGCCTGGACGTGCGCCACGGCACCCTCCTCAGCCTGGAGGGCATCCACGTCAGCTTCGACGGCTTCCGCGCGCTGACCGATCTCAGCCTGTACCTTGGCGTCGGCGAGCTGCGCTGTATCATCGGCCCCAACGGCGCCGGCAAGACCACCCTGATGGACGTGATCACCGGCAAGACCCGCCCGGACGCGGGCAGCGCCTTCTTCGGCGAGACGCTGGACCTTGCGCGGATGAGCGAATGCGAGATCGCCCGGGCCGGGATCGGCCGCAAGTTCCAGAAGCCCACGGTGTTCGAGGCGCTGTCGGTGTTCGAGAACCTGGAGCTGGCGCAGAAGGCCGACAAGGGCGTGTGGGCCAGCCTGCGCGCGCGGCTGTCCGGCGAGCAGCGGGAGCGCATCGAGGAGACGATGATCACCGTCGGTCTGGAGGACGACTGCCACCGGCCGGCCGGGCTGCTGTCCCATGGTCAGAAGCAGTTCCTCGAGATCGGCATGCTGCTGATGCAGGACCCGCAGCTGCTGCTGCTCGACGAGCCGGTGGCGGGCATGAGCGACGCCGAGACCGAGTTCACCGCCGAGCTGTTCCGCGGCCTGGCCCGCCGGCACTCGCTGATGGTGGTCGAACACGACATGGGCTTCGTCGAGACCATCGCCGACCGGGTCACGGTGCTGCACCAGGGCCGGGTGCTGGCCGAGGGCTCGCTGGCCCAGGTGCAGGCGGACGAGCGGGTGATCGAGGTCTATCTGGGGCGTTGAAGCGGGCCATCCACCGGACACAGGCGACAAGGACAGACAGATGCTGCAGGTCAGCGAGCTTCACCAGTACTACGGCGGCAGCCACATCCTCCGCGGCCTGTCCTTCGAGGCCAGGGTCGGCGAGGTCACCTGCCTGCTCGGGCGCAACGGCGTGGGCAAGACCACCCTGCTCAGGTGCCTGATGGGCCTGCTCCCGGCCCGCCAAGGGGCGGTGAGCTGGGAAGGTGCGCCGATCACCGCGCTCAAGCCGCACCAGCGGGTGCGCGCCGGCATCGCCTACGTGCCCCAGGGCCGCGAGATCTTTCCGCGCCTCTCGGTGGAGGAGAACCTGCTGATGGGCCTGTCCCGCTTTCCCGCCCGGGAGGCCAAGGCCGTACCGCCCTTCGTCTACGAACTCTTCCCGGTCCTGCAGGAGATGAAGCAGCGCCGCGGCGGCGACCTCTCCGGCGGCCAGCAGCAGCAACTGGCCATCGGCCGTGCCCTGGCCAGCCGCCCGCGCCTGCTGATCCTCGACGAACCCACCGAAGGCATCCAGCCCTCGGTGATCAAGGAGATCAGCGCGGTGATCCGCCGTCTCGCGGCCCGGGGCGACATGGCCATCCTGCTGGTCGAGCAGTTCTACGACTTCGCCGCCGAGCTGGCCGACTGCTACCTGGTGATGAGCCGCGGCGAGATCGTCCAGCGCGGCCGCGGCGCGGACATGGCAGCCGAAGGCGTGCGCGCGCTGGTGGCGATATGACCGCGGTGCAGACCGCCTTCGCCCCGGCCTGGCACGCCGAACTGGACCTCGCCTACGCCCGCGACGGCGCCGCCACCCGCCCGGTGCGCCGGCGCCACGCAGGCCCCCTGCGGGTGCTGAAGCACCTGTATGCCGAGGGCCCGGAGGTCTGCCAGCACATCCTCGTGCATCCGCCGGGCGGCATCGCCGGCGGCGACCGCCTGGACATCCGCGCGGAGGTCGGCGCCGGCGCCTGGGCCCAGCTGACCAGCCCCGGCGCCGCCAAGTGGTACCGCGCCGCCGGCCCGGCCTTCCAGAACCTCGAGCTGCGCGTTGCGGCCGGCGCCACCCTGGAATGGCTGCCCCAGGAAACCATCGTCTATTCCGCCGCCCGGGCCGAACTGGCCACCCGCATCGAGCTGCACGGCGACGCCCGGCTGTTCTACTGGGACATGGTCGCCCTCGGCCGCCCGGCCAGCGGCGAGCGCTTCGACGCCGGCCACTTCCGGGCCGCCCTGGACATCCGCCGCGACGGCCGCCTGCTCTGGCACGAACGCCAGCGCGTGGAGGGCGGCGACGGCCTGCTCGACTCGCCGATCGGCCTGGACGGCCGGCCGGTGTTCGCCACCCTGATCGCCAGCGGCGAGATCGACGCCGACCTGCTGGAGCGCTGCCGCGACCTCCCCGGCAGAGTGCGCGGCGACCTGACCCAACTGCCCGGCCTGCTGGTCGGCCGTTGCCTGGCCATGGAGGCGCTGCACGCCCGCGCCTGGCTGATCGAACTCTGGCGTCTGCTGCGCCCCGCCCTGCTCGGGCGCGCCGCCGTTCCCCCGCGCATCTGGAGTACCTGATGGACCTCACCCCCCGCGAGAAAGACAAGCTGCTGATCTTCACCGCCGGCCTGGTCGCCGAGCGCCGCCTGGCCCGGGGCCTGAAGCTCAACCACCCGGAGGCCGTGGCCTACATTTCCGCCGCCCTGCTCGAGGGCGCCCGCGACGGCCGCACGGTGGCCGAACTGATGCACTACGGCACCACGCTGCTGAGCCGCGAGCAGGTGATGGAGGGCGTGCCGGAGATGATCCCGGAGATCCAGATCGAAGCCACCTTCCCCGACGGAACCAAGCTGGTCACCGTGCATCAACCGATTCCCTGAATTGACGAGAAATGGCCATGCAAATCCGCGATGCCGCCGATGCCGATCTCCCGGGCATCCTGCAGATCTACAACGATGCCGTACTGCACGGCACCGCCATCTGGAACGACGCCCCGGTGGATCTGGACAACCGCCGCGCCTGGCTGGCCGAGCGCCAGAGCCAGGGCTTCCCGGTGCTGGTGGCGGTGGACGCCCAGGAGCGGGTGCTCGGCTACGCCACCTACGGCTCCTGGCGCCCTCACGACGGCTTCCGCCACACGGTCGAGCACTCGGTCTACGTGCGCGACGACCAGCGCGGCGCGGGCATCGGCCAGGCGCTGATGCGCCGGCTGATCGAGCGCGCCCGCCAGGCCGGCAAGCACGCCATGGTCGGCGCCATCGAGAGCGAGAACCGCGCCTCCGTCCACATGCACCAGCAGCTCGGCTTCATCCACGTCGGCCAGATGCGCCAGGTGGGCTGCAAGTTCGGCCGCTGGCTCGACCTCACCTACATGCAACTGATCCTCACCCCGGAGCGCAAGACACCATGATCCCCGGCGAATACCAGATCCGGGACGGCGAGATCGAGCTGAACGCCGGCCGCCGCACCCTGACCCTGAACGTGGCCAACAGCGGCGACCGGCCGATCCAGGTCGGCTCCCACTACCACTTCTTCGAGACCAACGACGCCCTGCTGTTCGACCGCGCCCGGGCCCGCGGCATGCGCCTGAACATCCCCGCCGGGACCGCCGTGCGCTTCGAGCCGGGACAGAGCCGCGAGGTCGAACTGGTCGAGCTGGCCGGCCACCGCCGGGTGTTCGGCTTCGCCGGCCGGGTGATGGGCGAGCTCTGACCCGAACCTATTCGTAGGGTGGAAAACGCCGCAGGCTTTTCCGCCGTGACCAGGATCGGTGGATGGCTTCGGCCATCCACCCTGCGCGAGACGATACCGATGAAGATTTCCCGACAAGCCTACGCCGACATGTTCGGCCCCACCGTCGGCGACCGCGTGCGCCTGGCCGACACCGACCTGTGGATCGAGGTGGAGCGGGACTTCACCACCTACGGCGAGGAAGTGAAGTTCGGCGGCGGCAAGGTGATCCGCGACGGAATGGGCCAGGGCCAGCTGTGCTCCGCCGACGTGGTCGACACCCTGATCACCAACGCCCTGATCCTCGACCACTGGGGCATCGTCAAGGCCGACGTGGGCCTCAAGGACGGGCGCATCGCCGCCATCGGCAAGGCCGGCAACCCGGACATCCAGCCGGACGTGACCATCGCCGTCGGTGCCGCCACCGAGATCATCGCCGGCGAGGGCCTGATCCTCACCGCCGGCGGCATCGACAGCCACATCCACTTCATCTGCCCGCAGCAGATCGAGGAGGCGCTGATGAGCGGCGTCACCACCATGATCGGCGGCGGCACCGGACCTGCCACCGGCACCAACGCCACCACGGTCACCCCCGGCCCCTGGCACATCGCCCGCATGCTGCAGGCCGCCGACGCCTTCCCGATGAACATCGGCTTCACCGGCAAGGGCAACGCCTCGCTGCCCGACCCGCTGATCGAGCAGATCGAGGCCGGCGTCATCGGCCTCAAGCTGCACGAGGACTGGGGCACCACCCCGGCGGCCATCGACAACTGCCTGACGGTCGCTGACCAGTACGACGTGCAGGTGGCGATCCACACCGACACCCTCAACGAGTCCGGCTTCGTTGAGACTACGCTCGCCGCCTTCAAGGGCCGCACCATCCACACCTACCACACCGAAGGCGCCGGCGGCGGCCACGCCCCGGACATCATCCGGGCCTGCGCCTTCGCCAACGTGCTGCCCAGCTCGACCAACCCGACCCGGCCGTTCACCCGCAACACCATCGACGAGCACCTGGACATGCTGATGGTCTGCCATCACCTCGACCCGAGCATCGCCGAGGACGTGGCCTTCGCCGAGTCGCGCATCCGCCGCGAGACCATCGCCGCCGAGGACATCCTCCACGACCTAGGCGCCTTCTCAATGATTTCCTCGGACAGCCAGGCCATGGGCCGGGTCGGCGAGGTGATCGTCCGCACCTGGCAGACCGCCGACAAGATGAAGAAGCAGCGCGGCCCGCTGCCCGAGGACGGCGCCGGCAACGACAACTTCCGCGCCAAGCGCTACATCGCCAAGTACACCATCAACCCGGCGATCACCCACGGCATCAGCCACGAGGTGGGCTCCGTCGAGGTGGGCAAGTGGGCCGACCTGGTGCTCTGGCGCCCGGCCTTCTTCGGCGTGAAGCCGTCGCTGATCCTCAAGGGCGGGGCCATCGCCGCCAGCCTGATGGGCGACGCCAACGCCTCCATCCCCACCCCGCAGCCGGTGCACTACCGGCCGATGTTCGCCAGCTACGGCGGCAGCCGCCACGCCACCAGCCTGACCTTCGTCAGCCAGGCGGCGCTGGCTGCCGGGGTGCCGGAGAAGCTGGGCCTGAAGAAGCGCATCGCCGTGGCGAAGAACTGCCGCGAGCTGAAGAAGCAGGACCTGATCCACAACGGCGCGACGCCCGACATCGAGGTCGACCCGCAGAACTACCAGGTCAGGGCCGACGGCCAGCTGCTCTGGTGCGAGCCGGCCGAGGTGCTGCCGATGGCTCAGCGCTATTTCCTCTTCTGAAGCAGCGCCCGCCGTGGCGGGGAAGCCGCCGCAGCCTCAGCGCAGCTGGCTGTCCTTGCTGCCCCGCCGGTTGTAGCCGCTGAACGCCGCCTGCTGCTTGTCGCGCTCGCTCTGGCAGGCAATGCACAGCCGCACGCCCGCCAGCGCCTCGCGGCGGGCCTGGGGGATCGGCTCGCCGCACTCCTCGCAATGGCTCAGGCTCTCGCCCGTGGTCAGCTGGCTGCGCGCCCGCTGCACGGCATCCTCGATGCTGCTCTCGATCTGCTCCTGTACCGCGCCGTCGCTGGTCCAGCCTCCGGCCATGATCGACCTCCCGCTCAAACGTCATGCTCAGTGGATAATCGCCGAAGCGCTCTCGCCTCGACCAAGGAAAACTTAGCAAGGATCGGACCTTCTTCCAGGGTTCGGCAGCCAGTCGGAAAGGGCTGCCGTTCCATTGCGGATGCTCGCCGAAAATTTGTGAAGATTTCGTTAAAAAGTTAGACTTCCGTCCCAGCCCGATTCCCCCAGGCGTCGAACCGGGCTCGAAAGCGTTCCGCTTTCGCGATGCAGCGGACCGGGAACTCCCGCTCGCTGCGCATCGACCATCACCGCTCGAGAGGAAGCATGAGTTTCTTCAATGCCCGTCTGTCGTGGGCCCCGAACCAGCCGGTCGCCAACCCCACGCGCGGCCGTCCGGCCGAACCGCCGGTACCGCAGATCGTCCCCGTGGTCCTCGATGCCCGCCCCGGCGCGCCCCAGGCGCCCGCCGTGCGCATCTTCCTCGGCACCCAGCCGGAGCAGTACCGCGCCGAGCGGATCTTCTTCTACTCCCTACAGCGGGTGCGCGACCCCGAGCGGCGCTACGAGGTCTATCGCATGACCGGCCTGCCCGGCTTCAGGCAGCGCGGCTGGCGTACCCGCTTCACCAACTACCGCTTCGCCATTCCCTATCTCGCCGGCTGCCACGGCAAGGCGATCTACACCGACGTCGACCAGATCTTCACTGCCGACCCCGCCGAGCTGTTCGATCAGCCCATGCGGGAACACGGCTACCTGGCGCTGTCGCCCCAGGACACCGCGGTGATGCTGCTCGACTGCGAGCGCATGGCCCGCTGCTGGACCTTCGCCAAGGCCTGCCGCAAGAGCAAGAAGGCTCTGTGCGCCGAGGCCGCCGCCGAGCCGGGGCGCTGGGGCGCCCTCGATCCGGCCTGGCACGCCCGAGACCTGGAGTACCGCCACGGCCAGTCCAAGCTGCTGCACTACACGGCGCTACACCTGCAGCCCTGGCGGCCGACGCCCGGCCAGTACTCCTACCACATCAACCCGAACGCCGAGCATTTCCTCAGCCTGGAGCAAGCCGCCGACGCCGAGGGCTACGAGATCTACAGCGCCGCACAGCCGACCCCCGGCTTCGCCGCGGCCTGCGCGCCGCAGGCGGAAAAGGCCGCGGTTCTGGCCGAGGCCGTCTGCCTGCAGGCCCGCGGGCTCGGCGCCGAGAGCCTGGCCCTGCTCGGTCCCTGGCACGAGCCGGAGAACCCCGAGCTGGACCTGGTCCGCTGGCGTCCCGAGCAGCTCCGGGGCGAGCAGCTGGCGCCGCAGGACGCGGTCGCCGCCTGCGGCCTGGAGCGCCTGCCGGTGGAGGATCTGCCCTGGGTGCTGGAGCGGCTGTTCCGTCTCTCCCGCCGGACGGTGTTCGTCAAGGCCGAGCTGGGCCCGCAGGGCTCGATGATCGGCAGCCCGGACGGCTGGCGGGCCCTGCTGCGGCGCATCGCCCTGCGCTACCCGGGACACAGCTGGCAGCTCGACTGCCGCGACCGGGAAGGCAAGCTCCTGATCTACCGGGCCGACTACGCCCGGCGCCGCGAGGATGATCGGCTGCAACCGCGGGTCTGGGTGCTGGCAGGCAAGCATCCCGGCGACAACGCTCAGCTGCTGCAGGTCGCCGATTCCCTGGGCTGGCCCTACGAGATCAAACCCTTCGGCACCCGCGTCAGGCAGCTCAGCGCGCCCTGGCCGGATCTGGTGCTGAGCGCCGGCAAGCGCACGGCGTCGCTGTCGCGGGCGATCCGCCAGCGTTCCAGCGGGTTTAGCCGTCTGGTGGTGCTGGGCCGGCCCTGCGCACCGCTGTCGCAGTTCGACCTGGTGGTGACGACCCCGCAATACGGCCTGCCGCTGCGCAACAACGTGGTCGACCTGCCGGCGCCCTTCGTCACCCAGCGCCAGCCCGAGTCCCGCGAGCTGGAGGCCTGGAAGCAGCGCTTCGCCCATCTGCCGCGGCCCTGGATCGCCCTGCTGGTGGGCGGCACCAGCGAGTCCTATCGGCTGGACGCCGCCGCGGCCGAGCAACTGGGCCTGCAGGCCAGCGCCGCGGCCAAGGCCCGCGGCGGCTCGCTGCTGGTCACCACCAGTCCGCGCACCAGCGAGGCGGCGTCCGATGCGTTGCTGGCCGCCATCGACGTGCCGGTCTGGGGCTACAGCTTCAGCAGCGGCGAGGACAATCCCTACCGCGTGCTGCTGGAACTGGCCGACGCCTTCATCGTCACCGGGGAAAGCATCTCCATGCTGACCGAGGCGAGCCTGACCGGCCGGCCGGTGGCCCTGTACCCCCTGCCGGTGCGCCGCCCCCTGCCGCTCAAGCTGCTCCACGCCGTGGAGAAGCGCCTGGGAGTCGTCGACCGGGCCGCGGGCAGCCGCGGCGTACCGCGCCAGCAGCACATCCTCGGTCGGCTGTACGACCGGGTGATCGAGGCCGGCTGGTTCAACCGCGAGCGGCGCATGGAGGAGGTGCACCTGGCCCTCGGCGTGTCCGCCCTGCCGGAAGGGCTGGATCGGCTACCCGAGCTTTCGCCCGAGCTGCTCGCCTCCTCCCGCGCCCGCGCCCTGCGGGAGATCCGCTCGGTGCTGACGGCCGAACGGCTGATCGCCACCCTCTGAGCCCTGTGCCCCGTCCGCCGGGGCTGGCGCGGCCTGCCGCCGCTGCACCCAGACCGAGAGCAGCCCGCTGCCGATGACGATGGCCATGCCCAGCAGGGCGCCGGCGTCCGGCACGTGGTCGAAGGCGACGAAGCCGACCAGCGCGGCGCAGACGATCTGGGCATTGGTGAAGGGCGCCAGGGTCGCCGCAGTGGCGAAGCGATAGGCATGGCTCAGCAGCAGGTGGCCGAACATGGCGATGCCGCCCAGCACGGCGATCATCCAGGCGTCGTAGCCGACCGGAACGGTCCAGAAGAACGGCACCAGCAGGCTCATCAGCAGGCTGCCCACCAGGCTGGTGAGGAAGTTGCTGGTGATCGGATCGTCGGTGCCGCTGAGGCGCCGGGTGAGCAGCTGGTAGACGGCGAAGCAGAAGGCGGCGCACAGCGGCAGCAGGGCCGCCGGAGTGGCCAGCTCGCCGCCCGGCCGCACGATCACCAGCACGCCGAGCAGGCCGCAGAACAGGACCAGCCACTGCCCGGGACTGATCCGTTCCTTGAGCACGGTCGCCGACAGGGCGGTGACGAACAGCGGCGCGAGGAACAGCACCGCGGTGGCCTCGCCCAGGGGCATGAAGCGCAGCCCCGACATGAACAGCAGGCTGATCCCGACCAGGCTCAGCCCGCGCGCCAGCTGCAAGCGCGGGCGCCGGGTGCGTACCAGATCCAGCCCGCGGCGCGGGCCGAACAGCAACAGCATCAGCACGCTCTGCGACAGGTAGCGGGCCCAGACCACCATGATCAGCGGATAGAGCTGGGACAGGTGCTTGGAGATCGCGTCGTGACAGGACAGCACCAGGCAGGCGCCGAGGATCAACAGAATGCCGCAGAACGGACGATTGGAATCGCTGGTCAAGAAGCCCCCGGAGCCCGAACAGGAAAGACCGACTAAGTTACTCCCAAACGCCTCCTTCCGGCAGGGTCGGCGGGCGCTCGTCCGAAACCGGTACTCCGTTCCGGACAAATCGACGGAAGGTCATTCTGACGTGTACGGAAACAGTATGCTGAGGGGCTTCCGCGGTCGGCTGCCGCAGAGACGCGCAGCCGCCGAAGAAGACCCTCCGACCGGAAGGACACTCCATGTTCCTCAGAATGCTCCTGTTCCCGGCCCTGCTCTTCGGGAGCGGCGCCTACGCCCAGGTCATGCAGCGCGAACTGGGCGACTTCGAACTGAAACTGGCCACCACCCCCACCCGCAACATGGCCCAGGGCCTGATCCAGCCGGCCCGCAGCGGCAACTTCCACGGCGGCCTGGACCTGACCCACGCCAACGGCTGGTATTTCGGCCAGTGGTCGCCGAGCGTGGGCATCACCCCGGGCTCCCAGCTGGAGATGGACTCCTACGTGGGCTACGCCGGCACACGCGGCAACGGCCCGGGCTACGAGATCGGCGTGATCCGCTACGCCTATCCCTACCTGAAGAACGCCGACCGGCACGAGGTCTACGCCGGCCTGACCCTGCTCGGCAGCCGCCTCGGCGCGGCCCTGAGCCGGGCCAACGACCGCGCCGACAACACCCTGCTGGTCGACCTCGGGCAGCGTTCGCCGCTGAACCTGGACGTGACCCTCAAGTACGCCAGCCACAGCCTGAACAACCCGGTGTCGCTGGCCAACGGCCGCAGCGTGCGCAACTACAACGACTGGTCGCTGAACCTGTCGCGACCCTGGCTGGGAATCCGCTTCGACCTCTCCTACAGTGGCTCGGACCTGGACAACCGCGGCGGCTGCGCGGTCTACTCCGGGCAGAACGCCCAGTGCAACGACTTCCTGCTGCTCAAGATGGAGCATCCCCTGTACTGACAGGCAACAATTCAGCCTGTTTCGGCGCACGCGCCCATCGACCGCACTAAAATAGCGCACCAGAAAGCCCCATAATCAGGCGCCACCCCGCCGCACCCCGCGGCCGGCCGGACTCCTGCGGCCTTGGCAAGCCCCTTGCTCGAAGTCCGGCATCGATCGATGCGGAAACTGCCCCATGCTGGTGATCCACCGACGCACTGCCGCGCGTCCCGACTGGGACGCCGAACTGGAACTGACCTTCGACGCCCGCAGCAAGAGCCGCCTGCGCTGCTTCGCCAGCAGCGGCGAGGAGGTCGGCCTGTTCCTCGAGCGCGGCCAGCCGCCGCTGCGCGACGGCGAGTTCCTCGAAGCGCAGGACGGCCGTATCGTGCGCGTGCGCGCCCGGCCGGAGCCGTTGCTGCACGTCACCTGCGTCGACGCCCTGGAGCTGACCCGCGCCGCCTATCACCTGGGCAACCGCCACGTCGCCCTGCAGATCGGCGACGGCTGGCTGCGCCTGCTCGACGACTACGTGCTCAAGGACATGCTGCTGCAGCTCGGCGCCACGGTGGAGGCCGTCGAGGCGCCCTTCCAGCCCGAGCACGGCGCCTACGGCGGCGGCCACCACCATTCCCACGCCGGCGACGCCGAATTCAGCTACGCCCCGCGCCTGCACCAGTTCGGCGTGCGCCCATGAGCGGGACCTGGGCGCTGCTGCGCCTGGCCAGCCCGCAGCTGCCGATCGGCGGCTACAGCTATTCCCAGGGCCTGGAGCTGGCCGTCGAGCGGGGGCTGGTGCACGACCCCGCCAGCGCCCGGCGCTGGCTGGAGGACCAGCTGCGGCTCAACCTCGCCCGCTTCGAGGCGCCACTGCTGCTGGCCCATTGCCAGGCCGCAGCGGCCGGCGACTGGGATCGCCTGCGCACGCTCGCCGAGCGCCACGGCGCCAGCCGCGAGACCCGCGAGCTGCGCCAGGAGAGCCGGCAGATGGGCTATTCCCTGCAGCAGTTGCTGGAGGGCCTGCCGGAGCTGGACGAGCCGTCCCGCGCCCTGCTCGCCGGCATCAAGGAGCCCGGCCTGGCCCTGGCCTGGGCGCTGGCCGCCCGCACCTGGCGAATCACCCCGGCGGACGCGCTGTCCGCCTGGCTCTGGGGCTGGCTGGAGAACCAGCTGGCGGTGCTGATGAAGACCCTGCCGCTCGGCCAGCAGGCCGCCCAGCGCCTGACTTCCGAGCTGCTGCCGGTGCTGTCGGAGGCGCAGGCCGCGGCCGCCGACCTCGATCCCGAACGCTGGGGCAGCGCCGCCTTCGGCCTGGCCCTGGCGAGCATGGCCCACGAGCGCCAATACAGCCGTCTCTTCCGTTCCTGATTGGAGAAGAACACACATGAACAGCCAACCCCTGCGCGTCGGCATCGGCGGACCGGTCGGTTCCGGCAAGACCGCCCTGACCCTGGCCCTCTGCCAGGCCCTGCGCGAGCGTTACAACCTTGCCGTGGTGACCAACGACATCTACACCCAGGAGGACGCCCAGTTCCTGGTGCGCAACGAAGCCCTGGCGCCGGAGCGGATCATCGGCGTGGAAACCGGCGGCTGCCCGCACACGGCGATCCGCGAGGACGCCTCGATCAACCTGGAGGCGGTGGACCAACTCAACCGCCGCTTCCCCGGCCTCGACCTGATCCTGGTGGAATCCGGCGGCGACAACCTGTCCGCCACCTTCAGCCCGGAGCTGTCCGACCTGACCCTGTACGTGATCGACGTGTCCGCCGGCGACAAGCTGCCGCGCAAGGGCGGCCCCGGCATCTGCAAGTCGGACCTCTTGGTGATCAACAAGATCGACCTGGCGCCCATGGTCGGCGCCTCGCTGGAGGTGATGGAGCGCGACGCGCGCAAGATGCGCGGCGAGCGTCCCTTCGTGCTCAGCAACCAGAAGACCGGCCAGGGCCTGGCCGAGATCATCGCCTTCATCGAGCAACAGGGCATGCTCGGCACCGCCTGAGCCGCCCCCATTCCACTTCGGGAGATCGTCCATGAACCTGCGTCAAACCCTCGCCGCCGGCGCCCTGCTGCTCAGCCCGGCGCTCGCTTTCGCCCACGACGGCCACGACCACGCCGGCCTGCTCGCCGGCCTGGCCCACCCGCTCGGCGGCCTCGACCACCTGCTGGCGATGCTCGCCGTCGGCCTCTGGGCCGCCCAGCAGAAAGGTTCGGCACGCTGGGCGCTGCCGCTGACCTTCGTCGCCGCCGTGCTGGCCGGCGGCCTGCTCGGTTTCGCCGGCCACGCCCTGCCGCTGCTGGAAAACGGCATCGCCGGCTCGGTCCTCGCCCTCGGCCTGCTGGTCGCCCTGGCGGTGCGTCCGCCGCTGGCCGCAGCGCTCGGTCTGACCGCCCTGTTCGCCCTCGGCCACGGCGTCGCCCACGGTCTGGAGCTGCCGGCCCTGGCCAGCCCCTGGGGCTACGCCGCCGGCTTCGTCGCCGCCACCGCCGCCCTGCACGGCCTCGGCTACCGGCTGGCGCGCGGTCTGCCGCAGGCCGTGGTGCCGCTGGTACGCATCGCCGGCGGTCTCACCGCGCTCGCCGGCGGCTGGCTGCTGGCCGCCTGATAGCCGGGCGATACGGCGGGCGCCGCCCCGTCAGCGGAACGGCGGCTCGTCGAAGCTGCGCAGCTTGCGCGAGTGCAGCGAGTCGAGCTGGCTGCGCAGGAGGTCGAGGGCGGCCAGGCCGATCCGCAGGTGCTGGGTCACCGCCCGCTCGTAGAAGGCGTTGGCCGCGCCGGGTAGCTTGATCTCGCTGTGCAGCGGCTTGTCCGACACGCACAGGAGGGTGCCGTAGGGCACCCGCAGGCGATAGCCCTGGGCGGCGATGGTGCCGCTCTCCATGTCCACCGCCACCGCCCGCGACAGGTTGATCAGCGGCCGCTCCTGGGCCCAGCGCAGCTCCCAGTTGCGGTCGTCGTAGGTCAGCACGGTGCCGGTGCGCAGGCGCCGCTTGAGGGCGTCGCCGCGCTCGCCGGTGACCAGCGCGGCGGCTTCCTGCAGCGCCTGCTGCACCTCGGCCAGCGCCGGCAGCGGGATGTGCGGCGGCAGCACGCGGTCGAGGATGCCGTCGCGGCGCATGTAGGCGTGGGCCAGCACGTAGTCGCCGATGGTCTGCGACTGCCGCAGGCCGCCGCAGTGGCCGATCATCAGCCAGCAGTGCGGACGCAGCACGGCCAGGTGGTCGGTGATGTTCTTGGCGTTGGACGGGCCGACGCCGATGTTCACCAGGGTGACGCCGTGGCCGTCCTCGGCCACCAGGTGGTAGGCCGGCATCTGGTAGCGGTGCCAGAGCACCGAGTCGATCATCGCCTGCATCGCCCCTTCTTCCATGCCCCGCTCCAGCACCACGTTGCCCGGCAGCACCAGGCGCACGAAGCGCGTGTCCTCGCGCAGCTGGTCGAGCCCGTAGCGGATGAACTGGTCGACGTAGCGGTGGTAGTTGGTCAGCAGGATCCACGGCTGCACGTGACGCCAGTCGCTGCCGGTGTAGTGCACCAGGCGGCGCAGGGAGAAGTCCACCCGCGCCGCGTCGAACAGCGCCAGCGGGAAAGCCTCGGCCTTGTCCCACTCGTAGAGGCCGTCGGCGATGCGGTCGGTGGCCGCCGACAGGTCGGTGCTGGGGAACACCCGCGCCAGCTCGGCGGCGGTCACCCCCGATCCGGCCAGCTCGTCGCCCTGCTCCACCACGTAGGGATAGGGAATGTTCTGCTGGCTGACGCCGACCTCCACCTGCACCGTGAAGTCGCGCATCAGCGGGCGCAGCTGGTCGAGCAGATAGCCGCGGAAGGCCGCCGGCTGGGTCACGGTAACGCTGTAGGTGCCGGGCACCTGGACCCGGGCATAGGCGCGCACGGTGGACGGCACCTCGCCATGGCAGTGGTAGGTCAGGCGCAGTTGCGGATAGCGGAACAGGCTGCGCTGCCCGGCGTCCGGCTCGACCCGGTCCTTCAGATAGCGCTTGAGCGCCTGGTGCAGCGCCGTGGCCGCACGCTGGTGCAGACCGGCGAGAAGGTCCACCGCCTCCTCGGCGGTGGCGGCGGTGATGAAAGCTCCTGAGTCGATGTTCACGTTCCGGCTCTCTGTCTTGTTTTCTCGAACCTATCTTGCCCGCTTTCCGGCGCCGGGCGATAGCCGCCGGGCCGGACGGCGGCCTTCGGAGACGGTGACGGGCGTCTGGCACGGGCTCCCGACGCACGGAAAACGCAACGCCGGGTCTTGCGCATCACCATTAATGAGAATTAATATCAATGGCGAATGCTAAGACGTCCAAGGATCGACATGCTCAGCGAATCATCCGTCCTCGCCCGCCTCGGCCACGGCGAAGCCCTCCACGGCCTGCTCGGCTCGGTGCCCTCGCCGCTGCTCTGCGAGATGGTCGCCGCCGCCGGCTACGACTTCCTGATCCTCGACCGGGAGCACCTGCTGCGCGGCGAGGAAGAACTGATGCACTGCCTGCGCGCCTGCGAGGCCGCCGGCATCACCGCCTGGCTGCGCCTGCCGGAGGTGGACGCCAAACAGATCGGCCGCGCCCTGGACGCCGGCTTCGAAACCATCGTCCTGCCCCGGGTGGAAAGCGCCGACGAGGTCGCCCGGGCCGTCGCCGCCGCCTGGTTTCCGCCGCAGGGCCGGCGCGGCATCAGCGGCGGGCGCGTCACCGGCTTCGGCGCCCTGGCGCTGCCCGACTACATCGCCCGGGTCAACGGCGAGCCGCGCATCGTGCCGATGATCGAGAGCGCCGCCGGCCTCGAGGCCCTGCCGGCGATCCTCGCCCAACCCGGCGTCGCCATGGTCCTGGAAGGCGCGCTGGACCTGGCCCTCGACCTGGGACTCGGCCCGCAGCCGGCCCACCCGCAGGTCTGGCGGGCGCTGCAGCGCATCGCCGAGGCCTGCGCCGAGGCCGGCGTGCCCTTCTGCGCCAACCCGCGCACCCCCGAACAGCTCGATCACTGGCGAGCGCGCGGCGTCCGCTGCTTCCTCGCCGGCGAGGACCGCGGCCTGCTGCTCGCCGCCCTGAAGAACCGCCTGCACGACCTGCAACAGAAGAACTAAGGAGCAAGAAGTCATGAAGTACAAGGCCGCACGCCACATCCGCTGGTCTCTCAGTCTGCTCACCCTGGCGCTGGCCCAGGCCGCCGCAGCCGCCGAAGACGTCAAGGACGAGGAAAAGACCAAGGAGGAGAAGCTCTCGCTCGCCTCCCAGGTGATCAAGGGCGACGTCCTCGGTCACGGCAGCGACGAGGAGGTCCGCACCTACGCCGGCAGCCGCAGCGTGGTCAAGTCCGAGGATCTGAAGAAGGCCAGCGTGCGCGGCCTGGACGACGCCCTGCAGCGCGTACCCGGGGTGAAGGTGTTCGACGAGACCGGCACCGGCGTGCTGCCGCAGATTTCCGTACGCGGCCTCTACGAGAGCCGCAGCGGCCGGGTCCAGGTGCTCTCCGACGGGATTCCGCTGTCGCTCGCGCCCTACGGCCAAACCAGCCTGTCGCTGTTCCCGCAGACCCTGCAGACCGTCGACCGGATCGACATCGTGCGCGGCGGCGCCGCCGTCCAGTACGGCCCGAACAACGTCGGCGGGGTGATCAACTTCATCAGCAAGCCGATCCCGAAGAAATGGGAAAACAACATCGGCGAGCGCCTCACCTTCTCCCCCGGCGGCCACCAGCTGTACGACACCTACCTGAGCACCGGCGGCCACCTGACCGACAACTTCGGCCTGATGCTGGAGTACAACAACAAGAGCGGCCATTACGACCGCGACCACTCCAACACCGACGTGGACAACGTCCGCCTGCGCGGCCAGTGGGACATCGACGACGTGCGCAGCCTGAGCTTCGGCCTGCAGCACTACGAGGCCGACATGGAGCTGGCCGGCGCCCTCAGCGTGAAAGACTACAAGCACGACTGGCGCGACTCGACCCGCGACCTCGACCGCTTCAAGGGCAACACCGACCGGGTCTGGGGCACCTACACCCAGTTCCTCGGCTCCCACGGCCCGCTGGAGGACATGGAGTTCAGCCTCACCGGCTTCGCCCACGACAGCGACCGCAACTTCATCGTCGGCCTGGATTCCAAGTCGCAGTTCACCCCGGACGCCACGCCGGCCTACCGGCAGAGCGCCCCGCGCAACTTCAAGGTCTGGGGCATCGAGCCGAAGGTGAGCTTCAGCTTCTACGGCGACGTGGTGGACCAGACCTGGCTGGTCGGCGGCCGCTACGTCAGCGAGGACACCCAGTTCGACGTCAACAAGACCAGCCTGTCCACCGGCGCGACCAGCGTGGTCCGCGACTGGAGCTTCAACACCGACGGCGGGGCCTTCTTCGTCAGCGACGCCATCAGCCTGCTCGACGGCCGCCTGACCATCACCCCCGGCGTGCGCCACGAGCACGTGGAGATGAACTATTCCGACGCCGTCAGCCGCAAGAGCACGGCCAACACCAGCGACGAGTGGCTGCCCGGGATCAACGCCGGCTTCCAACTCACCGACCACTGGTTCCTCTTCGCCGACGCCCAGCGCTCGCTGCGCGTGCCGCAGATCACCTCGATCGTCAAGGACGGCGACGTCGGCTCCGAGGTGGCCTGGAACTACGAGGCTGGCTTCCGCTACACCCCGCTGGCCAACCTGCGCTTCGACTTCAACCTGTACCGCATCGACTTCGACAACCAGATCGAATACAACCGCACCACCGACACCTACCAGAACATCGGCAAGACCCGCCACCAGGGCTTCGAGACCGAGATGTTCTGGACCCCGGTGGAAAAGCTCGACCTGCACGTCGGCTACGCCTATCTGGACGCCGAGCAGCGCGCCGGCCAGTACCGCGGCAACGAAGTGCCCTTCTCCTCCAAGCACCAGTTCAACGTCGACGGCCGCTATCGCCTGAACCAGGACTGGACCTACGCCCTGGACGGACTCTTCGTCAGCAAGGCCTTCACCGACACCGCCAACACCAAGGACGAGAACGCCATCGCCTCGGTCGGCCAGCTGCCCTCCTACTGGGTCTGGAACACCTCCCTGGAGCGCAGGTTCCGCTTCAGCGGCGACGAGCTGACCACCTCGATCGGCATCAGCAACCTGTTCGACAACCGCTACTACTTCCGCGGCATGGACACCAGCCCCTGGGGCCGCCAGTCCGCGCCCGGCCGCACCGTCACGGTCGCCGCCAACTACCGCTTCTGATCCACCCTCCCCAACCCGCATCCATCTGCAGGCATCGCCGTCCAGCCTCACGGCCGGACGGCCCCTGCCCGGAGAACGCCATGCCAAGGCCCATCGTCATCCTCAGTCACGTCGCCACCCACGCCGTCTGCGAGGGCTTTCTGCCCGCCGCCCGGCGGCGCGGACACCCGCTGCTGCTCGTCACCGACCACGCCCAGGGCCACTGGCGCCACCTGGCCGACGCCGGAATCGAGATCGACGCGCTGGAGATCCTCGAGTGCGACGTGTTCAACCCGCTGGCGGTGATCGAACTGCTGCACGCCCAGGGCCTGCGCCCGCGGGCGGTGTTCTCCAACAGCGACCACCTGCAGACCAGCTGCGCGCTGGTGGCCGAGGCCTTCGACTGCCCCGGCAAGGACTGGCGGATCTGCCACGCGGCGAAGAACAAGGCGGAGATGCGCGAGCGCCTGCAGCGCCTCGGCCTGCCCGGCCCCTGGTTCCGGGTGCTGACTCCCGGCGCGGCGCTGCCGAGCGATGCCCCCTTCCCGCTGGTGGCCAAGCCGCGCGAGGGCGTCGCCAGCCTGGACGTGCAGCTGTGCCGCAACGCCGGCGAGCTGGCCGCCTACTGCGAGGCCTTCTGGCAGCGCCAGCCGAACCGCGCGCTGCTGCTGGAGGCCTACCTGCAGGGGCCGCTGTTCACCCTGGAGACCCTCGGCGACGGCCAGAGCCTGCAGGCCATCGGCGGCTTCGACGTGACCCTCTCGCCACCGCCGCACTTCGTCGAGCTGGAGGCGCGCTGGAACGGCCCGCTGAGCCGCGGCGCGCGCCAGGCGGCGCTGGCCCAGGTGGCCGCCTTCGGCGTCAACTTCGGGGTCTGCCACAGCGAATTCATCCTCACCGCCGACGGCCCGGTGCTGGTGGAGATCAACTACCGCAGCATCGGCGACGGCCGCGAATTCCTCCTCGACCGCCTGCTGCCGCAGGGCTGGTTCGAGCGCATCCTCGCCCTGCACCTGGGCGAACCGCTGGAGGACAGCGAAAGCAGCGGCGCCGAGGCCCTGGTGCACTACCTGGTCGCCCCGCGCGATGGCCGTCTGCTGGCGGCCAGCCCGAGCTTCCGGGAAGAGGACGACGGCCACTGGGTCGACTACTGCGCGCTGCGCGAGGTCGGCGAGGAGATCCGCCTGAGCCACTCGAACAAGGACTACCTGGGCGTACTGCGCCTGATCGCCCCCGACGAGGCCGCGCTCGCCGCGCGCTTCGCCGCCGCGCGCAGCGACCTGCGCTGGGAGCTGGCATGAGCACGGACAGCCTCGATCAAGACCGCGCGGCCATCGGCCAGCGCATCCTCGACTGCTGCCTGCGCGAGGACATCCGCGGCCTGCTCGGCCGGGCGCGCGTCGCCGCCCTGCCGGCGGAGCTGGCCGCCCACTGGCCGCAGCCGGCGGAACCCGACTGGCTGTGCATCGACCACCTGGGCTGCGGCGAACTCTGGCTGCCGGTGCGCCGCGGCGCGCCGCTGCAGGACTGGAGCGCGGTCGGCGACCGTTGGCTGCGCCGCCAGGGCGAGCGCGTGCAGCTGGAGCAGGGCTACCGGCACTGGCTGGAGCACCTGGCCGAGGGGCTCGACGCCGAGAGCCTGGCGCTGTTCGCCGACTATCTGGCGGAGGCCGACTGCGCGGTCGAGCACCGCCGCCTGTGCCGCGAGGCCTACGCCGCCCGGGCCGGCGCGCTGGGCGCGGTCCTCGACGAGCCCGACTGGGGCCGGCGCCTGCTCGGCATCGACCGTCTGGCCAGCTACCTGGACCATCCCTTCTACCCCACCGCGCGGGCCAAGAGCGGCTTCGACGCCGCGGCCCTGCAGGGCTACGCCCCGGAATTCGCACCGCGCTTCCGGCTTAACTGGCTGGCGGTACCCAGGGCGATCCTCGAACGGACCGGCACGCCGCCGGCGTTCTGGCCGAGCTTTCCCGAGGTCGGCCTGGACCCGGCGCTGGAGGCGAGCCATGCGCTGCTGCCGGTGCACCCGCTGACCTGGCCCGAGCTGGAGGCCCACGGTCTGCCGGAGGGCTGTCTGCGCGCGCCGGAGAGCGCCCTGGAAGTGGAGCCGACCCTCTCGGTGCGCACCGTACTGTGCGTCGGGGAACCGCACTGGCACCTCAAGCTGCCGCTCTCGGTACGCACCCTCGGCGCACGCAACCTGCGCCTGATCAAGCCGAGCACCCTGTACGACGGCCACTGGTTCCAGACCGTCCTCGAAGCCCTCGCCGCCCGCGACGGCCAGCTCGGCGCGCGCTATGTGCACGTGGACGAGCGGCACGGCGGCCACGCCGCCGGCGAGCGCCACCTGGCCTACATCCTGCGCCGCTACCCGGAGGGCCTGGAGCGAGCCACCCCGGTGCCGGTAGCCGCCCTGGCCAGCCGCTTGCCGGACGGCCGGCTGCTGGTCGAGGCGCTGGTCGAGCGCTTCGGCGGCGGCGATCTGATGGCCTGGTGGCAGGACTACCTCGACCTGCTGCTCGCCGTGCACCTGCGCCTGTGGCTGCGCTACGGCATCGCCCTGGAGGCCAACCAGCAGAATGCCGTGCTGCTGTTCGAGGCCGGCCGGCCGCTGCGCCTGCTGATGAAGGACAACGACGCCGCGCGGCTCTGGCCGACACGCTTCGCCGCCGCCTGCCCGGACCTGGCGCCGCGCCTGGCCGAGCTGCGCGACGAGCGGATCCGCGTCGCCGAGTCCCGCCCGCTGGCGGAGATGTTCTGCACCATCACCCTACAGCTGAACATCGTCGCGCCGCTGGAAGCCATGGCCGAGGCCGGCCTGTCCAGTCGCGAGGCGCTCTACGCCGTGCTGCGCCGACGCCTGCGCGCCGCGCTCGACGCGCTGGAGGACGAGGGCGTGGCGGTCGCCGAGGCGCGCCGCTTCCTGCTCGCCGCCCCGAAGCTGCCGGTGAAGTACCTGCTCAGCGCCGGCAGCCTGTTCAGCAAGGAGCGCTCCGGCGCGGCGGACATCAACAAGTTCTACGGCTACAGCGCGGCGAACTTCCTCCAGGAGCCGGCCCCATGCCCCGGCGCCTGACCGCCAGCGTGCTGCTCGGCCACTACCTGTCGGCCTTCACCGCCCTCGGCGTGCCGCTGTTCCTGCCGCGCATCCTCGCCGACCTCGGCAGCGCGGTGCCGACCTGGAGCATCGGCGTGCTCTACGTGCTGCCGACCCTGTGCACCGCGCTGGCGGCGCCGCTCTGGGGCCGTCTGGCCGACCGCCGCGGCTGCCGGCTGTCGCTGCTGCGCGCCCACGCCGGCCTGGCCGCCGGCTTCCTGCTTGCCGGCTTCAGCCCGAACCTGGCGGTCTTCGCCCTGGCGCTGGTTATCCAGGGCACCTTCGGCGGCGCCATGGCGGCCTCCAACGCCTACCTGGCGACCCAGCTCCAGGGCGAAGGCCTGTCCCGCGCCCTCAACCTGACCCAGTACTCGGCGCGCCTGGCGATGCTCAGCGGCCCGGTGCTGGTCGGCCTGCTGGCCGATGCCGGGCTGGGCATCGAGCTGTACCGCTACCTGGTCTGGCTGCCGCTGCTGGCGTTCGCGCTGGTCCTGCCGCTGCCGGCCGATGCGCCGCGGCCGCGGCGACACCCGGCCAGCCCGCCGGGCGCGACCGAGCTGCCGGCGGACCTGCTGCGCCTGCTCGCCGTGCAGTTCCTGTTCAGCTTCGCCATGGTGGTGACCTTTCCCTACTTCATGCCCTACGGCGAAGCCCTGGGGCTGAACGACGACGCGCTGATCGGCCTGCTCTACAGCCTGCCGCACCTGGTCTACCTGCTCGCCCTGCCCTGGGTCCAGCGCCTCGGCGGCCCGCTGCTGCCGGCCGGCCTCGCCCTGCTGGCGCTGGGCAACCTGCTGCAGTTCCTGCGCCTGCCGGCCGAGCTGCTGTTCGCCCTGCGCCTGCTCGCCGGGCTGGGCATGCTGCTGGCCTTCGTCGGCCTGCACCGCTGCCTGGCCGAACGCCGCCGCGCCGGCGGCGCCGGACGGCTGTTCGGCTGGTTCGACGCCAGCGGCAAATGGGCCGGCACCGCCGCCGGCCTGGTCGCCGGGCTGGCCTGCCAGCGCTACGGCGTCGCCATGCCCTTCCTGATCGCTTGCCTGGCCGCGCTCGCCGCGCTGGCCGTGACCTATCCGCTCCTCACCCGTTCGCCGGAGACCGCCCCATGACCCCAGTCGCCCGCTCTCCCCAGCAGCGCCGCCTCGACGGCGAGGCCCAACGCCACGCCATCGACTGCCTGCTCAACTGCTACCTGCGCGAGTACGCCCTGCCCCGCGGCGAGGCCTGCCTGGACTGCCAGGCCCAAGACCTGCCCATGACCCTGCACCACGCCGAAGGCCGCCGCGTCGACATCCGGCTGGCCGACGGCAGCCGCCTGGCGCTGCTCGCCGACCGCACCAGCGCGCTCGGCCGCTGCCGCTTCGTCAGCGCGCCCTACTTCAAGGGGCTCGGCCAGGGCTGGCGGCCGCTGGACGCCACCGAACTGGCGCGCCTGCTGCTCGCCCCGCTGAACGGCCCGGAGCGCCACGGCGAGCTGCTCGAACAGATCGACAACAGCCTGCGCGTCACCCGCACCTTCCTCCACCACGCCCGCGCCGCCAACCAGGAGCCGGCCGGCAGCCGCGAGCCGACGGACAGCCATGAGCCGATGGACAGCCTCTTGCTCTCCGAACAGGGCCAGGTCTGGGGCCACGCCCTGCACCCGACGCCGAAGAGCCGCGACGGCGTCTCCGAGGCCGACCTGCTGGCCTGCTCGCCGGAGGTCGGCGCGCAGTTCCCGCTGCACTGGTTCCGCGTCGATCCGACCCTGATCCGCCACCAGGGCGACGACCCGCGCGGCCTGCTGGCGCGGATCGCCGGGGCCGACGACCTCTACCCCTGCCACCCCTGGGAGGTCTCCCGGGTGCTGGCCGACCCGCTGGTCCGCCGGGTGCGCGACCTCGGCCTGCTGGAATACCTCGGCCCGCAGGGCCTGGCGCTCTACCCGACCTCCTCGGTGCGCACCCTCTACCACCCGGAACTGAGCCACTTCCTCAAGTTCTCGATCCATGTGCGGCTGACCAACTGCGTGCGCAAGAACGCCTGGTACGAACTGGACAGCGCGGTGGCCCTGACCCGCCTGCTCGGCCCGCTGATGAGCGAGCTGGACGATTGCCAGCCGGGCTTCGCGCTGATGCCGGAGCCGGCCGCCAGCACCCTGGACCTGTCCGCCCACGGCAGCGCGGAGGAGGCCCGCGAAGTCACCGAGTGCTTCGGCATCCTCTACCGGCAGAACCTCGACGCGGCCAGCCGCGCGCGCCACCGGCCGCGGGTGGCCATGGCCCTGTTCACCTGGAACCTGGACGGCGGCAGCGCCTGCCAGCCGCTGATCGCGCAGTGCGCGGCCCGGCTCGGCGTCGCCCCGGCCGAGGCCGCGCGGCGCTGGCTGCGCGCCTACGCCGAACTGCTGCTGGGCGGCTCGCTGCACTGCCTGTTCCGCCACGGCGTGGTGCTGGAGCCGCACCTGCAGAACACCCTGCTCGGCTTCGACGCGCAGGGCCTGCCCTGCCGCGTGTGGATCCGCGACCTGGAAGGCACCAAGCTGGTCCCCGAGCACTGGCCGGCCGAGCGCCTCGCCCACCTCGACGAACGCACCCGCGCCTCGCTGCACTACGACGTCGACAAGGCCTGGAAGCGGGTCGCCTACTGCACCCTGGTCAACAACCTGGGCGAGGCGGTGTTCCACCTGGCCGGCGGCGACGCGGCGCTGGAGCAGTGTCTGTGGCGGGAGATCGCCGAGCTCCTCGAAGCGCAGCGCGCACCGCTCGGCGACCCGCCGGCACTGCGCGAGCTGTGCGCCGGCGCGCCGCTGCCGAGCAAGGAGAACTTCATGACCCGCCTGCTGCGCAAGGCCGACCGCGAGGCCGGCTACACCGCCCTGCCCAACCCGCTGACCGCCGCCTGCCGGGGAGACTGCCGATGAACCTGCCCGCTTCCGTCCGCGAAGCCATCGCCGAGCTGCGCCGCGACCGTCGCGAGCCGCTGTGCGCCTATCTCTACGACCTGCCGGCGCTGGCGCGCCACGCCCGCGCCCTGCGCGAGGCGCTGCCGGCCGGCTGCGAGCTGTTCTACGCCGCCAAGGCCAACCCCGAGGCGCCGATCCTGCGCACCCTGGCGCCCTGGGTCGACGGCTTCGAGGCGGCCTCCGGCGGCGAGCTGCGCTGGCTCCACGAGCGCCACCCGGACAAGCCGCTGATCTTCGGCGGCCCGGGCAAGCTGGATAGCGAGCTGGCCGCCGCCATGGATTGCGGGATCTCCGCCTTCCACGTGGAGAGCCTCGGCGAACTGCGCCGCCTGGCCGCCGTCGCCAGGGCCCACGGACGCCCGGCGCCGGTGCTGCTGCGGCTCAACCTCCGGCTCGACGAAGCGCCGGACAGCCGCCTGGTGATGGGCGGCAAACCGACGCCCTTCGGTCTCGACGAGGAGGCCCTGGACGAGGCCCTGGCGCTGCTCGCCGGCGAACCCTGGCTGAAGCTCGAGGGCCTGCACTTCCACCTACTTTCCCATCAGCTGGACACCAGTGCCCACCTGCAGCTGCTGCGCAGCTACTTCCGCTGCTTCCGCCAGCTGAACGCGCGCCATGGCCTGGACCTTTCGCTGCTCAACGTCGGCGGCGGCATGGGCATCGACTACCGGGACCACGCCCGCTCCTTCGACTGGCCGGGCTTCTGCGCGGGGCTGGCGGCGCTGATCGAAGAGGAAGGCATGGCCGGGACGCGCATCCGCTTCGAGATCGGCCGCTTCCTCGCCGCTGCCTGCGGCTACTACCTGATGGAAGTGCTGGACATCAAGCGCAACCACGGCCAGTACTTCGCCGTGGCCCGCGGCGGCACCCACCACTTCCGCACCCCCGCGGCCCAGGGCCACGACCATCCCTTCGTGGTGGTCCGCAGCGAACGACCGGCGGAGCTGGAGAACCAGCCGGTGACCCTGGTCGGCCAGCTGTGCACGCCCAAGGACGTGCTGGCCAGCCAACAGCCGGTGGCGGCCCTGGCGGTCGGCGACCTCTTGGTGTTCACCCTGGCCGGCGCCTACGCCTGGAACATCTCGCACCAGCACTTCCTGATGCACGAGCCGCCGCAGATGGTCTTCATCGGGTCCTGAACGCCGCCTATTCCAGCTGCGGCGCGCTGCGCTCCAGCAGCGCCTCGACCGCGAGTCCCCGCGGCAGGGTGCCGAACACCCGCCCGCCCTCGCCCAGGCGGCTGCGGACGAAGGCTTCGGCCACCGCGCCGTTGCCGCTGTCCAGGAGCAGGCGGGCCTGCAGCGTCAGGGCCAGCTCCTCGACCAGGTGGCGGGCGCGGTAGTGGCTCTCGCCGGGGTCGGCGAGTTCCGCCTTGAGCGAGTCGATCCGCGCGCGCAGCCGCGGCTCGCCGCCGCCGTCGCCCAGCTCGTCGAACAGCGCGGCGAGGGTCGCCGGTTCCTTGCCCAGGGCGCGCAGCACGTCCAGGCACTGCACGTTGCCGGAGCCCTCCCAGATCGAGTTGACCGGCGCCTCGCGGTACAGCCGCGGCAGGATGCTCTCCTCCACGTAGCCGGCGCCGCCCAGGCACTCGGCCGCCTCGCCGATCAGGGTCGGCGCGCGCTTGCAGATCCAGTACTTGCCGATGGCGGTGGCCAGCCGGGCGAAATGCCGCTCGCCCTCGTCCTCCCCGGCCCGGTCCATCGCCCGCGCCAGGCGCAGGGTGAGGGCCAGCGCGGCCTCGCTCTCCAGGGCCAGGTCGGCCAGCACGTTCTGCATCAGCGCGTGCTCGATCAGCACCTGGCCGCCGACCAGACGGTGCGCGCAGTGGTGCAGGGCCTGGGTCAGCGCCTGGCGCATCAGGGCGCTGGAGCCGATCATGCAGTCGAAGCGGGTCAGGCCGACCATCTCCATCAGCACCGCCAGGCCTCGGCCCTCCTCGCCGACCATCCAGGCCAGGGCGCCGCGGTACTCCACTTCGGCGGAAGCGTTCGACCAGTTGCCCAGCTTGTCCTTCAGGCGCTGGATGTAGAGGGCGTTGCGGCTGCCGTCCGGACGGTGGCGCGGCAGCAGGAAGCAGGACAGGCCGCCGTCGCTGTAGGCGAGGGTGAGGAAGGCGTCGCTCATCGGCGCCGAGCAGAACCACTTGTGCCCGAGCAGCTCGTAGGCCTGCCCCGGCCCGGTGGCGCCGACCACCGAGGCGCGGGTGGTGTTGGCGCGCAGGTCGGTGCCGCCCTGCTTCTCGGTCATGGCCATGCCGACGGTGACCCCGGCCTTCTTCTCCATGGAGACGTTGCGCGGGTCGTATTCCGTGGCCATGACCCGCGGCAGCCAGCGGGCGGCGACCTCCGGCTGGCGGCTCAGGGTCGGCACGCAGGCGAAGGTCATGGTCAGCGGGCAGGCGGTGCCGGCCTCGATCTGGTTATGCAGGTACATCAGGGCGGCGCGGGCCACATGGGCGCCGGCGCGCGGCTCGCTCCAGGGCAGCGAGTGCAGGCCGTGGGAGACGGCCGTGCGCATCAGCTCGTGATAGGCCGGGTGGAAGTCCACCTGGTCGATGCGATGGCCGAAGCGGTCGTGGGTACGCAGCAGCGGCCGGTTCTGGTTGGCGAGAAAGCCCGCCGCCATCAGCGGGCCGCCGGCCAGCTCGCCGTAGGCCTCCAGCCGGTCGCTCGCCCAGTCGCCGTGGAAGCGGCGGACCCACTCCTGCAGCGGCAGGTCGATGCGGTAGAGATTGGCGCCGTCCAGCGGCGGCACCTGGTTGGTCACCTCATGGGTTTCAGCGATGACGGTCGGCATGGCGGACTCTCGCGGCGGACGGCAGGAAGGGGACGGACAGCAGCCTTGAGTCTAGCCAGCGCGGGCCGATCGGGACGCCGGGCCTGCAGCCTGACGCGTCTTTTGGTGATAAGCTCGCACGCCATGAAAACGCCTACATCTCCTCCCGCGTCCCGCCCTGTCGTCCTCTGCCTGTCCGGCCACGACCCCAGCGGCGGCGCCGGTCTGCAGGCCGACATCGAGGCCCTGCTGGCCCAGGGCTGTCACGCCGCCCCGACCGTCACCGCGCTGACCGTGCAGGACACGGCGAACGTCTCCGACTTTCGCGTGCTCGACCGCGACTGGGTGCTGGCCCAGGCCCGCGCGGTGATCGCCGACCTGCCGGTCGCCGCGGTCAAGCTGGGCATGCTCGGCGCCGTGGAGATGGTCGACACGGTGGTCGAGCTCATGCAGCGGCTGCCCGGCGTGCCGCTGGTCTGCGACCCGGTGCTGCGCGCCGGCGGCGGCGGCACCCTGGGCAAGGACGACGTGGGCTACGCGATCCGCGAACGCCTGCTGCCGATCTGCCACATCGCCACCCCGAACCTGCCGGAAGCGCGCATCCTCGCCGGGCTGCCGGAGGGAACGGCGGACCAGTGCGCCGAGAAGCTGCTGGCCCACGTCCGCCACCTGCTGATCACCGGCGGCCACGGCGACGAGGCCGAGGTGCACAACCGCCTCTACTCCCGCGACGCGGCGCCCCGGACCTTCACCTGCGTGCGCCTGCCGGGCAGCTACCACGGCTCCGGCTGCACCCTGGCCAGCGCCCTGGCCGGACGCCTGGCCCAGGGCGAAGCGCTGGACAGCGCCGTGCGCACGGCCCTCGACTACACCTGGCGCACCCTGCGCGACGCCGAGGCCCCGGGCCGTGGCCAGTATGTGCCGCGCCGCCTGCCGCTGGATTTCTGCTCATGAACAAGCCCCTGCGCGGCCTCTACGCCATCACCGACAGCCAACTGCTCGCCGGCGGCCGGCTGCTTCCCTACGTGGCGGCGGCCCTGGCCGGCGGCGCCCGGCTGCTGCAGTACCGCGACAAGTCCGCCGACGCCGCCCGCCGTCTGGACGAAGCGGGCGCGCTCGCGGAACTCTGCGCCCGTCACGGCGCCGCGCTGATCGTCAACGACGACCTCGAACTGGCCGCGCGCCTCGGGGTCGGCCTGCACCTGGGGCAGGAGGACGGCTCGCTGGCCGCCGCCCGCGCCCACCTGGGCGAAGCTGCGATCATCGGAGGCACCTGCCACGCCCGGCTCGACCTGGCCGAGCGGGCGGTCGCCGAGGGCGCCAGCTACGTCGCCTTCGGCCGCTTCTTCGACTCCAACACCAAGCCCGGCGCCCCGGCCGCCACGCCCGAGCTGCTGGAGCAGGCCCGCGCCCGCCTCGACCGGCCCATCGTCGCCATCGGCGGCGTGACCCTGGAGACCGCGCCCGGCCTGATCCGTCGCGGCGCAGACATGGTCGCGGTGATCCACGCGCTGTTCGCCGCCGACTCCGCCGCCGAGGTGGAGCGCCGCGCCCGCACCTTCGCCCAGCTGTTCGCCACCTGATTACCCGCCGGGGCGAACCCCTTGGCCCCGGTGCTGACTTCTGACTTGAGAGGCCCGTCATGTCCCGTTCGGAAACCCTGTTCGCCAACGCCCAGAAACACATCCCCGGCGGCGTCAACTCGCCGGTGCGCGCGTTCAAGAGCGTCGGCGGCACCCCGCTGTTCTTCAAGCACGCCGAAGGCGCCTACGTCGTCGACGAGGACGACAAGCGCTACGTCGACTACGTCGGCTCCTGGGGCCCGATGATCCTCGGCCACGGCCACCCGCAGGTGCTCGACGCGGTGCGCCAGCAGCTGGAGCACGGCCTCTCCTACGGCGCGCCCACCGCCCTGGAGACCGAGATGGCCGATCTGGTCTGCAAGCTGGTGCCCTCCATGGAAATGGTGCGCATGGTCAACTCGGGCACCGAGGCGACCATGAGCGCGATCCGCCTGGCCCGCGGCTGCACCGGCCGGGACAACATCATCAAGTTCGAGGGCTGCTACCACGGCCATTCCGACAGCCTGCTGGTGAAGGCCGGCTCCGGCGCCCTGACCCAGGGCGTGCCGAGCTCCGCCGGCGTGCCGGCGAACTTCGCCCGCCACACCCTGACCCTGCCCTACAACGACCTGGCCGCGGTCGAGAAGACCCTCGCCGCGGTCGGCAAGGAAGTGGCGTGCATCATCGTCGAGCCGGTGGCCGGCAACATGAACTGCGTGCCGCCGGCGCCGGGCTTCCTCCAGGGGCTGCGCCAGCTGTGCAACCAGCACGGCGTGATCCTGATCTTCGACGAGGTGATGACCGGCTTCCGCGTCGCCCTCGGCGGCGCCCAGGCCCACTACGGCGTCACCCCGGACCTGTCCACCTTCGGCAAGATCATCGGCGGCGGCATGCCGGTCGGCTGCTTCGGCGGCAAGCGCGAGATCATGAGCTGCATCGCCCCGCTCGGCCCGGTCTACCAGGCCGGCACCCTGTCCGGCAACCCGCTGGCCATGGCCGCCGGCCTGGCCACCCTCGGCCTGATCAGCCGCCCGGGCTTCCACCAGGAGCTGGCCGACTACACCACCCGCATGCTGCAGGGCCTGCAGGAGCGCGCCGATGCCGCCGGCATCCCCTTCGTCACCACCCAGGCCGGCGGCATGTTCGGCCTGTACTTCAGCGGAGCCGACTCGATCGTCACCTTCGCCGACGTGATGGCCAGCGACGCCGAGCGCTTCAAGCGTTTCTTCCACCTGATGCTGGACGGTGGCGTGTACCTGGCCCCCTCCGCCTACGAGGCCGGCTTCACCTCCATCGCCCACGGCGACACGGAACTCGCCATCACCCTGGACGCCGCCGAGCGGGCCTTCGCCGCCCTGAAGCGGGCCTGACGGCCGGCGCAGGCCACCTACCGGGCGGGCGAGATCCGTTGTTCGTCCGCCCGGCACGAACGGAAAGACTGTAAAGACTTTGTAAGGCCGGCGCTGCTTATACATAATGGGACGGCCGGTCAGTTTCCGCCGGCCGGGTCCGTCACCCGCTCCGATTCGAGGCACAGAGATTCCATGATCCGCACCGGACGCAATCTGACTCTGGGTTGCCTGTTGCTAGTCTCCCCCCTGCTGGCATCGGCAGGGGAGAACACCCTGCTGGTGCCGGCGCCCAGCAGCTGCACGCTGGACAGCCCTCCCGACGCGCTTCCCGCGGCGCTGATGCGTTGCGAACAGGCGGCGCAGAACGGCGACCTCCAGGCGGAATACGAGCTCGGCGAGTTCTACTACGAGGGCAAGCGCACCCCGCGCGACCTGCAGAAGGCCCTGCACTGGCTGGAGCAGGCCTCGCTGCGCGGGCACCCCGAGGCGCAGCACCGTCTGGGGCTGATGTTCTATCGCGGCGAAGGAGTCCAGGCCAACAACGTGCAGGCCTACATCGTCCTGAAGATGGCCGCGGTGAACGGTTCCGAGGAGGCGCTGGACAGCGCCGACCTGGTCGCCGAGCAGATGAGCCGCGACGAACTGGGCATCGCCACCCAAGTGCTCGGGCAGATCTTCCGCAACTACCTCATGGAGCTGCAGGCCCTGGAAGGCCGCTCGCCGTTCGCGCCGCTACCGTAGCGCCCGCCTCGGGCGGCCGGCCCGCTCCGACTCAGTCCTTGCCCGGCATCGGCATGGGGAACGGCATGACGTTGCCGCCGCCCTTGGCCTCGCTGATCTTCGGCGTGCCCAGGCGCTCCACCTCGTCGATGCGGATGATCGAGTGCATCGGCACGAAGCTGCGCAGCACGCCCTCGAACTGGGACTTGAGACGTTCCTCGCTGGGGTCGACCACCACCTGGGTGCGCTCGCCGAAGACGAATTCCTCGATTTCCAGGAACCCCCACAGATCGCTCTGGAAGATCTGCCGGGCGTACATCTCGTAGACCTGGCCCTGGTTCAGGAAGATCACCTTGTAGATCGGGGCTTCACGCTTGCTCATGGGGACAACGGGATACAGAGGAAAAAGGGGGCGCGAAGGATAGCACAAGGGAAAGACGGCATGACGGGCGGGGCCTGCCCGCCCCTCAGCAGACTTGGGCGATCCAGTCGTTCAGGTTGTAATGGTTGCTGATGCGCGCCACCTTGCCCTCCTCGATCTCGAAGAAGGCGCCGGCCGGCAGGACGTAGGCCTGGCCGCGGGCCGGCGGCAACCCGTCGTCGTCGGCGAGGTACTCGCCGTGCACCACGAACTCGGCGGCCGTCGGCGCTGGTCATGATCACCAGGTCGGTCAGCCGCTCGCGGTAGCAGCGGTTCATCTTGGCCATGAACTCGACGAAGGCCGCCTTGCCGTCCTGACGCGCCCCCTGGAGAACCAGATCGCCGTGCTGCAGTCGCCCACCGTCGGCCTCGCCCCCTGGTCGCCGGTGCTCGCCGAGAGCGCCGAGCTGTGCCCGGCGCAGAGCCGCTGGCTGGTCGCCGACCTCGACCTCGACCAGGTGCGCCGGGTGCGCGCCGAGGGCCAGGTGTTCATCCGCCGCGACTGGCCCGAACAGTTCGACCCGGCGCGGGTGTTCCGCCGCGACTGACGGGCGCCGGCAGGCCCCCTGTGGTCTGCCGGGAACCGCTGCCCTATAATGTGCGGTTCTTCGAATCACCCGACCGAATACCATGGCCAAGAAGCTTTTCATCGAAACCCACGGCTGCCAGATGAACGAGTACGACAGCTCGCGCATGGCCGATCTGCTGGGCGAACACCAGGCTCTGGAGCTCACCGAGAATCCGGCGGAGGCCGACGTCATCCTCCTCAACACCTGCTCGATCCGCGAGAAGGCCCAGGAGAAGGTCTTTTCCCAGCTGGGCCGCTGGCGCGAGCTGAAGCAGGCCAATCCCGAGCTGGTGATCGGCGTCGGCGGCTGCGTGGCCAGCCAGGAAGGCGCGGCGATCCGCGACCGCGCGCCCTACGTCGACGTGGTATTCGGTCCGCAGACCCTGCACCGCCTGCCGGAGATGATCGACGCCGCGCGCACCACCCGCGCGCCCCAGGTGGACATCTCCTTCCCCGAGATCGAGAAGTTCGACCGCCTGCCCGAGCCGCGGGTCGACGGTCCCAGCGCCTTCGTCTCGGTGATGGAAGGCTGCAGCAAGTACTGCAGCTTCTGCGTGGTGCCCTACACCCGCGGCGAGGAAGTCAGCCGGCCGCTGGACGACGTGCTCGCCGAGATCATCCACCTGGCCGAGAACGGCGTGCGCGAAGTCACCCTGCTCGGGCAGAACGTCAACGGCTACCGCGGCGCGACCCGCGACGGCGGCATCGCCGACTTCGCCGAGCTGCTGTACCTGGTCGCCGCCGTGGACGGCATCGAGCGCATCCGCTACACCACCAGCCACCCGCTGGAGTTCTCCGACGCGCTGATCCAGGCCCACGCCGAGATCCCGGAGCTGGTGAAGTTCGTCCACCTGCCGGTGCAGTCGGGCTCCGACCGCGTGCTGGCGGCGATGAAGCGCAACCACACGGCGCTGGAATACAAGTCGCGCATCCGCAAGCTGAAGGCCGCGGTGCCGGAGATGTGCCTCAGCTCGGACTTCATCGTCGGCTTCCCCGGCGAGACCGAGCAGGACTTCGCGCAGACCATGAAGCTGATCGAGGAGGTCGGCTTCGACTTCTCCTTCTCCTTCGTCTACAGCGCGCGTCCCGGCACGCCGGCGGCCGACCTGCCCGACGACACCCCGGAAGAGGTCAAGAAGCAGCGCCTGTCGATCCTCCAGGCGCGCATCAACCAGCAGGGCTTCGAGATCAGCCGGCGCATGGTCGGCACCACCCAGCGCATCCTGGTCAGCGACTACTCGAAGAAGGACCCGGGCATGCTCCAGGGCCGCACCGAGAACAACCGCATCGTCAATTTCCGCTGCGACAATCCGCGGCTGATCGGCCAGTTCGCCCTGGTGCGCATCGACGACGCCCTGCCCCACTCCCTGCGCGGCACCCTGCTGGACTGAGCGGCGGCGCGGGGCGCGCAGGCGGTTCGCCGCCGCCTGCCACCCAGCGCGTCCGGCACGCAACCATCATCCGTCGCCATCGACCTGAGTCGACTTCCACCCCGCCGATGACGACGCTATCCTTCATCCCATCATCCTGCCGAACGACGGCCACCCACAGAAGCCCTTGAACGCACCCACAGAACCCCATCGTTTCACCCTCGAACCCTTCGAAGCTCGCCGCTTCGCCAACCTCTGCGGACAATTCGACGAGCACCTGCGACTGATCGAACAGCGTCTCGGCCTGGAGATCCGCAACCGCGGCAACCAGTTCGAACTGCTCGGCGACGCCCGCCACACCCGCGCCGCCGAACGCCTGCTGCGGCGCCTGTACAAGGAGACCCACGGCGTCGACCTGACGCCGGATCTGGTCCACCTGTTCCTGCAGGAGTCGGGCATGGAGGAGCTGGAAGACCCGAGCGCCCCCCCGAGCGTCTCCCTGCGCACCCGCAAGGGCACCATCCGCCCGCGCGGCGCCAACCAGCAGAAGTACGTCAAGGCGATCCTCGACAACGACATCAACTTCGGCATCGGCCCGGCCGGCACCGGCAAGACCTACCTGGCGGTGGCCTGCGCGGTGGACGCCCTGGAGCGCGAGCAGGTGCGCCGCATCCTGCTGGTCCGCCCGGCGGTGGAGGCCGGCGAGAAGCTCGGCTTCCTGCCCGGCGACCTGGCGCAGAAGATCGACCCCTACCTGCGCCCGCTGTACGACGCCCTCTACGAGATGCTCGGCTTCGAGCAGGTGGCCAAGCTGATCGAGAAGCAGGTGATCGAGATCGCGCCGCTGGCCTACATGCGCGGCAGGACGCTGAACAACAGCTTCATCATCCTCGACGAGAGCCAGAACACCACCCTGGAACAGATGAAGATGTTCCTCACCCGCATCGGCTTCGGCTCCACCGCGGTGATCACCGGCGACATCACCCAGGTCGACCTGCCGCGCGGCACCAAGTCCGGCCTGGCCCACGTGATGGAGGTCCTCAAGGACATCCCGGGCATCAGCTTCACCCGCTTCCAGCCCAAGGACGTGGTTCGCCACCCGCTGGTACAGCGCATCGTCGAGGCCTACGAGCGCTTCGAGGAGCGCCAGCCGACCCGCCCCCGGGACGAGAACGGACGTCACCACGATGCTTGAACTGGATCTGCAGCAGGCCAGCACCGCCCCGGTACCGGCCGAGACCGACTTTCGCCGCTGGTGCGAGCTCGCCCTGCGCCAGCGGACCGCCGACTCCGAGCTGACCGTCCGCCTGGTCGACGAACCGGAAGGCCACGAGCTGAACCGGACTTACCGGCACAAGGACTACGCCACCAACGTGCTGTCCTTCCCCGCCGAGATCCCGGACGGCTTGCTGGACATCCCGCTGCTCGGCGATCTGGTGATCTGCGTGCCGGTGGTCGAACGCGAAGCGGCCGAACAAGGCAAGGCGCTGGATGCCCACTGGGCCCACCTGGTGATCCATGGCTGCCTGCATCTGCTGGGCTACGACCACATCGAGGATGCCGAGGCCGAGGAAATGGAAGCCCTGGAACGTATATTGCTGGCTGAGCTGGGGTACCCGGACCCCTATGCCGGCGATGACCTGCCTGAGTCCCCAGGCGTTATGAGCAAGGAATCATGAGCGAAGATCGATTGAGCAACGGGCAATCCTGGCTGAGCAGACTCACCCAGGCCTTTGCCCACGAACCCCGCAACCGTCAGGAACTGCTGGACGTCCTCCACGAAGCGCACCTGAACAAGCTGCTCGACAGCGAAGCCCTGACCATCGTCGAAGGCGCCATCCAGGTCGCCGATCTGCAGGTCCGCGACATCATGGTGCCGCGCTCGCAGATGATCACCGTCAAGGCCTGCCAGTCGGTACGGGAATTCCTGCCCACGGTCATCGAGGCGGCCCATTCGCGTTATCCGGTGATCGGCGAGAGCCTCGACGACATCGTCGGCATCCTGCTGGCCAAGGACCTGCTGTCGCTGCTGCTGCAGGAAGGCACTCACGACTTCAACCTCAGGGACATGCTGCGCCCGGCCACCTTCGTGCCGGAATCCAAGCGCCTCAACGTGCTGCTGCGGGAGTTCCGCAGCACCCACAACCACATGGCCATCGTCATCGACGAGTACGGCGGCGTCGCCGGCCTCGTGACCATCGAGGACGTGCTCGAACAGATCGTCGGCGACATCGAGGACGAGCACGACGTCGAGGAGGACAGCTGGGTCAAGCCGCTGCCCAGCGGCGACTTCGTGATCAAGGCGCTGATGCCGGTCGAGGATTTCAACGAGTTCTTCCACTGCGAACTCTCCGACGACGAGTTCGACACCATGGCCGGCCTGGTGACCAACGCCTTCGGCCATCTGCCCAAGCGCAACGAGACCATCGAGATCGGCGACTTCCGCTTCCGCGTGCTCAACGCCGACAGCCGACGCATCCATCTCCTGCGCCTGACCCCGCCGCGCTAACCTCCGGCACTCGCACCGGCCGGGCCGCACCGCGGGCGCCCGGCCGCCTCGCCGGCCGGCCATGACAGCCCGCCGCCCGCTCCGTTAAGCTTGCCGCCCCCTCCCAAGCAAGGACTTTCTCGATGCGCTGGATCACCCGCCCCGGCTGGCCTGGCAACCTGCTGGCCCTGGCCGCCGGTGCCCTGACCCCACTGGCGCAGGCCCCCTTCGATCTCTGGCCCCTGGCCCTGCTGTCCATCGCCCTGCTCTACCTCGGCCTGCGCGAGCTGTCGCCGCGCCCGGCGCTATGGCGCAGCTGGTGCTACGGCTTCGGCCTGTTCGCCGCCGGCACCAGCTGGGTCTATGTCAGCATCCACGACTACGGCGCGGCCTCGGTGCCGCTGGCCGGCCTGCTCACCTTCGGCCTGGTCGCCGGACTGGCCTTCTTCTTCGCCCTGCCCGGCTGGCTGTGGAGCCGCTGGCTGCGCCGCGCCGACTCGCCGCTCGCCGATGCCCTGGCGTTCGCCGCCCTGTGGCTGGCCATGGAGGCGTTCCGCGGCTGGTTCCTCACCGGCTTCCCCTGGCTCTACGCCGGCTACAGCCAGCTGACCGGGCCGCTCGCCGGGCTGGCGCCGCTGGGCGGAGTCTGGCTGATCTCCCTGGTGCTGGCCCTGTCGGCCGCCCTGCTGGTCAACCTGCCGCGGCTGTTGCCGCGCAAGCCGGCCCTGGCCGCGGCGCTGGCGCTGCTGCTCGCCCCCTGGGCGCTCGGCGCGCTGCTCGCGGGGCACGCGTGGACCACGCCGGCCGGTGCCCCTCTGCGGGTCGCCGCGGTGCAGGGCAACGTGGAACAGAACATGAAGTGGGACCCGGAGCAGCTCAGCGCCCAGCTGGAGCTGTACCGCGATCTGACCCTGGAGCGGACCGAGGGCGCCGATCTGGTGGTCTGGCCGGAAACCGCCGTCCCCATCCTCCAGGAGTTCGCCCGGGACTACCTCGCTGGGCTCGACCGCTACAGCGTCAGACGCGACGCTGCGCTGATCACCGGGGTGCCGATCCGCCAGCGCGACGCCCAGGGCGAGGTGCGCTATTACAACGGCATCACCGTCGTCGGCCAGGGCCACGGCGACTACCTCAAGCAGAAGCTGGTGCCGTTCGGCGAGTACGTGCCCCTGCAGGAAGTGCTGCGCGGCCTGATCGCCTTCTTCGACCTGCCGATGTCCGACTTCGCCCGCGGCCCGGCCGACCAGGCGCCGCTGCAGGCCAAGGGCTACCGGATCGCGCCCTACGTCTGCTACGAGGTGGTCTATCCCGAATTCGCCGCCGAACTGGCCGCGCAGAGCGAGATCCTCCTGACCATCAGCAACGACGCCTGGTTCGGCACTTCCATCGGCCCCCTGCAGCACCTGCAGATGGCCCAGATGCGCGCCCTCGAGGCCGGTCGCTGGATGATCCGCGCGACCAACAACGGCGTCACCGTGCTGATCGACCCGCAGGGGCGCATCGCCGAACGGGTGCCGGCGTTCGAGCAGGCCGTCCTGCATGGCGAGGTGACGCCGATGCAGGGCCTGACGCCCTATCTGCGCTGGCGCTCCTGGCCGCTGGCGACGCTCTGTGCCCTGCTGCTGGGCTGGGCCGCGCTGCGCAGGAGAGCCGAGCGCACCTGACTGGGCGGCGAGGCCGGTAGAGGGCGAGCCTTCGCCCCTACCCGCAGATCTCGGCGAATCCCGCGCGGATCTCCTCTTCCGGCAGGTCGTCGCCGATGAACACCAGCACGCTCTCGCGCGCCTCGTCCGCGCCCCACTCGCCGTCCCAGTCGAAGCCGTAGAGCCGCAGCACGCCCTGGAACACCAGGCGCCGCGGCTCCCCGGCGATCTCCAGCACGCCCTTGTAGCGCAGCAGGGAATTGCCGTGGCGTTCCAGCAGCCCTTCCATGAAAGCGCTCAGCCGCTCGAGATCCAGCGCCCGGTCCGCCCGCAGCACCAGGGTGGAGATGCGGTCCTTGTCCTTCCTGGGCAGCAGCGGGCGCAGGGTCAGGGCCTGGCCGAAGTCGGCGTTCAGGTTGAAGCCACGCACGTCGAGCAGTTCGGCGAGATCGATGCGGCCGTGCTCCACCACGCGGATCGGCGCCCGGCGGTTGATGCGCTGCAAACGTTCGAAAAGGGCCTCGACCTGTTCGGCGGCGGCCAGGTCGGTCTTGCTCAGCAGGATGCGGTCGGCGAAGCCCACCTGGGCCTGGGCGATGGCCTCCTGCAGGTGGCGCTCGGCGTTGACCGCATCTACCAGGGTGATGATGCCGTCCAGCACGTAGCGGTCGCAGAGTTCCTCGTCGGCGAAGAAGGTCTGCGCCACCGGCGCCGGATCGGCCAGGCCGGTGCACTCGATGACCAAGCGGTCGAAGGCGATCTCGCCGCTATCCAGGCGCTCCAGCAGCAGGAACAGGGCCTTCTCCAGCTCCACGTGGATGGAGCAGCAGACGCAGCCGTTGGCCAAGGTCATCAGCTGCACCGGCTGGTCGCCCAGCAATTGCCCGTCGATGGGCGTCTCGCTGTATTCGTTCTCGATCACCGCGATTCTCAGGCCGTGCTCGGCCTTGAGCAGATGACGCAGCAGGGTGGTTTTGCCAGCGCCGAGAAAGCCGGTCAGCACGGTGACCGGGATGGGAGTTTGGGACATCGACTGCTTCCTCCGAAATGACACGCGCCACGGCTAAGCGTGGCGCGCGGGTACAGCTATTGATCGGCGGCCTACCCGCCGAGGGGCGCGGGCAGGCTCAGCAGCAGCGGATCGGCCGCCCCTTCCCGCCGCCGTAGCGCGCGTCCTGACGCTCGCGGAAGAACTCCTCGTAGCTCATCACCGGCTGGTCGGGATGCTTGCTGCGCATGTGTTCGACATAGGTGTCGTAGTCCGGCATGCCCACCAGCATACGGGCCGCCTTGCCGAGGTATTTGCCCATGCGGCTGAGGTCGTTGAACACGCGCTCGTCTCCTCGTCTGGAGCCGGACCCGGCGCACGGGCCCGGCTGGATGGGCCGATCAGGCGCCGGGAATGGCCTGGAACGGGGTTTCCCGGTCGCTCCGCTCGGCCTTGGCCGAGGCGGCGAACGCGACCTTCAGCGAATAGAACAGGATGCTGAACACCACCAGCAGGAACAGCGCGCTGAGACCGGCGTTGGTGTAGGCGTTCATGATCACGTTCTGCATCTGGCCGAGGTCCTTGGCCGGGGCCAGCACCTGACCGGCGGCCAGGGCGGCCTCGTACTTGTGCGCCAGGGCCAGGAAGCCCACCGCCGGATCGGCGTCGAACAGCTTGATCAGGCTGGCGACGGTGGTGCAGATCAGCAGCCAGACGGCCGGCATCAGGGTGACCCAGGCGTACTGCTGGCGCTTCATCTTGATCAGCACCACGGTGCAGAGCATCAGCGCGATGGCGGCGAGCATCTGGTTGGAGATGCCGAACAGCGGCCACAGGGTATTGATGCCGCCCAGCGGGTCGATCACACCCTGGTACAGCAGGTAGCCCCAGAGCGCCACGCAGCCGGCGGTGGCGATCACGTTGGCGGCCCAGGAGTCGGTGCGGCGCAGGGCCGGGACGAAGTTGCCGAGCAGGTCCTGCAGCATGAAGCGGCCGGCGCGGGTACCGGCGTCCACCGCGGTGAGGATGAACAGCGCCTCGAACAGAATGGCGAAGTGATACCAGAAGGCCATGCTGCTCATGCCCGGCATCAGTTGATGGAGGATCTGCGCGATGCCCACGGCCAGGGTCGGCGCACCGCCGGCGCGGGCCAGCACGGTGGTCTCGCCGATGTCGCGGGCCACGCCTTCCAGGGCCTCGGGGGTGATGACGAAGCCCCAGCTGCTGACCTTGGCGGCCACGCTGGCGACGTCGGCACCGACGATCGCGGCCGGGCTGTTCATGGCGAAGTACACGCCGGGCTCGATCACCGAGGCGGCGACCATGGCCATGATCGCCACCATGGACTCCATCAGCATGCCGCCGTAGCCGATGTAGCGGGCATGGCTCTCGTTGGCCAACAGCTTCGGCGTGGTGCCGGAGGAGATCAGCGCATGGAAGCCGGACACCGCGCCGCAGGCGATGGTGATGAAGAGGAAGGGGAACAGCGCGCCCTTCCACACCGGGCCGGTGCCGTCGGTGAACTGGGTCAGCGCCGGCATCTTCAGATCGGGGCTGAGGATCAGGATGCCGAGGGCCAGGGCGGCGATGGTGCCGATCTTCAGGAAGGTCGACAGGTAGTCGCGCGGCGCCAGGATCAGCCACACCGGCAGCACCGCGGCGACGAAGCCGTAGCCGATCAGCATCCAGGTGATCTGCACGCCGTCGAAGGAGAACACCTCGCTCCAGTACGGGTCGGTGGAGATCGCCCCGCCGAGCCAGATGGAGCCGAGCAGCAGGGCGATGCCGATCACCGAGATCTCGCCGATCCGGCCCGGACGGATGTAGCGCATGTAGACGCCCATGAACACGGCGATCGGGATGGTCGCCATCACCGTGAACATGCCCCAGGGACTGTGGGCCAGGGCCTTGACCACGATCAGCGCCAGCACGGCGAGGATGATGATCATGATCAGGAAGCAGCCGAACAGCGCGATAGTGCCGGGAACCGAGCCCATCTCCTCGCGCACCATGTCGCCCAGCGAGCGGGCGTTGCGGCGGGTGGACACGAACAGCACCATGAAGTCCTGCACCGCACCGGCCAGCACCACACCGGCGATCAGCCACAGAGTGCCGGGCAGGTAGCCCATCTGCGCGGCGAGCACTGGTCCGACCAATGGCCCGGCGCCGGCGATGGCGGCGAAGTGATGCCCGAACAGCACGTGCTTGTTGGTCGGCACGAAATCCAGGCCGTCGTTGTTGAGCACGGCCGGCGTGGCGCGCCGGGGGTCCAGTTGCATCACCTTGGTAGCGATGAACAGGCTGTAGTAGCGGTAGGCGACCAGGTAGGTGGCTACCGCCGCGACGACTATCCACAAGGCATTGACGGCCTCGCCGCGACGCAGGGCGATGACGCCCAGGGCGCTGGCGCCGACCAGCGCCAGCACTACCCAGGGCAGATGGCGCAGAGGATTATTCTTATTGTCCATAGGGACTCCGAACGGATGGGCAAAAACGGTAGCAGACTGTTGAAAAATGCCGGGGAGACAGCCGAGGCAAGGCAAAAACGGCCGAAAAGCGCAGTTCACGTGCGTAAATGAGCATTTCGAGACGCTTTTAACGCAGCATCGGCAACGCAGGTAGTTTCTCAACAGACTGATAGAGCTCAGCCTCGCCATGGAAACCCAATATCCGTGCTTTGTCGATCCCTCGCACCGGAAGCGGCGCCTGGGGACGATGGCGGGATTGATCGGGAGATGGCCTGGCGGGGGCGGCGCATTATAGGCAAGCGTCGGGACAACGCACCTAGACGAAATGGTCAGACCGCTTGCCAGTCGGCCCGCGGTATTCCCCGGTGGCGAACGCGATGCCGAAGTACCGGCTCGGGCGGCGGCCCGGGCCGGGAAGTGGCGGCGAAGCGGAAGGAGACGGGATCAGGCAGACTGTCTGACGTAGCGGGCCAGCCGGGCGTCGCCGCGCATCACCTCGAGGGTGGCCGCCAGCACTTGCTCGCCGCTGGCATCGGCGCTCGGGAATATCCGCGCGAAGTTGTCGTGGGCGACCCTGGCGAAATGGGCCCGGTCGGCCTGTTCGACGCCCAGCAGAATGGCGTAGGCATCCAGGGCCTCGCCCTGCCCCTGGGCCATGTCCTCGGCGATGGAGTCGAGCATGCCGTTCATCGCCAGCAACGAGCGCCCGTCGTAGGAGAGATGGCCGCGGGAGGTGCAGCCGTTGGTTCCGGAGGTGACGCCGAAGGTGGCGTTGCCGGAGGTGCCGTTGGTGGTCATCGCCAGCACGTGGGAGGCCTTGCCGTTCTGCCCCTCCCAGATCATGTTGCCCCAGCCGCAGCCCTTGCCCCCGGCCGCATCGGCATGCGCCGCCATGCTGCCCGCGCTCAGCAGCCCCAGGACCAGTCCCTTGCCCAACAGACGTTTGTACATGTCAGTCACTCCCTGTGATGATGGAAAGGCTGCCGGAAAGGATCAGCGACGGCACCGAAGCTGTCAATTTCCGCGATCCGCGGCGCTACAATCGGGTCGTTGCCAAGGGAGGCCCTCCATGTCCGATCGCTCCACCCGAATCTTCCTGCCCCCGCCGGTGATCTACCTGCTGTTCGTCGGCACGGCCTACGGCCTGGATCGCTGGCATCCCCTGCCGCTGGCGGACAACGACTGGACGCGCTGGGCCGGCTGGGGCCTGATCGACGGCGGCGTCCTGCTGATGCTCTGGGCCGCCCTGCAGATGTTCGCCCTGCGGACCACGGTCAACCCCTATGGCAGACCGCAGAAACTGGTGGTCAGCGGCCCGTTCCGCCTGTCGCGCAACCCCATCTACCTGGCCGACAGCCTGGTCTACTGCGGCATCGCCCTGCTCCTGGCCAGCGCCTGGCCCTGGCTGCTGCTGCCGGCGCTGATCCTGTGCATGAACCGCTGCGTGATCCGCCACGAGGAAGCGCTGCTCGCCCAGATGTTCGGCGAGCAGTTCCAGGCCTACCGGACCCGGGTACGGCGCTGGCTCTGAAGCCGGCGGGCGGTCATGCCGGCCGGTCGGCGTAGCGGGCCAGCCGGGGATCCTGGCGCATCACCTGGAGCGTGGCGTCGAGGACCTCCTCACCGGTCACGTCCTGCCGGCTGAAGATCCGCGCGAAGTTGTCGTGGGTGACCTTGGCGAAATGCGCCCGGTCGACCTGTTCGACGCCCAGCAAGGTCGCGTAGGCATCCAGAGCCTCGCCCTGCCCCTGGGCCATGTCCTCGGCGATGGAGTCGAGCATGCCGGCCAGATTGAGCCAGGACTTGCCGCCGTAGCGGATCGTCTTGCTGGTGTCGCAGCCATTGGTGCCGGAGGTCATGCCGAAGGTGGCGTTGCCGGAGGTCATGTTGGTGGTGCTCGCCAGCAGGTAGGGCGGCAGGCCGTGCTTGCCTTCCCAGACCATGTTGCCCCAACCGCAACCGCCCCCCCCGGTTCCCGTGTCCCCCTCGCGCGTCGCGGCGACCGCCGCCATGCCGGTGGTGCAGAGCAAGCCCAAGGCCAGCGCTTTGACAGGTATCGAAGTGTTCATTTTTCCTTTCCTTGAAAGTAAGGATGGCGATACCCGTAAAGGATTGGCGCCACCCCAGACACTGTCAAAACCGCTCGCGACCTTCCGTCCGGTCCTGCCGCGCGCTACTCGAACAGCGCGTCGAGCGCCTGCTCCAGGCGCGTCACCGGGATCACCTGGAGATCCCCCGGCGCCTCCTTGGGCGCGTTGCCGCGCGGCACGATGGCGCGCTTGAAGCCGTGCTTGGCGGCTTCCTTCAGGCGCTCCTGGCCGCTCGGCACCGGACGGATCTCGCCGGACAGGCCGATCTCGCCGAACACCAGCAGATCGTGGGGCAGCGGCCGGTTGCGTAGGCTGGAGATCACCGCCGCCATCAGCGCCAGGTCCGAGGCCGTCTCCAGCACCTTGACCCCGCCGACCACGTTGAGGAACACGTCCTGATCGTAGGTGGGAATGCCGCCGTGGCGGTGCAGCACGGCCAGCAGCATGGCCAGGCGGTTCTGGTCCAGCCCCAGGGTGACCCGTCGCGGGTTGGCCAGATGGCTGGTGTCGACCAGCGCCTGCACCTCCACCAGCATCGGCCGCGACCCCTCCCAGGTGGCCATGACCACGCTGCCCGGCACCGACTCCTGGGCGCGGGTGAGGAAGATCGCCGAAGGGTTGGAGACCTCCTTGAGGCCCTTGTCGGTCATGCCGAACACGCCCAGTTCGTTGACCGCGCCGAAACGGTTCTTCACCGCCCGCAGCAGGCGCAGGCGGCCGTCTGATTCGCCCTCGAAATAGAGCACGGTGTCGACCATGTGCTCCAGCACCCGGGGGCCGGCCAGGGCGCCTTCCTTGGTGACGTGGCCGACTAGGAACACCGCCGTGCCGCTCTGCTTGGCGAAGCGCACCAAGAGCGCCGCGCTCTCGCGCACCTGGGCCACGCCGCCGGGGGCCGACTGCAGCTGCTCGGTGAAGATGGTCTGGATCGAGTCGATCACCATCACCTTGGGCTTCTCCTGGCGGGCGGTGGCGACAATCGCCTCGATGCAGGTCTCAGTCATCACCTTGAGCCGGTCCTGGGGCAGGTCCAGCCGGCGAGCGCGCATCGCCACCTGCTGCTGGGACTCCTCGCCGGTGACGTAGAGGGCCGGGAAGCGCTGGGCGATGTTGCACAGGGTCTGCAGCAGGATGGTCGACTTGCCGATGCCGGGGTCGCCGCCGATCAGCACCACGGAGCCGTCCACCAGGCCGCCGCCGAGCACCCGGTCGAGCTCGGTGGAGGCGGTGGAGAAGCGCGGCACCTCCTCGACGCTGACTTCCGCCAGGGTTTTCACCTGGGCCTGCTGTCCGGCCCAGCCGCCGCGACCGCTCGGCGTCGCCGCGCCTTCCAGGAGGGTTTCCACCAGGGTGTTCCAGGCGCCGCATTCGCCGCACTGGCCGGCCCATTTGGGAAAGGTGGCGCCGCACTCGGTGCAGCCGTACATGCGCTTGGCCTTGGCCATGGGAGCTCCGCTCGAGGGAAAAGCACATGATAACCGCTGTCTGGATATACAGCACCATTCGCGAGGCGCAGCCGCGGCTTGATGCCGATCAGCCCCGCCGGCACGCCATTCGGTGCACACTGGCGCTCCCCACAAGAAGGAAGACGACATGCGAATACTGCTGTTCCTGCACCTGCTCGGCGCCAGCGTCTGGGTCGGCGGCCATCTGGTGCTGCTGCTGGGCGTGCTGCCGAAGGCCTTGCGCCAGCGCGATCCGCAACCGGTGCGCGCCTTCGAAGGCATCTTCGAGCGCATCGGTATCCCCGCCCTGCTGCTGCAGGTCGTCAGCGGACTGTGGTTGGCCAGCCTGTGGCTGCCCCACGACCTCTGGTTCTCCGACCTGCCGCTGGCCCGTGTGATCCAGGCCAAGCTGCTGCTCCTGGCCTTAACCGCCGCCCTCGGCGTCCATGCCCGGCTGGCGCTGATCCCCCGGCTGGACGCCCAGAGCCTGCCGCGGCTCGGCCTGCACATCCTGCTGATCACCCTGACCGCAGTGGCCTTCGCCTGGGCCGGGACCGGGTTCCGCTACGGGGGGCTGCTGTAGGGCGCCAGGGCGAATGAGCCCGCCGGGGAGCGGCCTCAGCGGCCGCCGGCACTGGCCGCCTTGAGCTTGTCGGAAATGCTGTCCTTCAGGGCCACCCGTTCGTGCTTGAGGGTCTGCAGCGCCAGGTCGTCCAGGTTCTCGGTGCCGCTCTCGATACGGCTGATGCGCTTGTCCAGGTCCTCGTACTGCTCCACTTGGCGGGCGAAGGTGGCGTCCGTCTGGCGCAGCTGCTTCATCTGTTCCTGCAGCTCCGGAAAGTCTCTGGTCAGGGAATGGGGTGCGACATACATGGGTGGCCCTCCTCTCAGATCCGGATTGCTTTCACCATAGCAGCCCATGCCGGCCCCTGCCCCACCCCGCGTAGTGCCGGCCCGGCGGCATTGACTTACACTTGACGGATCACCTGGGAAGCAAGGAGACAGCCATGGGGATGCTGAACGAGTTCAAGGCCTTCGCGGTGAAGGGCAACGTGGTGGATATGGCCGTGGGGATCATCATCGGCGCGGCTTTCGGCAAGATCGTCTCGTCCTTCGTCGGCGACGTGATCATGCCGCCGCTCGGCCTGCTGATCGGCGGAGTGGACTTCTCCGACCTCGCCATCACCCTCAAGCACGCCCAGGGCGACGCGCCGGCGGTGGTGCTGGCCTATGGCAAGTTCATCCAGACGGTGATCGACTTCCTCATCGTCGCCTTCGCCATCTTCCTCGGCGTCAAGGCGATCAACCAGCTCAAGCGCAAGGAGGCCGAGGCGCCCAGCGCACCGCCGGCGCCGACCCGGGATCAGCAACTGCTGGAAGAGATCCGCGACCTGCTCAAGGCCCGGAACAGACCCTGAGGGAACGGGGACGCGCCGGACAGTCGCCCCGCCCGGCCGCGATCCTTCAGATGAGGGCCTTCTCGATGGCCTGGATCAGGGCCGGATCGTCGGGCGCGGTGCGCGGCGAGAAGCGCGCCAGCACGCGTCCGTCCTTGCCCAGCAGGAACTTCTCGAAGTTCCAGGTGATGTCGCCGGGAAACTCGGCGCCCTCGCCCGCCAGCAGGCGGTAGAGAGGGTGTCGGCCGGGACCGTTGACCTCGATCCGGCTGGCGAGCGGGAAGGTCACGCCATAATTGAGTCGGCAGAAGTCGCGGATCTCCGCCTCGCTGCCCGGCTCCTGGCCGGCGAACTGGTTGCACGGCAGGCCCAGTACGCTGAAGCCCCGGTCCCTGTACTGCTGGTAGAGCTTCTCCAGTCCGGCGTACTGGGGCGTCAGGCCGCATTTGGAGGCGACGTTGACCACCAGAACCACCTTGCCCTTCAACGGCGCCAGCGGCAGATCCTGCCCGTCCAGGCCGCGCAACGTCTGATCATGAAAAGCACTCATGGGCGACTCTCCCTGTTTGAGACCAAAAAAGGCGCCAACCGGCGCCTTTTCTTCGTATTTTCCCGCTCAGCTTAGCAGCTAGCCATCAATGGTGATGACCGCCGGCGCCGTGGATGTGACCGTGAGCGATCTCTTCCGGATTGGCATCGCGCACGTCGACCACCTTGACCTTGAAGTTCAGGCGCTGGCCGGCCAGCGGGTGGTTGCCGTCGACGATCACGTCGTCGCCGTCCAGATCGCGGATGGTGACGATCTGCATGCTGCCGTCCGGGCCCGAGGCATGGAACTGCATGCCCACGGCCAGTTCGTCGACGCCTTCGAACATGGCGCGGTTGAGGGTGGCGACCAGTTCCGGGCTGTACTCGCCGTAGGCTTCCGCCGGTTCGACGGAGACGTTCAGCTCGTCGCCGGTCTGCTTGCCTTCCAGAGCCTTCTCCAGACCGACGATAATGTTGTTGGCACCGTGCAGATAGACCAGCGGCTGACCGCCGGCAGAGCTGTCGAGCACCTCACCGGAATCATTGGTCAGGGTATAGTCGATGGAGACAGCCTTGTTCGGGGCGATCAGCATGGGGGCGAACCTTCTGCGAGAATATGAGTAATGAAGAGCCGAGTTTAACCGCGCCGCTGCGGGAAAGCGAACCAAGCGTGGATGAGCGGGCCGGGCCGTCCCGCCTGGTGGAATTTCGTCAAGACGAAGAAGGTAACTGGGTGGCGGTCATGTCCTGCGGCCATACTCAGCATCTTCGCCACCAGCCGCCCTGGCAGAACCGCGCCTGGGTACTCGACCCGGAGCGACGCCGGCAGATGCTGGGCCGGCCCTACCCCTGCGGCTGGTGCCTGAAGGCCGAAGAAACGGCAGACCGGCGACGGTCTGCACCAAAACAACAACCCAAGGAGGACTGATGGCCACTCGCAATATCCTGGTGATCAACTGTGGCAGTTCGTCGATCAAATTCGCCCTGATCAGCCAGGCGCATTCCTATCCCCTGCTCAGCGGCAAGGCCGAGCGCCTGGGCAGCCCCGAGGCGGCCCTGCGCTGGTGGCATGGCGACGTTCAGCAGCACCGCGAACTGCCCGGCGCCGAACACCATGCCGCCCTCGAGGCCGTGTTGCCTCTGGTGGAGGAAGCCTGCGGCGGCCAGCTCGACGGCATCGGCCACCGCGTGGTGCATGGCGGCGAGCACTTCACCCAGTCCTGCCTGATCGACACCCAGGCGATCGAGGCGATCCGCGCCACCATACCGCTGGCGCCGCTGCACAATCCGGCGAACCTGCTCGGCATCGAGACGGCCATGCAGCTGTTCCCCGGCCTGCCGCAGGTCGCGGTGTTCGACACCGCCTTCCACCAAAGCATGCCGGCGCACGCCTTCCACTACGCCATTCCGCAGTACCTCTATCGCGACCACAGCGTGCGTCGCTACGGCTTCCACGGCACCAGCCACCGCTACGTCAGCCAGCGTGCGGCGGAATTCACCGGCCTGGACCTCGGCGACAGCAGCTGGCTGAGCGCGCACCTGGGCAACGGCTGCTCGACCTGCGCCATCGTCAACGGCCAGAGCCGCGACACCAGCATGGGCCTGACCCCGCTGGAGGGCCTGGTGATGGGCACCCGCAGCGGCGACATCGACCCCAACCTGCACAGCCACCTGGCCCTCTCCCTCGGCTGGAGCCTGGAACGGATCGACCGCATGCTGAACAAGGAGAGCGGCCTGCTCGGTCTCTCCGGCCTGTCCAACGACATGCGCAGCCTGGAACAGGCCAGGGTCAACGGCCATCCCGAAGCGACCCTGGCCATCGAGGTGTTCTGCTACCGCCTGGCCAAGTCGCTGGCCAGCATGGCCTGCGCCCTGCCCCGTCTGGACGGCATCGTCTTCACCGGCGGCATCGGCGAGAACTCGTCGCTGGTGCGGGCCAAGACCATCGGCTACCTGCCGCTGCTCGGCCTGGCAGTGGACGAAATCGCCAACGCCCGCTGCGTCTCCGGCGTCAGCGGGGCGATCAACGCCCACGGCCATCCGCGCCTCCTGGTGATCCCCACCGACGAGGAAAAGCAGATCGCCCTGGACACCCTCGCCCTGCTCGACCGAGGTGTCCACTAAACGAGGGATTCCCATGCAGACCTTTCTGATCGCCCCCAGCGGCTACGGCGTCGGCCTCACCTCCGTCAGCCTCGGACTGGTCCATGCACTGCAGAGCCACGGCCTGAAGGTCGGCTTCTTCAAGCCGGTGGCCCAGCAGGAATCCGGCGACCGGGGCCCGGAACGCTCCACCGCCCTGGTCGCCCGCACCCACCACCTGAACCCGCCTTCGCCCCTGCCACTCGCCCAGGTGGAGCGGCGCCTCGGCAAGGGCCAGCTGGACGAACTGCTGGAGGACATCGTGAGCCGCCGCCAGCAGATGGAGAGCGACCACGACGTGCTGGTCGTCGAGGGCCTGGTGCCGAGCGCCCAGGTCGGCTACGCGACGCGGCTCAACGGCCATCTGGCGCGCAGCCTGAACGCCGACGTGATTCTGGTCTCCACCCCGACCGAGGAAAGCCTGGAAGAACTGCGCGACCGACTGGAAATCCAGGCCCGCCTGTTCGGCGCCGGCCTGGACTCCCCGGTGGTCGGAGCGATCCTCAATAAGGTGCCGCCGGGAGCGCTGGCCGAATCCCTGAACCGAGCCGAAGCGCTGGGCAAGTCCCTGCGCCTGCTCGGCTGCATCCCCCGGCACGACGAACTGGGCACGCCGCGCACCTGCGACATCGCCGACCTGCTCGGCGCGCACTTGCTCAACGCCGGCGACTACCACCAGCGCCGGGTCCAGCGCAGCCTGCTGTGCAGCGGCGGCGTGCCCGCCCTGCTGCCGAAGCTCAAGCCCGGCACCCTGCTGGTGACCTCGGGCGACCGCCACGACGTGATCCTCGCCGCGGGCCTGGTCAGTCTCGACGGCGTGCCGCTGGCCGGTCTGCTGCTGTGCGGCGACCCGATCCCGGAGCCGCAGGTCCTCGAAGCCTGCCGTCCGGCCCTGAACGGCGGCCTGCCGCTGCTCAGCGTGGCCGAAGAGCCCTATGCGGCCCTGCAGGCGCTCGATCGCCTGGATCACGAGATTCCCCTGGACGACCTGGAGCGGGCCGAGCAGATCAGCGAATTCGTCGCCGCCCACCTCGACCAGACCTGGCTCCTCCAGCGCTGCGGCACGCCGCGAGAGCTGAGCCTGTCGCCGGCAGCGTTCCGCTACCAACTGGTCAGCCGGGCCCAGGCGGCGAATCGGCGCATCGTCCTGCCGGAAGGCAGCGAACCGCGCACCGTGCAGGCCGCCGCCATCTGCGCGCAGCGCGGCATCGCCCGCTGCGTGCTGCTGGCCAGGCCTGAAGAGGTGCAGGCGGTGGCCCACGCGCAAGACATCGAGCTGCCGGCGGGGCTGGAAATCCTCGATCCGGAGCGGGTTCGCGAACGCTACGTCGAGCCCATGGTCGAGCTGCGGCGGAACAAGGGCCTGGCCGCGCCCATGGCCCGCTCGCAGCTGGAGGACAACGTGGTGCTCGGCACCATGATGCTGGCCCTGGACGAGGTGGACGGGCTGGTTTCCGGCGCCGTGCACACCACCGCCAACACCGTGCGCCCAGCCTTGCAGCTGATCAAGACCGCGCCGGGCTGCAAGCTGGTGTCCTCGGTGTTCTTCATGCTGTTGCCGGATCAGGTGCTGGTCTACGGCGACTGCGCGGTTAACCCCGATCCCAGCGCCGAGGAGCTGGCCGACATCGCCCTGCAGAGCGCCGCCTCGGCGGAGGCCTTCGGCATTCCGCCGCGGGTGGCCCTGATCAGCTACTCCACCGGCGACTCCGGCACCGGCGCCGACGTGGAGAAGGTCCGCGAGGCCTCCCGTCTGGCCCGGCTGGCGCGGCCGGATCTGTGCATCGACGGCCCGCTGCAGTACGACGCCGCGGCCATCGCCAGCGTCGGCCGGCAGAAGGCACCGAACAGCCCGGTGGCCGGCCGCGCCACGGTGTTCGTGTTCCCCGACCTGAACACCGGCAACACCACCTACAAGGCGGTGCAGCGCAGCGCCAACTGCATCAGCGTCGGCCCCATGCTGCAGGGGCTGCGCAAGCCGGTGAACGATCTGTCGCGCGGCGCGCTGGTCGAGGACATCGTCTTCACCATCGCCTTGACGGCGATCCAGACCGCGGCTGCCGAAAACGCCCCCTGACCGATCCGCCAGGCATCCCGCACCAACGAAAAAGCCCGCCGAACGGCGGGCTTTTTCTCAGGCTCGGCCTGCGACTCAGCGCGGGGTGAGCGGCTGGGTGGTCGGCTGGGAGACCTGGGCGCCCGGCAACGGACGCAGATTGACCTCCACGCGGCGGTTCTGCGCGCGGCCGGCCTCGGTGGCGTTGCTCGCCACCGGCTGATCCGGACCGGCACCACGGGTGGTGACCCGCGCACCGTTCACGCCCTGGGAGAGCAGGTAGTTGGCCACGCTCTGGGCACGACGCTGCGACAGGAGGATGTTGTGATCGCGGGAGCCGGTGCTGTCGGTATAACCGACGATTTCGATGCTGTTCTGGTCGTACTGCTTGAAGGAAGTCGCCAGGTTGTTCAGCGGGGCGTAGAAGTCGCTGGAGATGTCCGCCGAATCGGTGGCGAAGGTGATGTTGCCGGGCATGACCAGGGTGATGTTGTCGCCCTGGCGCTGTACCTCGACGCCGGTGCCGGCCATCTGCTGGCGCAGCTGGGCCTCCTGCTTGTCCGCGTAGTAGCCGTAACCGGCCGCGGCGGTCCCCGCCACCGCAGCGCCGATCAGCGCGTTGCGGCCGTGGTGGTCGCCGGGAATCATCGCGCCGACGGCTGCGCCGGCCAGGGCACCCAGGCCGCCGTACTTGGCGGTACGGCTCATGCCGGTCTGCCCGGACTGATCCTGATAGGGATTGTTGGTGGCGCAACCGGCCAGCAGGGACATGGTGGCCGCAGCGATCAACAGGCGAGAGGGAATAAACATTCGGTACTACTCCTTGGAATATTCTTCAGCCCTGGGCTAGGGTCGGTTAGACCACGGTAACGCCAAAAGATTCCGTGAGCCGTTCTAGGCCCGCACGAAAGGGTTCTCCCGCATCTCGTCGCCCAGACGGGTTTCCGGCCCGTGACCGGTGATCACGGTGGCCTCCTCGTCCAGGGTGTAGAGACGCTGCCGGATCGAACGCTCGATGGTGGGATAGTCGCCGCCCCACAGATCGGTGCGGCCGATGCCGCGGCGGAACAGGGTATCGCCGGCGATCAGCAGCTTGGCGTCGGCGAACCAGAAGCTCATCGACCCCGGCGTATGCCCCGGCGTGTGCAGCGCCACGCCGCAGCCGCAGGCCAGCTCCTCGTCGTCCTGCAGCCAGCGGTCCGGCGCCGGCACCGGCGTGTAGGGCACGCCGAACATCTGGCACTGCATCTCCAGACCGTCCCAGAGGAACTGGTCGTCCTGGTGCAGGTGCAAAGTGGCGCCGGTCAGCTCCTTCATCTTCCCCGCGGCGAGGAAATGATCGAGATGGGCATGGGTGTGGATGATGCTCACCACCTTCAGCCCATGCTTATCCAGGCGCGCCATGATCGTCTCGGGATTGCCGCCCGGATCGACGACGATGGCCTTCTTGCTCACGGGATCGCCGATGATGGTGCAGTTGCACTGCAAAGGCCCGACGGGGAAGGTTTCGCGGATGAGGGCGGGTCGTGCGGCGTCCATAAGGGCTCCAATGGGATCGGTCGCCCATTGTTGGCACAGCCGCCCTCGAGATGGCAACGCCCGGGAGGAAAGCCCCGCCGGCGGCGGCGCCTTCGACGCCGGCCGCCTCACGCCGCCATGTCGGGACGCGCCGCCTCAGTGGCGGGCCATGGCCGCATAGGGATCGAACGGGTATTCGACCATCAGCCGGAACTGGTTGACGGTACCTCCGGTGGAACGGTCGCCGCGGTGCCAGGCCTGGCGCACGCGGAAGGCCAGGTCCTTGGCCGGGCCGCTCTGCACCACGTATTTCATCTCCACGTCGGTTTCCCGTTCCCGATCGCCCTTGCCGTAGGCGCCAGCATAGGCGCCGTGCGGGTCGGCGTGGGTACCGTCGATGCCGGTACCGTGCAGGTAGCGGGCCATGAAGCTCAGGCCGGGGAAGCCGAAGGTGCCCATGTCCAGGTCGTAACGGGCCTGGAGGGACCTTTCGCCGGGGCCGTTGAAGTCGGAGTACTGCACCGAGTTCGATAGATAGATCGAGTCGCCGTAGTTGGCATGGTCGCCGAAGCCGGCGTAGTCGAAGGGCTCGTCGCCGTGGACCTTCTGATAGGCCAGTTTGAAGGTGTGCGCGCCCAGGGTGTAGGCGCCCGCCAGCGACCAGGCGGTGGTGTCGATCTGTCCCGCCTTGGCCCGCCCCTCGTCCAGGGTACGGTAGAGGTTGAAGCCGAACTTCAGAGCCTGGTTGCCGCTGATCGGCAGCATGTAGCTGGCGCTCCCGTAGTACTGGCGCCAGACATCCTCGAAGCGCGAGGCGTAGAGCGAGACGCTCAGGTTCTTGGTGACCGTGTAGTCGCCGCCGACGAAGCTGACGCTGTCCACTTCCGTCACGCCGTAGGCGGTCTTGATCGGGTCGTGATTGCCGTTGTCCTGCCAGCCGGTGGCGGCGGTGAAATGGCCGGCCTGGAGCGACAGGGCGGAGAGTTCCGAGCTCTGCAGCAGGAAACCCTGCGCCGTCTCCGGCAGGATGCGCAGACCGCCGGCGGCGAACACCGGGGTGATCGGCTGCATGATGCCGTACTTCAGCACGGTGTTGGACAGGCGCACCTTGGCGGCGCCGCCCACGTGGCTGAAGGAGTGGCTGTCGCCCTTGTTGTCGATCATCACGTTGCCGCCCCCGCGGCCGTACTCGTGCAACTTGAGGACGCCGTAGGCGAAGGCGTCCACACCGAAGCCGACCAGGCCGCGGGTGTAACCGGACTGGTAGTTGAGCATCAACGCATGGGCCCAGTCGCTCGCATCCTGGCGGCCCTCCTTCTTGTCGTGGTTGAAGAAGTAGTTGCGGTTGGTCAGCTTGATCTGGCCGTCTTCCAGAAAGCCCTTCGCTTCCGACTGTTGGCTCCCCATGGCTATTTGTATGTCGCCGCCAGCAATTGCCGCAGCAAAAAGACTCCACTTAATTGCTTTCATTCACATCGCTCCTTCTATCGAGATGCTGGCGAAGACTTTTCGGATATTCACGACGAGCACAAAGCTTGGAATCACCGATTCATGCATTTCCTGAAAAGCATCTTCCATGCCATATAAAAAGAGCCATCCAAACAGGGAAACGCACAACTTTCGGCCCTAAAAAAAAGCACTCACGCAATTTCATGCACCAAACTTTAATCGCCCCTCTCGATAAACAGATAACTTAACAGAAGCTGCGACCAAACAATCCGACTGCCCACTTGTAAAAGTTGGCGATCCTTAGACAGTCGGACATGGGACGGCGGCCACACCGCTCTTATTAAGGGACGAAAAAATAGCTCGCACGGAACCACCGACGGACACTCCACCGGGAATATCCGCAGGGCAAAACCAGGGCACAAAGGAGGCACAAAACCCAGCAAATACAAGGAGTTCAGCGATACGCCCTGCCGCCACACGGGACCTGGCGCCAGCCCCGCCGTGCAATCGCCACATATCCTCGGGACATGCCTTTCCAGAACGGAAGGATGCCCCCTGCAATTTTATTATTTATGGCAATACCGATGCAGCACGATAACCCGGCATCAAGCCAAGGCCATGCGAACAAATGCCAGCAGTAAACCTCAGCCGATTATCATCGACGTAGGAAAGACATAACCATGAGCAATTCCCCCAATCAAAAGAAGCCCGCAGTCAAAGCTCAAAACCACTCAAGTAAAACAATATCGACACCAATAACGCCAACTCGAAAAACTTGCGAGCCACTATTTGCTCAGCCGGCCAAAGGCACCAATCTCGGCGCGATCATGTTTTCCGGCCGCAATATATCGGCGAGCAACTTTTCGTCGAGCAGTTGCTCTTCCCGTACAAGTTCCAGCACTCCACGCCCGCTCTCCAATGCCTGTTTGGCGATACGCGTGGCATTCTCGTAGCCGATATAGGGATTGAGTGCGGTGACCAGTCCGATGGAGTGTTCGACCAGTGCCTTGCAATGTTCGGCGTTGGCAGTGATGCCCACCACGCAGTGCTCGCGCAGCATGTCGATGGCACGCTGCAGCAGGCGGATGGAGTCGAACATCTTGTAGGCGATCAGGGGTTCCATGACGTTGAGCTGCAACTGGCCAGCCTCGGCCGCCAGGGTCACGGCCAGGTCGTTGCCGATCACCTCGAAGGCCACCTGATTGACCGCTTCGGGAATCACCGGGTTGACCTTGCCCGGCATGATCGAGCTGCCAGGCTGGCGCGGCGGCAGGTTGATCTCGTTGAGACCGGTGCGCGGACCGCTGGAGAGCAGGCGCAGATCGTTGCAGATCTTCGACAGCTTGACCGCCGTGCGCTTGAGCATGCCGGAGAGCAGAACGAAGGCGCCCATGTCGCTGGTGGCCTCGATCAGGTCGGCGGCGGGCTTGAGCGGCTGGCCGCTGATGGTGGCGAGGCGCTCGACCGCCAGCTTCTGGTAGCGCGGGTCGGCGTTGATGCCGGTGCCGATGGCGGTGCCGCCGAGGTTGACCTCGGTGAGCAGCTCGGGCACCAGGCGCTTGAGGCGGTCCAGGTCCTCGACGAGGGTGTTGGCGAAGGCGTTGAACTCCTGGCCGAGGGTCATGGGCACCGCATCCTGCAGCTGGGTGCGCCCCATCTTCAGCACCGCGGCGAACTTCTCGCCCTTGGCCGCGAAGGCCTGGATCAGGCTGTCCAGACTGGCCAGCAGGGCATCGTGGGCGAGCAGCAGACCGAGGCGGATCGCCGTGGGATAGGCGTCGTTGGTCGACTGCGCCATGTTCACGTCGTTGTTCGGGTGCAGGAAGCCGTATTCGCCCTTGGCGTGGCCCATGGCTTCCAGCGCCAGGTTGGCGATCACCTCGTTGGCGTTCATGTTGGTCGAGGTGCCGGCACCGCCCTGGATCACGTCGACCACGAACTGGTCGTGGCACTCGCCGCGGACGAGGCGCGCACAGGCCTGGCTGATGGCCGCGTGCTTGTCCTCGCCCAGGTGGCCCAGCTGGCGGTTCGCGTCGGCGGCGGCCTGCTTGACCATGGCCAGGGCGATCACCAGTTTCGGGTAGTGGGCCAGCGGCACGCCGGACAGGCGGAAGTTGTTCACCGCCCGCAGGGTCTGGATGCCGTAATAGGCGCTGGCCGGGACCTCCAGGGTGCCGAGCAGGTCTTTTTCGATTCGGAAGGGTACTGCGGACGACATGACGGATTCGGACTCCGAAAACGCTGGGCAAGCCGGCGGCCCCGCGGGGCCGCGCAGCTGTTGGGTGGAGGGAGGCCGCCCGGGGACGAACCGCCCTCCTCTCTTACCGGCTGGCCGGCGTCAGTCCAGCTCGTCGAAGCACTCGGCGAGCAGGGCCAGGCCGCGGTCGAGCTGTTCGTCCGGCACGGTCAGCGGTACCAGGATGCGCAGCACGTTGTAGTAGGGGCCGCAGGACAGCAGGATCAGCCCCTTGTCGCGGGCGCGGGCCACCACCTGCGCCGCCAGTTCGGCATGCGGGCGGTGCACGTCGCCGTCCTGGAACAGCTCGATCGCCACCATGGCGCCCAGGCCGCGCACGTCGCCGATGGTCGGGTGCTTGGCCTGGATGTCGCGCAGGCCGGCCTTGAGCCGCTCGCCCACCGCCTGGCTGCGCGCCAGCAGCCGTTCCTGCTCGAACACCTCCAGCACCGCCAGCGCCGCGGCGCAGGCGATCGGGCTGCCGGCGTAGGTGCCGC